>OARM01000001.1_pt1 | contig 637411 bp, 519 predicted proteins | sample 1475591 | NCBI WGS metagenome assembly OARM01 (sample SAMEA3360676, study PRJEB22359) | human gut metagenome | biome: ENVO:urban biome; feature: ENVO:human-associated habitat; material: ENVO:feces | place: Bangladesh | collected 2011
ATTATGTGGCGCGGCATTATGTTGAGGGGCAGTCGTCAGTACCATTGCGCCAGCACTGACGGCCTCACTTGCAGCAGAACGTGGGCAGCTTGCTGAATCGTTCTGCAAGAGTGAGCCCGTAACATAATGGCGTATAATACGCATTAAGGCGGTATGTCATTTCGGTATGTCAAAAATGACATAATTCGATTTATTCTGATTCCAGCCGTCCGCCGCAGTCATCAGCTTCGCTGATGCGAGGAGACGGAATTTCTACAGGTTCTATTGAGACAGCGGCCGCTGTGAGCTTAATTGTCTCACCTCTATACTGCGACAGCGGCAGGTGAGAACATAAGCGACGTAGCGTGCGGAGTCGCGTTGTTAGAGCCTGTCCGCTGTGGTAGACCCCCGTCTAGTATTACGGGGGTAAATCCCACAGAGCCTGTGACACTCACCTTGTATTCGCAAGCGTAGCGCGCCAGTGTTTGAGCGCTAGCGAGTCTTGCTAAGCACCATGATTTAAGATGCTCTTGGTAGAATGTCTTATCAGCATACTTTCTAAAACCATGCTTATTGCTTTTTGCTCTTCTTCATCTAACTGTTGGATTTTTTTTAACCTGAGCATAAGCTCTTGATTTTCATCTGTGGCCCATCTTCCGCATAGTTCATCAATTGAGATCTCCAGAGCATCTGCGATCTTCACAAGGTTTTCCATTGTAGGCAAACCTTCCCCAGATTCGTATTTTTTGTACGATGTTAGACTAATTCCAATTTCATCAGCCATTTGTGCCTGAGTCTTATTAATTGCCTTTCTTTGGTTGGCTAGCCTTTCTTTTATCTTCATAACAATCCCCTTTAGCTTGATTTATTTCTATTGTAAGGCTGTTTTTTTGTACATTAGTCTTGAAAGTGCGCATTGGTTGCTGTATTTTAGCTCTAAAGGTTATCTTGACAGGTTTTTGAAGGCTAATGAAAAAGCAGATTTTCACTCTTGACGAATTACAACTCGATACAAACGCTTCTCCGTTTGTTTTTGTCGATTATCTTGCTTGGTCGGTTCCTTATGCTTCATTCCGTCACGCGCATAAGTCCGATTTGTCCTCGCTTATCTGGGCGCCTCTTCCTAAGCCCGATTACCGTATGGCTCGCACCCCTGAGCAAAAAGAGAAGTTAATCGAGCTTTATAAGCAGAAGTGGAACGTTGCCATGATGGAACGCTTGGAGGTGTTTTGCCTTCATGTTCTTGGTCTTCGTATGTCGCCTTGGCGCGATAAGGGGCTTTATGGGTATGAAAACTCATGCCATTTGATGTCGAAGTACTCCAATAAACACGTGGGCTTTGTTGCGCTAGGGGGAAACCGTAATACCTGTTACTTCCAAATTGAGGGAGTAGGGTGTCGAACCGTGTTAGAGCACACCTCTTTATTCCGTCTTCATTGGTGGCTCGATTTATTAGGTTGCTCTCGTCTGTCTCGTATTGATTTGGCCGTTGATGACTTTCACGGTTTATTTGGCCGTGAGTACGCCAAAAAAGCCTATTCCGATGATGCCTTTCGCACCGCTAGAGCGGGACGTGCTCCTAACGGTGGTGAGCGATTAGTCTCTGAGCCTAATGGCAAAATCATCAATGAATCTTTCGAGGTAGGCTCTCGTGAATCTCGCATTTACTGGCGTATCTACAACAAGGCTGCTCAGCTTGGTTTAGATATGCACTGGTTTCGTAATGAGGTCGAGCTTAAAGACATGCCTATCGACGTTCTGCTCAATATCGAGGGGTATTTTGCAGGTTTGTGCGCGTACTCGGCCTCAATTATCAATTCCTTGCCTGTCAAGGTGGTCACAAAAAAGCGTCAAGTGGCGCTTGATATCCACTCACGCATTAAGTGGGCTCGTCGCCAGGTTGGTAAGACTTTGTTTGATATTTCAAAGCATTTTGGTGGTGATTTGGAAAGGGTGTTTGGGGCGTTGATTTCTAAGGAAATTCACGACGATTCACTCAACCTTCCAGATTCTTATATGAAGTTAATTGATGAAATTATGGGTGATTAATATGAAATCTCGTTTTGTTGTTTTTGGTGCCTCTCATTCTGAAGGGGTGAGTAGTAAGACTGGTGCACCTTATCTTATCCCAGTGCTTTTTGTTGGTAAGCCGATTCGCCAGTGGAAAAACGATAAAGGCCAATGTTTGACGTTTGGCTTGCAGCATCAGGAAGTGAAGTTTGTATCCAGTGACGCGATGACCAGAAAACTCGAACAGACCGCCTTTCCGGTTCTTGTCACGTTTGACAATGAGCCAGACCCAGAAGACCCATCACGCAACCTCGTGATTGATTATCAAGTGGTGTGTTCCTTGTTTGACAACGTGCCGGGCGGCAAGCCATTGGATAAGCCTAACAAAATCTAGTAGAGCTCATGCCATATTGAATTGATAAAAAAGCCCGTAACTGATGCAACAGCTACGGGCTTATTCACAACCAACTTAAATAGGAAGTTAATTATGAGTTTGAAACCATACACTTTAATGGATGTTTACGATAGCCTAGAAGACTTAAATAATATGGCTTTATATCTGCGTTCAGGCGCTTATACAGACGAAATCGCTCATCAGGTTCAAAACCTTATTTGCGATAAAATCATTGATTTACAAGGCATTGTGAACTTTATTAGGTTGTCACCAAGCCTAAATCCGCAACTCAAGGCATTGACTGAGCCATCACTGTAAACCCTAGATTCCGCCGCCTTAGTGCGTATTATGTGGCGCGGCATTATGTTGAGGGGCAGTCGTCAGTACCATTGCGCCAGCACTGACGGCCTCACTTGCAGCAGAACGTGGGCAGCTTGCTGAATCGTTCTGCAAGAGTGAGCCCGTAACATAATGGCGTATAATACGCATTAAGGCGGTATGTCATTTCGGTATGTCAAAAATGACATAATTCGATTTATTCTGATTCCAGCCGTCCGCCGCAGTCATCAGCTTCGCTGATGCGAGGAGACGGAATTTCTACAGGTTCTATTGAGACAGCGGCCGCTGTGAGCTTAATTGTCTCACCTCTATACTGCGACAGCGGCAGGTGAGAACATAAGCGACGTAGCGTGCGGAGTCGCGTTGTTAGAGCCTGTCCGCTGTGGTAGACCCCCGTCTAGTATTACGGGGGTAAATCCCACAGAGCCTGTGACACTCACCTTGTATTCGCAAGCGTAGCGCGCCAGTGTTTGAGCGCTAGCGAGTCTTGCTAAGCACCATGATTTAAGATGCTCTTGGTAGAATGTCTTATCAGCATACTTTCTAAAACCATGCTTATTGCTTTTTGCTCTTCTTCATCTAACTGTTGGATTTTTTTTAACCTGAGCATAAGCTCTTGATTTTCATCTGTGGCCCATCTTCCGCATAGTTCATCAATTGAGATCTCCAGAGCATCTGCGATCTTCACAAGGTTTTCCATTGTAGGCAAACCTTCCCCAGATTCGTATTTTTTGTACGATGTTAGACTAATTCCAATTTCATCAGCCATTTGTGCCTGAGTCTTATTAATTGCCTTTCTTTGGTTGGCTAGCCTTTCTTTTATCTTCATAACAATCCCCTTTAGCTTGATTTATTTCTATTGTAAGGCTGTTTTTTTGTACATTAGTCTTGAAAGTGCGCATTGGTTGCTGTATTTTAGCTCTAAAGGTTATCTTGACAGGTTTTTGAAGGCTAATGAAAAAGCAGATTTTCACTCTTGACGAATTACAACTCGATACAAACGCTTCTCCGTTTGTTTTTGTCGATTATCTTGCTTGGTCGGTTCCTTATGCTTCATTCCGTCACGCGCATAAGTCCGATTTGTCCTCGCTTATCTGGGCGCCTCTTCCTAAGCCCGATTACCGTATGGCTCGCACCCCTGAGCAAAAAGAGAAGTTAATCGAGCTTTATAAGCAGAAGTGGAACGTTGCCATGATGGAACGCTTGGAGGTGTTTTGCCTTCATGTTCTTGGTCTTCGTATGTCGCCTTGGCGCGATAAGGGGCTTTATGGGTATGAAAACTCATGCCATTTGATGTCGAAGTACTCCAATAAACACGTGGGCTTTGTTGCGCTAGGGGGAAACCGTAATACCTGTTACTTCCAAATTGAGGGAGTAGGGTGTCGAACCGTGTTAGAGCACACCTCTTTATTCCGTCTTCATTGGTGGCTCGATTTATTAGGTTGCTCTCGTCTGTCTCGTATTGATTTGGCCGTTGATGACTTTCACGGTTTATTTGGCCGTGAGTACGCCAAAAAAGCCTATTCCGATGATGCCTTTCGCACCGCTAGAGCGGGACGTGCTCCTAACGGTGGTGAGCGATTAGTCTCTGAGCCTAATGGCAAAATCATCAATGAATCTTTCGAGGTAGGCTCTCGTGAATCTCGCATTTACTGGCGTATCTACAACAAGGCTGCTCAGCTTGGTTTAGATATGCACTGGTTTCGTAATGAGGTCGAGCTTAAAGACATGCCTATCGACGTTCTGCTCAATATCGAGGGGTATTTTGCAGGTTTGTGCGCGTACTCGGCCTCAATTATCAATTCCTTGCCTGTCAAGGTGGTCACAAAAAAGCGTCAAGTGGCGCTTGATATCCACTCACGCATTAAGTGGGCTCGTCGCCAGGTTGGTAAGACTTTGTTTGATATTTCAAAGCATTTTGGTGGTGATTTGGAAAGGGTGTTTGGGGCGTTGATTTCTAAGGAAATTCACGACGATTCACTCAACCTTCCAGATTCTTATATGAAGTTAATTGATGAAATTATGGGTGATTAATATGAAATCTCGTTTTGTTGTTTTTGGTGCCTCTCATTCTGAAGGGGTGAGTAGTAAGACTGGTGCACCTTATCTTATCCCAGTGCTTTTTGTTGGTAAGCCGATTCGCCAGTGGAAAAACGATAAAGGCCAATGTTTGACGTTTGGCTTGCAGCATCAGGAAGTGAAGTTTGTATCCAGTGACGCGATGACCAGAAAACTCGAACAGACCGCCTTTCCGGTTCTTGTCACGTTTGACAATGAGCCAGACCCAGAAGACCCATCACGCAACCTCGTGATTGATTATCAAGTGGTGTGTTCCTTGTTTGACAACGTGCCGGGCGGCAAGCCATTGGATAAACCTCAACCCATTAAATCTTGATGGACTTAACCCATTATGTCTGGAACGAGGCGCTCTATTTCGCGGTGGTCAAGGCCGTTCTCGTTCTGTTCTTTACATCCTTTGGGATTGGCGCGGTTGCTAGTCTCATTTTATCCACGGTAAAGGAGAAGCTACATGTTTAGCTCACTGAAAAACAAACTTAATACCTTTAAAAGCACGCTTTCACTCGGGGTTTTCTTGCTGTTTTCCGCATTTGCTAACCAAGCACTCGCGGCTGCTGATGCGGGTTTGGTCACGGAAGTCACCAAAACACTGGGCACCAGTAAAGATACGGTGATTGCGCTTGGGCCGCTCATCATGGGCGTGGTGGGGGCAATTGTTCTGATTGTTACCGTGATTGGCTTAATTCGTAAGGCTAAATAGTGCTTGAGTTGTGGCTGGGTCTCTTTGGCTCAGCGGTCATCATTATCGGCTTTGTGTCGGGCTTATATTTGGTTTAAGGGAGGAGGGCGAGCGTTCGCCCTTTTTTATGCGCTATTTTCTACTGTTTTTGACATTGCTCTTTCTTTCTCCATCGGTAACGGCTTCCGCCATCAATTGTGATCCTAATACTACTACGTCACACCAGTTACTTTTCGGTTTTGGCTCTCCCATTGTGCAATCGGTGTTATTTGATGGCTGCATGCTTGATATTGAAAAAGATGACTATGGTTTTGTTTGGTCTTGTCTCTCAAATGAAAATGGGGACTATTGCAAGGGGCTCTACAAACCCCGTTTTTCACAAGGGGTATCCCCGAACTGGCCGATGTGCGACTTGTCCGGAGCATCTGCAGAGCGCTGCATTTATCCTTATTGCCCTGAGGGGGAAGAGTGCGTTCCCTTACCACCTTCACCGCCCAGTGATTCCCCTGTTGATGGGCTGAGCAGCTCGTTTAAGTCTGCGTTCAATCAGGTCTATAAAAACCAATCAGAGATGGCTTCGACTCTCAATCATGTCAGTGGTCAGGTGTCCCACTCTCAAGATATGGTTCAGCTCAATACGAAGTTTCACGCGGATCGTGTTCTTGAGAGTGTCACCGCAGTCAACAATCGTTTGGGTGGGCAAATGGAGTATCTTGAGGAAATCCGCATTGATGTTTGGGATACGCAACGGGAGGTAAGAAAAGCCAAGGATGAGCTTTACTCTCGTGTTGCGGCTGTTTCATACGATGTGCTTTATAGCGAGCTTAATGTCCTTCGGGCGATTGATGAACTTAAAGACTCACTCGGTGGGACTGTCGTTCCGCCTAACCCAGACCAACCCAATCCCACGCCACCCGATAGCAGCAGCCCCAATTATACAGGGGCGCTTAATACCATCTCTAAAAAGCTCAATACCTTAGAGACGATTTCACAGCAACTCGACACCATGAACACGGCGCTATCAGGGCGCTGTAGTAACCCTGAACGCTGTCAGTTTCCGATACGAGAGGCCGAGACCGAGTTAGAAACGGCTCAGCAGAATTTAAAGCAGATGATCAACGAGAAAATCACCCAGTCGGCTTTGCATCAGTTCAAAGGCTCGGCGGCGGTGCCTTCGTTTTGCTCCTATGTCGAGGCGTTTGGTTACAACCTCTGTTTTGACTTCTCCCTCTTTTCTGAAAACCTGCACATCATCCGCATGATAGTGCTCGCGATGGCGTACATTCTGGCCGCCATGCTCATTTTGTTTAGGTGATGCTTATGATGGACACCCTTTATGACTGGCTAATTGATGGCTTTACGTGGCTTGTGATCAAGCTCGGTATTATGTGGATTGAGAGCAAGATTTTTGTTATCCAATTCTTCTGGGAGATGTCCCAGAAAGTGATTGATATGTTTACCATCTATCCGCTTATCCAACAGGCTATCGATATGCTGCCTCCTCAATACAGCGGCTTTCTGTTCTTTTTAGGGTTAGACCAAGCGCTGGCTATCGTGCTTCAGGCTTTGATGACCCGTTTTGCCCTGCGAGCGTTAAACCTATGAGTATCTTTATTCATCACGGCGCGCCAGGCTCTTATAAAACGTCAGGGGCATTATGGCTTCGTCTGCTGCCGGCGATTAAGTCAGGCCGTCACATCATCACGAATGTGCGAGGCTTAAACCTTGAACGCATGGCTAAGTACTTAAAAATGGATGTCTCGGACATCAGTATCGAGTTTATTGATACAGACCATCCTGACGGTCGCTTAACGATGGCGCGTTTTTGGCACTGGGCGAGAAAGGACGCGTTTCTCTTTATCGATGAATGTGGTCGCATCTGGCCGCCGAGACTGACGGTCACCAATTTAAAGGCGCTCGACACGCCGCCGGATTTGGTCGCAGAGGATAGGCCGGAGAGCTTTGAGGTGGCTTTTGACATGCATCGTCACCACGGCTGGGATATCTGCCTAACCACGCCTAACATTGCCAAAGTGCACAACATGATAAGAGAGGCGGCGGAGATAGGGTATCGCCACTTTAACCGCGCCACCGTGGGGCTAGGGGCAAAGTTTACCCTGACCACCCATGATGCAGCCAACTCTGGACAGATGGACTCGCACGCGCTGACACGCCAAGTCAAAAAAATTCCAAGTCCGATTTTTAAGATGTACGCAAGCACCACGACAGGCAAAGCACGCGACACGATGGCCGGAACGGCGCTGTGGAAAGACAGAAAGATCCTTTTCTTGTTCGGCATGGTTTTTTTGATGTTCTCTTATTCGTTTTACGGCTTACACGACAATCCAATTTTTACAGGGGGAAATGATGCAACTATCGAGTCAGAGCAATCCGAGCCTCAGTCAAAGGCTACTGTTGGGAATGCTGTCGGGAGCAAGGCGGTTGCTCCTGCGTCTTTTGGTTTTTGTATTGGTCGGCTTTGTGTCCAAGATGGTTTTGTCACTGTTGGTGATGAGCGTTATCGCCTCGTAGACAATTTGGACATTCCTTATCGTGGTCTATGGGCGACAGGTCATCACATTTACAAGGATACGCTTACAGTGTTTTTTGAAACCGAGAGTGGCAGCGTCCCAACAGAGCTGTTTGCATCGAGCTACCGCTACAAGGTGCTACCGTTACCGGATTTCAATCACTTTGTGGTGTTCGATACCTTTGCAGCGCAAGCGCTGTGGGTAGAAGTGAAACGGGGTTTACCGATAAAAACAGAAAATGATAAAAAAGGACTAAATAGTATATTTTGATTTTTGATTTTTGATTTTTGATTTCAAATAATACAAATTTATTTACTTATTTAATTGTTTTGATCAATTATTTTTCTGTTAAACAAAGGGAGCATTATATGGTAAAGATAATATTTGTGTTTTTTATTTTCTTATCATCATTTTCATATGCAAATGATGATAAGTTATATCGGGCAGATTCTAGACCTCCTGATGAAATAAAGCAGTCAGGTGGTCTTATGCCAAGAGGACAGAGTGAGTACTTTGACCGAGGTACTCAAATGAATATCAACCTTTATGATCATGCAAGAGGAACTCAGACGGGATTTGTTAGGCACGATGATGGATATGTTTCCACCTCAATTAGTTTGAGAAGTGCCCACTTAGTGGGTCAAACTATATTGTCTGGTCATTCTACTTATTATATATATGTTATAGCCACTGCACCCAACATGTTTAACGTTAATGATGTATTAGGGGCATACAGTCCTCATCCAGATGAACAAGAAGTTTCTGCTTTAGGTGGGATTCCATACTCCCAAATATATGGATGGTATCGAGTTCATTTTGGGGTGCTTGATGAACAATTACATCGTAATAGGGGCTACAGAGATAGATATTACAGTAACTTAGATATTGCTCCAGCAGCAGATGGTTATGGATTGGCAGGTTTCCCTCCGGAGCATAGAGCTTGGAGGGAAGAGCCGTGGATTCATCATGCACCGCCGGGTTGTGGGAATGCTCCAAGATCATCGATGAGTAATACTTGCGATGAAAAAACCCAAAGTCTAGGTGTAAAATTCCTTGACGAATACCAATCTAAAGTTAAAAGACAAATATTTTCAGGCTATCAATCTGATATTGATACACATAATAGAATTAAGGATGAATTATGATTAAATTAAAATTTGGTGTTTTTTTTACAGTTTTACTATCTTCAGCATATGCACATGGAACACCTCAAAATATTACTGATTTGTGTGCAGAATACCACAACACACAAATACATACGCTAAATGATAAGATATTTTCGTATACAGAATCTCTAGCTGGAAAAAGAGAGATGGCTATCATTACTTTTAAGAATGGTGCAACTTTTCAAGTAGAAGTACCAGGTAGTCAACATATAGATTCACAAAAAAAAGCGATTGAAAGGATGAAGGATACCCTGAGGATTGCATATCTTACTGAAGCTAAAGTCGAAAAGTTATGTGTATGGAATAATAAAACGCCTCATGCGATTGCCGCAATTAGTATGGCAAATTAAGATATAAAAAAGCCCACCTCAGTGGGCTTTTTTGTGGTTCGATGATGAGAAGCAACCGTTTTGCCCAAACATGTATTACTGCAAGTATGATGTTTTTATTCCACATCCTTAGTGCGTATTATGTATGTTATGTTAAATTAAGGCATAAAAAGAGGTCGCAAACCCCAATCTGCTCCCTATTCTTAATCCAGCATTAAACATAACTGTATTTACCATAAAATACCTAATAATCATATTTATCATTTGACAATGTTAAGTATGATTATTAGTGACATTGTCACTGTACTTACGTCAATTGTGTGCACCAAAGTGTTTCTGTAATCCCTTGATTTGAAAACCTGTTACCAACCTTTCAAATGTGTTTAGGTTTGCTTCGCTAAAAAAGAACTCCACACTAAGGCGGAGTTCTTGGATATTTTGGCAGCTTGTTTTTGCTGCTTAAATTTGGGCTACGCGATTACACCATCAATCCTTTTTTGTGAACCACGTCTGACCACGCCATGCTGATCGCAGCTTGAGATTTACTCTCTAGGCTGTCGATAAAGCCATTGTCACCCGCTTGCGGTTCAAAACCACTCATCGCTTGAACCAGAGCGTCAATCGCACTATCCGATAACATGGTGTATTCACGTTCACCCGACAGGTCTTTCTCACTCATTCCGATAACCACTTGAGCGCGGTTACCATTAAAGTAATCACTGAATGTCACCGAACCAATATGCTCAAACTTCGATTGGTCACTGTCGTTAGACGGATCACGCAAAATCGACAGTTTCAGGTCATACCCGCTGCGCTCGAACCACAGTTTCTGCCAATCGATACCATTGAAGACAATGTTATCTTCGCTGCGAATGTCTTCCACAAGGTTGTCGATAACATCACCGCTCACCACAAAGCTGTCCACATCCGTGCCACCTTTGAAAGTATTTTGATAACCACCAAGTACCATCAGATCACGGCCTTCACCACCGTTGAACTGGCTGAACTTAGAGATGGCCGTTGCAATCAGGTGATCATCTCCATCACCACCGTTTAGCACGGCATGGTAACCCATCAGTTTCACCACATCGTTACCCGCACCGGCATTGATACGGTTATAGTTACCAAAGATATTGGCAAAGTCATTACCTGCTCCGAGTTCCACTTGGTTATTGTTGCCAATCGTAACGGAGTAGTCTTGATCATCTCCCGTATCCACACGGTTGAAGTTGCCAGAAGTCACCACATAGTCACGGCCTGAACCGGTATCAATTTCACCACCTTCGCCAAAGACAAACGACTGGTCGTCACCAGCACCAAGGAAGACATGGTTAATGCGTCCAGCAACCACTGCCGTGTCGTTGCCATCACCACCAAACATCATGTTTTCACGCCCCATCAGAACGCCCATGTCGTTGCCTTCTCCACCCGTGAAGATGTTTGACTTGCCTGTTGCGTAGAACACATCATCGCCTCGTCCACCCCAGAAGTTGTTGTTATCTCCGAGATACGCACCGAGATCTTTACCATCACCACCCCAGTTGAAGTTGTAGTTTCCTAGGGAGATGTTGATATCACCATCTCCTTGGAGATGGCCACTATTACGAAGGAAATCAAACGTTTTCTCCTTCATATTCAGCAGATCGGCGGTGAGATTCTGTTTAAGATTCTCCACCAGTGACTTCATTTCCTTCTGCTTATCTTGGCTGAAAATAGTCGCAAACAAGTTAGGCAGGTTAAGCGAGTTAAAGCCAAAGGCACGATCTTGTGTTTCTGCTGTTTCAGTATTGCCATCAGCCACAGTCGCACCTTGCGCACTGTTCACGTTCGCACCATTAACAGAAACCGAAGAATTGTCCTTTTCCTCTTCAGGCGCTTTCTCTTTCAGCCCATGAGTTTCAGCAAAAGACTTGATGCCATCCGCTCCCATGTCGATACCCGCTTTCAAGCTATCCAGTAACTTAGCTGGGTCGACAAAAGCCTGCAGTTGATCTCCGCTGAACTCACCGATGACTTCCAGCATCTCTTTGAGAATCGCCACTCCATCGACGGCTTGACCATTACGCGAAACAATTTGACCTGACGCGGTGTAATCCACACCAAAAATATCCGCCAATGTCGTTTCAGCCCCTACTCCAGCTAACTGGCCGAGTAGCTTATTCTTGAGCTGGCGCGGCAAATCTTGTGGCGTATAAGTGAAGGTGGTTTTTGCTTGTCCCGTTGCGGTGAACTGCTGCGTCATGAGACCAAACAGTGAACCTAAGTTGGTATCCAAAATCGACTGAATGTTATCGCCGAACATAAAGTTCCAGTTACCCGTCGTGACTTGAATATCCGCCCCTTGTCCACCTACGGCAAAGTTAAATGCTAGCTTTTCATTGGCTTGACGAAGCTTATCAGCGCGGCTGAGCTGACTCGTGCCACTATTACCGTTACCGCTTAGCCACTGATTGTATTGCTTATTCAGTGTCGCTTCTGCATCGTGCTTCAGGCCACGGCTATCACGTTCATTTTGTGAATCCAATTCAACTAATGTGGTGTAATCCACACTGCTACTTTGATCCAAACCAGACATATCTTTGACGAACTTCTTCGCGCCAGACAGTGTCCATTGCTGCTCTTGAGCGGCAAGCCAATCTTCTCCCTCTCCAGACGTAGCAATACCTTGCAACACACCAGAAATACGTGCGGCACCGTCGAATGGATTGACGAGTGGTGGAGTTGGGATCGACTTATCCATCATTAGGATCAGATCATTACTGTGTCCGAAATTAAAGCTCACATTACGGTTACCGAGGAACATTTGCGCACCTTCCAGTGCTTGATAGCCACCGATATCAACACTGTGTTTGCTTTCACCGTCACCGATATGAACCATAACGTTATTGTCACCAAAGGCCAGCGATTTAAAGCCACCAGTACCGACTTTAATGCCCACATTCGATGTCCCCCAGTTCACCGCCGTAAACTCCCCTTCGCCCACGTTAACTTGAATGTTACCTGAGTAGCTGAATTGATTACTGCTGCTAGAATTGGCAATCACTTCCGTTTCTGGTTTGCGTTTTTCTGGCGCATCAAACACGTCATTATTGTCACCGATCGCGCCACGAGCAGGTTCATCGACATTGTTGACACCAATACGAGAGAGATCGATGTCGCCTTCCGCAATACCATTGCGAATACGTTCATCCTTGGCAACAACTTCACCTTGCGCGTCCCAGCTTAGCGAAACTTTGTTGTTTTCTGCCTTTTGAACCCAATCGCCATTCGCGTCCTTGGTATGCTTACGTCCCGCCTCGTCTACGGCCAGTTCAGAACTACGAACAGAGACATCGACACGAAGACCATTCGCATCCATCGCGTTAATAAACTGATGACCAAAGCCTTTTTGCTTGTCGTCACTCACCAAAGAACAACCAACAATACTGATGTGATCCGGTTTGTTGTTGATGTTTTCGGCTTGATTAAACGACTGTTGGAACTTGGCCAATTTCACGGCCAACTCATCGGCACTGTAACCACTTAAGCGAGTATTGTTAGTTTCTGAGTGGTCGCGACCATGCCCCACCAACTGCCAACGTAGCTTTCCATCCAGTTTTGACGGATCGCCATACACCACGCGATAGTTGCCGTCTGAATCGAGCTGCACCACCACACTGCTTTCAGCATGTTTACCTGCTAAATTGGCTGCCGCTTTTGCTACTACCGGGTCGTTTTCCATTTGAACGATGATTTGACCGTCGAAGCGGGTTTCACCACCATCTGTCGTTGGTGTAACCGTAATCGGGCCCCAGCTATTAACATTTTGATTATGGAGTATTTTTCCATCCGCTAATGCTTCTTTACTATCCACCACTTGCAGATGATCATTCTTATTTGAGATACCTTGATCCTTGGTTGATGTGGTATCCAACCCTTGTTGATCTAGGTCTTCATCTACACTTGCACTGCTGGACAAACCGGAGACAATTTGATCCGCATATTGACTCATCAAACGGTTGCTTGCTTCGTGACCATAGAATGTCTGCTCGCCAGTGACGTTGTAACCAGAGGCAGTGAGTTTGGTACGAAGTTTCTCACCTTCGTTACCCAAACCTTCGTTATCGGTCAACAGCAGAATGGATGTCTCTTTTGGCAAACCTTCGAGATTTTTCTCTACAGAGAACTGGCCGTTAACCGCTTTCGCGATAGCCCCCACAATGCCCGCTGGATTCGCCACTTCGTGAGCGGTGATTGCTTTGGTCATGCTTGGCATAGGACGGTCAAGCAATAAGCCAGACACCGCTTGGCCGTTTTGCGCGGCATAACGTGCTAAATCTGCGGCAATTGGACCGCCCATTGAGTAGCCGTGAATGATGATGTTGCTTGGGTCAATACCCTTATCATTCACTAGGTAGTTGAACATGGTGCGAGCATCTTGGTACAAGCCTTTTTCGCTTGGTCCACCGTCGCTTTCACCATAGCCACGCAGGTTGACTGCGAGCATATCGATACCTTGCTTCTGGTAGTGATTTCGAATCGCGCTCGCTTGCTCTTCAGCAGAAGAACCAGAACCGTGCAGGAACAATACGACTTTGCCGCTTGGCGAGCTCGTTTCACCTTCGCTTGGGGCTGTTCCCTGATGGTAATACCCCGTTAGACGGCCCGCTTCTCCTTGCAGAGTGATTTTCTGCGATTCACCTTTTTCCACCGCGTGATCAAGTAGGGTTTGCGTGATTTCGCCAATCTTACGGCGAGCCTCTTTATCACCATACAACTCGTTATTGAGGAATCGAGTCAATGGGCTCAGAGATTCTTTATCGCGCGGTGGCGTACCATCATTTTCAATCGCCACGTTTTCTTTAGGCTTCTCATTGCCTGACAAGGCATCAAGGACATCAGTGACTTGATGACTTTGCTTCTTCGCGGCAATTTCCAGCTGAGCTTCCTGCAGTGCCTGACCAAAGTTGAAAAGCTCGGTCGGCGTCCAAACACCAAACTTAGGCAGCCATGTATGGCCAATCAGTTTATCCGCCCCGCCGGCTTTCAACACTTTAGCCACTGTGCTGGAGCAGTTTTTGGTCAGTAATTGATAACGAGCATCCGGATCGTTGCTTAGACGATGCCATTCTGCTTGCATTGCCGCCACATCGAGGCCTTCAAGGTTAATTCGGAATACTCGACCTTGATCGGCTTGGCTTGCTTTGAAGGTTTCGATCTCTTCCAGTGCTCTTTCTGCAAATTGGCGAATCACATTGCCGATGCGCTTTTCAAGCAGTTCGGGATCGTCACTTCTTTGAGCCTGTAGTCTGAGCTCTTGCGCAAAACGGTGTGCCACGTCCATCATGTCATAACTGGTGTCATTCCATTGTTCGACAAATGGTTGGAAAACATGTGCAGGAATACTTGTCGTTTCGAGCATATCTGGGTTACCCAGTAGTACGCTCGCGTAACCTTCAGAAGCCTCTTTAAATGAAGCGTCAATTCCTTTCGCGGCATTGAGCTTCTCGATAAAGCGTTTCAGCTTAATGTCGCCATCATGCAAACCAAAGCCATCGTTTTCTTCCGAAGCAACATCATGCTCAAGCGTGTCATTTTGATGTGCAGGTTGACTGAAGTCGCTCCAGCGCAGCTTAAGATCAGGTTGGTCTTTTGTGGCCACATTCAAGATATTGCTGATATTGGATGACTTGCTGCCTAGTGGCCACCAGCTTACGTAATTTTGCTGGTTAAAATCAGCTGCAGCTTGACCTTCAAGTTGCGTGCGACCTTGGCCTATTTGCAATGCGGCATGACCTAGCGCGCTATGATCACTCGGTTTCCAAATGTACAACGTGGCGCTGACAGGTGACAGATGCTGTTCAATCGCTTGATGTACTTTATTCAAACCCGCGATATCAACCCCTTTACCGTCTTTGGCAAGATCTTTGGCTGATAATCCAGCAAAAATTGTATCCGCAACGGTTTGACCGTACTCGTTACTTACTGTTAACTTCACTTTTTCAAGCACAGCTTCGCGGCTACCTAGCAGATCGATATTGGCAAGATTACCTTTGCCTTTGGTAACAAAGTCACCATTTTGATCCAGATAAAGGTGCTTACTCTCTTTCAAGTTAGCGGCTTCTAGCTGGTCATATAGTCGGCTGAAACTGTTTTGCGCTTGGATAGTTTGCTCAGCAACTGACAGCAGTGAAACTTCATCTAAACGCGTATTCACCTGATTTAACAGTGAATTCATCGCTTCAACACGGCCTGAGTCTGGGTGTCCGAGTACATAACCTTCAATTTTTTTACGCAAGTTGAGCAGTTTTTCCACGGACTCCGGTTCATAATCTGCGTGCTCAGTGATGCTGGCGTGGTAATCAGTCAATGCGTCGATCACTTGCTGATAGCTTTCACCGCGGATCTTACCCGTTACATTCGCCGCATCCAGTAGTTCAGTGACTGACATCAGCTCGACTGTGGCGTTGTATTGCCATGCACCATCGACTTTTTGCGCCAACACATGTGTACGACCTTCATGGTGTGAAATCACTTTGTTATCCACCAAGAAGAGCTCGTCTGGCATTTGTTCGAAATTATCGAAGTTGGCCAGAATGAAGCGTTCGATGGCTTTGTGCTGAGCCGCGTCTTCAGGATCCTCAAGAATAATGGTTTTACTCTTGTCTTCGGTTCCTGGCCAAGCACGCACTTCGAAGCCTTCATCTCCTTCTTGTACCAGTAGATTTCGTTCGGTACGAAGTGCATAGAATGGCAGCATGTCATTTAACATGGTGTTAATTATGGAAGCGACGTTTTCTTGCTGCTTGTTATTCTCTAGATTCGACGTTTCACCTAAAGCGTGTAATTCTTCTTTATCGTTAGAAGCAAGCTTGGTAGATGTGAGCGTCTCATGGTTATCAGTATAAGGAGCGGTAATTTTCGCCCATTGTTCAGCATGCTGCGTCATCAACCATTCAGCTTTGTGATTGGCGGATGCACTGGACTTAGGATTTTTGACTGGCGGCTGTCCTTTGCTTGCTCGATACTCCTGATACCAAGCATCGAAATCCTCACTACCGCTAACCAAAGCATTTACTTCAGTAATGATGGCTTTACGGCTTGCCGAGTCAAAATGATCGAGTGCCTTAACATCCACTTTCACCGTTGACGCTGTTTTGGGTACAAAGTCACTTAATGCACTCGGTACACTGCGAAACTCAAATAAGATCGCTGGTTCAGGCTGTTGCACACTTCCTGTCGTCGCATTATTGATTCCATGTCCAGCGACTTCTCCACCATATTGGAAGTATTCAAACACGTTCTTAGCAAGGCTTTCTGAATAGGTGCCTTTCAGCTTTTCCGCAATTTGTTGCCTTACGTAGCGTGAGTCTTCCGCACTCAGAAGTTCCAGCATTCTAACGGGTTTAGTTCTTGGCAATATGCTCCAAGCATTTTTGACTTTCGGATCCGTTAACCCTTGAGCATTCGGTGAAAAACCTTCAGAGGCAGGATCCCAATCATTGATGTAGATCCCATACTCTTTGGCCAAATCTGCTGTTTTTGAATAGACAGACGTGAGATAGGCATACACATTTTGTGCTGTAGCGGGATCATCCAACGTGGTGTTTTTCGCGTTTGCTAAAAACTCATCTCTCAACCCTGCTTGATACCAAGGCGCAGATTCAAGCAGTCTGACTTCCGGCGACGAGCTTGTACCAAATTCTTTCGCACTGATCGCCATTGTTGCTTGTTGGCCACTAGGGGTCATTCCTATGGTCTTGCCTTGTGCATCAATAGAGGTTCCGTTACCCGCCGCAATAAGATGCTTAGAGTTCGATATAACCAGAGTGAAACGACCGTCATCACTCACTAAATGAGGTAAGCTTTGGTGGTTAGACTGATTGATATGATCGGTAAACTCTTTCGCAAGCCATAGCATTGCCTCTTTACGACTTTCAACCGCTGCTGTATCACTGATTTCACTAGGATATGTAACCAGTTCAATCGTATGCGTCTGCCAGTTGTTCACCCCTTGAATATCATTGATACCCACTGGGTTGCTATAACCACCTTGATTCATATCCTTGGTTAGCATGAACAATGGGTTACCTTGTGAATCATGCACATAGCCAAAAGTCTGCGCTGAGTTTTTCGGTAAAACCACCACCAGACCGGATAACTCATTTTCTATACCAATGGATGTCGATGCGAAATGGCTTTTAAATCCGGGGACACTTTTCGAAGCCAGTTGACCCGTTGGTTGACTTCCCTGTACCGCACTTAGACTTTCGAGGTTCACCCCTGAGATACGGACGTCTCTACGAGTCACTTCTTGGCGCTCTGGTTCAGGCGAGACTTTGGTAGGAACAACAATGCTCTTGCTATTTGTTTCAGAGAACATAGAAGTCATACTGCTAACGCTGTTTTTCGCTCGAATACCTGCGTTAATTTGCAAACGGTTCACTGCGTTGGTCGCACCTTCTAGCGCTTCTTGCTCTTGTTCGGTTAAACCTTCACTGAATCGGCCATCGGCGTTGGTTTGGCTGTCGGTGTTGACATGACTGTCTGTTTCGCCAGCGCCTTCCACACTATGAGCATTACCCGAAAGGCCACTACCAGTCACGCCTTGACGATCAGGACGATCACCTTCGTTTTGTTTAGCACCTTGAGCATCGGCTTGTGCTTGGTTGGCTTTGTTTTCCGCCAATTGCACATCACGATCGCCGCGTGATTGAGCATTATTTACCGCATGATGTGCATCAGATTCCGCTTGTTGTGCATCCTTACCTTTTGCTAAAGCATCGGCTTTACGTTTTTCAGCATCGGCTTGAGCATCAGCAATGTCTTGCTCTACTCCCGCTCGATTTTGCTCGCCTTGTGCCACACCCGCTTCAGATTTCGCAACGGATTCTTTGACTTTGCTGTTATTGTCAGACAGGGTCTGCTTCGCTGCAGCAATCTTGTCATTCGCGAGTTGCTTGGCATCGTCGAGCTGGCTTTGAACGCCATCGAGCAGACCACCGGCAAAATCATTGCGCCATTGGTCGCCGGACTCGCCAGTATGCGTTGCTTGGCCATCAAGCACATCGAGACCTTGCGCCAGTTTTGCCAACTCGGCGGTCACGGCTTCCGACTCTTCTTTCACCGCATCACGTTGAGCTTGACCATTATTTTCTAGCGCTTGTTGGTCGGTCGACTCCAACTGACTTTGTGACCCTGCGACAGCATCAAGCTGTTTCTGCTTTTCTTGTTCAAGACGTTGGCGATCCGCTTCTGCACGCTCTTTATCGGATAGAGCATTCTGCGCTGCTGGGTTTTGCGTTGCGTGCTCACGGATTGCATTGGCTTGTTGCGATGACTCTGAGGTCGCCACCACATTATCTAGGATGTAGCCCAGTCCATCATTGTGGCCTGTGCCTTTGAATTCGATACGGTTACTGCCAGCCTGCGCGGTCAGCTTTAAGTTTTTTTGCTGCCAAGCAGACTCGTCACCCGACGATGAGAATACCACTTCACCGTTCCAAAGAACTTCGATGCCTTCGTTATTAGAAAGGCCCGCGCGTTTTGCAAAATCAAAGCTCACCGCAATAACTTCACCTTGCGCTAGATTAGCCAGATCTTGATAGAGACTGGTGTTGGTATAAGTATCGAGCTCGGTCACACGTGCGCCGTGACCTTCACCCTCTACGCCATACACACTGCCTGCATAAGAGGCTTCAACCCCATGAGTAGATTGCCAGCCATGTTCGCCCAGCTCAAAATCCCCATTCACAATCAGATTCGGAGCTTGAACGGAAGAATCATCAACATTGAGCGCATGCTGCATCTTGTTGAGATCAGGAGTATCAACCTTAGTCACGCTGCCCGTGAGACTATCACCGAGGTCAGAACTGACTTCCTTAATGGCATCCATTTGGAAACCATCCAGTTTGGTGATTTCAGGTGTAGCAATCGCACCACGACCTTTATGCGTGCCGGATGAGGAGGCTTCATCGCCTTGCACTAAGTAGTTGATGGCTTGGCTGCCACCGACACCGAGTACGGTTTGTTTGATGTTATCAAACAAGGCAGAGAGCTTGTTGCTGCTGGTATTGCTCGATGCCACCGCTAAACTATAGAAATCGCCGTTACCGACTTTGATGGCGACGTTGTTTTGTGCGTAGGAGGCATTGATGTTGAGGCCGTCCCCAACGTGAATATTGGCGTTAGCTTTGCCCTTCATCACAGCGACATTGAGCCCATCACCCACTTTCGTGTTGATGTTATATTTGCCCCAAGCGACGTTGACGGATACCCCATCACCGACCTTGGTGTTGATATTGGCATCGCCGTAGGCAGCAGTGACATTTAAACCGTTACCCACGGTGGTGGTGATATTGGCTTGGCCTTTTGCCGCCGTCACCTGCATACCATCGCCCACTTTGGTAACTATGTTGCCTTTGCTCCAAAGTGCGTTAAAGCTGTCGCCATCACCCACTTGAGTAACAATGTTGGCTTCACCTTTTGCCAGTACCACGTTTTGGCCATGACCGACTTTAGTAATGACGTTCGCTTTACCCCAAGCGCCAGTGTAGTCGTCGCCATTGCCCACATGAGTAATGATGTTGGCTTCACCTTGCACCACGGAGACTTCTTGGCCATCACCCACTTTGGTGATGAGGTTGGCTTCACCTTTGGCAAAGTTATAGCGATCACCGTCGCCCACTTGGGTAAACACGTTGGCTTGCCCCCAAGTGACATTAACACCTAAACCATCACCGACTTTGGTAATGAGGTTGGCCTTACCTTTGGCAATACCAATGGTGGTGCCGTCACCAACGTGGGTCATCACGTTGCCGACATCGGAAATCAACAACCCTACCGTGGTGCCTTCACCCACCTTGGTGAGGATATTGCCTTTACCCGCCAATACGGCTGCGGTGGTAGCATCACCAACATGAGTCACGACGTTGGCTTTAGCCGCGGCCACCACCCCCATGAAATCATCACCCAATTTGGTCACGATATTGGCTTCACCCAGTGCGAGTACACCGGTTAAGCCATCACCGACATGGGTCATGATGTTCGCTTTACCGAACATCGCCGCTAACGTGGTGCCGTTACCAACCTTAGTCATCACGTTCACTTCGCCAGCAAACAGCCCTAGGCTGGTACCATCGCCAACATGGGTCATGATGTTCGCTTTGCCGACCATCAGCGCCGCCGTGAGATCATTGCCCACTTTGGTCATGATATTGGCTTGGCCGATCATCGCCGCAAACGTGCTGCCATGACCAATATGGGTAAAGATGTTGACGTTCCCCACCATCGCCGCGAGTGTGGTTCCATTACCCACTTTTGTCGCAACGTTGCCTTTGGCTAACATCAGTGCCACCGACATGCCATCACCAATGTGAGTGAAGACGTTGGCTTCTGCTACCATTAACGCGAGAGCATCACCGTTGCCTACTTTGGTAAAGACGTTACCCAAGCCGCCCATCAGCGCCCAAGCATTCCCTTCCCCCACATGGGTAAAAATGTTGCCAGCACCAATCATGACCGCAATAGAGGTTCCATCACCCACTTTGGTGAAGATGTTACCCGCCGCGCCCATTACGCCAAGGGTTTGGCCATCACCCACATGCGTCAGCACGTTGCCAACGCCAAGCAGAATGCCGGTCGTGTCGCCGTTACCTACTTTGGTGAGAATGTTCGCACCGCCGACCATGACACCCGTTGTGGTGCCATCACCAACATGGGTAAGCACGTTTGCGCCACCACCCATCACCGCAAGGGTATTCCCTTTGCCTTTTTTGGTGAGAATATTTGCACCGCCAAGTGCCACAGCCGTGGTATTCGATAATTGATCATCATTGCTGATGTGGGTTATTACGTTCGCGCCACCCAGCATACCCGACGTGAGTTCACCCTCACCCATTTTGGTCAGTACGTTTGCACCGCCAGCGAGTACCGCAGCAACATCACCTTTGCCGACTTGCGTCATCACGTTGAAACCGCCCGCGGCCAACCATAATCCGTTGCCAGAGCCGATTTGGGTATGGGTGTTGTAGCCACCGAGCATCACGACGCGACTATCACCACTGCCTTTTTGGACTGAAATGTTACCGTAAGCCAGTAAATGCGCGAGATATTGCCCATCGCCAAGGCGAACCAACACGTTTACCGCACCGCCCGCGTACACATCCATCTTGCCTTGTTCGCTTTGGTGTACCAAGACGTTCGCCAAACCTGCGCCGCGGAAGGTGAGATCCCCTTCTTCGCCACTTTTGACAATGACGTTCGCCGCACCACCACCGTTAAATTCGGTATTACCAAATTGGGAGCTATGCAAAATCACGTTGGCAATACCGCCACCGTTGAAATGCACATTACCACGCGTCACGTTTGATTTGATGACGTTACCGCCACCGGCACCGTTGAAACGAACATCACCTGAGCTTTCACCGCTATCGTTTGCGGGTTTAAACAAGGTTTGATCTGTGTATTCTTCGATATCCGCTACGGTTTCGCTGGTACTTCTAACGGCGTTTACGCTGTAGTGCAAGTCACTGAGCGAGTAGCCACCTTTGCCCATTGGGTTATACCCAGTTGCAGATGAAATATCTTGGTTGGCTATATTGGCCGTGTGATCACCTTCTTTATACCAAGAGCGAGCTTGATATTTCAGTGCCCCGGTTTCGGGATCGTTTGCCAGTTCCACCACCACAATTTTTGTGTAAGGCCCAAGCACTTTGGCATAAATGTAAGTGTTGGGTTGGCGGTTGGATTTTACCGCTTTGACATCCACCTTAGTGCCATCAGCATAAATCGCATGACCGCCCATTTTGGCATCCGACAATGACACCTCTTTCGCATCAATCACCGCACCATTGGCGTAAGTCACCCACTCATATTCAGTCAGGCTTTTTTCAACCGCATGAACGGTGACGGATTGCTGATGTTCAACTTTGAGGTCAGATAGCGTGTAGGCGCCATTGATATTAACGGCTGTGAAACCACCGTTGTCGGAAATGTCTTGATTCGCTAAGTTGCTTAGATGGTTAACCTCTTTATACCAAGCCGTAGAGTAATATTTCAGTTCTCCAGTTTGAGGATCATTGCGTAACTGTACTTTGTTAATTTTGGTATACGTAGAGTCTGCGAAAGCAAAAAGATATGTATTAGGCTCGCTAGCCGATTTCACCGCTGTGACATGATGATCTTGCCCTATCCATGAGCCACTCATCACGGCCTTAGTTAATACAATCTCATCAGCCTTAGCATTGGTCATGCCTTCTTTCGCAAAGTCATTTCCAGAACCTTTACGAATAATGGTGTTGTACGCACCGCCACCCGAGAAATGAATGTCACCATGAGCCACATCAGAGTAAAGACTGTTGTAACCACCCACACCTTCAAAACGAATATTGCCGCGGGTTTGCGTGTAGACATCTTCGGCCTGATGTGTCCGCTCAATGCGGTTTGAAGCCCCAGCACCTTGCAGAGTAATATCGCCCACTTTGCCTTTACGGACTAAATGGTTATCCGCACCTGCGCCACGGAAGGTGATGTTACCTGTCTCAACGCGTGAACTGATGCTGTTCGCGGCACCAGCACCATCAAAGGTCACATCGCCATGCGAGCCTTGATAACGGTTAGACCAAGTACGGTCTAATTTATTACCTGCGCCTGCTCCTGTAAAAGACAGGTTCCCTTGGTTGGTTTCATGCCAGAGGGCATTGTATCCCCCCGCGCCTGCAAAGGTGACATTGCCGCTCAACCCTTTACGGGTAATGCCATTATAAGCCGCGGCACCGCCGTAACTGACATCACCATGATTGCCTAAGTGGTCAATCGACACACCACCGGCGGCACCAGCGAATGACACATTGCCATCGCCACTTTTATTAATGTCTGCATACCCAGCCGCGCCTTTTACAATTAGGTGGCCAGTGGAATCTTCCACTTTGAGATAGGCAGAGCCGCCCACGACCGTATCGTTGCCGCTACCGGTGTACACCGTTGCACCAATCGATCCAACAGTGACGTGGTCGTCACCGCCGTAGGCATGAATTTGTCCCCCAAAACCAATGGCTACAATGTTGTTGTTTCCATCGTCGGCGGAATAGTTTCCTGTGAAGAAGTATTCAACACTTCTCCAAAATGGTTTTCCCATAAGCCAAACTCTTCTTTTAGGGATTAAATAGAAAACCACTGCACCTTTCGGATACAGCGGTCATTTTGAGCATCCACCTTGCCGCGGACAGTACAGACTTTCTGCCCCTGCCACGGAAGAAATACACGACGACGAAGATCATTGACGACCTCGCGACCATGCCCGAATGGAGCAATCATCTCTGGAATGTAGATTTGCTGGCCCGAACGCCAGTCGGATGGAGATATTTCGCGCACACCAGAAAGCAGCTCATCTCGGATCTGCTCAGAGACAAACGCCCAATTACAAAAGGCAATTGGACGCCCATGCTCATCTTCGTAATAGCAAAACTGGTTTAGCTCAAACGCAGGCAGAATGCGTTGCAGCCATTCTGCAACCACATAACGACGATGAAGCGGCGAATGCTGGCTGAGCAGCATCACACCACCTATCATCTGTTGTATTTGCGCTAATGTGAGATTTGCAGGTTGATGTGTAATAGACATGTGCCCAGTATCAACCGATGCGCGGTTACTTTTTCACCTGAGCAGGACGTTTCTTCGCTGCGGTTTTCTCTTCCGCGGCGGCGTCTTCTGCTGAATTTGCGGTGGCATCACCTGCTGGCAGAAATCCAGCAGCAACAAGCTTATTAAATTCGGCTTCCATTCTAGGATCTTCTAACATGTTTTTGATCATAGAAACCATGTACATAAAACCGGATGCAGGCATATGAACAACTTGCTTTAATTCAAGATCATTATCGCTTTCAGCCATAACGCCGTGCGCCATATTTTTTTGATCTTGACCTACGAAATAAAGAGAAAACACACCTTTATTGTAGTTAACACTTGAGACTGTCTGAACGAACTTCTCCATCATAAATTTCCCCATTTATTTTACACAGATATGAAAAGATGGTTTCTATGAACCAATCTTTCCCAGCAAGCCCAAAGGGCAAAAATATAACAAATCAAACCTAGGGTTATTATTGTATTATTTATTTTAAGGCGGGATATTACATCGTTAAACCATGGCTATCAACCGACTTAAACACATTAAATTAGAGTATATATTCTAATTTAATGGTGCGGTATTCCCTCAATTTCACACAGATGCAACCATCAGACAAATTGCACATTAACGTGACTCATATCATTAATTTGTATCAAAATTGACTACAAAATAGACTATTTCAACATTTATCATACAACGCTGACGGTGATTGAGGATTGAACATGTTAACAAGCGGTGATAGGATGCCGCCCTTTCAAAAATGCTGTAATACATCGGCGAAATAATTTAATGATATCCAACAATGAAAGACTCACGCTGATATGCATTCATTTTTATTTAAGTATCATCAGCGGTAATCGAGAAAAAATAAAAGACGAAAGTCATTTAACTGACACTGAAAACTTCAAAGAAGAACTGGATAAAATACAGAAAGAACACAAAGTCAAAATACGCACAAAAATTTCACAATTTAAAAACATCGAATCACTAAAAACACCTGCAATTTTATTTGATCAGCACGACCTACCATTTATTACAGCAAAGACTAATAAAGATAAATGTTTAATACAAAGACCTAATAAAGAAACTCCCGAAGTTATCTCTTCTCACGAACTTAATTCTACTTGGAATAAAAAATCGTTAGTAATACAGCAAGCACAATCGCGCTTTGATATCACTTGGTTCATTCCTGAATTCCTCCAGCATAAAAGAGTGCTGAGCGAAATTCTTTTATTTTCGTTCGTGCTGCAAATTCTGGCTCTGATCTCACCTCTGTTTTTTCAAGTGGTGATGGATAAAGTGCTGGTCCACCAAGCTTGGTCGACGTTGGATGTACTGGTATTTGGTCTAGTGATTACAGGGGTGATCGAAGTGGTGTTACGCGGATTGCGCGAATATCAGTATGCCCATACCGCCAACCGAATTGACATACAGCTTGGACTCAAACTGGTGCAGCATCTGTTTGGACTGCCGCTCATGTTTTTTAAATCACGCCAAGTCGGCGCGATTGTCACGCGTGTGCGCGAGCTCGACACCATTCGCGAGTTTTTGACTGGCTCTATGTTTACCTTAACGGTCGAGCTACTGTTTATGTTCGTCTTTCTTTACGTCATGAGCTTACTTTCTGCTCCGCTCACAGGGCTATTTATCGCTACTGTGCCCTGTTATGTCCTTCTCGCTTGGTGGCTCACACCAAGAATGCAGGCGGCGATTGAAAAGCAGTTTTCACATGCTGCGGCAAATACCTCATTTCTCACTGAAACCGTAGCCGGTAGTGAAACGCTGAAAAGTTTGGCGGTTGAGCCGCGATTTATCCGACGCTGGGATGAACAAACCGAAAAAATGGTCACAACGGGTTATGACGTCCAGCAGCTTAATAACCGTTCTAACCATTTAGTGCAGTTGCTGCAAAAAATCACCAGCGTCGCCATTTTATGGTTGGGGGCGACGGAAGTGCTCTCACTTGAGATGACCATTGGTCAACTGATCGCTTTCAACATGATGACCAACCACATTGCGCAGCCCTTAGCGCGGATGGTCGAGCTGTGGGGACAATTTATTCAAACTCGGGTCGCCATCGAGAAGCTCGGCGATATGCTTAACCTACCAGTAGAACAACACACAGGGAGTGACAATGTCACTATAAGCGGCGCTATTAGTTTCAAAAACATCCTCTTTCGTTATCAACCGGATATTCCTCCTACCATTAATGATTTGTCGCTAGACATCCGTGCAGGTGAAACATTGGGGGTGGTCGGCACCTCGGGCTCAGGCAAAAGCACCCTCGCCCGTCTGTTGTTGCGACTTTATAGCCCTGAGCAAGGCAGTATTACCATTGACGGCATTCCACTCAATCACATCAATGTTCAACAGCTCAGACAGCGAGTGGGTGTGGTATTGCAAGAGAACTTTTTATTTCACAAAAGCGTGAGTGAAAATATTGCCCAATCTAAGCCTGAGGCAAGTTTGGAAGAGATCATTGAGGCTGCAAAACTCTCGGGCGCACATGACTTCATCCTCAAACTTCCCATGGGTTACGACACGGTATTAGCAGAAGGTGGTCAATCGCTTTCAGGTGGTCAACGGCAGCGTCTCGCGATTGCACGCACCCTTTTATCAGATCCGAAAGTGCTGATTTTGGATGAAGCAACCAGTGCGCTGGATGACGAATCTCAAGCCGTCATTCAAGCCAATATGGCCAGCATTGCCAGAGGCCGTACGGTGATCACGATTGCTCATCGCTTGTCTACGGTGCGTGATTGCGATCGCATCATAGTGCTTCATCAGGGCACGATTGTTGAGCAAGGCTCACACCAACAATTACTCGCCTACGGCAAACAATACAAACAGTTATGGCAGCTTCAGCAAGAGCTCAAACAAGAGGAAGCCTCCGCATGAACACCATCATGAAGCGTTTCTTTGGTCAAAAGTCACCACATCAACCCACAGAACATCACTATGAGTTTTTGCCCGCACATCTTGCTTTGGCTCAGCGTCCTCCCTCGCCTTTTGCTCGCGTGACTGCGCTTACGCTCAGCTTAGGTGTGCTCGCAGCCTTGCTCTGGGCGTATTGGGGAAAATTAGATGTACAGGCCACCGCCACTGGCCGCCTTGTTGTATCTGGGCGTTCGCAAGTGATTCAGTCTTATGAGCAAAGCCGACTGTTAAGCATCCACGTCAGAGATGGTCAACGAGTTGAAAAAGGCGCCCCATTGCTGACTCTTGATACCTTGGGCGTCAATCAAGATATTACGCGTTTGGTCAGCCAAGCAGAGTTTCAAACGAACGAGTTGATCCGCTATCGCACCTTGCTTAATGACCAGCTCTTGACTCATGACCCAATGTTTACCGCTCTACCAGCCGAACAACAAGCTTTGATCCATGAAAACTATCTCAGCGAAAAAAACGAATTCGACTCAACGCTGGCAAGCATCACCGCCGAGATGAAGGTGAACCGCACGTCGCAGGCCGCGCGCCAAAGCGATATCCATGCGTTGTTGCAGCTCACAGAAAACATCAGTCAGCGCCTTGCCGCCCGCAAAAAGCTCAACCAAGTCAAAGTGATCGGTCATGTCGAGTATCTTGAACAAGAAAAAGAGCTGCTCGAAGCGCAGCGCCAAGTGGCCCAACAGCGAGCCGAGCTGGAAGTGCTTAAATCGCAATATGAAAGCCTTGAAGAGCGGCTAACGGGCTTCAAAGCGCAAAAGCAGCGAGAGTGGTTGGAAAAGCGCAGACAGGCCAGATTGCAATTGGCTTCTTTAAATCAAGAACTTTCTAAGGTTCGTGAGCGTGAGCAACTCGAAATCATCCGCTCGCCCGTTGACGGCACTGTGCAACAGTTGAGTGTCTATACCCTTGGGGCAGTACTGCAACCGGCACAAAACTTGATGATCATTGTGCCTGAGAACCGTGTGCAACAGGCAGAAGTGCAAATTCTCAATAAAGATGTCGGTTTCGTGTACCCAGGCCAATCGGTCACGGTCAAAGTCGATGCCTTCCCCTACACACGATACGGCACAATCGATGCCGAGCTACTCAGTATCTCGCGAGACTCAACAACAGATGAACAGTTAGGGCTGGTGTTCCCTGCTCAAATTCAGCTAAAAACCAACCATATTATGATTGATGGACAAACGGTCGAACTCACTCCCGGCATGTCGGTCGTCGCGGAAATCAAAACCGATAAACGACGTGTGATTGACTATCTGCTTAGCCCGATTCAGGAATACCAAGCTGAAGCGTTGAGGGAGAGATAGCAATGAACACCCGTTTTACAACCGACGCTCATAGGCTTGCTGAACAAACGTTACCACAAGAGTCTCCAAGAACTAATTGGGGTATCGAAGCTGTGGTCTACGCAGGTCAGCAATTTCACAAAAAATCGACCAGCTCGCAACTGAAACACGCGCTAGGGGTAAGCTACGCCAATCTCACTGACATGGAAATGAGAGAGGCCGCCGACTATCTTGGCCTGAAAAGCCAAATAACAAAGCTTAGTATTCAAGCGTTCAATACGCTGCCACTCCCCGCTCTTATCGAATATCAGGGTGGCTGGAAAGTGATGATTCAAACCGATGATAACGGTTGGACGGCCTACGATCCTGCAACCGACTCTCTGCACACACTCTCGTTCACATCGGCTGAATCCACCGCGCATTACAAAGTCATGCTGATTGCGGATGAGTCTCTGAGCGTCAAAGAGGTCAAATTTGGTTTAAGCTGGTTCGCCCCTTCCATTCTTCGCCAAAAAAGCCAACTGCGAGATGTGTTTCTTTACGCCATCGCGCTACAGATATTTGCGCTGGTTAGCCCGATGCTGTTTGAAAATGTTATCGATAAAGTGCTCGTGGGACGAAGCCTATCAAGCTTGCATGTGCTGGCGCTGGCGATGTTAGCGTTAGCGATAGCTGAGCCAGCATACAGCTATTTACGCAATACCGTATTTGGCCATCTTGCAAGCCAAGTGAATGCAGAGCTGTCAGGCCGACTCTATCGGCACTTAGTCGGTCTGCCATTAACCTATTTCAAGCAGCGCCAAACTGGGCAAATCATTGCGCGAGTGCGTGAAATGGCGCAAATCCGTCAGTTTCTGACGGGTTCAACTTTGATGCTATTACTTGATCTGATTTTTGTGACGGTTTTTCTCGCTGTCATGTTCCATTACGCCAGTACACTGACTTGGTTAGTGATTGGCTCGCTTGTGATTTATTTTGTGTTGTGGCTGATTGCAGGACCGCTGATCCGCAAAAAAGTGGAATCTGAATACGAGTCCGACGCTAATGCCACGACGTTTTTGACCGAAGCCGTTACTGGTATTGAAACCATCAAAACGACCGCGACGGAGCATCGCTTTCTTGAGCAGTGGCAACGTATTCTTAGCCAGCAACTAAACCGTAGCTTTGATGCACAAAAATCGGGGCTCATCGCTGGGCAAGCTATCGCTCTGGTGCAGAAGCTGACTGCGGCACTGCTGCTTTGGTGGGGCGTGAGCGCGGTACTCAAAGGTGAAATCACTCCCGGTCAGCTAGTGGCCTTCAATATGCTCGCAGGCCATGTGACTCAGCCCGTTCTGCGACTGGCACAAATTTGGCAGGATTTTCAGCACACTCTTATCGCACTGAGAAGGGTTGGCGATATTCTCGATGAACCGAGAGAAAACAGTAAACAAGGCTTAGCGTCCGTGCCCGAACTCGACGGTGGCATTGAGTTTAGTAACATTCGCTTTCGTTACCACCAAGATGCCCCTGAGGTACTGGCCAATCTATCACTCAAGATCAAACCGGGGCAATTTATCGGCGTTACTGGACCATCAGGTTCAGGCAAAAGCACACTCACTCGCCTGTTGCAACGCTTGTACGTTCCGCAACATGGCCAAGTGCTGGTGGATGGAATGGATCTTGCGATTGCGGATCCCGTGTCTCTGCGCCGCAATATGAGTGTGGTACTACAAGAGAGCATTCTTTTTTCCGGAAGTGTGGCGGACAATATTCGTTTATGTAAACCGCAGGCCAGCGATGAAGAAATCCGTCATGCCGCTCAATTAGCAGGTGCGTTAGCATTTATTGAAGGACTTCCCCACGGCTTTAACCAACCGGTTGGGGAAAAAGGTGCAGCGCTTTCGGGAGGTCAAAGGCAACGTATCGCCTTAGCGAGAGCCTTGCTGGTCAATCCTAGAATCTTACTGCTGGATGAAGCGACCTCTGCTCTCGACTACAATTCTGAAGCGTCAATCATGAGCAATATGGATGAAATATGTCGTGGTCGCACTGTGATCAGTATTGCCCATCGCCTCAATACCATCCGCCATGCTGACAACATCTTTGTCTTGGATAAAGGACAAGTCGCCGAAAGCGGTACACATGAAGAACTGCTTGCCCAGCAAGGGCTGTACGCCAAACTTTGGACGCAACAAGTGGGAGAATAGCAGGTTGAGAATTCGGTAGAAGATCCGCAGGTTAATGCAGGCTGAGATCTACCAATCTAGCTATGGATTAAGGAAACGTTTCACAACCTCCATGATGTCTTTGCTGCGGATCGGTTTTAGTACAATGTCATTCATTCCCGCATCAATACAGTTTTGTTTGTCACTCCCGGCGGTGTGAGCAGTGAGTGCGATAATGGGGATTTCAATATGTTTATCTCGGAGTATTTTGGTTGCAGCAATACCATCCATAATCGGCATGGAAATATCCATTAGCACCAGATCAAATACATGATTTTTTTCTAAAAGCTCCACCGCTTGCAGCCCATTTTCTGCAATCGTGACATCATAGCCCAACTTATTCAGTAGTAATTGAATGACCATTTGATTGGTCTTTGTGTCTTCCACAACAAGAATGTGATGATTTTTTACATTTACGATTTGTTGGGATGAGGACGTACTCGGTTTAATATTTTTCAAGCGAGATTGAAGTGGAATATATAAAGTAAAGGTTGTGCCTATACCGAACTCACTTTCAACTTGGATTGTGCCACCCATCAATTCAACCAAATGTTTGGTAATCGCAAGGCCTAACCCTGTACCACCATAATTTCTTGTAATTGAATTATCCGCTTGAATAAAGGGGGTAAATAATTGTTCTACCCGATTCTTTTCAATCCCAATTCCTGTATCTTTGACTCGAAATACGACGCCATCCTTGGTGTAGTCTAATACTACATCAACTTGACCTTGTTTAGTGAACTTGATGGCGTTACCAACAATATTAAAAAGTATCTGTGTGAGCCTTGCCGAATCGGTGTAGTACTCTAATGTTGGATTCTTATTCGATTGAACATAAAAATGCACACCTTTATCTTGCGCAATCTGTCTGTGATAAACCAAAGATTGATCTAGTTTCTTTTCTAGATCCAACCAGTGACAGTGTAATGAAAAGTGCCCAGACTCGATTCGGCTTAAATCTAAAATATCATTGATAATAATGAGAAGAAGTTCGGCAGAGTTTTCCATCTGCTCAAGCAGCTCAACTTGGTAACTCGTTGACTCTCCACGTAAAATATCAATCAATCCAAGCACCGCATTCAACGGAGTTCTGAGCTCATGGCTCATCATCGCGAGGAAGTTGGACTTAGATTGGTTAGCTTGCTCTGCCAGTTTTTGCGCCAAACGCAGTTCACGCGTTCTTATTTCTACGAGTTTTTGTAACTCTTCTTTATGTTCAATATCTGAGATAGCTCTTTCTAACAGCGGCCTAAAACGTGACAACGTCTCTTTTGCTTCAAGAGAAAACTGACCTTTATTCTGCCCTAATAAGATGAGGACAGAATCGCTGATTTGAGCTTGAATCCCAGTAATCAAAGCGGAATAAACCGGCTTATCAATCGACCCCATTAAGCAGGCAAACTCATCTAACTTACAAGGTTCAAATAACAGAATGCACTCACCATTCAGCACACGCTGAAATTTAACTCCGTTTGGCCAAACAACATCATTAAATGAGGCATTTGAGGCAATCGCCGTACGAAACTGGTGACCGTTTTTATCTTTGGAAATAACAATAAAATCATCAAACTGAATATATCGATTCAATAATGTTTTTAATTCTTCAAAGATATGATTTTTGTTGGTGGCAACACTGAATGCAGAGATAGCAGCGAGAATTACCCTATTCTCTTCTGCAAGCTGTTTTCCTCGTTCAATGCTTCTTTGTAACTCAAGAGTCAATTCATTTACTTTCTCTGTGTATTCAGAATCCATTTTCATGCCTCATAAAATACAACAGAAGAAATCATTAAGTTACCGTGCGCATTTTCACCATTAATAAAACGGCCTTGCTCTCCAAAAGTGAAGGGACAAATAAAAGCGCAACCATTGAGCTGCTCCATTATTTTCTGTTGAACCTTATGTATATCTTGACCAAGCCTCAACATGGAACCAGCACAGAATATAGTTAAAGAACCAAATAACGCCCGATCTTGGTAACTTTTATAACTCGCTTCCTGAATAACGCGCGTCACACGTTCAATAAGCTGATTTTGCGATCCCGTCATCAAGCTTACTTGCTCTCCGACTTCCACATTCGCAAACATTTCTAGCCCGCCATTTTCAGTCCTTCTCACGGGGTGAGTAAGCTTATATTGCGTTGAACAGCTCTCCTCCTTTCCCACCACTCTCCCTAAAGGAAACCGAGTCACATGTTCGAAAAGGTACTGTTCCGTGATTTGAATTCCTGAGTGATCCCCAATCCACTCTTTATAAAGTCCACTGGCCGATTCGTTATCAATTTCCTCAATCACTCGACCTTTGGCTTTCGTGATCACACCAGAAAATTCGGTTGGAGAATACCCAGCGCTGAATCCACCAAAAACCGACTGCGATGGAAACATCAATTGCAATGCAATGCCTTTATCGGTAGCACCTTCCTGCGTGAAGATAGACCAATTTTGACTGATGAAATTATCCGCAGCACTCCCGCCAATAATGGGGACTTGAGAGCCAAACTTGTTATCGATTCCTTCAATCAAAACTTCTTCAATACCGGGGGTGGCATGCAAAAGCACAAGACTAGGTAACTCTCCCGTTCTATCGGCACTTTCTAGTGCATTATCAATCGCTTGATCAATTAACTCAGGGATGGGGCGATTATCGCAAAGAGAGATCAATGCCGTGCCGTAAGCAGCCTGAGGACTATCATAAATCCCCATGATTCCCACTGCCGGATTGGAAAAATACCCATCTTGCGTCATCACACCACGACAGGAAGAACATCCGATAATTGGAATGCCGGGAAATGCCGCTTTTAACATTGAGGATAAAAGTTGAGCATCGTATTCTTCAGTGAAATAGCAGATTAAATTCGATAAACCATTACTATCCATAGACTGTTGTAGTTCATGGATACAAGAATAGACATCAACTTGAGTAGAAACGGTTGTTTTTAGCCGCATTGAACGAGTTTTGTATACGTGAGATGACACTATTTATACCTGATATATCGGAGTGTTTAAATAGCGCCAATCTATGGTTTAGGCGTTGAGTGATGATTCTACGGTAGGTAACGCAGTTTTAGTGTGATGCCATGGTTAATTTTAAGCTCGATATTGTCTTGCGTTGTTGGGGACACTAATAGCACTCCAGACTGGAATTCCGTCGAACCATTCACTTCGATTGACCATTGCTCATCCCATGGCGAAATGGAGTACTTGGGAACGTCTCGTGACCCGAGTTGAGAGACAGTCACCCGCTTCCCCTCTATATCAAATTGACAAGGCTTTTCCATTCCACAGGTGATGTGCGTACCACTTTCATGTGAGAAGGTTCGCCATAGAAAAGCACTAATCAACACCAGCAAGGTGATTAGGATTTGAGCAAGTCGGGCTTTTGTGAGTTTTTCGGCTGCCATGAACGCGGGTTCCTCGTGTAACAAACTTCAAATTTTTGAAATAAAAGGCCAAAACCTGATGGAGTGTAAGGTTACTACACTGTCATTGAATTGTTAATTGAAGTATAGTTAGACGTTGAAAATGCCACTTTTTCATAAAGTCAGCAACAAGAATTAACAGTTTAGATGTCATTGTTTTTGTTGTGGATTTGGGTGGTGTTACGACGAAAGTCGTGTTGGAAGTAAAAGTGTAGTTAATTAAACATTGGAAGCATGCAAATGAGCCAAGAAAAGCAGCTTGAACAAAACTACAACTATACCGTGGTCCGCCAATTTACCCTGGTAACAATTCTCTGGGGTATCGTCGGTATGGCTGTAGGGGTTTTGATTGCCGCTCAATTAGTTTGGCCACAGCTAAACTTTGATACGCCGTGGTTGACGTACAGTCGCTTACGTCCTCTGCATACTAATGCGGTAATTTTTGCGTTTGGTACAAGTGCCCTGTTTGCAACATCATATTATGTTGTGCAGCGTACTTGCCAAACTCGTCTGTTCGGTGGACCGTTAGTTCCCTTTACCTTTTGGGGATGGCAAGCGATTATCGTTTCCGCTGCAATCACCTTACCTTTGGGTTACACCTCAGGTAAAGAGTACGCAGAACTGGAATGGCCAATCGACATCGCCATCGCAGCGGTTTGGGTCGCTTATGCGGTTGTGTTCTTTGGAACCCTAGTAAAACGTAAAACATCTCATATTTACGTGGCTAACTGGTTCTTCGGTGCCTTTATTATTACCGTTGCGGTATTGCACATTGTAAACAGTATGGCGCTCCCCGTTTCGATGGGTAAGTCTTACTCTATCTACGCTGGTGCCGTCGATGCCATGGTGCAATGGTGGTATGGTCACAACGCTGTAGGTTTCCTGCTCACGGCCGGCTTCCTAGGCATGATGTACTACTTTGTTCCTAAACAAGCTGAACGCCCAGTCTACTCTTACCGTCTGTCTATCGTTCACTTTTGGGCTCTGATTTCTCTCTATATTTGGGCAGGTCCGCACCATTTGCATTACACCGCACTACCTGACTGGACTCAGTCTTTGGGCATGGTAATGTCTCTCGTGCTGTTCGCACCCTCTTGGGGTGGGATGATCAACGGTATCATGACTCTTTCTGGTGCATGGCATAAGCTGCGCTATGATCCGATTCTTCGTTTCTTGATCGTTTCTCTGTCTTTCTACGGCATGTCTACGTTTGAAGGCCCGATGATGTCAATCAAGACCGTCAATGCTTTATCCCACTACACCGACTGGACGATTGGTCACGTTCACTCTGGTGCGCTTGGTTGGGTAGCAATGGTGTCGATTGGTTCTGTTTACCATCTTATCCCACGTCTTTTTGGACAAGAGCGCATGTACTCTGTCAGTCTGATCAACGCTCACTTCTGGTTAGCCACGATTGGTACAGTTCTGTACATCGTTGCAATGTGGATCTCTGGCGTAATGCAAGGTTTGATGTGGCGTGCAGTGAACTCTGACGGCACACTGACATACAGCTTTGTCGAGTCAGTGCAAGCGTCATATCCGTTCTATACCGTGCGTTTCATCGGTGGTTTCATCTTCTTGTCTGGGATGTTCCTGATGGCTTACAACGCCTATAAGACCATTTCTGCACCTAAAAATAGCCTAAAAGCTATTGTGCAACCGGCATAAGGAGAATTAAGCAATGAGTTCTAATTCTAATAATCGCCATGAACTACTTGAGCGTAATGTCGGCTTACTGGCTATTTTCATTGTTTTTGCCATCAGTTGGGGTGCTCTGGTTGAGATTACTCCATTGATTTTCCAAAAACAGACCACGGAAGAAGTACAGAACCTCAAACCTTATACCGCGTTGCAACTCGAAGGTCGCGACATTTACATCCGTGAAGGTTGTAACGTTTGTCACAGCCAGATGGTGCGCCCATTCCGTTCTGAAACCGAGCGTTATGGCCATTACTCTGTGGCAGGTGAAAGTGTTTGGGAACACCCATTTTTATGGGGCTCTAAGCGTACTGGTCCTGACTTAGCACGTGTGGGTGGTCGTTATTCTGATGAATGGCACCGTGTTCACCTATTGAACCCACGTGAACTGGTTCCTGAGTCAAATATGCCTGCATTCCCATGGCTGGCAAAAAACACTCTGGACGGTAAATACACGCAACAAAAGATGACCTTGTTCCGTGACAAGTTTGGTGTTCCATACACAGATGAACAAATCGCAAATGCGACAAAAGATGTAGAAGGTAAAACAGAGATGGATGCCATCATTGCTTATCTTCAATCTCTTGGTCATGCAATGAAATAGCAGAGGTAATTATGGATATCGGTACTATTCACAGTATTTGGACCATAGTGCTGTTCATATGCTTTATAGGCGTGGTTTGGTGGGCTTATGGCAAAAAGCGTAAAGCGCGTTTTGATGAAGCTGCAAACCTCATCTTCGCCGATGAAGAGCAAAATACCTCGAAAAACAAGGAGTGACTAAGTAATGACTACATTCTGGAGTCTTTGGATCATCGTGATTACTGTGGGTACTTTGCTCGGTTGCGCTATTCTGCTCGTTTGGTGTCTGAAAGACAAAATGGGTGTTGAAGAAGGCGTTGACATGGGCCATGAGTACGATGGCATTCGCGAGTTGAACAACCCGTTGCCAAAATGGTGGACCTATCTATTTATTGGTACTTTCATTTTTGCAGCCATTTATTTAACCCTTTACCCAGGTTTAGGCAGCTTTAAAGGCATTCTCGGCTGGCAAAGTTCAGACCAGACCGTACGTTCTCTTGAAGAATCACGTGCTTCGATTGCTGCCGCACAGCAAAACAAACAACTGGTTCAGTATTCAAAAGAACTGGACGACGCTGAAGCTTACTACGGTGAAGCTTTCAAACGTTTGGCTTATCAAGACGGCACCACTAACTTACGCGAAATCCCAGATATCGCTGCCGATAGTGATGCTTTAAAAGTAGGTCAACGCCTGTTTTTACAGAACTGCTCTCAATGTCACGGCTCAGATGCTCGCGGCCAAAAAGGCTTTCCTAACTTGACTGATGATGCATGGCTGTATGGTGGTGAACCACAAGCGATTGTGACCACCATTCGCCATGGCCGTATTGGCCAAATGCCAGCATGGAAAGACATTTTAGGCGAGCAAGGTGTGAAGGAAGTCGTTAGTTACACCTTAAGCCTGTCGGGTCGTTCTGTGAATGCTAAAGAAGCAGAAGCAGGTAAAGCTCGTTTCGCCGTTTGTTCTGCATGTCATGGTACTGACGGTAAAGGTAACCCAGCCTTTGGTGCACCAAACCTAACGGATAATGACTGGTTATTTGGCGATTCACGCGCAGAAGTAACCGAGACGGTTATGAACGGTCGCTCAGGTGTTATGCCTGCGTGGATCAATACTTTAGGTGAAGAAAAGATTCAATTGGTTGCCGCTTATGTATGGAGCTTAAGCAACTCAGAGAATAAGTAACATTCTAATAACAGCCCCTTTTCAAGGGGCTGTCTTTCTTATATTTTTTAGCCTCTTTTCGTTGTAGAGAACTTTCTTATGGTAAAGCCTTGGTATAAACAATTTTGGCCTTGGTTCCTGATCATACTACCTCTCACTGTAGTGATCTGGACGGTCGTCACCGTTATTGTTTTTGCAAATAACTCCGTTTCATTAGTCACTGAGGATTACTATAAAAAAGGCAAAGGCATTAATATTGATCTTACTAAAATCAATGTCGCCAAAGAGTTGGGATTGAACGCTACCGTTCACTCTGAAGGTAGCACGGTCATCATTGAATTCGACAAAGGTCAACTTGCTCACTTCCCTGCTATTCAAGCCATGTTTGCTCATCGCACACTGCCTGATCGCGATTTTTCTCAGCTGATTACGGCTGATGCAAAAGGAATTTATCGTTTAAATCTGGAGAATGAACTGCAAGGCCCTTGGTTTATCGAACTGACTCCGCATGATGGCCAATGGCTTGTCCAAGGTCGCGTCACCTTCCCCTCTTCTCCAACGGCATTAATGAATTAAGATCATGGACAAAACGTGTTATCACTGCGGTGAGGATGTACCTGCCGGCACAAATTTCCACGTTGATATTTTGGGTGAACAACGTGACATGTGCTGCCCCGGCTGCCAAACGGTTGCTCAAACCATTGTCGATAGTGGCCTCGTTTCTTACTACCAATTCCGCACCGCGCCAGCGGAAAAAGTGGAATTGGTTCCCGAGCAATTGAAAGCTTTGATTCACTACGACAATAGTGATGTCCAAGCCGAGTTTGTGCGTAGCAAAGATGACCACTCTGAGGTGACATTGTCACTCGATGGTGTTTCATGTGCCGCCTGTGCGTGGTTAATTGAAAAACAGCTACACACCGAGCCGGGCGTAGTCTCTATTCGAGTCAATACAACAACCAATCGAGCGCTCCTCAGCTGGGACCGAACCAAAACCCAGCTAAGCCATGTATTAGCTCAAATTCATAAACTGGGTTATAAAGCCGCGCCTTTTGAAGCTGACAAGCATGAAGCGCAATACCACGATGCCATGAAAACATACTTGTATCGTCTTGGTATCGCGGGATTGGCGAGCATGCAGGTGATGATGCTGGCTGTCGCACTTTATCTCGAGGCGTTTGGCGATCTGGATGCTGAGTTTAAAAACTATTTCCGCTGGGTGAGCTTAATTTTTGCTACTCCTGTCTTACTCTACTCGGCCCTTCCATTTTACCTAAATGCATGGCGCAGTATTCGTGGTCGCACTTTAGGCATGGATGTCCCCGTCTCTCTCGCACTCATCTTTGCTTATATAGCAAGCTTAGTCGCAACCATTACCGAACAAGGTGAAGTGTTCTTCGAATCGATCTCCATGTTTACCTTCTTCTTATTGGTAGGCCGCTTTTTAGAGATGAGAGCGAGACGTAAGGCGGCTGCCGCAAGTGGTAACCTGTTGAAACTCATCCCCGCGATTGCAACAACGTTAGACGGTCAACAAGTACCGGTAAAAACGCTCAAGCCCGGCGACTGTGTACGAGTTTTGCCTGGTGAACACATTCCAGCAGATGGTGAAATCATTAATAACCGAGTTCATATTGATGAATCTATGTTAACGGGTGAGTCTTTACCCGTTGTCAAAGCGACAGGGGATCACGTGTTTGCTGGAACACTGAATGGTGATGAATCGTTTGATCTGCGTGTCACCGCTTCAAAAGCCGATTCAGTTATTTCCAATATTGTGAGACTGCAAGATGATGCTCAATCCTCCAAGCCAAAAATTGCGGAAATTGCCGATATTGTGGCGCGTTACTTTGTTGCCATCATATTAGTTATTGCTGCAGGCACATGGTTTTTCTGGCATCAGGTACGACCTGAAGATGCGTTTTGGATTATGCTTTCGGTATTAGTCGCCACCTGCCCTTGCGCACTTTCTCTCGCAACACCGACCGCCTTGACCTGCGCGACCTCCAGTATGGGTAGCGTTGGAGTAATGTTACGCAAAAATCACGTGTTCGAAACGCTTTGCAAAGTGAATCATTTAGTCATCGACAAAACGGGCACCCTCACCCATGGCAATATTGAAATTAGCACTGTCGAAACCCTGGATTCATTAACGAAAGAATCTTGTCTGGCGATAGCGGCTGAACTTGAGAGCCATGCCAACCACCCAATAGCTAAAGCCTTTCGTCCTTATAAGGCAGAAAATGTCACGGTGAGCGAAGTAAGAAATATCATCGGAAGCGGGATGGAAGGTGTCTTTGCAGGACAAAAAGTCAAAATTGGCAGCGCAGAATTTGTGTTAGGCAATCCACTAGACTCCGCACACAATTGTGTTTTCTTATCGCTGGATGGACGACATGTTGCCACCTTCCATTACCGAGATCCAATTCGTAAAGAAGCTAAAGCGTTTATAGAGAAATTCCATGCTGCAGGAATCAAAATCACTTTATTGACAGGAGACTCACAAACCAATGCCCAAAGCGTTGCTAATGAGATGCAAATCGATAAGGTAGTCGCCCAGGCGAAGCCCGAAGACAAGCTTACCTATCTACGAGAATTGAATAAAACCGACGTGACTATGATGGTTGGTGATGGTATTAACGATGCTCCAACACTAGCTGGTGCTCATATTTCTGTTGCGATGGGCGGAGGTACAGATGTCGCTAAAGCCTCAGCAGATATGGTACTCATTGGTGATCGCTTAGATAAATTGCTTGAGGCAAGAGAGCTCGCGCTGAAAACGCGTAAAATCATTCGCGAAAACCTTGCTTGGTCGTTGGGTTACAACTTACTGATTTTACCTCTTGCCGTGGCAGGATTAGTCGCGCCCTATATTGCAGTGGTAGGGATGTCGGGAAGTTCGATTATTGTCGTGACCAACTCACTTCGTCTGCTGAAAAAGCAAGGGAGATAACCGGTGGAAAGCTTATATTTGCTCATCCCAATTGCGATTGTGTTAGTTTGTGTCGCGGTCGGTATTTTTTTGTGGGCAGTCAAAAGTGAGCAATTTGAAGATCTTGAGCGCCAAGGCCACAACATCTTATTTGAAGATGAAGAGAGCCAAGATAAGGATAAACGGTGAGTCCTGATTATTTGGGGGCTTGGGTGGTAGGCCTGCTGGGAGCGGGTCACTGTTTGGGCATGTGCGGCGGCATTAGCGCTTTGCTTACCCTTGATCCGTCTAAAAGCTCACCAGCACTGCTACTTTATTACAATCTAGGTCGCCTGCTGAGCTACGCCTTAATTGGCGGCATTGTCGGTGGCATCACCGCTTCACTGACAGAGCTCATTGATGTTCAATCCGCCTTAGTGTGGCTTCGAATTTTCGCAGCTGTGTTGATGATTGTATTAGGCCTTTACATCGGACGCTGGTGGTTTGGACTACTGTGGCTTGAAAAAGTCGGCCAGAAAATCTGGCGATGGATTTCACCGCTAGGCAAAACTCTTTTGCCGCTAAAAAAACAGTGGCATGCACTACCCTTCGGCCTTGTGTGGGGCTGGCTTCCTTGTGGTTTAGTCTACTCTATGTTGACTTGGTCTGCCGTGGCAGGCAGTTTCTCACAAGGGGCACTTATTATGTTGTCATTTGGGTTTGGCACCCTACCCGCCATGCTAGCCAGTGGCTGGGGAGCCAATAAATTAATGCATTGGCAAAATTCGCATTTATTTCGTCAATGCGCGGCAATACTGGTGATTGGGTATGGGCTATTCACTGCCTACGATGCCGTAAAGCTGATGATTAATCTGGGTTAATGGTTTAGAGGTCGCTGATGTATTTTAACTACCCTTTAGGGTTAAGCGATGCTAAAATATTGACGTACATCAATTAGTGAAAGGTTGTTATGATTTCTGAAAAGCCTGCTGCGAAGCGCATTCAATCGGGTGGTTGTGCTATTCACTGTCAAGATTGCAGTATTAGCCAACTCTGTATCCCTTTTACCTTGAATGAGTCTGAGCTTGATCAGCTTGACCAGATCATTGAGCGTAAAAAACCGATCCAGAAAGGTCAGGAGCTGTTTAAAGCGGGTGACGAACTGAGATCTTTATACGCAATTCGTTCTGGTACGATTAAAAGCTACACCATCACTGAGCAAGGTGATGAGCAGATCACAGCCTTTCATCTGGCTGGTGATTTAGTTGGTTTTGATGCAATTACTGGAGATCAGCACCCAAGCTTTGCTCAAGCGCTTGAGACCTCCATGGTTTGTGAAATCCCGTATGAAATCTTGGATGACCTGTCTGGCAAAATGCCGAAACTGCGTCAACAAATCATGCGTTTAATGAGTAACGAAATTAAAGGCGATCAGGAGATGATCCTGCTGCTTTCAAAGAAGAACGCTGAAGAACGTTTAGCGGCCTTCTTGTACAACCTTTCTACTCGTTTCTCTCAACGCGGTTTTAGCCCAAGAGAGTTTCGTCTTACCATGACACGTGGTGATATTGGTAACTACCTTGGTCTTACTGTTGAAACCATCAGCCGCTTGCTCGGTCGTTTCCAAAAATCAGAAATCCTAAGTGTTAAAGGCAAATACATCACTATTCTCAACCATGCAGAATTGATGGAATTGGCTGGCGTATCTAAAGAATCTAAATAACTTCAATGATGTAGCTCTTAATGAGCTACATCATATTTCTTCCAAATACCTCTTCTTTTTACTAAAACTCTGCTCATAACTAAGCTAAAGTGAAGCTAACAAACCTCCTCACTGAACAAGGAGTTTCTCATGAGCATTTATAGTAAAATTCTTGTCGTGGCTGATATCAACCATGATGAACAACCTGCTTTGGCTCGGGCAATGCAACTGGCACAAAAAAGCACCTCCGTCAGCCATATCACTTTCTTCCTATCGATTTACGATTTTTCTTATGACATGACCTCCATGCTTTCTCTCGAAGAGCGTGATGCCATGCGCAAGGGAGTGATCCATCAACGAGAACAGTGGATGCGCTCTATTGCAGAGCCTTATCTAGATAAATCCGTTCAGTTTGACATTAAGGTGGTGTGGCACAACCGTCCTTACGAAGCGATTATTGGTGAAATTTTTGCGGGTGAACACGATATCCTGATCAAAGCGACTCGCAAACACGACATGCTAGAGTCCGTTATTTTCACTCCAACCGATTGGCACTTGATGCGTAAGTGTCCGACACCGGTCTTGTTAGTCAAAAATGCTGACTGGCCAGAAAATGCCAATATCATTGCCTCTGTGCATGTTGGCTCTGAGCTAGATACCCATATTGATTTGAATGATCGTATGGTCGAACAGCTCCTTAATTTGAGCAAACGCTTAGGAGCGAGTCCTTATCTTGTCAACGCTTATCCAGTCACTCCAGCCAACATCACTATTGAGCTGCCGGAGTTTGATCCAACCACCTATACCGATGCGGTTCGAGGACATCACCTTACGGCGATGAAGGCTCTTCGCCAAAAACATGGTTTAAGTGAAGAGCAAACGCTTGTCCAACAAGGATTGCCCGAAGATGTGATCCCAGAAGCGGCCAAACAGCTTAATGCAGCCATGGTGATTCTGGGCACAACAGGTAGAACGGGACTTTCGGCGGTATTTATCGGCAACACTGCAGAACATGTCATCGATAAAATTAACTGTGATGTGCTTGCCCTCAAACCCAATGGCTACGTAAGCCCCCTCGATCCACAGACAGCCATTTAGTTCTCCTCAGCAGTCCCTGCCGTATGGCAGGGATTTTTTATCTCTTCACACTATAGATCTGGCATCTCTGCTATTTATCCGTATCATACGCACTTCATTTTGTTCTGAGATTTAAGATAGCAAGCAATGACAGCGCAAACTCAAGAGTTGACCAAAGCTCAACAATACAATTTCAATAAGTTGCAAAAACGTATTCGTCGTAATACTGGTCAAGCAATTGCAGACTTTAATATGATCGAAGATGGCGACCGGATTATGGTATGTCTATCTGGCGGTAAAGACAGCTTTACCATGCTGGATATTTTGATGAGCCTGCAGAAAAGTGCGCCTATCTCTTTTGAATTGGTTGCTGTCAATCTCGATCAAAAACAACCGGGATTTCCTGAGCATGTCTTGCCTGAATACCTAGAGAGTTTGGGGGTTGAGTACAAGATCGTAGAAGAAGACACCTACGCCATCGTGCAAGATAAAGTGCCTGAAGGCAAAACTACCTGCGCACTCTGCTCTCGTCTGCGTCGCGGTATCTTATACCGTACCGCCAAAGAGTTAGGAGCAACCAAAATTGCTTTGGGTCACCATCGTGATGACATCTTAGAAACTCTGTTCTTGAATATGTTCTATGGCGGCAAAATGAAAGGCATGCCACCTAAGCTAGTATCAGACAACGGCGAACATGTGGTTATTCGCCCGTTGGCCTACTGCCGCGAGAAAGACATCATCAAATATTCAGATATGCGCGGCTACCCGATCATTCCATGTAACTTGTGTGGGTCACAGCCTAACTTACAGCGCCAAGCGGTAAAACAGATGCTTAATGACTGGGATAAGCGCTTCCCTGGCCGTATTGAAACCATGTTTAGAGCCATGCAAAACGTGGTGCCAAGCCACCTTGCAGACTTCTCTTTGTTCGATTTTAAATCGATTGATAAAAACTCTGGCGTCATTAATGGTGGTGATATTGGCTTTGATAAAGAAGAAATTGCACCGCAAGTCGTGGAAGATGAAGACTTAGTGATGGAGTTTGACCCATCACTCCAGTTAAATGTCACCAATATCTAGGTGGCTTCAAAAGCATAAAAACAAACAAAGGCTGTCTACTGACAGCCTTTGTTTTATGTCTTTCAATCGCTAAAGCTTACTTTTTTGCAGAAGGTAAGTAAGGTAAAACTCGCAAAGCTGGAGCCGGCAGTTGCATCCACCCTTCTTTACCAATTTGCGTTAGCGCTACTTGCGCCTTGTGATTCGCAATCGCAATGGATTGACCATTACTGAACGTAATCATTCCCTCTGTCTCTGGGGCGAATTCTAAGGTAACGCCTTCAACCGCGGGCGTAAACCAACTGGCAAACATGCCGCCAAGCTGTTCAAGCATTACCTGCATCTGCGGCAACAAGACCTCGACTTCCTGATAAGTCACCTTACCCTCAAACGACTTTTTCGCCATCACCACCATAGAATAATCACAGCGTTTATCTTGCGGTGTATTCACAAAAACGAGTGGATTCGCCTGTCTCAGATTGTTATCGAGTGGGATCACCAGCTCATTACTAGGGCCAATGGGTAACTCTTCGTAGTGTTCTTCCTTTTCCATCCACGCTTTTTCTATCACGCAGTTTTGTTTACTCTGTGCATCAACAAAGAAAATCCCCATTTTTACATCAGGATGATCTTCTTTTGTGTTGCTTTTCATTTGAGAGAACAACTTGCTGTAGGTAAACATATATTGCTGCGCCAAAGCTGGAGCACTTAGGCTTAAAAACAAAGGGGCAAGTATGAGGTAAGATTTTGATTTCATTCTAATTATCGTTCCAATATTCTTGATTCGCTAACATCATGGCTTGTAAATCACGCACATAGGCTTCACCACGCTCGGAATATTTTAAAAGGCCATTACTCATCGCTTTAGCACTTTCATCGCTGTTGGGGTTGATTTTCTGCTGGCGAAGCTGAAAGCGTATTTCACGTAATTCTCGATAAGCAGGATTACGATTGACATTCATAAAATAGCTTTGAATTGAGTCTTGAACGCTGTCAAATTTAGCCACTTCATGGAACGCTCCCTCCGCTCTCGCTAACGGTACTAAGCCACATCCCGCGCTATAACACCATTGACCAAAATAGTTGTTGGCTTCTTTGGCAAATCTTGAGGTTCCCCATGCCGATTCATTCGCAGCTTGAGTTAAGACTAAGGCTTCAGGTACCACATCGACGCGATGAAACATTTCCTGCAACCAAGCGTTATCAACGTTGTTTTCTGTCAGTGCCACAGAATACGCAGTTGCCAAATGTTGTGCTTGTGCCAGATTGTGAGATGAGAGCTGACCGTCGGCAAAATCCTTTTTTATTCGCTTCAATAGTGTTCGTTCTTGAAGAATCCGCGAATTTTCATACCTCACACCGGGTTTTAAGTAGTTAAAAAAAGCCTCTTTCCGCTCAGCAATGTCGTGGATTGCAGAGAAATCAGGGGCTGCACCGACCACTTCTCCTCTGAGCAAAGGTAACTTGAACTTCTTCGGTTTCTCAAATCGATACACGCCAAACATGGCGATGAAGACAATGATTAACCAAACCAGGGTAATGGTTATTCGCTTATGCATCAAAAATTCCAGAAGAGTTGTTGTTATCAGGTTGGTCAGGCTGAGCTTGATCCGTTGCGATGATTTTCAAGCGAATGCCAAACATGTTGCGATAAATAATGCCTTTAACATGAAAGAAGAAAGGCAAGAACAACACTAAACCAATACCGTACAGAAGTACGGCCATCATGAACAGCACCATCAAGATCGAATAGATAGCGATTAACGGGAAAATCTTTTTATTCACTGCTCGCAATGACAATAACAAAGATTGCATAGGTGGGACTTTCTTTTCACAAATCAATAGTAATGAGTTACTGAAAGCCACAGAGAGATACATAGAAAGGAATGGCAGAATCATCCCTGCCACACCTTGTAACAATAAACTGAACAGAGTGGCGAGGATAACAGGGATCGTAAACTGTAATCCTTTCGTGATATGCCGAGTTTGGGTTTTTAGCCCTGCCGCGTGACTCATCGCCATTAAACTGATGCCTGCATAAATCGGCGCGCTGATCACTTCATAGCTAAAGTTAGCAATAAACATGGCTTGGACTAGGCCTTCGGGCAGCGCACCGCCCTCCTGAAACACAGACAGAATCACGGAGAGATCGCCGATCTGCAATTTGAACGCAAAATAAAAAATCGCCAACTGCACCAAAATCAGCGCAAAAATGGCAGGCGTAAAATTAATGAAGTGCTTGACTGTAATACCCCAAGCTTCCTTGAGTACATCACCCACTTTTAATTCATAACTTCCCGATAGCGCTTTCTCTACCGAGCCGCCAAGATTGAACTCTCTTTCGATATCGTTATTCATAAAATGCCCTAGTTCGGTCGAATGCGCGGATAACGTCACGCTTCAACGTGAAAATTGTGTTCATTATACTGAAATGCTGCTCAGGCTAAAATCTGATTACCAATATCATCTTGCTTTATTGTCGATATGATTGATAATTAACCGCTTGATAGCATTAAGAGTTAAGCAAAATCAGTATGCTAGACAAACTCTATTCAAACTGGCAAAAATTTTTCTGTTTCAAGGTGAGAAAAAGACTTTGAAATCGTGCTCTTGGTGTTTATGATGCGCCCCTTATTTTTGTTTAACTACAGGTCCAACAAGTAGGATTTTCTACAGGCCGAGGTGGGAGAAATACAGACGTTGAACGAACAACATTCAGTAGGAAAGCCAGTCATTCGTTTATCTGGCATTAGCAAAAGTTTCGATGGTAAGGAAATCATTGGTAACCTAAATCTTGATGTGAATCATGGCGAGTTCTTAACCATCCTAGGTCCATCGGGCTGTGGTAAAACGACGGTGTTAAGAATGATTGCTGGTTTTGAAACTGCAGATCAAGGTCAGATTCTGCTAGATGATCAAGACGTTACTCAAGTTCCTGCTGAACAACGACACGTCAATACGGTCTTCCAAAGCTATGCTCTATTCCCCCACATGACAGTGTTCGAAAACGTCGCTTTTGGTTTGCGCATGCAAAAAGTCCCTCAAAGCGAAATCGAACCTCGTGTTATGGAAGCACTACGCATGGTGCGCCTTGCCGAAATGGCACAGCGTAAACCGCATCAACTTTCTGGTGGCCAGCAGCAACGTATCGCTATTGCGCGCGCAGTGGTTAACAAACCTAAAGTACTGCTACTTGACGAATCGCTCTCCGCTTTGGATTACAAATTGCGTAAACAAATGCAGAGCGAGCTCAAACAACTACAACGTCAATTAGGCATTACCTTTATCTTCGTTACTCACGATCAAGAAGAAGCGCTGTCTATGTCAGATCGCATCATCGTTATGCGTTCAGGCAAAATTGAACAAGACGGCTCTCCTCGTGAAATCTACGAAGATCCAAAAAATCTCTTTGTTGCTCGTTTTATCGGCGAAATCAACGTCTTCCAAGCAACGACTATCGATCGTATCGACGAAAAACGCATCCGCGTTGACATCGAAGGTATCGAGTCGATTGTTTACTATGAAGATGAAGTGAAGGCTGGTGACAAGCTGCAAGTGCTCCTCCGTCCTGAAGACTTACGTATCGAAGAAATCAAAGAGTCAGAAGAAAAAGGCATTGTGGGTCACGTGACTGACCGTACCTACAAAGGCATGACTCTGGAATCAGTGGTAGAACTGGAATCCGGTATGTGTGTGATGGTTAGCGAATTCTTTAACGAAGATGATCCAGATGTTGATCACTCTATCGGACAGAAAGTTGCCGTCACTTGGGTTGAAAGCTGGGAGGTAGTCCTCAATGATGAGCAAAAAGCTTAATCTACAAAATGCGATTGTTACCTTAATCGTAGGTTGGTTAGTGCTGTTTGTACTGATCCCCAACCTGATGATTATTGGTACGAGTTTTCTGACTCGTGATGAAGCGAACCTGATTAAGTTTGCATTCACCTTTGAAAACTACACGCGTCTGCTTGATCCACTATACGGAAAAGTGATGCTGCACTCGTTCTACATGGCGATTGTTGCAACATTAATCTGTCTAGTGATTGGTTATCCTTTTGCGTACATAGTGGCGAAAATGCCTGAAAAATGGCGTCCATTTATGCTGTTTTTGATTATTGTTCCTTTCTGGACCAACTCACTCATCCGCACCTATGGTTTAAAAATCGTACTCGGCACGCAAGGTATTCTTAATCAAGCGCTAATGTCTCTGGGCCTTATTGATGCACCACTGCGCATTATGTTTACCGAAACAGCCGTCATGATCGGTCTGGTTTACATTTTGTTGCCATTTATGATCCTTCCGCTCTATTCGGCTATCGAAAAATTGGATGGCACTTATATTGAAGCGGCGCGCGATCTCGGTGCCAACAAGTTTCAAACTTTGGTTCGCGTGATTTTACCGCTGACTATGCCTGGCATTATTGGTGGTTGTTTGCTAGTTCTGCTCCCTGCCCTCGGTATGTTCTACATCGCTGACCTACTCGGCGGTGCGAAAAACCTGCTGATCGGTAACGTGATTAAGAGCCAAGTACTCAACGCCCGTGACTGGCCATTTGGTGCCGCAACCAGTATTGCACTGACTCTGGCCATGGCGATCATGCTGTACGCCTACTATCGTGCAGGTAAACTTTTGAATAAGAAGGTGGAGCTAGACTAATGGGACGTTCAATTAGATTTAGCTTTATGAGTTTGGTGTACTTATTTTTGTACTTACCAATCATCGTTCTGATTGCAAACTCATTTAACGAAAACAAGTTTGGTATCAAATGGGGCGGTTTTACCACCAAGTGGTACCACGCTTTGATGAATAACGACAGCTTAATGCAAGCCGCTTGGCACTCCATCAACGTAGCGGTGTTTTCTGCTACTGCAGCAACCTTGATCGGTAGTTTGACGGCGGTTGCCCTCTTCCGCTACCAATTTAAAGGTAAGAAAGTGGTGAGTGGCATGCTGTTTGTCGTGATGATGTCACCCGATATCGTGATGGCTATTTCGCTGCTTGCTCTATTCTTAGTGATGGGAGCGAAACTGGGCTTCTTCACTCTGTTGATTGCGCACATCACTTTCTGTCTGCCTTTCGTTGTGGTGACGGTTTACACTCGACTCAACGGCTTTGACGTTAAGATGCTTGAAGCAGCAAAAGACCTCGGCGCTGGCGAATGGGTGATTTTAAAGAAAATTATCCTGCCACTGGCGAAGCCTGCGGTTGCCGCAGGTTGGTTACTGAGCTTTACCCTATCTCTGGATGATGTGATCATCAGTTCATTTGTGACAGGGCCAACCTACGAAATTCTGCCATTGAAGATATACTCAATGGTAAAAGTGGGTATTTCACCTGAAGTAAACGCACTGGCGACCGTCATGCTTGTGGTTTCTTTGGTACTTGTTGTCGCTTCACAGTTGTTAGCAAGAGAAAAAGTGAAGTAAAATCCACGTCCGTTTGGAAACACGCGAAACAGAATGACGGAAGTCATTCTGTTTTTCTTTGCAACGCCCAAAAGGGCAACGTTTAGTTTGGAGCTAACGTCGATGAAAAAACTGGCTACTCTTTTAGCAGGTAGCGCATGTGCGCTTTCTCTGTTGTCTGGCACAGCGGCAGCGGAAGATAAGGAACTGGTGTTTATGAACTGGGGACCGTATATCAATAGCGGTATCCTAGAACAGTTCACCAAGGAAACGGGAATCAAAGTGATTTACTCAACTTATGAGTCAAATGAAACTTTGTATGCAAAACTCAAAACGCACAATCAAGGTTATGATCTGGTAGTTCCTTCTACCTACTTCGTGGCAAAAATGCGTGATGAAGGGATGCTGCAAAAAATTGACAAATCTAAGCTGAGCAACTTCAAAAACCTAGATTCCAACTACCTAGATAAACCTTACGACCCAAACAACGACTACTCAATTCCACACGTTGTAGCAATTACCGGTCTCGCGGTTAATACCGACATGTATGATCCTAATGACTTCCAAAGTTGGGGCGATCTATGGAAGCCTGAGCTAAAAGGTCAACTGATGTTGATGGATGATACGCGTGAAGTATTCCATATCGCTCTGCGTAAACTGGGTTACTCAGGTAACTCAACGGACGACAAGCAGATTGATGAAGCGTATGCCGAGCTACAAAAGCTGATGCCAAACGTACTGGTTTTCAACTCTGATAACCCTGCAGCTCCTTACCTTTCAGGTGAAGTAGGTCTTGGTATGCTGTGGAACGGCTCAGCAGCGGCGGCACAGAAAGAAGGTTTACCAATCAAGCTAGTCTTCCCGAAAGAAGGCGGTATCGGTTGGGTTGATAACTTCGCCATCTCTTCTGGTGCCAAAAACGTCGATGCAGCACACAAGATGATCGATTTCTTGTTACGTCCTGAAATTGCAGAGCAAATTTCACGCGACACAGGTTATCTGACTGGCGTTAAAGCCTCAAACGACAAATTCCAAGATGTCGCGCCACTGTTCCCATCTCAAGAAGATCTGGACCGTGTTGAGTGGCAATCTGCCGTTGGCGATAAGACAGTGAAGTATGAAGAGTACTTCATGAAGTTGAAAGCTGGCCAATAAGGTCTAAGAAAAGCATCAAATAGGCAGCCATTGCTGCCTATTTTTTTTTATCTTGTTATACTCCCCTCTCCAACGCCTAGTTAGGTTCTTTCTATACACTATGGGAACGTAATGAAAAATAAACTGTTTGCGAGTGCTCTGTGCGCAGCAGCATTGTTCACCACCAATGCAATGGCTAAAGACCAAGAACTTTATTTCTACAACTGGTCTGAATATATCCCGAGCGAAGTCCTAGAAGACTTTACCAAAGAAACCGGAATCAAGGTTATCTACTCTACCTACGAATCCAATGAAAGCATGTATGCCAAGCTCAAAACGCAAGGCGCTGGTTATGATCTTGTGGTTCCTTCCACTTATTTTGTCTCTAAGATGCGCAAAGAAGGCATGCTGCAAGAGATTGACCATTCAAAACTCTCACATTTCAAAGACTTGGATCCAAACTATCTCAACAAGCCTTTTGATCCAGGCAATAAATTCTCTATCCCTTATATCTGGGGAGCGACGGGTATCGGCATTAACACCGATATGCTGGATAAAAAATCACTCAAAAACTGGGGCGATCTGTGGGATGCCAAATGGGCAGGTCAATTAATGCTGATGGATGACGCTCGTGAAGTCTTCCATATCGCCCTGAGTAAGCTGGGATACTCGCCTAACACGACCAATCCCAAAGAGATTAAAGCCGCTTACCGTGAGTTGAAAAAGCTGATGCCAAATGTCTTAGTGTTTAACTCTGACTTCCCGGCCAATCCTTACCTCGCTGGTGAAGTGTCACTAGGTATGTTATGGAATGGCTCAGCGTATATGGCCCGCCAAGAAGGCGCACCAATCCAGATTATCTGGCCTGAAAAAGGCACCATTTTTTGGATGGACAGCATCTCGATTCCTGCCGGAGCCAAAAATATCGAGGCCGCCCACAAGATGATTGACTTCTTACTGCGCCCAGAAAATGCTGCAAAAATCGCCTTAGAAATCGGCTATCCAACACCAGTTAAAACCGCGCATGACCTACTGCCCAAAGAGTTTGCGAATGACCCAAGTATCTACCCACCACAATCAGTGATAGACAATGGCGAGTGGCAAGATGAAGTTGGAGAAGCTAGCGTGCTTTACGATGAGTATTTCCAAAAGCTAAAAGTGAACGATTAAGCCTTTTATCTCCCATTAAAAAGCCACCGACGACGGTGGCTTTTTTGTATCTTCAGAATGCGATTCACTCTAGAGAGTGAAAAAGCGAACGCTCAAGTCATGTAACGAAAATAATCGATTTAATTCAGCCTGATAGATTAAATCACTTATAAACCTATCTCTTCTGAGAGCGCCTTAATCTCTTCCAGATCCATTTGATGCACACGGATCATCTGATCAATTTGGCTTACCCGTGAATTCGCTTCATCTTGTTTATCACAGGCATCCGACTTCGCATCCCATGATTTCCCTTCAAGGTAAATGTCACACTCTTTTTTCAGTACTTTGAGCTTGGGAACCAGAGAATCGCGCTCTTTTTGTAATCCCTCGAGTTCTTGTTTGATTTTTAGTTCTCGTTGGAACAACTCTCGAGAACGCTCAAGCATGGTCACTTGCATATCGGCTTGACGATTAAGCTGATTGTTTTGTGTATTGGCCAGTTCCAATGCCATTTTCTGCTCGTTCAGTTGCTGTTCTAAATTAAGATTTTGCTTTTCGAGTTCAGCAACGTATTTATCACGCTGTACAGCCTCTGCCTGCCACTCTTCTCTTTGCTTCTCTAAAGCCTGATCCATTTTATGTTGCCACGCTTCCTCTTGATTTTGCTCAGAAAGCTCAGCCGCTTTAGAAACTTCTGCTTTCGCATTATTGAGTTGTTCAAGCTGGTTTTGTAGTGCTTGGTAAGACGTCTCCCAACGACTGGTGGTGACAGTGGAACCAATCAGACCACCCAAGGCAATACCTAATACCGCAGCAATCGCGATATAGAGATAGCTCTGTTTATCTCTTCGTTCGATAACAACAACTTCTTCGTTGTCGTCAAACTCATTATGTTTATTCACGCTCGCTCCTCTTGCGTCAGCGAATCAGTTCAGAAATCATCAAGAAGGCCGTATAGGTGACAAAGGTCGCCAAAATGACGATAACGACCCCCTTCTGCAATTTTTCATTGGTACGGTAGCGAATCAACACAAACGCTAATGCTATCAGTAAGGCTATTGCAATTAATCTCACCATCTCCCGCCTCCAAGCGTGATTATCTTATAACACTTATACGTAGTTTAACGTCAGAGAAAAGTGGATTAGCAAAAGACTTGCGCAACATTTCATCAGTTAATTTCTTTTGTAGGTGACATCACATTTTCTTTTCGCTAGTATCCGCCTTGCAAATCGTTTTATTCAAGACGATTGTTCCGTTGAAGACTGCAGGAGAGTGGTTGTTAACCAGATTTTAACATCTGAGCCAAATAACCCGCCGAAGAAGTAAATCTTTCAGGTGCATTATTCTTAGCCATATATTGGCAACGAATAAGCGAGGACTGTAGTTGGAGGAACCTCTGGAGAGAACCGTTTAATCGGTCGCCGAAGGAGCAAGCTCTGCGCATATGCAGAGTGAAACTCTCAGGCAAAAGGACAGAGGAGTGAAAGGCCAATCTTTTAGTGAGCTCGCTAGAGCTCTGCTGTGCATTTTTCGCACCCTTTCTCTCTTCTCCTTATGTTTATTTTTTAAGGGGAAATCATGAATAACCTGCAATCTTTTCTGCAAACTGTTGATAGTTTAGTGTGGGGTCCACCACTGTTAATTCTTCTGGTCGGCACTGGTGTCTATTTCACCTTCCGCTTGGGCTTACTGCAATTTCGACGCCTGCCGACGGCTTTAGCTATGGTATTTGGCCGCGAAAAATCTTCAGACAAACAAGGTGATGTATCAAGCTTCGCCGCATTGTGTACTGCTCTTTCTGCCACCATTGGTACTGGAAACATCGTAGGCGTTGCGACCGCAATCAAGCTCGGCGGCCCAGGTGCCCTGTTCTGGATGTGGCTCGCCGCCCTGTTTGGCATGGCAACCAAATACGCAGAATGCTTACTCGCGGTGAAATATCGCCAAATCGATGACAAAGGACAAATGGTCGGCGGGCCAATGTACTACCTGCGTGATGGTGTGAGTTCAAAAACACTGGCAGTATTATTTGCTGTGTTTGCCGTAGGGGTTGCCTGCTTCGGGATTGGCACTTTCCCACAAGTGAACGCGATCTTAGATGCCACTCAAATCTCTTTTGGTGTCCCTCGTGAAGCCTCTGCGGTGGTACTGACCGTACTGGTTGCCATTGTCACTATCGGTGGTATTCAATCCATCGCTAAAGTGGCAGGAAAAGTGGTTCCTGCGATGGCGCTGTTTTATATCATCGCCTGCTTAAGTGTGATTGTTACCAATGCAGACAAACTCGCAGACGCCGTGGAATTGGTGCTGGTATCCGCGTTCACCTCAACTGCTGCAACTGGTGGCTTCTTAGGTGCGAGCATTATGCTCGCGATTCAATCGGGTATTGCTCGCGGCGTATTCTCCAATGAATCTGGCTTAGGCAGTGCGCCTATGGCGGCGGCGGCGGCGAAAACTGACTCCTGCGTTGAACAGGGTCTTATCTCTATGACGGGGACCTTCTTCGATACCATCATCATCTGTACGATGACTGGCTTGGCTCTCATTCTAACGGGCGCTTGGCAAAGCGATCTTTCCGGTGCAGCGATGACCACCTACGCCTTTGCCACAGGCTTAAATGCACAAACTATCGGTCCGATGCTGGTTTCCATTGGTTTGATGTTCTTTGCCTTTACGACCATTCTGGGTTGGAACTACTACGGCGAACGCTGCATGGTGTTCTTATTCGGAACCAAAGCGGTATTGCCTTATAAAATCGTCTTTATTGGCTTGATTGCCTCAGGCGCATTCCTGCACCTCGATTTGATTTGGATTATCGCCGACATTGTAAATGGTTTAATGGCCATTCCGAACCTTATTGGCCTTGTTGCCTTACGCCATGTGGTCGTGGAAGAAACGAAGCAATATTTTGCCGCGCGTTATCAATACTCCGAAGCCGAAGCCCAAGTTCAATAACACCTAGTCGCTCTAAGCACAAAGAAAAAGCGCCCAACGGCGCTTTTTCTACTTTTAAACCTTTATTACAAGCTAGGCTTGAGGTTTCTCTAAGAGCAGTTTGATACCTAATGCGACCAAAACAACTCCCGTTGTACCTTCCATCCAACGCATAAAAGAAGCGTTTTTCAGAAGGTTTTTAGCGCTACTCAAAGCACCGGCTAAACCACATTGCCATACCATCGCAATCGCAAAATGAATCAACGCCATCAGCAAAGATTGCGCTAACGGTGAATAGTCAGGATTAATAAATTGAGGCAGAAAAGCTAAGTAAAAGACGGCAGTTTTCGGGTTCAGCACATTCGAGAGGAAACCTTCACGCAGCGATCGGGTTAAGCGAAATTGTGCATGAGCTAGGCTAGCAACCTCAATGCCCTGCCCTGTTTTCATTAATGATCGTAGGCTCGAAATACCCAACCAAATCAGATAAGCCGCTCCCACCATTTTAACGATTTGAAATAGCTCAGCCGATTGAGCAAGAATCGCAGAGATACCAATAGCAGAAAAAGTGGCGTGAACGAATAAGCCAAAACAGATACCCAAGCTGGTCGTGCATCCATCGGCAAACCCAGCCCGCGAAGTGTTACGGATCACCAAAGCAGTATCTAGCCCCGGTGTTAAAGTCAAAATAGTAATAGCGATAAAAAAAGCTTCGAAATTCTGGATAACCATATCAATCCTTGAAGGAAAATCAGCAAGCCTTTCTTATACCGCAAAGCCTCTCATGTGTCTTATGAAGATTTTTCAACTCACGCTAAGTTACTCGCCAAGCGTTTTAATCTCATTGATGGAATAGACTTTATTCACTTTATCCCAAGGGATAGGCTCTAGCTCAACACCTGCATCCTTAGCGCGTTGCTGAACATCAACAAAAGAGGAAGACTTCCGATAAGAATCAAATTTAACGCCATTACTGTCGCGGTCAAGTATTTGGTCAGGTGCTAGCTCGGTCAAATAAATAGTCTCACCACAGCCACTCAACCACACCTTAGCTTGCCCATTAGGCAGAAGACCAAAAATAAACTCTGTGCGATAACATGGATCAACAATAAATCCATTCCATTTAGTATAAGTTTTTTTCGTAGCTACTAACTGTTTTACGTTGTCAGGAATCTCATACTTAGTGACATAAAATTTGGTATCAAACAATGAAACCCAGTACATATAGAGTGTATCAGGCAGCTGGGTGGTACCTACACCAATTTGGCTTCTGCTTGTAATACCTAAGGCATGTGGCAGCCCAAAACCATCATAGTCAGGAAATATCTGATGGATATAACTGATATCACTATCACTCACAAAAGTCATAAAGTTATGAATTAAGACGGTCCAATCCTCTTTATTATTCACGCCATAGACTCGAGTAACGTTGACTGGATAAAAAGAGGGCATTGTTACACCAACTCGCCAAGTCCATGGTTGCTCTGTTTCATATACGGGATTGGTGGAACAAGAGTTGAGTAGAAGTGCCGACAACAAGAAAATCAATTTTTTCATTTTACTTCCTTGATTGTATTATCAGCTAACTACGATTCACCAAATAGAAGTGTTTTATCTCGTAACAGGATTTTAAAACAATGACAATTATGAGCTTAATTGAAATTATTAAACTCATAATTAAAAATTACAGAACCACCGGCATTAATTATCATCAGATACCACTGCTGTCTTTTGAGCTGAGGACAAAGGCTCTGACCGATAGTTTTCACCGGCTAAAATATCGTAATGAATCACGGTGTCATTATTGAATTTCGAAAAATCGTAGTAGATGGTGTAAGCGTTGAATTCTTCATCTTTAGTCTTTTTCTTTCCATCGACATAAAAATGACAACCAATGGCTCCTGCCCACTCTTTTCTTATACTTTTAAATATATCACTATTGCAATTATCTGCTGTAATCAATGAGTTTAGATCAACCTCTCGATTGTAATATTCTCTGCCTGCTGGAGAAAATCGCAACTGAGCAAAACCTACGGTATCAAAATCATTATGAGCTTGTATGGAAAAGTCTCTTAATTCCACTATACAATTTTGTGAGTTCTTATACGTTTGGTAAGGAATTCTAAATTCAAAATTTGAACCATCTTTAGCAAAATCATGCGTAATCTTCTGGCTTATTTTTCCTCCTTGATGGGCTTTTTGACCAAATAAATCGTAGGAATAAGCTTCACACTCATCTCCTGTCACCCAAAAATGAGTCCACACTTCTAAATAAGCATCTATAGGCTTTTTGCCTGATATAGTAATATAGGACTCATCAGGTTCATCACCCCAAATATTAGGTTGAGAAGTCTGGTAATAGTCATACCCAAGAAAAAATAATGCAATGAATAGTACAACAACTGAGATTAGCTTTTTTATTGCAAGATTATTCAATAACTTCATCTTATTTGCACCTTGATTTCATCTGGTAAGGTTTGCTGTGAAATTAAAAATTTAGTTGCAGGCATACGCTGAGGATCAGAGACTATCTGCCTTAGCTCACCTCTAATTTTATTACGGTTCTCTATTAATTTATTTATAGAATGCATTTCACTCATCAAACGTCCGATATTCATAGTCGGCGTGCCATTTCCTATAGATTCAATCCAAGCTTGTTTAACTGTAAGATAACTTTGTTGCAACGTAGCAATTTCCTGCTCTAAGGCTGAAATCGCTCGTTGATAATGCACCATTAAACTTTCATCACTTAGTGCTGTTAACTGCTCAAATAAATTGGGTATATACTGCTCCATTCCATGCTCTACTATTGAGGCATCTGATAAACCATCTACCATAGCAACAGAATCATTAGTGGCTAAATTTGCTAGGTCTAGCATAGTGACTTGAGTTTGTTTGGGTGTCAGTAAGACTTGGTTATTTGAATTATAAGTTAGTAACTGAGACAAATGACCATGGTGTTGATAATTGTCATCATCATCATCAGTGAGCATTTTTCTCATCAGATCAACACGGCTTTTAAATACATCAAGTACATGGAATCCTTCAGATACATCTGTGTTCATCCATACTGTTGGTATCTGTGGCACCAAATCGTGATTATTAACATGACGGTAATGCAAAATATTTTGATAGCGCTCTACAAAACTGCGAGTTCCCACTCGTGGCATTCCATATGTATATAAACGCAATACTGGAGGATGATAGCTATCTTTAATCAATGCACTTATAAGTAATGCACCAGCGCCCCCTAAGCTATGGCCACAACAATAGAATTTTTTTATTTTATGTAGCCCTAGATCTTTCTCCATCAAAGATAACAAAGCCATCGTATATTGGTAAAACCCCCGATGAACATATGTTCCACCAAACTCTTCGGGGGCGATTTGCGCAGCATCAAGGTCTGTTATAATAAGGTCTTTCATTCCTGGTGAATCGGTAGCACTTTCTATCTTATCCGCAATCACAGCCGCCATACCTGAAGCCGCTTTTATAATTTTAAATTTAGTGTTATCAACAGGTGGTTTCTTACTCTGAAAATAAGGCTCTGTACCTCTCACACCTATAATCGCCAATTCATCGTTAAAGATGATGTAACCTTCACTACCGACATCATCCTCAGCATAATATTGGGCACTTAACGCTTTGCTATATGGAATTTCCTCTAATAACCACTTTGCTTGTAAATCTCCAGAATAAGTCGGTCTTTCTTTACGCTTCAATTGAGAAATAACCGTGCTAATTGCTCCCTGATTATCTATTGTCTTACCATCATCCCTATTAAAATCGTTAGTCGCATAAGCTAATTTCGACAACAACGCAAAGGTATAACTATTCACCAAGTTAAATTCATCGGTATCAATAATCACTGGCATATAGCTACGTAGTGCTTTGATTTCAAAAACATAGGTCTGGTTATGACTGAGTCTAAACCCTGCTTTCTCAGCAGAAGCATTGACATCTATCCCTTTATGCTGCTTTTGTAAAAACTCATCTTTTGGTGCTTCATCCCAGAAATCACCAATAGTGGTAAAGCGGTACTGCTTCGTATCTTTATCTGCGGCGTCAAGTTCTGCCGCAGCTCGTTTTTTCACTGGCGACTCTTGTCCCTCTTTACGGCTGGCATATTTTTCGACTTCAGTTAACAGAGAAGCTTGGCTTACAGAAGCACGCCATTCCCCAGCCGCAATCTTGCCAAACAACACCTTACCCGAACTTGTGGTTTGCGTGTATGTGTTAGAGGGGGCACTTTGGTTCGTAATCGTAACTAGCAAACCATCTATCGGTTCATCATTTTCACTCCGAAACTCTAGCTCTAACCAGTTTTCCTCAGGGTTACACTGCACGCAATAATTAAATGAATCCATGGTTATCCCCTTAGTTCAAATTGACGAGTTAAAGCATGCAGAGCGAGCTGAGCTTCTTCGTTGTTATAGTCTCGTAGAAATTCAATCATGCTAGGCTGAGTCAATTGTTCGGCACCGACAACAGCAACGATAGCGGCACTTAACACACGATATGTTAAGGTTTGTTCAGGAACAGAGAGAGATGGAGCGAGCATGGAAGCGATATCACGCCCTTGAATTAAGTACTCGTTCATCACTTTTGGAAAATGCCGCCATAGCCAAGATTCGAGGTTAGCTTGAACAAGAGGCAAATTCTCATGAGCCTCCAAATGGTGTCGTTTGATCACCCACCACGTTGTCTTTTTGGCCGTAAACTGAGCGTCTGATGTATTGGTAAATGAGACTAACCGATTTTTCTCATGGCTATCGAACACGACTAACTGATTTATCTTACCTAAGAACTGATTTTTTTCTATTTCATCCATTCGTTCAAGCATAGGCACAATGACCTGCCTATCATAAAAACGAAACAGTACTTCTTCGCCTTCCAGTGCTGCAATCAAAAGGCTTTGGAGATGGCTTAATAACTCTGTGGAGGGACAGGAGCAACTTAGGAATATACCTTGTTGTAAGCACTCGTAGTCGATATCCGATACCATATCAGAGACAGGGACTAACCAGGGCGATAACGCCATCACAGGGGCAAAGGTCTCTCCGTGGAAAACAACTTGTGTACCATCAAATACAATTCCACTGTTATTCGCCACCGCCTGTTTAAACGTTAAATGATCAGCAAGCCAATAGACGTTTGATGTCTGTTCACTCAACCATTGTAAAAGCATCTTTTCCATTCCATTTTCCACTAAGCAATAATGCGTTGCCATTCTTGAGGATTATGCTCTTTAACCCATTGTGCTTTTTGATTCGCGGAAGCAATTTTCTTCGCATTTTTAACGGGAGGTTGATTCATGGAGTCTCGGTAGCTTTGGTACCATTTATCAAATGCATCGCCACTATTTTGCACAAGCGATTCTACTTGTTGAATTACTGTTTTACGCTTCATAGGATCAAACTGATCGAGTAACTTCACTTCTGACTTAGTTGTCGATTCTGTTTTAGGCAAATAACTTTGCAGTTCATTCGGAACAGTTCTGAACTCAAACAAAATCGCCAATTCCGGACTATGTTTATCACCGACCGTCGCATTATTAATACCGTGTCCGGCTACTTCACCACCATCTTGGAAATATTGAAATACATTTTTCGACAAACTCTCAGAATAGCGAGACTGCAATTGAGGCTTGATATGTTTCATAACCGCTTTGGCATCACTCTTACTGAGTATTTCTACTATTTTGCTTGGTTTTGTACGTGGCAATATTTCCCATGCATTTTTTACTTTTGGATCCGTTAATCCATTCGCATTTGGAGTAATTTGCTCCGACATGGGGTCCCATTCATTGATGTAAATACCAAACTTCTTCGCTAGCTCTGCTGTTTTTAAATAAATAGACGTCAGATAAGCAAATACGTTTGCAGCTAACTCTTTATCATCCAAGTTTTCTGCGCTCGTTAGAGATGCAAATTGGCTCTTGAGTGATTTCTGATACCAAGGTGCCGATTCAAGTAACCTTAATTCTGGCGTTGCACTCGTCCCGAAACCTTTAGCAGCAACACCCACTGTGGCTTGTTGTCCACTTGGTGTCATCGTGATTGTTTGACCTTGAGATTCTGCAGAAATCCCATTGCCCGCAGCAATCACATGCTTCGCATTAGTGATTTCGATAACAAAGCGTCCGTCTTCACTTTGAATAGGAGCTAATGGTTGATGATTGGACTGGTCGATATGCGTAGTAAAGTGGGTTGCTAACCACAACATGGCTTGTTTGCGTGTTTCAACGGCAGCTTTATCGTCCATTTCACAAGGGTAGCTCACCAACTCTACTGTATGCGTCTGCCAATTCTGATAATTTTTTCCATCTTGTAATGAAGGTGGCCGCTGATACGAACCTTGGTTCATGTCTTTCGTTAACATAAACAGCGCATCACCTTGTGCACTTTTCACGTAGCCAAATTTCTGTGCCGAGTTGGCTGGCATAGCCACCACTAGACCAGCTAACTCATTCTCAATGCCAATGGATGACTTCGGGAAATGTGTTGGAAAATCCGGCGTTGCCTTAGTGGATCTTCCAAGATTAGGCTGCGCGTTAGCGGTTGGCTGTGGATTCATTATTGGTTGTGGTGGGGCCATTGGCGGAGCAATCGGTGGTGGTGGAGGCGGCGTGATACTATTCACCGCAGGCGTTGCTTCTTGAGCGGCTAAAGGACACACCTTCACCGCAGGAACATTCGCTTGCTCGGCCTGTAGCAACGCTTGGTAAGAGATGGTTTGCGGTGGAGCCAGTGCCACGGCGGGTTCTAAGCCGCCCGGTAAGGCGGGCATTGCACCGCCAAAGCCGCTACCACTACCAGCGCTGCCGCCAGAGTTGAGATTGACCAAAGCACCGGACAGATGCACCCCAGCCGGATCGACTTTCACAAAGCTGCCGCCCGCTTTAACGGTAATCTCGGAGCCCGCTTCAATCACCACTTTCTGTCCCGCTTTTACATGGATCTCTGTACCCGCTTCATTGACCCAAACTTTGCCTGTTTTCACATGCAGCGAGCCTTCAATACTCAGCACTTGCTCGCCCGTTACCGCTTCTCGACTTTCCCACTCCACCGTCAGGTGTTGGTTGTGCTTAATCTGGGTAAATTGGTCGTTTTCAACGGTCAGGTGATGGTCGTGACGAATGACCGTGGTGTGGTCGTTTTCAATCAAACCATCAAAATCTTTCTGCGCATGCAGGTAGATTTGCTCTTTGCCCGCTTGGTCTTCAAAACTGAGCTCGTTAAACCCTTCCCCTTGGTGCGTCTCGGTGCGCAGCACGGTTTTGGTTTTGTGCTCTGGCAAAGTGTATGGCGGCGTATTGGTCGCATGATAGGTGCGGCCAGTGATAATCGGTTGGTCTGGGTCGCCATTTAAGAAAGAAACAATCACTTCATGACCGATGCGCGGAATAGCGATAAAGCCATACTGACTGCCCGCCCAACCTTGCGACACCCGTACCCAACAGGAGCTTTGCTCGTTACCGTTCGAGTAACGGTCCCACGGGAAATGGATTTTCACCCGCCCATGTTCATCACAGAAGATTTCTTCGCCTTCAGGACCGACGACCGTGGCAATCATTGGACCATCGACTTGCGGTTTGGGTTGTGGCTCGGCGCGCCAGTGAAGATGCCCCGGAATTAAGCTGAACTGATTGCTGTAAGTAGTAGCGCCGCTGCCACCGTCTTCTTGTAGCGCTTGCGGCTGCTCACCTTGGTGGTTAATCGACACTACCACCCAATCGCGGTTCATCGCGGGGTCAAGGTGCTCTTGCAGGTCAAACTTATAGCCGGCACGCAGCAGCGGCTCGTTGCTCTGCCCTGTTGCGGTATGGGCATGGCGGCGCAGGTAGTCTAAACGGATTTGGCTAAAGGCGGCGCCGTTCACATCGTCTTTGTAGCGCCCCGGCGCATCAAAATGTTGGTAGCGCGTTTGCTGATAATCCAGCTCAGTACCCTGCACGGTTTGTAAAAACGAGTACGCCGGCTTTTTGAAGCTGTAATCTTTGAGCTGAACTTCGCTCACTTCCGCTTGGGTGCGATAGGTTAAGCCGTGGATGTACGGTGTATCCATCGTGCCGCCCGCTAAGGCGTTGTACGGGATGGGCTCCGGCAGTTTACTTAGGCTGTCACTGGCATCACTGAAATAGAGGGTATGTTTGCCCGCTTCATGGACAAAGCTGTACACCAAACCTTCTTCAGCGGCGAGGCGGTGCAGAAAGTCGATATCGCTTTCGCGGTACTGCACACAAAACTCACGCTGCACGCCATCACGTTTGAGCGCAAAAGCGTAATCGTTGATGCCCATCTCTTGCAGCAAGATAGAGAGAATCTCAGGGACAGTCTGCTTTTGGAAAATGCGGCTGTTATGACGCAGGGATAAGCGCTCTAAGGCAGGGACTAAAGTGAGTTGGTAGAAGGTGTGGTGATGGCCGATATCGCCTTGGCTGAAAGCACGCACAATGCCGTGCACGCGCTGCACCAACTGTGAGTTGCGGTAAAGCTTGAGCTCGGCACGCTTATCCACCATCTGCTCGGCGGTGAGGTTTGATACCCGACTCGCCAGTTGCACTTCGTAGCGAAACCCGTAACAGGCTTGCCCTAAAAAAACACTATTAGAGAGTGACTCCTGCCCGTGGAAGCCTCTGACCACCAGAGTCTCATCTTCCAGCCCTTCCACCTCAATGCTGTACGCTAATGTCGCCATCCTGCCTTTCCTTCCCCTACATTAAAAATGGCAAAACCTTAAACCCACAATACCGCGCCAAACGATACTCTGGGTTTAAGGTTCACAGCCGCCCACCCTAAGGTGAGCGACATTCTCGCAGCGTAAATTACGCTTCGATTGGCTTACGCCAGTCATCAGAGCCTGAGGTGCCCGCGTTAACGTGGTCCCAAGTGATTTTGCGGTAAGACAGAGACACAGTCACATTCTGAGTAAAGTCAGATTTTGCTGGGTCTTGGCAGTGTGGCATTTCACAGTGGATGTCGACGATAGACGCGTTTTCCAGCTTAGTGGTGAAGAAGTTCTCTTGTTTACCTTCGATAGAGGTACGGTACCACTTCAGCTCAACGGTTTTCAGCTTCTCACCAGAAGAGAGCGCGTTGTACAGCAGAGGAACCGCTTTGTTCAGCGCCACAGTGAATTTGAATGGCTTGTGCACACGTTGGCCTGAAGGCTGACCAGATTGTGGGTCAGTCGGTACAGTCACAACGTGGTCAAACTGCTGAACCAGCATCTCATCTTCGTGGCCTTCAACGAATGAATCGCCGATAGAGTCAGCAGTACATGCACCTGCAGTGATAAGACCCTGAGTTTGGCCTTCGATAGAGATATAACATGGAGTTGGCATGGCTATTTCCTTTCAATAAATCATTTTTAAGTCAATGAATGAGTTAACGCGCTCTGCGCACCGTCGCGATACAAAGAGCAAGTGGGATGCCAACTTTCACACCATTCAAAATCAATAAGTTATAGAAATAGTCCCATCAACAAAGCAAAAAACTGCCCAACGCTGAGCAAGATCTTGCTTGGCGGGCAAAAATCCTCTTGATGAAAAAACGCGCTTCTCATCACTTGGTTATCTGCACCTTGATTGATACACTTCGCTTTCGTTTATCGTCACGGAAGGCTATTTCCATGAATGCGTTCAATAAATTAGTAAAACATTCTAAAAAAATTTCTAACTTTAATCATTTGTCGTCCATCGTTGGTTGGGACCAAGCCGCCGTCATGCCCAGTGGCGGCGCTGAAGCGCGCTCGCAAGCCATGGCAGAGCTTTCTGTGCATATCCATGGCCTGATGACCCAGCCACAATTGGCTGATTGGTTTGCCGAGGCAGAAAGTGAAACGCTCAATATCGAGCAGCAAGCCACCCTGCGCGAAATGAAACGCCAATGGCAACAAGCGACGGTTCTGCCTGAAGCCTTAGTCGAAGCGCAATCCCTAGCTGGCTCCAAATGTGAACACGCTTGGCGTAGCCAACGCAAAAATAACGATTGGACAGGTTTTGAGAAAAACTGGGCGGAAGTGGTCAAGCTTTCTCAAGAAGAAGCGCAAATTCGTGCCGAAGCAACTGGGAAAACCCCTTACGATGCGATGCTTGAGCTTTATGAGCCGGGCACGACAACCGAACAGCTCAATCGTGTATTTAGTGATGTGAAAACTTGGCTACCAAGCTTAATTGATGTGGTGATTGAAAAGCAGAGTAGCGAAAGCTTTATCGCACCTAAAGGCCATTATCCTGCTGAAAGCCAAAAAGCGCTGGGGCTGGATGTGATGAAGCTACTTCAGTTTGATTTTAACCACGGCCGACTTGATGAAAGTGTGCACCCCTTCTGTGGCGGCGTACCGAGTGATGTGCGCATTACTACACGCTACAACGAAAGCGAGTTTGTACAATCGCTGATGGGCATTGTGCATGAAACTGGCCATGCGCGTTATGAGCAAGGTTTACCTAAGCATTTGGCCGGCACTCCGGCTGGCGAAGCGCGTTCGATGGGCATTCATGAATCACAATCTCTGTTCTTTGAGATGCAAGTGGGTCGTAGCCCTGCGTTTATTGCCCATCTCGCTGAACTGGCAGGCAAACATTTTTCGGCGATGAATGATCCGGTCTTCCGAGTGGAAAACATTCAAAAACTTTACACGCGCGTGCAGAAAGATTTTATCCGCGTCGATGCGGATGAACTCACCTACCCAGCCCATGTGATCCTGCGTTTTGAAATCGAACGAGATTTGATGAACGGCAAGATCAAACACACTGATGTGCCAGAACTTTGGGATCAAAAGATGCAGGCTTATTTAGGCCTAAGCACCAAAGGCAACGATCAAAATGGGTGTATGCAGGATATTCACTGGACCGATGGCAGCTTTGGTTACTTCCCAAGCTACACCTTAGGTGCCATGTATGCGGCGCAATTTATGGCGGCCATGAAGAAAACCGTGGATGTGGATGGCGCGATTCGCCGCGGCGATCTCTCACCGATTTTTACTTGGTTGTCTGAGAATATTTGGAGTAAGGGCAGCTTATTCAGTACCGATGAATTGGTTAAACAAGCGACGGGGGAAACCCTCAATCCAGAGCATTTTAAAGCTCATTTGAGTCAGCGCTATCTGAAGTAATCTTTCACGAACCCCACGAAATGTGGGGTTCTTTATTTCCTCAAAATCTCACGTCTTCACTGTCATTTTTCAGCGCAAACTAGATAATTTTTGTAAATGAATGCAACGTAATTGCAACAATGACACAGCTCACTTAATATGTGACCCGAACTTTTGTATGAGTTTATCAACGGCGCAGGAAATGCCGTTCAAATCGATCACTTTTAAGGATGTAAAGTGCTATGGCCCAACTCTCGTTTAAAAACAAGATAATTGCGCTGATCATCGCGATTATCTCGCTGACCATCATCACCTCGTATTTTAGTGTTAACTATTTTATCAGCGATTACATCAAACAGGCGGATAGCCAAAACATCACGCATAACATTGATTTGATGCAACGTAAGCTTGAAAACGAACTGAACAGCAAATTAGCTCTCGCACAAAGCCTGAACTTCAGCATGATGGATATTGGTGAAACTAAAGCGAGCTCTGGATTCAATAAAATCATAAAGATCGTCAACGGATATGCCTTTGATGATACGGGCAATATGAGCGAAGAAGATGCGCAGCAGTATGTGAGTCTCGCTGAAAATCATGGTGATGCAGTGGTAGTTAGCCCTGTGACATTCAATGAGGGACAGCCGACGATTACCTTTTCAGTCAAGCGTTTCGATGAGTCAGTAGATTTCTTCGTGTTCAACCTTTCCGCCTTTAGTCAAATGATGACCGATTACGCAACCGAGGGCAGCTTTGCGGAATTGATGGCTAATGGAAATGTGATTTTCTCGGATAAGCATGGGGTAAACCTCACGCCCATTACTCGTCCAATCAATTTTGCTGGACAAGATTGGCAGTTGATTGGCTACATCGATTTAACCGCGATTCAAGCCAATACCGATCAGCTCAACTGGAAAATTACCCTCGCGCTTTTAGTCTGTGCCTCCGTCATTATTGTTGCCAGCGTGACTATGCTGCACGTTTCATTTAAGCCATTGAGCCGCCTTAACACTTTGGTTGCCAACCTATCACAAGGTAATGGTGATCTAACCCAACGTCTCGCCGTTGAATCAAAAGATGAAATTGGTCAAATCTGCAACTCCATCAACCTTTTCATTGAAAAACTGCAGCAGATGTTTATCGACGTAGCTGACTCATCGAAAGAGATTGATCGTGCCGTTGTACATTTAAGCAACCAAGCTCGTTCCAATCTCAATACGCTTAATCAACATACGCAAGAAACTGAACAAGCGATTACCGCCATTGAAGAGATGAGTGCTAGCGCAGGCTCTATTGCGCAAAGTGCGGATGATGCCGCACTACTTACCGAACGAACAAATCGTTATGCTGATGAATCAAAACAAACCGTTACCGAAGCTGTCAACAGTGTCAATGGACTGGTGAACCAAGTCTCCTCGATGGCAGAAACTATCACGCGTATGAGCGAGGACACGAAGCAAATCAATTCCGTATTACAAGTCATCGGCGCGATTGCAGAACAAACTAATCTACTGGCGCTCAATGCGGCGATCGAAGCTGCTCGTGCTGGTGAACAAGGCAGAGGTTTTGCAGTAGTCGCTGATGAAGTTCGTGCATTAGCCTCTCGGACACAACAGAGCACTTCGCAAATTAATGACATGCTCGCGACCTTAAAAACCACGACAGAAAACGTAGTAAAAGAGATGGACTCAACCCGTATTCATTGTGAAGAAACCGCTGAACGCACCAATCATGTGATGGATTCGCTCAATGTGGTGACTGATTCAGTCGCTGAAATGAATAATCTGAATACTCTTATCGCCACATCAGCGATGGAGCAGCGGCAAGTTACACACGAAGTGAGTAAAAACATGGCGGCAATTCAAGAGATGGTGCGTAAGCTCAACATGAATGCCGCGCAAGTCACCTCGGTCAGCAATGAGTTGCAAAATACCTCACATGCATTGAGTGATGTGGTAGGACGGTTTAGAGTTCAATAACGCTTTAGTCTTCACCACATTCATAAGCTCGAGAGAATAAAGGCGTAATGCCATGTGTATTACGCCTTTGACGTTTAATGAACAGCAGAGGTATCCACCGCTTGCTTGGGTTTTGGCGCAAACCAAATCATGCAGGCTGCAAATACAAAGATCAGTGCAATCACGATAAACAACTGGTTGGTTGCCACCATCACACTCTGATTTTGCAATATCCAGTCCATCGCAGAGCGCGTCTGCTCGGCACTCATTCCTGAATTTTGCATCGCTTGTGTCGCAACACCCGCTTTATCAGTTAAGCCTGCCAACTCAGCATGCACATAACGTGTTTCATGCTCCCATGAAGTGTTGATCATTGAGGTGGCAAACGCACCGGACAAGGTTCGGATAAAGTTCATCAAGCCTGCAGCTGATTCCATTTCGTGCGGTTTGACACTACCAAGGGCTATCGCAGTCAATGGCACAAAGAACAACGGCATGCCGATGCCTTGGAAAAATAAAGGCCAACTGATTTGCGAAAACGTCATATCTACTGTGTTAAAGCCACGCATGAAAGTCCACAGTCCAAGCCACATCACGCCAGCAAAAACAAAGGGCCGAGGGTCAAATTTCGAGGACAGATTGGCCACTATCGGTGCCAAAAATACCGCTAGAATCCCCATACTGGCAGTAGCGTGGCCTGAGATGGTGGCGGTATAACCCATGTAAATTTGCAACCATAAAGGTGTTACCACAGAAATACTAAAAAAAGCGCCGAACGCGAGTGACAACGTCACCATGCTAATACTGTAACCTCGATGTCGGAATACCTTTAAATCCACGACAGGGTTTCGCTCCGTTAGCTCCCAAATCAAGAATGCAATGAAACCAATCACAGCAATCACCGCCAAAAACACAATGCGCGATGACTCAAACCAGTCATGATCCTTACCTTCATCCAACATTAATTGCAATGCGGCGACCCACACGACCAATAACGCCAGCCCCACTTTATCAATTTTTGAATGCGTCGTTTTGGTTTCAAATTTTTTCAGCAATTTCCAACACAGTAACGCCGCGGCAATAGCGAAAGGCATTTTGATGAAAAAGATGTATGGCCAACTGAGTTGGTCACACAACACACCGCCAAGAATAGGTCCCATGATAGGTGCCACGAGCGTGGTCATCGACCAGATACCAATCGCAGCATGGCTTTTGTTTTTGGGGAATATTCGTATCATCAAGGTTTGTGAAAGTGGCATTAAAGGCCCTCCCACGAAACCAAGCAGCACTCGAAACATCACCAGCGTGCTCATGCTATTGGCTAAACCACAGAGTAATGAAAAAACACCGAATAACAGAAAACAGGTGACAAAGACTCGAATAGAGCCAAATCGCGAAGCCAACCAACCCGTAAGAGGTACCGAAATCGCCTCTGCGACCGCATAAGAGGTAATCACATAAGTCCCTTGGCTAGTTGAAGTTCCTAGGCTACCAGCGATATTGGAGACAGAGACGTTAGCAATAGTGGTATCCAAAATAGCGAGAAAGTTGGCCATTGCCAGACACAGGGCACCGAAAAACAGTGCCCATCCTGACAGAGGTTGCATCTCATTGTCAGCGTTATGACTCATGGATTCACCTTAGCCTTGCTCTGAAACTTTGGCGGCGCGGTACTGCACTAAGGTTTGTGGATCGGTAGTTCCTGCAGTATCTATCGTGGCAACCATAGATAATCCCACCTGCAGTGGATAAGCTTGCAAATCTTTGGGGTCCAACTCGATACGGATCGGCAAACGCTGCACCACTTTAATCCAGTTGCCTGTGGCGTTTTGTGCAGGGATCATCGAAAATGCGGAGCCCGTACCGCCGGAAAAACCAGCGACCACACCATGGTAGGTCACATCATCACCATACAGATCTGCCGTTAAGGTAACGGGTTGTCCAACTTTCACATCGCGCAATTCCACTTCTTTAAAATTGGCATCGACATAAATATGATCAGTAGGCACCACGGTCATTAAAGGCATCCCCACCTGTACACGACGCCCAACTTGTACTTGGCGTTTAGCGACGATTCCACTGATCGGCGCACGAATCACCGTACGCTCGAGATCGATTTTCGCTTGTTCATAACGCGCTTTTGCCAGTAAGACTTCAGGGTTGCTATCGACGGTCGTGTTATCGGTCAACGCTGCATTAGCTTTTTGTGAGCCAATAGTCGAGAGCTTAGTTGCCTGTGCTTGCGCCATAGCCGCTTTTGCCGCATTAAGGTTTGCTTGTGCCTGCGCAAAACCGGTTTTGGCATTCGTCAGCTCTTCACCAGAAACGGAGCCGGAACGCACTAAGTCTTCCCGACGAGATAAATCGATTTTTGCTCGTTCAAAGTCCGCTTGCGCCGCTTTTAACTGCGCTTTCACACGCTGCTCATTGGCTTCTTGTGCTTCCACCATAGCACTTAAACCTTCGTCATTAGCGAGATAGCTACGTACACGGCGTTTTGCGAGTGCCAAATCCGCCTCAGCTTGAAGCAAAGCTAATCTCGCATCGGTATCATCCAGCTGTACAAGTACGTCGCCTTGTTTGACGTACTCGGTATCCACTACATTCACTTGCGCGATAATCCCGCCCACGGCCGGCGTGACTTCGGCGATTTCCGCCGCAGCATAAGCGTTGTCGGTGGAAATGTAGCGTGAACCGATAAAGTGCCAATAGAGTGCATAACTCCCCCCGGCAACCACAATTGCGGCCGCTAATCCGAGAAACCCTTTTTTACGCGATTGAGCTGCGCGTACACCATCAAATTCGGTGTTGCTATTATTTGAATTCATTGAAGATAACCTATTAAGATTCTGTTGTTTCAAAACCGCCGCCTAGCGCATGGATCAGCGCAAGATCTAAACTAAAAGCGCGTGACTGCAAATTGACCAATGCTCTTTGGTTATTGAGTAAAGACTCTTCAGCCACCAAAACATCGAGATAGGTGGCTAAACCACCTTGATAACGGTTCGTCGCGATATGCAGTGCTTGTTCAGCTTGCTGTACGGCTTGTTCGGTTTTATTAATTCGCGCTTGCAGAGCTTGGCTACTGGTCACCACATCGGCGACTTCATACAAGGCTTGCACTAACGTGCCATTGTATTGAGCGACCGCTTCTTGGTAGCGAGCTTCTGCCGAAGTCAACTGCCCCTCTAAACGTCCACCCGTAAATAGTGGTAAGTAGATCGCAGGCCCAATTGCACCTGCGTCATTACCACTATCAAACAAATGATCCAGACCAAATGCCTGATAACCAATAAACGCTGACAAAGTGACATCTGGATAGAATTGAGCTTGCGCAATACCGACTTGCTGTGCTGCGGCTTCTGCCCGCCAACGCGCAGCGGTGATATCAGCACGATGCCCCAATAATCCAACGCCAGCCTCCGACGGCAAGCCATAACGAGAGGTCAAGGTGATATGGGGTTCTTCAATCGATGCAGCGCGATCAGGCCCTTGCCCCACCAAAGCGGCCAAAGCATTTTTCTGTAATTGGATCGATTCTTGAATACCAAGCAACTCCGCTTCCACACTCGCAGCAACCGCTTTCGCTTGGCTGACAGAACCTAGCGTTTCTAAGCCATTGGCATAACGTTTTTCTAAAAGCTCAACGGTTTTGTTGCGCACTTGTAGCGCGGCATGCACGGTCTCTTGATTGGCATAAAGACGAGCTAATTCGGCATAAGCATTAGCAATCGATGTGCTGATCATCAAACGCGCAGCCACACTCTCTGCCTCAGCGGCAGCAAGCTCGGAAGTCGCCGCAACAACCGCTGCGCGATTTTTTCCCCAAAAGTCAAAGTCATACTGAAAATTCAAGGTTAGAGTGCCATAGTCATTCCAACCATCGGGAGGCGTAGCAGATTGATAACGTTCACTGACTTTACTTTCCGTGGCGGATGCCGCTAACCCGAGATCAAATGATCGAATTGCGCCTGCTTGACGAGCAAAACCTTGTGCCCCTTTAAGCCGAGCCATTGCCATCTCTAACGATGGTGAGTGCTGCAACGCTTCCTCAATCAGATGGTTTAATTGTGCATCTTGATAGCGTTGCCACCAATTCGCTGATGGCCAGTCCATTTCAGCTTGGTGAGAAAATGTGTTTGTCGAGCTAAGCTCATTCGCTTCCCACATCGTCGCAAGATCAGGGTAATGATCGGGTACTGAGCAACCCGTTAAAACGAAAGCACTCAATAGAGAAGCCGTAAAATAAGGCGCTGCTTTATGCAACAAACCTACCGTTTGAACGCTATTTTTCACATTTGAAAACCTTATAACTAAACCGTACCGTACAGTTATACTCTTGACAGAAGGAAACCGTCAAGGGAAACTTATCCACAATTTCTAACTGGAAATAGATGAACTCATGCGGGTAAAAAGTGAAGAAAAAAGGCAAGCAATTCTAGAGATTGCTAAAGATTCCTTTACAAAACAAGGTTTTGAACAGACTTCCATGTCGCATATTGCGAAGATGCTAGGGGGCTCGAAGGCCACGTTATACAACTATTTCAGCTCGAAAGAAGAGATTTTCACGGCGGTTATGGAGTCATCAGCGACAGAGCAAATCGCCCTCTCTTTCCTCTCACTTGACCATAATCGAGAGTTAAAACCCGCCTTATTAGAATTTGGTTACAATTTTTTGAACTCGGTTTTAACGCAAGATGCGATGTCCATCTATCGAATGGCGATTCATGAAGCCGACCGATCTGCAATCGGCAGACATTTTTATGAAAATGGCCCGAAACGAGGTTGGGCACGTTTAAGTCGCTACATTACGTGCCAAATTGAATGTGGTTCATTGAAAGAGTGTGATCCTTGGATCGCCGCCATGCATTTCAAAGCGTTGCTATCTGCACAATATTTTGAGCCCTTTTCATTAGGTGCGATTGAAAAACCGACCTCAAGTGAACTTAAAGCTACGACCCAACGCGCGGTAGAGGCCTTTTTATGCCTGTACGCAGCTGATTGAACTGAAAAATAGAATAGAAAAAGCCGGGAAATTCCCGGCTTTTTCTGAAGTGTTCGTATTAATCTTGCACCGCACGCTTATGTTTGGGCACATAGTTCAAAATCGAAATCGGTACGGGCTTTTTCGGCTCAAAGCCTTCTACCACGCGACGCTCAATCAAATGGCCTAAGCGGCTTTCAATCATGCACAGATTTTTGAAGTTGTCTTTTGAGACAAACGAAATGGCTTCGCCGACAGCCTCTGCGCGCCCTGTTCGACCGATTCGGTGGACATATTCATCGGCTGGGAAGGGCAAATCGTAGTTCACTACACGCGATAGCTGGTCAATATCAATGCCGCGTGCTGCGACACCTGTTGCGACCAAGTATTTGATTTTTCCTGACTTAAAATCTTCAAGCAGTTGGGCGCGAATGGCTTGGCTACGGCCACTATGAAACGCTTCCGCATGGATGCCCCGCTTTTCAAGTTGAGAAACGAGCTTGGCTGCACCATGTTTGGTTTCAATAAAAATCAATGCCTGATCCCACTGCTGCTCATTGATTAAATGGCTCAACAATGCGGATTTGGTGTCTTTATCGACGGTGATCAGCCATTGGCTAATATTGCTTTTTGAGGCTTGGTTGGCGGCGATACTGATTTCATGCGGATCGCGTACTGCGGTTTTCGCTAACTCACGCACTTTACGTGACAGTGTCGCGGAAAAAAGCAGAAACTGTACTTCACTCGGCAGGCAGTCAATGATTTTGTTGATCGACTCAATAAAACCCATATCCAGCATGCGGTCGGCTTCGTCGAGTACCACCATTTCTATCTCTTCGAAATAGACGGCGCGTTGCCCATAGAGATCCATCAAACGCCCCGGTGTGGCCACCAGCACATCCACGCCATCAATCAAGCGCTGCTTCTGTGCTTGTTCATCGACGCCACCAAACACAGCAAGGCTCTTTAAGCCCGTGTCTTTACCGTATTGCTCTACTTTTTCCGCCACTTGCATCGCAAGCTCGCGGGTTGGCACTAAAATCAAGGCGCGGACACGTTTTTTACGTTGCGTTTGCCCTTGGCGCAGTTTTTCCAAAATAGGCAGGACGAAACTGGCGGTTTTACCCGTGCCCGTTTGCGCAGCGGCAATCAGATCACGTCCCTGCAAAATCACTGGAATCGCTTGGGTTTGAATATGGGTCGGTTTTTGGTAACCAAGTTGCGCTACGGTTTGTACCAGAACGTCACTTAATCCAAGTTGAGAAAAAGACATGAATTTACTCGAGCTTACTGCCAGACCTAACAGAGGTCTAGCCTAAATATAGAAGGGTCAGATTCTAACACTAACCTAAGCAACCGCTGTGTTTTTTCTTCTTACAACGCTATTGTTTCAACATGAGATGATGAATGAAGCCATGGTTTAGGCTTACTACTGGATGGCTTTCCGGCTCATCTTATTCATCCACAATATTACTCACCGTTTTTTGTACATTTTCCGCTGCATGCTGAATTTGCTCAATCAAAGACTGGGTTTGTTGCAGCATATGATTGAATTCAGTGACTTTGGCTTGGATCTGCTCCATGGTTTGCCCTGACTGTTCGGTGAGTTGGCTGTTGCGTTTAACAATGTTGTCAATTTCGCTAGTTGCTTGACTGGTATTCGACGCTAAACTGCGCACCTCATCAGCCACTACAGCAAAGCCACGTCCATATTCACCTGCTCGAGCGGCCTCAATGGCGGCATTTAAAGCTAACAAATTGGTCTGCTCAGCAATTTTGTTGATGGTTGTGACTATTTGCGTGATTCTCTGAGATTGAGATGAGAGGTCCGTCATCAATGCATTTGCACCCGCAATTGACTCTGTAATACCACTCGCTATCGTTGCCGCAGCATCAATCATCTCGCGCCCCGACTCTGCCACACGAACCGTTTCTGCAGACGTTTGCTGAGCCATTTGCGACGCTTCTTTGGTTGCATGAGCTTTTAACACTTGATCTGTAACATCTGAAGCAAATTTAACAACTTGAGTCACGACACCTGCATCATTAAAAATCGGGTTATACGTCGCCTCTAACCAAAGATCTTGACCGTGACGAGTGCGCCGATGGAATAAACCGGATTTAAACTCCCCTCTTGCGAGCTCACGCCAAAAGTTTGGATTTTCTTTATAGAAACGGTCATCACAAAACATACGGTGATGTTTGCCAACAATCTCTTCCAGTCGATAACCCGTGGCTTTGAGAAAGTTCTCATTCGCCTCTTTGATGGTTCCATCCGGATTAAACTGAATCATGGCTGATGAACGATCCAGAGAATGAAATACCGCAGCCTGCTTGTCCGCCGTAATTTTGGCTTTCGTCACATCATGGGCAACTTTGATCACCTTATATACATCGCCCGCACGATTACGTACTGGCATATACGTTGCCTCTATCCAGATACTCGAACCATCTTTCTTGAGTCGGTGAAACATTTTTCGTTGCGCTTGTCCTTGGGCTAGGCTTTTCCAAAATTGTGCATATTCCAAGGAGTTAACAGTCTCGGGATCACAAAAAATTTTGTGATGTTGACCAATCACTTCTTCTTTGGTGTACCCCATTGCGCTCAAAAAAAGTGCGTTTGCATCTAAAATTTTGCCTTGCGGATCAAACTCGATATACGCAAGGTTCCTTTTAAGTGCAGAGACAATGTCGCTGTCATGATTGTGTTGTTCCACCTCTGATTGGGCGGCAGCTTTTTTCCAAAATGGCATAAATGGCTTCCAAATCAATGACTCTCAAACTCATTATAGTAGAGAGCCTTATCTTTTATGTTTGTAATACTCTACTCGTTTAGTGACAACACACTGTTACGAAATAACAAAGCGTCCCATCAATAATTTTAATCCTTGGGCTTGTTGTGCCAACTCTTCACTCGCTTGAGCCGTTTCTTGTGCACTGAGCATGATGGTTTCCCCAGCATCGCGAATATCCGTCATGTTGTGGCTAATCTCATCTGCGGCAACCGATTGTTCCTCACTGGCTGCCGCTACTTGGGTATTGGCGGACGTGAGTTCTAGAAGAGCAAGATTAATCGAATCGAGCTGTTTTTTTGCGGCGGTAATCGATGAAAAGCTTTCTTCTATCTGACGATCGCTTGAGTCAATCATCTTAGTAGCCGATTGCGCACGTTCCACTAAGGTCTGGATCAAGCCCTTAATTTCATGTGTTGCCTGTTGGCTGCGAGATGCCAGAGCTCGCACCTCATCCGCAACCACAGCAAATCCACGGCCTTGTTCACCGGCACGCGCCGCTTCGATCGCTGCATTTAAAGCCAGTAGGTTAGTTTGTTCCGAAATTCCTTCTACGACTAACACAAAACTTTCGATCTGCCGAGTACTGGCCTCTAACTCAACAATCATTTGCTGTGATTGCTGGGCATTAGCAACCAATTGACTAGAAACCGTCTCAGTTTTACCCAAGACATCGCAGCTGTAGCGTGCATTTTCCTGTGCCCTTGCTGTCGCAGCGGAGGACTCTTCCGCACTGCTCGCCACTTCCGTAATCGTGATTGCCATTTGCGCCATTGCGCTGGTGACTTGTTCTGTATTGGCTTGCTGCTGTTGTACTGACTTCTTATTGCTTTCTGCCGAAGAAGCAAGTTGTGTCACGGTTGAGGCAATCGTATTTGCTCTGTCTATTACCTCACCGACGATGTGGCTCAGAGATTGAGCCATGGTATTCATACTGGTAATGAGCTGGCCAATTTCGTCACCTGTAGTGACTTTAGCTCGCTTGCTAAAATTTCCTTCAGCCATTTCATTGGCCAACTTACGGGCTCTAGCAATCGCCATAACGATTTGTTTACTAAACGCAAACCCGAGAATTAACCCGAATAAAATCGCAAAGGCGCTTAAATAAATCATTCCCCATAGCGCCTCACGTTCTTCTTGCTCTGTCACTAAGACAGATTGCTCAGTTGCTTGCTCGATTTTACGCAGAATATCGATTAAACGCTGATCTAGGCTGATTTGTAATTGTTCAATCTGCTCGGCATCTGCTACTAATAATTTAACCTCTCTGCCAGAACGAAGTTCATTCAGCAACTCATTGAGCTTTCTTTCAAATTCTTCATGTTCACGACCTAATGAGTCAAGGTCTTGCTCTAGATTAGCCAGATAGCTACGTATTGAGGGGGAAATCGTATGTTCTATAGAAGATTCAAGTAGTTGTCGAGATTGGTTAAATTCTTGCTTGAATTTATTCACTAACTCCATGAGCTGTGCTTGATACTGATTTTGCTGCTGCTTGCCTTGACTACTTTCGATGCCTGCTGCGCGGAAGACTCGTTCAAGAGTAATCGCCCCTTCGAGTTGATGAACGGTCATGTCGGTCATCAATTTGGCTAAAGGTAAGTTATCGTGAGCTATCGCCTCTATCTCAACCGCTACTCGTTTCATCTTAGTAATAGAATAAGTGGAAACCATTAACGTTAGAGCAAGTAAACACCCAACCAGAGCAATCATTTTTTGGGTAATCGATAAATTATTAAACCATTTCATCACAGTGCGCCTCACGTTCCATGTCACATGCCATAAAATATGGCTCCAAAAGTGTCTCAACCTACTCGGTATCAAAGCCTTTAAGTAAATAGACAAAACCGCTAGCCGACGCGAGGTACTAACCTCTAGTACAAATTTTTCTTTTTGTTTGTTTTAAATTTAAGCCTTTGCTTAAGTATTTTAGATTATGAAACTAAGAATGCTTAAACCCGTTCACCGCAATTCATTTAATTTATTGTTTAATAAGAATATAAATAAGTTACCACTTTAGTTTAATGAACATGTAAAGCTTTGCATCTAGTGCAAATCATCGATAGATGACATATGCAACATAGTTGGAAAATCTTGAAATTCAAGAGCAAACAATTATAAAAATATCAACTAAAAATATCGATGCAGATTTGGCTCAAATCCTCTTCCCTATCCTCAATAAAAACAAAGTAAATCCTTGTTTTTAATTAGTTTAAATTTAATTAGTTTGAAACTGGAAAATTTAAATCATTGTCTATACTGATCTAACATCTTGGATGAATATCTCATTTTGGAGATGGATTACATCTGTTACATCAATGGCAAACAACGAGGTTTTCCATGGCGCTCAAGAAACATATCACTACCAGTGCTAGCTCATCATTTAGTCCGAGCAACCATAGCACTTCGGCTAATGCCCCCAAAAAAGAAGCTGATGATTTGCGTCGCCAAGCAAGAACATTAGCCAGAAAACAACAAGCTGCCGAACGAGTGGCTTCTGCTACAGCAGAATTATTGGCTGGATTAGAAGAAAGTTCTTCTGCCATGACTCAACTACGTAGCTCTATGGAACAGATTGCGGTGGGTGCGGAAGAATCTTCATCGGCTACAAAACAAAGTGAAACGGCGGTATCACAGATGAATAACTTCATCAATGAACAAGCCACCTATGCCACTCAATCTAAGCAAATTTTGACTAAACTCGAACAAGATATTGTTGATGTGGCTAATAAAATCAATGAGATGGTATCGAACGTCCAAACCTCTTCAGAACGACAAAACGATTCGGTCAAACGAATGATCGAACTTTCCGAACAAGCAGCCAAAATTAATGATGCAGTGAAACAAGTCATACATATCGCGGATCAAACTAACTTATTGGCGTTGAATGCGGCGATTGAAGCGGGTCGTGCAGGTAAACATGGGAAAGGGTTTGCGGTGGTGGCCGATACAGTTAGAACCTTAGCGGAGAAGGCCGAAAAAAATGCGGCTAACATTGAAAGTCTCATCAAGGACATTTCTAACGGTGCGGAAATGGTTTCAAACGGAGTGAAATCAAGCTCTCAAAAAGCAGAAAGTGAAGTTCAGAAAGGCCATGTCGTCAATAAACAACTTACGCTCATTCGCAATGAAATGGTTGATTTAGTGAAAGATTCAGAAGTGTTATTGAAAGCTGCGGATGAGATGTCTTCTGCAGCAGTTATTGCCTTAAAAGGTTCCGAATCTGTCTCACAAGCCGCTCAAGAACAGTCGGCCGCCTGTGAAGAGAGCTTAAAAAGTCTAGATCAACAACAAATCGCGCTTGATGGTGCTGTCACAGCAGCTCAGTCACTTGATGAATTAACCGATGAGCTACGCACATCCACCGATATCGTTAAATCATCTGAAGAAGTCGCTGCCGCTGCCGAAGAGCTCTCTGCTGGCATTGAAGAGATCAACCGCTCATCGAATGAAATTATGGGTGCACTCAACCAGATCAGCTCTGGTGCACAACATATGGCCAAGTCGGTTGAAACCGGGATCACTAGCTTAACGCAGATAGAACAAGGAGCTCGCCTTGGTAAAGAACGAGCAGAAAGCAGCCTGAAAGCTTGCGAGAAAATGTTGACAGGTATAGAAGAAAATAAAACTACTGTTGACGAGATGATCTTAGCCATTACGGAATCTACCAAAGCTGCAACGGAAAACCTGAATGAAATGGCGAATATTGAACGTATTTCGCGACAGATCGATAAAATCGTCGATGGTATTTCCAATGTCTCCATTCAAACCGCCATGTTGGCTGTGAATGGTGCTGTCGAGGCAGCACGCGCAGGTGAATATGGAAAAGGTTTTGCTGTTGTTTCTACCGATATTCAAAACCTCGCCAACGATGCTGCTGAAAACGCTGAACAAATCAAAGATCAAGTTAAGAATATCCAAGAGCAAATCAACATTGTTCGTAAAGATTTAGCTGACATCCTTTCGACAGTGATGGAAGAGGCTCAAAAAGCAGCTCTGACCATCAAACAACTGGATAATGTTCGCTCTAGGATGAGTGATGTGGTGTTAGGAAGTAAACGTATTTCTGAAAGTGCCGGGGGCATCGAGCGTTCGATTGCTGATGCACGCGCGGGAATGCAACAAATTGCCACTGCAGCTGAAGAATCCTCTCATGCAACGGGTGAAGCCGCTACTGCGGCTCGTCAGCAAAGCTCAAGTACTTCGGAGCTGGCATCCGCAATTGAAAATATTGCCGCCGTTGCCGATGAACTTCAATCAATCTGATTGAGGTGAACTATGACCAGTGAAGCCCTTGTAGACAACGAACTTGAGCATGAAGAGAACCTCACACAGTATGTCAATTTCATGCTGGGTGATGAGCTTTTTGCTTTACACATGCAAGAAGTGGAAGAAATTATCCGTCTCCCAACTACGTTTTCAGTACCACTCACTCCCAGTTATTTGATTGGATTATCCAACTTAAGAGGACAAATTCTTCCCGTTCTGTGTCTACGGACTTTACTGTGCATGGACAGAACCTCTGCGACGGAAGCCACCCGAGTGATTGTCATTACAATTGGCAAAACCAAGATTGGATTCACCGTCGATCGTGTTGTGAATGTGGCAACCCCTGACCCTGAGATGATAAAGCCGACCAATACCGCGGGAGGCAAAATTGACCCAACCTTAATTACCAACACCATTCACTCGGATAACCAGATTATCCAAGTACTGAATTGTCATCGTTTGTTAGACAACTCTGTCGAAGAAGAATTGGAATTAAGCACGCAGCGTTTTAACCACCTCTCTTCTCAGTCTCATTTTGGGGATGTGATCGATGAAGAACGAGATGATGATGAAGACATGCGACAGCTCGTGTGCTGCATGGTAGATGGGCAAGAATACGCCTTTCCACTAGAGGACACTCAAGAAATTGTGCGTATACCCGAGATTATCACCAAGGTCCCTCTTACTGAATCCGCCATTCTTGGAGTGATCAATTTACGTGGCAAAACGCTCCCATTGGTCAGTCTGAGAACGCTGTTTGGATTACCTAGCATTAGCTTTAGTGATAGTCACCGTGTCTTGGTGGTGAATATATCCCTCTCAGAGAAAGAGCGGCTTCCCGTGGGGGTTGTTGTGGATGCCGTACGCGAAGTCATACGTCTGCATGTAGACGTGATGGATAGCGTTCCAGAAATCATGAGTAAAATGGGACAAGCCAATGACATTTCGGCCATTTGTAATCTTGATGATGGCCGACGCACACTCAGCGTTATTTCTGTAGAGCAACTTTTTGACGCTCAAATCGTAGATCAATTCTCCGAAGCTTACCCACAGGAAGGAACTGATATGTCGACGATCGACGATGTAAGTATCCTAGAAGATGACAATACCGACATGCAGTTGGTGATTTTTAAGTTGGATAAAGAAGAATTTGGCATCTCCATTCATACCGTACAAGAAATTATCCGTATTCCGGAAAACATCAGCCGTGTTCCTAAAACCGATGATTTTATCGAAGGAGTAATTAATTTACGCGGTAACGTTTTACCTATCGTCGATATGCGTAAGCGCTTTCATCTACCCGAGATGGCACGCCATGAACGTCAACGTATCTTAGTTGTGAATTTTGAGAAGATTTCAACAGGTTTTATCGTCGATTCCGTCAGTGAAGTATTAAGAATACCGGAATCCCAGCTGGAAGATGCGCCCGTGTTGAGCGAAGAGCAAGCACAACTAATGCGCCAAATGGTCAATCTCAGCCCTCGAATGATAGGAGTACTGTCCGCCGATCAATTGATCAGTAATACCGAGATGTACAAGTTACACATGGCTGCAAACGATATGGATAGCTAAGTTTTAAGGCTGGAGGGAACATGAAGATTTTAGTTGTCGATGATTCTGCGTTAATGCGCACCACCATTAGCGACATATTGCAAAACATTCCGAATGCCGAGATTAAAACAGCACGTGATGGTATGGATGCCATCGACAAAGTGATGAAATGGCAACCGGATGTGATGACGTTAGACATCAATATGCCCAACATGGATGGTCTAACTTGCCTTACGCAAATCATGGTTGAACGTCCCTTGCCGATTGTCATGCTCTCATCCCTCACCCATGAAGGTGCCATTACAACGCTCGAAGCGCTTTATCTTGGTGCGGTAGACTTTGTCGCCAAACCCGGAGGCACTATCTGCGGTCGATTACAAGAAGTCGCACCACTGATCCGTGAAAAAGTTCGCGCGGCAGCGAAAATGAGAGTCAAAGTTCACACGCAGCTTTCGGTATCACCAGCAGAAGTAGAGCACAAACATAAGTCACCTGTGGTGGAAAATAATGAAGACCACCAGCTTGCGATCATGGGGGTTTCGACAGGAGGGCCCGGCACTGTTGAAACGATACTGCGCCATCTGCCCGCCGATTTCTCATTACCTATTATTGTTAACCAACACATGCCAGAGAGCTTCACTGCCGCCTTTGCACAAAGGCTTAATCGCCATCTGCAACAACCCGTGAAAGAGATTAACCGTGCTTTAGTGCTTGAGGCTGGTACCGTTTATGTTTGCAAGGGTGACCGAGACTGCATTGTCACGCTACGTGATGGTAAATTGGCTGCCATGCCCACGCCAAATGATAGCCATTTTTCATGGCATCCCAGCGTCTCCAAACTGGTTGCCAGCGCCATACGCACTTGTGGAGAAGATAACTTATTGTGCGTCATGCTAACGGGAATGGGCGACGACGGTGCCACTGAAATGGCTCAGGTTGCTCAAGGAAACGGTATTGTTTTTGCCCAAGAACCCACAACCTGCGTAGTCCCCAGTATGCCGGAAGCATTACTTAAACGTGTACCCCATATTCCAACAGGAACTCCAGAGCACTTAGCTTATCTGATGACCGAAGTGGTGAGACAGTCCAGTAGGGAGCTTCACTATGGCAATCATTAAACGCAGCGCTGCTACAGACAACCCAAATATTGAGATACTTTCTACTCCCGAGCAGATCGATGTGCTGAGCGCAGAAGCGCTGATGGAAGCTCTACAAGGTGATGACCTCGAGCAAATTTTACGTGCGATTCATCAGTTGGAAGCTGCGGACTCAGTTGAGTTTCAACAACATCAAGCGGCTTTATTTACTTTGCTCGATCGCGATACAGAACAAAACCCTTGCAGTGATGCTGTTTTCTCACTGTTAGCCATCCGAAACAATGATGAAATCACGACTCGTTTGATCCCCCTGCTCGATTCAGAAGCACCCTATTTACGTAATCAAGCGATTGAGATTTTACAACATAGCCCGCAACAGCTGGAAAGGCACATTCAGGATTTACTGAACCATCAAGATCCTGATGTTCGGATCTTTGCTATCGATATTATCGGGCTTTTACCTCATCAATCGGTGCCAGAATGGTTAATGCAAGTCCTCCAGCACGAAGAACACATTAATGTGATTGGTACAGCGATCGACAGAGTCGCTCAGCTCTCCGACCCTAACTTCTCGACGATATTGGGGGAGGTCAAGCAACGATTTTCTCATGTACCCTATCTCGTTTTTGCCTGTGATGTGGCTATCAAACGGTTAAATACCTAAGGTCAGCATTATGAATGAGATTGTCATTACCGATACTGACTTCTGCCGATTCCGTGATTATTTTTATCAAAAAACAGGCATTTTTTTTGAGAACAGCAAACGTTATTTTGTTGATAAACGCTTATTACAGCGCATTGAATTAACCGAACACCAAAGTTTTCGTGGTTATTTTACTTATCTACGCTTTCAAGCCAGCGGAGAAGAGCTGCAAGCCGTTATCAACGCACTCACCGTCAATGAAACCTATTTTTTCCGCGAGATCAGTCAGTTGGAGTCCTTGGTTGAAGAGGTTTTGGATGACATCGTACGCCATAGGCCAGGTGAGCTAATACGCATATGGTCTATGCCCTGTTCTAGTGGCGAAGAGCCCTATTCAATTGTGCTGTTTTTACTGGAACATTGGCCAAAGCTAGAACAGGTCGATATTGAAATTATCGCCTCAGATATTGATACCGGCATTTTACAAAAAGCAGCACAAGGTATTTTCAGTGCTCGTTCTGTTAAAAATTTACCCAATAGTTCTCTCAACAAATATTTCAGCTTACGGGCTGATGGCAGTTACCAATTAATTGACGATATTCGTCAATCGGTACGTTTTACTCAAACCAACCTCAACAACCGAGCAGAAGTTCAAAAATTAGGCGCTATGGACGTTATTTTTTGCCGAAATCTGTTGATTTATTTTGATGATATTTCGCGCCGTAACGCAGTGGAATCTTTTTACGAGCAACTCAATCCCGGTGGTGTTCTCTTCCTCGGCCACTCAGAGTCGATGAGCCGTATATCCTCAATTTTTCATGTAAAACGCTTTCGTAAATCAACGGGATACTACAAACCGCACAAGGGGAAAAAGTGATGAAAAAAGTAATGGTCGTTGATGACGCTTCTACGGTGCGTATGTATCACAAAGCTTTACTCGAAGAGATCGGAATATTCATTTTAGAAGCCAGTAATGGTGTTGAAGCCTTAGAACGAGCGCTAGAAATGCCCGTTGACCTATTTCTGGTGGATATCAATATGCCCAAGATGGATGGCTTTACTCTCGTTCGGGAAATACGCTGTCGCCCTGAGCTGGCGGGCATTCCGACTGTCATGATCTCAACCGAATCCCAAGAAAGCGATAGACAACAAGGTATTCATATGGGAGCGAACTTGTATATGGTGAAACCTGTGAATCCTGAAGAATTACAACAAACTGTTACCTTGATGCTTGGGGGGTTGAAATGAACCCAATAATGCAAAACTTCATCATCGAGAGCCGAGATTTAATTGAATCCGCGGCACGAGGTCTACTTGCGTTAGAAGCGAATCCCGATGACAAAGCCATCATTAACGAGTTATTCCGAGAAATACATACCGTAAAGGGAGCCTCAGGTATTCTCGATAATATTGCGCCTTTCACCCAATTAGCGCATCGAATGGAAGATTTGATGCAAAAAGTGCGTGATGGACATGTGGCTTTAAACGGCACAATGCTTGACCTGATGTTGGGCTGCTGCGACCAATTTCTCTTATGGATTGAAGAGTTAGAACAACACCAAGAGCTCTCAGCAGAGGCGGTATCGATCAGTAAACAGATGATTGCTCAGTTAGCACCTTTAACTCAAGCCGCGCCAACACACACGCCTACCCCTGCCGTAGCGGCGCAAGAAGAGACGGCCACCCTATCCATCAGTGAATTAACGGAGCTATTAGGACGAGATTGCTTCAACGATGTAGAAGCGCTTTTGGAACATCCCGATGCTTTACTCTTGATTTATACCCCCGATAAACAGTGCTTTTTCTCTGGGGACGACCCATTGGCTTGGATGCGTAGTGTTGAAAAGGTCTCTTGGCGTAAAGTAGTGCTCATCCCAGATTCTGAGCCTTTCGATACCTATCAGGCTCAAATGCAGTTTCTGCTGCTGACTCAATCAGCGAAAAAAGACCTAGAGCAGCAACTTGCTCCGATAGAAGGCCAATACCGCCTTTACCGCATTCAATCGGACAACCTACCCACAGCACCGATTGATCAGCGCACACAATATGTCGAGCGAATTGTTAAACAACAAATCGCGTTGCTTAGAGAAGAACAAGTTTCGGAATCCGTACGTGCTGGTACCTTCTTATCGATTAAAAATCTCTACTGTGCCCTGAGCCAACAAATCAGTGATCGCCCTGCTCCCTTGCCAGAATCTGTCTCGGCCGATGAACTTATCACCTTGTTTGATAACATTTTACTCTCTTTTGCTCATCGAACCGCCATCATCGATAAATGCGAAAATGAACCTGCTCAACCCTCCGCTATCACGGTTAACGAGCAGTTAGACAAGGTGAAGAAAAAACAGATAAAAACACTGAAGGTGGATCAGGAAAAAGTCGATTTATTGATGGATTTGGTCGGTGAGCTGATTGTTGCGAAAAACTCGATGCAATATCTCGCCTATCGTGCAGAAAATGAGTTTGGTGTTCGTAAACTTGCACAAGATATTAAAGCAGAACAGAGTGTGATATCGCGTCTTGCTGAAGACCTACAGTCTGTTGTGATGCAGGTCCGCATGGTACCACTTGCGACCGTTTTTCAACGCTACCCACGCTTGATCCGCGATATCTCACGCAAACTGGGTAAACAAGTCGATCTGATCATCGAAGGTGAAGACACTGAGGCAGATAAAAGTATTGTTGAAGATCTCTCCGAACCTTTAGTGCATCTGATCCGTAATGCCCTCGATCACGGAATAGAATCACCCGACATACGTCGCGAACAAGGGAAGAATCCAACAGGAAAAATTACTCTAAGCGCTTTTACTCTTGATGATTCTGTCATCATCAAGATGAGTGATGATGGTAAAGGCGTTGATGTCGAACGCGTCAAAACCAAAGCTTTGGAACGCGGGTTAGTGGAAGCGAGCAAACTTGAGCGGATGAGCCAACAAGAGATTATTCACTTGATCTTTGAACCCGGCTTTTCAACGGTTGAACAAGTCAGTGATCTCTCAGGACGCGGTGTGGGTATGGATGCAGTTCGTACGGCTATTGAACGCAACGGCGGCACTCTCACACTCTCCTCAGAGCCGGGGAAAGGCAGTGAAATTACCATGATCCTGCCACTTTCTATGACCATTTCACGCGTCATGATGTTTGAACTTGAGCAGCAGTCCTTTGCTATTCCCATTGAATCGGTTATCCAAACGTTAAAAATTTCCCGACACAAAGACATTCGCCGTGTAAAAAATCTCGATACGTTCATTTTACGCGGTGAAACTGTGCCTATTTTGTATCTCAAGCGTGCGTTTGAGATGAACTCTGCCCAAATTTATCCCGACATCCAACCTATTCTTGTTGTCCGTGTGGGTGATGATGTATTGGGACTTGCCGTAGATCGATTACAAGAGGGACAAGATGTCATCATCAAACCTCTTGAGGGTGCTTTGGCCACATTCTCCATCTACCGTGGTGCCGCCATTATGGGAGATGGGCGTGTCCTTTTAGTGCTCGATACTGAGGAGGTAGTAAAACATGCCCGTTGAATATAAAAACCGAGTGGCCTATTTAGTCGATCACGTCGGAGTTGAAGAGGCAGAAACATTATTAACATGGATGGAATCGACACCAGGGTCTAGTGTTAATTTAAAGCACTGCAAACATGTGCACTCAGCGGTATTACAAGCACTAATGTTTGAGAAGCCTCGCGTGACTGTGTTGCCCAATGATCCCGAACTTAAAGTTTGGTTATCGGCGGCCAACATCATCGGAAAAGGAGAAAATAATAATGTCTAAAAGCATTCTGATTGTTGATGACTCTAGTACTGTTCTTATGAGTGTCGATGCCATGCTCTCTAAACTGGGTTTCCAAGTCGAGAAAGCAAAAGATGGCGTTGAAGCAGAAACTCGACTCAAAGGTGGTCTAAAAGTCAACCTCATCATTACCGACATCAATATGCCTCGTATGGATGGTATTGAGTTGATTAGCAAAATTCGTGCGATTGCTTCATATCGCTTTACCCCAATTTTAGTGCTCACTACAGAACAAGAACAAGCCAAACGCAATGAGGCTCGCGCCAAAGGTGCAACAGGTTATTTAGTTAAGCCCGTAACGGGAGATCAATTGAAAGCCGTGATTCAACAAGTTCTCCCAGGTAGTATTTCGTGAGGTCGTTATGATTCGTTACCTATTTGAACGGCTAGAGAATAATAAAAAACGCTATCTTTTCTTCACTATCACTCTAAGCTGCACAGTGCTTCTGTTGGGCTTAGAACTGGTTCGATACTGGACTCCGCAATGGTTTTATCTACCGTTTGCGATAACCGCACTTATCTTAACGATGACCGCTTTGGTTTTCTCTCAGGGCAATCTTTTTGTGCGTTTCCTACAACAAATCCATGAACAAGAAACCATGAAACAAAAAGAAACCGTTTCTGCCATTTGCGATTGGATCGATGAATATCGCGATCTCAATGGCTTAGTCGCGGATCATATTGAGAACGTAAATTCTGATGCACAAAAAGCCACTGAGGATATTCTCAATCACATTTGCTCATTGGATCACGCAGCCGCTAATTTTACTCACTACCTCAAAGACATGGAGTTCGATTCACAAAATATGGTATCGAGCTTAGATGAACACACCTTAGTTATCTCAAATCTAGCCGATAGTACTCGCAGCCTGATGAGCAATATCCAAACCGAGCGCAAACAGGTTAATGATGTATTAAACCGAGTCATGGGACTTAACGAGATCACCGAAGTCATTTCAAAAATTGCTAATGAGACCAATCTACTCGCCTTGAATGCCGCTATCGAAGCAGCTCGCAGTGGTGAAATGGGACGTGGCTTTGCTGTTGTCGCAGATGAAGTGCGACATCTTGCTCAGAGAGCTGGTGAGGCAGCCTCACAAATTAGCGAAGAAATAGAAAGCCTTCGTGCAGAAGTGACTCAACGTTTTGAAGTCGCCAATAAAGAGAGCAGCGAGCAAAACATCAAAGCTGATATGATGATTGAGTCCGTACAAAGCTTAAGACAAAGTTTCTCTTCTGTTCGTGAATTAAGCGAACGACAAATCACCCAAATCATGTTGTACAACAATGATCTTGAGAAAAATATCAGCGGTAGTATGGCCTGTACTCAGTTCCAAGACATCGTCCGTCAAAAGCTCGATAGCATCGAAGCTTTAATGCGTGAAAAACACTTATTGGTGGGTGATGTCTTTAACGGTATGCGCCTCAATGATCTGCGCCATCGGGAACTAGAATACACAGAAACCCTGCGCCGCCTGTCATTGGAGTATAGGCACGACTTTGAAAGACACTGTAACTATCGCGATTCAGATATGAACAGCACAAAGCAATCGACGTTATCCACTTCAAATCCATTACCGAAAATTGAGCTGTTCTAGCCTAACTAGCCAGAGCCGAAACTCACGGCTCTGGCTTTATACTAACTTCTGCCGTTAAGCACTCATTTTGAGTCCAGCAATACCCGCGATGATCAGAAATAAACTGAACAGCTTAATCAAGGTTAAGGTTTCGCCAAACAAAAATGCGGCAGCCAGTGCCGTTCCTACTGCGCCAATTCCCACCCAAATGCCGTAAGCCACGCCAAGAGGCAGAGTGCGCAACGCGATCCCGAGTAACACAAAACTAATGACCAGCGCCGATAAGGTAGCGACAGAAGCCAGCGGTTTGCTAAAACCTTCACTGTATTTGAGGCCAATAGCCCAAGCGATTTCACAAATACCGGCGAGAAAGAGGATTAACCACGCCATATATACACCTCATATATGGGGTCGTCCCCGAAGAAAAGATGGAGCGGTGAGGTCGTCCTCACTTCCTGATGTGCCGCTAAGACTAGCAAAGCTTACGGGTCTTGGCTAGCTTGGCTTGGCGCGATGCAAAACTCGCAAAGCCGTGTTAATCCATCTCCGGTTGACGCTTGTTGGGTTGGCGCGGCGAAGTTCTCGGTTTAGCTTGCCGCACATGGCGCGCGAGGATACGCATCGCTTCGGCTTGTACCGCAGGCAGTTTCTGCCACTGCCATAAGCGATCCCGTGCTTGCTTGGCACTGGCTTCCAAATCCATCACCGGCTTGAGGTAAGGGCTCTCAAGCGGTACTTGATACATCTGCGCTTCAAGCGGTGTCATCAGCCAGGGTTCAAAGAGCAGCGGTACAGGCACTTGCGCCAACTCTGGCACCCATTTGTGAATAAACTGCCCTTCGCTGTCATGCTCTTGTGCTTGCTTGGTCGGGTTATAAATGCGGATAGTATTGGTACCCGTGACCCCTGCTTGCATTTGAAACTGCGGATAATGAATGCCCGGTTCAAAATCGAGGAACAGTTGCGCCAAATAAGTCACGCCCGCTCGCCAATCCACATTCATATGATGAGTTAACACGCTCACCAACATCGCGCGCATGCGAAAATTGAGGTATCCGGTTTGAATTAAGCAACGCATACAGGCATCGACCAGTGGAATGCCGGTGTGCCCAGTTTGCCAAGCCGCTAACTGCGCGGCGGGGGCATCGCTTGATTGCTGTAAGAGTGAATCATAAGCGCGGTTGACGCAGCGAAACTCCATCTCACATTCTGATTCAAATTTTTGGATAAAGTGACAGTGCCAATGCAGACGTGATGAAAGCGCAATCAGGCTGCGGCGAAATCCCGCTACCGACCAGTGTTTGAGCAAAGTTTGATACATCTCCCGCAGTGAGATATTCCCCCACGCAAGATAAGGCGACATCCGCGAGCACGCGTGGCGCGCTAAGCTCGGACTTGAAATGGAGCGGTAATACTCTCGCCCTCGACGCGCGAAAAAATCCTCCAGCGTCGCCCACGCCATATCACTGCCGCCAGTTTGCATGCCCGCTTGTTTACTCTGCCATGTGGCAGGGATATCGCTGCGCAAACCAAGTGTTGCGGCATCCAGCTTCAGCCAATTGGCGCGTGTTAAATCAGGATCGCAGCAAGGGGAGCGCATCACTTGCTGCCAATGCTCATCCCAATTTTTACGGGTTTGCGCGCCGCGGATCACGGCGGCATAAGGAAACTCATGCCAGACGATGTCGTGTTGCTGGCACCACTGCGCCAGCGCAAGATCGCGCTGAAAAGTGCAGGCTAAACCGACTTCTTGATGAGAATAAATCGCCTCAATGGCGTAGCGCTCAGCAATACGTGCAAAGCAGGTTTGCCAATCGGATGTGACGATCAACACCTCCCCTTTACTCTGCGCCAAATCACGATTGATGGCTTGCAATGATTGCCACACAAAGCGCCAGTGTCGTTCGCTGTAATGCGCATCGCCAAGCAGCATTGGCTCAAACAGATAGAGTAGTAACGTCGGTCGCCCCGAAGTTAACGCCGCTTGTAATGGCGCGTGATCGGTCAGCCTTAGGTCGCGTTTGAGCCATACCAGATTGATCTTTTCCATACTCTTTCCTTGTTTTCTCTGCCGTTTGTACGCGACAGAAGAGGAAAAGATCGCTCCCGTGTTCTATCTATCGCTTCTCTTTCTATTACCTCACTTTCTGCCTATTACCGAGTTTTCTATTTATCACCTTATTTTCTATTGAACACAGAGAGAGGCTAGTGCCCTTTCAGCGCATCTTTACGTAAACGCCAAGCGGTCAGTATCATCGCCACAACCGCCAACGCACTCATGCCGATGTACACCAAACTAAAACCTTGGGCGAGCACATCAGGCGTTACTGATGAGGCTTGGCTGCCATGCTCACTTACCGTGACACTTTGCGGCACACGCAGATAAAACAGCGCAGAACAGAACGCCACCCCGAGTGCGCCGCCAAGCTCACGACCAAAGTTAAACAGTGACATGCCAATACCCCTATCACGGGCAGGCAACACACTCTGTACCACCACATTAAGAGAAGGCAGAGTGAAACCAAGCCCAAGGCCGCCAATACCTAGCGAGAGATGAACCCACAAATCGTAGTGAATCTGCCAGATGGCGACGGCAGCAAGCAGAAAACCGCTCACCACCAGCGCTTTATATCGCCCTGAGCGAGCCACCCATTTGCCACCAAGATAAGCTCCGGTGGTGATACTGAACATGAAAATCACCATCACGGTGCCACTTTGCGACGGTGAAAAGCCTTTCTGCCACTGCAATTGCAGCGGCATATAAACCAAAAGCGCGAACATCAACATTTGTGAGGCCATGATTAGACCAATCGCGGTCAGGTAACTGGGTAAGCGTGCCAAACGCGCAGGCAAAATCGGGTCACTCACCTGTCTTTCCACAAGGATTAACAGCACCAAGCAGAGTAACAGAGCAAAAGCTCCCCACCCCGCAGGCAAAAAGGAGTGTGAGGAAAGCTGAAGCAGCAGCAAAGTTGTGGTGAGCATTAAAAGCCCAGCGCCCAGCCAGTCAAATCGACTGTGACGTTTTTGGTTAAGGTGTCTGAGATGGCGGTTGACCATATACAGAGCCACCATTCCCAGCGGTAAATTAATGCCAAACACCCAGCGCCAACTGAGGTGATCGGCAAAATAGCCGCCAAGCAAGGGGCCAGCGACACTGGAAACCGCATACACCGCCGAAATATAGCCTTGGTATTTGCCGACTTCACGCGCCGGAATGGAATCAGCAATCACGGTGAACGCCAAAGCAATCAAACCACCGCCGCCAATTCCCTGCACCACTCGCGCCCCAATCAGGGTTGGTAAGTCAACGGCAAAGGTACACATCGCTGAGCCAACAATAAAAATACCGATGCTGATATTGAGCATGCGTACACGCCCAAACAGATCGCTCAATTTGCCATACACAGGCAATACGGCTGTGGCGGCGAGTAAGTAGGCGGTGATCACCCAAGTTAAGGCGGTTCCCGCCGAGAGATCTTGCCCAATCAAGGCCAGCGGTGTGGTCACTATGCTTTTTTCTAGTGAACCAAGGGCAATCACTAGCGCAACGCTAGCAAAAATAATTCGCGGATGAGGGGCATCGGCAGCGGGAATAGGATCAAAATGCATGAGCTCTCTTTCAAGATAAAGTCAAAGGGAATGGATTTGCTGTGGCACAAGATAACCAAATCACAGCCATCCGAAAATAGGATAGAATGGGACGCGAAATTGCAAAAATGGGATTACCGATGAAACTTGATGATTTGGCGCTGTTTTTAACCGTGGTGCGTTGTGGCAGTTTTGCCTTAGCAGCGAAACAGAAATCGATGTCTACCAGCACGCTGAGCCGCCGTATTCAGCAACTTGAACAAGATACGGGCAGCATTTTGCTGATCCGCAACAGTAAAGAGTTGGTACTGACCAAAGAAGGTGAACAGCTATTTCACAGCTACGCCGAGCTGTTTGCCCAAATTGAGCGCAAACAAGAAGAGGTCGAGCAAGCGAAACGAGATTACCGCGGCGAAATCGCGATAAGTGCACCCGTGTTACCTCTGCGCCACCAATTAACCCCTTTGGCGCTGGAGTTTGCCGAGCTGCATCCGAATGTCACACTGCGCATGCAAGTTGGCTCAGGGCTCGACTATTTCAGCCAGCGGGATCTGGATATCGCGCTGCGTTTTGGCCCACAGCCGGAGTCCGACTGGGTAGCGCGTAAACTGGCGCGTAACCCTTCCGTACTCTGTGCCAGTGCTGAGCTTGCTGCCAAACTCAGCACAGTAACGCTTACCTTAGCGCATCCCGAGCAGTTAAAAGAGCATCCCCTACTCAGTCTCAACCACAAGCTGCCGTGGATTTTTCATCACCACAGCGTCGCGCAAAAAGTGCAATTTATTCCGACGGCGCGTTTGTGCTCCGACGAGCTGGACACGATAGTGCAAGCCACCTTACAAGGCATGGGCATCGCCCGCTTACCAAGAGGATTAATGGAGCCACTCCTGCGTAGCGGTCAGCTCATCGAGCTGCTCCCCGAGTGGGAAATTGAAGGCGCAGATGTGTATCTGCTCCATCCGCAGCGCCGTTTTTTACCTGAGCGCACTCAAGCCCTGATTGATTACATCATGACGCACTGGTCACGTGTCGCATTCAGTTATTGGCATCAGCCTTAACAGCACCAAGCGACTGTGATGAACGATGACGCCGGCAGCGCTCCGAACAATATTTGACTTCATCCCAACACTGCTGCCATTTTTTACGCCAAGCAAAAGGCCGCTGACAGACAGGACAAATTTTCTGCGCCAAATAGGCTTTTTTATGCGAAGTCACCCTACACCGAGTATCACGTCAGTTATTCAATTTGAAGATATACGAACGTTGCGTCTGATTGGCTCACCGCTTGTTATGATTTGGGAATCGTAAGAGAGAGCAAAAGAGAACAAGAAAGAAATCAGGGCAACATACTTTGTGAATACGCTTGGTGAGCCCCTCCTCTGAGTGAGGAGGGAATCGAGAATAGGAAATGATAAGCAGGAGCGCGGTTACAAAAACGTACAGGTGAGGCTCAATCAATCTGGTCGATGAACCAGCGCTGAAACTCTTCTAGAGGCAATTGGTATTGTGGCAATTCCTGCATCAATTGGGCAAGGCACGGTTCAAGCGCCGTTTTGTTGTAGGTGAGCCCGCTTAAACGCAGCGCCAATTGCTCCATCGGATAAGGGTCCAGCATGTCGCTGAAAATCGTGGCTTGCACAATCGTGCCGCGCTCAACTTCAAGATACACCTCGACGCCACCCCAGCTAAATCGTTCATCCATGTGGTGAGTAAAAGGTGGCGTTTGTCCGAAGTTCCAATCCCAACTGCTTTGCTGAGCGAATTTTTGCTCAAATCCCGGCAAATCAAAAAACGACTGCGGCGAGATCAACTCAGGCTCAACCTGCTGTTGGTAATGTTCGCAATAGGCTTGCATGATCGCTTCACACACTTGTTGGTGCTCAATATCCGCTTTAACCGTGTTGAGGTTGATGACTCGCGATTTCACCGAGGTTATGCCTTTCGCTTGCAGCTTTTTAAGATCGGGATTGAGGTAATCGGCTAAACGGTTGAGATCGGCACTCAGCAGCAGCGTGCCGTGGTGAAATCCGCGATCCAGCGTTTCGCGATAAGCAGAACCGGAAAACTTACGAATACCCTGTTCATCTTCCAGTACCAGATCATTGCGCCCGTTGGCGACCCCATGAATCCCCAACTTTTGCAGCCCCGCCAACACAATCTTGGTTGAGACCTCTTTATCGTACTCCGGTTTACCCGCCATAAAGGTGAAGTTGGTATTGCCCAAATCATGGAAAACTGCCCCGCCCCCAGTCTGACGACGTGCGAGTTTCACTTTGTCCTGCTCCATACGATCCGTTTTGCATTCGCGCCACGGGTTTTGCGCACGACCAATCACGACGGTATCGGCGTTACGCCACAAAAACAGCACACGCTGATCGGCGGGCATAGAACGAAAAATCGTGTCTTCGACGGCGAGGTTAAACCAAGGGTCCGTAGAATCAGAGAGCAGAATGCGAGTCTTAGTCATGGTTGTTGCGTACCAAGCAATAGAAAAGATGCGCCATGTTACGCAATTCTGCGCAGATAGCCAAACCCCTTGCTTTCAATAAATTCGCCACACAAAAAAGCCTTCCGAAGAAGGCTTAAGATGATCAGCGAAAACAGACCTGTGCCCAGCGCGCCAGACCCGCCGTAACCGAACCAAAGTAGTTACCACTGACGATAGGCACGTTAGGCAGAGCTTGCTCAACACCAGCCCGTAAAATCGGTGAACGCGCGCTACCGCCGGTCATAAAGATCACATCCGGCGTCACGCCGCCGAGCGTCACCGCTTCTGTCACCAACTCAATCATTTTGGTCTTGGGCACGTCAATCGCTTCGATCATCGCTTCGCGTTGAATTTCAACTTCTAGCAGTTCGGATAGCACTTTGATTTGCGCAATCGCTCGCGCCGTGTCAGAGAGCGCAATCTTCGCCTCTTCGGCTTTTTTGACAAGGCTGTAACCCAAAGTATCGTGATAGACCGCCAGAAGTCGCGCCAGTTTTTCCGGCTCACGCGCCTCTTTGTGCAGGCGTTTTAAATCGGCCAAATTTTCACGGGAAAAGAATTTGGCTTGCGCACTCACATCGTTAATCGCAATCGGATTCCAAAATTGGGTGATCGGCATGTCTAGCCCGCTTTGCGTTTGAGTGCCAAAACCAAAGGGCGTCATCAGGGCTTTGAAAGCGAGATGAATATCGAGATCGTTACCGCCTACGCGCTGACCTGTATGCGCAATCAGACTTTGCGTGCGATCCGCTTTGCCGCGCCATGATGGCCCCATTTGAATAAGTGAGCAGTCGGTGGTACCGCCGCCAATGTCCACTACTAACACGGTTTTGTCTTCGGTCAGTGTGGCTTCGTATTCTAGCCCAGCAGCGACAGGCTCAAACTGAAACTCAAGATGACGAAAACCAGCGCGAGTGGCCGCACGGCGCAAAATATTTTCCGCTTGCTGGTTAGAGTCCTCCCCGCCCCGACCATGAAAATTGACCGGACGACCAATCACCGCATCCTGAATCACTGCATCGGAGTGAGCTTCTGCTTGTGCTTTGATGTTGGCCATCATGGCGCACACCAGATCTTCAAAAAAGCTCAGTTGAATGTCGTGTAACCCCATCGCCCCCAAAAAGGATTTGGGCGATTTCACGTAATACACTTCATGGGGATCGGAGAGATAGAGATCAAGCGCCGCCTGACCAAACACCACATCAGCAAACTGTAAATCAATGCCTTCTTCACGATTAGACGCCACCGAACGACGCAGAAGTTGCTCACCGAGTGCATCCGCTGGGGCAATGTGACGATGGCGAAATAGATGTTCAGACACCGACTCACGCGTGGGCGCGGCGAGTGTCGAAGGAATATAGAGGCTGTCACCTTCAAGTGGGATCAGCACAGGCCTGCCATCCTGCATGCTCGCTACCGAGCAGTTGGCCGTACCATAGTCAAATCCAATAAACATCTACCCACTCCTACTCTTAAGCGAAAAAAGGCCGGCGATCCTATCGCAAGCCTTCTCTTATCTCTAGAAGAAATTGTTGTTTTTGATACTCACTCACGGCGCGCCCTCTCCTAAAGCCCCTTCCCAGATTCAGGTCATCGCTATGCCATTACTTGGAACAGCAGACATGAAAAAGCCAGCATGACGCTGGCTTTAGCATTGCGATTAAAGCAAATCTTACAAGAAGTGGAACGTCGCATTGAATGAGAGCGTGCCAACGTCTGTGCTATCCATGGTGTAGTTCATGTAGCTTGCGCCTACTGAGAATGGCCCTATGATGAAGTATTCGGCACCGATGCCGTACATCACGTCGATACCATCATCGATTTTGCCACCGTTGATGTCTTTATCCCATGAGTGCAGGCCGCCTTTAGCGTAAACGTGCAGAGGGCCGAAATCCATGCTTGGTTTCACTGCAAAGTAAAGAGAAGAGGCTGACAGCTCTTGAGTTGCATTGATTTCAAAGTCACCGTGGTTCACGTAACCCGCTTCTAAACCAATGAATGGCAGAATACCTGTGCCAGCATGCACAGAGTAAGCCGTACCATGTTTGCCTTCATAATCCGATTGACCTACTGACGCACCGCCATAGATCCATGAATCCGCCATCGCGGTTGAAGAGGCACCCAGTAATGCCAGAGCAAGTAATGTCTTTTTCATAATTAACCTTCTTTAAATAGTGGGGCAACGTTGACGGCGGCCAGTCGTTGCCACATTGAGTGCAAATTCCGTCATCTCAGCTTGTTAAGCAAATTTCGTACCTATTTATTATCGAGTGCCACGAAATTTGCCTTCATGACTAACAAGCCTCAATCGCGTTGATGATCCGCTTATCCGAAACCGGATACGGCGTACCCAATTGCTGAGCAAAATAACTCACGCGTAACTCTTCGAGCATCCAGCGGATTTCTCGCACGTTATCGGGAATCGCCATCCCTTTCGGGATCTTGTTCAGCAGCTCTTTATACTTGTTGGCTACCGATTCAATTTTCAGCATATGCAGACGATCTTTGTTGGGATCGACCGGCAGTTTTTCCATCCGGCGTTCAATCGCGCGCATGTAACGCAGAATGTCCGGCAGACGTTTCCAACCGCACTCAGTCGCAAAGCCGCTGAAAATCAGCCCTTCGATTTGTGCTTTCACATCAGAAAGCGCAAACGCCATCGTGAAATCCACCTTACCTTTCAAACGCTTATTGATGTTGTAAGCCGTGGTCAAAATGGTTTCTACCTGCTTGGCAATCTCAACTACTGTATCGCCAAGCTCGGCACGCACATGCTCTTTGAGCGCTTCAAATGCTTGTGGCTCCCACACCATGCCGCCGCGCTCTTCAATCAGCTTATCAACGCCGCAGGCAATGCAGTCATCAATCAAATCGAGCACTTTGCCATACGGGTTAAAGTACAAACCGAGTTTAGATTTGTTCGGCAGATTGGCGTGCAGATATTTGATCGGTGATGGCACGTTAAGCAAAATCAAACGGCGCTGACCGGCACGCATCGCGCTAAGCTGCTCTTGCTCGGTTTCAAACAGTTTGATTTCGACGCTGTCTTTCTTATCGACTAACGCCGGATAAGCTCTAACTTCAAAGCCACCACGCTTTTGCTGGTACACTTTCGGTAGCTCACCAAACGACCACGTATGCAGATCGCGCTGCTCGATATCGTCATCGGCCACTTGTGAAAGTGTCTCTTGCACTTTCTCTTTCAAGCTCTCTTTCAGCTCATGCAGATCGCAGCTTTCATTGAGCTTGCGATTGCGATGATCCACCGCGCGATAAGTAATTTTTAAATGCGCAGGCAGTTGATCGAGTTTCCAATCTTCACGCAGCACCGTCACACCCGTCATGCGGCGCAGCTCTTTTTCCATTGCATCGAGCAGCGGCATTTCAAACGGTGTTACACGCGCCAAAAAAGCGTCAGCGTAATTGGGGGCTGGCACAAAGTTTTTACGCAGCGTTTTCGGTAGCGATTTAATTAAGCTCACCACCAACTCATGGCGCAAACCGGGAATCTGCCAGTCAAAGCCATGTGGCTCAACTTGATTTAAGATTGGCAGCGGAATGTGTACCGTCACACCGTCACTGTTCTCGCCCGGCTCAAACTGGTAACTGAGTTTGAGTTTCAGATTGCCTTGATGCCAGAAATTCGGGTAATCCAGATCGGTAATGTGGCTGGCATCGCCTTTGAACAGCATCTCTTTTTCAAAGCTGAGCAGATCCGGCGTTTTACGACTAGCGGTTTTCCACCACGCATCAAAATGGCGACCAGACACCACTTCGGTACCGACACGCTGGTCGTAGAATTGGAACAACTCTTCATCATCAACCAGAATATCGCGGCGACGCGATTTGTGTTCTAACTCTTCCACTTCGGCGAGTAGCGCGCGGTTTTGTTTGAAGAAGGCGTGTTTGGTTTCCCAATCCCCTTCTACCAGTGCGCTGCGAATGAAAATTTCGCGACTGAGCACAGGATCAATCGTGCCATAGTTGACCAAGCGCTTGGGAACAATCGGGATGCCGTACAGCATCACTTTTTCATACGCCATCACCGCCGCATTTTTCTTCGACCAATGTGGCTCACTGTAACTGCGCTTGCTCAGGTGTTTCGCTAGTGGCTCAATCCAATCCGGTTCGATTTTCGCAACCACGCGCGCCCACAGTTTGGAGGTTTCCACCAGCTCTGCCGACATGACCCATTTCGGCTGCTTTTTAAATAAGCCAGAGGCAGGAAAAATGTTGAAACGTGCGTTACGTGCGCCGTGGTACTCGTTCTTCTCCTGATCTTTCATACCGATGTGCGACAACAAACCGACCAAGATCGCACTGTGCACCGCATGGTAACTGCCCGGCTCATCATTGAGCTTAAAACCCATTTCCCGAGTCGATTGATGCAGTTGGGTGTACACATCCTGCCATTCGCGCACACGCAAATAGTTGAGGTAATCAAGCTTGCACTGACGGCGGAACTGGTTACTGGTCAACGCTTTTTGCTGCTGTCCGATGTAGTGCCATAAGTTCACTAACGTCAGGAAATCTGAATCTTCATGATTAAAGCGGCGATGTTTGTCATCGGCCGATTGCTGCTTGTCGCTCGGTCTTTCACGCGGATCTTGAATCGACAACGCGGAAGCAATAATCATCACTTCTTTCAAACAGCCTAATTTAGACGCTTCGAGCACCATGCGTGCCAAACGTGGATCAATGGGCAAACGCGCTAGCTGCTTACCACTTTCAGTGAGGCGTTTTTTCGGGTCTTTGATTTGATCGTTGATAGCCCCTAGCTCTTCGAGCAGACGCACACCATCTTGAATGTTGCGCTTATCTGGCGCTTCCACAAAGGGGAAGGCTTCAATATCGCCTAGCCCCAATGCCGTCATCTGCAAGATAACCGAGGCTAAGTTGGTGCGCAGAATCTCAGGGTCAGTAAACTCAGGGCGTGACAAGAAATCCTCTTCCGAATAGAGACGGATACAGATCCCCTCTTCGGTACGTCCACAGCGGCCTTTACGCTGGTTAGCGCTGGCTTGGGAAATCGGCTCAATCGGCAAACGCTGCACTTTGGTGCGATAGCTGTAACGACTGATCCGCGCGGTACCTGGGTCGATAACGTATTTGATGCCCGGAACCGTTAGCGAGGTTTCCGCCACGTTGGTGGCCAGCACAATGCGACGACCCGCATGAGGTTGGAAAATCTTGTTCTGCTCACCGGCTGACAAACGTGCATACAGTGGCACAATTTCCGTATCACGCAGGTTGCGCTTTGAAAGCGCATCCGCGGTATCACGAATTTCGCGCTCACCGTTCATGAAGATCAGAATGTCGCCCAGCCCTTCATCGCACAGCTCATCCACGGCTTGGAAAATGCCTTCCAGTTGGTCGCGATCGCTTTCGCTGTCATCATCCCCCGCCAGAGGGCGATAGCGCACTTCCACAGGATAAGTACGGCCTGAGACTTCGATGATCGGCGCATTGCTAAAATGCTTCGAGAAGCGCTCAGGGTCGATGGTCGCCGAGGTGATGATGACTTTGAGATCGGGACGACGCGGCAAAAGCTGCTTGAGATAGCCTAAGATAAAGTCGATGTTGAGGCTACGCTCGTGCGCTTCATCGATAATGATGGTGTCGTACTGGTTGAGGAAACGATCGTTTTGGATCTCCGCCAGCAAGATACCGTCAGTCATCAATTTGATTTGAGTCTGATCCGAGATTTGATCGGTAAAGCGAACTTTATAGCCCACAAAGCCACCGAGTTCGGTTTCCATCTCTTCGGCAATGCGGTTTGCCACTGATCGCGCAGCAAGACGGCGCGGCTGAGTGTGGCCAATCAAACCGTATTTACCACGGCCTAATTCTGCACAAATTTTCGGTAGCTGAGTGGTTTTGCCTGAACCGGTTTCACCGGCCACGATCACCACTTGATGATGAGCAATCGCCTGCGCAATATCATCGCGTTTTTGGCTAACTGGCAGCAGCGCAGGATACTCGATTTTGGGCATCTGCTGTTTACGCTGCTCAACCACCATCATGGATTGCGCAATATCGAGCGCGATTTCGTCAAATACCGCGTTGCGTGCCGATTCATTTTTAATTTTACTGGCACCATCAATGCGTTTACTGAAACGAAAACGGTCTTTGATCAAGCACTCTCCGAGCGCCTTTTTTAAACTGGCAGCGCTATTGGCTTTTGGCTGAGCTGCCGAATCGGGTGTGGGCTGTGACGAAGTCAAAGCATTTCCTATTGTTATCTTTCCAAAAAACTGCGCGGATTGTACCACAGAGTTTTAGCAACACGCCCATGATCCCACGCTTTAGCCACCTTTACCTGCCTACAGAAACAGCAAATGCAAGCCTAATACTCAAAAGAAGCTTCGTTTTCGGCGCGATTGGCCGCTAAAATGAAGATAGAACCTTAAGGAAACGAAGCGATTGTGAAAGCCTCTGAACTGAAAACGATTTTAAACCAGCTCCCCGATGACCTTGATCCCGACGTGGTGATGGGGGAAGTGTGGCTTCCAGAACGCTTAATTGAAGCGCAGCTTGATGACGACATGCTGTTTCTCACCTTTGATAACGCGCCGGAAGAAGGGGAAGGCGAAGAGGAAGGTCGCGGCTTTGTGGAACATGAGATGGAATTGATCCGCTCACAGCTCATGACGATTTTGGCTGAGGACAGCGGCCCCAAAACCAAAGCCGAAGCACTACTGGCGTTGATTACTCTTGCCCACGAACGCACTAGCTCAGAATTTATCGAAATTTTAGGTACTATGCTTGAAGAGTGACGCTCAAGGCCACATTGTTTAACCTACGACTCCCAATCTCCAAGGCTTGCCTATGTTTAATACACTCACCTCCCTGTTTAAGCAGCTTCTTGAAGGCCAAGACTTAGCTCAACACTCTGCCACACCGGAGCTGGCTATCGCCTGTCTGCTCAGCGAAGTGGCTGGCGCAGATCAACAAATTTCAGCGCCAGAGCAACAAGCTAAGCTGGCACTGTTGCAGCATTTGCTCCAATGTACGGCTGAGCAAGCCAGCGACTTACTCATGCGCGCAGAGCAAGAAGTCAAACAATCTGCGTCACTGTACGATTTTACTTCCCAGCTACGTAGCCTCTCTCAAACACAACGGTTTGAGCTGATCAAAGCGATGTGGGAAGTGGCCAACGCGGATGGCACGATTGATCCGCTTGAAGATGCGGTAATTCGTAAGGCCGCTGAGCTGCTGTATGTCGACCACAGCCAGTTTATTCGCGCCAAACTGATGGCCGCAGACAAACATCAATCACCAGAATAACGCCGCGCGTTATCGGCTCCGACACTTTCTCCCTTTGTCTGAAAGACAAAAAGCGCGAAATTCGCGCTTTTGAACTTGGGCTTTGATCTAGGACTTCTTGTCTAAAAAGTCACTAGAGTGGTGGTGTCATTCGCCAATAGAGCATCACAGCGATACAACTTAGAGCATTCACCAGCCAACAGACGTAGAGTGTATTTTCCATTCTTGTACTCGGCTTTGTGGACAACCATACAAAAGCCTAGAACAAGATCTGATGCGTTGCATAACAATTTGCTGAATATCACATTACAGCATGGTTAACGCTAACTTTGCCAAGTTGTAGGCATCAACATAGCCTGAGTGCTGACGCCCTTCCCATTCAATACCTTGCGATTCCTGAGCCGCGCGATGACCGATACGTTTGTCTTTCAAACGATGTTGAATACGATACAAGGTGGCAAGGTTCAGAAACTCTTGGAACGGGACAGAAAGGCCCTTTTCTCGACACTCGTTAAGCAAAATGAGGTCATCGCGCCCCCATGAGGCGTAAATTTTATTCGAACCACCGAAGTTTTTGACCATAGACTGGATCACCTCAGCTAAAGGCCGACCCTGCTTTTCGATTTTGCGCGGTGTGATCCCAGTAAGTTCGGCGCAAAACAGCGAGATTTCATCTTTTTCCGGTTTGACAAAGTACTGCGCGCGCTTGACGATTTCTCCCGCCGCGAGATCGATTTCTGCTAGACCAATTTCAATGATTTCACCCGTGGTTCCCACTCCGTTTTCGTTCCAACAACACATTTCTAAATCGAAGCACACAACACGGTTGTAATTCATTCTTGGCTCTTTCTCTGTTACATAAAGTCGAACATCCTACCTGAATTGAAGGCATAATTCGATTCTACCTTGCTGCATTGCTGCGCAATCGATACACGATTTCGACCTTTCGATTTACTGAGATAGAGCTGATCATCAACACTCTGTAAAATTTCCGGCTCACTGTACTCACAGTTAATGCTCGCCCCAATACTGATGGTTAAGGTTAATGGTGTCTCGGCATTGAGCATCACAGGTTCTGCTTCGACCACTTTACGGATCCGCTCTAGATAAGTATAAAGCGCCGTTTCATCAGTAACGGATGACAAGATGGCAAACTCATCACCGCCGAAACGGGCAAAAATATCCGATTCAACCAACTCTTTTTTGACCACATCAACCACATGCGTTAAAGCGTAATCCCCCGCTAAATGCCCATAGCTGTCGTTGATTTGCTTAAAGCGGTCGATATCAAATGAAATCAAGGTAAAGGATTGTTTTTCATCTAACATTTTGCACAAATGCTGACTAAAGAAGCGGCGGTTATAGATGTTGGTCAAACTGTCATGCTCCACCAGATAACGCAGCTCTGCGGTACGCTCCTCAATCATATCTGTCAGCCGTTGTTTCTCTTCCAGTTGCATTCGCATGATGTAGCTAAGCAGCAGAGAAATAATAACGCCACCCAACCCTAAGCCCAGTAGCACCCACTCTTCACTATGGTTAATCGGCTGATGCAGTTCAAACTCCAGCACCCAATCACGGTTTGGCAACACCAATTTGCGCTCTATTTTGGGTTCATCATCCGCTCGCCACATCGGGCTTTGATAAAGAACCGGACTGTCTTCCGAATCAAATCCGGTGTCAATCACGCGCATATCGAGATCTTGTTCCATGACGCTGATTTGGACCAGTTTCTCGAAATAGGTGGATAGGCGCACCACCCCGACCATCACACCAAGTAAGCTGCGATCATCTTCTGAAGAAAAAACAGGGTGATAGACCAACATGCCATCTTTGACGATCGACTTATCAATCCCATCTTGTAGCAGGCGCACTTTATCCGAAACATTCGGCCGACGATTAACGACAATATCCGCCAGTATTCGTTTGAAACGTTCACGCTCCGAGTAAAAGCCTAACAGTTTACGATTGTCATAATTGAGTGGATAAATATCCGATAAAACGTATTTCGCTTGGTCATCCGTACCGAAACCGTATTTGATCTCTCCCGTTTTTGGCACCGTGTACAAAGTGAACTCAGGAAAACGTTGCTGCATTCGCGCGGTAAAAGTTTCAGCCTGAGGCGGCTCAACTTTCACTAACCATTGTAAAGCAATCAGGCTTTGTGAACCTTTAAGAGTCTCTTCTGCGAAAGTGTGAAAACGCACCCAGTCATCGCTTGTGCTTGAGCGGAAAAAGTTGGCGGCAGAGCCGATAAAATGGATATCACCATCGACAAACTGTTGCAGTGCCATAGTTTGCCTATCCGCAAGGTTTTCCAGCAGAGTACGATTATGGCGCAGCTGTAATGAGTATGCGGTGTAAACCACAAACACAGTCAGAAGCAGAGAAAACAACAGTACCAGCAAGGGCACAATCACGCGCACATGTTTGAGCATCCACATCTTCCTTATTATGTTATCTATCATGAAAAATCATGATGAAGATGTGTGATATATCAATATCCTTACTTCAGTTGGGACGCTAGATTCAAGTCATTTTCAGAGCATTCAGTGATAAACCGAGCGCTTACTCACGAAATGCAGGGGTAGATGGTGCAAAATCGACCACACTCACTGCTCACAAAGCCACCAATCAAACCTTATCCCAGCCTGTAAATCGGGATTCATCGCTGCCTTTCGCCTTGAATATGGTACTATCCGCCCCTATTTTGAGCTTAGTCTATAACGCAGCTTAGCGAAAAAAGCCTGAGTTAACACTGGCACAATGAAACAAAGTGCACCTGATACTTATTATTTTCGCTAGGCGTATACCAAACGACTCGACGCTTCAGGTCAGTGGTAAGTCTGTCAATCTCCGTAAACACATAGACAAACTGTGTGATGAAAGAGAGCAAACAGCCCGCCCGTAGCTTCAAGTCCGGGTATAGAAACTTGTTGTGCCTTGAGCACAGAGTCTGCAAAAGAGAATTCACGATGAATATCGACCTAAACCTGATCCCAACCACTTTTGATATGCTCCATGCTGGGCTAGCAGCTTCGTCAGTACTGCTATTGATTGTTGCCATTGCTCGTAAAGGCAAAGTGACAGAAAAGATCGTAGAAAAACCCGTCGAAAAGATTGTGACGGTTGAAAAGCCGGTAGAAAAAATCATCGAAGTTGAAAAGATCGTCGAAGTTGAAAAAGTCGTGGAACGAGTCGTTGAAGTGGAATCCAAACTCGCAACCGCCTCAACCGATTCAGCACTGCAACTTCTCTCGCTGCTGCAAAAAGAAGCTCGCCTAATTGACTTCTTACAAGAAGAAGTGAGCCAGTTTTCGGATGAAGAAGTGGGCGCAGCCGCTCGCGTGATTCATAGTGGCGGCCAAAAAGTGCTGCGCGAATACCTCACGCTATCGCCTATTCGTAGCGAACAAGAAGAGAGCCGCATCAGCGTCGAAGCGGGCTTCAATACGCAAGAAATTCGCCTAACCGGTCAAGTGACTGGCCAAGCGCCATTCGTTGGCACTCTGATTCACAAAGGTTGGCGTGCAGATTCCATAACCCTGCCGAAACTGGCGGACAATTACGACACTTCTATCCTCGCGCCTGCGGAGGTAGAACTGTAATGGAGATGCCAATTCATTCCGCCAAATACAGTGTAGGTATCGACCTTGGTACAACCCACTGCGTACTCGCTTATCAAGATGTACAGAGTGAAGAGAGCCGTGTTGAAGTGATGTCGATTGCGCAAATGACAGCGCCGGGCACTGTGGAAAACCTCAACCAGCTCGGTTCTTTCGTTTATCAACCCCATGAACATGAAATGGCTGCCGCTTCACGCCGTTTGCCTTGGAGCAGTGAACCAACTGCACTGGTCGGTGCAATTGCGCGTAATTTGGGCTCAAAAACCCCGATTCGCCTAGTCGCAAGCGCCAAATCTTGGTTATGCCATGCGGGCGTTAATCGTCGCGAAGCCTTTTTGCCATCGGGCAGCCCTGAAGATGTCAGCAAAATTTCCCCTCTGCGTGCCACTGAACTTTATTTAGAGCACTTACAAGCCGCGTGGGATCATGCGCATCCTGATGCCCCATTAGCTGAACAAGATGTCACCATTACCGTTCCTGCTTCGTTTGATCCTGCCGCCCGTGATTTAACCGCGGAAGCGGCACGTAATATTGGCCTGCAGCACTTTACTCTGCTCGAAGAACCACAAGCGGCGCTGTACAGCTGGATTGATAACCGCCATGAGCAATGGCGCAGTGAAGTGAGCGTTGGCGATGTGGTGTTAGTGATCGATATCGGCGGCGGTACCACTGACCTCTCACTGGTCGAAGTGACCGAAGAAGAAGGCAACCTTGCCCTCAAGCGTATTGCCGTTGGCGAACATATTCTGCTCGGTGGCGATAACATGGATCTCGCCCTCGCCTATCGTCTGAAAATGAAGTTGGCGCAGGAAGGCAAAGAGCTGCAAATGTGGCAAGTACAAGCCATGACACACGCATGCCGTGATGCAAAAGAAGTACTCCTCAGCCAACCGGATTTGGCCGCAGTGCCGATCGTGGTACCAAGCCGCGGTTCTAAACTGCTCGGCGCAACACTGAAAACCGAACTGACTCGTGAAGAAGTTCAGCAAACGCTAGTCGATGGTTTCTTCCCAGCAGTTTCTATCAACGAACATCCACAACACAAAATGCGCGGCGCACTGACTCAGATGAGTTTGCCTTACGCGCAAGATGCCGGCATCACTCGCCACATCGCCGCATTTTTAAGTAAACAAGCCAACGCGCAAGGTCAAACCGAAAGCCTGCCTTTCGCGATGGCCGGCATTCCGGGCATGGCCGCTCCACAAGCCGATTTCATTAAGCCAAGTGCCATTTTACTTAACGGCGGTGTGCTTAAATCGACTCTGCTTGCCGATCGTTTGCTAGAAACCATCAATGCTTGGTTAACTCAGGCCAATGCGGCTCCTGCCAAACTCCTTGCCGGAGTGGATTTGGATCTGGCAGTGGCACGTGGCGCGGCTTACTACGGCGTTGTGCGTCAAGGTCAAGGGATACGCATCCGTGGTGGTATTGCTTCGGCTTACTATGTCGGGATTGAAAGTGCGATGCCAGCCATTCCGGGCATGTTACCGCCGATGGAAGCACTCTGCGTTGCTCCATTTGGTATGGAAGAAGGCTCGAGCGCGCAAGTCGCGGATCGCCAGTTTGGCCTAGTGATTGGTGAGCCAGTGCACTTCCAATTCTATGGCTCCACCGTTCGCCGTGATGATGTTGCGGGGACTCACCTTGTCGATTGGGCCAATGATGAACTAGACGATCTGCCAACCATTCAGATCACCTTACCTGTTTCTGAAGGTCGCCGAGCAGGAGAAGTGGTTCCGGTTACGCTGGCATCACGAGTGACTGAGCTCGGTACGCTCTATCTTGAAGCGATTGCGGCTGATAATGGCCAAAAATGGCATGTGGAATTTGATGTTCGGGATAACCCACAGAACGAACCTACACCACAGCAACATTAACAAGACAGTAGCGGCATCCTTCGGGGTGCCGCTCAACCTTTATGAACACGAGGTATCGCATGTCATCACCACGTTTTCTGGTCGGCATTGATTTAGGCACCACCAATACTGTGGTCGCCTTTTGTGAATTGAGCGATGCTCTTGAACAAGCGCCTATAGAGATTTTTCCTGTCGATCAATTGATTGGCCCAGGCGAGGTGGTTCGCCGTCCACTTCTTCCGTCTTTCCGCTACCACCCTTCACACGGACAATTCACCGATTCTGATTTGACCCTGCCATGGTCATCCGAATTGGTCGAGGGCGATCTGCCCCAAGTGATTATTGGCGAGTGGGCACGCGATTTAGGCGCGAAAGTCGAAGGCCGGCAAGTCTCCAGTGCCAAAAGCTGGCTGTCACACCCTAATGTCGATCGTACTCAGCCGATTTTGCCTTGGGCAGGTGCCAGCGATGTTGAAAAAGTATCACCGATTGTCGCCAGCGCCAGCTACCTCAACCATATTCGCCAAGCGTGGAATCATCGCCATCCGTTGAACCCGCTTGAGCAGCAAGAAGTGGTGATCACCGTCCCAGCCTCGTTTGACGAAACGGCGCGAAAATTAACGCTCGAAGCCGCACGACTGGCTGGGTTATCCAACATCATGCTGCTCGAAGAGCCACAAGCGGTGTGTTATGACTGGCATCATCGCCATCAAACCCAAGCCAACGAGATCTTGCATGCGTCCCCGCTGATTCTGGTGTGTGATGTCGGTGGGGGTACCACGGATTTAAGCCTGATTGCCGCGCAATTTGATGCGCAGGCCGCCTTACAACTCAATCGAATTGGCGTCGGCGATCATTTGATGCTTGGCGGTGACAACATTGATCTGGCTTTAGCGCATGTGGCGGAACGTCGCTTTAACCAAAACAAAAAACTCAGCGCGGCAGGTTTATCCAAGCTTATCCAGCAAACCCGCCAAGCGAAAGAGAGCCTGCTCTCTGCAGATGCACCAGAGCAGATGAAAATTACCCTGCTCGGCAGCGGCTCAAAATTACTTGGCGGCACTCAAAGTGTCGCCCTACACCGTGACGAAGTACACCAGATTGCGCTTGATGGATTTTTTCCACTGACCCAGCGTGACGTACTACCAGAGAAACGCCGCAGTGCAGTCGTGGAGTTTGGCTTGCCTTATGCGTCTGACCCTGCGGTCAGTAAACATATCGCTGAGTTTTTGAGCCACCATCAAGGCGTGGTGCCTTCCGATCCTAATACAGAGCCCAATACAGTATCCACCGACCTGTTGCCGACAGCGTTATTACTCAACGGTGGCGTCTTTAATAGTTCGCTCATCACGCAAAGACTCATCGCGTTACTGAGTGACTGGTTAGGCCGGCCAATCACCCTACTTGATAACCCACACCCAGACTGGTCTGTCGCATTAGGCGCTGTGGCTTATGCCAAAGCAAGACGCGGTGCACAGCTCAAAATCGGTGGTGGCGCAGCGCGCTCTTATTTCCTTCATCTACAAGAAAAAAATAAACTCGGCAAAGCCTTATGTTTGCTCGCCAAAGGCAGTGAAGAAGGACAAGAAATTCGTTTAACCAGCCGCCGCTTTGCCCTCACGGTCGGTGAACCGGTGCGCTTTAATTTGTTAACTTCGACGCACGATCACGTCACACAAGAGCAACGGGTACAAAATGGCGCTCTGTTTACCATTGATACCGATAAGTTTCAGCCCTTGCCGCCTTATATTGTTACGTTACCCGCACTCGATCCCACCGAGCTTGCCGCCAACCAAAAGCAGCGCGTAGAAGTGCAATTGGCCTGCCAATTAACCGAGGTGGGCACGCTGCAAATCGTGTGTGTCAATCCCAATGATGAAAAGCAGCGCTGGCAGGTCGAATTTGATATTCGTCACAGCTTAACCCAAGCCGGAGAGCTGGAGGACAGCGTCGCTACTTCTCCTAAGTTACAACAGGCGAAAGATCTCATCAGCAAAATCTACAGCGCCAATAAAACCAGTGCTGACCAACAAGCGATCAAAACGCTGACCAAAGAGCTAGAAAAACGCTTAGGTAAACGGGAAACGTGGGATTTTTCCACCTTACGCAGCCTGTTTGACACGCTTGCCCTTGGCCGTAAGCGCCGTCGCCGTTCAGAGCCCCATGAAAAAAACTGGCTACGTCTGGCCGGCCTCTGCTTACGTCCCGGTTTTGGTGATGCCACTGATGGTTGGCGGATTGAACAAATTTGGGCGCTGTACCAACAAGGTATTCAGTTTACCAATACGCAAGGTTGGACAGATTGGTGGGTATTCTGGCGTCGTGTTGCGGGTGGTTTGAATCAAGAACAGCAAGAAACCTTGCTGGCAGATATCGCCAAGTATCTCCATCCCGGAGCAATGCGAACGCCTGCTTCAACTAAAGAAGCCCAAGAGAAAGGCTATGAAGCCATGGTGCGTCTCGCCGCCTCTTTAGAGCATTTACAGGTGGAAGACAAAACTCTACTCGCCACTTGGTTTTTAAATAAGGCACTCAACCATACTCAATATCAACAAGCACATTGGTGGGCATTAGGACGATTGGCCGCTCGCACACCTTTTTACGGCAGCCTGCATACCTGTCTGCCCAAAGAGCAGATCCAGCAGTGGCTCCCTAAGCTCTTAGAGCAAGACTGGCAACAAGAGCCAATGTGCGCTTTTGCCACTGTGATGATGTGTCGCAAAACGGGGGATCGCACTCGCGATATATCGGAAGAATGGCGCACACAAGTGTTGGATAAGCTCAAGCAGAGTCGCGTGGCCGATTCATGGATTAATCTGGTTAGTGACGTAGTCGAACTGGATGAAGCGGAAACTCAACGCGCCTTTGGAGAAAGCTTACCCAACGGGTTGATTTTGCTGGCTCACTGAGCGAGAGCGACAAGCCCAAACAACTTGAAGTCGCAGATATACCAAAACTACTGGGAGTTGCAGGTATTGAAATTAGGAGCCGTTAGGCTCCCATCCTATAAACAATCTGAGTTAACTCGCGCTCACGTCTTGCAGCATGATTCGGTTTCGTCCTTGTTGCTTCGCTTGGTATAACGCCTTATCCGCTTGGCGTAATACTTCGCCATATTCATGTGAACTTTCGAAAATCACCGCGCCGATACTGACCGATACTTTGAGTGGTTGCTGTTCAACATGAAAACCTACCGAAATCGCATCACGTACCGAATCAAGAGCTTGCGATACTCGCTCAAAATCATTTTCACGGGCAAAGATCGCGAACTCTTCACCGCCATATCGAGCGACCAAGCATTCCGTTAATGCCAGTGACTCTAAATGGCGAACCACATAAGTGATCACTGAATCACCAATATCATGTCCATAGGAATCATTGATCTGCTTGAAATGGTCAATATCGACTAAAGCCACCATAGATTTCTGCTTAGACTGCTTCAATTTTTGCTGTACTTGCTCTTTAAAATGACGACGGTTAAACGCGCCTGTCAGTTCATCTTGAATAGAGCGTAAGCGATGCCATTCTATTTCCTCGAACAAAAACAGCATTAGCATGGTGCCAAGAATGATAAAAAAGAACAGGTTCTGCACCACTATGGTCGAGGCGCGAAATACCGCCAACAAAGGTAAAGTTTGATAAGCGACGAAAGGAACGTAGAGCATGACCATCATCATTGCCAATACAACAGCGAAAAGAGTTTGCTCTGGCCGCCCACGCTGACCATTTTTTGCCGCAACGATTGCAGAAATCAGATACACCGAAGACAAGCTTAACGAAGCAATCAAGATGCGCAGTCCTATGTCTTCAGGATTCAAACGGAACAAGAGATATAACAACAAAGCAAACAACAAGGAGTGCGCCATCATCAGTAGGTATAAGCCACTTTTGATCGGCTTTTGATACCAGCGCAATACGGCAAATAGCATGCAATAACCGCCAAGTTGATAGAGCAAGTTATTGACAAAGATGGCAAATCCCATCGGTAAAATAAAACGCAGCGAAGAGGTGGTATAAGCCAAGCCGTAAGCCAAAAACAGCAGCACAAACCAAGTGGCCGTATCCAATTTATGTTCAATCAGCTTGCTTCTTAACATATAAAGAAAGAGCGCGGCTATTGCACTGCATGCGATGTTATTTATCACTGTGGCAATTTCTAAAAAAGAAAGATCCATCATGCTTGGTCGTCCTGAATGCACAAAAATAAAATCAACTTAAACAACATTTTGGCGCTCTTCTCCCCAAATAACTACTAAAATATAAATTATCTAACAACTTAAGCTCGCATTAACGACCTGAACGGGTGTAGAATTCGCCTCCCAAACAAAACTATAGTCTTATTAAAGACAAGTAGACTCGCGTCGTTGGTTAGTAACTGCTGTGACAGTTTGCTCTTTTGCTTAATTTCGATTTTCGTGAATAGCCTCCCCTATGCAGGAAATCGAGGTATCAATAAAACATAGATTCTATGCCCAGATACCCTAACGTTGCGGAAAAGCGGATATCCTTCAATCTTCCACTCTTTCGCAATCATATAGGCTGGGTATACAAGCTCAGGTTGCAAATAAGCCAATGGAACAAGATAAATTTACACATGTTTTTCGTTTGCCAGGGTCAATCCAAGTGCGCATTGCCAAATGGCAGCAAACTTTTCGAGGTAAGTCTGATTTAGTGCTCCATCAAGCACTGGTCGCACGCAATCATCAATATCAACAAGACGAATTTCTGCCTAAGGGTTGGTGCGTCAATCTGTTTGATCCGGACGACATTTCGATTACTCATCACGGTGATTATATTCAAACCGCAATGCGCACTATGATCGATAGAAAAGTGTCTTATAAGCGCATTTATCTGTCTCGTTTACCCTTAGAGCAGGCAGAAGCAGAATTACGTCAATTTAAAATAGTGTGGATCAAAAAACATAACACGGTTGCGCAGCGCTTTAATCAAACTCAAAAAGCCGCATTCTTGAATTATGCTCAAGAAGAAATTGAGACACTCTACCCTGCCATTCCTGAACAAGGTTTTGACCGTGGATTGTGGAATCGCTTGGTCAAACAAGAATTTGGACCAGCCGAACACTACGAAGACCCCTATTTTGTCGTCGAAAATGTGGCGGCAAAGAAAGCCGCCGAGCAGAGACAATCACAGCATAAACCCGCAAAATTTGCCGCTCGACGTAAACCGAATCCCACAAAGCCTTTTCACGCGAGACCCGCAGCGCCCAAAAACGCGCGCTACTCATCGTCATGACAGAAACCGCAGCAACCAAATTCTGATCCCGTTGCTGCGGCCTTTGTGCATCAGCTCACTAAACTGGTGTGATCGTGCTTATCTTGGTGGGCGCAATACACCGTATTGCCGGATTGATGTTTTGCGGTGTACATCGCCTCATCAGCAATACGCAATAATTCAGGTACTTGGGTCGCTTGCTCTGGATATAAGGCGACACCAATACTCACCCCAATCTCTAAGCTCTCTTGGTTAAGTTGAAGCGGCTTTTGTAGTTTTTCTAGCATCTGATAAGCCTTATTGATAACGCCACTGTGATCCTGCAGCAGATCTAGGCATACCACAAATTCATCCCCCCCTAAGCGCCCACAAAAATCCGATTCTCGTATCGACCCTTTGAGCCGTTGAGCGATTTCTTGCAAGACAAGATCACCTACTTCGTGCCCTTTGGTGTCATTGATTTCTTTAAATTTATCTAAGTCAAAAAACAGCAAAGCCAGCTTCATGTTTGAGCGCTTCGCTTTAATTAACGCGTGACTAAGCTGCTGTTTAAAGGCACGGCGGTTCAAAATACCTGTCAATGAATCTCTTTCTGACAAGAAACGTAATTCCGCTTTTTGACGCTCTAATTTGGCGGTTTTTCTTGCCACTTCCGCTTGTAACTCATCTTTGGTAACGGTTGTGCTTTGCAGCGAAGCCTTCATTTGATTGAAAAACTGAGTTAATTGAACAAACTCTTGTTCATTATTTTGAGTGGAAATTCGGCTGGCGAGATCCCCTTTCGCCATTTGTTCAATCCCTTCTTGGAGAGTTTTACATCCATGTCGGAAGCGGCGTAACACCACCAGCGCGATACCACAGACAACCGATGAGAAGAGCAGTAAGTGCGCCATGGTGGTTAACAATAAATAGCGTTGATTATTAATGCTCTCTTCCATGACTTGACGCTGAAAATAGGCCAACTCCTCATTCATGTTTTGCACCAAAATATTGTATCGAGAGTGAAGTAGCTCATAAGTTCCGATGCCATCGACCAACTTAGTAATGCCCGATTCTTCGGCCATGTAGCGCTCTTGTTCTAATAGCCCGGCTAAACTGTTATTCATTCTTTGGATGCCGGCTAAGTGTTGCCCAAAGACCGTTTCCATCTCGAGCTGCCCAGCCAAAACCTGCTGCGCACGATAAACCTGCTCTAAGCTATGAGCATCGTTGTATTGCAGAAAGACCCAGAGCTGGCTACGCAACATGGCAATGCTGTTTTGGATTTCCAAAATCGTATCCAGCTCAGCATTGGTTTGCTGCTGCCGCTGATCTAAGTTCAGTAATGAGAAAGCAATAAAACCAACTAACAGCAGTGATGCAATAAACAGTAACGTCATTTTGCGGTTTAATGAGTTGATCAAGGCTGGCCTCCATCGTTTTTCACCGCTTCGCTCAACAGGTCGTCAGCCATTAATTGCCGATAATCGGGCAATTGACCATGCACTAACTTGTTTTCTAATGCCCAGCGTCCCTGAAGTTGTAAGTTCGTTAATAACGTATTACCGAGCGAGAGACGAAATGAATAATCTTGCCATGACCATCTCAGCTGTTTTTCATCAATATTCAGCACACCTGCCACTCGGTATCGAGTGCGTTCTGGGTTTTGATGAATCCAATCAATCGCTTGCTTCAGGGCTTTTAAAATCGCAAGACTGCGCTGCTTTTCTTCTTCCGTCGTCGGTTTCATGGTTAATAAATTAAACGATAAGGTGTAAATGCCCGGTAAACTCAGGTTGGTCACTTTCGATTCCGCAGCAACCCCAATTTTGTATCCCCAAGGCTCCCAAATCGAAATGGCATCCAGCTGTTTATCAAATAACTGCTGATAAAGCTGATCCGCAGTGCCATACACTTTATCGATTGGAATACCTTTCAAGTTATTGGCCAAAAGTAATGAATCAAAATAGAACTCACTGGCGCTCGCTCTGATCATACCGACACGTTTGTTGTGTAAATCCGCAACCGAGCGAATCGTCTCACTTTCTAATGCAAGGAGCTTCAAATCGTTATCTGATTGCACAAAGCTAGCAAGAATAAGAAAATCCTGACGCTCGAAGCTGCTAAACATTGCCACAGATTCTGACGCCGTCGCATAACTCACCGCCCCTTGAAACAAGGCTTGGCTGCATTGCACTCCACCACTGCATGCCACGAGCTCAACATCAATCCCCTGCTGCTTAAAAAAGCCCAGCTGATCAGCAAGATAAAAAGGGGAAGAAAGAGGTGTTTGTGATACCGCTATTTTGATTGGAGCAGCATTGGCGTTAACGCTAATCGCGGTTGCCAAAGGAGTCAGCCATCGCCACGCTACGAAAGCGATGGCGAGGATCGATAGGTAAACTATCCATCTTCGGGATTGCCGAGCCAAAAACATGCCAACCTCTGAATCTGTATGAATATTGTTCTATGGTTTAGTGTAGTTGCTAATCGGTGATTCGCGAGTGTTGCCCTTATGGACAACACTCAGCGTTTGAATTGAGAAAGGATTGTGTGTCTACCGAGATGATTTGTCGGTTATTTACAGGTTTAACTAATGAGTGACATCATCAGTACGTTCACCAAAATCGGCTTGATCATAGATATCGGCCAAGGTTTTTTGGCGTTTTTGGTTACTTTTGCGATATTTCTTCGGTTCAAAGTATTGTTCAACGTGCTGCAAAGTTTCCTCATGCTGTTTGGCAGATTGAAGAAATTCAGGGTTATTCATCGCTTGCTGACGCAGACGATTAACACGTTCGAGTGTGTCCCAAAACATATTATGCCCTCCTTCACTGTACATAATTACAGCATAGTCAACTTTATACTCTTGTCAACCGGAATACTGTTTTTTAATACAGTTCGATAGGGCGTCAAATGATAAACAAGCCAATGATGTACGTTTCAATCGCACGTTTAATACATTAGCCTGCTGCGACTATCACAAAATGAGATAGCAATCAGAATAACTCATTGTTTATCAAGTTAATGAGGAATATATTTTCCGAACTAACATCACATATTCAGAACATGAAACTCTATTTTAAACGCTCGTTGCTTGTCTTTAGCCTAATGTCCTCATTCTGCGTCGCCTCTGAACGATCTGCATGGGAAGAGGTTTACGCCAAATCTCAACACAAACAAACAGAGACGGCCCTAAAACTATTACAGGATCGCTACCATTCCCTTCCTGAAGGGGCAGAAAAACTCTATTTAACCTCTAAATTACACGGCTATTTCGTGCTCAAAGGGCAGCCCTATTATGGTGAATTGGTCAATTCCCATGATACTTACGCGCTGACAGAACAACGCTTCCTAGACGCGTTGAATCATGAAGAAAGTCTCGATTACCACTCTGCAGAAGAAACCTACTTAACCTTCTACGCCGAGATGAAACAAAAAAACGACCAAGATGGCATGGTGCTATTTGAATACCATCTTTGTCGTCTTTTCCAGCGGCATGGCCGCCCGTACCAAGCTCGTTTCTATTGCTCACAGATGGATCAGCGCCTTCTTAATGCTGAAGATCCCCTATTTCCTCGCTATCGCGGCCTACACCTCGTCGCCAATAATTTGGAGTTCTTAGGGGAATATGAAGAGGCGCTGCAAACTTACGATCTGCTACTCAGTCTGCTGCCTGATTATGTCGACCCATCCGGTATTTATAACGATGTCGGGCTTCTGATGGGGACATTAGGCCAGTATGAATCGGCCTTGGACTACCTCAATAAAGCATTGGAGTATCGACTCGAACAAGGCAACCCACTACTTATCGCGCAAGTAGAACACAGTTTGGGTGATACTTACTTCAAGCAAGGTCGATATGAAGAAAGCATCCTCTATTTTGAACAAGCGAAAGCCCATCTTACTCCCGCTAATTATCTGTTTGGGTTGGCTTACGTGCACCTAGGTTTAGGCAAAGCGTACATTGAACTCAATAATTTCGTTGAAGGCGACCAACATCTCTTTCAGGCTCTCGAGTATGTCAATCAACATAAAGACCAACATTTGCAGGGACTGATTTACTTATCACTTGCGCAAGCCCATTTCAAAGAGCAGAAATACGCGCAAGCGATTGACTATGCTAATCAAGCTGTCGCGATTAGCGAGAGCGCTTCTCTGCCACGCATTAAAGCGCAAGCTTATTTACAGTTAGCCAAAATTGCGGAGGCTGAGCAGCAATACCAAGAGGCATTAAGCTGGTATCGCCAATATGCTGAGAGTGAGCTGTTGCTGCGCAACACAGAGCAGCGTAAAGCTTTTGAAGCGCTCGATCTGGCGAAAGCGGAATTAGAACAAAAACGCGGCGTCAATTTTTGGCGAGAAAACTACCAAGCGTTGGCCGAAAAATATGAAATGTTGAAGTGGCAACGTGTTTCACTTTCACTATTAGTGATTGTGTTTGCACTGATTCTGCCCATTGCCCATTATCGTCGCAGAAAAGAGTGCGATCAGAATCAACAAGATAGCTTGCATGGAGTATTAAGCCGCACCAGTGGATTAGAGCGATTAACTCATATTGAAGCCTGCCAGCAAACTGAGCATGTCCATTTGCTTGCTCTATTGGATATTGACCAACTGAGGCAGTTCAATGAACGTCACGGCTATGAACGGGGCGATATTGCGTTACAAAATACAATCAATACCTTGCTGCACCAGTTGCGTGCCAAGGAGTTTGTGTGTCGCTTAGGGGATGATGAATTCTTGGTGGTTATGCCAAACTGCAGACGTACTCTTTCGGAAACACGGCTGTTTGTGCTTCATCATGCGTTAAATGGCAAAACACCAACCGATGCTAAATCAACAGTTGGCTTGAGCGTTACCCTCAGCTATTTAGCGGTAGAGAGTGGTTTGGCGAGTTTTACGCACTTTTATCCTAAGCTGGATAGCGCTCTAAGCATCGCCAAACAGAGCGGCAATGGCGGCTTAATCGATGCCGCCGATCCCACTAATGCGCTGCTGACTGCTTGCTCTTAAGCGCACTCATTATCAGATCGCGATTATCGAGATACGCTTTAAGCCCAGCCTGACGTAAACCACAGGCTGGGCATTCACCACAGCCATCACCTATCAACCCGTTATAACAAGTGAGCGTTTGGTGACGAACCAGATCCAATGCTCCCAGTTGATCGGCCAATGCCCACGTCTCAGCTTTATTCAGCCACATCAATGGAGTGCGAATCATTAAAGGCAGATCCATGCCTTTCGCGAGTGCTTGGTTCATCGCTTGTACGAATTCATCACGGCAATCGGGATAACCGGAAAAATCCGTCTCACAAACCCCAGTAATGACCGTGGTCGCGCCGATTTGGTAAGCATAGATACCCGCCAAAGTTAAAAACAGAATATTGCGTCCCGGAACAAAAGAATTCGGCAGTCCATTGGCTTGTAGCTCATGAGAAACCGGAATGTCATCACGCGTCAGCGAGCTGATGGCCAGCTCATTGAGTAAACTCACGTCCATGACTTTATGCGCAGTCACGCCAAGCTGCTTCGCCAATTGCTGGGCCACTTCTATCTCTAATTTATGGCGCTGGCCATAATCAAAGGTGATCGCATGCACTTCATCAAACTCTTTTAACGCCTGAACTAAACAGGTGGTTGAATCTTGCCCACCACTGAACACGACGACGGCTTTTTTCATGATGCGCTCCCTTTAAGCAATGTTGAGATATTTATGGGTTTGGATAGATAAACGCCAATTGCGAGCAATACAGGTGCGAATGCACAACTCTGTCGCACGCGGCTTTTGGCTAATCGGCTGCAAAGCGATTGCGGTTTGAGCACTGACCTGAGCTCGTGCAAGCAACTCATCAAGATTGTCGATATCTTTCTCGGTCGCCACGGGATGTTTAATTTCGTTGGCACGTTGCAAGGCTGAATCCAGAATCGGTAACTTCCCTTTCATCGCGACCTTGGGTGACACTGTCACCCAAGTGTTCTCGGTCGCACAGACTTCGTAAGTACCACTGGTTTCAATTTGGCATCGGCAACCCATTGCTTCAAACGCTTGAGTTAACTCGGTCAAATCGTAAATGCAGGGCTCACCGCCCGTAATGACGATATGTTTTGCCTGATAACCTTGCGCTTGGTAGCGTTGAACCACCTCTTGCGCAGTGGCCTGACACCAAGTTGGCGCATCATTGGTTTTCAGCAAAATTTGTGAGAATGAGGTTTGGTCTGAGTCTAATGTTTCCCAAGTCTGCTTAGTATCACACCAAGCACAACCGACTGGGCAGCCTTGCAAGCGCACAAAGACCGCGGGAACACCAGTAAACACGCCTTCGCCTTGGATAATCTCAAACATTTCATTTATTCGGTACAAGATGAACGACCTAACATGGATAAACAGTTGCAGGTGGCAGACCATAATGGAGATAGCGATCGAGGTCAAATTAAATGCGTCTATCCCCTTCTTAGTTCAAGCTTCAGCGATATTGGCGACCGTTGTTCACCCTAATTACATAGAGCATCTAGGTTCGTCATATACCGCCTGCCTACAACTCCAAGTAATTGGGGGATAACCAGATGACTTAGAGCAACAAATTGCTACGAATGGAAAGCGCAAAATTGCTCTAATTTTCATTTTTTATCACTGTGGCTCACAGTTTAAGCACGATGTGTATATAATCGAGCTCGTTCTCTTTTTCCACTTTATGTAGGTACCCGATGTACAAACTGATTGCGCTCGATATGGATGGCACACTGCTCAATAGCCAAAAACAGATCTCTCCTCGCACCAAGCAGGCTATTGCTCAAGCTCGTCAGCAAGGCATTCAAGTGGTTTTGGCTTCTGGCCGCCCTCTTGATGGCATGCGCAGTAAATTGGAAGAGTTACATCTGACCACGGAAAATGACTATGTACTCTATTACAACGGCTCTATGGTCGCGAATGTCGGTACTGGGGAGATTATTCATCAACAAATCATTGATGGCAAAGCGGCTAAGCGTGTGGCAACACTCGCGCAAGAGTTTGGGCTCAATACCCATGCCTTTAGCCAAATTCACGGTTTGATCACCCCTAAAACCAGCCAATATACCGAAGTGGAAGCCAGCATAAATGGCCTCAATATTACCGAAATGGATTTTGCACAATTGGCAGATGACCACCCGATCATTAAGGCGATGATCGTCGGAGAGCCAGAAAAACTCACTCAAGCCATCGCTCAATTACCAGCGCAATGGCGTGAAGAATTTACTGTGGTACAAAGTGCGCCCTTCTTTTTAGAATTTCTTAACACGGGCAGTAATAAAGGCATCGGCGTACAAGCGATTGCAGCGCATTTAGGCATTCAAGCCAGTGAAGTGATTTGTATGGGAGATGCGGAAAACGATCACCACATGCTGCAATACGCAGGCCTCGGTATCGCAATGGCGAATGCTATGGAAGAGACCAAACACATTGCGGATCACATTACGCTAAGCAACGATCACGATGGCGTGGCCGTGGCGATAGAACGCTTTGCGCTAGGCTGTTTCAGCGAAGCTTAAGTTTTGATGGGGAAGCTTTGGGTAAGGCGTGTTATGCCTTACCTGCTCTCTTTTATCCTCGTCTTTTAACCTTGCTGAGCCATTTTGAGTACTGTGGCTTTGCCTTGTAGCAAGGCGTATTCACTACTTCCGGAAGGGATCAACACACACACGTTTTGTGTTTCTTGTTGAGCTTGTAAGAGTAAAGTGCTCAATTCAACCGATGAGTTGAAGCTCTGTCGCTGTGCATCTCGACGACACAAATCCACAAACACAAATGGACAATCTTGGGTATGCAGCACCAACTCAGCTTGTTGCATATAGCGCAGCGCTTTCAGTGACAATAGCTCAACATCCGCTCCAAACTCGATCCACGTCGTTGCAGAAACCTTGTCCGTAGATTGAGTAAGCAGATGAATATATATGCGTTCTAATGACTCTCTATCTTGCGCATTTTTGACTTCCGGATGGGCAAAAAATCGCTCCCAAAATTGACGACGTAGATCAACACTCGGTAAGAAATCTTTGATCGAATTACGCTTTGAAGCACCGAAATCCGCCAAAAGTGCGAGATTTTGCGCTAAAACGGCTTCCAAGGTTTCACGAATATTGCGAATCAACACTGGAGATGCGCCGCCGCTGGAAATGGCGAGCTGAATGCGGCCTCTTTCAATCATTGAGGGGGTAATGAAGTCGCAGTATGGCTGATCATCCACCACATTGACTAATATGCCCTGCTCTTTCGCATCCTTGTAGACTTGATGATTCAATTCTGGATTATCTGTGGTTGCCCATACTTGAACATAACGTTTATCTAACCAGTGTGATGAATAAAAATGCTGAATCCAGTGACATTTCCCCTGTTCAATCCAAGCCTGTAAAGCGGGAGCCACTTGCGGCGAAATCACGGTGGCTTTAGCATCCGCTCTCAATAGCGCATCAATCTTTCGGCAGGCCACTTCGCCGCCCCCGACGACCAAAACGGGTTTATTGGTCAAATCCAAAAACAGAGGAAAATAGCGCATAGTACATCTTATGGTTGTCCATCCTTAACTGGCACTCATGCTACCAAAAATGGGGCAAGAAAAGCATCTAATAACCAGAATGAAATAAAATCTGTGCAAATTTCACCCATAAATCAGTGGATCCGACTGATCCTTAACAAATTAATAGAACTATTAATTAGAACTTCGTTCACTCACCGCCACGCCATCCTGTTGCACCACTCTGTCACTCAGTTGCACTATTTACATTTATTTAACACTTCGCCATTCTGGCGCAGTTAAGGAATGGGGAAATTAAGCAACTCTTTTCACTCGTTGTTTGAGAAATCTGACATCCTTACCTACGCTTACAACTGGTTGATTTGTCAATGTGCAACCACATAGGCATCAACCTATAACTGAAGAAACACAACATAGCTGAACTCTTGTATCAGGTGTCACCTGGTCAAAAACGGATCAAACAGGAAGGATACAAATGGCGAATAAACTCACTGTTCTTGCTTCTGTCGTCGCAGCCTCGTCTGCCATGCTGAGCCTCTCGGCATCAGCCGCAGAAAGCACTCTAGACAAAGTGTTATCTCAAGGTTTTATTACTTGTGGCGTCAGTACAGGCTTACCGGGTTTTTCTAACCCAAATGCAAAAGGGGAATGGGAAGGGATCGACGTTGAATATTGCCAAGCAATGGCAGCAGCGGTTCTAGGCGATAAAACCAAAGTTAAATTTGTACCACTCACCGCAAAAGAGCGTTTCACTGCGCTGCAATCCGGTGAAATTGATGTTCTGTCTCGTAACACAACATGGACTCTGCAACGTGATAGCGCCCTGGGTCTTAACTTTGTCGGGGTGAACTACTACGACGGCCAAGGTTTCATGGTGAAAAAAGATTTGGGTGTGAAAAGCGCCAAAGAACTGAATGGCGCGTCAGTCTGTGTTCAATCGGGCACCACAACAGAACTCAACTTGGCAGACTACTTCCGCAATAGCGGTATGACTTACAAACCTGTGGTATTTGATACTGCAGCTCAAACTTCAAAAGGCTTTGATGCTGGTCGTTGTGATGTTCTGACGACTGACCAATCAGGTCTGTATGCACTGCGCCTCAATTTAGAAAAACCAGACTCTGCGGTCGTTCTACCTGAAATCATCTCTAAAGAGCCTCTAGGTCCTGTGGTTCGTCAGGATGATGATAAGTGGTTCAACGTCGCTAAATGGGTACTGTACGCCATGGTCAATGCTGAAGAGTACGGTATCACATCGAAAAACGTCGATGAGATGATGAAGTCAGACAACCCAGAAGTAAAACGTATCCTTGGTCTTGATGGTCCGAAAGGAACGGGTCTTGGCATTCGTGATGACTGGAGCTACCAAATTGTTAAGCAAGTGGGTAACTACGGCGAAAGCTTCGATCGCACGGTCGGCTCTGGCTCACCACTAAAAATTGACCGCGGTGTGAATGCACTCTGGAATGCGGGCGGCTTTATGTACGCACCACCTATCCGTTAATTGATAACTATAATCCCGACCACCTTAAAGCTGCAGTACGAGACGTGCGTACTGCGGCTTTAAGTAAAAGGAATCTGCGCTTGGTTTAGCTCCGAGCACAAAAATGGATAAGAGGTTATTGTTGTATGAAACCCACAAATAAAGCGACGCCAGAGACTTCTGACGCGCATTCCAAGCATACCAATTTGCTTTATAACCCAACCTTCCGTTCGGTTGTGTTCCAACTTCTCGCCGTTTGTGTACTCGCATTTTTTCTCTACACCATAGTGAACAATGCGTTAACTAACCTTGAATCTCGAGGGATCGCAACGGGGTTCGCCTTTCTAGAGCAAACCGCTGGTTTTGGTATCAGCCAAAGCTTAATTCCCTACGATGAAACTTACAGCTATGGCCGAACGTTTCTGGTGGGCTTGCTCAATACCGCTCTGGTTTCAGTACTCGGCATCTTATTAGCGACCATACTGGGATTTTTGATTGGCATTGCTCGCCTCTCCAGTAACTGGCTAATCAGCCGCTTAGCAGCGGTCTACATCGAAACATTTCGTAATTTGCCACTGCTACTGCAAATATTCTTTTGGTATTTCGTTGTGCTTCAAGCCTTGCCATCGGCAAGGGAAAGCATGCATCTTGGCGAGTGGTTTTACCTCAACATAAAAGGTCTGTATCTCGCGAAGCCAATCTTTGAATCCGGTAGCATCTGGGTTCTGGTTGCCTTAATCGCTGGTATCATTGCCTGTTGGGTATTGAGTATCTGGGCAACAAATCGCCAACGTTTAACGGGACAACAAACCCCGATGGGACGATACATACTCTTACTGTGTGTCACTTTTCCAGTGTTGGTTTATTTTCTACTTGGCCAACCTATCACAGCAGAATATCCCGTACTACGCGGATTCAACTTCCAAGGCGGGATCTCGGTACTGCCTGAACTGGCGGCATTACTGGTCGCCTTGACCATCTATACCGCATCCTTCATCGCAGAGATTGTGCGTTCTGGGATCAATGCGGTCAGCCACGGGCAAACGGAAGCAGCAATGTCTCTCGGTTTAACTCGTACGAAAACCTTAAAACTGGTCATTATTCCTCAAGCACTCAGGATCATCATTCCACCGCTGACTAGCCAATATCTGAATCTAACCAAAAACTCCTCACTGGCCATGGCTATTGGCTACCCAGACTTGGTTTCTGTATTTGCGGGCACCACCCTCAACCAAACAGGACAAGCGATTGAGATCATTTCGATGACCATGTTGGTCTATCTCACGCTGAGTTTATTAACTTCAGCCTTAATGAACCTGTATAACCGTAAAGTGGCACTGGTGGAGAGATAATTATGGCAACACATCAATTTCAACCTAGCCTACCGCCGCCATCCAACACAACAGGGGTCGTCGGTTGGTTACGGAAAAATTTATTTAATGGCGTGTTTAACTCAATCGCAACCTTGGTGTTAGGCTACTTAGCTATTCAAGGTCTCCTAAATATCCTCGATTGGGCAATTTTTAACGCCAACTGGAGCGGAACCACGCGTAACGACTGCACCCTTGAGGGCGCTTGCTGGGTATTCATCAGTGTTCGCTGGGAGCAGTTCATGTACGGCTTCTACCCCGCGGCAGAACTGTGGAGACCAAGGCTATTCTTCTTCACTCTGGCTCTTTTTGTCGCACTGCTGGCTTATGAAAAAACACCAAAGCGAGGTTGGATTTGGCTGGTTTTCGTTAACATCTATCCCTTCTTCGCTGCCCTACTTCTTTATGGTGGTGTCTTCGGGCTGGAAGTGGTCGAAACCCATAAATGGGGTGGATTGTTAGTCACTTTGATCATCGCTTTAGTCGGCATCATCGCTTCACTACCAATTGGCGTTGCACTGGCTTTAGGACGTCGCTCCGACATGCCCATTATTCGCAGCTTATGTACCGTCTACATTGAGGTATGGCGTGGGGTGCCTTTAATTACCGTACTTTTCATGGCTTCGGTAATGCTGCCACTCTTTTTATCTCAAGGCAGTGAGATAGATAAGCTACTGCGTGCCTTGATTGGCGTGGTGATGTTCAGTGCCGCGTACATGGCGGAAGTAATCCGTGGTGGTTTGCAAGCGATTCCCAAAGGCCAGTATGAGGCAGCCGATGCGCTCGGTTTAAGTTACTGGAAAAAAATGGGGCTGATTATTCTGCCGCAAGCGCTGAAAATCACCATTCCATCGATTGTAAATACCTTTATTGGTCTGTTTAAAGACACCAGTCTGGTGTTGATTATCGGCATGTTTGATGTGCTCGGCATCGGACAATCCGCCAATACCGACCCGAATTGGCTCGGTTTTGCTACAGAAAGTTATGTTTTTGTCGCGTTAGTGTTCTGGATCTTCTGCTTTGGCATGTCGAGATACTCGATTTGGCTCGAAGGCAAACTCCATACCGGTCACAAACGATAAGTCACTTTGCAAGGAACGTATTATGACGCAACAACTCAATCAAGATTTTATGATTCAGATTAAAGACATGAATAAATGGTATGGTGAATTTCACGTCCTGAAGAACATCAACCTGAATGTCAAAAAAGGCGAACGTATCGTCATTTGTGGACCATCCGGCTCAGGAAAATCAACCATGATCCGCTGCATTAACCGCCTTGAAGAGCATCAAAAAGGGCAAATCATCGTAGCGGGGAATGAGCTCACTGAAGATTTGAAAAACATCGAGCTAGTACGCCGTGAAGTTGGCATGTGTTTTCAACACTTCAACCTCTTCCCTCATCTGACGGTATTGGAAAATTGCACGCTCGCACCGATTTGGGTTAAGAAAATGCCTAAAGATAAGGCGGAAGAAATTGCCATGAAATATCTCACTCGGGTGCGCATTCCAGAGCAAGCGGATAAATATCCCGGTCAACTCTCCGGTGGTCAACAGCAACGCGTAGCCATTGCTCGCTCACTCTGTATGAATCCACAAATTATGTTATTTGATGAGCCAACCTCTGCCTTAGACCCCGAAATGGTGCGTGAAGTGCTGGATGTTATGGTTGAACTTGCCGAGGAAGGCATGACCATGTTGTGTGTGACCCACGAAATGGGCTTTGCGAAAGAAGTCGCAGACCGCGTTATTTTCATGGATGCCGGAGAAATCATTGAGGAAAACAATCCAAAAGAATTCTTTGAAAACCCGCAATCGGATCGTACACAGAACTTCCTTGCTCAGATCCTGCATCACTAATCGACGGTACTCACTTCATCGTCATTGATTCAGAAGCGTTAATCGCTTCTGAATTCTTTTAAAATCATGCAAATAAAAAGACATCATTCGGTGAATGAGATGAAATATCGTGTTACAACTGCACATAACCTTAACCACCGATTTTGATTATTATTGAGTTAGACAGCACAAGGGGCTTGAAATTTATGGCATTGAGCCTCATAACTGTCCCTGTAGCAATCAGTACTTTTAATAGAGGAAAAGTATGAATACGCCAATGTTTACCAGAACTTCCAGCTTGGAACGTACTCTTGAAACCAACAAGGTTTTGAAGAATACCTACTTCCTGCTTTCTATGACCCTTGTCACCAGTGCGATTGCAGCAATGGCGACTATGGCTATCGGCATTTCTCCTATCGTTGCTTTGGTGATGCAGTTGGCTGCCATTGGCATTTTGTTTTTCGTGATGCCAAAAGCGATTAACTCATCATCAGGCCTAGTATGGACGTTCGTCTTTACTGGACTGATGGGAGGAGCTCTTGGCCCTATGCTGAATTTCTATGCGGCGATGCCAAATGGCCCAATCGTTATTGCGCAAGCACTCGGCCTGACTGGCATGGTGTTTTTAGGCCTGTCGGCTTACACCATTACCAGCAAGAAAGATTTCTCTTTCATGCGTAATTTCCTGTTTGCTGGCTTGATCATTGTGATTGTTGCGGCATTGATTAACATCTTTGTTGGCTCAACGGTAGCTCATCTGGCTATCAGTAGCGTTTCTGCACTGGTATTTTCGGGTTTCATTCTGTTTGATACCAGCCGTATTGTGCGTGGTGAAGAAACCAACTATATCTCAGCAACGATTTCTATGTACTTGAATATCCTGAACCTGTTCACTAGCTTGTTGAGCATTCTGGGTATCATGAACAATAACGATTAATCGCTTAGATTGTTTTACGGTAAGCCCGATGAATTCATCGGGCTTTTTTATGCTTGAGCCACACCTTGAGCTTCGCTACCCTATGCGCAAATTGACAACCACAGACACTCACCATGCTGGAATACCAAGGCAAAACTATCGACACTGACGCCCAAGGCTATCTTCTTGACTTTACGCAATGGGAAGAAGGGATGATCGCTCTTTTAGCAGAGCAAGAAGGGATTGAACTGACAGATGCCCACTTAGAAGTGGTTCATTTTGTCCGTCGTTTCTATGAGGAGTTTAAAACCTCCCCTGCTATTCGTATGTTGGTCAAAGCGATGGAAAAAGAGCACGGCCCAGAAAAAGGCAACAGTAAATATCTGTTTAAACTCTTTCCGAAAGGCCCCGCCAAACAAGCAACAAAACTGGCTGGCTTACCAAAACCGGCGAAGTGCTTATAAGATTTAAAAACTCCATAGCGAAGTCATCGTATTAGGCTTCGCTTTGACACTCTTCCGACTTAACACTACAGAATTTCAAACCCTTGATAGTCATGTTCTAACTCACTGCTTAAGCGGCGCACTTGCCGAACGCTGGCGGTTTTAGGACCTTCTTGCAACCATAGATACAACTCTTCTAATCTTTCAGGTGTGCCACAAGCCACGACCTCTACATCTCCGTTATTGAGATTTTTTGCGTAGCCCGTTAAACCCAACTTCAGACCTTGATGAGACGTGTGATAGCGAAAACCCACGCCTTGCACATGACCTGAAACGATAAACTTACTGCACTGTTTTTCCATTTTTTTCATCCTGATTTATGCCATTGTTCAGACCACAGAATGCTCTCTTCCCTGTGGCATAAGAAAGCCAGATTCATCGATACGACTTTAATGAAACTGGTTCAAGCATAGCCGAAATCCACGTTATCCCAAAAAGAGTTGATAACCCCTTACCTTCGAATCATAAGGAAGGGGCTTTTCTTTTGCTTTTCTTCATCAGTTCCACGACAATAGCCGCCCATTTCTATTTCCATCTGAGTAGCGTAATGACTCCTGCAATTTATTTGGTCAAAGGTCGAGACAAATCTTTGCGTCGTAAACATCCGTGGGTTTTTTCTCGTGGGATCAGCAAAGTCGAAGGGACTCCTAAACTGGGAGAAACTGTCGATGTTTACTCCTTTGAAGGCAAATGGTTAGCCAAAGCGGCCTACTCACCGCATTCACAAATTACTGCGCGTGTCTGGAGCTTTGAACAAGAGCCGATTGATCGCGATTTCTTCATTAAACGCATCGAACAAGCACAATTATTGCGCAACGATATTATCGAACGTGATGGCTTAACCGGTTACCGTTTAATTGCCGCAGAATCAGACGGCTTACCTGGCATTACTATCGACAAATATCAAGATTATTTGGTCTGCCAACTACTGAGTGCCGGTGCCGAGTATCAAAAACAGACTCTGGTCGAGGCATTATTACATTGCTTCCCTGAGTGCCATATTTATGAGCGTTCCGATGTTGCGGTGCGTAAAAAAGAAGGGCTGGACGAGCGCGTTGGGGTACTGCACGGTGAATTACCACCTAAATCGGTCGTGATTGAAGAAAATGGCGTTAAGATCAGCGTCGATATTGTGGGTGGACACAAAACGGGTTTCTATCTAGATCAACGCGACAGCCGCTTCCAATCCATGAAATACGTTAAAGAGAAAGAAGTGCTGAACTGCTTCTCTTACACGGGTGGTTTTGGTTTATACGCACTCAAAGGCGGAGCTAAGCGTGTGATCAACGCAGATGTCTCTCAACCAGCCTTGGATACGGCTAAGTTCAATGCTGAATTGAACGGTTTCGATATCAGTAAAAAGCGTGCGGTGTTCTTGAATGCCGATGTATTTAAACTGCTGCGCGAATACCGCGACCAAGGCACACGTTTTGATGTGGTGGTGATGGATCCCCCCAAGTTTGCCGAATCTAAAGCCCAGCTGGATGGTGCATGCCGCGGCTATAAAGACATCAACATGCTGGCCATGCAGATCTTAAACCCAGGTGGCACCCTGCTCACCTACTCGTGTTCAGGGTTAATGGATCAAGTGCTATTTCAGAAAATTATTGCCGATGCGGCTCTCGATGCTGGACGTGATGTAAAGTTTGTTGAGCGTTTTGAACAAGCGGCCGATCACCCAACCGATACCGCTTATCCTGAAGGTTTTTATCTCAAAGGCTTTGCTTGTAAGGTTTTATAAGCGATGGCGTGAGCGAACGTTAGCAAGCATAGAAAGCGGTCTCAATGGAGGCCGCTTTTTACTTGCCACTCTTCACTTTTCACCACGCGGTTACGCCCGAGTTTCTTCGCCGTCAATAATGCATGATCCGCCAGCTTCAAAACGGTTTCATAACTCTCCGCCTGCTGCGCATCGGCAAAGCCAATACTCACTGTCACGTTTAATCCCGGTGCTACTGCAGACAAATCAACCTGTTCAATCTTACAACGCAGCTTTTCAAAATAACCCCAAGCTTGCTTAGGATCTCCTACATATAAGATGGTGAACTCTTCACCGCCCCATCTCGCCACTCGGGTTTTGTCGCCAACATACCCAAGTAACTCTTGTGATACCGCTACAATGGCTTGGTCGCCGATAATGTGCGAATAACGATCATTAATCTGCTTGAAGTGATCAATATCCAGCAGCGCAATACTGACTTGCTGATCTGGATTTTGCAGACGAGAAAAGGCTTGTTTGAGGTACATATCAAATGCGCGGCGATTGGCAAGCCCAGTTAAATCATCTTCTTTCGAGAGTCTCTCAAACTTTTCCGCTTGTAGGCGCAATTTTTGGGTTTGCAGCGCAACCTGCTCAACGAGATACAACTCACGCCGTTTCAAAATACGAATTCGCCACATCACCAGTGACACCGCCAGCGCCAAAAACAGCATGCCAGCCATGACAATCACCTCTTTACGCTGCCACCAATGAGGTTCAATGATAAATACGTAACTAAACGTGGCATCATTCCACTCACCATACGGATAACGGGCGCTGACAAAGAATCGATATTTACCCGGCGCTAAATTGGTGTATTCCGCTTGGGTATTATGACCCCGATATGACCAATCTCGATCGAACCCTTCAAGTTTCGTGCGATATTGCAAACGCTCTGACATCACAAAACCTAGCCCCACGTATCCGAAGCTCACCCGATTGGTTCCAGCCGCAGCAATGTACTGCTGATCAGGATTGATAATCTCGCTGTCAAAACTGACCGATTCTAGAACGACCGGTAAACGCAGTTCACTCAGTTGCTGGAGACGCTGTACCTTGATGCTCGCCACCCCTTTCGCAGTGGCAAAAAGCAGCTCACCATTTGGCAAACTTGCAGACGCAGGGTTGGTCCCTCCATTCGCCTGACTGGTTGCCATGCCATCACCTTCATCAAAATGTTCGAATTCAAGCTGTGTGCTCATGCCATCAGCGACCGCTAACATCTGATCATAGTTGAGCTTCCATACCCCACGGTTGCTGGATAGCCACACATGCCCTTCACTATCACGTAGCATTTGGAAGAATTTATCGATTGGTAAGCCTGCGGCACGACCCACAAGGGAAACGCTTGCATCACTCAAGCGATAACGCACGATGCCTCTGTCTGTGGCCATCCAGACATAATCGGATTCCATGTAGAAGCCAAACACATACTGTGCTTGCTCTTGCTTAGTAAGATCAACCGGACGAATCTTGCCTTGAGCATCAAAATAAGCCACACCAACGGCACTACCAACCCACAGCTTCCCTTCCGAATCCACAGCGAGTGCCATGATGTAATCATCAGGCAGGGGGGAGTTGTCTTTGTTGTATGTCGTCAGCACACCTTGCGGCGTTCTTTTGACAATACCATTTGAAGTACCAATCCAAAGATTATCTTGTGGATCGGTGACGATGGCTCTGACTTCGCTGCTTGGCAAACCGTTATTTTCATCTAGCACAGGACGCAACTGGCCGTTTTGCCAAAGGAGCAATCCTTTTTGTACCGTCCCAACCCAGACTTTTTCACCTTGCTGGTCTGCTTTGGCCAGACTGAGTATCGAAGGACGAGCACCGACTTGAGGCATTAACGCGCTATGTGCCAAGCCCTCTTCAATAATGCTTAATCCACGACTGGTACCGACCATAACTCGTCGGTCATCTAGCGGCAACAAGGTTCGGACATAATCGCCCACTAATCCTTTATCACTGTTGATATTAATGAAAGGCGCATCACGCAGTCGCATAATGCCAGCATTGGTCCCCACCCATACACTGCCTTCGATATCCTGATACCAAGAAAGCACTCGGCTATAAGGCAAACCTCGACTAGGCTCCAAAAATTGCAGTTGCTGATTTTTCAAACGTGCAATGCCGCGATTAACCGTGCCAATCCACCAGTTCCCGGCACGATCTTGCTCCGCCAGCGTCACCACCTCTTTCTCAAGCGGTACAAACAACGATTGGAAGCCTTCTTCAGTATTGATCCAAACACCTTGATCTGTTGCCACGACAAGTTCTTGATTCAAACTGATGGAAATATAGTTAATTCGCTCATAGCGCCCAATCGGCAGTTCCATGGCTGACGCTTGCCAATCATTAAAGCGATACAACCCTTTATCGGTGGCCGCAAAAATCACTCCATGCTGATTTTTTACTAAACGATACACACTGGCATCAGTCAGTAACCATCGATCAGGCCCATAGAGGTTATTACCCAAATAAGGTCGGACTACGACGCCGAGACCTTCAATCGCGAGCCACAAGTTTTGTGCATCATCAATCAATGCACCATTGACTAAACTGGGCGCAGAACGAAAAGATTGCCAGCCATAACTCTGTCTGTGCGTGATACTCCCTCGAGCACCAGCCACCAACAACCCATTGTTATCCATGGGTAATAAGGTGCGAGTTCCGGAGTCAACCATTCCAGTTTGTGGATTGCGATCAAACACTTGAAAATTGATGCCGTTATATCGCACCACGCCTTCCCAAGTGGCAAACCACAAATAACCATCGCGTGTCTGGGCAATACTATTAATACTGTTGTGCGGTAAACCATCAGTGGAAGTCCACGTCTCCACGAAATAGTCCGAAATATGTTCGACTACGGCATAAGCAGATGAACTGATGATCAGCAAAAACACTGAACAGATCTGCACTCCGCAGCAAGCTAAAAGCCTAATTCCTGTCATTATTCTAATGGTCCTTTATACTGGAAGACCGCCCCTTTAGGGTCTTATACACCTTGAACTTGAAGCGGCAGCGGTATTGACGGCAACCCCAAGTTGTTTAGGTATAATGACTTCCAGCATTAAGCTGGATAATCTTATTATTCGCTGATCATCTGGGCGTGAGCCAAGTGCACCATCACCAATGATGAAAAGCGGTTTTTTATTTTGAAGCCTAGCTTTCCTTTACTCACTTATCATAAAAAGTGATTCAGGTTTTAGTGACATTGCATGACGACAACGATATCCATTCAGGTACTTGGCTGTACCCATCCTTTTTATTATCCGCCAAGGTTTCGTTACTTATTCTTTCGTCGTCAATCGAAGTGGTGGATTATCTAATTTCTGATCACACTATTCACCGTGTTTTTCTCATTTTTGTCGCACACAATTCATTATAAAAAATAAACTTTATTGTCGAACTTTGCCAAGATTTCAACCGAAAGAGTGAACATGCGCATCCTATACTGAAACAGTATGTCGATCCTCTAAAATATATCCCCAATAACACTCTGTATTTGTTTGCTCGATAAGGGGCTACACTACGGCTAGACTCATTCCGAGCTAGGGTTCGAAATCGTGTAGAGATATACCACCTTCATAAGGAAAACATAATGATTCAAATCGGACAAACCTTACCAGATGTTCAACTGAGCCAAAGAACCAGTGAGGGTACACTGACTCACTCTGTAACCACTTTGTTTGCTAACAAAAAAGTCGTACTGTTTGCCGTTCCGGGTGCCTTCACCCCGACTTGCTCAGAAGCACATCTACCTGGCTATGTCGTCTTAGCAGACAAATTCAAAGAGAAAGGCGTCGATATGATCGCTTGCGTTTCAGTTAACGATGCTTTTGTAATGAAAGCGTGGGGCGAAGCGCAAAATGCGAGCGAAATTGCCATGCTGGCTGATGGCGATGCGAGCTTTACTAAAGCCTTAGGTCTCGAAATGGATACAGGTAACTTTGGTGGCGTGCGCTCGCAACGCTACGCCATGGTGATTGAAAATAACGTAGTCACTCTGCTCAATGTTGAGCCACCAAAAACCTTTGAACTGAGCAAAGCAGAAACTGTGCTAGCCAGTTTGTAATTCTAGTCCTCAAAAACCCGACACTGGGTCTTTTGACCGCGTGTCGGGTTGATCGCCTTTCTTAAACAACTCTCGTTGCAAACCTTGAACACTATTACTTTAAAGCTACTGGTTTAAACGCTCACCGCTTAACTGCGGATAACTGGCTAATAGCGCCTTTGCCTGCTCAAAATCAAAATCTTCAATTGCAGAAATTAAGGCGGCTTGCTGCGCCGAATCCCACTGGGAAACTTGGCGAATGGACTTACTCAGGCTTAATGCGGTGACATCATAATCATTGATCGCCTGTTGCAACTGCTGATACCACAAACCCCAATCTAGGTTCTCCGCCAATAGCGGCTCTTTATGCTGATGTTCCCACGCAGAGAGTTCATCATCGACTTGGGTTAGCAAGCTTTGAGCTTGTTGAAGCAGCTCAAACGAAGGTAGGACTTGCTGCTCTAGACTCTGCTCCATCTCTGCCGCCAACTGAGCTAAAGCTTCTAATCCTAAATTCGCGGCAGAACCTTTCAGAGTATGAGCCACTCGGGTCGCAGAGCTCCAGTCTTGCGCTTCGATTAGCCCTGTTACACTGTTCAGCTCATCAACTTGGCTATCGATAAAGTGACGCAGAATTTCAAAATAGCGTTGTTGATTGCCCCCAATCCGGAAGATAGCTTGTTCCAAATCAACGCCCGTCAGCTGAGGCAGATCCAACAAAGCGTTCATCGCAGGTTTTGATGCGCTGGGTTTATTTGGGGAATGCGATGAAAAGCTCTGCTCATCACTCACCTGAAGAAAATGCCTGAGTACCTGATAAAACTTATCCACTTCAATCGGTTTGGAAAGATGATCATTCATGCCTGCTTGCAAGCAGCGTTCAATATCTATCGCCATCGCATTAGCGGTCATAGCAACGATGGGTAAGCTATGCCACCGCGGATTGGCTCGAATATGCTCAGTCGCGGTGATCCCATCCATGACCGGCATCTGCATATCCATTAGCACCAGATCAAAATCGGCATGCTCTAACCTCTCTAGCGCTTCTTGACCATGATTGGCGACCACGACATTAAGGCCAGTGTCTTGGAGTAGGCCAAGCGCAACTTCTTGGTTCACCTCATTATCTTCGACGAGCAACAGACTCTGGCCGGCAAAATTCGGCCTGCTGTTGTGATGCGCTTCGTTCGTTTTATGGCGTACATGCTCAATTCCATAACTGGTCACAATCGCATCCAGCAGATTCGAGGGATTAACCGGTTTGACAATTAAAGCGTCAACCAACTTGCTGTTTTCGCCATCAAGGTTAATCTCACGTCCATAAGCCGTCACTAAAAAGCTCTTCATGTGCCCACGAAGGCCGAGGGTTTTCACTCGCGTCAGTAGCTCAATGCCATTCATACCAGGCATGTTCCAGTCAACAAACAACATATCAAAGGGTTTCTGTTGAATTTCCGATAGCGCCTCAAACCCATTACTCACCGTCACGACGTTAAAACGCATAGCGGTCAGTAAAGAGTCGAGAATGTGGCGAGCAGAATCATTATCATCCACCACTAACACTCGCTTATCCGCTAGACCATGCACAGGTTGGGAAATATCACGCATTTTGGCATCTTGCAGACCACACACCACAGAAAACTCAAAGGTGGAACCTTTACCTTCTTCACTATGAACGGTAATTTGCCCTCCCATAAGCTCGACCAATTGCTTACTGATGCTCAATCCAAGCCCAGTGCCCCCATATTGACGCGTAATGCTGTTATCTGCCTGCGAGAAAGCATCGAACAAATCGTCCAGCTTGTCTTGGGCAATGCCAATCCCTGTATCTTTGACGGCAAACCGCAGCGTGACTTGCTGTTCATTCAATTGGCTCACTCGTGCAGACAGTACAATTTCGCCTTGTGAGGTAAACTTCACCGCATTACCACACAGATTGACCATCACTTGACCAAGCCTAAGCGGATCGCCAATCAACCCTAGTGGGATGTGCGGGTCGATATCCATCAAAAACTCAATGCCTTTCTCTTGGGCTTTCAATGAGACGACTGCCGTCACATTATCCAGCACATCATCAAGATTGAAATCGATCCGTTCTACATTGAGTTTACCCGCCTCCATTTTGGAAAAGTCGAGAATGTCATTGATAATGCCCAGTAAGTTTTTGGCGGATTCATTAATACGAGTCACGTATTTGCGTTGTGTCGTATCGAGTGGGGTATTCAATGCCAGATGTGCCATACCCAAAATTGCATTCATTGGGGTTCGGATTTCATGGCTCATATTCGCTAAGAAGTCACCTTTGGCCTGACTCATCGCGTCCGCCGCCTCTTTGGCTTTGCGGAGTTCATCTTCCATCTCTTTGCGTTCGGTCATATCCAACAAAATACCGACGATACCATTGACCTTGTCCGCACGATCGCTAAAAGACGCCTCGTAAACCAGCATTTCACGCTGAACACCCGTGTAATCGACCAAAGAAACTTCGTAATTTTGGCTACTTTGTTGCTGAGTCAACACTTGGTGCGCCGCAGCAAAGCGCTCTGCAACTTCAGCGGGGAAAATCTCTTGCGGCTCTTTATCAATCACTTCGTTATTGTATAAACCCATGAGATCCAAGAACTTGGCATTGACAGTGAGGAATTTACCATCTGCACTCAAGCAGTACATCGGGTTGGGTGTAGCATCGAGGATCTCTTGATTGAGCTGTGATTGTTCAAGCACTTTTCTTTCTGCCAAACGTTGCTGCTCCGCATTTTGGCTAAGTTGAATCGCGACAGAGAGATCGTCAAGCATCTGCGATAACCAATGGTATTGCTGCATTGTCAGCATGCCTACAGTTCCTAACTCCAGTAACGCTATCGGCTGATTATTGACCTGTAGAGGTAGGTAATACACCTCATTGAGTGCAATCACTCCTGAGGTAGAAACCACTTGGAAGTTGCCATTGAGTGACTTCATTGCATAAGGCTTGCCCGAACGAAGCACACTACAATGCGTTGTCGTTGGATCACTGTAGTCACGTTGTGCAGACTCCGACTGACCAACACCGGCAATGCGTGTCAGTACACCATTTTGATAGAGATAAAGACCTATCAGTTCAACGGGGAAATGGTGCAGTAAAAACTGTGTCACCTGATTGCACAAGGCTTCCGTGGTCGGATGGTTGCGAATGATGATGTTGAAGTCTTTCACCAAGGTATTAAAACTGAGCTGTTCGGAAATATGGTGAAACACCACATTCAAACTATCGATAAAGCGTTGCAATTCGCCATACGCTTTTTGAGTCAGGGTAAATTTATAATCTTCACTGCGAACTTGTCTCACCACCGTTTTCAGTAAAATACTCAATGGCGCAATATAAATAACCCAAAGTAGTATGAAAGAAGCGATGATGACCAACAGTGATAAACTGACTAAAACTAAATTAACTCGTTCATAAAATTGCGCTTTTTCATCAGCCGCTCGCACTTCAGATTCAATACGATCTACGATATTGGAGTGCGCCGATCCAATTGCAGCCATGATTTTGGCTTTCTCGAGAAAATACTTTTCGCTATAAAGCAAAGAACGAGCAAAGTTAAGATCTGGCTCCCCGGTATAGCGGTATTCCCCCGCAAACTCTCTCTTCCACCCCTTCACTGCCATGAAGGCTTCACGCTCCAATGCGACTAGCTGATCCGATAACGCTAACGCATTTTGTAATTCAAGGAACTCGACCGACCCAATACCAGATTGACGAATGCGTTCAATCAATGTGGGATAGCGCTGATTAGCGTTTGGTGTAAGTTCACTCGAATCGTTAAGTACAACTACATCCCAAAACTCGTAATCATTATTGCTTGGTGCTGGCAGTTTGCCATTACGGACATTCAAAACTTGGTTAAACATACGCAACCATCGCTCATTGCCAGTGCTAGCATACGCTCGGGCAAACTTAGTCAAGTGGTCTGAGCTTTGTTTTAACTCTTGAGATAGACGATAAAAGTGAAAAAGCTGCTCGCTGTATTGATGGCTCTCTAGCCTAAGATCTGCGACTTGCCGAGTCACTTTAAACATGGCAACCGCCAATATCGCCATCAAGCAAAACAGTAGTACGAACATCGCTTTTATCGAGCGCATGCCATCTCCTTCTCTACACAGGATTTTGTATAACCTATTTTCAAAGTTTAGCTATAGTTTAAGCAACTCATGTCACTTTAATCTTAAATGCCTAAACTTTGTGATGAATAGGATGTTTCACATGTCAATGGAAGACCTTAGCCAATGCACGATACTGATCGTCGATGACTCGCCAGACAATATCGCCTTTATGTCGCAAGGGCTGGCACAGTACTATCGAATCAAGGCTGCTCGCTCAGGAAAAGTGGCACTCGAGATTTTGGCGCAATACCCTATCGATCTGGTTTTACTCGATATTGTCATGCCAGAAATGTCGGGCTATGAGGTCATTAATCAAATCAAACATAACCCGCATACCGAGCATATTCCGGTGATTTTTCTTACAGGTAAAAGTAATCCCGAAGATGAGCAATTAGGCTTTGAGCTTGGTGCCGTTGATTATGTTTTTAAACCGGTCAGCATTCCGCTGCTGAAATCGCGCGTTCACACTCACTTACAAAATAAGCGCTCTAAAGACATTTTATTGAATCAAAACGATTATCTGGAAACCGAAGTGCTGCGACGGTCAGGAGAATTGGATCGCATGCAAGATGCTGTGGTGTTTGCGCTGGCCAGTCTTGCAGAAACACGCGATCCGGAGACAGGTAATCACCTACTGCGTACCCAACATTACGTGAAAGTATTAGCCCAGCGTCTCGCCACCACGGACAAATACCGAGATGTACTGAGCCCGACCGTGATTGATACTTATTTTAAAGCGGCACCGTTGCACGACATAGGTAAAGTCGGCATTCCCGACAATATTCTGCTCAAACCGGGCAAATTGACCCCAGATGAGTTTACCACTATGCGCAATCACGCCTTGCTGGGTAAGCTTGCTCTCGAAAAAGCGGAGAAACTTTCCGGAGCCTGTACCGCGCTCATCAATGTCGCAAAAGAAATTGCCATGGGTCATCATGAAAAGTGGGACGGTTCAGGTTATCCACTAGGACTCAAAGGCGACGATATTCCTCTGAGTGCCCGCTTGATGGCTCTCGCCGATGTGTATGACGCTTTGATTTGCCGCCGCGTTTATAAAGAACCGATGAGTCATGAAGAGGCCAAAGCGATCATTTTACAAGGCCGAGGTTCACATTTTGACCCTATGGTGATTGATGCCTTTTTAATAGAAGAGCAGAACTTCATCGACATTGCACAAAAGTTTGCCGATGAAGAATCTGCAATGGTACCGATTCAACTGGGTCAACAAGCGTCAGGCTGATTTTCTGGAGCAGCCTGCGCAAACGCAGGCAAAGCACGTAACCTTGCTGCGATCTGCTGTAAGGTGGGATAACGACTCATATCGAGATCAAATCGCTCAGCGTTATAAACTTGAGGCACTAAACAGACATCGACCAGAGACAAGCGATTACCCACACAATATTCCCCTGCCGTATGGCGCAATTTCTCTTCCAAACCTTGAAAACCTTTATCAATCCAGTGGCGATACCACCGATTTTTTTCTTCATCGGCCACACCAAGCTTTGCGGTAAGATACTGCAAAATCCGCAAGTTATTGATCGGATGGATATCCGCTGCGATGTCTAACGCTAACGCTTTCACCTGATAACGCTCGGCACCTCGCTCTGGGATCAAACGGGGGGCGGGATAGGTTTCATCCAAATACTCAATAATCGCCAGCGATTGATTCAAGCAGAGCTCACCATCGATAAGCACAGGAATCAACTCGCTAGGATTGAGGCGATGAAACTCGGCATGATGCTGCTCCCCTCCCTCACGGCTAAGATGCACGGCGCGTGACTCGTAAACCAACTGTTTAATATTGAGGGCAATACGCACTCGATAGGCGGCTGACGAACGCCAATAACCATAGAGAATTAAACTCATCACACTTCCTTGTTGTACTGCATCACCTGTTGCTCAATCGCACCAAAAATACTCTGTTGCTGTGGATTGAGCATCTCAATTCGCACCGTATCACCAAAGCGCATGAAGGCTGTTTTAGGCTCACCATCACGCAGCGTTTCTATCATTCGCAGCTCAGCAATGCATGAATACCCTACGCCACCTTCACGGATTGCACTACCATAATCGGTTCCCTGCTTATTGGAAACGGTGCCCGACCCTATGATCGAGCCCGCACACAGTGCTCGTGTTTTCGCTGCATGAGCGATTAACTCTGGGAATGAAAAAGTCATATCCACGCCGGCATTGGGACAGCCAAACAGTTCGTGGTTATAGGTGGTACGTAATGGCAGGGCAAGGCGCGCGCCATCCCACGCCTCACCAAGCTCATCTGGAGTCACCGCGACAGGTGAAAAAGCCGAAGAAGGTTTGGATTGATAGAAACCAAACCCTTTCGCAAGCTCATTCGGGATCAAGCCACGCAGTGACACATCATTGACCAGCATCAGTAGCCGAATGGCCTGCTCCGCTTCTTGCACTGAGCTTCCCATCGCCACATCAGCAGTTACCACCGCCACTTCTGCTTCAAAATCGATCCCCCACGCTTCATCCGCCATCAGGATCGGACTCCGCGGGGCTAAAAACGTATCTGATCCCCCTTGATACATCAGAGGATCGGTCCAGAAACTGGCGGGCATTTCTGCGCCACGCGCTTTGCGCACCAATTCAACATGGTTAACGTAAGCGGAACCATCCGCCCAATGATAGGCTCGAGGTAATGGCGATAGACAGTGTTCAGCATCAAACAAACGCGCGGTAATCGTGCGTTCATTAAGTGCGAAATAGACATCTTGCAGCGAGTCCACCACCGAGTCCCAGTTATCCAACGCCTGCTGTAATGTACTGGCAATGTCAGGTACTGCAACACACAGGGTTAAATCTCGGCTCACCACCACCAGTTGACCATCACGCATTCCATTTTTCAGAGTCGCTAATTTCATATCGCCCTACTCCACTTTGCTCTGCCAACTGTAAACATACTGACGATTTTCCACCTGCTGCGCTGCGTCACTAAACTGTAGCGCATGGCGGGTATCAATCATTACTGCCACTTCATCAGTGAATTTTTTGCGATATTCCAAGCCGGCTTGGAACGCTTTCGGATGCGGCCCGTGAGTAAAACCGGCTGGGTGGAAGGTCACCATGCCCGCTTCAATATTGTCACGGCTGAAAAAATCGCCAGCGTGGTAAAACAGCACTTCATCATAATCATCATTGTTGTGATAAAACGGCACTTTCAGCGCGCCGGGATCACTTTCAATGGGACGAGGGACAAAAGTACACACCACAAAACCTTGGCCGACAAAGGTGGTATGTGCCGAAGGCGGAAGATGGTAGCGATGCGACATCAGCGGGCGAATATCACGCCAGTTGAGGCGCACAACAGAGAGATCGCCATGCCAACCCACCGCATCCAAAGGATTAAACGGGAAGGTGATGGTGCTTAGCTGCCCATGACGTTTTACCTGCACTTGCGTCTGCTGCTCAGAGTATTGCGCGCGGAATTGATCATTGATCGAAGGCACGTCCAACACGGCAGGATCAAACACCGCGTGATTGCCGACTAAGCCTTTTTCGGGTAACGCATAAGCGGCATCGGTGTTTTCAATCATCAAAATAAACAAGGGCTCAATCGGCTCTAGACGCCAGTTGGTCGAGCGCGGGATCAGCGCATAGTCGCCCTCACTGACGACCATATGGCCATAGTCACAATAGAGATCCGCTTTACCTTGATGGATAAACAGCAGCTCATCACCATCGGCATTGCGCGCCAACGCTGGCATAGCTTGCTCTAGCTTCCACACCCGCACTTTCACTTCATGGTTGTGCAGTAACAGGGGCACTTGCCAAGGAGACAAAGCATTCACTCCCTCCACATGATTGAAGTTGAAGGCGCGTGGACGCAGTTCGCCTTCCCACTCGCTCCAACCTGTCGGTGCATGTTGATGATGAAAATGCGCTGCGGGGCCAAAAAAGCCACTGCGCCCCGCTTCACGTTCGTAAATCGCCTGCTCTGGGAAATCCGCATGCGCCTGCCTTGAACAAGTGCCTTCACGATGCGGAAAAGTGATCCATTTATGCATCAGTCAATACTCCACGGCGGATCTGATCTTCTTCAATCGATTCAAACAGCGCTTTGAAGTTACCTTCACCAAATCCTTGATTACCTTTGCGCTGAATGATTTCAAAGAACACAGGCCCAATCACAGTTTGAGTGAAGATTTGCAGCAAAATGCCATCTTTCATCGGTGCACCATCAATCAAAATACGTAAGTCACGCAGTGCTTGCACATCTTCTTGATGTCCCACCACTCGCTGATTCACCTTGTCGTAATAGGTGTCCGGCGTGGGCATAAAGTCCATACCACGTTCACGCAAGGTTTTCACAGTGTGGTAAATATCCTCGGTACTGAGCGCGATATGCTGGATACCCTCGCCTTTGTACTCACGAATAAACTCTTCGATTTGCGATTTATCGTCAGAGGACTCGTTGATCGGAATACGGATTTTGCCACAGGGCGCGGTCATGGCTCGGCTCACCAACCCCGTCAGTTTGCCCTCGATATCAAAGTAGCGAATTTCACGGAAGTTACCAATCCGCTCATAAAAACCGGCCCACAGGTTCATGTTGCCACGTTTCACGTTGTGGGTGAGGTGGTCAATTTCATACAACCCCACTTGCGCTTTGGCAAGGCGCTCTTTGCTATCAGGGTAGAAATGAAAATCGACATCATAGATGCTGCGATCGCCATAACGATCCACAAAATAGAGCAAGCTATCGCCAATCCCGATCACCGCCGGAATGCTTAACTCCATAGGTCCAATCTCAGTTTTGTACTCGACGGCACCATTGGCCTGCGCATGCTTGAGAGCAATCGCCGCGTCTTTCACGCGAAACGCCATACCGCATACCGAAGGGCCATGCTGTTTAGCAAACGCTTCAGCTTGGCTACGAGGCTGTGCGTTGACAATAAAGTTGATGTCACCCTGACGATACAGCCAAGCTTCTTTAGAACGGTGTTTAGCAATTTCGGCAAAGCCCAGAGAGGTGAAGAGGTGTTTGAGGCTGGCAATGCCCTGCTCATCAGCGGCAGTATATTCCACAAATTCAAAGCCATCTGTACCGAGTGGGTTTACGCTATCCATCATCATCGTTTCCTTGGTGTGTTGAGTTGAAGTAACCATGGCTGAAATGATCCATAAAGAAAATCCCAGACCTGTAAATGGTTTAACTCACCCCAAACCACCAAAAGGTAACAATTTTATTACATTTAACACATCTAAGATCAACGCCACAAAAACCCTTGCCTTAATCCTACAAAACTTAAACACAACCCATTGAATATTAATGGGTGGTTAAAAATTTATGTCTAAATTTCGTGAATTTACACTCATCTGAGAAGAGTAAAGCCAAGCTTACAATGTAACAATATTGTTACTTTCAATTCATAGCAGACGTGGCTGGAGCCTCTCTATTGACACCACTAAGTCTTGCAACGCTCTGGCTTCTATTTCCCTCTGCTTTTCAGGCTTTTTTTGATTTAACGCATCATCAGTCAAGTCAATTGCAGGCATGGTGACAACTTCTGTTCCCTAAGAGGTATTCCTATGAGTCTGATTAATACCCAACGCCTTGTTGACCACTTCCTGCAACTGATTCAGATCGATAGCGAATCGGGCAATGAAAAAAAGATTGCTGAAACGCTCGCGGAGCAACTAGGCGAACTTGGTTTCACCGTACATAAACTCCCTGTTCCGGCGGAGGTGTCAAACGGCTTTAACCTGTATGCCCGCCTAGAAGGCACACTCAATGACAGTATTCTGTTTAGTTGCCACATGGATACGGTTAAACCGGGTATCGGCATTGAGCCTGTGATTGAAGATGGCATTATCCGTTCCAAAGGCAACACGATTTTGGGTGGCGACGACAAATCTGGCATTGCCGCGATCCTTGAAGCGGTACGTGTTCTGCGTGATAGCCAGCAAGCGCACAAAACCATTGAGATTGCTTTCACTGTGCATGAAGAAGGCGGTCTGAAAGGTTCTGAGCATTTTGATATGAGTAAGGTGCAAGCAGAGAAAGCGATTGTTCTCGACACAGGCGGCCCAATCGGCACTATCGTGCGTGCAGCACCGGGCCAGCAAAAAATCGTCGCACTGATCAAAGGTAAACCCGCTCATGCTGGTTTGGTACCGGAAGATGGGATCAGCGCCATTGCGGTGGCCGCTGATGCAATTACTCAAATGAAACTGCTGCGAATTGACGAAGAAACCACGGCTAACATCGGTATTGTGCAGGGCGGTCAAGCGACGAACATTGTGATGCCTGAGCTGAAAATCGTGGCGGAAGCGCGTTCACTCAACGATGCCAAACTCGAAGCGCAAGTTCAGCACATGATTGAAACTTTTGAACGTGCCGCGGAAAAGCATGGCGCAACCGTTGAGATTGAATCGACTCGCGCTTACAACGCCTTTAAGTTGGAAGAAGATAACGCGCATATCCAAGCGATCAAAGCGAGCTTTGAAACAATTGGTATTGAGCCGAAAACCAAACTGAGTGGTGGTGGCAGCGATGCCAATAATTTCAATGCGAAAGGGTTAACTACGGTAAACCTCTCAACCGGTATGGCTAAAGTGCATACTACTGAAGAGTACATCGCGATTGCGGATATGGTGAAAATTGCCGAATTCGTCTGCGCTTACACTACCGCCTAATCAAGTACTTGAGTCATCAATAAAAACCGGAAGCAAATGGCTTCCGGTTTTTATTTAAACTGATTTTAATATGTGGAACTTACTATCGGAGCTTTTAAGCCGCGGCGAGCCAATAACACAAACAGTAAAATCAGCACGGGATAGCGCAGAGTTTCACCCACTAACATATAGAATGAACTGTGATTGAAGGGCTCAATCAACAAGGAGATTCCCTGATCGGCTAACAGTAACAGCGCGATCATTAGCAACACCCCACGCAATGAAAGCGTTGAAGAGCTTGGTGTTAAGAGGGTCACTAGACCAGAGATCGTCACCAATAACGCAAGCCATTGCGTAAAAATGGGTTGCGGCCAGATGATAGCAAGGATCACGCAAGCGACGGTCAATCCCCACCAAACCGACTTAGAGCAAAGTAGGCTCTCGACATTCACACCCGGTTTTAAATCGAGGCGAATAATGTGCCAAGCGACCAAGGCTCCCACTAAGGCACCAGTGGCAAGATCACTGAGAAAAGCACTACCCGAATAAAAAGAAGCAAATGAGAGCCAAGCAAACAGACCGACCCACACACGCATCACCCAACGCTGAGTGAACTCTTGTTGCACATGCCACACCAGCACACCTAAGCAGCTCCAAAGCGCGATAGGCAAATTCGGGAAGGCAAAGCCGTAGCTTGGAAACAGCTCTAATGCAGGTTGGTAAACATGTGGTCTTGGTAACGCGAACCCCTGCTGAGCGACGAGGCACAGCAAGGATGTGACCGACATAGCAAACAGAATCTTGTAACAATAAGGTTTGCCAAGCTGCCAATAGAGCAAAGGAAACAGAACCAAAGCGACCACGGGAAGATTAAAAATCATCCCGCTTAAGATCAAGTTTTGTAACCACGGCATACTCTTTTTTAGTTGGGCGACACCATGTTGTAATTGCCCTAACCACTCTAATTCCACCTGCTGAAATTGAGGAGCCGCTTTATGGAGCTCTGCCACATAATCTACCGCTTGCTCTTGGCTTAATTTGAATAAATCGGCAATAAAAGACCACTGTTCTGGATAACGATACTGCTCAGCCTTGATGAAACTTGGATTAACCAACATGGCAGAAACGGTTTCTACCCCATAATCCGGCGCAAACCAGATCGGCAGTTCATACCCTCCAAAACCATTTTGGTAAGAGTAAGCGATCACCTGAGATTCACTAACGCATTCATAGACTACCGCGGTCGATGTCTGGCCAATCAAGCGTCCAACAGAAACCACCATGCCAGTCTCTTGCCATGTTTCACGCTGAGCCGCCATTTGGGGTGTTTCACCCGCTTCAATCGTACCGCCGGGCAAGGAGAGTTTTCCGGTGAGCACTTCTTGGGTCATCACTAATTTATGATCACCACGGATCAGACATAAAGCGCCGCGATAAGCTGCCTCTTCTTCTTGGCTAGATAACGCCGAAAAAGAAAGCCCCATGCAGAATGTGAAACCCAACATTAACCAAAATGCGCGAACATATGCCAACAAGATTGTTTCCTTTAAAAAAACGAACTGACCTAAACCAGCGGTTTACGCAACCAGTGAATATGCTGAACGAAACCAGCACACTGATAAAAATCTTGGGCAGACTGGTTAAAGTCCCAGACTTCAACAAACATCTGTTTTACCCCGTAATCTTTGAAAACCCGCTCTAATTTATGACATAGCTGACTGGCAATCCCTTGTCCACGAAAGGCCGGAAGCACATAAAGCTCATCGACACTTCCCATTGCAACCGCCTGACTCACGGTTGAAACCAGCTCACAAAAATGGCCCGTAATAAAGCCCACCACCTGCTCACCTTGTTTGGCGACATACACCAAACACTGCGGGTCATCCAAATAACGGGCAATACTCTTCTCTTGTTCAATCTCTTCCGCGGTCTTGAAATGTTCAGGGCATTGCTGATGGTGTTCATCATGCAGCTCAAACATCAACTGGTTGAGTTGTTGTAAATCTGCACTGCTTGCCGAAGAGAGTGAGATATTGGCCATTTTGTGATTTTTATCAATTTATAGTGGGGCGAAATTGTATATGAAGCTCGAAAAAAAATCAGCTTTCACTGTGGGGATTTTGTGCAATCAGATTGTTATCTGTGTCACAGAGATGAGATAGGCCATTAAAAAGTGCTCCATGAGGAGCACTTTATGTTTTGTTCACTGCATTTTCAGTGCTGAAACAGGTTTTCCAGCTCATTGAGGCTCATGGGATCGTCAATCGTAGATGGAATGGTGTAACTCTCACCATCGGCGATTTGGCGGATGATACGCCGCAAAATTTTGCCGGATCGCGTTTTCGGTAAGCGTTCGACCACTATGGCATGCTTAAAGCAAGCCACCGCACCAATTTGATTGCGCACACTGGCGACCAGCTCTTGCTCCAGCGTTTGCGCATCAATCTTCACTCCATCTTTGAGCACCACTAACCCAAGTGGCAACTGCCCTTTCAGCTCGTCGTGGACGCCAATCACCGCACATTCCGCGACAGCCGGATGCGCGCCGACAATCTCTTCCATCTCGCCTGTCGATAGTCGATGCCCCGCAACGTTGATCACATCATCGATGCGTCCCATGATGAAGAGATACCCGTCGTCATCAAGATAACCGCCATCACCGGATACATAATAACCGGGGAATTGCGCCAAATAGCCCGACTCAAAACGGTCATGGTTACGCCATACGGTTGGCAGGCAGCTTGGTGGTAGAGGCCTTTTTAGTGCGACAAAACCTTGCTGATTGGCAGGCATATTTTCGCCAAGCTCATTAAGAATCTCCACCTGATAACCGGGGATGGGTTTGGTTGCCGAGCCCGCTTTGATGGGCATAGATTCAAGACCCGTTGGGTTTCCAGCAATCGCCCAACCCGTTTCGGTTTGCCACCAGTGATCAATCACTGGCTTGCCTGTTTTGCTTTGTACCCATTCCAAGGTCGGCGGGTCAAGCCGCTCTCCGGCCATAAAAATGGTGGTTAACGCCGACAAATCGTACTTTTTTAAATAATCGCCATTCGGATCTTCTTTTTTGATGGCACGAAACGCGGTCGGTGCAGAAAAAAGCGCGGTGACTTGGTACTCCTGACACACTCGCCAAAACGCGCCGGGGTCGGGTGTGCGTACCGGTTTACCTTCATACAAAATGGTGGTGCAACCATGAATGAGCGGCGCATACACAATATAGGAGTGCCCGACTACCCAGCCCACATCCGAAGCCGCCCAAAACACTCCATCTTGCGGCATGTTGTAGATGATCTGCATTGAATACTTGAGCGCAACCGCGTGGCCGCCATTATCGCGCACCACCCCTTTCGGTTTGCCTGTGGTGCCTGAGGTGTAAAGGATATACAGCGGATCGGTAGCGAGCACAGGCACACAACCGTGTGGCGTGGCCGATTGCACGACCGTGTTCCATTCCAAATCACGGGCATGAGTGAGCTCAGCGCGGCATTCGCTACGCTGATAAACCAAGACTTTTTCAGGTTTCCAGCGGCTATCCATAATGGCTTTATCGACCATGGGCTTGTAGGGAATCACCTTATTGATTTCCACGCCGCACGAGGCGGTCATGATCACTTTCGGCTCCGCATCTTCAATCCGTACCGCCAGCTCATTCGGTGCAAAGCCGCCAAACACCACCGAGTGAATCGCGCCCAAACGCGCACAAGCCAGCATCGCCATCGCCGCTTCTGGGATCATCGGCATGTAAATGATGACACGATCACCTTTGCTCACCCCTTGCGCAGCCAGCATGCCTGCAATTTTCGCGACACTGTCACGCAGTGCCGAGTAACTGTAGCGCTGCTTTTTGCCCGTCACGGGCGAGTCGTAAATCAGCGCAGTGTGATCGCCACGGCCTTGCTCGCAGTGATAATCGAGTGCTAACCAACACGTATTGAGCACACCATCGGGAAACCAACGTTCGATACCATGTTCGTCATTGGCCAAAATGGTTTGCGGCGGTTGAAACCAGTCGATCTGCTGCGCTTGTTTACGCCAGAAGGCTTCGGGCTGCTCTTTCGCCCATTGATATTGCTCTTGATAGGCAGACATCGCATTACTCCTTGCTCTCACTGAGGGCAGCGTAATTTGCGGGAACGCGTACCCATCCTTCCATTAGAATTCTGGCGCTGCGGCTCATGATCGCGCGCTCAATTTGCCAGCCTTGTTTACCTTGCTTGGCTTTCGCTCCGACTTTTAACGTGCCGGAGGGATGACCAAAGGTGACTGACGTACGCTCGCCGCCCCCGGCAGCCAAATTGACCAACGTGCCCGGAACGGCGGCAGCAGAAGCAATCGCCACGGCGGCCGTGCCCATCATGGCGTGATGCAGTTTGCCCATCGAGAGCGCGCGCACCAACAGATCCACGGAATCCGCTTCTACTCGCTTACCGCTTGAAGCTAAGTAACTTTTCGCGCCACTGACAAAAGCAATTTTTGGCGTGTGCTGACGGTTTTGCGCTTCTTCAATGCGCTCAATCAGACCCATTTTCAGTGCGCCATAAGCGCGTAGCGTTTCAAACTTGGCCAAGGCTTGTGGATCACTGTTGATGGCCTCTTGCAACTCAGTGCCTTGATAGCCAAGCGCTTCGGCATCGACAAAAATGGTTGGAATGCCCGAGTTGATGAAAGTCGCATTTAACGTGCCGATACCCGGCACTTGTAAATCATCCATCACGTTACCAGTTGGGAACATAGCGCCGCTGTCATCCGCAGGATCCACAAAATCGACCTGCACTTCGGCAGCCGCAAAGGTCACGCCATCGAGTTCAAATTCACCGCACTCCTGCACTGCGCCATTGACTATCGGCACATGCACCACAATGGTTTTGCTGATGTTGACTTGCCACACTTTCACCGCCACCACACCATTGTGCGGAATGCACTCAGCAGGAATCAGCCCAGCATGGATCGCAAAGGGCCCCACCGCAGCGGAAAGGTTGCCGCAGTTTCCGCTCCAATCGACAAACGGTTTATCTATCGCCACTTGCCCGAACAGATAATCCACATCGTGATCAGTGCGCGAACTGGCACTGACAATCACCGTTTTGCTGGTGCTCGATGTCGCGCCGCCCATGCCATCAATCTGTTTACCGTAAGGATCTGGGCTACCAATCACTCGTAACAACAGAGCATCACGGGCCGCACCGGGAAGCTGCGCTTCAAGCGGCAAATCGTTCAGACGGAAAAACACCCCTTTGCTGGTTCCGCCGCGCATGTAGGTGGCTGGAATACGAATTTGTGGCACTGTCTCGTTCATGCTGCCTCCTACTGCGCCAAAAAGTCTTGCGCAAAGCGTTGCAACACGCCACCCGCTTGATATACGTGCACTTCATCGGCCGTGTCCAAACGACACGTCACCGCCACATCGAGCTTCTCACCGTTTTGTCTGGTAACGACTAGGGCTAAATCTGCACCGGGCCTGATCTCACCCACCACATCAAACAGCTCAGTGCCATCGAGCGCTAGCGAGTGGCGATTGACGCCCGGCTTAAACTCTAGCGGCAGTACGCCCATCCCAACCAAGTTGGTGCGGTGAATGCGCTCAAAGCCTTCGGCAACAATCGCTTCAACGCCGGCTAAACGCACGCCTTTGGCCGCCCAGTCGCGTGATGAGCCTTGCCCATAATCCGCTCCCGCGATCACAATCAGCGGTTGTTTGCGGTTCATGTAAGTTTCAATCGCTTCCCACATGCGCGTCACTTTGCCTTCCGGCTCAATACGCGCGAGAGAACCTTGCTTGATTTGCCCGTTTTCTTTGACCATTTCGTTAAACAGTTTCGGGTTGGCAAACGTCGCGCGCTGCGCAGTCAGGTGATCGCCACGGTGGGTGGCGTAAGAGTTAAAATCTTCCTCCGGCACACCCATTTTAGTTAGGTATTCGCCTGCTGCGCTGCTCGCCAAAATGGCATTGGAGGGCGATAAATGATCCGTGGTGATGTTGTCACCCAAAATCGCCAGTGGTCGCATCGCTTTCAGGGTACGCGGTGCAGCCAACGCCCCTTCCCAATACGGTGGACGGCGAATATACGTGCTCATCGGCCGCCAGTCATACAGCGGCGAGCTCGCGCTTTGTGTCTCATCGAGTTTAAACATCTGGATATAGATCTGCTTGAACTGCTCCGGCTTGACCGCGCGGCCAACGACGGCATCAATCTCTTCATCACTTGGCCATAAGTGATTGAGATAAATCGGCTTGCCTTGCGCATCGTGACCCAGCGCGTCACGCTCAATATCAAAGCGCATCGTGCCTGCTATCGCGTAAGCCACGACCAGTGGCGGCGAAGCCAAAAACGCTTGTTTGGCATACGGATGGATACGGCCATCAAAGTTGCGGTTGCCAGACAGTACCGCTGTAGCGTAGAGATCGCGTTCAATAATTTCTTGTTGAATAGCGGGATCGAGCGCGCCACTCATGCCGTTACAGGTGGTACAGGCATACGCCACAATCCCAAAACCAAGCTGTTCGAGTTCAGAGAGCAGCCCAGCTTCTTGCAAATACAATTTGGCGACTTTCGAGCCGGGCGCGAAAGAGGTTTTCACCCAAGGTTGACGTTTAAGGCCGAGCTGATTAGCTTTTTTGGCGAGTAGCCCTGCCGCAACCACGTTGCGCGGGTTACTGGTGTTGGTACAGGAAGTGATAGCGGCGATGATCACCGCGCCATCAGGCATCAAGCCCTCTGCTTGTTGTGCTTCTCGTTGCTGAGCAGGTATGGCAATGCCGCGCGCGCTCAGATCTTTGGTCGGCAAACGGCGATGCGGATTGGAAGGCCCCGCCAAATTGCGCTCAACACTGGAGAGATCAAACTCCAGCACACGTTCGTATTCCGCGTGCTCTAAGCTGTCCGCCCATAAACCTGCGGCTTTGGCGTAGCTTTCGACCAAAGCAACTTGCTCTGGCTCGCGGCCTGTGAGTTTCAAATATTGAATGGTCTGTTCATCAATGTAGAACATGCCGGCGGTCGCACCGTATTCCGGCGTCATATTGGAAATAGTCGCGCGATCGCCAATGGTCAGCGCTTTCGCCCCTTCGCCAAAAAATTCCAGATAGGCTGAGACCACGCGCTCGCGGCGCAGAAATTCGGTTAAGGCCAACACAATATCGGTTGCGGTAATGCCCGGTTGGCGCGCTCCGGTCAGTTTCACACCGACAATATCTGGCAAGCGCATCATGGAAGGCCGACCGAGCATTACGGTTTCCGCTTCAAGGCCGCCCACACCAATTGCCAGCACACCGAGTGCATCAACGTGCGGCGTATGGCTATCTGTGCCTACGCAAGAATCAGGGAAAGCCACGCCCTCTTTCACCTGTATCACCGGCGACATTTTTTCCAGATTGATCTGGTGCATGATGCCGTTACCGGCAGGGATCACACTGACGTTTTTGAACGCGGTTTTGCACCACTCGATAAAGTGGAAGCGATCTTCGTTGCGTCTGTCTTCTACTGCGCGATTTTTTTCAAACGCATCAGGATCGCAGCCAGAATATTCCACCGCCAACGAGTGATCGACAATCAACTGAGTCTCTACGACAGGATTGACTTGCGCGGGGTCGCCGCCTTGTTCGGCAATCGCATCACGCAAGCCCGCCAAATCAACCAACGCGGTTTGGCCGAGAATATCGTGGCACACCACGCGCGCGGGATACCAAGGGAAATCAAGATCGCGTTTACGCTCGATAATTTGCAGCAGACTTTCGCTCAATTGCTCCGGCGGGCAGCGGCGCACTAAGTTTTCGGCCAGAATACGTGCCGTATAAGGCAAAGTTTGGTATGCGCCCGGTTTTAACGCCTCGACCGCCGCGCGCGTATCAAAAAAATCGACCTGAGATTGCGCAGGGCTTGGCGATAAGGCTTTACGATACAGACTGTTCATGTTTTTGCTTCCATTGCTTAGGAACTAAAAGATGCTGCTGGCCATTCAAATGGCTCTGAACCCTCCGCTGGAGGGTTCGTTGTACTTGTTCAGTGTTAGCCACGCTGTTCAATCGGCAGCCAAGTTTGATGCTCAGGCCCTACATAATCGGCACTTGGGCGAATAATTCGGTTGTTGGCACGCTGCTCATAAACATGCGCCGCCCAGCCAGTTAAACGGCTCATCACAAAGATTGGCGTGAACAATTTGGTTGGAATGCCCATAAAGTGATAGGCCGAAGCGTGGAAGAAGTCCGCATTACAGAACAGATCTTTCTCGCGCTTCATCACCGCTTCCACACGCTCAGAAACAGCGTAGAGATGAGAATCCCCCACCGCTTCAGAAAGCGCCTTCGACCACTCTTTGATTAAGGCGTTGCGTGGGTCACTCTCGCGATAAATCGCGTGGCCAAAGCCCATGATTTTCTCTTTGCTCGCCAGCATGCGCATAATGCCCGCTTCCGCTTCATCGGCACTGTGCCACTGCTCAATCATCGCCATCGCGGCTTCATTCGCTCCGCCATGCAAAGGCCCGCGTAGCGTACCAATCGCGCCTGTCACACAAGAGTGAATATCCGACAAGGTTGACGCACAGACTCTTGCCGCAAAGGTAGAAGCATTGAATTCGTGCTCAGCGTACAGAGTTAACGAGCAGTGCATCACTTTTTTGAACAGCTCGCTCGGCGCTTGGCCAGTGAGCATTTTGAGGAAATAGCCGCCAATCGAATCTTCACTTTGATCGGCGGTATCAATCCGCACCCCTTCATGACTGAAGCGATACCAGTAACAAATAATCGCAGGAAACAGCGCCAACATACGCTCGGTCGCCGCTTGTTGCTCAGCGAAGGTATGTTCAGGCTCAAGGTTGCCAAGAATGGAGCAGCCCGTGCGCATCACATCCATCGGATGCGCTTCAGCAGGGATCAATTCCAGTGCTTGTTTAAGTTTTTCGGGTAAACCGCGCAGGCCAATCAAACGAGTTTTGTACTGATCCAGCTCCGCTTGTGTTGGCAAATACCCCACCAATAGCAGGTGCGCAACCTCTTCAAACTGAGCATGATGGGCCAAATCGGTAATGTCGTAACCACGGTAGGTTAACCCGGTCCCCGTTTTTCCCACAGTACACAAAGCGGTGCTTCCCGCGCTTTGGCCGCGCAGCCCTGCTCCGCCTAACTCTTTTGCAGCAGACATGTCGAACTCCTTTTCTGGCTCTCCTTTTGGTGCTAGTGCACCGACCTCTTAGTGTCCACCTTCAGGTGTTTTAGGAGAGCAATTTCACGTTATTGGGTTTAATGTTCTCTTACTCGCGCAGCCACATTGGCTGTCAAACCTAAGAGAAGGTTGTTTTCCTTGGGCTCCCCTCGACTTAAGAGGGTTGTGAAAACAGCTGATCCAGCTTGTCTTCGTATTCGTGGTAATGCAGGTAGGCGTAAAGCTCTTTGCGCGTTTGCATTTGATCGAGCAGCGCTTCCTGATTCCCGTGTTCCAGCAAGTGGCGATACACATTTTCCGCGGCTTTATTCATGGCACGGAAAGCGCTGAGTGGGTACAGCACCATATCCACATTCACTGCCGCCAATTGCTCACCGCTGTAAAGGGGAGTCTGACCAAACTCGGTAATGTTGGCCAAAATCGGCACAGGTTTACCTGTGGCACTACGCAGTGCCGTTGAGAACTGTTCGTACTGTTTCAGCTCGGTCATGGCTTCGGGGAAAATCATGTCTGCGCCAGCTTCAACACAGGCGATCGCTCGTTCAATCGCACTGTCCATGCCTTCTACCGCTAAGGCATCGGTGCGCGCCATGATCACAAACTCAGGATTGATGCGCGCATCCACTGCGGCTTTGACGCGATCCACCATCTCTTGCTGGCTAACAATCGCTTTATTCGGACGATGACCACAGCGTTTTTGCGCCACCTGATCTTCCATGTGCACCGCCGCGGCTCCGGCTTTTTCCATCGCTTTGATGGTGCGCGCAATGTTAAATGCGCCGCCAAAGCCGGTATCAATATCCACCAGCAAAGGCAAATCGCAGGCGTTGGTGATGCGTTCCACATCTACCAACACGTCATTGAGTGTGGTGATGCCCAAATCTGGCAAGCCGTACGAGGCATTGGCAATGCCACCGCCAGAGAGATAAATCGCTTGATGGCCGATACTTTTCGCCATCATCGCGCAGTAAGGGTTAATGGTGCCGACGATTTGCAGTGGATGATGGGTTTTCACTGCCAGCCTGAATTTGGCGCCAGGACTTAAACTCATGGGATTCTCCTTAACCTTGTTGTTGGGCATCCAGCATTATTTGTTGTTCGATCAATTGGCGACTGCGCGAGATGTGGCGACGCATCAGCATTTCGGCCAACTCTTCATCTCGTTGGCGAATCGCACGCAGAATAAATTTGTGTTCTTCCAAAGCTTCTACCGGACGCGAATGCGAACGCGGCGATTGGTAACGATACATGCGCAGCAAGTGGTAAAGCTCATCACACAGCAAACCAATCAGTTGTTGATTGCGGCAGGCCTGAATAATTCGGTAGTGGAAATCGAAATCACCCTGCTGGTGAAAGTAAGAAGCACCTTCGACCTGATCGATATGGGTCGAATGTGTCGACAATAAGCTTTCTAAGCCCGCCAGTTCGATTTCGGTAATATTGCGCGCTGCAAGCCTTGCAGCCATGCCTTCCAGAGCTTCGCGCACTGCATACAGCTCAACCAATTTGGTGGGTGACAATTGAATCACTCGCGCACCGATGTGCGGAATACGCTCTATCAAGCCAAGCCCTTCGACTCGCATTAACGCTTCACGCAGTGGGCCACGGCTGACTTGAAACTGTTTGGCGAGCTCAGGTTCAGAGATTTTACTGCCCGGCGCGAGCTGACCTTCAACAATGGCTTCAATCAGATATTCGGTTAGATTCTCTGATTTGGTGCTCTCTTTTTCAGTGCTCGCTTGGCGGACTAACGGACTACTTTTCATCAATCGTGATTCTCATGTTCGCACCTAACTGTTCACAACTCACTCTGTGTTAAATGCGCATCGCTATCTTGGTCTGATGAAAAAATAGCCCATAAAAGTGTCGACAATCAAGATAATTGTCGACACTTTAGACTAAGGTATAAAGTTGAATACGTGGAGAAAGAAAGAGAAATTGAAGTAAAAACCTTTAAAAACAAATAGTAAAACAAAGTCCTCTTTTTTATTTCTCACTGACTGGTTGCGTATCACGATTAATATCTGTCTACACAATACGCCTTTCCATGCCGTCCACATCGCCTTAATCAGGCCGTAAACTTTATGAACATAATTCACTTAATGCCCAATATTGCTTTTATTGACGGATTAAAGACATTTATTTAACAGCTTATTAACCTTGGTTACATGCTCATTATCAGGAGCAGTGGTACCCCAAACCTTGGCCACAGAATCCTCACGATTGACGATAATGACTGACAAGCGTTAATCATGCCTCTTTTCGTGAGGTCGTGGTGAAAAAGAGATACCCCAATGACTTGAATCGTAGCCGACACCGCTGCCGCTGCAGGTCGAAAGGGGACAAAACAATAAGCATCAATGAGCTATATGATGCGCCAACATAAGGAACGTGAAACATGCTGAAGTTTTTTAAACCCTCCCTCACTGCCGCCATGCTGGCCGCTACTTTTTCTTTCTCCTCTCTCGCGGCTGACCTTGAAAAAATCCACTTTATCGTACCCGGTGGTGCAGGTGGCGGCTGGGATATGACGGCACGCGCCACCGGCGATGCGCTAATGAAAGCGAAATTGGTCGGGAATGCTTCTTACCAAAACCTCTCTGGCGGCGGTGGCGGTAAAGCGATCGCACACCTGATTGAAACCGCCGATCGTCAGCAAGATACGCTGATGATTAACTCGACCCCGATCGTCATTCGTTCGCTGTCTGGTGTTTTTCCTCAATCTTTCCGAGATCTCACGCCCGTTGCCGAAATCGTCTCTGACTATGGTGCTTTCGTCGTGGCGGGTGATTCGAAATACACCTCTTGGGAACAAGTGGTCGCGGATTTCAAAGCCAATCCGAAACAAATCAAAATCGCAGGCGGTTCAGCACGCGGTAGCATGGATCACTTAGTCGCTGCGGCAGCCTTTAAAGGCCAAGGCTTAGATCCAAAAGAAGTGCGTTACGTCGCTTATGATGCGGGTGGCTCCGCCATGACTGCCCTGCTCTCTGGCGAAACTCAAGTCCTTTCAACCGGTCTGGGCGAAGTGCTGGAGATGTCGAAATCCGGTCAAGTGCGCGTTCTGGCGATCACCTCTCCAAAACGTTTGGACATCGCACCCGATATTCCAACCCTTGCCGACTATGGCAACCCAACCACCTTCGTTAACTGGCGTGGCTACTTTGCCGCACCGGGCGTGAGCGCAGAAAAAGTCGCGGAGTGGAACGAAGTGTTCAAGAAGATGTTTGCCAGCGAAGAGTGGAAAGTGATCCGTGACCGTAATGGCTGGATTGACAGCTACAAAGGTGACAAAGAGTTTTACGCTTTCCTTGAAGAACAAGAGAAGCAAATGGGCGACCTGATGCGTGAACTCGGCTTCTTGAAGTAATTGCAGCAGAAGCGGAGCAATCCGCTTCTCTCACACTGTTTGCCGAGTAAACGTAAACACCGTGACTCCTTTGTTTATGGGTAAAGTTTGTTTATGGATAAAGTTCCTTTGACTTGCAGTCATACCCAAACACCTTAATGCTGCCTGCATTTTTGCTGGCAGTGTGACAGGTTTGGTTAATCCCCATTTATTAACTTGTGTTTACTCGGCTCTTTTCTCCTCTACCGTTCACAAACCCAATGGAGTTGGATATGTCGGACCTGCCAACCAAAATTTTCACCAAAGAAAACTTACTCTGCCGTGACCGAGTGGGAGCCATGTTATTCCTGCTGTTCACCCTTGGTTACGGCTATCAAACCTCACTCATCACCATGTTTCCGGGCGATGAGTTGGAACCCTTTAACGCCCGAACCTTACCGACCATTCTGACTTATGCTGGTATCGGTTTATCGCTGCTACTGCTCGTAGTGGGTCAGCCGGATAAAAAAAGCGGTGCGGTGCTTGAGTTTAACTGGAAACTGCTGATCGGCTTTTTGGTACTGATGGCGCTGTACGGCCTTGGCCTGACTTATCTCGGTTTTGTGCTGGCCACTTCCTTCTTCTTACTTGCTGGTTTTTACCTGCTGGGCGAACGACGTAAAAGCATCCTGTTTGGTGCTTCATTCCCCTTCGTGCTCGCTTTTTATTTGTTACTGACCAAAGGACTGGATGTGTATCTAGAGCCGGGTCATCTGTTTACTTTCGGATAGGAAATCATCATGTTAGACGGAATTTTACAAGGGCTGGCAACGGCGGTAATGCCGACCAACCTGATGATGGTCATGATCGGCTGCTTTGTCGGCACCTTCATCGGCATGCTCCCGGGCTTAGGCCCCATTTCAGCGATTGCGCTGATGATCCCGATTACTTACGGATTAGAACCCGCTTCTGGCCTGATTTTGATGGCGGGCGTTTACTACGGCGCGATTTTTGGTGGCTCAACCTCATCGATTTTGATCAACGCACCGGGTTGTTCTTCAACTGTCGTGACCGCATTTGATGGCTACCCAATGGCGCAAAAAGGCCAAGCGGGTAAAGCTCTGGCATTGGCGGCTTACGCTTCCTTCACTGGCGGTACACTCTCAGCCATTATGTTGCTGTTTGCCGCGCCTGCCCTAGCCAAAGTATCACTCAGCTTCCAATCCTCCGACTATTTCGCGCTCATGCTGGTTGGCCTTTCCGCCGTGGCCGCCTTTGCCGGCAAAGGCCAAGTCATCAAGGCATGGATGATGACTGTACTCGGTTTAATGCTTTCCACCGTCGGTATTGATAAAGGCATTGGTGTCGAACGCTTCACCTTCGGTCTGACCGATTTGATGGATGGCTTTAGCTTCCTACTCTTAGCCATGGCGACCTTTGCCCTTGGCGAAACCTTAATGGGCATTTTAAAACCAGATGCAGACAACAGTGCCAACGAGCAAGAGCAGATGAAAAACATCGGCAGCATGAAACTGACTAAGGAAGAAGTCAAAGAAGCGGCTCCGGTTTCACTGCGCTCCTCAATCCTTGGTTTCTTCACTGGCGTACTGCCCGGTGCAGGCGCAACCATTGCGGCTTTCTTGGCTTATGGAATGGAACGTAACCTCGCCCCCAAAGCTAAAAAAGAAGAGTTCGGTCAAGGCTCGCTTCGTGGCTTAGTGGCGCCAGAATCGGCCAACAACGCGGCATCCAGCGGCTCATTCGTACCACTATTAACGCTAGGTATTCCGGGTTCCGGCACCACAGCCATTATGTTGGGCGCATTGATCGCTTACGGCATTCAACCGGGGCCACGTCTGTTTGTTGATCATCCCGATATTTTCTGGTCAGTCATCATTTCAATGTACGTGGGTAACATCGTACTGCTGATTCTCAACTTACCTTTGATCCCGTACATCTCCAAACTACTGGCAGTACCACGCACTGTACTGTTGCCGATGATTCTGTTCTTCTCCATCACCGGCGTGTATTTGGTGTCGTTCAATACCATGGATGTGTATGTGATGATTCTGGTCGCGATGGGCGCAATTGCCCTGCGTCTAGCGAACTTCCCACTCGCCCCCCTCCTGCTCGGCTTTATTTTGGGCGGTTTGATGGAAGAGAACTTACGCCGTGCATTGATCATTACGGATGGCGAAATCAGCTTCCTGTGGGAACGCCCAATCACTTTAGCCTTTACCGTATTGGCGATTGTGACACTCCTCAGCCCACTGTTTGGCCGCTTGATGGAACGTAAAAAGCGTCCAACTGGTGCGAAACTGCCGCACTGATTAAAGTCTATTCTTTGCAAGAAGATAAGCACGCCACCTTGCGGTGGCGTTTTTCTATATTTCGCGACGATCTGTTCACTACTCTTGGAACAATCGACGTTCCCAGCCATTGTTTAAAATATCTCAATAATTTCCATCATTAGAAATCAATCATTCGACCCGCAAAACCACAATTCCGGGTTTTGAACGGATATAATCCATAAAAGGAAGATCGACAACTTTATTGTATTTGGATAAGGATGAAGCGTTACGGTAGAGAATTTGATTATTTTCTTTAACGATAATGCCGGTGTGAGTGACATCTAACCCTATTTTTGGAGAATAAACCCCAACTAAGTCACCATTTTGCAGATTATCGAGGACAGATTGAGTAATTTTATCACTCGGAATATAAGTGATCATTCGTGGAATAACTCCTAAACCTTGAATATATTCCCCGCCTTCTACTTTTTGATTTAACTGTTTAGGTATAGTGATAGCATCAGGACTCATCTTTTCAGTAATATCGATAGCAATCTGTGGTGATAATGCATACCAATCACTGAAGAAGTGCTTGCGGTCATAAAAATGAATATGGGACTTTTTATAGCGAATATTCATCAGGGAACTGAAAAATGATGGCGTATCGGAAGCTTGGCTTAACGCTACGACATAATCTAAATAGGTAAAACAATCCATCCCATCAAAGTTCACTACTAGCGCGTATGGCAGGTCGGAATGATGAACTAATGTATTCGCTTGATAGGGAGTATCCATAAATAAGCGAGATGTATGAACGAGTAAGTCACCCGATGCTAAATATGCATTCGGCTTTATTTCACTTTCGATAATAGCGTTTACTTTCTCAAGAGTACGCTCGCTAATACTAATGGCATATTCATCTGAGTGATGTGTTGAACAGGCAGCGAGTAATATTATCAGCAGAGCGCTAAAAGGCCGTTTGAGCATCGATTTTTTATCCTTATTATTGTGACTCATAAATCATGTCATTTATTCATAATGGCAATGCACCCTGCCTACTTGTACTTTGCACACTCTACCACTGTTCTATCCTTTGTCGACATTCAGTTTATGCTGTAAAAAAGCCGCCTAAATTGGCGGCTCGATTAGCTATCATACCCAAACGGCTTGGAGTTGCAGGCAGCAAGTGAGTTCATCCCAATGAGCATAGATAAACACTGTGATTGGAGTGAACAAACGTAACCAACACCGCTGCAGCTTCAAGTAGGAAAGGGATATTTTTCAAGCTCGCTTTAGTTTGTAACTGATAACCCTAGCAAGTCTTTTAGAAAAATAGATTAGTAGTTATAGTTCACACCAAGAAATACTTGGCTGGCTTTAGTAAAGTTAACATTGTCCAAGCCATCAAATTTGTTGCTAGCCAGATATTGATACTTATAACCTAACTCTAAATTCCAATGTTCAGTGAACATAATGCCAGCACCAACAGACGCTGCGAGCAAAGCTCCAGTATTACTTTGATTTTTGTCAGCACGACTTAAGCTTCTTACTGAGACATCTAATTCATCATGATATAGACCAATCTCTGCACCCGCTTTTACGTAAAACAGATCATTGAAGTTATGTTGAATATTCTGCCCTACACCAAGGATCGCGAGTTGACGCTCGACGACAAGCTTATTGTATGCATCAAATAGTGTAATTTCCGTATTACCATAATCTAAAAACACATAGCGAGTGGTCAATTGCTGTTCATTCAGTTGCTTTGTCGCGCCCCAATGAATACCTAGCATGGCGAATTTTTCATCGATATCTTTGAGATCTGAACTTGTATCTTTGTTGAAATCATTACCAAAATCAGAGCTTTTGAAACTAATACCAAATTGGTTGTTGGACATGGTTTCTTGGGTTGTTTCCGCTTGCACAGAGGACGCGAATAAAATGCTAGTAGCAAGCAAAGAAATAACTGTTTTCATAAAAAATAACCTTTAGGTATTTATAGTAATAACGAATGTCTTTTGCACAAAATCGATTAAATTTAACTCATTAATTCACAATAATCAGATTATGAACCTTAGAGACTATCGACATTGAGAAAAGAGTCGGCATTTTACTCATAAACACAAAAAATGAAAGTCAAATAATTCATTCACTTTTGGTAACTAAATTACACAACATCGTTTACTCATCTCTCTATATCAAAAAGTTCTTCAGCATTCAGTCTAACGCTTTCGAAACCATACATTATTTTATATTTAGTTGTTTTATATTCAGAACGTATCCTCACCGTGTTCATCCAAAAGTAGTAATTCAATCCTCCACATATACCCAATAAAAAGGCCTGATAATCATCAGGCCTTAAAAACAGACAAATCGACAATCTGCTTACTTCTTATTGGCGTATTTCATTGAATCCAGCGCTACAGCGAAGATGATGATCGAGCCTTTAATGATGTACTGCCAGTATGGGCTAACGCCGATGTAGGTCATACCGTAGTTGATTACTGTGAAGATCAGTACCCCGGTTACGACCCCAGCGATACTCCCCACCCCGCCAGCGAATGAGACACCGCCCACCACACACGCCGCAATCGCATCCAACTCATATAAGAAGCCTAAGTTGTTGGTAGCACTACCAATTCGTCCCGCTTCGAGCATACCGCCAAACGCATAGAACACACCGGAAAGCGCATACACTTTAAGCAGAGTCAAAGGCACGTTAACACCCGACACTTTCGCCGCTTCTGGGTTTCCACCAACCGCAAAAATGTTTTTGCCGAACACGGTTTTATTCCACAGTACCCACATAAAAATGATCGCGATAATGGCGTAGAAGGTGATGTAGGAGAACCGAAAATCCCCAATTCGGATAAAGCCTTGAGTGAAGGTAGTGAAGCGTTCATCAAAACCCGCAATCGGTGATGCACCGACCGAGTCGTAGTACAGCGAGTTAATGCCGTAGACGATGATCATGGTGCCTAAGGTCGCGATAAACGGCGTTACTTTGAGGTAAGCGACGATCACACCGTTGACCAAACCGATAATCGCACCAATCAAGCAGACACTAATGATGACCGCAAGAATCGGAATTTCACCCAAGCTTGGGAATACTTTGTTCACGTTATCCATTGATTGCAACAAAGTAGCGGAAATCACCGCGGCGAGACCCACTTGGCGACCAGCTGATAAGTCAGTGCCTTGAGTCACAATCAAACCTGCTACCCCCAACGCAATAATCACGCGCACCGAGGATTGAGTCAGGATATTACTGAGGTTACGTAAGCTTAGAAATGAGGGCTCTTGAATCACAATAATCGCCAGCAGAATAAACAGCACTGCGTAGATTGCGCCCTCTTTTAAATGTTTAATTGCAAATGATTTGACAGCATCCATAGTCATTTCCTTAGAGGTATCGAGAGGCCAGTTCTAGAATTTCGTTCTGAGAAGTTTGTTTGGTATTCACAATGCCTGCATTGCGGCCGTTGCTCATCACCATGATCCGGTCGGTAATTCCGAGCAGTTCCGGCATCTCAGAGGAAATAATGATGATGCCTTTGTCTTTCTTGGCCAGCTCTAAAATCAGCTGATAAATTTCGTACTTTGCGCCCACATCAATACCGCGTGTCGGTTCATCCAACATCAAAATCTCGGGTTGAGTCAGCAGCCAGCGCCCGATGATGACTTTTTGCTGGTTACCACCGGAAAGCGAACCGATATGAGTTTGATGCGACGGGGTTTTCACCCGCATAGAATCAATCACCCATTGCGTATCACTTTTCATCTTCTTGTCACTGAGTAGACCGTAAGGCGTTTTGTACTCGTCCACGTTGGCAACTAACGAGTTAAAAGTGATGTCGAGATTGGAGTAAATCCCCGTCGAGCGGCGCTCTTCGGTCACGAGTGCAAAACCGTTTCTGATCGCTTCATGCGCATCGTGATTTTTCATTTCACGACCATGGAGCAGAATATGTCCGGCACTGCGTTCACGCACACCAAAAATGGTCTCCACAATGTCGGTACGGCGCGAACCGACGAGACCCGCCACGCCCAAAATTTCCCCAGCTCGTAGTTCAAACGAAATATCTTGAATCGAGGGTTGATTGAGTGCGGTGAGATTCTTCACCTCAAGAATGACATTCTTCGGTTCGTTGCTTTTTTCAGGGAAACGCTGGGTCAGTTCACGGCCAACCATCATCGAAATGATCTTGTCCATGTCCAACCCTTTCAACGGACGCGTATCGACCCACTGGCCATCACGCAAAATGGTGATCTCATCGCAAATAGAAAAGATCTCTTCCATTTTGTGCGAGATGTACACCACCCCACAGCCTTTTTCTTTGAGCTTTTTGATGATGGTAAAAAGATGGTTTACCTCTTTTTCGGTCAGGGATGAGGTAGGTTCATCCATGATCACCACTTTGGCATCGTAGGAAAACGCTTTGGCGATCTCGAGCATCTGCATCTGTGAAACCGACAAGGTCGCGACTTTGACCTTCGGATCGATATCAATATCGAGTTCGGCAAAAATCGCTTTGGTATCCCGATACATTTTGTCGTGATCGACAAAAAATCCTTTGGTGGGATAACGGCCAAGCCAAATATTATCCATCACCGAGCACTGTTTTACTTGGTTCAACTCTTGGTGAACCATAGAGACACCGGATTCCAGCGCCTCTTTTGATGAGGAAAAGTTCACATGCTGGCCAAGAAAAATGATATCGCCTTCATCTTTCTCATAAATACCAAATAAGCATTTCAACAAGGTGGATTTGCCTGCGCCATTTTCACCCATCAAGGCATGAACCGAATGCGGACGCACTTTTAAATTCACCTTATCCAGAGCTTTCACTCCGGGGAACTCTTTACTCACCCCTGTCATTTCCAACAGGAATTCATGTGTTTGATTGACCATGGCATCACTTTTATTATGCAAAAATTCAGACAACACATATCAATGCGTGGTACACACGGCGTGATATCTCTGTGCGGCAAATCCGTTGATCTGTCGCTGAATCTTTCGATGTTGCAAAAATATATCCAAATTACTTAGCGTTGCAGCTTCAACATAAGAAGGGATTGTGAAGAGGGGATGTTTCCTTCCCCTCTTCTCGCCAAGGTTATTCGACGTTATTGATGTCAACGCCTACGTAAGGTACGCGAACGACCTTATTCTCAATAGTCCACTGAGTGCCTTCGGCAGCAGGTTTGCCATTGGCTAGATTACGCGCCAATTCAAAGGTCGCTTTAGCTTGGTTTTGCGCATCATTCAGCACCGTACCCGCCATGTCGCCGGACTTAATGAGTGCCAAGGCTTCTGCCAGAGCATCGACACCAAATACTGGGATTTTTTGGCCAGCACCGCGCAGAGCTTCAATCGCGCCCATCGCCATACCGTCGTTGTTGGCAATCACGACTTCGATCTTGCTGCCGTTAGGACCAGAGAGCCACGCGTCCATCTTGTCTTTGGCCATCGCGGTATCCCACATGCCGGTATCCATGTGCAGTTCTTGAGTTTTGATGCCGTTGTCGTTGATGGTTTGCACGGAGTAAGTGGTACGCGCTTCCGCATCTGGGTGGCCTGGTTCGCCTTTCAGCATAACGTATTGCAGTACACCATCGCCGTTTTTATCCCACGCTGGGTTAGCTTTCCACTGCGCAGAAATCAAATCGCCTTGAATGATGCCAGACTCTTTAGAGTCAGTTCCGACATAAAACGCTTTGTCATAACTGGCCATCGCTTCAGCGGACGGTTCTTTGTTGTAAAACACCACAGGAACGTCGTCGATTTTAGCTTTCTGGATGATGGTGGGTGCAGCCGCCGGGTCAACAAGGTTGATCGCGAGCGCTTGTACGCCACGCGCCAACATCACATCGACTTGGTCATTTTGCATCGACTGGCTATTTTGCGAGTCATTCATGAGGATACGCGTGTTGCTATCCGCCGCAGCTTCTTTTTCAATCGCTTGGCGAACAACCGACATAAAGTTGTCATCGTATTTGTAGATGGTAAAGCCAATGGTGGTATCTGCCAGAGCTTGTGTACCAAAACCCATACCAGCAGAAAGCATTGCTAAAACAGTTAACTTTCTCATTGAACAAGTCCTATTTGTTGTTTTGTATTACGTGTGTAGGGAACAACGCTTACTCGACCTTTTTGTACAAAAATCCACTTGCACAGTCAGTGAAAACGTTTACTCAGAAGTATAGTTTTAAAAAACACAATTAATGTGAACCAGTTAAAAAATTGTTCTTCAAACTGCCAAACTGTAACCATTTGTTTAAATAGTTTGAACTCAATAACAATTTAGTCCTTATATGATGACAATATCCGTGCTCACTCAGTGGCATAATGTCATATCTAAAAAAACAATGAGTGATAACGTTTACACCAAGCTAATGGTGGTGATAAGAATTGAGCTGCTTATGAAGTGATAGAAGTATAGATGGTGTTTTAACAAGATGACGAAAAATACCCATTCATTCGCTACTCACGCTCCACAGAGACGACAGATAAGTTTGCTGATTTCATTATTGGCATATGCCAATAATGGGCGCAAGATAGCGACGTAATCTTATTTAGGAGAACTAAAATGATTCTAGCCGTTCCTAGCCGCCACGGTGTGCCGTTTAACCATTTTGCCAAAGCGCCCTCATTTTCCGTTATCGATTCCAATACACAGCAGTTACAAACGGAATTCCATCTTGAACTTGACCCATCAAAGTCCTGTGGCAAAAAGTCAGCGATTCTGCATCAGCTCCGCCACTATCAAATCGAAGGAGTTGCGGTTAGCCAAATCGGACAATCCATGCTGCAAGCCTTGTTTAACGCAGGGATCCGCGTCTATGCTTTACCTAGGGGAGTTGCTTTAACCGATCTGGTATTAACACAGTTACAGCCAATCACGGATTTAAGTTATGGCAAAGCCTCACCAAATAAAGTCCATGGTGAACGAGGATGTGGTAAACACAGTAGCAATCCTTCAGGCTCGCGTAACACATTCGTTTCGCCATCGACACACCTGTTTCAGCGTGGGTTTTCCATCAAACGGTTATGGAAAGGAGAAGAGAGATGACGTATCTACTGGCTTTCGGTGCCTTTGTGCTCTTTGCGGTTTTAATGACGTTAGGGGTGATGGCTAAGCGCAAACCGATTCAGGGCAGTTGCGGTGGGCTGGCTAACGTAGGGATTGATAAAGAGTGTAATTGTGAAACCACTTGCGATACTCATCAGCGCAAGCTTTACCAAATTTCCGAACCCAAAAAATAAGCCCCCTCTGCAGCTTCAAGCAGGCAAGACATAAACGATTAGGCAGGAAATCTCCTGCCTTAATCTTATTGTGCTTATATTTATTGTGTGCTTGAGGGGTTCATCGTAGGTCGGCACTCTTGCTCATTCGGAGCCAGATAAGGCGATAAAATCGGTGCCATACCTTTCAATACCTGCACCGGCAGTGCCGAGGTAAAGGTAAATTTCTCTGAATCACTTCCCGCGACGTACGCGGTTAGTGTTCCAAAGTGACGATCGCCCAAATAGAAAACAAAGGTGGCAGTTCGGTTACGCGCTAGAGATTGCACAACAGTACCAGCGCGGTTGACCGTTTGTAAGCGGTTATCGCCCGTTCCGGTTTTACCACCCAATACTATCGGCGTACCATCCGGCAGTTTAAACACACCAGAGATCCGTCTGGCTGTACCACTGTCCACCACCTGAGATAACGCCCCGCGCAACGCTCTTGCGACTTCGACAGGCAAGACACGCACGCCTTGAGTTTCAACAGGCGTGAACTCGGTTTCAAACGGAGTATCTTGCGCAAAATGCAGATGGTTAATCCGTTTCGTCGGCACACGTACACCATCGTTTAAAATAATACCCATTAATTCAGACAAGGCGGCAGGCCTATCACCCGAGCTACCCAGTGCAGTAGCAAGAGAAGGCACAAGGTGATCAAACGGGTAACCTAAGCGTTGCCAGCTTTGGTGAATATCCGTAAAGGCTTCCACTTCCAACATGGTGCGCACTCGGCTGTCACGGGCATTACGGTGACGAGTTTTAAACAACCAGCTGTACACTTCTTGGCGTTTATCACTGCTGGCCGCAACAACATCGCTAAAAGATGCCTGATGGTGTTCATTGAGATACCCCAATAGCCACAGTTCAAGCGGATGTACCCGAGCGATATAACCTTGATCCGGCAGTGAATATTTACCACGTCCATACTTGTTATACAGTTTCTCAAGCTGTTTATCAGTAAGCTTATCGCGCGTAATAGGCGGTAATTTATCATCCATAAAGCGCACAAACTCGCTAACGGATGCCTCTGGCAATAGGTAACGATGTACCGCTGCTAAGCGGTCGGCACTCGGTTTTAAACCTTCGAGCAGCGTCGCCATACGCTCGTCTGTCGTTTTATCTTTGTATTTACGCCAGAAGCGAAGTAGATATGCTCTACCCTCTTTATCCGCAAACTGACGCAAGTATTCCATGCGGCGCGGATCTTTATCATCCTTCATCAATTGAGCTCGATACCCTTCACTGTATAGGGTGTAGCGCTCAATATCTTTCATTAGTCGCACGAAAGGCAGGTTGATCGACTCACGCAATGCATCACGCATCGTCACGATACGTTCATCATCTTCTTTACGGAAGTTATTGAAGGTATGGATACCTCCACCGGTAAAAAAGCGCTCTTTCGGATCTGCGGAATATTCTCGTTCCAATGCCGCTTCTAACATAGTCGCCAAATCGCGTTTTGGACTCGTCAGTAACCATTCCAATGACCAGACGCTCAAAGTATCTTGTGCCTCTACCAGATGGCGGCGAAGTTCCATTACCGACAAGTCATGATATTTACTGTGCAGTTTGGCGATAATCTCAAGATAAGTCGTTAATACACGCAGCTTAGCGGTAGAGCCCAACTCCAACTTACTTCCTTCATTGAGGTCGAACGGTTGATTGGTGTTGTCGGTTTGCACACGCACTTTGAAACCTTCATCCGTTCGTTCAAACAGTGTGAAGCTGTAACGCACATCCGCCGTTTTTTCTGCCGCCAGTAAACGGAAACCAAGAATGCCCACTTGCGCTGCGTACTCAGGATTCGCCAATTTCTGCAAATAACGAGTAACTTCACTTTGTAATTCAAAGTTCAGCGTGGTTGAGGCGCTAAGATCCATTCGGTCAAGATCATACAAACTCACCCCAAGCTGACGGCTTAAATGGGTACGTGCCGCCAGTAAACCTTTATTGGTATTAATTCGAGTCACCGCAGGTTGACGCACAAAATCACGGAACTGCAATGTTGCGTTCAGTGCCGCATCCATTAATGATTTTGAAATCATCTTTTCACGGTAGAAAAGTCGTATGTGACTGTCGGTTAAGGCATTTAAATCAGGACGACCCGATACGGCTAGGTAGTATGACGGGCGACGATGAGCAATCATCAGCGCAACAACCTGACGCAATGCCAAACCTTGTTCGGCGAGATTAACAGACTGATTGAGTCGAGTATCCAGCAGTTGATTGACACGCTCTGGATCCGCTGCAAACCATACCCACAAACCATCACCTAAACCATGCACTTCACCATAACCGGGCGCAGCCGACAGCGGCACTGAGTTCAAATAAGCCCACACCACCAACTTACGCGCCTCTAGGGTATTGGCCCCAAGTCGATAAGCACGTACACTCGCCGAAACCATTTGGCGGATTTTCTCTTGTGGGCTGTAAGTCAACCCATCTTCTGAGTGACGGTATTTCTCAACTTGAGTCGCCAGCGTACTTCCGCCCGCCGATTGCCCATCCAAATCGAGCGCTTTACCGACCTGAGTCAAAGCCGCTTTAAAAAAGCGTGGCCAATCTACAGCAGGGTTCACCAGCGGATTTTTATCGCTCAACAAATCGCGGTTTTCGATGAACAATAGCGACTGCACAATCAGATCAGGGATCGCGTTAAAGTCTGCATAGTGGTTGCCGGGATAACGGAATTGATAAACGGGTTCAGTACGGCAATCAAATAAGGTAAGTCCAGCTTGCACTTTTTCCGTGTAAGGCACATACAGTCCATATTGCGCATAACGCTGAAGCTCATCGGAAAAACGCACTTGCTGGCGAATTGTAAAACCACGCTGCAATAGACGCTCTTGAATATTCGGTAGCGCCACATAACCTAAACGCTGGTCGAAAGGCCCGTAACTCGGGAACGCGATTTTGTCACTAGCTCCCGGCTCAACTTGATAGGTCAACCCAGCCGCATAACGACTGATTTCACGCGATTGCAGTGTTGAGGTTTCCATTTCATGGAACAGAGCGGCACCACCTGCTGTACCAATAAGCAGTACCGCAATTAGCCAGTATCGAGGTTTGTTTTTTTGTGCGCGTCGACGCTTTTTTAACACGCGGCGAGGAATTGAGTCAGAAGCCACTTAGTTGAATCCGTTTAATCACTGAGAGTGTAGCCATAAAGCAACAAGAAGAACTCATCGATAACCGATGATAATAGTGTAGAAGTGTAGAGAAGTTACTGAGTTTAGCGAACAGCATTTTCTTATCTGGTTAAAATCGTACCTGATGTATTTTTCGAACACTATGCATGGCGCACATCATTGCATAATGCCGATCGTGTGAACAGTACCTATGAAAAGAAAAAATACTCGTCGTGCCACATATACAGAACTCTATTTTGATAAACATTCCGTTTTCTGACAGAAACAAACAGAAATATTCGTTTTACTGATGATATTTTCAGTTAGTATTGGACGTTTGTTCCTTGATGGATAAACCGTAAATACGAGGTCCCCATGTCTAACCAACCCAGTCTCTACATTATCGAAGACGACACTAAACTTCGCGAAATGTTGGCCGAGTACATGACCAATCAAGGTTTCCAAGTAACCACTTTTGCGACTGGCGAAACCGCTCCCGAACAAATTCTGCTTAATCAACCTGATCTGGTTCTGCTCGATCTTATGCTACCTGGCGAAAATGGCCTGACAATTTGTAGACAGATCCGTGCACAATTTCTCGGTAAGATTCTCATGCTTACCGCCAGTGATGATGATTTTGACCATGTTGCGGCTCTTGAAATGGGCGCCGATGACTTCGTCAACAAGCCAATAAAACCCAGAGTGCTTTTGGCGCGGATCCGCATGCTGATGCGCCGAGAAGAGCGAACCTCCGCCAGTGCCGATGCTACCCATTTATTGCAATTTGGCGGTCTTTTACTTAACCAAAGCCGACGCCACTGCGAATTGGATGGAGAAGTGATCAACTTATCGGATAGTGAATTCGATCTGCTGTGGCTCTTAGCTTCAGCGGCGGATCAAGTTGTATCACGCGAGTTTTTGACCAAATCACTTCGGGGGATTGAGTATGATGGGCTAGATCGGACAGTCGACAACAAAATTGTCACTTTACGTAAAAAGCTATGTGATGACTCTAGCACGCCGAAACGGATCATTACGGTACGCGGTAAGGGATATTTATTTGTGCCTGACACTTGGTAAACCTAAGTTGATTTAAAGGAAACCTATGCGCCGCATTTACATCGAGTCACTTGTCTCACTGATCGTGCTGTTTTTTGGCAGCTTGGTCAGCTATAGCTTTATTGTCTATGAATTAGATACCGACTATGACTACGTACTGGAAGATTATCAGGCAGAAGCCTTACAGACTTTATTAAGTCAAATTCGTCAGTTAGACAGTCCAGAATCGGCGAAAACCGCACTGCGTGGCTATGCCGAACATATCCACAAAACTGTCGACTTACTACCACTCACCGAATTACCACCAGAAGTACAACAGCACTTTTCGAGTGAGGCAGCGCATTCTCCTATTTTCCACGATGATGACCGTAATTTATGGCTTCAGTTGGACTCCAACGAGCAAATTTATCTCCTCAAACCCGACAGCCACTCTCCTGTCTATCAAGCCATAGATCGCGCCGATAACCTATTGTTTGTCTTTATGTTAGGTGGATTTGCTCTCTATTGTATGTTCTTAATTTGGTTTTTGAGTCGCCGGCTACGTGAGTTGGAGCGGGTCACTCACGATTTCGCAAATGGTAATTTGCAAGCGCGAGCGAGTACTAAAAGCAGTAAAAGCGTGGGTAAGCTCAACCATAGCTTTAACATGATGGCCGATAAAATCTCTCACCTGATCCTCAGTAACAAAGCGCTCACCAACGCCATCGCACATGATTTACGCACCCCGATCTTCCGTATCCAGTGGCAAGCTGAAGTGTTAGCCGAAAGCCAGTTGAATGCAAAACAGCAACAGCAAGTTGCGAGCATTATTGAGGACACGGAGGAAATGGAAACCATGGTGGATGAACTGCTGTATTACGCCAAACTAGAACATCCAGAAAGCGACATCCAGAGTCAGTATTTAGAAGTTAATCAGTGGCTTGCCGACTTTATTGACGAGCAAAGCCATAAAAGCAGTTTACAAATACAATACCTCCCTTCTCTGCAACCCTTAATGCTGGATGCCGACCCTCAATTGCTCACAAGGGCATTGGTTAACCTCATCCGTAATGCAGAAAAGTACGCAGGTGATCGTCTACTGATTGAAGCGAGTACCGTCGACGCTAAGCTCTGCATCGCCATACACGACAATGGACCGGGGATTGAAGAGCAACATTGGCCGCATATCTTCGATGCCTTTTACAGCACTGACTCGTCACGCAACAAAGCGCAGTCAGGGTTTGGGCTTGGTCTTGCCATCGTTAAGCAGATCATGGCGCGTCACCAAGGTGAAGTCACGCTGACCAAGAGTCCATTGGGCGGAGCTTGTTTCTCGCTATGGCTACCTCTATACCCCAACAAACTGGAGTTGCCAGTAAACAAGCAGTGAGTTGATCCCCATGAGCATCAATAGACAATGCGATTGGGGTAAACCCTCGCGACCCGCACATGATTTCAGCTTCAATTAGAAAAGATAAGTAGACAGGGATAAGCCGCTCTGACAAAAGTCAGACATAGCCATACAAACTATTGATATTGTCCTCGCTAGCGATTTTGTACAGTGTTCACATCCAAACATAAGCTCTTAATTGGAAGGACATAATGAAAAAGATCGCACTATTTATCACAGCATCACTTATCGCAGGCAACGCTCTAGCTGCCCAAACTTACATTCGTAACGGCAATATCTATACCCACGAAGGTCAATGGGCTGCGGAAGTGGGTGCTTTTGGCAGTACTGACCTACTCAAGGATCAAGACAAATCTTACGGTGCTTTACTGAACTTTGGTTACCACGGTGAAGATTTCAACGCTGATCTTTCAGGCCTCAACTACCGCTTCTTAGGCAACACAGGCGATATCGTGAATCTAGGCACTTATCTGACTGGCAGCGGCGTTGCTTATGACCAAGATTCAGCAAACAGTGTCAAAGGCATGGACAAGCGCAAAGCCACGGTTGACCTAGGTTTAAACGCCGATATCGCGCTGGGTGACGGTACGGTATCAACCTACTTCCAACACGATATTCTTAATGAGAACAAAGGCTACAAAACGGGCGTTAACTACTTCCATATCATCGATTTGGGTGTCGCTGACTTAGTACCTTTTGCTGGTATCAGTTACCAGAGTTCGGATTACAACAACTACTATTTCGGTGTAAAAGACAAAGAAGCAACCGCGCAGCGTAAAGCCTACCATGCGGGTGGCGACTTCTCTTACAACCTAGGTTACAAATTGGTTTACCCAATTAATGACCGTTGGGAAATCACCCAAACCAGTGCTTACACTCGTTTAGGCTCTGATATCGCTCATTCACCCATCGTCGACAGCGCAAACCAGTGGCTCGTTGGTGCAACCGTCGCTTACCACTTCTAGTCGGCTAGCACTTCTGAACGATACCGCCTTCAGACAGGAGCTCCTCCTGTCTGATTTTTCTGCTTGAACTGCCCTGCGCTACCGAAATGGCTTTGATATGAACCCACGCATTGATTATTTAAAAAGCTTATCCACTCTCGCTGCTGAAATTTATCCCGATATTCGCGGGGTCAAGAAGCTTCGCTATAACGCTCGTTTCTGTCTGTGGGGGATCTTGATGCCGGATACCTTGGCTCGTATCCAAGATTTACTGAATCAGCCCTCTTTTCATCCGGTTCGCCAACACTATCCACGCACCTTGGAAAAACCGTTGAAACCTTATGTCTGTGTGAAATGGCCACCCCAAGAGCGCGCACAACGGCTGATTGAACATTTTGCATTTCTGGAAAAGCGCCATGCTCAACTGCTTCCGCTCATTTATCGTCATCAAGGCTGGTCGCTGTTTCAACACGAGTTGTTTTCGATTCAGCTCTGCCACGGCCCAGAGCGCGAAGGTTCACTTGCTCTGGTCTTGCTCAGTCAAGATCACCAACCCCTGTTCACGCTCGCGTTCAATATCAGTGGTCGTAACAAGCCTGTGATTCATATTGGCGCGTTGCAAGGCCCGGGACCCAACGTTGAAAATCGCCAAGAGATCATCCGTCAATTAACCCATCAGTTGCATGGATTGCGTCCTAAGGCGCTGATTATGGAAGTCCTGCTGATTTTGGCACGCTACTGGTGTGTAGAGAAAGTTTATGGTGTGACTAATGAGGGGCATGTTTATCAAGCGCTGCGTTACATCGGCTCAAAACGCAGTTCGGTACGCTTTCAGTATTCCGAGTTATGGCAAGAAATGGGCGGTGAAGCGATTAACCCTTATTGGCATTCGCTCCCAACGCATCCACCGCGTAAAGCCCCTCTCAGCTTGTCGAAAACTAAGCGCCGACTCTATACCAAACGTTATGCTTGGCTGACCGAGCTTGAACAGTCGATTCAAGCTAATTTGCAGCCTTGGGATAACGAGATTCACCACTAAGCTCACCTAACATCGCCTTTCCCGACTTCAACCACGCAGTCGGGAAAGCACAATGGTATTATCCAACTCGCTTTGCCATTCGGTGTAATCTAAACGCTGATCAAACACATAGTGAGTCACTAAACTGCGGACACAATCCACCAAGATTTTAGCGCTCCACGGTTTGTCAAAGTAGTGATGAATCCCAGCCGTGTTGATGGCATTAATGGTGTCGGTGTGGGTAGCTTGCCCAGTGAGTAAAACCTTTTTAGTGTGTATGAAGCGAGGGTCAGCGCTGATTTCACTGAGCAACTCGACGCCACTTTTGCCCGGCATCACGTGATCAGAAATCACGACCGCCACCCATTCCCCTTGGGCATCAAGGTCATCCATCAGCTCCAAAGCTTCGTCTGCCGATTCGCAGTCTTCAATATTGATCCAGCGGCTCAAGGGCTCTAAATCCTGTAACACCGCACTCAGTACTTCGCGTTGATCATCCACGCAAATGATGTTCAGTTTCTCCATGGTATCCCTCAACTGGTAATTTAATCCTAAAAATGGTTTTGTCCTGATCGCTTTTCACCGCAACGGTTCCGCCATAGCCAGAGACAATACGTTTGACAATCGCCAGCCCCAGCCCAAGCCCAAACGAGAGCCCCTCTTTCTTGGTGGTAAAACTGGGTTGGAAAATCTTACGCCGCGTGGCCTCATCTATTTCTGGTCCATTATTGGCGACCGTCACGTATAGACGCTGGCGAGAACAGCGGGTTTGAATATCAATCGTAGGTTCCGTGGTTTGCGCCATCGCATCACAGGCGTTTTTAATTAAATTGATCCACACCTGTACCCACTCGGTTTGCGAGCCTTTGATGATGGGTAAACTTCCCGGACGCATCCGCACGGACACACGACGTAAGTCACTTTGTAACAGGGCCAAAGCGCGATTGATGGTGCTGTTCAAATCCACTTCTTCATCCAAGCGAATATCCGCTCGACCAAGCTGCTTAACCGATTTGACTATCCCAACCGAATGTTTTGCGGCCAATCGCAAGTCATGCAAATCTCGCCCCATCTGCCAATAACGAATCGCTAAATGCGGATTTTTCAGCCAGTGAGCGGAAAGCTCATTAGCGGGAACCGCGCGGGCTAACTCGCGGGCGATATCTTTGGGTAGCTGATACTGCTTTTCAAACACAGCACCGCGTTCACGCGCTTCACTGGACGACACTTTCTGCCCAAACAGCAAACCAAAATCGAAAAACTGACTCGCTTCTGGATGCACTTCTTCCAGTAACTCCATAAACAAGGCTTCTAGGCGTTCTGTTTTACTGCTGACCACCCCAATCGCATTGTTGAGCTCATGAGCAATGCCCGCCGCGAGCTGGCCCAGCGTCGTCATCTGCTCAGCAGAATATAGCCGCTCTAAAGCACGTTCTTTGGCAACCGCTTCTTGAGTGGCTCTTCGCTGCCGCTGAGATAACTCAGCCACAATCACAGGCATGAATTGAGTGCTGAGTGAACCATACTGCTCCACATCCTGCACTGGTGTATCACGATCAATCCACGCTAACTCGACCTCACTATCGGCAATCACAGTGGATGACGCCGTCCACAAGCCAGAGAAAAAACTGTGTACCCCAATAAATGCGCCGGAAGCGGCAGAAAAAACTTTAATGCGCCGCTCACCTTTTTCCGCAAAATAGCCAGAAACGTGGCCACTTCGTAAATAGTAAAGCCGATCGTTATAACCATTTTGGGCAAGCAAAATTGACCCAGCCGGTAAGGTAATACAGCGATCGGCATGGTTGAAATAGCGCTCAATAACGGCCGCTAAGTTGGACATAACGTTTCCTTAATGGCCGACCATGTTGAGGATCCACACCATCACAAAGCTCATCAGTACCCCAAAAATCCCCAAGATAATGCCCACTTTTGCCATTTGTTGGCTCTGTACATTCCTTGTTGCATGAGCCAGCGCATTCGGTGGCGTACTGATCGGCAATGACATCCCTAAAGACGCCGCAAAAGTGACCACCAGAATCAGCGTCACCTCACCGCCCAAAGGATTGAGTGGCGTCATGGATGCCCCAAGCGCGGCCATGATAGGCATCAGCAAGTTAGCAGTCGCGGTGTGTGACATAAAATTCGCCATCAGCAAACAGAGGATAGCCGCACCGAGAATCACGACATAGGGCGAATATTGGTCAAACGGAATACTGTGAACAACCAGTTCTGCCAGACCGGTTTTATCTAAGGCTAAACCTAAAGCAATACCACCAGAAACTAACCACAACACATCCCAAGAGATCATTTTTAAATCTTCTTTGCCAATAATGCCGGTCACCGAAAAGACCGCGACAGGGATTAAGGCGACTGAATAGGAGTTCATACCGTGCAGTGAACCGAGCATCCACAATAAAATGGTCGACGCAAATGTGATGTAAACAATGATGGCTTTGGGCGTTTTTAAAAACTTACCTTTGATGGTTAATTCAATGGTTTTCTGCTCCGCGCGATACATAAACTCAATCAGCAGCCAAGCGAGCGCCATTAAAATCACCACGAACGGGATCCCAAATGCCATCCATTCGGCAAACGTAATTAAGTTATCGCCCACCAAATATTTCAACGCGATTGCATTGGGTGGCGTCCCTATGGGAGTACCAATACCTCCAATATTAGCGGCCACCGGAATACAGAGCGCAAACGCCACACGCCCCGGATCTTTAGGGCCAAAAACAGCAATCACTGGCGTTAAAATAGAGAGCATCATGGCCGTAGTAGCTGTGTTCGACATAAACATCGAGAACACTGCGGTGATCATCATTAAACCCAACATCACGTACTTCGGATTATTGCCAAATGGTTTGAGCAGTACGCGGGCTAAGTTGACATCCAGCCGGTATTTGGTTGCGGCCATCGCGAGGAAAAAACCGCCTAAAAACAGCATGATAATAGGGTTGGCAAAGGTTGCCATGATTTCAGTTGATTTCAGCAAAGCACCAAATTCGCTTGTCCCCTCACCCAACCGAAACAAAATGAAGCCTTTATCGGAAAGCATCAGCACTTCGAGCACAATGATCACCACCGACGTGGAATAGATAGGAATCGGTTCAAATACCCACAAGAGCGCCGCTAATAGGAAAATCGCGATGACCCTTTGTTGTATGACAGTCAGCCCTTCGAAAGGGAATGCGGTGGCAGGAAGCATCAAGACCAACATGGGGATCAGCAACGGAATAATATATTTAAGATAAGGGCGCATCATATTCACTCTTCCTGAGAATCGATTATGTGTTTGGCGAGGAGCTGGCACGCTATCACCGCGGCAATCGTCATTATTGATGCTTAAAAAAGAAATGTTTGGTGTTAGATCAATGATTAAAGTTTCTTAACAGGGGAATACACAAAAGTGAGTCACAGTTAACAAATCGTTCACTGAAAATGGCTCTTAAGGCAGAAATAATAAAAACATAAATAAATTTATCTGCGCTTTCTGTGGCATTTGCTAACTTTATTTATAAGAGTCGTCAATTGACAATTGAAATGATAGTATGCGCCGACTTTGGGACATACGTAACTTTGTCGCAGATAAGGATGTTGTTATTCACGCGACTTTGAGTGACATCAATCTAAAGGTAAAACATTCATGTTTCTAAAAAACTTGTCGATAGGCAAAAAAATTGCAGCCTCGTTTTCGGTTATTGCAGTAATTAGCCTAGGATTCGCCATCTACCTGATTTCAGAGCTAGATAAAATCCAATCTGAATTACTCAACTACACCGATGACACCTTACCGGCAATGGAAAATGTCGATGCGATAAAAGACAAGATGTCTTACTGGCGGCGTACCCAGTTTGCGGTACTGCCAATGAAAGATGAAGCGCAAATTCGCCAAACTATCGAGCGTAATAATCGCGTTCAAGCAGAAATCAACGATTCTCTGGTGGCTTACGGTAAAACCGTATGGCCGGGCGAAGAAGAGCAAACCTTCAAACGTCTCATGGGAAATTGGAATGCTTACACGGCGGTCACCGATCAATTTAACCAGACGCTTTTGACCCAAGGTGCCGATGACGCTTACCCCATTTTGGCCAACTCACTCAGTACTTTCGAAGCGTTAGAGAGCGATTTCACGCTCCTGATCGGCATTTTGCATCAAGCCATGGACAGCAACAAAGTGCAAATCTTAAGTTCAGTGAAGACGCTCAACTCCACCTCAGTGGCCAGCAATATCGCTATTTTAGCCATCATGGTGCTCATGACTTGGCTGTTAACTCGCCTAATCTGCGGTCCGTTGGCGATTGTGATGAAGCAGTCGAATGCGATTGCCAAAGGCGATCTGTCGCAGACGATGGATCGCTCCTCTATTGGTAACGACGAATTGGGAACCTTGGCCAATGCGTCTGAGCAGATGCAGCAAAACCTCCGTCAACTGATTGATGAAATCATTTCAGCGGTGACTCAGCTTAGTAGCGCAGTAGAAGAGATGACGCAGATCTCTAACCAATCTGCAGATGGTATGAAAGAGCAGCAGTACCAAATCACTCAAGTAGCAACAGCAATGGCGCAAATGAAAGCGGCAGTGGCGGACGTAGCTCGTAACACCGAAGACTCCGCTAGCCAAGCGATGGCAGCCAATCACAAGTCACAAGAAGGGGCTCGTGAAAATGCTTCTATGGTTCGCTCGATCCAACAAGTGGCCGATATTATCGGAGAGGCGGGTCAAACTGTGAGTGAACTTGAGCAGCAATCTAGCCAGATCAACGTTGTGGTTGATGTGATCCGCAGTATTGCCGACCAAACCAACCTCCTCGCGCTCAACGCGGCTATCGAAGCGGCACGTGCCGGTGAATCAGGTCGCGGCTTTGCGGTGGTTGCGGATGAAGTTCGGACTCTGGCGGGTCGTACCCAAGATTCAACCGGTGAAATCACCACGATTATTGAAAAACTGCAAGTCATGGCCAAACAAGCCAAAGATGCGACTGAACGTTCTCGCTCGAGTATCGATAAGTGTGTGGAACAAGGTAACCACTCTCAGTCTTTGATGATCTCTATCGAAGAGTCGATTGCCAATATCGCCGATGTGGGTACACAAATCGCCAGCGCATGTAGTGAACAAGATTCGGTCGCGGATGAACTCAGCCGCAATGTGGAAAACATTCACTTGGCGTCACAAGAAGTCGCGCAGGGTTCACAACAGACAGCCCAAGCTTGTCGTGAACTGACTCAGCTCGCGGTTTCGCTACAAGATACACTACGCCGATTTAAGATTCGTTAATTTTCACGCTACCTACAGGGCGGCGTCTTTCTCTATTCTTCTTGCGACTTGGAGCAGCCGCTTCTCAGTCGCAAGAAGAATGTTCCATCAATGATAACCACAGGAGATATCATGCATTTTAAAGCCACGCTGCTTTCTCTCTCTATCGCGGCGACTTTGCCTTCTTTCTCTCTCTCTGCTGCGCCATTACACATCGACACCGCTTTACCGGATGCCGCTCAAATTCAGCAAAGTAATTCTTGGCTGGAGATTAGCTTAGGCCAATTCCAAAGCAACATTGAACAATTCAAATCACACATGAACGCCAACACCAAAATTTGCGCCATCATGAAAGCCGACGCTTACGGTAACGGTATTCGTGGTTTAATGCCGACCATTATCGCGCAAGGCATTCCTTGTGTGGGGGTGGCAAGTAATGCAGAGGCGCGTGCGGTGCGTGAAAGTGGCTTTAAAGGTGAACTGATCCGTGTGCGCTCTGCCAGCCTAAGTGAAATGTCCTCGGCACTCGATCTCAATATCGAAGAGCTGATTGGTACCCACCAACAAGCCCTCGATCTGGCGGAGCTTGCCAAACAAAGTGGTAAAACGCTCAAAGTTCACATCGCGCTGAATGACGGCGGCATGGGCCGTAACGGCATTGATATGACCACGGAAGCCGGCAAGAAAGAAGCCGTCTCTATTGCGACTCAACCTTCGTTGAGTGTCGTTGGCATTATGACCCACTTCCCGAATTACAATGCGGACGAAGTGCGCGCAAAACTGGCTCAATTCAAAGAGAGCTCAACTTGGCTAATGCAACAAGCCAATTTGAAACGTGAAGAGATCACACTGCATGTTGCGAACTCTTACACCGCGCTCAATGTGCCAGAAGCACAACTGGACATGGTTCGTCCAGGTGGCGTGTTGTTTGGTGATTTGCCAACCAACCCTGAATACCCATCGATTGTTTCTTTCAAAACACGTGTGTCTTCGCTGCACCATTTGCCAAAGGACTCAACTGTGGGTTATGACAGTACTTTTACTACCAGCCGTGACAGTGTGCTGGCGAACCTGCCTGTGGGTTATTCTGATGGTTACCCGCGCAAAATGGGCAATAAAGCCGAAGTGCTGATCAATGGACAACGCGCCAAAGTCGTGGGAGTGACATCGATGAACACCACTGTGGTTGATGTGACCGAGATTAAGGGCGTGCTCCCCGGTCAAGAAGTGGTTCTGTTTGGTCAGCAACAGAAGCAAAGCATCGCGGTCAGTGAGATGGAAAACAACGCTGAGCTGATTTTCCCTGAGTTGTATACGCTGTGGGGAACCAGTAACCCACGTTTCTACGTGAAATAAGCTATACCCAAACAACTTGGAGAAACCACCCAATCGAGGTGGGCGCATACGCCCACCTATCTCCACAGACCTTTTTACGGCATAATCTCTTCGCACTTTCTGCTGAGTTTTTCATTATTTATGCCAACAATAAAATCTCCTTTACTCATTGCTATTCTTAGCTTGCTCGCCGCTATGATCACCATCCAATCCGGAGCATCGATTGCGAAACAGTTGTTTCCACTGGTCGGCCCGGGCGGTACCGTAGCGCTACGCATCAGCCTCTCTGCGCTGATTTTAATGCTGATTTTCCGCCCTTGGCGTGCACGCCTCAGCTGGCCACAATGGCGCTCTATGTGCATTTATGGTGCAAGTTTGGGTGGGATGCAGCTGAGTTTTTACTTCGCTATCGAACGTATTCCACTGGGTATTGGGGTAGCGTTAGAATTTTCAGGCCCACTGCTGCTCGCCTTACTCTCCTCTAAGCGTAAGAAAGATCTGATATGGGTTGCGTTGGCTATTCTTGGTATTGTGTTCTTATTACCGGATATGAACGGCGTTGATGCGTTAGATCCAATTGGCGTTGCGCTCGCATTAATTGCTGGCGGTTTTTGGGCTGGCTACATCTGGTTCGGACAACGTGCTGGCAGCGTAGGCTCAGGCGGTATGACGGTTTCGATTGGGATGCTGGTTGCCGCAGTCATCTATTTCCCAATCGCCACTCAATTGGCCGAAGCCTCGATTTTTAGCTGGTCGATTCTGCCGATGGCACTGCTGGTCGCCGTAATGTCGAGTGCCCTACCTTATAGCCTTGAGATGGTGGCACTCAGCCGACTCTCTACACAGCATTTCAGTGTATTAATGAGCTTAGAGCCTGCGATTGCCGCGATGGCGGGGTTAGCCATTTTGGGTGAAACTCTACAATGGAGCCAGTGGCTGGCGATTTTTATGATCATTACTGCGTCCATGGGCTCTACCCTGTCCGCGGCGAAATCACCGACTAAAGTGACTCAAGAGTAAAAGCACCGCGGTCAATCATAGGAAAGAAAGAAATAAGAAGAGAAAAATCCGGCCGAAGCCGGATTTTTTATGGGCGCTGCCCGAATTTTACTTTGCCTTCGCTACTGAACCAGAGCGCTTCTTTACGCCGGCGGCCAAGCAAAAACGGGCCATCATCGTAAAACAGGAAGTTCTTCCAATGGCGCTTAAACACTGACCATTTGGTCTCCAGTACGTTGTATTTCTCGTAGCAGAAATACACGGTGACATCATCTTGCCATGCTAGGTGGGCGGCCAATGCTTCCGGCAATTCTGGTTCATCGCTCTCCCACTCCGCCATCCAGCCTGTCTCACCAGACCAGCTATTGGCTTTGCGTGGCCAGTCGTGAGAGCTCAAACGCTCAGCGTCAGGACTTGTCGCACTGATGTTCTCCTTCCAAAATTGTGCTGCGCGTAGTGGCTCCATGGGTTTGATCTGAGCGAGATCAGCTTCAGGCACTGGCATCGACGCATGGGTAAAAATCCATTTTCTTTGGTATTGATCCAAAGGCAAATAAGACATTGAGTTTCCTTAAACTTTCAGCCAGCCGTTTTGGCTCGCTTGTTCAATAATGTGTTTTGCGTGCTCCCAAAGGGTTTGGGGTTCGCCGAACGGGTTATTCTTTCCAATTGGGATTGATCAGCGAAGTCAGGTTATGGTCTTCCCATTTACCGTTGATCAGTAAGTAATCTTTAGCATGGCCCTCAAGCACGAAACCCACGCGTTTGAGCACATTTTCACTGCGTTTATTGTGCGGAATGTAAGAAGCCATTATGCGATGCATGTTGTGCTCGCTAAACATGTACTGACAAGCCATCGTCAAAGCACGCGTCATGATCCCTTTGCCTTGCGCCTCATAGGCCAGCGAGTAACCGACATTACACGCATGGAATGGGAAGCGGATAATATTGCTAAATGAGATGGTGCCTAACATGGCATCATTTTGCGCATCCAAAATCAGTAGATAGTAACCGAGCTTCATTTTGTGCAATTCATTGAGCTTAATTAGCCTTTGCAGCCAGCCGGACTCAGTAAAAAACTCAGCTTCACGCCTTGGCTCCCACTCAATCAAGTGGCTTCGGTTATCCACAAAATACTGGCTTAAACGCTCGGCGTCGTTGATTTGCGCGCAGCGTACAACAATGTCACCATCGGTTTGATAGAAATGGCATTCGCTGTTTAATCCATTCATCAGCGCTTCCTTATTCCATAATCCCTCAGCTTATTCGCGATCGACGTGTGAGAAACATTGAGTCTTTTCGCCAACTTACGACTGGAAGGAAAAGATTGGAACAGACGATCCAACACTTGCGATTCGTACTCCTTCATGATGTCGTCGAGCGAACCATCGAGGTTGATACTAGGCGCAGAACTTACGCTGTCCACTTGCGGTAGGTGGAACGGTTCAATACCCAGCACATCCCCTTCAATTTCAGTTAAGGCACGCAGCACCATATTGTCCAGTTGGCGCATATTGCCCGGCCACTGATACTGACTGAGTTTATCCAGCAGATCGTCGGTCAACTTAGGTTTGAGCATGCCCAACTTGTTACAGTGTTTGGTGATGAAGAGTTCAAGCAGCGGCTGTACATCACTTGGGCGTTCACGCAGAGGTGGAATACGCAGCGTCAAGACATTGAGGCGGTAGAACAGGTCCTCCCGAAAACGGCGCGACTCGGCCAAATCCGCTAAATTATGACGCGTGGAGGCAATCACACGCACATCCACGTGGATTTCATGCTCCTCCCCGACACGACGGAAAGTGCCATCTTGCAAAAAGCGCAGCAGCTTAATTTGCAAATGTGGACTCATTTCACCAATTTCATCCAGAAATACAGTGCCACCATTGGCTTGCTCAAAAATCCCTTTATGACCTTGTTGATGGTTAAAAGATCCCGGCGCATGACCAAACAATTCGGTTTCGGCCACATCATCCGGCATCGAAGCGCAACTCAGAACCAAAAAGGGTGCAGAAGAACGATCCGAACGGTTATGGCACGCCTTAGCGAGCATCTCTTTACCTGTGCCGGTTTCCCCTTCAATCAGCAGAGGTTGATCAAGCATGGCCAATTTTTTCGCTTGGCTCATCAGGCTTTTGTGTCGATTCGAAACACCCACAAAATGTTCAAAGCCTAAGTTGCTCTGTAGTGGGATTTGAGTTGTGCTAGTCAATCCCGCATTCGCAGCACGTAACATCATCATCGCGCTGGCTAAGGTGGATTGTTTGGCATCGCTCGAAATGTAAACGGGCATGATTTCCATCACATAATCCAGTCCATCCAAGACCACATCTTCACGCAGACGAGACTTACTGCCTTCCAGCCAACGTGTGAAGTTGAAGACGGGCATCAAGGCTGAAATTTGCTGGCCGATCATGCTGGATTCTTCACGATTGAACAATGCAGCCGCAGCGTGGTTAGCCATATCCACCGCGCCTTTGAGGTTGATCGCCAATACCGCATCAGGCAAGTTATTGAGCAGAGAAATCAATTCGGTGTTGTGCCGTTCAATCGGCATGAACTGGATTTTACGGACATCTTTCACCCCGGGAATGCGGCGAATTTCCGCCATCAGTTCACTGAAGGTTTCAAAATCAATATCAGGACAATTGAGGTAAATAATACCGATCACATCGATTTCGATCCCTCGCAGATCGATGCTTTTGGAGGCGAGAATATCCAGTAACTCGCGAGTCAGACCTAATCGGTCTTCACAGAGGACTTCAAGACGCACTTTAATAGGATCCTGTTTGAAAGTGTCACGAAAAGTTGACAGTAGTTTCGCCCAAGCCCAGATCGGCGTCAAGCGATCCGTGATAACGGATCGCAGTTTCCGAGAATGAAAGGTTATTTGGCGAGCAAAGCAGCCACTTTACTCACGACTTGCTTACGAACCGCACTCAGTTTGAGTTGACGATCGGGGTGCCATGGCAGTGGACGCAGCAACCCTACCGCTTTAATGCCCAAACGTGCGGTCAGAATACCCACGCCTACCCCCTGCCCTGCACGGGCAGAAAGGCGTCCGGCCAAGTCCATGGAAAACAGATCCACGCTGGCATCAACAGCCAATTCACTCGCCCCCGCTAACGCCATGTTGAGCAATACGGCTTTAAACAGTTTTATGCGTGACCAGTAACCGAGTTCAACGCCATACACTTTTGCCAGTTGATCCACCATGGAAAAGTTACGCCAAGCCACCAGCAACATATCAGCAATCGCGAGTGGGCTAATCGCCACTAACGCGGCCGCTTCAGTCGCATAACGAGTGACAATTTGGCTGGCTTGTTTATCTTGCTCACCCACCACCAACGCGTCGTACAAATCGAGAATTTCTGCATCACTGTGGCTACTATTGAGTGCCGATAGCCAACGTTGGTAGCCCTGCTTATCCACTTTACCTTGTTTGGCTATCTGCTCACAGAACGCTTGACCTTGGCAAACTGCATCATTCTCCATTAAGATTTGCGCTTGTTCTTGAACACTAAAATGCTGACGTAGACGACGCAGTTTCCACAACTCTTTCGCGATAGCGCCTAACCCTAACGTCGCCAAAGCACTGATAAACCCCACCCATCCTAGGCTGAGCCAGTCCAAATCTTGAATGGCTTGTACCACGCTATCGATAGCCTGCCATGCGACCAAACCACTGAAAGCCGCAAACAAGCCACCGGCAAACCATTTGCGCCCTTTGCTGGGTCGAATGATGGTGTCGAGTTCAGCTTCCAATGCCTCTTCTGCTGGCACTTCCATGTTCATGGGCACAAACTTTTCTTGTGCGCTGAACTGCTGCTGAGCCGTCAAGCTCGGCGTTTCTAAACTACCTTGCAGTGGCTCGCTAAAAATCTGTTTGGTTTTAAGATCGCTCATCGCAGTTTATCTCCAATCAGAATGTCGAGGGCTTTATCGACTCGAATGTGCTGGCATGGCTCATCCATCGCCGTGGGCAGTGGACGAAACGCCGTAAAATCAAACGCCTGACGCTGCCAATAATCGGGATCTGGCAGTTTGCGCGGCACCTCACCGGGAAAGAGCGTGATGGATTCACCTTCCAGAGTGATACCTTGAATCGCCGCCACCTTCTGCTCTCCCTGCATGATGTAACCTGACTGCGTGGCGCGCACCGAAGCCATGCTGATGCAGTTCATTTCAATATTTTCATAGGCTGCATGCTGCCATGCCGGATGGATCATCTGCTGCAATAGAGAAACCATATTGACATGCTGCTCCGGTGTTACATGGTCAGCCTTAGTAGCCGCAAAGACGACTTTATCGATTTTGGGTGCAAATAAACGGCTGAGCAAACCACTGCGCCCATAGCGGAAACTGTGCATGATTTGCTCCAGCGCGCTGCGCATATCCAAAAACGATTCGTGCCCAACATTGAGCGGCGATAGGCAATCCACCAACACAATCTGGCGATCAAACGTCGCGAAATAGTCCTTATAAAAGGCTTTTACCACCTTGTTTTGGTACTCCTGATAGCGCGCTTGCAGCAAAGCGTAATAGCTCTGCTTGCTCACTGAGCCCTGCGGCGCATGACACGGGAAAAATTGCAGCACAGGCGCACCTTCCAGCTCCCCTGGCAACACAAATCGTCCCGGCTGAACCCAATGCAGTCCACTGGCTTTACATTGATGCAGATAGTCGGTGTAACTCGCGGCAATCGCCGCCAAGGTTTGCTCATTAGCTTCTTGGTGAAGATCAAGCTGCTCCACAGCGTCACACCAAGGCTTAGCGAGCTCTTTGCGTAACCCATGCAGAGCATGAAATTGCTGTGCTGACCAAGTGGCGTAATCCATCTCTAATAGCGGTAAATCGAGCAACCACTCTCCGGGATAGTCGATAATGTCGAGATAGAGAGTTGCACTACTGGTGAGTAGCTTTTTGCTGCGTTTTTTCGGCTTGTATTTGATCGCCAAACGAATTTCGCTTACATCTCGGGTTGGCACTGGCCAGTTTGCAGGGCTGCTTTGCAACTCGGTTAACGCTTCATCATAGGCAAAGCGTGGCACCATCATGTTGCTTTGCGGCACACGCTTTGCGCCAATCAAGCGCTGCTCACGATCCGCCGCTAACAGAGGGAGATTATGATGGCTGGACGTATGCAGCAGTTGATTGACGAGAGAGGTAATAAACGCCGTTTTACCTGCGCGCGAAAGTCCCGTCACCGCAAGACGGACATGAGAATCGAGGCCACGATGGATAAAGTCGCTCATTTCTTGACGAATACGCTGCATTGTTCACTCCAAATCAGGATTTCGCACAGCTTAATAAACTCAAGCTTAATGTGAGATGAATATACCCTTCCTACTTAAAGTGGCAGCAGTGCTGACTACCTGAAACGCCAAGTCGTTCGGGTATCGCTTTTGCTCAGGTAAGTACTAGGCACAGAGCAAATCACAATGGGTAATGGCTCGCTCCTGTCTATAAGCCATTCAAGTCACAGGAGCGATAAGAGGGATTAATCTTCTTCGATCAGTTTGTAGATGACAAACAGTGCGATCTCAAGCAGCACAAATAAACCGCAGGTGATGGTGACGTATTTATCATTAAAAATGCTGATACCGTTCAAAATAAGGTCGTAACCGACCACAGCACCGATCACCACAGCAATAATGATTTGTAGAATCTGAATAAAACGAGGCATGCCTACTAACTCCTGACCTATCGATAACGAAATGAATTGTATACCAAAACTACAGCTTCGAGTAGGAAAGGTATCCTATTAAAAAGGTGCAACTTACGTGCACCTTTGTCATTTTTTGCCAAGTTCCTCGCTGAGAAGAGGCAAGCCTTTACTTGGCCGCTTCAGCGATTTTGACCCGCCAAGTATCTGGACCGATTTGGTGCGCATTCGCGCCCGTTGAATCCACAGCAACAGTGACTGGCATATCTTCGACTTCAAATTCGTAGATTGCCTCCATGCCTAAGTCTTCAAACGCGACTACGCGAGCTTTCTTGATCGCTTTCGCCACTAAGTAAGCCGCACCACCGACTGCCATCAAATAAACAGCTTTGTGTTTTTTGATCGATTCAACGGTAGCTGGGCCGCGCTCAGCTTTACCAATCATGCCCATGACGCCGACCTCTTCCAGCATCATGTCGGTAAACTTATCCATACGAGTTGAAGTTGTAGGGCCTGCAGGGCCAACCACTTCATCGCCTACTGCGTCCACAGGACCTACGTAGTAAATGAACTTGTCTTTCAAATCGACACTGTCAGGCAATTTTTCGCCTTTTTGCAGCATGGTTTGAATGCGTTTATGGGCGGCGTCACGACCAGTGAGTATCTTGCCAGACAGCAGAACCGTTTCACCGGTTTTCCACGTTTGGATCTCTTCACGGGTGATGTTATCAAGATTGACACGACGCGTATTCGCGCCCGCTTCCCAAGTGATTTGTGGCCAATCTTCTAACTTAGGCGGTGTTAACTGCGCAGGGCCGCTGCCATCGAGTGTGAAATGCACGTGGCGTGTCGCCGCACAGTTGGGGATCATGCAGACAGGCTTAGAAGCGGCATGTGTCGGTGCCGATTTGATTTTCACATCAACCACTGTGGTCAAACCACCAAGGCCTTGCGCGCCAATACCGAGCTTATTCACACGGTTGAAAATGTCTAAACGCAGCTCTTCTTCCGCATTTTGCGGACCACGCTCGATAAGCTCATGAATATCAATGTGTTCCATCAAAGCTTCTTTGGCGAGGACGGCCGCTTTTTCCGCCGTACCGCCAATACCAATGCCGAGCATGCCCGGTGGACACCAGCCCGCGCCCATCAAGGGTACGGTTTTTTCTACCCATTCCGCAATATCATCGGACGGATTGAGCATCACCATCTTGGTTTTGTTTTCACTGCCGCCGCCTTTGGCCGCAATTTGAATATCCACTTTATCGCCAGGCACCATATTGATGTGCACCACAGCTGGGGTATTGTCTTTGGTATTGATGCGCTTGCCCGCAGGATCCATCAATACTGAGGCACGCAGTGGGTTATCTGGGTTGGTGTACGCTTGGCGCACGCCCTCATCCACCATCTGCTGCACCGTCATGTCGGTCGAATCCCATTGCACGCCCATACCAATATTGACGAAACAAGTGACAATACCCGTATCCTGACAAATGGGGCGGTGGCCTTCTGCAGACATGCGCGAGTTAATCAAAATCTGCGCTATCGAATCTTTCGCCGCTTGGCTTTCTTCACGTTGGTAGGCTTTTTCTAGGGCTTTTACAAAGTCTAATGGGTGGTAGTAGGAGATGTACTGCAGCGCATCAGCGACACTGCTGATCACATCTTGCTTGCGTATTACCGTCATTGCTCGCCTCGTTATTGTTATGCTTCCGTGTACTGCGACTTGGGTGAATTACTGCTTCCAAAACCGAAGGAGACGCTCACTCTTTAAGTAGCAGCTTTGTATGAGATTTTTATGATACTCTTGCTTTCCCTGCGATGCTACGCAATGAACGGTTTCTCTGTCACAAATTACACAAATGAATAACAACCAAACTTTGTCAATTGAACACAAAAAATTAACTTATCACCCTGATATTGCTAAACAATTTTTCACATCCATTGAGCAGCAACCTTGGGCAATGCTGCTGCGCTCTGCGTCTACCACCCATATGGATAGCCGCTTTGATATTCTGGTCGCCAATCCTTTCGCCACTTTAGTGACTTTTGGTGATGAAACTGAAATTCACGCCCAGAACGGCGTGACATTGTCACGAGAAGATCCTTTTGCGCTTCTTGCTGACATCCAAGAGCAGTATCTTCCTCAAGTGACTGATGAGTCGGAGTTACCTTTTGTTGGCGGTGCTCTGGGGTATTTTTCCTATGATTTAGGACGCCGAGTCGAAGTCCTCCCTAGCTTAGCAGAACAAGATATTGCTATGCCCGATATGGCCGTGGGCATCTATTCTTGGGCGCTCGTGGTCGATCACCAACAGCACACCGCGCAATTGGTCGGACAAAATGTTGAAGACGCTTGGGGTTGGTTAAACCAACAAGAGGCGATAAAGCCAAGCGAAGTAACTGACTTTGCTCTCACATCGCCTTGGCGATCCAATATGAGCTATACCGCCTATCAAGATAAATTTGCTCGTGTACAGGACTATTTACGCTCGGGAGACTGTTACCAGATCAACCTCGCGCAGCGTTTTCAGGCTCACTACACTGGTAGTGAATGGCAAGCGTATTTGAAGCTGGAAAAAGGTAATCAAGCGCCCTTCTCCGCCTTTTTGCGTTTGCCACAAGGCGCAATTTTGAGTGTTTCTCCAGAACGTTTTCTGCAAGTTTGTGATCGAGTGATTGAAACCAAACCGATCAAAGGCACACGTCCACGCCATGCCGACAAGCAACAAGATGCCCTACTCAAGCAAGATTTAGTCAGCGCAGAAAAAGATCAGGCCGAGAATTTAATGATTGTCGATCTGCTGCGTAATGATATTGGTCGTGTGGCAAAGCCGGGTAGCGTGCATGTACCTAAGTTGTTTGATGTCGAAAGCTTTCCCGCCGTGCACCATCTGGTGAGCACGATTCGCGCAACACTGGATGAGCAATACCAAGCCGCCGATCTGTTACGCGCCTGTTTTCCCGGCGGTTCGATTACGGGAGCGCCCAAAGTGCGGGCAATGGAAATCATTGAGGAGCTCGAGCCGCATCGCCGTAGCGCTTATTGTGGCTCAATTGGCTATCTCAGCCGTCATGGAAAAATGGATACCAGCATCACGATCCGCACTTTAGTGGCCTATCAGCAGCAGCTTTACGCTTGGGCGGGTGGCGGCTTGGTGGCTGACAGCGAAGGCGCTGCGGAGTATCAAGAAACGCTAGATAAGTTAAGCCGAATTCTTCCAACCCTAGAATCCTAACTCTCAGTTTGAACCACCGTCAGCACCGCCTATGCTCGCTGGCGGTTTTCTTCTCAAGCCATCCCCTTCCTACGTACAGCGTCAAGTCGGTAGAAAGGGGATATCATATCTGGCAAATGTGCAGTAACCGACAGCGCATCCTTTTGAAACACGCTATAACAGGTGTTATACGTTAATCACGGTATAGAGGCCTGCTTTGCAAAACATTAGCCGTCACGAGTTTATCCAGCAGTTTCAGCTCCATTTACCCGCCGCCTATCCTCAGGAAAGCTTGCGGCGCGTCGCACATTTAGCGCCAGAGAAGCTACGTAAAGCGTCGGTATTGATTGGCGTAGTAGAACGCCCGCAAGGCCTACAAGTGATCATGACCAAGCGCGCAGCACATTTGAGGCATCATCCCGGGCAAATCAGTTTTCCCGGCGGAAAGTACGAAGAGAGCGACCACTCGTTACAGCAGACGGCAAAGCGAGAAGCACGAGAAGAGATTGGCATCCCAGAAGAGAAAATTCGTATTGTTGGTCAGTTGCCTGAGTTAGTGACCGTAAGCCAATTTGCCGTGACGCCTTTTTTAGCTTTTGTCGAATCCGACTACCCGATTCAGCTCGATCACAACGAAGTCGATGAAGTGTTTGAAGTGCCGATCAGTTTTTTGCTTGATCGAAAAAAGATCTACAGCGGGACTTTTCAGTTAAAAAAACACCGTCATAAACTGTTCGCCCTCTCCTATAAACAACATTTTATATGGGGTATGACCGCACAAATCATCCAATCCCTTCAAAAACAATTTATTAATTACAATGAGTTAGTTTGAAGGCCTATTTTTCTCACTTTGGGCAAGGCAATACAAATCATTAGAAAATCTAATCAAAAAAACAAGCAAACGTTTTCCTGACCATTCACTGAGAATTTTTCACGCAAACATAACTAAATCTAATCCAACCCATTAACAATTCTCACATGTGGCACGCCAATTTCGTGATCAAAAATAGGTTTTTGATAGAAGTTTCAATAAGTACAACCAATCATGATTTAGATCTAGTTTTCTTATGTGAAAAATGTGCAAAAATGCGCTCCGACTTATTTCCTGTTCCCAAAATGAGTAAAAACATATGAATACTACAACAGCGGCTACTTCTACAGCACGTTCTGCTAGCAAGTGGACCTACAAAGATTTCACCTGGGCTCTGTCCCTTTTCGGTACAGCGGTTGGTGCAGGTGTCCTGTTCCTACCTATTAAAGCGGGTGCGGGTGGCTTCTGGCCATTAGTTCTTCTCGCACTGATTGCCGCCCCAATGACTTGGTTTGCACACAAGTCTCTCGCTCGTTTCGTATTATCTGCAAAAAATCCTGATGCAGACATCACTGACACGGTTGAAGAACATTTTGGTAAAGCTGGCGCTAACCTCATTACTTTTGCTTACTTTTTCGCCATCTATCCTATCGTTCTGATCTACGGTGTGGGCATCACTAACACGGTGGATTCTTTCCTCGTTAACCAAATCGGCATGGAATCGATTCCTCGCTGGTTACTATCTGGTGCACTGATCACGGCGATGACTGCTGGTGTGGTATTTGGTAAGGAGCTGATGCTGAAAGCCACTTCTGCCATGGTTTACCCACTGGTATTCATTCTGCTGGCTCTCTCTTTCTATCTGATCCCTGATTGGAACACTTCCATGATGGAAGTCGCACCTGACTGGTCAGCAATGCCTGCTATCGTATGGCTTGCGATCCCAATCATCGTGTTCTCTTTCAACCACAGCCCAATCATTTCTCAGTTCTCTAAAGAGCAACGCCAACAGTTTGGTGATAAAGCCGTACAAAAAACGGACATGATTACTGGCGGTGCAGCGATGATGCTGATGGGCTTCGTGATGTTCTTCGTATTCTCGGTAGTTCTATCACTGTCTCCTGCAGAGCTGGCGATGGCAAAAGAGCAAAACATCTCTGTTCTGTCTTACCTAGCTAATGAACACGCTTCACCGATCATCTCTTACTTAGGTCCAATCGTGGCATTTGCAGCGATCACCTCAAGCTACTTCGGTCACTTCTTAGGTGCTCATGAAGGTCTAGTCGGTCTGGTGAAATCACGCAGCAACATGCAAGTCAGCAAGATTGAGAAAATCTCTCTGGGCTTCATCGTCATCACCACTTGGATTGTAGCAATTGTGAACCCAAGCATCCTAGGTATGATTGAAACCATGGGCGCACCAATGATTGCTGCTATCTTGTTCCTGCTGCCTGTATTTGCAATGCACAAAGTGCCTGCAATGGCTAAGTTCAAGACTTCAGCACCTGTACAGATTTTTACAGTTATTTGTGGCTTGGCTGCGATTAGTTCTGTAATCTACGGCGCTCTTTAATCTCTACCTCTGCGTATGAGCTTAAAACACAAAACATAACTATACCAAAAGCCTCCCTACCCTTAGGGGGGCTTAGTTTTGAGGCATTCAAAATGATTAGTGTATTTGATATCTATAAAATCGGTGTTGGTCCTTCAAGTTCACACACGGTTGGACCGATGAAAGCGGGTAAAGAGTTTATTGACGAACTACGCTCAATGGGAAAATTGCGCGACGTCACTAAAATCACCGTGGACGTTTATGGATCGCTATCACTGACAGGGAAAGGTCACCACACGGATATCGCTATCATCATGGGTCTGGCAGGCAATACGCCAGAGAAAGTGGATATCGACTCGATTCCGAGCTTTATCGCTCGTGTAGAAGAAACAGAACGTCTTCCTGTTGGTATGCACTGTCATACCGTCTCTTTCCCTCGTGAAGGTGGGATGAATTTCCACCGCACTAATCTGCCTTTGCACGAAAACGGCATGCAGATTCACGCATGGATCAACGACGAGAAAATCTTCAGCAAAACTTACTACTCTATCGGTGGTGGTTTCATTGTTGATGAAGAGCACTTTGGTAAAGAGAACGAATCTCTTATTCAAGTGCCTTACGCTTTCCGTTCAGCGGAAGAGCTGCTGAACCAATGTAAAGAGAGTGGCCTCTCGATCAGCACGCTCGTTATGGCGAACGAAAAAGCCATGCATTCTGACGAAGAAGTGCGCACCTATTTCGCGAACATTTGGCGTACCATGCGTGAGTGTATGGAACGCGGGATGAACACCGAAGGCATCCTACCTGGGCCTTTGCGTGTACCACGCCGTGCGGCAGCGCTGCGTCAACAACTGCTGACGTCCGAAAAAACCACCAACGATCCAATGGCGGTGGTTGACTGGGTAAACATGTATGCGTTTGCGGTTAACGAAGAAAACGCAGCCGGTGGCCGTGTAGTCACTGCACCGACTAACGGTGCGTGTGGCATTATCCCTGCGGTACTCGCCTACTACGACAAATTCATCCAAACCGTGACTGAGAAAGACTACATCCGTTACTTCGCTGCTTCTGGCGCGATTGGTGGTTTGTACAAACGTAATGCGTCTATCTCAGGTGCAGAAGTGGGCTGTCAAGGTGAAGTCGGTGTCGCTTGTTCTATGGCAGCAGCGGGTCTTGCTGAGCTTTTAGGCGGTAGCCCAGAGCAAGTCTGTATGGCGGCTGAAATCGCGATGGAGCATAACCTTGGTTTGACTTGTGACCCTGTTGCAGGACAAGTACAGGTGCCATGTATCGAACGTAACGGCATTGCAGCGGTGAAAGCGATCAACTCAACCCGTATGGCGCTGCGTCGTTCTTCTGCCCCACGTGTTTCACTGGATAAAGTGATTGAAACCATGCTGGAAACCGGCAAGGACATGAATGCTAAGTACCGTGAAACCTCACAAGGTGGCTTGGCGATCAAAGTGATCTGTTAATCAGAACCTTTTTGTGCTTACAAAAACGCCCGGATTTCCGGGCGTTTTTTATGTGGGGCGTTTTCACTCTGAATCTCAAATCGATTCGCTATTCACCACGATAAATACAACCCGCGGTGCAGGTTTCTTTGATCTCGACTTTGCTCAGCAGCGGTAAGCTAGGCTTGAGTTGCTGCCAAATCCATTTCGCCAACACTTCACTGGTTGGGTTTTCTAACCCTTCGATATCATTCAGATAATAGTGATCGAGACGATCATAAATCGGTTTGAATGCCGCTTTGATTTCCGCAAAATCCACTACCCAACCGGTATGGGGATCAACCTCACCTTCAACATACAGACGAACTAAAAAAGAGTGTCCATGCAAACGACCACACTTATGACCAGCGGGCACATGCGGTAAGTGGTGAGCAGCCTCAAACATAAACTCTTTGTATAATTCTGTTTTCATCATCATTCTCGGGGCATAAAAAGAGCCGCAATACTAAGAAATCTCTGCTGCTGAAACAAGGCTATTCAAAACATAATTCGGACAAACCGCCCCTCTCACACCAGCGACTGAGAAACATTCCTCAATAATCAATGCAATATACCCAAACTACTTGGAGTTGCAGGTAGGCGGCAAGTGAGTGAGTCCCCATGAGCATAGATAGACTATGTGATTGGGGTGAACGAACGTAGCCAACACCGCTGCAGCTTCAAGTAGGAAGGGTATAGCTAAGAGTATGCGTCATACCTCATATTTAAACTCACACTTTGGTTAAGGTCACACTAACAATTGGTCTACGTTTGTCACCTAGTGAATTAACGCTATATTTACATAAGTCGGGGTCACTTATAATTACAAAACTATCATGAACTCATCCATTCTTAGTAAATTGCTGCTGACATTAATCACCGTGTTTGCCTTAGTTTTGGCGGGCTCAACGTCTTATCAATATTGGCAGCAAAAAGATCTCATTCATTCCGTGTTAAGTGAGCAGCTGCACGACAAAGCCAGTAACTACTTTGATAGCCTGAACATGATGATGCTGACTGGCACCATGGCACAAAAAGAGACGCTACGCCAAAAAGCATTAGCACAAGATGGCATTGAACAAGTTCGCGTCATTCGAGCGCCTTCTTTAAACAAGATTTATGGCCCCGGAAGCACGGATCAACAACCGAAAGATGAAATTGATCAACGGGCATTACAAGGCGAAACCATTATAGAGCCCTATCAAGCCGATTGGGGGAAAGGCATTGTGGTTGCCTTGCCGATGAAGTCGAGTGAAAACTATCGTGGTACTAACTGTGTGGCTTGTCACATCGCACCAGAAGGTGAAGTGCTTGGTGTAATTCGTCTTGAGTTTAATCTTAACCACTTAACGCAAATGGTGAATCATCGCACTCTTATTGGTGTCGGCATTATGTCGGTTATTGCGCTGTTTGGTTTTATGTTGACGCTGTTTTTCATGCGTAGAATTATCGTTCTCCCTTTGCAAAAAACGTCGGCCTTTATGTGTGAGGTGAGTAAGAGTAAAGATCTTTCCCATCGACTCGAAAACGATAGAAAAGATGAACTCGGGCAACTGGCGGTATCCATCAACTCACTGATGGATACGGTGTCAGACAGCTTGCAACAAGTGCAAGACACTTCCCATTCCCTTGCTGATTCGGCCAAAAAGCTTACGAATGTCGCGCAAGTCACCGATCAGGCGGCCAACAATCAACAAAAAGAAACTGCAGAAGTGCAAACCAACATCACGGATATGCAAGGTAAGCAGCAACAAGTGGAGTTTGCGACCGAAGAAGCGTCTAAATTGGTCAATCACACCACCAGTATTGTTCAGCAAAGTGCCAAGCAAGCACACGCAGCCAGTGAAGATATCAAAAATCTGGTGGGCGATATTGAGGCGGTCAAACAACGGATTGTGGAATTAAATAATCAAACTGGCCAAGTATCATCCATTCTTGGCGTGATCAAAGGCATTGCCGAACAAACTAACTTACTTGCGCTGAATGCCGCTATTGAGGCGGCGCGAGCGGGCGAACAAGGTCGCGGTTTTGCTGTCGTTGCAGATGAAGTGCGTCATCTTGCATCACGCACCACGGAAGCCACCGGAAATATTGAAAACATCATCGCAGGATTTCAGCGTGACAGCCAAGCCTCGCTCTCTTCGGTAGATACCGTCTGCTCTCATGCGCATCAGCGTTCATCCGAAGTGGAAGAGCTCTCAGCGGCCATGACTCGTGTGGTCAGCGAAATGCAACAAGTGCTAAGCCATGCTATGGGTATTCAAGAGCAGACCAAACGCACCACGGAAGTCAGTCATGAGATCCAAAATAAGGTTGATGTCATCACTCATCACGCGAACAACACATCACAATCGGCAAGTGAGACGCGTGAGATCAGCATCGATCTTGAACATTTGTCACAACAATTGGAGTCCTTGCTGAATCAATTTACTTTGATTGCTAAGAATTCTGCGCGGAAACCACATTAAAGGTTGAAGCTGACAAATTGACAGGTAATATGTTCCGTTGAATCTGTAAAACTCTCTACAACCCAATGTTTCGTCTATTTTTTGCGCGATGACGAGCGCAAATGGCATTGGGATGTCTTTATATCTCAACGGAGACTGTAATAAACATGACTTACGCGCCTGTAAATGACGTACTCAGCGGCAAGCTCGCAGTAGACAGTGAAGTCACTGTTCGCGGCTGGATTCGCACACGTCGTGATTCCAAAGCTGGAATTTCGTTTCTTGCCATCTATGACGGCTCTTGTTTCAACCCGATTCAGGCCGTGGTTCCTAATAATCTCAATAATTACGACAACGAAGTTCTGAAGCTCACTACAGGCTGTTCCGTTGAAGTAACCGGTAAGATTGTTGAATCTCCAGCTTCAGGCCAAGCATTCGAACTGGCTGCGTCTGACGTAAAAGTCGTCGGTTGGGTTGAAGATGCCGATACTTACCCAATGGCGAAAACGCGTCATTCGATTGAATATCTGCGTGAAGTGGCTCACCTGCGTCCACGTACTAACGTGATCGGTGCGGTTGCGCGTGTTCGTAACTGCTTGGCACAAGCGATTCACCGTTTCTACCATGAACAAGGTTACTTCTGGGTTTCAGCGCCTCTTATCACCGCTTCTGATGCAGAAGGCGCAGGTGAAATGTTCCGCGTTTCAACGCTGGATATGGAAAACCTACCGCGTACTGACGCAGGTAAAGTGGATTACAACCAAGACTTCTTTGGTAAAGAAACCTTCCTGACCGTATCAGGCCAGCTCAACGCGGAAGCTTACGCTTGTGCGATCAGCAAAGTGTACACTTTCGGCCCAACATTCCGTGCGGAAAACTCAAACACCAGCCGTCACTTGGCGGAATTCTGGATGGTTGAACCTGAAGTTGCATTCGCTGACCTGAACACTGTAGCAAAGCTGGCGGAAGACATGCTGAAGTACGTGTTCAAAGCCGTACTGGCAGAGCGTCGTGACGATCTTGAGTTCTTTAACGATCGTATTAATAACGAAGTGATTGCGCGTCTTGAGCAATTTGTTGAATCTGATTTCGCACAAGTGGATTACACTGATGCGATTGAAATTCTGAAAAACTGCGGCAAAACGTTTGAGTTCCCTGTTGAATGGGGCATTGATTTAGCTTCTGAGCACGAGCGTTTCCTTGCAGAAGAGCACTTCAAAGCACCGGTTATCGTGAAGAACTATCCAAAAGACATCAAAGCGTTTTACATGCGTATGAACGAAGATGGCAAAACCGTTGCAGCGATGGACGTCTTGGCACCGGGCATTGGTGAAATCATCGGCGGTTCACAGCGTGAAGAGCGTTTGGATATTCTTGATGCGCGTATGCGTGAATTTGGCATCGATCCTGAGCACATGGACTGGTATCGCGACCTGCGCCGTTACGGCACAGTGCCGCACGCGGGCTTTGGTCTGGGCTTCGAGCGTCTAGTCTCTTACGTCACTGGTATGGGCAACGTGCGTGACGTGATCCCATTCCCACGTACCCCACGCAGCGCGAGTTTCTAATTCCGCTCTGTTGAATGTAAAAACCGTCTCAAGCGAGACGGTTTTTTTATAACTCAAGCTCACTCTTATTGGCTTTTCTGCTGGCTTTTAGCCATTTGCAGTAGATAAAAATGGTGTATCGGCCCATAACCTTGGCCGATCCTTAATTGATCGGCATGCACGATCGCTTGGTGGATATACTGTTTGGCTTTATCCACCGCTTCCACTAACTCAGCCCCCTGCGCTAAGTATGAAGCAATCGCAGATGAGAGTGAGCAGCCCGTGCCATGCGTATTCTTCGTAGCAATACGGGGCGCACAGAAATGACGACTATCACCACTTTGAATCAGTAAGTCATCACTGTTGGCTTGCTGATGGTCGTGACCACCTTTGAGCAGTACCGCTGGTGTGTTTAACTGACTAAGCACGGTAATACCCTGCTGCGGATTCTGCTGCCATTCTTGTTGCGTCATCCCCGCTAAAACCGCCGCTTCTGGCAGATTAGGCGTAATGAGATTGGCTAACGGTAATAGCTCACGTTTTAACGTCTCGACTGCCTCTGCCGCCAATAAATGATGGCCACTGGTTGAGATCATCACTGGGTCGAGCACAATCCATTTCGGTTGATATTGGCGTAATTTCTTAGCAACCAGAGCGATGATTGGGGCATCCGCCAGCATACCAATTTTGACTGCCAAGACGGGAATATCGCTAAACACGGCGTCTAACTGTTGCTCAACCACCGCTAATGGCAAAGGAAAAACGGCGGAAACACCCTGCGTATTTTGTGCGGTAATCGCGGTAATCACTGAGCAGGCGTACCCCCCTGTCGCTGAAATGGCTTTGATATCGGCTTGAATTCCAGCGCCACCACCGCTATCTGAGCCTGCGATAGTCAGCACTATGGGAGTATGAATAGAAGAGATTATTGACATAAAAGCTCCTGTGAAAACAGGAACTGATCCCAAACTGCAAATCAATGGTGAGACAATACCAGCGGTTGAGGATAGTTCCCTACGTCAGTCCTAACTGAATCAGGTTCAACGGGTCTCGCTACGCGATCTCAGCCTTTAATTCGCACGTTGTTATACCCAAACTACTTGGAGTTGCAGGTAGGCGACAAGTGAGTTCATCCCCATGAGCATAGATAAACTATGTGATTGGGGTGAACGAACGTAGCCAACACCGCTGCAGCTTCAAGTAAGAAGGGTATATACGCTCTCAGGCTCCCCGACTACAGGACGTATCTTAACAGTATTCCTTGATACAAAAAGCAATTATTGCTCCTCTCAATCGTTACACTCTGATACGACCACTCAAAAAATGTTCGTTTTAAAGTGGTCATCACCCAGCAATGTCTATAAAATCCGCGCCTTTATTCAAAATGATAATAAATCACACTCACTTTAATGACGCTGCTTATACTTAACTAGCCGTAACTTATTGACCATTTGGGTTCTATCACTTGCTATGAAAAACACGATTTACCATGCCCCACTGACGTTTGGACTCTATGCGCTTGCTGGAGTGCTCTTTGCGCTTTACACAAGCCGAGTCTGTCCTTTTCTCGCGACATTAAGCACTCGTGAAATCGCCACTCAGGTGGGTGCTGTCTTCATCCTCGCATGGCTGATTCGGCATACTCTGCTTCGCCAGCACATTTGGGCAAGAAAACAGCAATTTATCCAATTGGACACGGCACTCCTCTTCGCAATGAGCCTGCCTTTAGCGCTTTACTACAATCTGCAATACCAGTTCACGTTAGACAGTAATTTAAAAGTACTGTTTGGAATGACCTTATTTGGTTTCTTCACCGGAGCGTTATTGCAATTAAGCAGTAAGTTAAGAACGCTGCGCCAAATGCCTCAAAGTCAGAACCTTGCTCTCTCTTCTGATGAGCGACGTTCCTTAGTCAAACAGCTGATTGGCTTGATCGTCCTTTTAATCAGCACACTGACAGTGATGCTCAGCATGGTCGCAATCAAAGATATTCACTGGCTGGAAAATAACCCTGCGCGCCTACTTGATGGCAGTGGCAAGATCAGCATTGTGAAAGAGTTTGCCTTTTTGTCCTTGGTGTTAGGCGGCTACATCACGGCCATTCTCGTACTCTGGAGTCGAATGATGAAAGAGATCCTCGACCATCAGGAGCGCTCATTGCAAGCCGTGACGCAAGGCAACCTCCAAGTACGCCTTCCCGTCTACTCTAACGATGAGTTAGGCAATGTCGCCATGTTGACCAATCAGATGTTAGACAGCTTAGAAGCTACGCAAAATGAGGTCAAAACCACACGTGATGTGGCTATCGTCAGCTTATCGGCTCTTGCGGAATCACGAGATAACGAGACAGGGGCACATATTCTTCGCACTCAAGAATACGTCAAAGCGTTAGCAGAATATCTCGCTGCTTTTCCCCAATATTCAACGCTGTTAACCCCGGCTTATATCGAACTACTCTACAAATCCGCGCCATTGCATGATGTAGGCAAGGTTGGCATTCCCGATTCGGTTCTGCTCAAACCGGGCAAACTGACCGATGAGGAGTTCACCGTCATGAAAGAGCATCCGCGTATCGGGGCGCAAGCACTTGCGATTGCTGAGCGCCATTTAGGGACGAGCTCCTTCCTCGCCATTGCCAAAGAAATTGCTCTCACTCACCACGAAAAATGGGATGGCACGGGTTATCCGGCGCAATTACAAGGAGAAGCCATCCCGCTTTCCGGTCGCTTAATGGCGTTAGCCGATGTGTATGATGCCTTGATTTCAGCTCGGGTTTATAAACCGGCTTTTAGTCATGACAAAGCCAAAGCCATTATTGTCGAAGGCAGTGGTCACCATTTTGATCCTGCCGTGGTCGAGGCTTTTCTCGCGGTTGAGGAAAAGTTCGTAGCCATTGCAGCACACTTTAAAGATGCCGCATAAGGTTGTAGTTATACCCTTCCTACTTGAAGCTGCAGCGGTGTTGGCGACGCTCTGCTTTGCGAATGCTCAATCCATGACGATGGAAAGAAATGAAAATTTAATACGTAATGATCTGAACATCGCCAAATCTTATCTTATTGATGTATTGCCTCAATAACCGGACAAAAATTCATCTCGCCTTAGGCTGAAAAGCCCAAGGCTTTTACATCACAAATGACCAACTATTCCCAGTTTTTCAGCCAAGTAAAAATTTTTCGATATTTTCTTTCAGGTGCTGTTGTCACCTGAATACGAGGGAGGTATAAATACGGTAAATTTTGATGAGTTCAATCATCCCTTCCCACCCTAACTTGACATGGATGTGCTTTATGTTCGAAAAAGTCGTTGCCGCTCCCGCTGACCCTATCCTAGGTTTAACTGAAGAGTTCAAAAAAGACCCTCGTACCGACAAAATTAACCTCGGTGTAGGTATTTATAAGAATGAAGCAGGTGAAACCCCGGTTCTCGCTACTGTAAAGAAAGCAGAAGCCGCACTGCTTGAGTCAGAGAAAACCAAATCTTATCTCACGATCGAAGGGACAGCTGAGTACGGTTTAGCAGTACAAAAACTGCTGTTCGGCGCGAATTCGGACATAGTGACACAAAAACTGGCAAAAACAGCGCAAGCCCCTGGTGGCACTGGTGCGCTGCGTGTGGCGGGTGAATTTATTAAGCGTCAACTGGGCGATGTGAAAGTCTGGATCAGTAACCCAACTTGGGCTAACCATCACGGTGTGTTCAATGCCGCTGGCTTGGAAACTACGCAATACGCTTATTATGATGCCAAAGCCAAAGACAAAGATTTTGCCGCTATGCTGGCAGATTTAGAGCAGGCAGAGAAAGGCGATGTGGTTTTACTGCATGGCTGCTGCCACAATCCAACGGGTATTGACCCAACAGAGCAAGAGTGGGAAGTACTGGCGAAATTGGTGGCTGACAAAGGCTTACTGCCTCTGTTTGACTTTGCTTACCAAGGCTTTGCTTCAGGTGTGGAAGAAGACGCGGCTGGCCTACGTATTTTTGCGAAATACAACTCTGAGATTCTGGTTGCCAGCTCTTTCTCAAAGAACTTTGGCTTGTACAACGAACGTGTCGGTGCCTTCACGCTGGTTGCACCTTCAACAACCGTTGCAGAAACGGCGTTCTCACAAGTTAAAGCGATTATCCGCTCTATCTACTCAAACCCACCAGCTCACGGTGCTGCCGTTGTCACTTATATTCTGAACAACCCAGAATTACGCGCAGAATGGGAAGCCGAAGTCGCGGAAATGCGTGAACGTATTCAAGAGATGCGCGTACTTTTCGTTAACACATTGAAAGAAGTGGGTGTAGACGCTGACTTTAGCTTTATCGAGCGTCAAAACGGCATGTTCTCTTTCTCTGGCCTAAGCAAAGAGCAAGTTGCACGCCTCAAATCAGAGTTGGGTATCTATATCGTCGGCTCTGGCCGCATCAGCGTAGCGGGGATGACCAAATCAAACATGCTACCCTTGTGCCAAGGCATTGCTGCGGTGATGTAATCGCATCGTCAATGACTCTCTTAAACCGGCTGGAATATGGCCGGTTTTTGTTTTTTTACTGTTCATATACCCAAACTACTTGGAGTTGCAGGTAGGCGGCAAGTGAGTTCATCCCCATGAGCATAGATACAGGTAAACGAACGTAGCCAACACCGCTGCAGCATCAAGTAGGAAGGGTATAGATAGACTCCTTTCCCTATCTCTGCGTGCTCCGATTAGCCCTAAGGCAATAAATTGAGGTAGTATGGTCTGCCATACCGCCAAAAACATTGCCTAACGCATGTTTGTAACGATAGGAGCCTCCATGGACGCCGAGTTAATCGAGATTCAACAATTCCTGCAACAGCATCCGCCTTTTGATGCCTTACCCAACGAACGACTGCCTGAAATCGCTCAACAAATTGAAATTGCCTACTTTCGTAAAGACACACCGATTATTGGCTATAAACAAGCCATCAGTGATTTATATTTGGTTCGTAGTGGGGCGGTCGAAGTCTATCGACGTCATGGTGAGCTGTACAATCGACTGACGGAAGGCAGTCTATTTGGACAAATGGGGTTATTAACGCGTAACCAAGTGTCTTTTGCGGTCACTGCAATTGAAGATACGCTGCTGTACTGTTTGCCTGAAGCGCTCTTTCACCGTTTACACCAAGAGTTTGATAGTTTTGCCGATTTTGTTGAAGTAGAGCAAGCCGTACGCTTGCGTCAAACCGTTGCTAAACAAAAAGAACAAAATGATCTTATCACCAGCAAAGTCAAACAGCTGTTAACCCGTTCAGCACCAACGATAGACAAACAAGCCTCTATTCAACAGGCGGCACAGCGCATGGCAGATGAAAATGTCTCTGCGCTGCTGATCCTCGATAACCAGATCCTGCTTGATACGGAAGATGACTCAACGCCCATGGTCGGCATTGTCACGGAACGAGACCTCTGCCGACGCGTCTTGGCGCAAGGTATGGATGTCACACAGACCGTCAGCCAAGTCATGACTCATGAGGTCATCTCGCTGGATCATAACGCTTACGTCTATGAAGCCATGCTCGCCATGCTACGCAATAACGTTCACCACCTCCCTGTATTAAGAGAAAGGCAGCCGATTGGTATCATCGACATGACCGACATCGTACGCCATGAGTCGCAAAACTCATTGCTTTTAGTCAGTCGTATCTACCAGCAAACTTGTATTGATGATTTGGCTCAACTCGCCAATGAAGTCAAAGCAAGCTTCGTACGTTTAGTTAACGAAGACGCCAATTCACACATGATTGGTACTGCGATGTCGACCATTGGCCGCGCTTTCACGCAGCGCATCATTGAATTAGTCGAGGCCGAGTTGGGTGCTGCGCCACTACCCTACTGTTTTGTCGCCTTTGGTTCGATGGGACGCGATGAACAGTTGATTGTGACCGATCAAGATAATGCTCTGATTTTAGATGATCGCTACGATGTGCAGCAGCATGGTGCTTATTTTGCTCAATTTGCTGAGTTGGTGTGTAGGGGATTAGACCGCTGCGGATACCCATTGTGTGATGGTGAGATCATGGCTAGCAATCCGAAATGGCGCATGACTCGCAAAGAATGGGAAACCTGCTTTGCTGACTGGATTGATAATCCCAACCCGCAAGCTCTGCTCAATGCGTCGATTTTTTTTGATCTCGATGGTGTCTATGGCCGCACCAAATGGGCCGAGCAACTGTCTGGTTTTATCGTACGCCGCGCCAGACGCAATCAGCGATTTTTAGCCTGTTTGGCGCGTAATGCGCTCAATCGCACGCCGCCACTGGGCTTTTTTAAGAATTTCGTGATGGAAAAAGATGGACGCCATAACAACTCCATCAATTTGAAACGTCGCGGGACAGCACCACTGGCAGATTTGATCCGCGTACATGCCCTCGCCGCAGGTTCACGCGCTAAAAACTCGTTTGAACGTTTAGATGATGTAATTGAAGCAGGATTGCTCCCACAAGGTAAAGGCAAAGATCTGCGTGATGCCTTGGAATTCATCGCTATGGTGCGGATTCGCCATCAAGCGATTGATGTTGAACAAGAGCGTGAGGCCGACAACAGTATCGAGCCGGAACATCTTTCGGACTTTGAACGACGCAACTTAAAAGATGCGTTTCAGATCCTCAGTAACGGACAGAATTATCTTAAGTATCGTTACCAAGCCAACCAACATTTTAAGTGAGCGCCATGTTCGATTCTGCGATTTACTGGCCCGCTCGATTTGCTCACTTAGCCCAGCAGGCTCGGCAAACCCATTTACAGCGCTTTTATGCTCAACCTCTGGTTGAAGGCTCAACACCGATTCATCAGTGCTCACTGGTTGCCCTCGATTTTGAAACAACGGGACTGAATGCCGAGCAAGATGCCATTGTGAGTATCGGTTTAGTGCCTTTTACTACTCAACGGATTTTTCTTAGTCAAGCTCGGTATTGGTTAGTAAAACCCTCTCAACCGCTTGAAGATGAGTCGATAGTGTTCCATGGGATCACGCACTCCGAGTTGCAGCATGCGCAAGCTCCAGAACAGGTGTTGAAGGAATTACTCGAGGCGCTGCACGGCAAGATTGTCGTCGTACACTTTAGGCATATTGAACGTGATTTTTTGCGCCAGATTAGCCTGAATATATGGGGCGAGGCGATCGAGTTTCCCGTGTTGGATACATTAGAAATTGAACGTCAGTTACTGGATAAGCAACGCTCGCTGTGGCAACGGATTGCACGTCGACCTTTACCCTCAATACGCCTTGGGCAATCACGGATGCGTTATCACTTACCGCCCTACTCACCTCACCATGCGCTGACGGATGCCATTGCGACCGCAGAACTTTTTCAAGCGCAGTGCGCGTACCATCTCCCACCCCACACCGCTATTCAGTCTTTGTGGCTTTAGGCTCTGTGCTCTGTGCTCTGTGGCTAAGAGCCCTATATAGGTCTTTGACCGCGAATCGAAACTCGAAACGACGAGATACATAAGAACGAAAAAGGAGCGCATCAAGCGCTCCTTACTCTGACTTTGTCAGTGACGTCATTACAGTTTAAAACGACGGATCTCTTGTTCTAACTCATGAGACAGTTCAGACAACTCTGCAGCTTGTTCAGCAGCGGAGTGAGCTTCTTGCGCGAGATCATTTGAAACATCACGAATACCTACGGTATTGCGAGTGATCTCCGAAGTCACAGAAGCTTGCTCTTCAGCCGCTGACGCAATTTGCGTCGCCATATCACTGATACGTTCTACAGTTTTATGGATCTGCTCCAAGCTAACCGAAGCTTCATTCGCATCATCAACACTGGTGTCCGCGAGGCGACGACTGTCGTCCATAATACCTACCGCTTTACCTGTGGTGGCTTGCAGCGTTTCAATCATCTGCTGGATTTCTTTGGTCGACGCGTGGGTACGTTGACTCAACACACGAACTTCATCAGCCACGACAGCAAAACCACGTCCTTGCTCACCCGCACGGGCAGCTTCAATGGCCGCATTCAGCGCCAGTAGGTTGGTCTGTTCAGCGATGTTCTGAATCGTCGACAGAATCGTACTGATTTGGTGACCATGTGCTTCCAGCTCTTGAATAACTTCGGTCGCGACTTGTACTTCTTCAGCCAAAGATTGAATCGAACGCTGCGTTTGAGTGACTTGACCCGCGCCATGGACACACGCCGTCACGGCTTCACCTGCGTTTTGCGCCGTGTGATCCGCATTACCCGCAATTTCTTGAGTGGCAGCAGCCATCTCATTAATTGCGGTAGCCACCATATTGATTTCGTCTTGTTGCAAGCGAATTCGGCTACTGCGCTCTTCCGCTTGTGCCGCCGTCACTTTCGACTGCTGCGCCAATGCGGCTGAAACATGGCTTAACTTGAGTACCATGGTGTGCATGTTGCTCACAAAGGTATTGAAGTTGCTTGCCAGTTGTCCGACTTCATCATCACTGCGAGGTTCTAAACGTTGTGTCAAATCGGCATCACCAGAGGCAATTTCCTCCAGCGCTTTCGATACACGACCCAAATCACGGAACAAGAAGCTAACGAGCCAAGAGACAATCACAACCACAATCACAGTGATCAGTAACGCAGTAGTGATAAGGCCTGTTAATAACTCAGAATGAGAGGCGTATTCGGTATCACTGTCCATCTGTACTGCGAAATACCAAGGTGTATCGGGTACCGCAGTGAAAAAGAAGAACTTCTCCACGCCATTCAGTTTAAGCGCAAGCAACTCACCTTGATTCGCAGCACGCTCGATAGTGCGCATGTCCAAAGCAGAAGAGAGCGTCGTCACAGGCTTCAGTAGCAAGGATTTGTCTGGATGCGCTAGGAACGAACCGTTTTGACCATCAATCAACATGGTTTGTGCATTTTTTCCTGCGTCCATGCTGATCACGTCCGCAATCAGCTGATCAATGAGAACATCTGCGCCAACTACACCACTCATATTACCGTTAAGGCGAACAGGTTCTGCAATCGTCACAAGCAGTGCGCCGGTTATCGCATCACTGTATGCGGTGGTGATGATCTGCTTACCCGCACTGGCTGCATCTTTATACCAAGGGCGCGTACGTGGATCGTAATCCGCACGATTACGCTCTGGATGTGAGCGATACATCGCGCCGTCAGTCGTACCGTAAAAAATATCGTCAAAACCACCCGCATTGCGCGCTTGTTGCAGATAAGGGACAACATTTTGTGCTTCAATGTGAGCATTAAACGCAGTACTAATTGATTTACGGATAGAAATCCAATCTGAGATGCCTTTAGCAGCGGTCGAAGAAATTGCGTCAGCACGAGTATAAACCGCATTGCTGGTTTGCTGTTGCAATTGACTGGCGGAAAACCAAGTCAATGCCGTCGCCATCACCACCACTGCCGATAAACTTGCGCCAATCAGTTTGTGTTTTAGTGTTAATTTCATTATGTCAAACAAAAGGTTGGAACGAAGGAGTCGCGATAGTAAACACTATTCGATTAAAGCGCACTCGTTTTGTCATTTTTTCTCACAACTTGTCACAGACCAGAATTAACCTTTTATGTTATAAGGTCTTAAACGACAAATTACTGGCTTATGCCAAACTTTTTGCTCTCACGCAACGTGATTTGCCTTCCAAAATCACATATAACTAAAGGATATAAGCTTATGAATAGAAAATATCTGATAAAGACAGTTCTCAACAACATATGTTGTGCATTTTTTTACAGTTCTGCTATCTTTCGCGCTTAATGAGACCTGCAATTTCCTGCGATACCGTCCGGTCAGCAAAATTGCAGTAAACTCTTAAGCTATCTTCGTATTTCACTTTGTTATCGGTTCATTTCTATATGATTCGTGTGTCCAGCGCCGTGCAACGTCATGCGCAAAAACTGATTGTACTTTTCTCCCTGCTGTTTGGGGCTTCTTTGCTGATGTCTGATAATGGTTTTGCTACAGACATTAAAAATACTAATGCCTCTTCTCCAGTGAATTCAGAGTCTACTAAGCCAACAAAAGCTGGCGAAGTTAAAAATGTGGTTCGCTTTGCCAAAACGGGATCGTTTGATAACGACACCGTTGTTCGCCTAGCTCGCCAACTGGCGAAAAAGCCTTATGTTGCCTTAAAAGATCCGCTACCAGAGAGTTTGGCCAATATCAGTTATGATGAGTACCGCGATATTCGTTTTAAACCCGACAGTGCAGTGTGGAAAGCAGATGGCCTACCATATCAAATGCAACTATTCCATCGCGGTTTCTTCTTCCAAGATCTGATTGAAATTGCACTTGTTGAAGGCAACCAAGCCACTCACCTAAGTTACGACCCCAATATGTTCACCGCTGGCGAAGTTCTACAACAGAACCTGCCGACTGAAGATATTGGTTATAGTGGTCTTCGTGTGCATTACCCTCTCAACAGCCCATCCTATTTTGATGAACTGTTTGTATTCCAAGGAGCAAGCTACTTCCGTGCTCTGGGTAAAGGCAATGCCTATGGCTTGTCTGCGCGTGGCTTGGCCATCAAAACTGCCGATCCAGCGGGTGAAGAGTTCCCTATTTTCCGTGCCTTCTGGGTGGAAAAACCAAACTACGACACCAACTTGATTGTGGTCCATGCCCTACTGGATAGCCCAAGCGTGTCTGGTGCGTATCGTTTCTCTATTCGTCCAGGAGAAAATACTCGTATGGACGTTGAGGCGGTACTCTTCCCACGCGTGGAGTTAAGCAAAGTTGGTCTAGCTCCGGCAACCAGTATGTTCATGCATTCGCCAAATGGCCGTGAGAAGACTGATGATTTCCGTCCTTCTGTGCATGATTCTGATGGTTTATTGATGATCAACGGACGTGGTGAACGTTTGTGGCGTCCATTGGCTAACCCTAGCACACTGCAAGTGAGCGCCTTTATGGACAACTCACCGCAAGGCTTTGGTTTGATGCAGCGTGAGCGCGATTACGCCAACTACCAAGATTTGGAAGCCCATTACGAAAAACGTCCAAGTCTGTGGGTTGAACCGGTCGGTAACTGGGGTCCTGGTGCTGTCGTGTTGACAGAAATTCCAACTCAATCAGAAATTCACGACAACATTGTCGCCTTCTGGAAGCCAGCACAACCTCTTGCAGCAGGCAGTGAATATCGTTTCTCTTATCACCTCAACTGGGGTGCGCAACCAGAAGCGAATCCACAAGCGATCACTGTAAGCCGTACTGCGAGTGGACGTGCCGATATTGCCAAACCAACGCCAAAACGTTTGTTCGTGATTGATTACCAAGTCCAAGGTGCCAAGCCTGCACAGATGCCAGAACCGAAAGTGCGCAGCAATGCTGGGGTAATCAGTAACGTTGTACTGCGTGATAACCCTGCCAATAATGGCTATCGCCTCTCATTTGAATTTGATCCAGGCGAAGTGACGCTGGCTGAACTACGGGCAGAGCTGACTTTGCAAGAAGCGCGTCCTGTAGAAACTTGGTTGTATCGTTGGACCCTGTAGTAAGTACTCGGATTTTTTATGACAAACCCAATGGTTGAACAAGGAGCCTCCCAGTTAATGGGAGGCTCTGCCATGCCACCAGAACAACACGGCGAAATGCCGGAACAAAATCTTAAACGACTGAGTGAAGGTTTTCCGCGTGATGCTATTCAAACGGGTGGGGTCAAATCCTGCTCGTGGCGACGTGTGTTTGTGGTTGGTTTTGCTTTACTCATATCTGCTTTTGCCATCTTTGAAATGCGCGGCGTATTTTTGGTCGGTGGACTAACGCCTATCGAATACGCGGTACTGGTTCTCTTTGCTATCAACTTCTGTTGGATTGCCTTAGCCTTCTCAAGCTCGATTGCCGGATTTTTTGTTCTCGCGAGTCGCAAACCTGCCCCCAATACAGAGCAACCCCTAACGACACGTACCGCAATTTTGATGCCGACTTACAACGAGGCACCCGATCGTGTCTTTGCCGCAGTAGAAACCATGGCTTTGGCTCTAGCGAAAACTGAACACGGACATGCCTTCGATTGGTTTATTCTCAGTGACACCACCGATCCTGAAGTGGCGTTATCTGAAGAGCAAGCCTTCTGGTTGCTGCGTCAACAAACCGCAGGCAAAGCTAACGTCTATTACCGCCGCCGTCGTAAAAATATTGCGCGCAAAGCGGGTAATATTGCCGATTTCTGCCGTCGTTGGGGCTCGGGGTACGACCACTTATTAGTATTGGATGCCGATAGTGTGATGCAGCCAAGTACTATGATTTCATTGGCTCAACGGATGCAAAGTGACCCAGATGCTGGATTGATTCAAACCATTCCGGCGCTGATCAATGGCACGACTCTCATGGCTCGTGTGCAGCAGTTTGCCGCTCGCATCTATGGTCCAGTGGTCGGTACTGGTCTGGCTTGGTGGGTACAAAAGGAAGGTAACTTCTGGGGTCACAACGCGATTATTCGTACGGAAGCCTTTATGAGTGCCGCTGGCCTACCGCATTTATCTGGTAGACCGCCTTTTGGTGGACATATCCTCAGTCACGATTTCGTGGAAGCAGCTTTAATTCGTCGCGCAGGTTGGAGTGTTACCATCGCCGCGGATCTGAGTGGCTCTTTTGAAGAGTGCCCTCCTTCGATTATCGATTTAGCCGTGCGCGATCGCCGTTGGTGTCAAGGCAACCTGCAACACAGCCGCATCATAGGCACAAAAGGTCTGCACTGGATCAGTCGTTTGCACCTGACTACGGGCATTATGTCCTATCTCTCTTCGCCATTTTGGCTGCTGTTGATTTTGTCGGGTTTGTTACTGGCACTGCAAGCGCACTTTATTCGTCCTGAGTATTTTACCGAGCAGTTTTCACTGTTCCCGACTTGGCCGGTCATGGACTCCGCACGCGCATTGCAACTGTTTTACATCACCATGGGTATTCTATTTAGCCCGAAAATTTTCGGATTACTGCTGCTGATGTTTGATGGTGAAATGTGTCGTACCTTAGGGGGACGACTGAGAGTCATACTCAGCGCGGTGACAGAGATCCTACTGTCTGCACTGGTCGCTCCCATCATGATGCTCATCCACTGTGGCGCGGTTGTGTCGATTTTGTTTGGACGTGATAGTGGTTGGGCTCCTCAACGACGTGATGACGGTAGCTTGCCAATCAAAGACTTGCTGTACCGCCACCGTTGGCATATGACAGCGGGAGTACTCCTTGGTTATGCCGCTATGCTCGACTCATGGACCCTACTGGCGTGGATGTCTCCAGCCTTAATCGGTTTGTGGTTCTCTGTACCACTCTCTGGGATCACGGCGTCATACACCATCGGAGCTTGGTTTAAACAAAAACGCATTCTTGCGACTCCAGAAGAAATTGAAACACCGGCGATTGTGCTTGCTGCGCAAGCTCGTCGTGACGAGTATGTGGTGGATCTTCAGGAAGTATGGAACGCACGCATGGTACTTGCTGATCACAACCTGATCGCTCTACATATTGCGATGATGGATAAACTGCCGTCGCGCCAACCCGGCACCGCGATTGAGCCTTTGGATGCAGTAGCACGCATTAAAGTACAGGAAGCGGAGAGTCAGGAAAGCCTACTGGCGCTACTGACCAAAGTCGAACTGAGTTATGTTCTGGGCAATCCCCTGCTGATCCAGCAGGTAGCCAAACTGCCGCCCAGTTTAGCGAACCAGACTGTCTAAACTGAAAGTGTCGCCTACACGATTGTGTTCGCGACACTTTTTTATCCGCTCTTACTTTTTATCCCCGCTGACTTTTTACTCCCCTATTACTTAACGCTACAGCAGCGTTAGCGTTGGCTGTAAACTTCAAATCACTAAGGGGCGTTTATGAGTCTTGCCTTTCAGCTATTTTCGACAGTGGTTGATCGGCGTGACGCTTTTTTAAGATCGGACGAAAGCTTTGCGGACCGACTGTCGGTTGCTGTTTCACCATCGCAATCAATGACTGCACCGCCGCACGTGCCATTTCGCTGATCGGGAAATGTACCGCCGTCACCGTTGGATATAGACTCTCACACAAATCAACACTGTCAAAACTGACGATAGAAATCCGTCCCGGCACCGCAATACCTTGTTCATGTAAATACTGCAGCGCCCCAGTCGTCATCTCCTCACTACACGAGAAAACAGCCGTGATCTCGGGGTGGCGAGCGAATAGCTGCTGCATCGCAAAATAACCACTTTTGCGACCATAATTGCCTTCTTCACACAGTGACTTGCTCGGGAGAATCCCCGCTTGAGCTAAGGCATCGAGATAGCCTTGCTGCCGTAGACGACTATTGTGTCTGTGTAGCGGTCCGGTGATACAAGCAATTTTCCTGTGGCCTTGCTGAATGAGATACTCCACCACTATCTGGCTTGCTCCACGATGGTCAAAAGTAATGCAGCGCTCTTCCAAACCTGCCACATAACGATCGAGAAGAACAAAGGGAGTCGGCTGCTGAGCTAATGCTCGCAAATCATCGTCTGATAAATACCGGCTGTGCAGAACATACCCATCGCAACGCAGATCGTGAAAGCGCTGTATCGCCTCTCTCTCTCCTTGTGCAGAGTGATGGCCTTGTGCTGTGATCAAAAACTTATGGTGCATATCCAACTCAGTTTGCACCTGTTCCATCATTTCACCAAAAAAGCCACCTGTGTAATACGTGACTAGAAGACCCATCATATTCGATGAGGAGGTCGCCAAAGAACGGGCTATTGCACTCGGCCGATAATTAAGTTGAGCCATTGCTTGCTCAACCTTACGCCGCGTTTCCTCTTTAAATTTCCCCTCACCATTGATGATCCTCGATACGGTAGAGCGGTTCACACCTGCAAGTTCAGCAACATCTTTAATTCTTGCCATATTAGAGCCTATAGGAAGTCAGAAACTTCAGAAAAACAAGGAACTGCGAGCTTGCACGACACTCCCTTACGGAAGTCTCCACTCGGCGAGACAGCTCCCATCATACACAGGAGTGCAGAGGAGCAGAAATCAAAGCCGAGTAATCCGTGATTTCGATATCATGCGCTACCAACAATTGTATTAATTGTGCGCTAGTTAGAATGTGCAACTCTTCTTCTCTTTGCTTGGCATAACCGCTGCACTTTTCGAGTAATGGATCCACGAACGCGGGATGGCACATAACCTCAACCAGATCGAAGCGTTCTTTTAGCTCAAGCAGATGTTTCATTAAAGGGTCGATGCCCAAACGTTGATCATAGAAAAAATCAGTGAAATGATAACGGCAGCCGAACGCCTCCTCCCCTGCCATACCAATATCCCGCAGTGGAACATGGTATTTTTTAGCCACTTCATAAATGATCGGAGCCAATTGAGGATGAGTATGGGCGTGATGATGGCTATCAAGATGACTTAAAGTGAGTCCAAGCTTTAGAAAATGTTCAACCTGGGCGATAGCTTCATGGTATATCGCCTCAGGTTGATAGTCTCTACGCTGCCAAAAATCACGATAAGCGGTGAAGACACCATGTTCATCGGTTAAGTTTCTTTCTCCCGTTAAAGGGCGTCCTGCTGTAAACCTCAGATGAAGGCCAATTTTTAAGTCGGGAAGCTGTTTTGCCAATTGAACCGCATGCTGCTCTGCAGGCATGCCCACCATCAAAGTGGTTGATTTTACGACCCCATCAAGGTGGGCCTTGACAATACCTTGGTTGACACCTTGAGTTAAACCAAAATCGTCCGCGTTAAAAATTACCTTCATCGAGAGATTCACCTTATTACCGTTACCATGTGGTGAGTTTAAATTGGGGTAGATAAACGGCATTTTCACGCAGAATATCATCCAAAATGGCTTTCGCCCGACCAATATCAGGCACCAATGGGTTATTCGTTAAAGCCATTAAAGCAAGGTGATAGTCACCGTGTACTGCGGCTTCTATCGCAAGCTGCTCATAGGCTTTCACTTGATGTAGCAATCCACTGATTTTTGGTGAAAGTTCTCCGACCGCAATCGGTTTTGCTCCCCAACTGCCCACCACCGCACTGCATTCAATCACGGCATCATGAGGTAATGAACTGATCGCCCCATGATTCTGCACATTAACCACATGAATACTATTGCGATTATTGTAGATGGCATCAACAAGATTTAACGAGGCATCCGAATAATAAGCACCGCCACGCGCTTCTAACTCTTTAGGCTTATGAGCCAGATGTGGATCTTGATAGAGCTCAAATAAGGCCTTTTCAGTGACCATCACTTGCTCAGCTCGCGTTCCTTTCTCTTGAGCACTTTTTTTCTCTTCTGCCAACATAGCATCCGTTTGGTAAAAGTAGCGGTGATAAGGGCAAGGAATCGCGCCTAACGCTTTTAAGAACTCAGGATCCCAAGGTTCTTCCCAGATATTTTTCATGCTGAAATTGGCGCCATCACCCACCTTTTCTAAAACGGTTTGAGTGATATTTTGACCATCCAACCAAGCTTGGTGCACCCAAACTAAATGGTTCAGCCCAGCGAACTCGAGCTGAAGGTCTTGAGGTTCACAGGCCATCATTTCAGCAATCATCATCTGCATAGAAACGGGAACATTACATAATCCTATGCTTTTGACTTTTGAGTATTTACTGACTGCCTCCGAGACCAAGCCCGCAGGATTGGTAAAGTTGAGCATCCAGGCATTGGGTGCTAGCTCTTCAATATCTCGGCAAATATCCAGTATGACTGGGATCGTTCGAAGTGCTTTGGCAAAACCACCAGGCCCTGTGGTTTCTTGCCCAATCACATCATATTTCAGTGGAATTCGTTCATCATTCGCGCGAGCGGCAAGCCCCCCAACCCGAAACTGGGTCATAACGAAATCAGCGCCGGCAATCGCCTCTCGGCGATCAAAGCCCGCTTTAATTTCAATGTCAGCTCCAACTTTGTCGACCATTCTCTGCGCAAGATCTCGAATGATCTGTAATTTTTCCGCACCGGCTTCAATATCCACAAAGTGCAACTGCTTCACTGGCAGAAAATCCAATCTTTTGAGAACCCCTTCCACAAGCTCTGGGGTGTAACTACTGCCACCGCCGATGACTGCCAGCTTTAATGCATTTCGAGACATTTTGCTTCCTCACCCGCCAAGTGTTTATGTAAAGCCACCATTTCAGTCGCCATTTCCTGTGCCAGAATTGTCGTCATTAAATGATCTTGAGCATGCACCATCACCAAGGTCATTGGTACTTTGCCTTCACCCTGATCGGCTTCAATCAATTGTGTTTGAATTAAATGAGCTCGGTTTAAGCACTCTTTAGCCTGACACAATTTCTCTTCTGCCTGCTCAAAAGATCGAGTACGCGCTAAACGTAATGCTTCATAACACAAGCTTCGCGCTTCACCGGCGTTGCAAATAATTTCCATCACGATAAGTTCTTGTTCCATTTCTCTCTCCCGAAGCTAAGGCTGCCCACCGGCAGCCTTAAACTGCTTATGCCGTGACGCCTTGTCTACCTGGTTGCGCTGCTTTGACTTTACTTTCCACAGGTTGCTCTTGTTCAAGCACTTGCTTCTCAAACATTTTGAAGAAAGGTAAGTAAATGAGCAGATCAAGGATGAGTAAACCCACGACCAGCAACACAGGCGTAAACGTCCAACCACTACCCCATGACGCACCGATAATGGCCGGTGTTGTCCATGGCGTGGTTGCTACTCCCATACCGACAAAGCCCAACTGAATCGCAAAATAAGCAATGGTGGCATTGATTACGGGAGCGAAAACGAAAGGCAGGAATAAAATCGGGTTCATCACCACTGGACTACCAAAAATCACAGGTTCGTTAATTTGGAAGAATCCTGGTACCGCACTCATACGACCGATGCTTTTTAAATGAGCTGAGCGGCTGAAGGACATCAAAATCACTAACGCTAAGGTTGCACCTGAACCACCGATAAAGATGTAAAAATCCCAGAATGGCTGTGTGAAGATATTCGGGACGGGCTGCCCAGTAACAAACGCATCAATGTTAGCACTGATATTGGTTAAGAAGATGGGAGATAGCAGACCGACCACAATCGCAGCCCCATGAATGCCCGCAAACCATAACAATTGACACACCAGCAGCGCACCGATAATCGCTGGCAATGTGTTTGACGCACTGATCAACGGTTTGAACATCGCCATCACGGCATCAGGGATCAACATGCCATATTCGGCTTGTACAAAAAGGCTCAGTGGATAAAGCGTCAAGAAAATCGCCAAGACAGGCAACAAAACTTCGAATGAGCGAGCAATCGCAGGTGGAACTTGCTCTGGCATACGAATGGTAATGTTATGCTTTTTCATAAAGCGATACAGTTCGACGGCAAAAAAAGCACACATAACAGCCGTGAAAATCCCTGTGCCGCCCATATGCGCCATCGATAGACTGTCTTCTTTGGCGGGTGCCGCGACCAACAAAAAGCTCATCAGTGACAGTACTGCACTCGTGATACCGTCCATTTTGTAAGCTTTCGCTAAGCTGTATGCTACACCCAACGAGACAAATATGGTCATAATGCCCATCGACATATTAAACGGCATCATGATGATATCGAAATGCGTCGTAGCGAAGTTTAACCACACGCGACCAAAAACATTGGTGGTATCTTCAGCAAAAGGAGGGAATGCAAAAATTAAAATAAAACTACCCACAATAATAAATGGCATTGCCACAATAAAACCATCACGCATGGCACGTACATGAGGCTGATTCCCCACTTTTGCTGCAATGGGGGCTATATGCTTTTCTACGATTCCAATTATCGCATCATAAAGCTTCATAGGATTCACCTTATATTTAAGATAAAGAGTTCCCTATCCTCATTTAATTAATGAGGATTGAGTGAAAATATTGTCCGAAAAACAGATTTAGTTAATTAAATCTAAAGCTTGCTGAAGAACCTCGTCACCTTTCATCATGCCGTAAGCTTGAGGAGAGATAGCTGCAATGTTTTTGCCATATTCATCGGCCGTTTTGCGTAGCTCTTCCAACTGAAAACGGACTTGAGGCCCTAATAAGCAAACATCATATTCTTGGATGGCCTCTTCAAATGCATTCACTGATAACGCATCAATCTTGCATTCAATGCCTTTACTTTCAGCAGCTTGCTGCATTTTCTTCACTAACATACTGGTAGACATACCAGCACTACAGCAGAGTAGGATCTTTTTCATGCTCTACACTTCCCTTGTTTAAATATCGACCTAAAAACTGTAGCAAAATAAATCCGCATTAAAAAGCGCAACCGGTTGCGTTATTCGTGAACAAAATCCCATTTCGGATAGTTAGCGCTATTTTTATCGATGCACTTCTGGATAGGATAATGAGAAGAAATATATAAGCCTACCAGATGGACTTGTTATTTCTATCAATATAAATACTAGCAACGTCACTCTTAAATTTCTGATTTAAAATAATGGATACTAAGATGAAATTAAAAAAATTGGCTCTATTTACCGCGATATCGTTAGCCATTTCTGGTCATTCTTTTGCAAACAGTACCCCTAAGGGCACGATTTATTTAACTTTTGATGATGGCCCGGTCAATGCGTCAGTAGAAGTCATTAAGGTTCTAAACCAAGGCGGGGTAAAAGCCACTTTTTATTTTAACGCTTGGCACTTGGATGGTATCGGTGATGAAAATGAAGATCGTGCTCTAGAGGCTCTAAAGTTAGCTCTAGATTCAGGTCATATTGTCGGCAACCACAGCTACGATCATATGATTCATAACTGTGTGGAAGAGTTTGGCCCCACCAGTGGCGCAGATTGTAATGCAACCGGTAACCATCAAATCCACTCGTATCAAGATCCCGTTCGTGATGCGGCCAGTTTTGAGCAAAACTTGATCACATTAGAAAAATACCTGCCTACTATTCGTAGCTATCCAAACTACAAGGGGTATGAGTTAGCTCGCCTACCCTATACCAACGGTTGGCGTGTCACAAAGCACTTCCAAGCTGATGGTTTATGCGCGACATCCGACAATTTAAAACCTTGGGAGCCGGGTTATGTGTGCGATCCAGCTAACCCATCAAACAGTGTGAAAGCCTCGATTCAAGTACAGAATATTCTTGCTAATCAAGGCTATCAAACTCACGGATGGGATGTGGATTGGGCCCCCGAAAACTGGGGTATTCCTATGCCTGCCAACAGCTTAACCGAAGCCGTTCCCTTTTTGGCCTATGTGGATAAAGCCTTAAATAGTTGCTCACCAACCACTATCGAACCAATTAACTCGAAAACACAAGAGTTCCCTTGTGGCACCCCACTGCACGCCGATAAAGTGATTGTGCTCACCCATGATTTCTTATTTGAAGATGGCAAACGCGGTATGGGAGCGACACAAAACTTACCTAAACTTGCCGAGTTTATCCGGATTGCCAAAGAAGCAGGTTATGTTTTCGATACGATGGATAATTACACTCCTCGTTGGAGCGTAGGTAAAACGTATCAAGCGGGAGAATATGTTCTGTACCAAGGTGTGGTGTATAAAGCGGTCATTAGTCACACTGCGCAACAGGATTGGGCTCCATCATCCACGTCAAGCCTTTGGACCAACGCCGACCCTGCGACAAACTGGACACTCAATGTCTCCTATGAGCAAGGCGACATCGTCAATTACAAAGGTAAACGCTATTTAGTCAGTGTCCCACATGTTTCACAACAAGACTGGACACCAGACACTCAGAACACCTTATTCACAGCTTTATAAAAAGCTGCTCCTATAGCCAACCTGCAGATTCAAGTAGGGATGGTATCTCTATCGTCAGATAGTTTGCGCGGAGAGCTCTCCGCGCTTTTTTTGAACATTTTGGCTAGGAAATGATTGATGCGGATTTTAGTTTGCGCCGCCCTTTTGACAACGCATACCGCGTATTAAGATTGGTGAAGACGCTTGCTGGAAGCCATGAACTCAGGTTCGGTTTTTAACCCTTTCCATAAGCTGACGCACATCAGTAGCAAGATCACCGTAAATGGCAAGGCTGTAGAGATAACGCCCGCTTGCAGCGCTTGTACCGCTTCCGTGCCTCCAATCCATAGCAGTGCAACCGCGACTGCGCCTTCGAGTACTGCCCAAAATACACGCTGCAATACTGGTGAATCTAATTTGCCGCCTGAGGTAATACTGTCAATGACCAGTGAACCCGAATCTGACGACGTGATAAAAAACACCAGAACCAGCACCACGGCAATCACGGATAGCACCTTACCGAAAACCAGCGAATCAAACATCTGGAACATGGCCAGCGAAACATCGGTTAAGCCATTTTGACCTAACACGCCGATTTCATTAATCACTTGATCCACGGCCAGACCACCAAATACCGACATCCACACCAGTGTCACTAACGTTGGGATCAGCAAGACCGCCACAATGAATTCACGAATGGTACGTCCTTTAGAAACACGTGCGATGAACATGCCCACGAACGGTGACCATGAAATCCACCATGCCCAGTAAAAGACCGTCCAACCTTGGAACCACACTTCATCTTCACGACCATGAGGATTACTCAGCGGGATTAGGTTTTGTAGGTAAGCCATTAAAGTCGTCGGAATCGAAGTCAATGTGACGCTATAACCAATCACAGCCACCAGTGCGAGCAATAAAAACGCGACAATCATATTGATGTTAGAGATGACTTTCACCCCGCCATCAATACCTCGAACCACAGACAATGTGGCTAAACCTGTCACCACACAGATCACCGCAATTTGTAGCCCGATGCCCGATTCAAAACCAAATACATGGTGGATACCAGAAGCCGCTTGCTGCGCCCCAAGACCGAGAGACGTTGCCAGACCAAACAGTGTGGCTAATACCGCAAGAATATCGACCACATGCCCTGCCCAACCCCAAGCGCGATCACCCAGTAACGGATAAAAAACCGAGCGCATTGAAAGTGGCAAGCCTTTGTTGTAGCAGAAAAAAGCCAATGATAGAGCAACAACACCATAAATGGCCCACGGGTGAAGTCCCCAGTGGAACATGGTTGCTCCCATCGCCAGTTGCGCAGCTTGAGGAGTGTTGGCTTCTACGCCCAGTGGTGTTTCATACCAGCCCGTATAATAGGCCACAGGTTCTGCGACACTCCAGAACATCAAACCAATCCCCATCCCTGCAGCAAACAACATCGCTAACCAAGATAGAAAAGAGTGATCCGCTTTCGCGGCCTGTCCACCTAACCGAATTTTGCCAAACGGTGAAATGACCAATCCGACACAAAACAGTAGGAATAAGTTACCCGACCAGATAAACAACCAGTCGAAGCTCGCAATAATGCTCTGCTTTACGGTATCAAGCCCAATCTTAGCTTGGTGGGCATCCACGAGTACGGTCAGTAGTAAAAATGCAGCAATCAAACCTGCACTGATCCCAAACACGGGATTGTGTACATCAAACCCCCATTTCTGCACATTATCTTGGCCTACGGTGTAGTCCGTATTATCGATACTGTACTTATCAATTTCTTTTGTCATGTATCCTCTCTGAGTCATTTAAATCGAGCTCAACAACAATGACAACAAAGCATTTTCGGTTTTTTAATCACAAATTGCTTTGTACTCATTGTTAATTCCATTCATTAAAAGCACGATTATTTTACATGGATCACAGAAAAGATCCAGTTTTCAGGCCATTTAAGTCAGTTCAAGGTAGAGAAACCCTTGTTTATGTCAAAAAATAATATCAGAAACTAGTGAAATTTAATTCTTATTCAAAGCATCCATCTGGAATGCAAAATTCAAAAAATGTCGCAATAACGCTATGGGTTACTCTTAGCTCAACACTTTAAAAATCAAGGTAAGTAAGGTATGGTTCGCGACAGATTCAGCACAAACTGGGTGAACCCTCTGTGGAAAAACACGAAGAAGTATTAGTCGCACTGCGCCAGATCATCCGCGCCATTGACCTACACTCCAAAAAACTTAATAAGGACGCAGGGCTCACCGGCCCCCAATTGATTTTGATGCGTTCAATTCATGACTTAGGTGAACAGGTCACCATCCGTGAGCTCGCGGTGCATACCAATATGAGCCAAGGCACGGCTACCACGATTTTGGATCGATTGGAGCGTAACGGCTATGTACAGCGCGTGCGCAGTAACAGTGATAAACGCAAAGTTCATGCACACTTAACCGATGAGGGGCGTAAGCTGCTCGCACAAGCCCCACAGCCTTTACAAGAGAGCTTTGTTGAGCAATTCCATCAATTACAAGATTGGGAACAGAGCTTACTGCTCTCTTCTGTACAACGCATCTCAGCCATGATGAACGCGCAAGATATGGATGCCGCGCCGATGCTGACGATTGGTAGCATCACGCAGCCAGAATAGTTCACTCCAGTAAACCATGTTGTAGCGCGTATTGAGCTAACTCTGCCGTGGAGTGGATGTCGAGCTTATGCTTAATATTTTGCCTATGGGTTTCGACCGTGCGATAACTGATATTCAGCAAGGTCGCGATTTTTTTACTGCTGCAACCTTGTGCAACCATACGTAAAATTGCCTCTTCACGGCGGCTCAGCGGGTTTGGCTTATTCGCCACAGGTAAAATCTCTTGGCTAAACAGTGTCGAGGTGGTGGATTCGCAGAAGTACGTCGCGCCTTGATGAACCGTTTTGATCGCTTGCACCATTTTCAGTGCTGAGATTTCTTTGAGCATGTAGCCCATTGCGCCGGCTTGCATCACTTGCATAATGTACTCGCGGTTATCATGCATGGTCAGCATCAATACTTTGGTGTGAGGAACTTCTTCTTTGATCAAGCGGGTGGCTTCAATACCGTTCATGATCGGCATACTCACATCCATCAGCACCACATCCGGTTGGTGAAGTTTGACCAATTCTAAAGCTTCCAATCCATTACTCGCGGTGGCGACGACCTCGATTTCCGGCTCTTGCTCTAAACGCGCAATAAAACCATCCAACACCACCTGATGATCATCCACCATCACCACTCTGATTGGTTTATCCATAAACACTTCCATCCAACTTCAGTAAAACCGTAATTTCGGTGCCCAATTGTGGCTCGCTGCTTAATTCAAATTCCCCACCAATAAACTCCACACGTTCGCGCATGTTACGTAAACCAATCCCGCGTTTTTGCAGCGCTTCTTTGCTGGAAAATCCTACCCCATCATCACGCACCATAAGCTGCAACATATCACCCATTTGCTGCAGTAACACCGTGACTTTCTCGGCTTTGGCGTGTTTTTCAATATTATTGAGTGACTCTTGCACCACTCGATACAACGTGGTGGCCACTTCCGATTTTAGCTTGCCGGGTTGGGTGTCAAACAACATCTCGATCTCCATTTGTGAATGCAGTTTGAAATCCTCGAGCAGCGTCGTGAGTGCCGCTTGTAAACCGAGATCATCCAGCGCACTGGGGCGCAAATGGTGTGAAATTCGCCGAACTTCATTAATTGCAGTCATCAACGAGTGCTGGGATTTTTCCAGATGCACGATCTGTTTAGGGTCGTTCAGTTGGTTGGCCAGTAACTCAAGATGACACTTGCTAGACACCAATAACTGATTAATTCCGTCATGCAGTTCGCGGGCGAGATGCTTCTTTTCATCTTCCTGAAACAACACGGTTTTGTGTACCAAATCTTTGAGATTCTTATCCGCCAAACGGTGTTCATGCAGGTTGATGGCTAAGGTCAACACAATGATCACCGCTACAGTGACTATCAAAATCACCACAACAGAAAAGAAGGTGGTATCAATATTTGCGTTCACTGCCGCTTGCATCTTCTCGACTTCATGACTGAGATCTTCAATGTACAAGCCAGTGCCGATCATCCATTCCCAGTCGTCAAGCCAAGCCGAATAGCTGAGTTTAGGGACAGTTTCTCCACTTGAGGGTTTGCGCCACAAATATTGGTGATACCCACCACCCGATTGGGCTTGGAAAAGTAGCGCTTGGATGAGAAAGTCACCGCGTTCATCTTGCAACTGCCATAAGTTTTGCCCTACCAGCTCAGGCTGGATCGGATGCACCAAGTTCGTGCCCTGAGCATCATAAGCGAAAAAATAGCCATCAGATCCATAACGAATATTGGTTAATACTGCTTTGACCTGCTGTTTGGCTTCCGCTTCACTTAAGTTGGGATTATTGGCAATCAACCTCACCGCATCAAACGCCACCTCGACGCTGTCTTTGAGTGAGGTTTCGCGCTCTTCCATCAGCTTAGCTCGGAAGATCTCAATTTCACGCTGGCCTAAGGTTTTAGCCTGATGGATCGAAATCCAACTGATGCTTGCTGTGGCAATTAAGAGAGGCAGTAAAGCCAGCAAAATCAATTTGGCTTTGAGAGGCATTCCATTTCCCCATAAAAAAACTGCTTTCCGACCCTTCGAAAAGCAGTTTCACTCTAACAACTTGTTGTTGTGGATTGAATTTCGATACGCTCACTCTTGAGTCGGATCACATTCCATAAAAGCTTGGGAATACCATCAACGAAATCAACACCAAAATCTGGATCAGGATAAAGGGCACCACGCCGCGATAGATGTCCATGGTGGTGACCGACTTTGGCGCAACCCCTTTCAGATAGAACAAACTAAACCCGAACGGCGGAGTTAAGAACGACGTTTGCAAGTTCATCGCAATTAAGATAGCAAACCACGTCATATCCACATCCATCAGCACAGCGACTGGAGCCAAAATCGGTACTATGATGAAACAGATTTCTACGAAGTCGATAAAGAAACCCAGGATTAAGATCACCAACATAGTGACAATCAAGAAGCCCCATTTATCTCCGGGCAGATTCATCATCCACTCTTCGACCAGCTCATCACCACCGGTATAAGTGAACGCCATCGAGAACGCGGTCGCGCCCAGCAAAATAGCAAACACCATGGCAGTCACTTTGACGGTTTCTTTAGAGGCATCATAGACCATTGACCAACTGAATTGACCATACGCCAATGCCAGTAAAATCGCGCCCGCGCCACCAAGTGCTGCGGATTCTGTGGGCGTCGCCACACCAGCGAAAATCGAGCCCAGAACCACCACAATCAGCGCCAACGGCGGGATAACCGCTTTCAGTGCTTTCACCACTTCTTGACGACGTGATAAATCGGCATCAGGTTCAATAGGCATCGCCGCTTGCGGATTCAGCTTGGCGTAAATCAGGATGTAGATGATATACGCCGCCACCAGCATCAAGCCCGGCCAGAGTGCGGCTTGGAACAGATCGCCAACCGGAACCCCAAGCACATCCCCCAATAGAATCAATACGATAGAAGGTGGAATAATTTGTCCAAGGGTCCCCGACGCACAGATGGTGCCACACGCCAACCCTTTGTCGTAACGGTATTTGAGCATCACTGGCAGTGAGATTAGTCCCATCGCCACAACCGATGCCCCCACTACCCCTGTCGAGGCGGCGAGTAAAGTGCCCACCAATACGGTAGAAATCGCCACACCACCGTGAATGCCACCAAATAAGCGCCCCATCGACTCTAATAGCTGCTCCGCCAGCTTGGTTTTTTGTAGCACCAAACCCATAAACACAAACAGCGGCACCGCCATTAACACGGTGTTTTCCATGATCGATTGAATGCGGTAAGGCATGAACGCAAACATCTCTATGCCTTCAGCCCACAAACCAAAAATCAGCGCAATGCCCCCAAAGGTAAAAGCAACGGGGAAACCCAGTAATAGTGCAAACAGGGCAACGAAAAACATCACAATACCAATCATACGTTTCCCTTACTTAGTTTGGTCTGCATGCATCAGACGTGGGTTAAACACTTTATTGAGCGAGTGAATGATCAAGCCGACGCCACTTATCGCCATGAAAGTGAAAGAGAGTGGGATCATCGCCTTGATAATCCAACGATATGGCAAACCACCTGGGTCACCAGACGTTTCACCCAGCGCGTAGCTTTCTTTGGCAAAGTCGATCCCGAAATAGACCACCAACAAGCAAAACGGCAACAGGAAAAACAGAGTGCCAAGAATGTCGATCACCGCCTGTGCTTTCATCGATAAACGTTCATAGAACAGATCGACTCGTACATGGCCGCCCGCTTTAATGGCGTAAGGAATACCAAGCAAAAAAACCGTGGCAAACAGATGCCACTCTAATTCTTGAAAGGCGATAGAAACATCGTTAAAGGCATAGCGCATCACAACGTCATACACGACGTTGGCCACCAACAGAATAAACAGAATACTGGAGAGCAACCCCAGTAGATCGCTAAGACGGTTAAATAACCGCTCAACATAAATCAGACTTCTCATTACACACTCCCTGTCTAATCAAATTGCTCCGTGTCACAAATGTGCACGGAGCTTATCGTTATGTGCTTTTCTTGGGCTTCCTGCACACGCAGTTCAGCTTATCATTGTGATTCGCTATTGAGGTAGGCTCGCAGCGAAATATCTGTCCAACTACGTGTTTGTTTTAGATAGTTGGCTTGCGATTCTTGGATCTCTTTAGCCAGTGGATCTTCTGCTGCGTGTTTCGCCAGTAGTCGGTCGTTAACCTCACGCAGGGCTTTAATCACAGGCGCTGGGAAGGTCTTCACTTTCACATCTGGGAACTCTTGGGTAATCGAAACCCAGTTTTTGCCACTTTCATGAACTGATTGAACATACATGTCGTAAGCGGCTGTGCGCATTGCAACACGTAAGATTTCACGCAGATCTTCAGGCAATTTATCCCACGTCTTTTGGTTGACTAAGAATTGCAGCTCAGTTGCTGGCTCATGCCAACCGGTGTAGTAATAAGGCGCAATCTTGTGGAAACCCATACGTAGGTCAAGTGACGGTCCTACCCACTCTAGCGCATCAATCGTGCGACGCTCGAGCGAGGTGTATAGCTCTCCCGGAGCAATGTTGGTGGGTTTGGCACCGAGCTCCGCTAACACTTCTCCGGCAAAACCGGGAATGCGCATTTTCAGCCCTTGCAGATCTTCAACGCTGTTGATCTCTTTTTGGAACCAGCCGCCCATCTGCACGTCGGTGTTACCACCGGGGAATGAGAGCATATTGTGTGGAGAGTAAACCTTCTCCATCAGTTCCATACCACCACCGTGGTAGAACCATGCGTATTGCTCGCCCGTCGTCATACCAAAAGGCATAGAGGTAAAATACAAAGTGTTCGGAACTTTGCCTTTCCAGTAATAAGACGCGGAGTGTCCCATGTCGTATTGGCCCGATTTCACCATATCAAACACACCCAGTGGCGCTTTATGTTTATTGGCAGAATCAATGCGAATTTGTAAACGGCCATTGGACATTTTCTCCGCCATTGCCGCCATATTCTTTGTGGTGTCGCCGAAGATTGGGAAGTTAGGTCCCCATGTCTCAGCCAGTGTTAAACGGTAAACTTTCTCTTCTGCAAAAGCGGAAGTTGTGAGCAGCGCAACACCCGCCGCAATAAGCAGCACGCTTCGCTTCATAACTCGTGATACAGATTGATGAATCAGACTCATGGTTTGACGTCCTTGGTTATCCATACCTGCGCACCCTGCAACAGGCTCGTCAACAATGTGGTCGATATTCGTAAGACAAGAAATCGGCGAGACCACGCAGCCAAGTAACACCCTAACCGCACGATTTAGCCATTCGTCTTAAGTATTACTATGTAGGACAAAAATAAAATTCATTGAAAAACAAAAGGATAAAAAAAGATTAATGAATATATGATAGGGAAATACGTAGTCATTTCTACGTGAGAGGATTTTAAAGAAAAGAGTAAAAAATGTGACAAAGGCATAGCTATCACTTTCAAGACGATAACAGCTCAAGTGAACTAGGAGCCAGTAGATACCTTGGTCAGCAGTAGTAAAGCTCCGATAGCGGAGCTTTACTTAGAACTTACACCGCCAGAGTGTAAGTCACTTTATTGCCGACTTGGTTTTTCTCAACCAGCTTTTCATCGAGCAGTTTTTTTAGCGCGCCCGCGGCCCATGCAGAAGCTTTCGCTTCCTCTTGGCCTGCCTGCAAACCAATCGCTTTGGGGTTAATCCCCTCAACTGCGCCACGCACAATCTCGAGGACTTGCTGCTGTTTTGGCGTCAGTTGACAAGTCACCGTTGGCGTTGCCGCTTGCTCAGATTGGTGTGCCGAAAGGGCCTTTGAGTGCACGGATTGCGCAGGTTGCTGCACAGAGGTGCTCGATTTTACCGTCGCTTTTACCGTGGCAAGGTTAGCAACGATCGCTTTAATGCGTTTTTGCAGCTTAGCCTGCACTTTACGCTTATGAGCTAGTCTCATCGGGTCGGTCTCCATTTCACTGCCCAAAGGCAGTCATAAAATTTTGAAGCGCGCTTTATAGCAAATTACGTTCGACGTTTGTAGGGATGAGGTCAAGTTCTCAGCGACAAATGATCTTTAGCCCGCTTAGATGACTATAATTTGGGCGACACGGCCAAAGAGTGAGAAGGGCATGCCCACTTTGCAACTGTACAATCATCAGATCCATTTCACGCCTTTCGTGATAAAGGGACTGTTAGCCTTGGCTGGCCTTATCACTTTAGTAGTCATTGGCATCGCCGAATCCCTTTTGCAAGCCGTGGTCGGAATACTCGCGCTCATGGCTTGGGCAGGCATTGCCTACTGGTTGATGTTAAAAGGACAAGTGGCTTACACATTAACGGCAACCCATCTCCAGCAGCATTTTTATCAAGGCGGTTGGGTGGTGAAATGGAATAATATCAGCCAGATTGGTGTTTGCAGTTACGAGCGGGAAGGCTGGCATCAACCTCTACCTTGGGTTGGCATTCGTCTTAAACATTACGCGCCCTACCTCAACAGTATTTGCCCTCGCTTATCGACCCAACTGTTGCTCAGTCAACGCGCCTTACTCTATCTCGGTGCTCAACAAAAAGCGCGGCATCATCAATTTGAAGATCTGGTATTGGATTCCACACCCTATGTGGACGCCGAGGGTAAACAATACACCGGACTGCAAGCCATGCTGGCCAATCGAATGCAGTATCAACGTGACTTCTTTGGTTACGATATTTTTATTTCAGAGCAGGACTTAGATCGCAGTGCAGAAGAGTTTGTCGGATTGGCTCGGCGCTATCTTGCCGCTGCCGAGCCAGAGGATCTTCAGTAGAGCGGCATTTCGTCCGCGACAAATGGGTTGCTGGCACGTTCACGGCCAAAGGTAGATTGGGGGCCATGACCGGGGATGAAGGTGACATCGCTGCCAAGCGGCCAGAGTTTATTTTTGATAGACGCAATCAGAGTATTGAAATCCCCTTGCGGGAAATCCGTACGGCCAATACTGCCGTTAAACAGCACATCACCCACAAACGCCAAACGTGCCGCTTCACTAAACAGCACAACATGACCTGGTGTATGTCCGGGAGTATGGATAACTTGCAGAGTTTGCTGACCAAAGTGGATCACATCGCCATCATCGAGCCACTCATCAGGTTCAAAGGCTTCCGTAAGCGGAAAGCCAAACATTTTGCTTTGCCCTTCGAGCCCTTGTAGCCAGAAATTATCCGCTTTGTGCGGCCCGACAACCCGAGTTCCACCGAGAGCTTGCGCCAGTGACTGCGTACCACCAACGTGATCAAGGTGACCATGAGTCAGTACCAGTTGGGTTACTTTTACGCCTAGCTCCGCGATCAACATCGCGAGCTGTTTCACATCACCACCCGGATCCACCACTATGCCTTCCATGGTTTCATCACACCACACGATAGAGCAGTTCTGAGCAAAGGCCGTAACAGGCACCACCTGATATTGTAAAGACATAAACCTATCCTGTCTGATTCTTAACTGGCAGGCACTATGTCATTAACGCCCGCCTTTGACAAGTTAGGCACCGACCCATTGGCGTACAGGGCCGGTATCAATGTGGATAAATTGGCTTTTCGGATAGTAACCAACACCGCCCGCTTGCAAACTGATCGCCGCTTCACGGATTTTCTTTAGCGACACACCATCCAAACGGAAATCGATGGCCTGCCCAGACATGTGGTAACTTTTCTTCGCCACGCCTTTTGATTTACTGCGTAGCTGCTTGTTGGTCGCGGGAGAGCGGTAACCAGAGACAATATGCACCTCGGCTTGAGTGCCAAGTAGCAATTGGATTTGGCACAGTTGATCAAACAGCAACTTATCCATGGCATGCACTTCGTCACGACGAAAATCACGGCATAAATGATTCAGCCGTTTCAATTCAGAACGAACGTAATTTTTGCCATTAAAATAGCGCGTTTCAATGCTTTCGCCTGTATGTAAGTTGCTTAATGCCAATTCTCTTGGCTTGGCGGCATAACTCGCGAACGCGATGCTGGGCGTACAGGCGGCTAAAATTAATCCGCCCGCAGTCAGTTTTAAGAAATCTCGACGTGTTGTTTGCACTTTAATTACCTACCGAACTGGGCTCTATCGATACGGAAAGTACCGGACTCTGGGTTCGATATCAAATGCATAAAACGTGCTAACTATCACTGATTCTAGAGAGAATCTCGCTTATTCCTTGAGCAGAAAGGAAAAATATCTGCTGTCAAATTTTAGTCAAATTTGGAGACGCGTCACCATTGCCGAGTGCTAAAGCATCATAGTGATAAATATCATCACGATAATGCAGCACACCTTCTTCATACCACACGGTCTGATAGATGATGTGGACTGGAATACGCTTTTTGAGCGCAATCGCTTGGGTGCTCACTGGAAAATCGTCGAGCGTAATGCCCTGATTAGCGAGCAAGGTTTGCGCAAACTTTTCAGCGTTTTCTACCCGAATACAGCCAGAACTGAACGCCCGAGACGCGTTATTAAATAGATGCTTGCTCGGCGTATCATGCAGATAGATAGCGCGTGAATTGGGCGTATTAAACTTATAGGTCCCAAGCGCATTTTGCACGCCAGCCTGTTGGCGCAGACGGTATGGGAAGGTTTCCGGTTCAACGGCTTCCCAATCAATCAGCGCAGGGTCAATCACTTCTGGATCGCTCCAACCACGAATGATTTCCATATGATGATTGGCGAGATACTCACTATCACGTTTCACCATTGGTAGGATATCTTCCACCATGATTTTATGCGGCACATTCCAAGTTGGATTGATGATCAGTGAATCGAGTTTGGTATTCATCACCGATGTCGGTCTGGTGGTTTTGCCTACCACCACCTTGGATTCAAAGACTTCGCGGCCGGCATCCCAATACTTCATATCAAAACCGGGCACATTGACCACAATCATGCTGTCTTGCTGGGTTGGCCATAAGCGAATCCGCTCTGCATTAAGCGCTAATAAGGCAAGGCGCTCAGTTACGGATGTGTTCAACCACTTCATGGTTTGTGGGCCAATCACACCATCAGTCTGCAAGCCATGCATCTTCTGAAACTGCTTGATCGGTTTTTCAAGCGAGGCGTCGTAATAGGCCACATCATTCAAGATGGATGTGGTATCCAGATTCACCAGAGCTAAACGCTGCACTAAAGCTTCACGGTGACTTAATGGGTCACCCGGACGCTTAAGCCGCTCCATCTGCTCGTATAGTGCCACCTCATTAAACTCAATGCTCGAGAGTGATTGATACGCTTGCAGCAGTTGTTGATAAGCAGGGTCTTGTGGGGTGTATTCATCCATTAAGCGAGCGAGCGACTGGTTACCGATCGCCATATGCAAAGCCAGTTGCGCCTCTTCACTCGGCGGAGCAAGAGGTTGATCAAGTTGACCTTCAAAAAACCAAGCAATACCGACTTTTGGTGCCTGCTCAGCATAGCTGAGGTATTGCAGTAAAGTGTCGGTCGCTAACACATCATACTCATGCCATCTATCTTGCTGACGATAGCTTTTGAGCGCGAAAAGTTGTCGGCTAAATAAAGGGCTGAAACTCGCACGGTGAATCACCTCAAGCTGAGCTTCAAAATGGTTCGCTGTGGCAAGATCGCTCCACAGTAACTGATCATTGTTACTGTGATAGATTTGCTCAACCAAAGCCGGGTTGGTGATCTGTTCATTGACCGGCGAAGTGCTATCAATCCACCCCAATTCAACAAAACGCTGGGTGGCAGAACACGGAATAACAAAGAATAACAATGCGATAGCGGCAACGACTCGGCTTTTCATCAAAACGCCCTACTGGCTGAAGATGCACTAAGTATGGCAAAACTCAGCCGCAAAATTAAGCTATTGATAGGACTATTTTCACTCGTGTCTCATCTTTATCGTCGGTCGTTCTATTCCCAAACGAATGAGCGTTGCAGGATGATGGCAAGCAAGGCGGCGGCAAGTACGTTCATCCCCATAAGCCCAGAGAGACTATGGGGTGAACAAACGTGGCCAACGCCGCTGCCACATCAAGTAGGAGGGTTATGCCTAGATCGCTGACCAATGGTTGTCCCACATCACATTGCTCATATGCGATTGCGAGAGCTCAGGTGCAGATTGCAAAATGATTTTGCCCGACCCCGAACTGATTTGAAAAGCACCATGGCGAACAACCACGCCGGAAGCATCGGCTAAAGCGGCTAATTCCACCAATTCGCCCGTGGCTTTTGACCAGATCCCATAGCAATTCCCGGGGGGAGAGGTGGCAAGAATCCACTCATCGGTCGCCGCAATACTGGCAATATAGTGATTAAAACGCGCCCACTGCTCAGGCTCTGCTTGTAATGGCTTAAGCGGACCAGTCCCCGTGTGCATGGCAACTAAGGGAGGATAATCGTCTGGCTGGCCGCGATATTGCTGACCACACAGGACTGTGTTATCCCCATCATGAGCCAAATGACGGATGCTCAGATGGCGATCAGGTAAAGTGATTTGCTCCAGTACCTCACCTTGCGCTGAGAGGTAAGTCAAACTTGGCTGCATACTCTCTAGATTTAACGGCTCACGGCCAAAAGTGTGGACGCCACCAACCCCCACAACCAAACGACCATCGGCCATCAAGATCACTTCGTGAGGACCAATCCCAAAACCGCTCCATTCCGCGACTTTTTGATAGTGGTGAGTCACATCATAAACGCCAATCACACCACGACTGGTTTTCTGCCCCCCTTCCGTGGCATATAAGTAGCGGCCATCATGTGAATAGACACCATGTCCGTAGTAGTGACGCTGCGTATCGGCGGGACGCAGCACAATTTGCTGAGCCGTTTGATAATCAAACACCGACATAAACTGACCGGGGCGGCGTGCAAAAGCCACCGCATGCGGCAACGTTGGGTGAATGGCAATACCATGCCCTCGAGCAGGTAAGGCAAGCTTACCAACCGCCTGCCCAGCGTTATCTGCCATCACTACACTAAAGCGTTCTCGCCCTTCTATTGCACAGCCAATCAAGGCTGGCTGGGGCGATCGCGCAGAGCTACAACCGCTGATTAGCCAAGGTGTCGTGCAGCCAAAAAGCGCCACTTGCAATAAGTGGCGACGTGTTGCATCAGTCACCATCGGTTGCATTAAACCCTATGACCACACCGAGTCCCACAGCCACTTCGTCGTGCAGCAAATAGTTCAGTTGCTCGAGCTTGTCGCGCAAAACTAAACCCTCGCGATACCCCGCTTTGGTTTGCAGCAAATCAAACAGGCTTGCTTGTTGCGGCCAAGTTTCGATAATCCCGGCCAACTGCGTGGTGACGCGATCCGCCGTGGCAACCATACCTTGTTGGCGCAGCATCGCATCCATACCTTTGCCATCGGCAAGGTATAAGGCTTGAATCGCCAACAAGTTATAACGCATATTGCTCAGCGAGGTTTTCGAGCGCCACGACTCCGAGAAATAAGGCCGTGGCTGACCAATGTTGGCCAGCGGCCGATTGAGCTTAGAGAGCGTAAACTCCAACTGATTGGAAAGCAGCGCGATGTACTCCGCACGCCAAGTGCGATCATCCAAAGATTGCCATGGGTTCTCTTGCCAAGCCTTAGCAATGTGAGTGGCATTACGCTGCACAGTCGCACTGATAGCCATCGCGGCTGGACAAGCTTGCTGCGGTGCAGTCAGCAAAGGCGATGCGCTATCGAAAATGAGCCATTCCAATGCCCCCAACCCTTGCACTGCCACACTCTGTTTTGCAATATCGTCGACTTCCCATACTGGCGGTTTGGCGAGCAGCTGCTTCATTTTATGCCCAGTCGTGTCTTTTTTATCTGGCCAGAATTGCATATTCCAGCTCAAATCTAATGCGGCACTCGGCCCACGCTGCTGTCCTTGTAAGGCCATCCAACCTTGCATGCTGGCTTGCCACTCTTGTTTCAGTGCTGATATATCCGTCGTCGGCGCTTGGCAATAGTGAGCCATACGCTGCTGTAACTGCTTGGTTTGCTCAGCGAGAAGGTGGGCAGATTCACGCTCTAGCTCGAATACCGCTTGACTAGGATGCTCCATGTCTGGAGCACTCTGACACGCAGCCAGTAAAGACACCGCTAGCAGAGTCACTGTTTTTTTCATCTTTCTCTCCTAGAGTGAATTCAAAAAGGCCACCAGCGCTTCACGCTGCGCTTTATCAAACTGCAGTACCTTATCGCGGCTCGCCTGCGCTTCACCGCCATGCCACAGCACCGCTTCCAGCACATTGCGCGCACGGCCATCATGCAAGAAATAGGTGTGTCCATTGACTTCTTGGGTATAACCTATCCCCCACAAAGGGGCAGTACGCCATTCACGCGCAGATGCCAAGGCCTCTGGACGACCATCACTCAAGCCTTCGCCCATATCATGCAGCAGCAGATCGGTGTACGGCTGAATTCGCTGCTTGGAAAGCGCAGGACGCTCAGCCAGCTCTTGCGTCAACACATTGGTTTTATGGCAAGATTGGCAACCCGCTTGAGCAAACAGTTTTTCACCCAATTGCACCTGAGGATCTTGCACGTTACGACGCACAGGCACCGCTAAGTGCTGAGCATAAAACTCCACGAAATCCAGAATGTTATCGCTTACTTCTGGTGAGCCGCCATTCGGTAAATCACGGCAGAGTGTCTGTTTTTCGGTGCAGTTTTCTTGCGGAAAGAGATGACTGGTTAATCCCAGATCGCCGTTAAAGGCAGCCGCATTTTGCTGCATGATGTTGGGTTGGCCCGCTTTCCAGCCAAAACGGCCAATCGCCATTTCGCCAGTGCGTACATCGCGCACTTGGTTAACGCGGCCGGAAATACCATCGCCATCGCGATCCTCAGGGTCAGCCCACTGTAATAAGGTCGCATCCGGGATCGCTTCTAACAGTCCAAGTCCAATCATCGGCGGTGCAACCCGCGCCGACATTTGCACATCTGGGTGCATCTCACCATAAGCGAGATCCAAAATCTTTAGGTTCGGTTTCCGAAGTGCCACAGGAGTACCATCGGCAAAAGTGACGACCACTTCATCATACGTAATGTGGATTCGCCCTTCTGGTTTTTGGTCGGGTAGCGAAAAATCTTGTAGCTGCCCGCCATAAGTCGGCTCTGGCACTACGCCATTGACCGCATAGATGGCTTTTTGCTGCTCAGTAACCGCAGGAATACTCAAACGCACCAGCATGGAAACCGCTTGGGTGTCATTAGGCTCTGGTGGATGGCCTCGTCCGTCTTTAATGTGGCAATTTTGGCAGCCATTGGTATTAAAAAGAGGTCCTAGTCCGTCGCGCGCATCCGTCGAAGCGGGAGCGGGAACCCAAGGATTGCGGAAAAAGCTGTTACCAACACTAAAATCAAGGCGTTTCGCCATCGGCAAATTCGCGGCCGGCATCGAAAACGCATTGGCTCCCTCTTTCGTGGTACTGGTTTCCCCACCCGATTTAATCTCTGTTGCCAAAGCAAAGTTGCTCAAGGCGCTCGTGAGTAATAACAGAGATAAAGACGACTTCATGACATGGTTCCTGTAAAAAAACGACCCAATCCCTGATTCCCTTTACCGTATAAGTAGCTGCGGAATTGACGCTGCATACCAAACTATTGAGGAATTATCATCGACGTAAAGCGAGATTGGGTTTTATTGCAAAAATAAGTTATCCCTTTCTCCATGCATAAACCAAAGGCCATTGCGCGAAGAAAGGGATGAGGACAGTGACGAGATTAAAACTCGTGATCTGCCGTATCCGGGTTTAGATTATCGATCCCGATGATGCCTGCCGCGCGCTCAATCGAACCCGTTTGCGCGACGAGCGCCATAATGGCTTGATTGATAATCGCATGCCCTGCCGCGTTATCTGCCGCGATCAGTTGATCAAAGTGCTGGTTATTTTTTTCAGCTGCCGTGACTAACTCACCCACTTGCGTGCGCGCCGCTTCAAACTGTTGCAGGATCTCTTTTGCAGCATTGGCATCTTTCTCTGCAACCAATTGGTACAGACTTGGGCCTTTTAGCTCAGAACCATCGGCGCGAGTGTAGCTACCCGTGTAGATATTGTAGATACCTTGTTCGTTGTAGTAGTGCGAGTTATGCGTGTTATCCGAGAAGCAATCGTGCTCATCTTCCGTTGAATTCGCTTCCAACGCGACTTTCATACGCTCACCCGCCAATTCCCCCAGTGATAGCGAGCCCATACCAAACAGCATTTTGCGCAGACCATTTTCCGCCGACTCACTCAGCAGTTGTTGGCGATAATTATCTTTTTCACCACTCGCCCACTGCTTCTCCATCCACTCAAGATCGGTCACCAAAAGTTGCGCGGCGGCTTTGAGGTATTGTGCACGGCGATCACAGTGGTTATTGGTACAGGCTTTGCCTTGCAGATAATCCGTGTATGAGCGAGCACCGGCACCGGCTTTGGTGCCGTTTAAATCTTGTCCCCACAACAGAAATTCAATCGCGTGGTAGCCCGATGCCACGTTGGCTTCAGAGCCACCGATTTCGTTGAGGCTGGCCAGCAGCTCAGGCGTGATCTCTTTCACATCAACTTTCGTTGCGCCAATGGTCAGTGCAGTATTGGCAATGATATTGGCATTTGCGCCTTCATTGCCCAGTTCATGTTGATAACTTCCTGCCACATAATCGATCAAACCTTCATCTAGCGGCCACGCGTTCAACTGACCTTCCCAGTCATCGACAATCGCGTTACCAAAACGGAACACTTCTGATTGTTGATAAGGCACACGCGCCGCCAACCACGCTTGTTTCACTTCTTCCAGACCTTGTGCGGTCGGAGCTTGTAAGAAACGGTCGATGGTTTTTTGCAGTTGCTGCGCAGTCACACGTGAATCGGCATAAACGGCATACGCAATATCGGCATAATGTTCAACCACTTGGGCTTGAGTTGGCGCTGCAGCGAAGCTCGCTGATGTAGTGAGCGTCAGTGAAGCTAAGATGGTGGAAGAGAGAATAGACTTAACGTTCATGGAGCGTCCTTGTTGAGCTTGATATGAATTGCAAATTATTATCATTTGTTATTTCGGTGCAAATAATACAAATTTACAATTTTTTTTCAACCTGAACACACAAAAAACCCCACAAGTGTGGGGTTTAATAACATGCGATATTATCGGCAGCAACGCGAATCTATTTATAAAACTGAAGGTTACAGTTTGAGTTGATGCTTACCGTGAGAAACTTTGGCTTTCAGGTAATTTTCATTACCGTCTTTGATGTGTGCCGAGGTATGAACCACCTCGACAATCTCAATGCCATGTTCTTGTAACTCACGGATCTTTTTCGGATTGTTCGTCACCAAACGGATCTTCTTCACCCCCAAGGCTTGTAGCATTTGTGCGGCTTCCGTAAAGTCACGCAGATCATCCCCAAAACCGAGGTGATTATTGGCTTCATAAGTATTCATACCCTGACTTTGCAAGCGATACGCATCAATCTTGTTGTACAGACCAATACCTCGCCCTTCTTGACGTAAATACAGAATGATGCCGCCTGACTGCCCCATGCGAGTAATGGTTTCTTCTAGCTGCTCACCACAGTCACAACGAGACGAATGGAAAACATCGCCCGTTAAACACTCCGAGTGCATACGCACAAGCGGGGCTTCTTGGGTGGTATCCGCTGATTTGAAAATCACTGCAACGTGTTCTTTGTCTGATTGCAGTCCATGAAATGACAGGATTTCTGCGTCAATATTGCTTTTCGCACCGACTTTAAAATCGACTCTGGCTCTTACTTCCGCCATGTTTGCACTCACTTGAATTTCTGTAACGGGATGCACGTTTCTCAACATTTGCATAACTTGTCTCTACTAGTGACCTAACTATGAGGGCTCATACCCCTTTTTTCAAAGAAAAGATCACTCGAAGGCTTAAATTGTTATGTTATAACAAATGCCTTTTTGAGCAACAAAAAACCCAACCGGAGTGGGTTGGGTTCATTCAAGCATCAAAATAGGGATAAAAATAATCAGTTTTGCGACTTCTTCCAGACGCTCAACTCAATCCAGATTTGCTCTAATTGACGTAACTCTTCATCGGTTAATACCGAGAGTGTCGGTTTTGATTGTGGCGCTGAATGAGCTTGCAACGCGCTCAACTGCGCGTAGAACTCTTTCTTCAGCTGGGTAACAACCGAATTGTCCACCTACTCTCTCCACAATTTCATCCATTTCTTAAAAATAATACCTTCTTTCATAATTATTTCTTATCACGCAATAAGATATGGAAGTATGGTCACATAATTTTTACACTTTAGAGAATAATTACGCAGCGAGTACCTTGGCGAATACCTCAAGCGATCCCAACGCAACGCATTTTTCTTTGCCCTTAATGAACCGAGACTCCACTTTGCACCGCTTCGGTTGGTATTGCTTTGCGCTGCAGTTGACTAAACAACGCCAACAGCAGTAAAGCACTGAAAGCACCAGTTAAAGAAACATACAAGGTACTGAAATAGTTATAAAACTCACCGACTACGCCAACCGATAAGCTCGCCACCAAAGTACTGATACTGAGCATGCTCGAAAATAAGGTGGAAGCCGTGCCCAATCGGTCTTGCATCATGTCCTGCAGCACCACCATGCCTAGCGTCGCGCATACGCCGATAAAAAAGCCATTGAGCACTTGCGCGGCCATCATGGCAACAAACCCAGTGTGGGTCAGCATCACACCGTAAAACAAGATGCCGCTGGTGATCCCAAACATCAGCAATTTATTTGTTCCCCATCGCTCGGCAAGTTTTCCCGCCATTAACATGACCGGAATTTCACACAATGCGGCCGTGCCAAACAGCAACCCTAGCCAATGTTCAGGCACCATCAACTCACGTGATAAATAGAGCGGCATACTGGTGATATAAAGATTGTTTGAGCCAAAAGTACATACCAAGGTCACGCAGTACAGTACGATCAAAGCACGCTTACGGGGTGAATATTGTCCAAGTTCGACTGGCGTGGTTCCAACGGCTGAGGCGGTTTTCACCCCTGCTGGCAAGAAGCGAGCAATCAGCACTATGCCTAAAAATACTATCAGAGCAGACACCGCAAAGGCGGCATTAAAGCCGAAACTGGCTTTAAGCATAAACGCCGCCGGAGGGCCAAATACCCAAGCAATCGCAATTCCGGCACGCATGGTAGAGAGGAAGGTCGTTTTATCAGTTAAATGCTGATCGGCGTATTCGCGGCCAAGCGCAAAAAGCTGACCAAATGACGCGCCACTCACGCTAGCAAACAGTACCACCACCATGATGGCGAGACTGTAGCTGCGAATAAACATAAAGCTGACCACAGTGATGAGATAACAGATTAACGAAACCAATAAGATGGTTTTACGCTGCCAATGACGATCTGATTGGCGTGCAAGCCACTGCGACACGATAACTGAGCTGACGACTGCCAACACCATATACAGGCTCAGTTGCATCGGTGAAGCATCGAGCGCCTCAACAATAAACAGACTGGAGAGTGGATAGAAAAACGCTCCGCATAGACCCGTAACCAGTGTCGACATAATAAACAGTAAGGCGGTTTTATCTCGATACATGCAGTAACCTCATAGCAATATTCGATGGAATCCCCTTCCTACTTGGCAGCGTCGCTTTATCCCTAAACGACTTAGAGCATCAGGGGGGATTATGGCGGCTAGTGTACTGAATCTGGGCATGAGTTATTGATGTTATTCGAGCCAGTTCTAATACTATTCAGGCAAAATCACTTGATGATTTGACAGAAAATAAGCCATTCCTCTAGTCTATCTCCATGCATTGAGCGCATGAAAACTCACGTAAATCGTTATGCGACCTTTAATTGAAAATGTGATGAGCGGTATTAGTCAGGATTGGGTGCTGCGTGAATTTCGCAGCAAGAGCCAAACTCAAGAATTTTCCTGTCCTTGGCACTACCACACCGAATATGAATTAGTGCTCTACCAGAACCCTGATCAGCGTTTTGTCGGTAACTATTTTGCAGGGGATGCGATTGGCGCGGTTGAGCACAACACACTTTTACTTTACGGCCCCGGTTTACCACATATGATTGCGGGTAGACAGCTGATCAATAAAGCCCAAACTCTGCACTCAACGATTATCTGGTTCAAACAAGAGTGGCTAGATAAGCTACAGAGCGTATTGCCTCAAGCTCAAGCTTTGCAACGCTTGCAGCAACATGCCTCCTATGGCGTGCGTCTCAGTGAGCAAACCGCTACGCGCGTCGCCGAACTCCTAGCCAATGTTGATCAACAGCCTCACAGTTACCAATCTCTGCGCGTGATTGAGTCCTTGCTTGTGATGGCGGACGATGCGCAGGCACAGCGTCTATCTGTCGCACCCTATGTGATGACGGCACTCACCAGCAACAGTGACACGCATAAGAAAATTCAACTGGCCAAACAATATGTGGAGCAGCACTACGCACAAGCAATAAAAATTACCGACTTATGTCATCAGTTACATTTGAGCGAAAGCTCGGCGTATCGCTTATTTGAAAAGCACTATGGGATGAGTTTTTCTGAGCATTTAAAGCAGTTTCGAATTGGTAAAGCGTGTGAGCTTTTAGCCAGTTCTGCGCTGCCGATTGCATTAATTGCCGAGCGAACTGGGTTTGGCAATTTGTCGAACTTTAACCGCCAATTTAAAACCCTCAAAACCATGACTCCGAGAGAGTTTCGCCAACGATTTCAAGCAGTAAGTGGGTAGCAAAACGGCCACCCACTCACGACTCGTTAGCCTTTCTGGCCGCGCTGCGCCGCTTTGCGCGCCAGCTTTTCTGCGCGGCGTTTTTCAATCAGTGCCGCACTCTCTTCACCGATATGACTTTCACCACGCAGCTTTGCTAACTGAACTTGCTTTTCACGCTCACGGAAACGCTCTAGCTGCTCTTCGGAATGAGTACCAAAACAGCGCGGACAGCTGACGCCTTGTTCATACTGTTCGCTCTGCTTATCTTCTTCTGTGATAGGCAAACGGCAAGCATTACAGATTTGATAATCACTTTCGGCAAGGCCATGCCCTACCGCAACGCGCCCATCAAACACATAGCAATCCCCTTCCCACAAGCTTTGCTCTTGAGGCACTTCTTCAAGATATTTCAAGATGCCGCCTTCAAGGTGATACACCTCTTCAAAGCCTTGCTCTTTCAAATATGCGGTGGATTTTTCACAGCGGATCCCGCCAGTACAGAACATGGCGACTTTCTTGTGCTTTTGCGGATCAAGGTTTTCCTGTACATAGTGTGGAAACTCGCGGAACGTCTCCGTTTTTGGGTTGAGCGCGTTTTTAAAGGTGCCAAGCTGTACTTCGTAGTCGTTTCGGGTATCCACCACCAAGACTTCAGGATCGGAAATCAGCGCGTTCCAATCTTGCGGCTTCACATAAGTGCCCACTACATGACGGGGATCTATGCCTTCTACGCCCATGGTCACGATCTCTTTTTTGAGTTTGACCTTAGTGCGGTTAAACGGTGGCTCAGAGGCAGAAGACTCTTTATACACAGTGCCTTTTAAACTCGGTTCGTTTTCTAGCCACGCCAGCAGCGCATCAATCCCTTGGCGAGAAGAAGCGACCGTACCGTTAATGCCTTCTTGCGCCAGCAATAATGTGCCGCGAATGTGGTTCTCTTCCATCAGTGCCAGCAGCGGCGCTCTTAGCTCTTGGTAATGATTGAGCTCAACAAATTTGTAGAGCGCACAGACAACATATTGACTCATGGTATGACCTTTCAATTACAACACCTATAAATTGGGCGGGCATTATACCCAAGCAAACCGATGACAAATACGGAGTGTTTTTGGGGGTATAGCGTCTGATGCGATCAATAGTACTGCTATCTAGGCATAGGCAGGATCAAAAAAGCCGGACGATTGTCCGGCTTTGATTAGGCACTTTATGAATTTCCCTACCCAAGGGTGATTAGGCAGGGGTATGACAGAGCAAATTACTCTTGTTCACCATCATCATCTTGTGCAACAGGTGCATCGTTCTCGACAAGTGCTTCCTCACCTTCTGGCAATTCCGACTCTTCGATTTCATCGATACGCTGCAGACCTACCACACTTTCACCTTCCGAAGTACGGATCAGGGTCACGCCTTGAGTATTACGGCCCACTTGGCTCACTTCCGCCACGCGAGTACGTACCAGTGTACCGGCATTGGTGATCATCATGAACTCATCACCCTCGGCCACTTGTACTGCACCCACAACGCTGCCGTTACGCTCAGAGACTTTGATCGAAACCACACCCTGAGTTCCACGACCTTTGGTTGGGTATTCAGATAGGCTGGTACGTTTGCCGTAACCATTTTCAGTTACGGTGAGTACGTCACCTTCGGTCTTCGGCACGATGAGCGATACCACTTGGTCGCCATCAGCCAGTTTCATGCCGCGAACACCCGCAGCGGTACGACCCATTGGTCTTACGCCTTTGAACTTGATCTCTGGCTGGCCATTTTCATCCAGCACAGGTTGACCATTTTCATCCACAACCGCGGTTTCTTCGGACTCTTTAAAGCGAACCACTTTACCGAATTTAGAGAACAGCATAATTTCGCTTTCGCCATCGGTGATATCCACACCAATCAGCGAGTCTTCGTCACGCAGGTTGAGCGCAATCAAACCATTCGCACGAACGTTGGCAAACTGCTCCAGCGATGTTTTCTTCACAGTACCGTCACCGGTTGCCATGAAGATGAATTTATCTTCACTAAACTCAGTCACTGGCAGAATCGCGGTGATGCGCTCGTTTTCTTCCAGAGGAAGCAGGTTCACGATTGGCTTACCACGCGCAGTACGGCTGGCGAGCGGCAGTTGGTATACCTTCATACGGTAAGTTTTGCCGCGAGTCGAGAACAGCAGAATGTTATCGTGAGTATTGGCAACCAGAAGACGCTCAATGTAGTCCTCTTCTTTCATCTTGGTTGCGCTCTTACCTTTACCACCACGACGCTGTGCTTCGTAGTCGCTCAGTAATTGATACTTCACATAACCTTCGTGTGACAGAGTCACAACCACATCTTCACGAGCGATCAGCTCTTCCATGTCGATGTCGTGCGTTGCTGCCGTGATTTCAGTGCGGCGCGCATCGCTAAAGCCAGCGCGAATCGCTTCTAGCTCTTCACGGATCACTTCCATCAAGCGCTCTGTGCTCGCCAGAATGTGCATCAATGCCGCGATTTCTTCGAGAAGCTGCTTGTACTCATCGAGGATCTTCTCGTGCTCTAGACCAGTCAGCTTGTGCAGACGCAGATCCAGAATCGCTTGCGCTTGTTGCTCAGTCAGGAAGTACTTGCCATCGCGGATGCCGTATTGTGGCTCAAGCCACTCAGGACGCGCCGCATCCGTACCTGCACGCTCAAGCATTGCCGCAACGTTGCCAAGATCCCAACCACGGGCAATTAAGCCTTCTTTTGCTTCTGCAGGCGTGGCGGCACGGCGGATCAGTTCAATGATTTCATCAATGTTAGCCAGAGCCAGTGCCAAACCTTCAAGGATGTGGGCACGCTCACGCGCTTTACGCAGTTCAAAAATAGTACGACGAGTCACCACTTCGCGGCGGTGGTCGACGAAACACTTCAGCATCTCTTTCAGGTTAAACAGCTTAGGCTGACCGTTATCGAGTGCCACCATGTTGATACCGAAGGTGGTTTGCAGCTGAGTGTTGGCATACAGGTTGTTCAAAACCACTTCGCCAACCGCATCACGCTTACACTCAATCACAATGCGCATACCGTCTTTGTCAGACTCGTCACGCAGTGCACTGATCCCTTCGACTTTTTTCTCTTTCACCAACTCAGCGATTTTTTCGATCAAGCGCGCTTTGTTCACTTGATAAGGGATTTCGCTGACGATAATGGTTTCTTTGCCGTTCTTATCGGTTTCGATTTCCGCTTTCGAGCGCATGTAAACCTTGCCGCGGCCGGTTTTGTACGCGTCAATGATGCCTTTACGGCCACTGATCAGCGCGGCGGTTGGGAAATCTGGACCAGGAATGTAGTCCATCAACTCATCAATGGTGATCGCTTCATTATCGATGTAGGCTAAACAGCCATCGATCACTTCACCTAAATTGTGCGGAGGAATGTTGGTTGCCATACCCACCGCAATACCAGATGCGCCGTTGATCAGCAGGTTCGGGATCTTTGTCGGCAATACCGCAGGGATCTGCTCGGTGCCGTCATAGTTCGGAACGTAGTCAACGGTTTCTTTGTCTAGGTCTGCCAAGAGTTCGTGCGCGATTTTCGACATACGAACTTCGGTATAACGCATTGCCGCCGCGGAGTCGCCGTCGATCGAGCCAAAGTTACCTTGGCCATCGACCAACATGTAACGAAGTGAGAAAGGCTGCGCCATACGCACGATGGTGTCGTAAACCGCAATGTCACCATGAGGGTGATATTTACCGATTACGTCACCTACCACACGGGCAGATTTTTTATAGGCTTTGTTCCAGTCGTTGCCCAGCACATTCATCGCGAACAGTACGCGTCGGTGTACTGGTTTAAGGCCATCACGCACATCAGGAAGAGCACGACCCACGATAACCGACATCGCGTAGTCCAAATACGAACTGCGTAGCTCGTCTTCGATGTTTACGGGCGTGATCTCTTTAGCTAGATCGCTCATAGAGCCATTATCCCTCTATAGTTTGATCGGTATACCCAAATTCTTACTGAAACGAAGCTCACTACAAGATTGAGCGCCAAGTCAGTCGAGAACTGGATATTCTTGATACTTATAAGGTGAAAAAATATAACACATCTTTCCACGCTTCGGCATTACTTTCCCTGACCTTTTATCAGGTTGTGACCTTGGTTGCGTCTTAAATGCCGAGAATTTACACATTCCTTGCACTTGGCAAAGTTAGATGGTTGTTTTTTAAACGCTCATCGTCAAATCTGGCATCTCAACTGGTGCGATTTACTCAGCGCGCTATAATGCCCACTCTTCACGGATGCGTAACACAGGCGATACAAGATGGCTTCAATAGACTTGGCTTCGACACCACTGACAGCAACACAGAACGTCGATCCTAATGAAATCAAAAAATTTGAGGATATGGCTTCCCGTTGGTGGGATCTGGAAGGCGAATTTAAGCCTTTACACCAGATCAACCCTCTACGTTTGAACTATGTGCTAGAAAAAGCCAATGGCCTGTTTGGGAAGAGGGTTTTGGATGTCGGCTGTGGTGGCGGCATTTTAGCCGAAAGCATGGCGCGCGAAGGCGCACAAGTGACTGGTCTTGATATGGGGAAAGAGCCGCTTGAAGTAGCACGTTTACATGCCCTTGAGACGGGTACCAAACTCACCTACATCCAAAGCACGGTGGAAGCACATGCTGAGGCCAACCCGCACACCTATGATGTAGTGACTTGCATGGAGATGCTGGAGCACGTTCCTGACCCACTTTCCGTGATCCAGTCTTGCGCCAAACTGGTTAAGCCCGGCGGCCATGTGTTTTTCTCGACCCTGAATCGCAACGTCAAATCCTATCTATTTGCGATTGTGGGGGCTGAGAAGCTGCTGAAAATCGTTCCAGAAGGCACGCATGACCACAACAAATTCATTCGCCCTTCTGAGCTTTTGAAGATGGTTGATCATACTGCGCTGCAAGAACAAGGCATCACAGGTTTACACTACAATCCGTTTACCGATACCTATCGTTTAGGGTCGAATGTCGATGTGAATTACATCGTCCATACTCGCCTTTTTTAGCGCATACTCCACGCTAAAAAATCGATGCGGTAGCACAAGTTACCGCGCTTTTTTAGCCTATTTTTCGTGCGTTTGATTCCATTTTAAACGATCCATTTTTAGGGTGAATTTTTCCTTAAAGATCAAGAAATTTTTTTTCGTTTGTGGTTACGAATAAAGCGATGTGCAAACGGCGATTTTTTACAATCAATTCTGCTCTTAGATCATCAGTAAGTAGGTACTAACTGATTTTTTTAATTTTGCTAGTTATCCACAAAATGTCCCAAAGCTGTAACTTGCAATACCGATGCTATAGCACTATCTTGTAACCCGAACACTGAAGCACCCCTACATATAGTGTTTATGACACTATATGTAGGGCGAGCTCGATCACAAAAGCCTCGATTCAATTTACAAGATTTAGACAAAAACACGGCTTTTATCAGTTTTGTTAGGGAAATGAAGCAGAATGAACCAACAACTTACTGTCACCAAGCGTGATGGCCGCAAAGAAAACATTGATCTGGATAAGATCCACCGAGTGATCACTTGGGCTGCCGAAGGTCTGCAAAACGTATCTGTCTCACAAGTAGAACTGCGCGCTCACATTCAGTTCTATGACGGCATTACGACTTCAGACATTCATGAAACCATCATTAAGTCAGCAGCGGATTTGATCTCAGAAGAGACCCCCGACTACCAATACCTTGCTGCGCGTCTTGCGGTTTTCCACCTGCGCAAAAAGGCCTACGGTCAATACGAGCCACCTACACTGCTCGCTCATGTCACCAAGATGGTTGAGAAAGGCAAATACGACAAGCATTTGCTCGAAGACTATACCCGTGAAGAGCTGGAGCTGATGGATCAGTTCATTGATCACCGTCGTGACCTTGATTTCTCTTACGCTGCAGTGAAACAGCTTGAAGGCAAATATTTCGTACAAAACCGTGTTACCGGCCAAATCTACGAAAGTGCACAGTTCCTCTATATTCTGGTTGCGGCTTGCCTGTTTGCGAAGTATCCCAAAGAGACGCGCCTTGATTACATCAAGCGTTTCTACGATGCGACGTCGACCTTTAAGATCTCGCTACCTACACCGATTATGTCGGGTGTACGTACTCCTACTCGTCAGTTCAGCTCTTGTGTACTGATTGAATGTGGTGACAGCCTTGATTCTATCAATGCAACGGCAAGCTCGATTGTTCGCTACGTTTCTCAACGTGCCGGTATTGGTATCAACGCAGGCCGCATTCGTGCGCTGGGTTCGGAAATCCGTGGTGGTGAAGCGTTCCACACTGGCTGTATCCCCTTCTACAAATACTTCCAAACCGCAGTGAAATGCTGCTCGCAAGGTGGTGTTCGTGGTGGTGCAGCAACCGTATTCTACCCTCTGTGGCATGGTGAAGCGGAATCTCTGCTGGTTCTGAAGAACAACCGTGGTGTAGAAGAGAACCGTGTTCGTCATATGGATTACGGTGTTCAGCTCAACAAACTGATGTACAAGCGTCTGGTTGAAGGTGGCAACATTACCCTGTTCTCTCCTTCTGATGTGCCGGGACTGTACGACGCTTTCTTCCAAGATCAGGATGAGTTCGAACGCCTGTACGTGAAGTACGAAAACGATCCTTCAATTAAGAAGAAAACCGTTAAAGCGCTGGAAATCTTTACTCTGCTGATGCAAGAGCGTGCTTCAACAGGCCGTATCTACATCCAAAACGTTGACCACTGTAACACGCACAGCCCATTTGATGCGGCGGTTGCACCTGTGCGTCAATCAAACCTGTGTCTGGAAATCGCGCTACCGACTTCGCCACTGGCGAATGTGGAAGATGAAAGCGGTGAAATTGCTCTGTGTACCCTCTCTGCGTTTAACTTAGGCGCGATTGAGTCACTGGATGATTTTGAAGAGCTGTCTGACCTTGTGGTTCGTGCTCTAGATGCATTATTGGATTACCAAGACTACCCACTGCCTGCGGCACGTCGTTCTTCAATGAACCGCCGTACTCTGGGTGTGGGTGTGATCAACTACGCTTACTACCTAGCGAAAAACGGTGTGAAATACTCTGACGGCAGCGCAAATGGCCTGACGCACCGCACGTTTGAAGCCATGCAGTATCACTTGCTGCGCGCTTCTATGAAGCTGGCGAAAGAACAAGGTCGTTGCCCACTGTTCCATGAGACCAACTACGCGAAAGGCTTGATGCCAATCGATACTTATAAGAAAGATATCGATCTGGTGTGTGCAGAGCCTCTGCATTACGACTGGGATAAGCTGCGTCACGAGATCATGGAACACGGTCTGCGTAACTCTACGCTGACGGCACTGATGCCTTCTGAGACTTCATCGCAAATCTCTAACGCGACCAACGGTATTGAGCCACCACGTGGTTACGTCTCGGTCAAAGCCTCAAAAGACGGTATCTTGAAACAAGTGGTTCCAGAATTCACTCGCTTAAAAGAGAACTATGAACTGCTGTGGAACATCGGCTCAAACGATGGCTATCTGCACTTAGTGGGTATCATGCAAAAGTTCGTTGACCAAGCGATCTCTGCCAATACTAACTACGATCCAAGCAATTTCGATTCTGGCAAAGTACCGATGAAAAAACTGCTCCAAGATCTGCTGACAGCGTATAAGTTTGGTGTGAAAACCTTGTACTACCATAACACTCGTGATGGCGCGAAAGACGAGCAGACCGATGCTACGGTGAAAGTGCAGGAAGACGATTGTGCCAGCGGCGCTTGTAAGATCTAAGCGCCTGCTTCTAAAGCACAACACGAGAAAATAGTTTAACTCTTTGATTTGCATGCCTCTTGCTTAGGCAAGAGGCCAAACGGATGAAGGCAACAATGGCTTACAGTACTTTTACCCAAAAGAAGAATGACCAACTTAAAGAACCTATGTTCCTTGGTCAGCCTGTCAACGTCGCACGTTACGACCAACAAAAATATGAGATTTTTGAGAAGCTGATTGAAAAGCAACTCTCCTTCTTCTGGCGTCCAGAAGAAGTGGATGTATCCAGCGATCGAATTGACTACGGCAAATTGCCGGATCATGAAAAGCATATTTTCATTTCTAACCTGAAATACCAAACTCTGCTCGACTCCATTCAAGGCCGTAGCCCGAACGTCGCACTGCTGCCACTGGTTTCACTGCCAGAGCTGGAAACGTGGATTGAAACTTGGTCTTTCTCTGAAACCATTCACTCACGCTCTTACACTCACATCATTCGTAATATCGTGAATGATCCTGCAGTGGTGTTTGACGACATCGTTGAAAACGAGCACATCATCAAGCGTGCGAAAGACATCGCCCACTACTACGATGATTTGATTGAGCTGACTAATGACTATCACCGCTATGGTGAAGGCCAACATCAGATCAACGGTGAAACCATCACGGTATCGCTGAAAGAGCTGAAGAAGAAGCTGTATCTCTGCTTGATGTCAGTCAATGCACTGGAGGCGATTCGCTTCTATGTAAGCTTTGCCTGCTCTTTCGCGTTTGCAGAACGTGAACTGATGGAAGGTAACGCGAAAATCATCAAACTGATTGCACGTGACGAAGCCTTGCACCTGACGGGTACTCAACACATGTTGAATCTACTGCGCAACGGCATGGATGATTTTACCTTCCTGCAAGTGGCAGAAGAGTGTAAGCAAGAAAGCTTCGATTTGTTCAAAGAAGCCGCTGAACAAGAGAAAGAGTGGGCAGAATACCTGTTCAAAGACGGTTCGATGATCGGCCTTAATAAAGATATTCTGTGTCAGTACGTCGAGTACATTACCAATATCCGTATGCAAGCCGTCGGTTTAGAGCCGGCATACCCAGCCGCGACGAATAACCCGATCCCATGGATCAACGCATGGCTGTCTTCTGATAACGTGCAAGTGGCACCTCAAGAGGCTGAGATCAGTTCTTACTTAGTGGGTCAAATCGACAACGAGGTAAGCGCCGATGATTTCGAGGGCTTTGAACTGTAATGGCTGCAATCAAAATCAACAAGCTGCTGACCATTGAATCTAACTCGAGCCATACTCTGCTTGAAAGTATGGAACAAGCAGGGTTAGAGCCAGAATACAACTGTCGCGACGGGCACTGTGGTGCTTGTCGTTGTCAGCTCATCTCTGGTGAAGTCGAGTATGTTGGTTTTGCCATGGCTTATACACAAGGCAATGAAATTCTACCTTGTATCTGCCGTGCAAAAACGGCACTTGAGATAGAACAAGTCACGTATCAGCTAAAAGCCAAACGCGCTTAACCCATCGCGCCCAACCAATGGTTTTCGACTTTATCAATAAGTCGATGAGGTCGATAACCGTTTGAGTTGAGAAAAGTGAGGTGAACTCTACCCAAACTATTTGGCGTTGCAGCTTCAAGTAGGAAGGGGAAAAGCCATTGAATATGAAGTTGCCGCCATGAATACGGCGGCTTCACAGGATATGCACAAACCAGAGCTTAGGCTCTGGCTCTATTCCCGCCACACAAAATCGCATCCGCAGTTCTCATGGATACCCACTTATTGCCGATTTCGCGTCCGCCATCATCAAATAGCGATAACCAATAGCCTTGGTTACTGGCGTTATCGAATTGGGTTGGAGCGTGTAACCAGAGTGAAACTACATCCTCAGTTCCGTCGCTATGTGCTTCTCCTAAAACGACTTTTTGACTGGCGATTTTATACCAAACCAAGATTTTCGAGTGTTGAAACATGTCAGCCTCCTGCCGCCACTTTTCGGGGGAGCAGTCAGTGTACCGATCCAACCAAGGGTTTAAAGCCTCTCTTTTGAGACAAATCATGCTCTCTAAATAAATCATCCGCTTATTGATTAGACAAAATACGCATAACGAAAGCTAAACCATCAATAAGCAGAATAAGTAGCGGATTCATTCAGTTAACACCGAACGCGTAACGATAAAAAAGCCATTTAAAATCAATCCATTATTGTAAGATTTTGATTTTTAATTGAGCACGCTACTCGGCAAATGCATCTCTTTGACCCGCTCAACCGCACTGTAACCCACAAACATAGAACGTCCAGTGAGATAGCGCAGTAACATGTCCGCAGCCAGTGTTGCGATCCACTCTTTTTGCTCTTGTGCGCTAAAACGACGCACAAATTTGACTGTTTGCCCCCACTCACCATTTGGGGTTGAGAGCGCAACCGAAACGTGATCCTCTTTCAAAGCCCCTGTAACCAGTGCCATTTGGGTACCGCATTTGTCTTTCGTCGCTCCTGCTAGGGCAAACGCTGCTGCTAGTGGGTCTTGATGAGCAAGCTCAGACGATACTCTGTGGCTTAAGATCCAAGAATGGCCGGCGAGGGCTTCAACGTTGGGATCACTCAGCAGCCAACTCGACAACCCACCTTGGGTTGCTTGCTCTGCCAAAGCCAAAGAGAGCCCTTTTTCTGCCATCACATGGCCTAAATAGGTCAACATGGGTTCATCAATGCTCACCACATACTGTTCTAGATGCGAATGTATGATTTTCAGTAAGCTGAGGCGACGTTCTTGATCTTGGTCTGGGCCAAACAGTTTGACTTCAATAAACGGCAGATAAGAGCGATAACCTAAGGTGTAGCCTTCCGGCAAATGCATTTTATCTAGCTTATCGGAGATGGAGGATTCCGAAGTGCCGAAGGTATATAAGCGGCTACACTGTTGCCCTTGAACGGAAGGAAATTGCCGCTGCAGATTAGGCAAGATCTGCTCGCTGACCATTTTGTAAAACTCTTTGGGAACGCCCGGAGTGAAATAAAACCAGCAATCGTTGATCTGCATTTTAAAACCACAAGCGGTACCAATTGGGTTATCAATCACCTCGGCATTGGCTGGCAGCATCGCTTGTTTGCGATTACTTTCTGGCATCGCTCGACCACGCCCAATGAAAAAGGCTTCCAGTTGACTCAACCAATCTGCGTTCAAAACCAGCGGTTGTTCTGCTGCCTGAGCCGCAGCTTGGGCAGTGATATCATCGCTGGTCGGGCCTAAACCACCATTGACGATTACCACATCCGAGTTAAAGCTCAGCATCATTAATTCTTCCACCAGAGCAGGCAAGCTATCTCCAACCGTGGCGCGTTTAGCCAGTGAAAAGCCATGTTGATAAAATTCGCGCGCTAGCCAAGCGGCGTTAGAATCGACGATATCACCGTGCAAAACTTCTTCGCCGGTACTGAGCATTGCTATTTTCAACATATTTGCCATCCTGATGTAAATGCAGTTTCCATATTGGCTTACAATAAGCTAATAGAAAAGAATGTTTTATCGACTAAGCTATTTCAAACAAGCGCGAATTATCGGTTCCTTGTTTGTGAGTTTTATGGATAATTGTTACCCTGATCGACATATCACCTAACTGGAGACATCTGTGCTCAAGAAAAACATCACCTCAATGATGTTGTTGACATTTTCCGCCTGCGTAAGTGCACAGCAACAAGATGTGAACTTCAAATCTGATTTTACCTATCCATTGAGCTGTGAACAGAACGGCTGCTATTCAAGCAATTATTATACCGACTCTGTTGGTAACCCTTTTTCTTTGAGTCTCAATGATGCTTCTTCACTCAAGCTCGATGAACATCTTCCCAAATATTTAATGGTGCAAGACACCCGTGACTGGGATTATCTGAAAGGTCAAACCTATACCATTCTCGGCCTGAGTGTTATGACCGCAGGATTGATGACTTTACTCCCTGAATCCATCACAAAATGGGACGCAGAAGATCGCAAACTGAGCGGCCTTGGTAAAAAGTGGAAAGATAATGTTACCTCAGGCCCAACTTGGGATCGTGACGAACATTTTCTGAACTACATTATGCACCCATACTTTGGTGGTGTTTATTACACGGCGGCGCGTCATGCAGGATTCAACGAGTTCGAATCCTTCCTCTACTCGGCCACCATGTCGACGTTCTTCTGGGAATATGGGGTTGAAGCTTTCGCAGAAGTCCCCTCGTGGCAAGATATTTTCATCACCCCGTTTTTTGGTGCTGTGATCGGTGAACTGATGTTTGAAGCCGAACAAAATATTGTGGCGAATGGGGGTGAAGTCATGGGCTCCGATACTATGGGTGGCGTGACTCTCTTCTTCCTCAACCCAATCGGTCATATTCATGGCTGGGTCAGCAGTGCTTGGGGAGGCTCTGCGGATGTTTCCTTCCAAAGCAGCCCTTGGTCAAACAACCCAGATGCAGCCAAATATGCGTTGGATGCCGGTGCTCCATACGATTCACAGTATTACGGCGTCAATTTTAAAATCACCTTCTAATCTGTGCGACAGGCTATACCTAAGGTATAGCCTGTCTGCATTATTCGCCTTCACGTTCCCTTTCATTCTCTCCTCGCAAGAGAACCAAATAATCTAAAATTGAAGCTCAGTGCCAGCCAGAAGGGGATAAATCTGTGGCGCAAGTAGAATTATTGTCCTTCTGCTGAGACTCCCTGTCCAAAAATTGATTTTGGTCAATTCCACCCCAAGTTAACCTCCTACACTCAAAGAGCGAGCAACGCGTATTCCTTGTCAGGAGGCCAACATGAACAGCACATTTATTGTGAATTTTGTCGGAAAAGCAACGCCTGCCACCATAAAGCAACTGGCAGCCGTCACTCACGAAAATGGAGGTAAGTGGCTCATCAGTAAGGTGAATTTCATTGAAGACAGCGTTGCTGCTGTGATCAAAATTGAATTACCTGCAGACAATGCCAGCACAGTGAAGCAAGCCTTCCAAACCTACCCCAGTCTTTTGGTCGAAATTACCGATGCCGACCCGCATGTCCATAAGAGTGATGCTGTCTATAAGGTCAGATTGGATGCCAACGATCGCGCAGGGATCGTGAATGAAATAACTCATCTGCTTGATGGCCAAGGTATTAGCATCTTAGATATGGACTGCCAACGTGTGTTTATCGCCGGCGGTGGCGGTATCAGCTCAAGCCTATTTACGGCCAATGTCGCTATGCGCCTGCCAGTGAATATTGAAATCGATGACGTCATCAATGAGCTTGAAGCGTTAAGCGAAGATACTCGCGTGACGCTCGAAGCTTAACTCTTTTCATCCCATCCTAACGAGGGAGGCTTAGCCTCCCTGCTTGCGTTTGAGTTATTGCACTAACTCTCATCAAATAGTTGAGCTGGTTAACAAAATGAACTGAGGCCAGTGGCAAATCAGCCGTTGTGAACCATCCTTTTATTAGTCCTTATCGGCCTATTCATTCAAACAATAACCTAGCCGAATAAGACCATAAACATTACAGCGCTCAGTTAGGTGGTAACGTCATGTTGAAGCTAGAGAATATCAAGGTCAGTTATAAACTGGCCGCTATTGTCATCGTCGGTATTGTTGGATTTTTGAGCCTGCTCTTTATCTCTGCCAATGCCCTAAAAGAAAACTTGGTTGCTGAGCGTGAAGCACGTTTGAAAGCAGTGATTCAAAGCACCCTATCTCAGGTGGCTTATCTCAACCAAACCCTACCCAAAGAACAAGCGCAAGAGCAAGCCAAAGCCCTGATTAACGCGCTACGATTTGATGGCAACAACTACATGTTCGTGATTGATGAATCACGCTACACAGTGGTACACCCGATCCGTCAGGATCTGGTTGGTCAACAGATGGGGAATCCGGGTAAAGATACAGAAGGTCAATTCTGGTTCACCATGATCGACTTAGCGCGCAATGGTCAACAAGGCTCGTTGATCTACCCTTGGAAAAATCAACAAGGCAACCCTGCCGATAAACTCTCGTTCGTCAATGGCTTTGCGCCTTGGGGATGGATTTTAGGCTCAGGCATGTTGTTGGACGATATTGAACACGCGGTTTACCAACAGTTCCTCAGAATGGGGTTCGCCACCCTCATAGTAACGCTCGTTATGATAGGTCTGGGTGTTGTGATCAGTCGTGCGGTGATTCAACCACTCGATACCATCAAAGATGTGATGAAAAAAGTTGCCCAAGGCGATCTCACCGCACAGATTCCTGTGCTGGGTAAAGATGAGCTTGGTATTGTTGCCCAGCGCATCAATAACAGTATTGCCGCCGTACATGATGCCTTGGTTGAATCCGTACAGTCCGCCTCTTCTGTCGCGGAAGCGGCGATCCGCATCGCCTCCTCTGCAGAAGAAACCAGCCAAGCCGTGGTCTCACAACGTGACCAATTAAGCCAACTTGCCACCGCGATGAACCAGATGACCGCGACCGTGGCTGATGTGGCAGGCCATGCAGAAGACACCGCGCGCGATACCCTCGATGCCAGCAAAGAAGCGAACCTAGGAGATAAGGACGTCCATTCGAGCGTAGACAGCATTCGCGCCTTATCGGTTGAACTGGGCGTTGCAACTGATCAAGTGAATAAGCTCAAAGAAGGGGTGATGCAAATTAGCGAAGTCACCTCGGTCATCAGTGGCATTTCCGAACAAACGAACCTTCTTGCTTTAAATGCGGCGATTGAAGCGGCGCGAGCGGGCGATCAAGGTCGCGGCTTCGCTGTGGTCGCCGACGAGGTACGGAATTTAGCCAGCCGAACTCATCATTCCACCGATGAAATCCAAACCATGATTAACCGTCTGCAACAACTGGCGGTAAGCACAGCCAGTGCGATGCAAAAAAGCCAAGCATTGGCGGCTAACAGCGTGGCAACCGCAGAAAATGCGGGCAGCGACTTATCTCTGATTGTGAATCACATTCAGCACGTCAGCGACAAAGCCACTCAGATTGCCACCGCAGCGGAAGAACAAAGTGCCGTTGCCGAAGAGATGAACCGTAACGTAAGTGGCATTAATGATGCGGCGCTGGAAATGTCGCAAGCGGCCACTTATTTAGCAGAAGAGAGTGAAAAACTGGCTGACTTGTCACGGCAACTCGACCAAAAACTGACGGCCTTTAAACTGTGACCTCACTCTTTTTATGAGCAGACAGAGATCGGCATGGGCATTCTTCGATGAAAGTGCTACCCTTACGGCATTATCTACTGCGAGAGAATAAAATGAGCAAATTAACGGCAGATATCGAAGCGAATCTAGCGCTGTTTATTCAAGAAACCCAAGAAAGCCAACTTGTTTGGGGTTTACGCAATGAAGAAGGTTGGCTCTCTTGTGAGTCGACTGAATTTGAAGAAAGTGAAGTGATGCCTTTCTGGTCATCCAAAGAAGATGCGCAAATTCATAATGTTGAAGAGTGGGCTGACTTTGAAGTGGTAGAAATCCCGCTGGATGTTTTTGTAGAGGATTGGTTAATCACTCTTGATGAAGATGGTGTTCTGGTCGGAACGAACTGGAATGCCAACCTCGAAGGTAAAGAATTAGAGCCATCACAACTGGCCAAACTCTACCTATAACCTATTCACTATGTAGGTTAATCGGTATTTCGGTTCTCCCTACCGATAAGGCGCATAATTGCGCCTTTTGTTTTTTCTCACTTTGTTTTTCAATCCTTTGATTCATGTGCTGACGTAGCCCCGCTGCACAAGCTTTGTTACACTTGCCCTCCTGTTAAACCCCATTCGGAACGCAAGCATGCAATTAACTAAGCTGACGCAAGAGATCTTCGACCACTTATACCGTGATATCAGTGAATTCCGCCAAACCTTTGATCTGCCTGTCGCTGCACCACAGACCTTAAATTCCCAGGCTGACACCTTACACACTTCTTTGGCGATTGAAGAGCTGACTGAGCTTGCCCAAGCCGACAATAAAACCGAACAAGCGGATGCGATTGTGGATACCGTCTATGTGTTGATGGGAAGATTGGTGCATTTAGGCCACGCTAAGGTAGAAGACAATCTAGCGATCAGCTATTTGATTGACCTACTTTTGCATGTCGCGGCCAACTTAAATATCGACTTTCTTCCATGCTGGGATGAAGTACACAGCTCCAACATGAGTAAAGTGTGTCGCAGTGAACAAGAGTATTTAGATACTGAGAAATTCTATGCTGAACAAGGTGTCAAGCTAATGGCGGTTCATCAAGGTGAGTATATTATTGCCAAATGCGCAGAGGATTTTATCTCTGAGTCTAAAACCGTGCGTCAGGGCAAAGTGCTGAAGTCGGTTTATTACCGCCCTGCTAACCTCGCAGCACTCACTCAGTAATCAGCCTCTGCTTTACCTTGGCAAGGTATCGAGTATCCAGATAAAAAAAGGCCACCTTAGTCACTAAGGTGGCATACTGCGTCTGATTGGGGCCAATCAGTTCAGCACAAACTCAATACTCTTATACCAAGGCACCATTCAGGAGAGAGTGCCAAGGGATCTGCCGAAGAGTGATGAGCCTAACAAGAACGAGAATGTATCAAATCTAGTATTGCGAATTGTGTGCCAATATTTTTTCCTTGCGTTAAAAAACACAACTCATTGATAAATAAACAAATACTAAAACACTTTCTCGCCTATTCTTCCAGCAACATGCGCTAAAACAGTGCTCCATGCGCCATGATTGGTCAACGCAACACCTGATAAGATGCTGGCGTCTTAGGCTCAATCGAACAGCAAGTGAGGATGCCCTTCCAGTTCCACTCGGCGAATTGACGTGCCAAACACGGATTGCAGCACTTCTTGAGTCAGTACCTCTTTCGCACTTCCAGCACGGTATAGAACGCCACGACTGAGCAGTAACACTTGATCAGCGTGACGCAAAGTGCGGTTCAAGTCATGATTGGCCATGATCACCGTTAATCCCTGCCCTGCCATACGCTCAATCAGACGATACAACAGGCTTTCTTGCGCAATATCCAAGGGTGCCGCTGGCTCATCCCAAATCAGTAAACGCGCAGAAGGATTCAAAACCGGTGAGACCTGTAGACAACTTCCGGCTAGACGCACACGCTGCCATTCACCACCAGAAAGCTGGTGAATCGAACGGTGTAGTTTGTCATCAATATTGAGTAAACGGCTGATCTGATCGATTTCGCTGGCCACTTCCGAGCATTCTAGGGCTACGTTCGCAGGAACCGACAGCGCCAAATATTGGAAAACGTGCAGTTGAAAGCTGGGTTTATTATTTTGTGCCAAATAAGCGCGATGGCGGGCGAGTTCAGATAAGCTTGCTTGACTCACGTCTAACCCATCAACCTGCACAGATCCAGAGAAAGGGATCATCCCCGCTAAAGCGGCAAGCAAGGTGCTTTTGCCACAGCCGTTGGGGCCAATCACATGCCAAACTTCGCCAGCGTTAGCCTGTAATGACAACGGCAGCAGACGAGAATCCACCTGTAAGCTGTTAACACGAATCATGGTTTCTCACCAACATCCAGATAAAAATGGGCGCGCCCAGAGTGGTGGTGACTACCCCCAATGGCAATTCGCCGCTGCCCAGCGCCAAACGCGCAATCAGGTCCGCACTCACCAGTAATAAAGCGCCGCACAGAGCAGAAAGTGGTAGCAATAGACGATTTTCCGAGCCTAGCGTTAAACGCAGCAAATGAGGAACCACTAACCCAACAAAACCGATCACTCCCCCTAGTGCGACGGAAGCCCCGACCAGTAATGCGATAGCGAGAATGAGCCGCCAGCGAACACGATGAATATCGATCCCTAACTGTTTGGCATGCCCTTCACCAAGCATCAGCTTATCCAAAACGCCACCTTGCAAGACAAGCCAAATCACGACAGGTACTGCCACCAAAGAGAGGAGATGTTGATACCAACTGACGCCTGCGACACTGCCCATTAACCAGTACATCAGTTGACGCAAACCAAGGTCATCACTGAAATAGAAAGCCCAAGTGACTACCGCGCCAGACAAAATCCCCAATGCGACCCCGACCAGTAATAGCCTTGCAGTGGTCAAGCGTAACTTACGAGCCATCACCACCAAGAGCAACGTAAACAGCAGCGCGCCCAATACCGCGGCCGCCATAAAAGCCACGGGGGAATTTAAACTCGGGAAAAACAGCAGCAGAATCACCATCGCCACGCTTGCACCACCCGATACCCCCACCACGCCCGGCTCAGCAAGCACATTGCCTAGCAACACTTGTAAGGTGGCTCCCGCTACGGCCAGAGAAGCCCCAATGACCGCCGCAGCCAGTAATCTTGGCAAACGCAGTTCCCACACCAACTGTTGTTCGAGGGAAGACCAAGCGGAAAAAGGAGATAGCCACAGCTCTCCCACCAACAAATAAAGGACACACACACTCAAAAACAGCCCGATCAGCAGATAACTGCTGCGCTGCCAGCGTTGCTGTTTATGTTGAAGCAGTCGATGAAAATCCATCTTGTCGTTCATAGAAAAAAGAATGGCCTAACCTTACCGTTAAGCCATTTAAATAGAAAGGAGATCATGACCAAGCAAGATCAGTCGTACACCAATTGGTCATCTTCATAGCGCGTGTTCACCTTACACACCATCAAGGCAGCACGCTGGCCAATGGCCACTTTACGGTTCGGGAAAACAATCGCTTCCCCTTCATTTTTCGCCATTAAAGGCTTATCACCATCGTGACCAAACACTTCCCCATGCATAAAGGCGGTGAAGTTTTCCACGTCGTCACTGAAGCGAAAATCAAAATCATCATGCAGACGCACTATGGTGCGACTGACTCGGTACATCACCGATTTTCTCGGTAAGTGCTCGGGTTTATGGCGAGAGATGAGATCTCGCATCGCCAGATCAAAGGCCAGCAGACGGTCTAATAGATTTTCACCTAAGCGTGCCACTTGACCAAGCTCTAAGGTTAAGGCTTGCGCAGCATAATGCTCGGCTGAATACCAACTAAACGTACTGGAAGGCGCATTCGATAGCATCACGGCTTCAATATGGGCTTGCTCGATAAATTGCATCAGGCTACGGCTGCGCACCGGATGACGCGCTTTCGGGCTTACTGCAAACGAATAGTGTTTCGAGCCACGAATGGCACAGTGCAAATCTAGATGCCAACGCGAGTGTTCATCCGTGTTGGCAAAAAACTGTCTAAGCAGAACTTTGAGGTTATCGGCAATCGCCAGCTCAGTGCTCGGAGTGTGGGGCTTATCATCAAATAAGCGGTTGAGATTCTGCTCAATAAAACGGACATGGCGCACCGTGGCTTGCGGGTGCGCCATAATAAATAAGCAGCGCTCAGCAACGGGTTGAAATCCGCTGACGATATCGTCAATCCATTTATCCAGCAGTTCCATAGGTGCGGTTTCATCACCATGTATCCCACAGGAGATCACCATATTTTTTGTCGCCGCATCCGTTTGAGCTGGGATCACTTCCAACACGCCACGTTGATGCAGCTTTAAGGTCACACCCTGCTCTGTACGTACGGTTTGCGCGACCATGGGATGGTCAAGATCTAAGCTGTCGAAAAGAAAAGATTGGCGGAAGAGAGACTTCGTCATGCGCTACTCCTTTATTGCACAGCGGTATGTTAAGAAATTGTACGAACAATTTATGCCAAGATGATCGCACTTATCATCACCCATTCAATATCCGTGGTCGTTAACGGCACTCTACCCAAACGACTTGGAGTTGCAGGTGGAGAGTGATCCCCCATCATAGAAATACTCAGTGATTGGGGTGAGCGAATATAGCCAACACCGCTGCAGCTTCAAGTATCAAGGAATAGATCTTTTTATTCCCAGCCAGACGACGATATAGGCGCGGATTCTACCACTAATTCAATGAGATGCTCCATATTCAATTCGCTTTATGGGCTAACGGCAAAGCGCATTTCCGATGCTGGTCACGCTCACTATCGGTGGCTCACCGGGATAAAGGACAAGCTCTGTCACCGATTGATGAGGAATGGTTAACCGAGTATGCCAGTGTGGGTTGCGCCAATCGACACCCAATACGTGTGCCAAAATCAAACGTATGGTTCCTGCATGGCAGAGGATAAGCGTATCGCTCTCAAGCTTAGGTAACCATTGTTGCCAAGCTTGACTCACTCTTTGATAGGCCATAGCGAGAGGTTCAGCTTGTGGCAGTGTGTTCTTTGCGGGGTCTTGCCAAAAGGCATCCAATATTGGCCATTGAGTCTCCAAGTCGGCAAAACTTTGTCCATCCAACTCACCAAAGTTAAGCTCTTGGAGCTGCGGGTCGAAATCGAGCATAACGTGCGGACGAGCTGATTGGAGCAATCGCGCCAGATCGGCGCAGCGACGTAAGGGGGAGCTTATCACACGAGTAAACGGCAAAGTGCTCAATTGGCTGGCTATCGCTTGCTGCACGCTCGGCTTCACCGCGACATCCGTTATACCATTCAGGGCTGCAGGGCCTTGTGTTTTGCCGTGACGCAGTAACCAAATTCGGATCATGCCTTGCTACTCGCCTTTTAAACGCTGTGGCAGACCCGCCACGACAAACGTTACCGAATCGGCCAATGCCGCGATTTTCTGGTTCATCCATCCCGCGTGGTCAACAAACATGCGAGTCAATTCGCCCATAGGTACGACTCCCATACCCACTTCATTGCTGACCAAAATAATGTGAGCTTGGGTTTGAGCCAATGCCGCCAACAGCGAATCGACATGCTGCTCAATCCGCGCTGCACAGAGCGCGGCTTCGTGTTCAAAAAGCAGATTATTGAGCCATAACGTGAGGCAATCGACTAACACCAAATCTTGGCGTTGAAAGCGAGTTAACGCCTCAGCCAAAGCCAGCGGCACTTCATGTTCATTCCACTCTGCGGTTCGTCGGGCTTGATGATGAGCAATCCGCTCGCGCATCTCATCATCTAAGGCCGTGGCGGTCGCCACATAATGCAAGGTCGCCCCCAAAGCTTGTGCAGTTTGTTTGGCGAGTAACTCTGCGTAACTCGATTTACCACTACGGGCACCACCTAAAACGAAATGAACCGTCACTTTGCCCCCTAAATCATCACTTCATGCTGTAAAAAAGCAAGCAAGATCAGATAGATCAGAATTTCCATCAACTGCTGTGCGGCGCCAAGGCAATCGCCAGTAAAGCCACCCAAACGTCTGATAAGCCATTGGCGGAAAATCTGTCTGAAAATCAAGCTGGCGGCGATCATCACTCCAATAAACTGCCATGAGAAGTAAAGCAGTGTCGCTAAGGCGGTAAGGGATAACACGGCCACATCCGTACCCGACAGCTGCTGCGCCAGCGGCTTACTTTTACTGCTGTCGGTATCGGAGACATAAGGCGTATTACGAATCAAAGACGCCGCCACCGCGCGGCTTAGGGTATAAGCCAGTAACCAAACAGGAACCAGTGAAGTAAGATCGGCCAATTCGGTGAGTAGCAAATATTTACCCAGCAAAACCATAATCAAAGCGCTAGAGCCATAAGTGCCAATGCGGCTGTCTTTCATGATCTCTAGACGTCGCTCAGCCGTCATACCACCGCCCACACCGTCAGCCATATCCGCTAAGCCGTCTTCATGAAAGGCACCGGTCAATAACAAGCTCAACACCATGGTCAAAAACACGCTGATGTTGGTAGAAAAAAGCTGCGTCGCGAGCGAATAAACCAAAGCGCAAATCGCCCCGAGCAGGAGTCCAACCAGAGCAAAATAGCGCCCAGCTTGATTCATTCGCTCACTGCTATAAGGCAAACTCACCGGCACAGGAATGCGGGAGAAGAAGCTCACGGCCAGCAAAAACAGCTCCAGTTGATAACGTAAAATGGCCGCCATTACACTGTGACTCCTGCATCAGCAAAACTGGCCATGTGGTTGTAAAACTCCACTGCAGCACGAACAAGACCCAGCGCCAACACAGCTCCGGTACCTTCACCTAAACGTAAACCTAAATCCAACAGTGGCTCTGCGGCCAGCATTTCTAATACTGCGCGGTGCCCCGTTTCTTGTGAGCAGTGGGCAAACAGCAAAAAGTCTCGTACATTTGGCTCGATTAAGGTCGCAACATAAGCGGCAACCGTCACAATAAAACCGTCCACCAGCACTGGGGTTTGCTTTTCGTATGCCCCCATAAATGCCCCGACCATTTGGACAATTTCAAACCCGCCAACTTGCTGCAAGACATCTTGTGGCGCAGCGCCTAAACAGCGCTCAACACCTTGGGTAACCAACGCTCGTTTACGTTGGTACTGCTCATCCGTAATGCCGGTGCCACGTCCAACACACACTTCAATCGGCAAGCCGGAGAGTGCCGCCAAGATTGCTGCTGCACTGCTGGTATTGCCAATGCCCATCTCACCAAACATCAATAGATTACAGCCCGACTCAACTTCACGATGAATCAACGCCTTGCCAAGTGCGATTCCCTCTTGCACCTGCTCTGAAGACATGGCGGCTTGCTCGGCCAAATTATGCGTGCCCGCACCGAGACGCTGCTCAATCAAATCCGCGTGAGCGGGCTGAGCTCGCAAAATACCGCAGTCAATCACCCGCATCGCGGCGTGTTCAGTACGACAAAAACAGTTGATGGCCGCGCCGCCCGCGAGAAAGTTTTGCACCATTTGCTCAGTCACTGCGCTTGGCGCAATACTGACACCTTGCGCAGCGATGCCGTGATCGGCGGCAAAAACCAAAACGGTCGGCTGATGAATCGCCAGTTGAGTTACCGCTTGATCTTGGTTTTGGCTTTGGATGAGTGCTAAATGATGCGCGACGCGCTCAAGTTGCCCTAGCGCCCCGAGTGGCTTGGTTTTTTGATCGATTCGTTGTTGGATTTCGGCGCTGAATGAGCGATCTAACATGCGGGCATCCTTACTTCTTTTTAAGGCATGAAAACAAATGCGGCACAGTCTACTCGCTCTGAACAACAAAGCAAAAGCCTTCACTTATTTTGCCTACTACACCACACTCTCAGCGCAAACGACTTGCCGCCGCGTCTGACATTAGTCTCGGCATCCAATATACCCACACTACTTGGAGTTACAGCTTCAAGTAGGAAGGAGATAAGACGGATATAAGCATTTGAACCAGTCTGTTCTATACTTTGGTACAAATAGTGCTTCATCTTTTAATGCTTCAGTTTGGTTATCCTGTTTTAACGTTGTCTCTTGCTTGAGACACCACAAGGAGCTGTACCATGATTGCTAACCAAAGATCACCGAAACCAAAGCCGAATAAACCTGCCAATAAAAAAGGCAAGCGCGTACCGTTTGCACTGACCTAATTCCATTGAAAAAGAAATGCCCATCAGGCCTGCGGAACACAGACCTGAGGGCATGAGCTTATACCCAAACAACTTGGAGTTGCAGGTAGGCGGCAAGTAAGTGAATCCCCATGAGCATAGGCAAACTATGTGATTGGGGTGAACGAACGTAGCCAACACCGCTGCAACTTCAAGTAGGAAGGGTATATTTATGCACTGAGTTTGTTCACGGCAACCGAATTGATGCAGTAACGCAAACCGCTTGGCGGCGGCCCATCAGGAAACACATGCCCTAGGTGCGACTCGCAAGTGTTACAACGCACTTCCACTCGAGCACGCGCTAAGCTTTGATCCATATGGTAGGAAATGGCATTGAATTTGACTGGCTGCGAAAACGAAGGCCAGCCTGTGCCTGAATCAAATTTGGTTGCCGAATCAAATAACAGGGTTTGGCAACCGGCACATTGGTATAAACCCGGCTCAAACAGCTCACACATCGCATTAGAAAAGGCTCTCTCTGTGCCATGTTGACGCATCACGTAATACTGCTGTTCATCAAGCAAAGTGCGCCACTCTTCATCACTGCGCGTCACTTCACGCTCTGGCTTAGGATTGCCTTGGTTTGCAAAATCCAACACCTGTTGCCAGTTCAACATTGCTCTCTCCTCTTGTTGGACTATTGACTATGCTCAAACGACTTAGTACGGCAGCGTCAAGCTGGAAGAATATAGACCGCGGATGCACCAATCTTATTGCATTCAGATCACCAAAATACACACCTGCAAAAGCAGCACAGTTCGGGCAATGCTTAGTCAAATTGATCGCCAATTAGTCAACCCTCTGTTTTTGATAACCATTAGTTATAAAACATGATTTTTTCTCAGTTTATTTTCGTGATAGCGATCGCTATATTCCAAGAAAATCGTTCTCATTTAGGATAGAACAATCGGCTTGCTTTGATGGCCGTTGTTACTCTCCTTCCCCCTTTTAAGGATTTGCTTATGTCAGTGGTTACCCTTGCAGCACTGGTGATTTTCGCCGGTCTATTGCTCTATCTGTTTGGGCTACAGAAAAAAGCCGCCACCCTTTCTCGTCAAGTTTTGTTTGGTTTAGTACTAGGTAGTGCATTTGGTTTGGCACTGCAAGTAGTGCTCGGTGAAGGCCATCCCGCTATTCAAGAAACCCTATCTTGGGTTGCTATCGTCGGCAATGGCTACGTGGGTCTACTGAAAATGGTCATCATGCCACTGGTGCTGGTATCGATGATCTCTGCCGTGGTACGTCTGGATAAAAACGGTTCACTGGGCAAAATCTCCAGTCTGACTATCGGTATTTTGCTGGTGACTACTGCGATTTCTGCGCTGATCGGTATTCTCATCACTCAAGCATTTGGCCTGACGGCTGAAGGTTTGGTTGAAGGCGCACGCGAAACCGCACGTATTGCAGCACTTGAAAGCCGCGCATCAACGGTTGCCGACCTAACGATTCCACAAATTCTGTTGAGCTTTATCCCAACCAACCCCTTTGCCGATTTAACCGGCGCACGTTCAACCTCCATCATCGCGGTGGTGATTTTCGGCGTGCTCACTGGTATTGCCGCACGCAAAGTGATTGCCGATAAACAAGAGTTAGAAACGCCAATTCGCACTTTTGTTGAAGCAGCACAAGCGATTGTGATGCGTTTAGTGAAAATGATCATGGCGCTGACACCTTACGGTATCGCCGCGCTGATGGCGAAAGTCGTCGCGACATCCAGTGCTACCGACATTCTGAACTTGCTCGGTTTCATTGTGGCTTCTTATGTGGCGATAGCCCTGATGTTTGTGGTGCACGGATTACTGGTTGCTATGGTGGGCGTTAACCCAACCCGTTACTTTAAAAACATCTGGCCAGTACTGACTTTTGCCTTCACATCGCGCAGCTCTGCGGCCACGATTCCTCTCAATGTGGAAGCGCAAATCACCAAACTGAATGTGCCACCTGCAATTGCTAACCTGTCAGCTTCATTCGGTGCCACGATTGGGCAAAACGGCTGTGCGGGCATTTACCCTGCGATGTTGGCGGTAATGGTTGCTCCAACCGTTGGGATTAACCCACTGGATATTCACTTTATCGTATCGCTGATTGCGATGATCACCATTAGCTCCTTTGGTATTGCAGGCGTGGGTGGCGGTGCAACCTTCGCAGCTCTGATTGTGCTGCCAGCCATGGGCTTACCCGTCACGATTGCGGCGCTTTTGATTTCTATCGAGCCACTGATTGATATGGCGCGTACGGCGCTTAACGTATCAGGTTCGATGACGGCAGGCACAGTCACAAGCCGTTTGCTTAAAGAGACAAACGAAGAGCCTGAGCCGCAAACTCAGCAAGCCTAATCTTACCTTGCCAAAGCCGATGCCCAGCATCGGCTTTTTTTTGTTGAAAGGCTGAACAAATAATGGGATAGCACAAGGGCAGCAATTGCTATGTCAGGGTCAGGATGGTCTAATAACGGCAATTTTTAGCGATTTGGTAAGCCACATGCAGCAAGAACACCAGCCCACATTCTTCTTTTTCGACTACGAGACTTGGGGAGTCAATCCCGCAAAAGATCGTCCTAGTCAGTTTGCGGGTGTGCGTACCGATATGGACTTCAACATCATCGGCGAGCCTTTGGTAATTTACTGTCAGCTGCCCAACGACTATTTGCCCGCCCCTGAGGCCGCATTGATCACAGGGATCACCCCTCAAAAAGCCAATAGCCAAGGTCTCGCGGAGCCCGAATTTATCGCGCGTATTCATGCTGAGCTCTCCACACCCAATACCATCAACCTAGGTTATAACAGCATACGTTTTGATGATGAAGTGACGCGCTACACCTGCTATCGCAACTTTATCGACCCCTATGCTTGGAGCTGGCAACACGGCAATTCCCGTTGGGATCTGCTGGATGTGCTTCGCGCGTGTCATGCTTTGCGTCCTGAAGGTATCGAGTGGCCGGAAAATGATGACGGCTTCACCAGCTTTAAACTGGAACATCTTTCTGTTGCCAACGGCATTGAGCACAGCAACGCGCACGATGCGATGGCCGATGTGATTGCCACCATTGAACTGGCGAAAAAAGTCAAAGCCGCGCAGCCGAAATTGTTCGACTACTTCTTCACTATGCGCCACAAACGAAAGCTGACAGAACTGATTGATATTGTGAACCAAACTCCGCTGATGCATGTTTCTGGCATGCTTGGGCGTGAGCGTCACTACACTAGCTGGATTGTGCCTATTGCTTGGCATCCAACCAATCAAAATGCGGTGATTGTGGTGGATTTGGGTAAAGACCCTCAGCCGCTGCTGGAGCTCGATGCCGAAACGCTGCAAGCGCGTCTCTATACGCGGTATGAAGACCTAGCGCCGGATGAGCTACCAGTACCCGTGAAATTGGTGCATCTCAATAAATGCCCTATTCTCGCTCCGGCCAAAACCTTGACCGCAGAAAATGCACAAAAGATTGGTATTGACCGCGAACAGTGTCTCGCGCACTTGAATGTGATTCGTCAACACCCCGAGATTCGTGAAAAGCTGGTGACGGTATTTAGCCAAGAGCGCGAATTTAACCAAGAGAGTGATGTGGATAGCCAACTCTATGCCGGCTTTTTCTCCCCAGCCGATCGCGCGGCGATGGAGATCATCCGCACCACTGCACCGGAGAATCTGGGCAGCTTAGCGATCCGGGTGGCCGATAAGCGCATTGAACCGCTGCTGTTTCGTTATCGTGCGCGCCATTATCCCCACACCTTAACCGATACCGAGCAACGCCGCTGGGCAGCGCATTGTCGTGACTATTTCGAGCGCAATCTAGAAGGTTATATGTTGAATTTGGAAAATCTGGTGCATGAACATCAAGCTGATCCAAAGAAAATGGCGATTTTAAAATCCGTCTACCATTACGTGGAAAAACTCGCTTGCTAACATCGTTTATTTTTACTTGCTGATTTTATTGATGATAAAAAAAATAGCTCAATACTGTGTCTCCATGGGACTGATTTTTCTCTGTCTGTTGGCGGGCATCAACTTACAAACTTGGTTAGGCATTGCTATTCCCGGCAGCATTATTGGGTTACTGATCCTATTTGGCCTGATGGCCAGCGGTTTAGTGCCTGTCGAATGGGTCAAACCCAGTGCCACCCTGTTTATTCGTTACATGATTTTGCTGTTCGTCCCGATCAGTGTCGGCTTGATGGTGCACTTCGATACGCTACTGGCAAACCTCGCCCCGATCCTCGCTAGCGCTATCGGCGGTACCTTAATTGTCATGGTGACACTGGGACTGATACTGGATCGAATGCTCAAGAAGGGGAAAAAGTCATGTGGCTGATCATCACACTTGGGGTATTTTTCGTCGCCCGTTGGGTGGCTCAAAAATGCACTACCCCACTGGCCAATCCGCTTCTGATCAGTATTGGCATACTTATTCCACTGCTGACTTACCTCAAAGTACCTTTTGAGACTTACTACGCTGATAATCAGTGGTTGAGTTATCTACTCCAGCCAGCGGTTGTTGCTTTGGCTTATCCACTTTACGAGCAGTTGCCACAAATTCGTGCCAACTGGCGAATTATCGCTTTGGCTTGTGGCGTGGGTAGTGTGATGTCGATGATCACCGCCAGTTTGATAGCCGTAAGCATGGGGGCAGATATAGAACTGATTGCCGCCTTGATGGGAAAATCAGTGACAACGCCGATCGCGATGGAAGTGGCACGCCAGTTGGGCGGCGAGCCCGCGATTGCTGCGATTTTGGTGCTACTCGTCGGGCTATTTGGTGCCATTCTTGCCTACCCGATTTACAAACTGCTCAATATTACGCATCCCATCGCCAAAGGGCTGACCATGGGTACGGTATCCCATGCCCTCGGCACAGCCACTTGCGCTGAGAAAGATCCTCGCGACGCCGCGTTCAGCTCACTAGCCCTTGTCGTGTGTGGTGTTATCACGTCTGTATTAGCGCCAAGTCTGTTTGCTTTCGCACTCTGGCTTCAATAATTTCATTTCGAGTGGCGTCACATCTCATACACTTGCAATCGTTATCATGTGTGACGTCACTCTAATAATGAAACATAAAAATAAATTACATAACTTAACGTGACACTGATCACCTTATAAAATCTCGCATTACCTAAAATAGGATTCCATGCAATGAAAAGGAATCACTATGAGAAACCGTATTGAACAAGCATTACAACAAATGCCTGCTTCTTTTGCCCCATATTTACGTGAATTGGTGTTGGCCAAGGATTTCGATGCCACTTTCTCTGCCGAGCAGTATCAGCAGCTTTTGACCCTTTCGGGTCTGGAAGATGCCGATTTGCGCGTCGCGCTGTTACCTATCGCTGCCGCTTACTCGTATGCCCCCATCTCTGAATTTTATGTTGGTGCAATTGTACGTGGCATCTCCGGCCGCCTCTATCTGGGTGCCAATATGGAATTTACTGGTGCGCAGCTTGGGCAAACCGTACATGCTGAGCAGTGCGCCATTAGCCATGCGTGGATGAAAGGGGAAAAAGGGGTGGCAGACATCACCATCAATTTTAGCCCTTGCGGCCATTGCCGCCAGTTTATGAATGAACTGACCACCGCGTCTTCGCTGAAAATTCAACTGCCCAAGCGTGCTGCCAAAACTTTGCAAGAGTACCTCCCTGAGTCGTTTGGCCCTGCCGATCTCGGCATTGATTCTGGCCTGATGAGCCCGGTCAATCATGGTAAAACCAGTGACGATGATGAAGAGCTGATCCAGCAAGCCCTGCGCGCGATGAACATCAGCCACTCGCCTTATACCCAAAACTTCAGTGGGGTTGCACTGAAAATGCGCAGTGGCGCGATTTACCTTGGCGCGTATGCTGAAAATGCTGCGTTTAACCCAAGTTTGCCACCGCTACAAGTTGCCTTAGCACAAGCGATGATGATGGGTGAATCATTCGAGGATATTGAAGCCGCCGCTCTGGTAGAGAGTGCAACCGGCAAAATCAGCCATCTTGCCGATACTCAAGCAACGCTGGAAGTGATCAATCCCGATATTCCACTTTCTTATCTCTCACTGTAAACCGAATGAAGAGGCCATTGGCCTCTTCACTTTTTGCTACTAGCTCTCTTAGTCCACCTCTTGCTAAAGATGTCGCGCGCACACTTTTCCATCACCCACCATGACGTTCTGAATAAAGCCTGATAACTTGCGCTTTTTACACGTATCTCTCGCAAGCTATGTTTGAACAAATCATTGCCATTCTCTTTCCTGTGATGAGCTTAGTCTTGATTGGCTATTTGATTGGTCTCTGGCTCAAACCCGATTTTCGCCCGATCAATCGCATCAATATGGAGGCCTTTGTGCCTGCGTTGGTGTTTTCTTCACTGGTCAACATGCCACTGGATACGCAGCAAACACCTCTGTTGCTTGCCGCTCTTGTCGCGGTATTGCTGCCCGGTATTTTAATGCTCCTGATATGTCGTTTGGGTCGTTGGTCATTTAAAACATGGGCTCCACTGCACATGTTTCGCAACAGCGGTAATTTAGCGATCCCCCTGTTTACTTATGCGTTTGGCGAAACCGCGCTCCCCTCTGCCGTGTTGCTGTTTGTGGTTTCTATGTGTCTGCACATTAGCTTAGGGGTGGCCATGCTGAGCAAAGGTAGCGTATTGAAAACCGTGCTCAGCGCTCCGGTCTTTTTAGCATCCTCACTGGCTTTACTGCTCAATCTAAGCGGAGTCTCTATCTGGTCCCCCTTGTACAACGCCACCGCTTTACTTGGGCAAGCCGCCGTTCCTGTGATGCTGCTTTCCCTCGGCTCACAAATGATCAACCTGCGCTTAGCCGGACTCAAAGTTGGCCTTGTTTCAACGGCACAATCTCTGCTCACCGGAGCCTGCGCGTTTACGGTGATTTACTTTTTCATTCCACTGCCTCCCTTACAACTGCAAATGATGGTGCTGTTTACCATGTTGCCCCCCGCAGTGATGAATTATCTGTTCGCCGAGCGTTATCACATCGAGCCTACTCAGGTTGCGGCTATGGTGTTGTTTGGTAATTTCTTCAGCTTATTAAGCCTGCCCATATTGCTGTTTATCGCTCTTTCACTCTGATCCTGTTCGCCATAAAACTGTCATAAACTTGACCAGAATACGGGGTAATCTGACTGGCTACAGCGGGAAGCAAACGTTTTCTTTTGTGCTTTGTTCCAGTATCATGGCCGCTGTTTTTTGCTAATGTTGACTGAATGACTATAAGGATTGTCTATGTTTGGGACCGCGACTCGGGATAACGCAACGCGAGTACTTTTGCTTGGCTCTGGTGAACTTGGTAAGGAAGTCGCGATTGAGTGTCAGCGCCTTGGCCTCGAAGTCATCGCCTGTGATCGTTACGCCGATGCGCCTGCCATGCAGGTCGCCCATCGCAGCCACGTGTTTGATATGCTCGATGCCGATGCACTACAACAAGTGATTGATTTAGAAAAGCCACATTTCGTGGTTCCAGAAATTGAAGCGATTGCTACCAGCAAGTTAGTGGAGTTAGAAGCGCAAGGCTTAAACGTTGTGCCTACCGCCAATGCAACTCGCCTCACCATGAACCGTGAAGGCATTCGCCGTTTAGCCGCTGAAGAGTTAGGGTTGCCCACTTCCGCGTATCAATTCGCAGACAGCTATGAGAGCTTTGCCGCGGCAGTAGAAACCATCGGTTTACCTTGTGTCTGTAAGCCTGTCATGAGTTCATCGGGCAAAGGCCAAAGTGTTATTCGCACACCAGAGCAGATCGAAGCGGCTTGGCAATACGCACAACAAGGTGGACGCAGTGGCGCTGGCCGAGTGATTGTGGAAGGCTTCGTGGATTTTGATTACGAAATCACACTGCTGACCGTACGCGCTGTGGATGGCGTCCATTTCTGCGCTCCAATTGGCCATCGCCAAGAAGATGGCGATTACCGCGAGTCATGGCAACCACAAGTGATGTCAGAAAATGCCATTAAAGCGGCTGAATATGTGGCAGAACAGGTGGTTAACGCGCTTGGTGGTTATGGCTTGTTTGGAGTTGAACTGTTTGTGAAAGGTGACAAGGTCATCTTCAACGAAGTTTCCCCTCGCCCACACGATACCGGAATGGTGACGCTCATTTCTCAAGAGCTCTCTGAATTCGCTTTGCATGTGCGCGCGTTTACTGGTCTACCGATTGGTCAAATCGTGCAATATGGCCCATCAGCCTCTGCGGCGATCCTCGGCCAAGGCCAGTCACAGAACATCCAGTTCAATGGACTTGATGACGCCTTAAGCATTCCTCACACCCAAGTACGTTTATTTGGCAAGCCAGACATCGCGGGTCGTCGTCGCTTAGGTGTTGCCCTGAGCCGAGGAAAAACGACGCAAGAAGCCACTGATCGCGCGATTGAGTGTGCGAAAGCTGTGAAGATTCATTACTAATTCAGCTCTTTATCTTCATCAGCACTATCAGAAAGCGCGCTCTTTCAGCGCGCTTTTTTCATTTCTACTTAGTGGCGTTCAAAGAGTCAGAGTCACTCGCTTTTCTCAATCACCCAAACTTCTTCGGCAAAGCGGCTTAAGCCCGCTTGTGTGCGCTTATTCAGATGCGGATCTATGCTCGTATCTTGGTAAACTCTGCGCACCTCACATCCCATAAACAAGGTGCGAATTTCCGCTTCAGGAACCGAAAATGGCGGCCCTGACAACTCAGTTTGCACATAATCCATACTGACCAGCAAAATGCGCCCACCCGGTTTAAGCAGTTGCAACACGCGCTGCGCGTACTCTGCGCGCATCTCTTCCGGCAATGCCACTAGCGCTGCACGATCATAAACTAAGTCCACCGATTCAACAGGAGCTGTGAAGAAATCGCCGGTAAAAAGCGTAAGCTCATCAAACTGATACAGCTCATGTTGCGCATTGAGTCGGGTCACTGTCGGGGTATAGAAATGCTCGGCAAAGAAAGAACGTACCGCGATTTGACTCAGTTCAACCCCTTGAACACTGTCATGCTGATTCGCCAGCCAAATCAGATCTTCACTCTTACCACACAAAGGGACGAGCACTTTTTCACTGCGTTTAGGGGCAAGATCAGACCAAAAGCGGATCAATAGCGGGTTCACGTCTTCAAGGTGAAAACCAATCTGGTTCGCCGCCCATTTGTTATGCCAAAACTCAGGATCTCGCATCTTCTACTCCTTTTCACTTGCTGCCGCCAAGAGTAGCGGATCTTCTGCTCCCGCGGTAGCACGAATTTGTCCCTCCCCATCTGTTCGACGGTTACATTTCTTTACCTAAGGCTTTGGAACTCCATCGAAAACTCGAAGTCTGAATGGATGCCTATGTTCTTTCCAAACGATTTGAAGTTGCAGAACCTGAAATGGCAGATAGGCGCAGATGAGTGAATTCCAATAAATACAGACAGACTATGCGATTGGTGTGCGCGAATATCGCCTTTGCAGCTTCAAATAGGAAGAAGATATGTGATGGATAACAAATTCTTACAACTGAAAATCCAGATTGAATTGGAAAAGGAACAACAAGGCCCAATTGATCATAGTGAGCAGAAAGGAACACTAAACCCACTTTGATTGCACTGTCAGAAAACGCCTTCTAGGTCTACTTTTTGACTGAACAGCGCAAGCTAAGGAGAGTGAATGAGTCTATTGCTACGTACCACAGCCTTAATGTTATTGCTGCTGAGCCGTGCTCCTGCCATGGCGGCTGTGCCATTAACCACCAATTCAACGGAAGATAACCGCGAAGAGTCACAACAAAACGAAGTCAGCTCTAAGCTGTTTCGTCATAGCTTAAGTGGTTTGTACGGTATCGCTAACCAAAATTACCCTATTGTCCAGCCTTATCAAGATTTTGATGTTCTGTACAGCAAAGCACATCAAGCGCAAATCGAGCTAGAAACTCTGTGCAAAAGCACCGCACTCTTGACCCATACTCAAGCCTACTTTGCTGGCACAAAATCTCGTCAGCGTGCTTTAGAAAAGGTTGAGCTAGAGTTAGATGGTCAGGCCGAGCGTATTACCGATTTAGCCCGAGCCACCATAGTGGCGCATGATGTGGCGAGTCTCGTCACCGCTTATGAGACATTAAGTCGAGAAGCGACGGTCGTGAAAGTGAAAAACCGCTTCAAGAATCCGGCAGAATCTGGTTATCGCGATCTTAACGTTTTAGTTCAGTTACCTAAAACAGGGATTATTGCTGAGGTTCAGTTGCATTTAGCGGCGATTGCGCAAGTAAAAAGTGGTGCAGAGCATGAGCTGTATGAGCAGATCCAAACCATTGAGCGCACCGCGCGCCAAGAGCAACGTGAGTTAACCGAATGGGAAAATGCGCAAATTGCCAAGATGCGATCAGCCTCACGCGATCTCTATCAACAAGCGTGGCAGCCTTACATCACAACGCACATTCAAGCGGCATAAATACCCGACCCAAGCCGCTTCGGACAGCACAAATAAAGCACGCAGCCTAGACATCTCGGTTGCGTTTTTTATTGAAATGGGGATAAAGCAAAAAGACCACGCTCATCGGCGTGGTCTATTGCTCGGTCTTATTTTTCGACTTTGATGTTCTCGACACGGGCTTTCAATTTTTGCCCTGGGCGGAACGTTACGACACGTCGAGCGGTAATAGGAATATCTTCACCGGTTTTAGGGTTTCGACCCGGACGTTCATTTTTATCTCGTAGGTCAAAATTACCAAAACCGGAGAGTTTTACCTGTTCGCCACTTTCGAGTGCTTTACGAATTTCTTCAAAAAACACCTCAACCGTATCCTTGGCATCCCGCTTGCTCATGCCGAGCTGTTCGAACAGGGCTTCAGCCAATTCGGCCTTTGTGAGCGCCATAAAACTTCCCTCAAAGCTAAGTTAAACCTTGCTGCTGGTTGGCAGCGCCAAAGCAATTTTTATTCGGCCAATCAATAACCTAACTGCCGAACAGTGAAAGTGTATGCCAACCTTCTGATTTTCGCCAACTTTTTTATTACTCAGTAAGCGATTCAAAACGTTACGATTTACATCTCTTTCAAAAAATCACTGACTCTCTCTTGGATGACAAGAGGAAAAAAATCTGAGTTTTTAGTTATTTACATCATTGTCACTAAAATGATTTTCAGACCCTCATCACTATTTAGCGTAGATAATTTTTTTCGATACGCCAAAAATTTTTTCTTAGTTTCATCTAAAAATCAGAGAGTTGTTGGCTCAGTTCCAGATTATCACGATAAAAAAACAGGCTCCGAAGAGCCTGTTTTCATCTGATTTAAAGCGAAGATAGACCTAAGCTTAGTCGCGCAGAGCCGCGCCGAATTGGGCAGATACGGCTTGCACAATCGCCTCTACCGCTGCTGCGATATCCGCTTCTTCAAGTGTGCGTTCAACCGATTGCAACGTCAGCGCAATCGCCAAGCTCTTCTTGCCTTCTTCCACGCCTTTACCGACATAAACGTCAAACAGTTTTGCGTCTTTCAGTAGCTCACCACCCGCCACACGGCAAGCTTCAACGATGTCGCCAGAAGCGATGTTGCCATCGACCACCAACGCGATATCACGACGGTTGGCTGGGAACTTAGAAATCGCAGCGGCTTCTGGGATCACGCGTGTGTTGATCGCATTCCACTCGATCTCGAACACAATAGTGCGACCATTGAGGCCAAACTTACGCTCAAGTTCTGGGTGAACCGTACCAATAACACCGATCGCTTTGCCATCCACCATAATCGCTGCAGCTTGACCTGGATGCAGCGCTGGGTGCTTAGTCGCGGCGAAGCTATAGGCTTTGCCTTTCGCGGTCAGTTCAAGAACTGCTTCCAGATCGCCCTTCATATCGAAGAAATCAACGGTTGCCGTTTCCATATTCCAGTGCTCTTCACCACGAGCGCCAGAGATCACACCCGCCAGCATAGGCTCTTGGCGCATGCCATTTTCTGCCGCCGCATCAGGAATGAAGCGCAAACCGTATTCAAACAAACGAACACGAGGTTGCTGACGTTTCTGGTTGTGAACCACAGTGTTCAGCAGACCTTGGATCAAGCTCAAACGCATCGCTGACATTTCAGCAGAAATTGGGTTTGGCAGGATCAGCGCATCAACACCCGGTACAACCAGTTTCTGTTGCTCAGGCTCAACGAAGCTATAGGTGATCGCTTCTTGGTAACCACGGTCAACCAGCAGATCGCGTACACGCTTCAGCGGTAATTTCGCTTCGTTGTGCAGGTTCATGTTCAACGCGGCCACTGGCGCTTGATTAGGAATGTTGTTGTAACCATAGATACGGCCAACTTCTTCCACCAGATCTTGCTCGATAGCAATATCAAAACGCCATGTTGGCGCGGTCGCTTGCCAGCCTTCTGCGGTGGTCTCGACCTGCATGCCTAGACGCTCTAGAATCTCCACGACGTCCGCATCCGGAATCGCATGACCCAGCAGTTTGTCGAGCTTGCTACGACGCAGCGCAACTTGGTTTGGTTTTGGTAAATCGGCCGCAGATTCTGCAGCTACCACTGGCGCAACGTCACCACCACAGATCTCAACCAGCAGTTGCGTTGCACGCTCCATCGCGGCGTGTTGCAAAGCATAATCCACACCACGTTCAAAACGCATTGAAGAATCGGTGTGTAGGCCGTAGCTACGTGCACGACCACGAATGTGGTCTGGTGCGAAGAACGCACACTCAAGTAATACATCTTTGGTGTCAGTGCTGACGCCAGAATGCTCGCCACCGAATACACCAGCAATCGCCAGCGCTTTTTGTTGGTCAGCAATCACTAGCGTATCTGCGTTTAATTTGGCTTCTGAGCCATCAAGCAGCGTCAGTTTTTCATCTTGCTCAGCCAGACGAACCACGATTCCGCCTTCAATCTTCGCCAGATCAAACGCGTGCATTGGTTGGCCTTGCTCCAGCATCACGAAGTTAGTGATATCAACCACCGGATCGATAGAGCGGATACCACAACGACGCAGTTTTTCTTGCATCCAGAGTGGCGTTTGCGCTTGAACATTCACGTTCTTCACGATACGACCAAGGTAACGCGGACACGCCGCTGGCGCTTTCACGTCAATTGAAATCGTATCATTGATGGTTGCTACAATCGCATTCACCGCAGGAGCAGTCACGTCCGCACGGTTCAATACGCCCACTTCACGAGCCAGACCACGGATGCTGAAACAGTCCGCGCGGTTAGACGTCAAATCCACATCGATAGTCACATCGTTCAGTGACAGAAAATCGCGGAAATCCATACCAATCGGTGCGTTTTCAGCCAGTTCCATGATGCCGTTCGATTCAACATCGATACCCAGCTCAGAGAAAGAACACAGCATGCCGTGTGACGGTTGGCCACGCAGTTTAGCTTTTTTAATCTTGAAATCGCCTGGCAGCGTCGCGCCTACGGTTGCAACCGCAACTTTCAGACCTTGACGACAGTTGGCTGCACCACACACGATGTCCAGAAGCTCTTCTTCGCCTACATCGACTTTGGTGACGCGCAGTTTGTCAGCATCTGGATGTTGAGCACACTCAACCACGTGACCCACTTTTACGCCGTCGAACACACCAGCTACGGCCAGTACGTCATCCACTTCCAGACCCGCCATTGTAATTTGGTGAGTTAATTCGTCAGTGGTAATTGCCGGGTTAACCCACTCACGAAGCCATGATTCGCTGAATTTCATTGTATATACCTCTTGGGAACCCTGAATTATTTGAACTGTTTTAGGAAACGCAGATCGTTTTCGAAGAATGCACGCAGGTCATTCACGCCATAGCGGAGCATGGTTAAACGCTCAACGCCCATACCAAACGCGAAGCCTGAGTATTTCTCAGGGTCGATGCCTACGCTGCGCAGTACATTTGGGTGCACCATGCCGCAGCCTAGCACTTCTAGCCATTTGCCGTTTTTGCCTTTGACATCCACTTCCGCTGAAGGCTCAGTGAACGGGAAGTAAGACGGACGGAAACGCACTTCCAAATCTTCTTCAAAGAAGTTGCACAAGAAGTCATGCAGGATGCCTTTCAGCTGTGCAAAGTTAACGTTTTCATCAACCAACATACCTTCCACTTGGTGGAACATTGGGGTATGCGTTTGGTCGTAGTCGTTACGGTAAACACGGCCCGGCGCGATGAAACGCAGTGGCGGCTGACGCTCTTCCAGAGTACGGATTTGCACGCCAGAGGTGTGAGTACGCAACATCAACTTCGGATTGAAGAAGAAAGTATCGTGATCAGTACGCGCTGGGTGATCCGCGGCAATGTTCAGAGCATCGAAGTTATGGAAATCATCTTCGATTTCAGGGCCAGACTCTACAGTAAAGCCAAGCTCACCAAAGAAGCTTTCAATACGTTCGATAGTACGAGTCACTGGGTGCAAACCACCATTTTCGATACGGCGACCGGGCAGTGTCACATCGATGGTTTCAGCCGCTAACTTGGCTTCCAGCTCTGCGCTTTGCAGCGCATCTTTACGCTCAGCCAGCGCTTTTTGCACCGCTTCTTTCGCAACGTTAATTTCTTGGCCAGCAGTACGGCGCTCTTCCGGCGGTAGTTTACCTAGGCTTTGCAGTTGAACCGTCAGTTCGCCTTTTTTGCCCAGATACTGAACACGCACTTCATCCAGTGCGACGAGCGACTCTGCAGCGTTAATCGCTGAGGTCGCATTAGCAATAATCTCTTGTAGATGTTGCATCGTTTCCTCGTCTGCTAATCAGCAGTTTCCTTTAGGAGCCCGAGTAGGTTTCTTTGGGAGTCGCAAGACCGCCAATAGTGTTACCGTAAGGGATTCTTGGGGTTTTCAAATAGCTGTACATAGTACCGAAAGCCAAGATTAAAGCCAAATTGAAATCTATCCTGTATGCATTATTGGGGCATTATTCATGCACTTGAAAAGTCTTACATCAATACCCACTAATTAGAAGTACGCGGTGACATGCTAAAAAACCCACATCATCGCATTTTTCATCCAGAAAAGGACTATCAATGAGAGTAGAAATCGTACCGATTCGACCTGAGTTTGACGCTGAGATTTGCCAAATTATTCAAAGCGTCGGCGCTGAATTTGGCGCGATTGGTGAAGGGTTTGGCCCATCGGATGCCGAAGTGCTTGCCATGAGCCAGTACTATCGAGAGCAAGACCGTAGCGCGTATTTTGTTGCGTTATTGGAGGGGAAGGTAGTCGGCGGTGGTGGCATTGCACCTTTTGCTGGCCATACGGATTTGTGTGAGCTGAAGAAGTTGTTTCTGCTCCCCACAAGCCGCGGCCATGGCGTAGGCCGGGCGCTCAGCGAACATTGTTTGAATTTTGCGAAACAGCAAGGCTATACCAAATGTTATTTAGATACCCTTTCTAGCATGACTCAAGCGATCAAGCTCTACCAACAGCTTGGTTTTGAGCACTTAACGCAGCCCATGGCGGGGACAGAGCATAATGGCTGCGACGTGTGGATGCTGAAATCACTCAACTAGCTCGGCGCACCAAAAGCGCAAACACGATTTTTTCCGCTGTTTTTGGCAAGGTAAACCGCTTGATCCGCCGCGCGCAGCAGCTCATGGTGATCTTTCATGTTTGAGGCAAACGCGGCAACCCCCATACTGACACTGCCTTGCCAACGAATATTGTTTTCAAGCGAGATCACCTGCTGTTGAATCGCACGGCAAACCTGCTCTGCAATATAGACACCACCAGCAGTGTTGGTTTCAGGACAGATCACTAGAAACTCGTCGCCACCTAAGCGACATACCAGATCATCACTACGAAAGTGATCTCTTAGCATGTTCGCTATCGTGGTTAACACTTTGTCGCCTACATCGTGCCCGTGATGATCATTAACCGCTTTAAACCCATCAATATCGATCATGACACACACGAAAGGCTGCTGGTTGTCTTGCGCAAGATTCCAATGCAACACAAGCTGACGCATGGCTTTACGGCGGTTTGGTAAGCCCGTCAAACTGTCGGTCATGGATAGCGCTTCGAGCTGACGATTGACTTGGTAAAGCTGCTGAGTGCGCTCAATCACTTTTTCTTCCAGTGATTGATTGAGTTTGACGAGTTCTCGATTACGTTCAGAGACTTGATCAAATAACGCATTAAGGGCATTGAGTAATGGCTCCGTCGCGGCATTTTTCTCTCGTTCCTCTTTAGCGTAGGCCTCTTCGGCACTCATGCCTGAGCGAATCGCAATCACTTGTCGCGCCATATTCTGATCGATACCTAAGATGTGGTACGCCAACCAATGGATCAAAAACTCCAATAACTGAACGGCCGAGCGGTCATCCACATCATGGATGAAAGCTTGCATGCTAAACACTTCAGACATAAACGTGCGATGAACCTGAATGTGCTCTTCAAGATGAAGTGCTGAAATGCCGACCTCACGCATGAGCTTCTCTTCTTCTTTGAAGTGGTACTCAGAGTAACGAGAAAGCTCAAACAGAGCGAGACGGATCTCATCTAGTGACACATGATTTTCGGCCAAAAGAGAGCTGTAGCGGTTGACGATATTGACGAGAGATTGATGCTGCTCATCAACCTCCTCCAATCCTGTTTCGAAGTATTGATCCCATTTGAATGATTGCATGCTCGGCGCTCAACTCTTTAGCCTATACCGCTAACTCACGATTATTCCTTAATAAATCTAGGGCAATTGTAACGAGAAGCGAATCACTCGACGTGACTTTAATCATAAAAACCGGAAAACGTTAGCAAGTGCTAAATAAATCAACGAGAAATATCACAGCGCAGCATGTTGAAATAGTGCAAAAGTACCAGAATAGAAAAAGCATCAAGAAAGCAAAAGCCCGCTCAATGAGCGGGCTTTCTGATTTGGAGCGACACACGAGGTTCGAACTCGTGACCTCAACCTTGGCAAGGTTGCGCTCTACCAACTGAGCTAGTGTCGCGAAATGGAGATGGTGCCCCGGGCCGGACTTGAACCGGCACGACTCGAAAGTCGAGGGATTTTAAATCCCTTGTGTCTACCGATTTCACCACCAGGGCACGCAAAATCTTTGCGATGGAAGACACCATCTTGTGATACCGCTTAACGCCATATCATTTAATTTGGAGCGACACACGAGGTTCGAACTCGTGACCTCAACCTTGGCAAGGTTGCGCTCTACCAACTGAGCTAGTGTCGCAATGGAGGCGCGTCCCGGAGTCGAACCGAGGTCCACGGATTTGCAATCCGCTGCATGGCCACTCTGCCAACGCGCCTCTGTAATTTCAGACTTTCACTTGTTTCGGTGGCTGCCTGACTACGGGAATGCATTCTACGCATTCGAGTTATTGAGTCAACACAATTTTTTGGCCTTTCTAATCGTTTGACTATTTAACGTGCAAAAACGCGATATTTGCTCACTTTATTAGCAAAAAACACCGTATATTTATAGAGATAACTGGATCCCAAGCTTCACTTTTTTGTTTTACTCGCCTATCGCGCAACGATAAAAAAACGGGCTTTCGCCCGTTTTCTAGTGATGTTCTTCATTCAGTAAGTCGTCTTTGGCCGCCGCCAAATATTGCACCATTGACCAATAGGTCAGCACAGTCGCCACATAGATAGAAATGTAGCCAAGCCAAATCATCCAGTCGTCATAACGCCAGATCAGTACCCACAGCGCAAACATTTGAGTCAGAGTTTTTACTTTGCCAACCCATGACACTGCGACACTGGCTCGTTTGCCAATTTCTGCCATCCACTCACGCAGTGCTGAAATGATGATTTCGCGAGCGATCATGGTCACCGCAGGAATGGTGATCCAGATACTGTGGTAATGTTCGGTGATCAAAATCAGCGCCGTGGCAACCAGTACTTTATCCGCTACTGGGTCAATAAATGCACCAAAACGCGAGGTTTGGCCTAATTTTCGCGCCAACATTCCATCTAACCAATCAGTGAATCCAGCCACCCAAAACACCATAGCGGCGACAAAGGGAGCCCATTCAAAAGGGAGATAAAAGGTCACCACAAACACGGGGATCAGAAATAATCTGAGCAAGGAGAGAAGGTTAGGAATGTTGAAACGCATAATGTATAGGCTCTTTTCGATGGCGCGTTAATGTTGCTGTATTTTTCTTATTGTTTCAATGCTTGATAAATGTTTTCTGCCAATGCGTGGCTGATGCCCGGCACTTTGGCGATTTCTTCAACAGAAGCGCGTTTTAACTCCTGCATACCACCCAGATATTTCAGCAAGGCTTGACGCCGTTTCGGCCCGACGCCTTCGATACCCTCAAGTGTACTGGTACGGCGAGTTTTTCCGCGCTGCGCGCGGTGTCCTGCAATCGCGTGGTTATGGCTTTCATCCCGAATGTGTTGAATTAAGTGCAACGCAGGCGCATCACTCGGCAGATGAAACTCATCACCATCAATAGTGATCAGCGTTTCTAAACCAGGTTTACGTGTCACCCCTTTGGCGATGCCGATGATCTTCGGGTACTTCGGCCAATCCTGCCAACATGAGGAGATAATTTCGTACGCACGATTAAGCTGCCCTTTCCCACCATCAATAAAAATAATGTCGGGAATTTTGCTGCTATCAAGCTGCTTACTGTAACGGCGCTCCAACACTTGCGCCATCGCCGCGTAATCATCCCCACCAGTGATGCCCGTGATGTTGTAACGCCGATACTCTTGCTTTAGCGGCCCTTCTTGGTTAAACACCACACAAGAGGCCATCGTGCTTTCGCCCATGGTATGCGAGATATCAAAACACTCCATGCGGGTAATCGCATCCATTCCGAGCTCTTCTTGCAGGGCTTTGAAGCGCTGACTGATGGTCATCTTGTGATTCATCTTAGTCGTGATCGCCGTCAGCGCGTTGGTATTGGCGAGTTTCAGATAACGACCTCGCGTGCCGGTGGGATTGACATGGAAAGTGACTTTGCGCCCTGCAAGTTCACTGATCGCGATTTGTAGCGCCTCGGTTTCTTCGGTCAATCCTCGATTTAAAATGATCCGTGCCGGAATACTGCGAGCTTCACTGTGACTTAAATAATATTGGCTTAAAAAGCTCTCAAACACTTCGACCTGCGAGGTGTCACTTGGAATTTTCGGAAAATGGCTACGACTGCCGAGCACTTTGCCTTGGCGGATCATCAAAATATGGATGCAAGCAATGCCATTTTCTTGTGCAAAACCGAGCACATCCAAGTCTTCCAAACTGTCGTCCGACACAAACTGCTGCTCTTGTACGCGGCGAATGGCTTGAATTTGGTCACGCGCTTTAGCGGCATCTTCAAAACGCAGTTCACGGCTCGCCTGCTCCATTTTCTCAACCAGAATCGACAGTACTTGGTTGTCTTTGCCTTGCAGGAAAAGACGTAGGTAATGGACGATCTCTTGATAGCCTTGGTCAGAAATCAGTCCTTTCACACAAGGTCCGGCACAGCGCCCAATCTGATACATCAAGCAAGGTCGAGTACGGTTGCTGTACACCGTATCTTCACACTGACGGACGGGAAAGATTTTCTGGATCAAATGCAGAGTTTCACGCACTGCCCCCGAATCCGGATAAGGCCCGAAATATTCACCACGGCGTTTTTTGGCACCACGATGTGAGGACAGTCGCGGGTGTTTGTGCGCGCTTAAGAAAATATAGGGATAAGACTTATCATCACGCAGCAGCACGTTGTACTTAGGCAGATACTGCTTGATGTAATTGTGCTCAAGGATCAATGCTTCCGTTTCGGTGTGGGTGACCGTCACGTCAATCTTGGCGATGTTGCTGACGAGAGCTTTGGTTTTTTCGCTGTCGAGATTCTTGCGAAAATAGCTGGTTAGACGCTTTTTGAGGTCTTTGGCTTTGCCGACATAAATCACTTCAGCCTCAGCGTTATACATTCGGTATACGCCGGGCTGGTTGGTGACTGTCTTAAGAAAAGGGGCAGAATCAAACTGTGTCGACACTATAACTTCTCAGTATCTAAGATCCCGTGTCGGATAGCTAAGTGGGTTAATTCCACATCACCGTTGATATTCAGCTTGGCGAACAAACGGTAGCGGTAGCTGTTGACGGTTTTCGGGCTCAAACTGAGCTGTTCGGAAATGTCCGTCACCTTCTGGCCTTTGGTGATCATTAACATGATCTGCAATTCACGCTCGGAGAGATCAGCAAAAGGATTTTCAGAGGCGGGCGAAAACTGACTCAACGCCATTTGCTGCGCAATTTCTGGAGAAATGTAACGCTGACCGCTGTGAACGATACGGATCGCATTGACCATTTCATCCGGTGCCGCGCCCTTCGTGAGATAACCTGCGGCACCCGCTTGCATCACTTTGGTTGGGAACGGATTTTCGGTATGTACCGTCAATACGATAATTTTAATGTCCGGATTAACACGCAACAGCTTCTTGGTTGCTTCCAAGCCACCAATACCCGGCATGTTCATATCCATTAAAATGACATCCGCATGGTTAGTACGGCACCATTTTACTGCTTCTTCACCGCTGTCAGCTTCCCCTGCTACTTTCATTCCACGGACGTCTTCAATAATACGTCGTATCCCTGTGCGAACCAGCTCGTGATCATCTACAAGGAAAACACTAATCAAACTTGTATCTCCACACTTATCTATTGGCTCTGCACCCACCGAGACAGTGGATTACAGCGAAGCTACCCCAAACCAACGCGGGCAACTTTTCTCCCGTGAATATGATCTGAAACCTACACTTTAGCAAGCACTTATTTTTCAAAGTGTCGAATCGCACATGTGGCACATAAAAATCAATAAGTTAATAAAAATCATATTCGCCTAATTGAAAGGTTTGGTGAATATAAACCGTGATTTTTGGCCTACTTTTGCGTCGCAATCACCTAGGTGCTCGCCCACTCCTGCTTGTGATGCCACAATGCGATGTAATCAGCTTCACTATCAGTATAATGTGCCAGCGCAAAAATGTATGAGTGTTGAAAAAGGTGGGCCAGATTGAAGATTGAACAAGGGTTTGTATTAACGCGTCACGCTCGTGATGTGGCTGGACAAACCCAAATTGAACTTTGGCTCGCGACACCTTCAGGCCCAACGCAACTTACCATACGCGGTGAGCGTCCGGTTTTTTTTATTGAACAATCGGCTAGCCAAGAAGTGATGCGAATTGCCGCAGAATTATCAATAACGCCCTCATTAGCGCCTCTGTCATTACGTAGCTTTGCAGGCCAACCCCTCGCCGCTTGTTACTGCAATACGATTCGCGATAGCCAAATCTTAGCCGAGAAACTCGCTCAAGCGGACATGTTGATCTTAGAGGCGGATATTCGTTTGGCTGACCGTTTTCTGATGGAACGCTTTATCCAAGGCAGCATCGAATTTACTGGTCAGATCACCGATTTCGGCCATTATCGCCAAGTTCAGCAAGCCAAATGTCGCCAAGGTGATTACCTACCGACGCTGAATATGGTGTCGCTAGACATCGAATGCTCCGAAAAAGGGCTACTCTACTCGATTGGTTTGGATAGCCCGATGGACAGCCGAGTGATTATGATAGGTCAACCAGAACCCGCGGAAACGCCGATTCAATGGGTCGAGGATGAATACCAGTTACTCAAAGCGCTCATTGCATGGTTTGAGCAGTTTGATCCTGATGTGATTATTGGTTGGAGTGTAGTGGATTTCGATTTCCGGCTGCTGCACAAACGCGCGGAGTTCCACAAACTGAAACTCACCATTGGCCGAGCTCAGCAACCGAGCTTTTTCCGTACGGCGAGCCAAACGCAGCAGGGTTTTATCAGTATTCCTGGGCGTGTGGTGCTCGATGGTATCGATACGTTAAAAACCGCGACTTATCATTTTCGTTCATGGTCTTTGGAGTCGGTCTCGCAAGAGCTGCTCGGCGAAGGGAAAGCGATTCATAACGTGCATGATCGGATGGATGAAATTAACCAGATGTTTCGCCACGATAAGCCCTCACTCGCTCGTTACAACCTGCAAGACTGCGTATTAGTGAATAAGATTTTTGCGGCCACTCATCTGCTCGATTTCGCCATTCAGCGTTCACGTTTAACGGGTGTCGAGTTAGATCGCATTGGTGGCTCCGTGGCCGCATTCACCAATCTCTATCTACCACAACTGCACCGCGCAGGGTATGTCGCTCCCAATTTGCAGCCAGAAAACTGGGTTGCCAGCCCGGGCGGTTATGTGATGGATTCGATTCCAGGGCTGTATGACTCGGTACTCGTGCTCGACTTTAAAAGCCTCTACCCTTCGATTATTCGCTCGTTTTTGATTGATCCACTTGGGCTGATTGAAGGATTAAAACTGCCAATAGGCAAACAGGCCGATCACGCGGTTCCGGGCTTTCGCGGCGGTCAATTTCATCGCACCAAACACTTTTTACCTGAGATGATCGAAAAACTATGGGCAGCGCGCGATGAAGCCAAACGCAACCAAGAAAAGGCTTTTTCACAAGCAATCAAAATCATCATGAACTCATTTTATGGTGTGCTCGGCTCATCAGGCTGCCGCTTTTTCGATGCGCGATTGGCATCGAGCATTACCATGCGCGGCCATGAAATCATGATCCAAACAAAACGGTTGATTGAAGCGCGCGGTTATCAAGTGATCTATGGCGATACGGATTCAACGTTTGTCGCACTCGGTGGGCAATACTCTCAGCAAGAAGCGGATAACATTGGTCACGCTTTGGTCCGAGAAATCAACCAATGGTGGACAGAGCATTTAAAGCAAGAATATGCCCTTACTTCGATTCTTGAACTCGAGTACGAAACCCACTATCGCCGTTTTTTAATGCCGACCATTCGCGGTTCGGAAACGGGCTCCAAAAAACGCTATGCGGGTTTAAAAGGGGATGGTGACAATGAGCAACTGATTTTTAAAGGTTTGGAAAGCGCACGCACCGACTGGACTCCACTCGCGCAACGGTTTCAACATCAGCTGTATCAATTGATTTTCCACGGTCAAGACCCAGAATCCTATATTCGCACTATCGTAGAACAGACATTGGCAGGTCAATTGGATGATCAATTGGTATATCAAAAGCGTTTACGCCGACGGTTACATGAGTACCAAAAGAATGTGCCGCCGCAAGTACGCGCAGCCAGAATGGCGGATGACATTAACGCCAAACTTGGGCGACCGTTACAATACCAATACCGCGGAACGATTGAATATGTGATTACAGTCAATGGTCCTGAGCCGAAAGAGTATTCCAAAAGCCCTATCGATTATCAGCACTACATCGATAAACAGCTTAAACCGGTCGCAGATGCGATTTTGCCTTTTATTGGCAAACAATTTGATGAGCTTATTGCGCCTCAACTGGGACTGTTTTAGAAGCGTTTCGACGCTGTACAAACTCGACGAAATCACCACGATTCAGAGATTTACTGTAAAACCAACCTTGTACAGAGAATGGGTATTCATCTCCCATCGCGTCTAACTGCTCTTGGGTTTCGACTCCTTCGATGATCGTTTCCAGCTCAAGGGAATGAGCCACGAGCTGTAAATTGGCAAAGACTTTGCGCCCTTTTTCAGAGACCAAAGCCAGCACAAAAGAGCGATCAATCTTGATGCCATCGACATCAAAACGGTGCAGATAGCTGAGAGAAGAGTAACCGGTACCAAAATCATCAATGTAAATTTTGACGCCTAATTGATGAAGTTGGTTAAACACCCAAGTCAAACGCTGTTCATCCGCCAGTAAACTCTCTTCCGTCAGTTCAATATGAATTAATCCTGCCACTGAACGAATGATCTCTTCAATCTGAGCCATTACGGTCAAATCCATCAAGGTTTCTGCCGTCAGATTAATACTGACAGGCACATAAACTCCGACATTCGTGAGTTTACGAACATCACTCGTAGCCTGTTTCACTACCCATAAATCCATCTCCTTCATCAACCCAGCTTTGGCAAGGGAGGGTAAAAAGGTTGCCGGTGATAGAATGTTATCTTGTTGATCTTTGGCTCGAATTAATGCCTCACAACCAATCACTTGTCCTGTTCGGTGGCAAACTTGCGGTTGATACTCTAAACAAAACTCTTTGCTGCTCATCATCTGTAGTTGCTGTTCAACTTTAAGCTGCTCACGCTCCCGTTTCTGCGCCAACGCAATGGGATCATCTTGCAGATGAGCCGCCTCTTCTTGACGGCGAGTATACATAGTATCCAACGAAGGAATTCGAATCGTTTGCTGGCCATATTGTTCATTAAGACGCAGTACAGAGGGCAAATATAAGAGACAACCGAGAACAATATTGACCAATTGCAAGAGTAATCCATTCCAGTCACCGCTAGTCGCAATCCAAGCATTGAGAAAAATCGGGCTATTGAACGGCACTGAAACACTCGGGTACGCGACCCAACCAGACTCTACCGCCCAGAGTGATACCACCACATTCACCATAGGTGCGAGGAGAAAGGGGAAGAATAAACGCGGATTGAGGATCAGAGGCAAACCAAATAGGAAAATCTCATTCACATTAATCAGCCCGATCGGAAGACTGGCAATCGCGAGCAAGCGAATGTTTTTCTGCTTTCCGAACAATAGGATAGCTAAAGCTAAAGAAAAGGTTGCACCGCTGCCTCCGATAAACACAAACGTGCCCATAAAAGATAAATTCATTGGATAAGGGGCGGTTTCACCGATCAAAAAATAGGACTCGGACAGCCTACTCGCTTCTTGCAATAATTCCACTAAAGGTAATAAAGCGTAATAACCGTGGATGCCGAAAAACCAAAGCAGCGAGTTTAGGCTGGCGAATGTTAAGCCGAAGGAATAAGGGTCATTGGCATAATCAAAATGCATCAAGCTTGCAAAGATCTGACGAGTGATCGGGCCAAATAAAATTAAATTTATGCCCACCACAACCATGGCCGTCAGTGCCGCAGGCAACACAAGATTGAGTGACTCACGTACTATGCTGCCAGCACTGTTTGAGCGGGTTAAGTGTAAGACCGGATAACGCATCAACCAAGCTATCAGCGGAATAGCATAAATCGGTGTGATCAGTGCTGTGATGATTTGAAACGTTGGCAAATTATTCTCGGCACTCACCGAAGCTGATGAGACCACCAAATAAATGATGCTCAATAGCGCAATCGGGGGACGTGGCAAATGCCAATGCATGGCCAGCAGATATGAGATGGTGGCCGTCATCAAATAAGGAAAGGTTTCGGCGATCACTTGGTTCGCGCGATACAAAATCAAAACCCATTCAGGACGGCCACCGCTAAACAGCTCGCCCATGCTGGCAATAAACAGGACAAAGGAAGAGATCATTAAGCACGGGATCAGCCACACCATCCCTTCACGAATTGAATGCATCGCTGAAACAAGGTATTGAGAAACCTTGGTTAACTCATTTTTTCTCACCGTGGGTAAGTACTTATTAAAACTCAGCATGCTAAAGAGGCTCAAGTGACGCGTATTAAAAACTTAGCACACTAATTTCTTTATCAATAAATGATTCAGCGGTTAAAACTTATACTTACTGCTTATTCTCAAAAAAGACTAACCAATTCGAAACTCGGTTTTTTGATATTGAGACACCAGCCAAGGGCCAAAACTATCGAGTAAACCAACCACCGAGCGTTTGGGAATTGCACGGGGTTTTAGTAGCAAGCCAAGGCGGTCAATTTCAAGCTGCTTCTCTGGGTGATAGCGTAGGAAATGGGTACCGCATTCGATCGGGTCATCAAACCACTGCTTGTCGCGGTACATAATCAGCGAATAGCTGGCACGCAGTAGCTTTTTGGCCACCATCTGCTGAGCCATGATCTGTTCTTGCTCGGTTGCGGCTTTGGCAATTTTATCTCGGTAATAGGCAAGCCAATCCCCCACATCCATATTCCAATGCTTAGCAATTTCCCAGCTTGGCTCGTAATGGCCAAAACATTCGGCCAGATTATCGCCATACACACAAACACAGCAGTGGCGCAGCATGAAACCCCAAGAAAAAATCGCCTCTAAGGTCGCCACTTCCTCAACGGCTGCGATCTTAAAGGAGACATCGGTGATCCACGGGTAGCTTTTTTGAAAACGCCAACGGATGGTGTTGATTAAGGTCGCGCGGTTTTCTTCAAAAGAGCCATAGGTCACTACCACGACATCGAGGTTGGAGCGATTCGGCTTGGCCGTTTTTCGCGCCACACTGCCGTAGAGGTAAATGCTGTGTAATGCCTGCCCTGCCCCTGCGCGCCAAAAGCGCACCAAATCGGCAATCGCATTTTGATATTCAGGTTGAAAAGGTTGCTTGGGGTCAATCACCGGCAGAGTCATACCGCTCCATACTCGTTTAATTTGCACAGGCCTTATGTTCTATGATGCGTGACCATCAATCAATAGTAGACTTACCCCACTGGCGAGCAATCAACCAGTCAAACCTTAATTCTTAGCCACGGTGCACGCACCACGTCACGTAGCAGGGGGAGAGATATTCCTTTTCTCCCCTTCCTTTAGTTATAATGCTGCCACTTTTTACACGAAGGATATATTTCATGCCAAAGGCAAGTGAACTCAAAAAAGGTTTTGCCATCATTTCTAACGGTAAGACTCTGCTGATCAAAGATATCGAAGTGACCACTCCTGGTGGCCGCGGCGGTTCTAAAATCTACAAACTACGTTGTACTGACCTAAACACAGGCGCACGCGTAGATGAGCGTTACAAATCTGATGACGTTCTGGATACCGTAGAAATGAACAAACGTCCGATCTCTTTCTCTTACATTGATGGCGATGAGTATGTCTTCATGAACAATGACGACTACACCCCATACAACTTCAAGAAAGATGAAATCGAAGACGAACTGCTGTTCATCACTGAAGAAATTCAAGGCATGAGCGTAGTATTGGTTGACGGTGAAGCGGTTGCGATTGAACTGCCATCTTCTGTTGAAATGGTGATTGAAGAGACGGATCCATCAATCAAAGGTGCTTCGGCCTCTTCTCGTACTAAACCAGCGCGTATGCCAACTGGATTAGTGGTTCAAGTTCCAGAGTACATTGCAACGGGCGATCGTATCGTTATCAATACTGCTGAACGCAAATTCATGAACCGAGCGTAATCTTATGGCTGAGCTTATTTCTATCGACGACACCATTGATACCGCATACGACATTTTCTTGGAAATGGCGCCAGATAACCTCGAACCTGCTGACGTGATTCTGTTCACGGCGCAGTTTGATGATCGCGGCGCGGCTGAGCTGGTCGATGTCGGCGATGACTGGGATGACCAAGTGGGTTTCGAAGTCGATAAAGAAATCTATGCCGAAGTACGCATTGGTCTGGTGAACGAAGAAAATGATGTGCTGGACGATGTGTTCGCCCGTATGTTGATCAGTCGTGACCCAGATCAGAAGTTTTGCCATATGCTGTGGAAGCGTGACTAAACTTCTCAACGCCAGCTTTCGAGCTGGCGTTGCTCTTTATTGACATTCCAAGATGTTAGATTGAGACATAAACCCAAGCCTTATCACAAAAAATTCCGCTAAACTTAACTCAAGTGCAATCAAACTGTGAGTTAGACGATGCGATTCATCCCATTGCTTAGCCTTATTTGTACTCTGGTGGCTTTTCCTAGTCTGGCTAACGAATACCGTTACGGGCCATTCATCAATTACGCCCAAGCGCCTCTCGCCAGCCATTCCCTTACTCCACAGCTACGCGACGGATTTTCACTCCCGCTGGATAGCCAAGAGCTGTTTGGTGGATTTTCTGCTGCCAGTATCTGGAGTGATAGTCCGGGTTATGAGGGAGATTTCTACCAAAACCAGTTCACCTTAGGTCTTAAATGGCAGTTTGCACCCCGTTGGCAGGCGGAGCTGAGCTATCGGTTTAGTCAGGCGTGGGATAACCAGTTGGATTCGCTGACCATGGGCTTTCATGACCTGTTTGGTCTGGATCAAAATGGGCGTGATAGTGTTGATAAACACCGTTTTCATATTGCCGTTCCAGAGCACAAGATTGCGTGGGATGACTTTTCTGGCTCCACTCTCAGCAGCGCGTTTTCTGTTTACACTCAGTACCAAATCCACACTTCAGAGCAGCATGGTCTTTCACTCGGTGCTACGCTCTATTACAACCAAAATGGCTTATTACGCTTAAACCGTTTTGAGCAAGCACTGCAACTGAACTACACCTATCAGCAGGACGCGCATCGAATTTATGGCCTGCTTGGCGTAGTTCATCACAATAGTGCGACAGGCACGCTACCAACGAAAAAATCGACCCTCACTGTGGCAGCGGGTTATGAGTACCAACTCAATACCAAGCACCACTTGTTTAGCTCTTTTCATTTTTATCAAGGCACAGTGGAAAGCCCCAAGGAGCTTGAGAAACCCGCAACAGAATATGTGCTGGGTTATCGCTACGTAATGCCATCCAGCGCCTTGGAGCTTGCGTTAACTGAAAACGTCTTCAGCACCGATAACAGCACGGATATTGCGCTGCACATCAGTTATCGCTATCGCTTGTAGGCGTTATCACTCAGTAAAATCTGCGCAATGTGGCAACTTACACACAAAAAGTTGCAAAACTTCGATTTCAAAGAAATGATTTGTCTATGCAAATGATTTTTTGAAAGAGTTGAAACTTGTCTCCACGCTATCTGCAAATCAAACAATTTATGCTCGATAACATCGAGTCGGGTCGTTGGCCAGTCGGTTATCGTACCCCCACTGAATTGGAGTTAACCGAGCAATTTGGTGTCAGCCGCATGACGGTCAACAAAGCGCTGCGCGATCTGGTCAGTGAAGGGAAATTACAGCGCCGCCCACGTTTAGGCACCTTTGTTTGTGCGGCAGAAGAGAAAGCCGAATCGCCTTTGCTGGATATTCGCAACATCGCCGATGAAATCCTCAGTCGCGGTAAGCAGTATCACAATAAAGTGGTTGAACAGCGTGCGCTAAGCGCCGATGAAGCTGTCGCCATCAAGCTCGGTGTAATGGTGGGAAGCCCAGTGTTTTACAGTGAAATCATTCACTACGCTAACGACATCCCGATGCAACTGGAAGTGCGTTGGGTGAATAGCCGTTCGGTGCCACACTATTTGGATCAAGATTTTACCCAAATTACGCCCAACCAATATTTGTCGCAAAACTGTCCACTGAGCGCGATTGAACATACTGTAGAAGCCATTGTGGCCGATGCGCATGTCAAACAAGCCCTTGCACTTGCGGCTAATGAACCTTGCTTGCTACTCAATCGCCGTACTTGGAGTGGTGACAAGCTGGTGAGCTCAGCCCTGCTCTATCATCCGGGTTCGCGCTATAAACTCAGCTCGAAAATTCTGTTCAGCCAATAGCCCCACATGATCACATTTTCGCAACATTCAAGTTGCGAACTTTCACGCTTTCCACTATTTATTTGTATATACATTTGAAATATCGATATCTGGATGGAAAGCGATGAATTGTGTGTTGACCGAAGCGCGTTTAGTAACCATGCAACCGGGCGTGCAAGGTTATCAGATAACCGAGCCGCAAACCCTCATCATTGAGCAGGGGCGCATTCAACACATTGGCCAACATATTGACCTTCCCAGCGATGCGCATCCTATCTCGTGTGCCGGCAAATTAGTCACACCGGGATTGATTGATTGCCACACCCATTTGGTTTATGCCGGCAGCCGCGCCAACGAATTCGAGCTGCGTTTACAAGGTGTGCCCTACCAAACCATCGCCGCTCAAGGTGGCGGCATTCTTTCTACCGTGAATGCCACTCGTAAGGCCAGTGAAGAAGCGTTGATCGAACTCGCGCTACCGCGTTTGGATGGCCTGCTGCGTAGCGGTGTCACTTCCGTTGAAGTGAAATCTGGCTACGGTTTAACGCTCAAGGATGAGCTGAAAATGCTGCGCGCCGCCAAAGCGCTTGAGCAGCATCGCCGCGTCAAAATCACCACCACATTACTTGCCGCGCACGCACTACCTCCTGAATTTCAAGGCCGTAGTGATGACTATATCGCGCATATTTGCCAAGAGATCATTCCTCGGGTTGCCGAAGAGCAACTGGCCACCAGCGTAGATGTGTTTTGTGAGTCGATTGGCTTTAGCGTGGCGCAAACTGAACGCGTGTTTCATGCTGCGCAAGCGCATGGCTTGCAAATCAAAGGTCATACCGAGCAGCTTTCCAACTTAGGCGGCAGCGCACTCACCGCTCGCATGGGTGGGCTCTCCGTTGACCATATCGAATATCTTGATGAAGCGGGCGTGAAAGCATTGGCGCAATCGAGCACGGTTGCCACCTTACTTCCCGGTGCATTCTACTTTTTGCGCGAAACCCAAAAGCCGCCGATTGAATGGCTGCGCCAATATCGCGTACCCATGGCCATCTCTACCGATTTAAACCCCGGCACCTCACCATTTGCCGATTTGTCCCTGATGATGAATATGGGCTGTACCTTGTTTGACCTAACGCCAGAAGAGACTCTACGCGCAGTGACATGCCATGCAGCGCAAGCCTTGGGTTACCCCGCAAACCGTGGACAAATCGCAGAAGGCTACGATGCTGATTTGGCGATTTGGAATATCGAACATCCTGCCGAGCTGAGCTATCAAGTCGGCGTTTCTCGCCTGCATGCTCGCATAGTTAATGGAGAGCTGAGCTATGAATCCTAATTTCACCACTGAGCACACTTGGCAAGGCCGCCATGATCCCGAAGATGGTCAAGCCGGGCGTCGTGTGCACCATATCGCTTGTCCCATTCAAGTGGGCGAGCTAGCGAACCAAGAGCCGGGTGTGGCGTTGATCGGTTTTGAGTGTGATGCGGGTGTGGAACGCAACAAAGGTCGCACCGGAGCCAAGCACGCGCCCAGCCTTATTAAGCAAGCGCTAGCCAATCTCGCGTGGCACCATCCCATCCCCATTTACGATTTGGGCAACATTCGTTGTGAGGGTGATGAATTAGAGCAAGCTCAGCAAGAATGCGCGCAAGTGATTCAACAGGCTTTGCCTCACGCGCGGGCCATCGTGCTCGGCGGCGGACACGAGATTGCTTGGGCAACCTTTCAGGGTTTAGCACAACATTTTCTAGCAACAGGCGTAAAGCAACCACGGATCGGCATCATCAATTTTGATGCGCATTTTGACTTACGAACATTTGAATCAGAATTAGCACCAGTGCGCCCAAGCTCAGGCACGCCGTTTAATCAAATCCACCATTTTTGCCAGCAGCAAGGTTGGGATTTTCATTACGCCTGCTTGGGAGTGAGCCGCGCCAGCAACACGCCCGCACTGTTTGAACGCGCAGATAAGCTAGGGGTTTGGTATGTTGAAGATAAAGCCTTTTCGCCTTTGTCACTCAAGGATCACCTGACTCAATTACAACACTTTATTGATGATTGTGATTACCTCTATCTCACCATTGATCTGGACGTGTTTCCGGCGGCCAGTGCGCCCGGCGTCAGTGCGCCTGCCGCGCGCGGTGTGAGCCTAGAAGCGCTTGCCCCCTATTTCGACCGAATTCTTCATTACAAAAACAAACTGATGATTGCCGATATCGCCGAATACAACCCAAGTTTCGATATTGATCAGCACACCGCGCGCTTAGCCGCTCGTTTGTGTTGGGACATTGCTAACGCCATGGCCGAACAAGTGCAATCCATCCGTCACCCGTGAATCAAAAGGAGTCTCAACATGACACAGTCATCTGCACAAGGAACAAGACTGGACACTCAGCGCACCATTCGCGCCCCTCGTGGCACACAGCTGCGCGCCAAATCTTGGCTCACTGAAGCCCCACTTCGCATGCTGATGAATAACCTCGACCCCGATGTGGCCGAACACCCTCATGCACTGGTGGTGTATGGTGGCATTGGCCGCGCGGCGCGTAACTGGGAGTGCTTTGACAAAATCGTCGAAGTGCTGGAGCGCCTCGAAGATGACCAGACTTTACTGGTGCAATCGGGTAAACCGGTGGGGGTTTTCCCCACCCACAAAAATGCGCCACGCGTGTTGATTGCCAACTCCAACTTAGTACCACACTGGGCAAACTGGGAGCATTTCAACGAGCTCGATAAACAAGGCTTGATGATGTACGGCCAGATGACGGCGGGATCTTGGATTTACATTGGCTCACAAGGCATAGTGCAAGGCACTTACGAAACCTTTGTCGCGGTTGCGAAAAAGCATTTCAATGGCGATGCCAAAGGCCGTTGGGTTTTGACTGGCGGATTGGGCGGCATGGGCGGCGCGCAACCTTTAGCGGCGACGATGGCAGGATTCTCGATGATTGCGGTGGAATGTGATGAATCGCGCATCGACTATCGTCTGCGCACCGGTTATGTCGACAAAAAAGCCAACACGCTTGATGAAGCGCTGGCGATGATCGCCGATACCGATCGCCCAATTTCTGTCGGCTTACTGGGTAATGCCGCTGACATCTTCCCCGAATTAGTCAAACGCAACATCACCCCTGATGTGGTGACAGATCAAACGTCGGCACACGATCCACTCAATGGCTATTTGCCACTCGGCTGGAGCATGGAAAAAGCTGCACAGATGCGTCAACAAAATGAAGCTGAAGTCGTCAAAGCTGCCAAAGCTTCGATGGCGATCCAAGTGCGCGCCATGCTTGATTTGCAAACTCGCGGCGCTGCGACGCTGGACTATGGCAATAACATTCGCCAAATGGCGCTGGAAGAAGGTGTTGCCAATGCGTTCGACTTCCCCGGTTTTGTGCCGGCCTATATTCGTCCACTCTTCTGTGAAGGGATAGGTCCCTTCCGTTGGGCGGCACTCTCTGGCGATCCGGAAGACATTTACAAAACCGATCAAAAAGTCAAAGAGCTGATCCCTGACAACCCACATCTGCATAACTGGCTGGATATGGCGCGTGAGCGAATCCACTTCCAAGGTTTACCTGCCCGTATTTGCTGGGTCGGTTTAAAAGATCGCGCTCGCTTAGGCTTAGCTTTTAACGAAATGGTGAAAAATGGCGAGCTCAAAGCGCCAATCGTGATTGGTCGTGATCACCTCGATTCAGGCTCAGTCGCCAGCCCGAACCGCGAAACCGAAGGCATGTTGGATGGTTCAGATGCAGTCTCTGATTGGCCACTGCTCAATGCCCTACTCAACACCGCAGGCGGAGCCACTTGGGTTTCTCTGCACCACGGTGGTGGCGTTGGTATGGGGTTCTCACAGCATTCCGGTATGGTGATTTGCTGCGATGGCAGTGATGATGCCGCCGAACGTATCGCTCGTGTACTGCACAATGACCCAGCCACAGGCGTAATGCGCCACGCTGATGCGGGCTATGAGATTGCCAAACGCTGCGCGCAGCAACAAAAACTCGACTTACCTATGCTCAACGCTGAGCTGGCCAAACTCAAGTGAGGAAAGAAACCATGTTGCACCTGATGATCAAACCCGGCCAACTCAGCTTAAAACAGTTGCGTCAAGTGAGCCGCTCACCCGTGGTGTTATCCCTCGATCCAGAAGCGATTCCGGCGATTGCCGAAAGCGCCCAAGTCGTCGAACAAGTGATCAGCGAAGGACGTACCGTGTACGGCATCAATACTGGTTTTGGTTTGCTCGCCAACACCAAAATTGCCCCGCAAGATCTGGAAACGCTGCAAAAGAGCATCGTGCTTTCTCATGCTGCGGGCATCGGTGAGCTGATGTCGGATGAAACCGTTCGTTTGATGATGCTACTTAAAATCAACAGCTTGGCGCGTGGCTATTCTGGTATCCGTCTTGAAGTCATCCAAGCTTTGATCGAGCTCGTCAATAACCAGATTTATCCTTGCGTACCGAAAAAAGGCTCGGTTGGCGCATCGGGTGATCTTGCGCCGCTGGCGCACATGAGCACAGTGTTGCTCGGCGAAGGCCAAGCCCGTTACAACGGCAAAATCATTTCCGGTCTGGAAGCGATGAAAATTGCGGGACTAGAGCCAATTACCCTCGCCCCTAAAGAAGGGCTCGCGCTACTCAATGGCACTCAAGCCTCGACCGCATTTGCGCTCGAAGGATTGTTTGTGGCTGAAGATCTGTTTGCATCCGCCACTGTGTGCGGTGCGATGTCGGTCGAAGCCGCTCTGGGAAGCCGTCGCCCCTTCGATCCGCGTATCCACCGCGTGCGTGGGCACCGAACCCAAATGGATGCTGCAACGGCGTATCGTCACCTGCTCGATGTCAGCAGCGAAATTGGCCAATCCCACAGCAATTGTGAAAAAGTGCAAGATCCTTACTCTCTGCGCTGCCAACCACAAGTGATGGGCGCTTGCTTGCAGCAAATTCGAAGTGCAGCTGAGGTGTTGGAAGTCGAAGCCAACTCTGTTTCTGATAACCCACTCGTGTTTGCCGAGGATGGCGACATCATCTCAGGCGGCAACTTCCATGCTGAACCTGTCGCCATGGCTGCGGATAATTTGGCGCTGGCGATTGCTGAAATCGGCAGCCTCTCCGAGCGCCGCATGGCACTGCTGATTGACAGTGCGCTGAGCAAACTACCGCCCTTTTTGGTCGACAATGGTGGGGTGAACTCCGGCTTTATGATTGCGCAAGTCACGGCAGCTGCCTTAGCCAGTGAGAACAAAACCCTCGCGCATCCTGCATCAGTCGACAGTTTACCCACTTCAGCCAACCAAGAAGATCACGTTTCCATGGCGACGTTTGCCGCACGCAGACTGCGTGACATGGGCGAAAATACTCGTGGTATTTTGGCGGTGGAATACCTTGCAGCAGCACAAGGATTGGATTTTCGTGCACCATTGAAGTCCTCACCACGCATTGAGGAAGCAAGGCAGATACTGCGTGAAAAAGTACCGTTTTACGATAAAGACCGCTATTTTGCGCCGGATATCGAAAAAGCCAATGCTCTGCTGCAACTTGCCGTACACAACCGTTTAATGCCCGATCAGCTGCTACCAAGCCAGCACTAAGTGACTGACAAATCAACATTTCAAGAGCCCTATGGGGCTCTTATACTTAAATCACTTGAAGTGGTAAAAGAACATCTCCACTGGATAGACCAATGATTGTAAGATTCTGTCCTATAATGCGCGCAGTTTAGTTGAGATAGCGATAACCATGTTCCTGACTGCATACCATTCAAATCAACAGCACCAATTTCAATTTACTCGCCAACAGGCTAGCCACTTTGCCAAATTGGTCGCGGGTGATTTCAACCCCATCCATGACGAAGATAGTAAACGTTTCTGCGTACCGGGCGATCTGCTGTTTGCTGTATTGCTGCAAAAAGAAGGCATTAGCCAAAAGATGCGTTTTGATTTCTCTGGCATGGTGAGTGATGGCGTTGCTCTGCACATTGAAAATAAGTGTCAGCGTGAAAGCGCAGTCGTGGATGCCAGCGGCAAAGAGTATCTGCACATGTCACGTGAAGGTGAAGTCAACCGCAACCCTGCTTTTATTGAGCATGTGGTGACCAGCTATGTGCAGTTTTCTGGCATGAACTTCCCGCACATCATGGTGCCGTTGATGGAAGAGCAGCAGATGATGATCAACTGCCAGCGTCCACTGGTGATTTATGAATCGATGGAAGTGGAATTTACCCGCCTTGATCTCCCCCATCCAGAAGTAGAGTTTGCGGGCGCGACCTTTGATGTGGATGGCAAACGCGGCTTAGTGACACTCAACTTCGTGTTTAAAGATGAAGGACAAGTGGTCGGTAAAGGCCTAAAACGTATGGTTGCCAGCGGTTTAAAACCTTACGACCAAGCGGAAATCGATGATCTCGTCAACCGTTTCAATGAGCGCAAAGAAGCCTTCCTTAGCCAGATTGAGCAAGCGGCATAATTCGTAGAGCATCTAAATCTAATGCAAAAAAATAACCCGCGGATAGCGGGTTATTTTTTATCTCGGATAGGTAATCAAGCGGTTTTCCGTCTCATCCACAATGGAGCCAAAAGCAGCAAACCAAACCAGCCGATGGAACCGCCAGAAGAGGCACTTGGGGCAAAAGGCGAAGTATCCAGTTGAATACGAGACGTTGCACGTTTAGAACCTCCCGCATAGCTAAAGATCAACTCAAAGTCATACTGATATTGACGGTAGTGTTGCGCATCAACAGCCACTTCTACACTACAACTTTCACCTGTGGCTAACGTCACTTTAGTACTGCACCCATCGGATAGCACACTAAAATCAGCGGGCAGACTTGAGAATGTGTTTCCTGTATAGGTCAGCGCATTAGCATCAAGGTTGGTATATGTAAATGATTGACTCACTTTACCTAATGGACGAATACCGAGATTGGCGACTTGATCATAGCTAAGCTGGTTAGTGTGCTTTGTGATCCAATCACGAAAATAACTGACGTTGGTATACACACCATAAGTGCCTGTTTTAGCGCATTGTTCATCCCCCCAACTCACAATACCCAGCTGCTCTCGACCCGTTTTAACTACAATTGGGCCACCAGAATCTCCCTGACATGAATCTTTCGTAAGACGAGCGGCACAAAAGTTGGTCGAATTAGGATCAGAGGAAATTCCATGCTGCATGACTATTTGGCAAAGCGATTGCGAAACCAGGTCAACATCCACTTCTTGTAGTATCGGAGTAAATTGTGGCGGTTTTGATTGCACGGTAATCCCCCATCCAGCCACTGTTAAAGGGGTTAATGCTGGTAAAGACGTGCGTGTTGCAGGACCCGCTAAAGTGATGGCAGGCAAACTACTGGTTTGTGCTAACTCGACAATCGCAATGTCATTCAATAAGTTACTGGGACTATAACTCAAATGACGGTAAATTTTTTGCGCGGCAATCCTTTCTCCTTGAGAAGAGTTATTCAGATCATAAGCACCAATAATCACATCCACACTAGCAGCACTACGACTATCAAAACAGTGAGCAGCGGTTAAGACATATCGTCCACCTAAAAAACTACCGCCACAAAATTGCCCTTGATAAGCATCTGCACCGCGTTTAACCAGAGCCACAATCGATGGCCATTCGGCAGAGTTTGCATTCGAACCATTAATAATACGAGATGAAATATCTGCTGTGGATTCCGCATAGAGCAGTGTAGAGAAAAGAGAAAAACCGATAAAACACGACAGCAATTTAGAAACCTGATGCACAACTCAATCCTTTCATTAATCAGAAATTATCATTTGATAGCTCGTTATATCCCAACGACTTGGAACGATAGGTAGGCGACAAGTCATTGACAAGTTTGTTGGGAACAAATTGCGCCGCACGCCAGCCACTACCACTGCAACGTCAAGTAGGAAGGTTATCCTACGCACAAATCTATAAACCCCAGAAATGTTTCAAACTCTTTTTCACAAATATGTGAATTTTAGCTAAAAATGCTAAGTAATCGGACATTACAACCAGCGTCTCACTCGCTTTTTGTAATGTAGATAAGCTTCGCCAAACTTGGCTTCTAGAATCCGCTCTTCAGGCTCGATTTGGTATTGATTCATGTACAGCAAAAAACCGCCAACTATCACCAAGCTAAGAGCGTTCTCTTGCCAGTAAGCAAGCCCAAACAGCAGGAGCAGTAAGCCGAGATACATAGGATTGCGGCTGAGTGCAAAAACGCCGCTGTCTACCACAGTGGCCGCGAGATCCGGAGCCATGGGGTTCACCGTCGTTTTAAAACGACGAAACTCCAACAAACCAGCAATCCCCCAGAAACCTGAGCTGCAAAAACAGAGCGCCATGACTAGGCTTGGCCACGGTAGTGTAATGGTTAATGTTGGAAAGAGGATGGAAGAGAGATGGATGAGCGCCAAGGCCACCAGAAAAACCGCGACTGGAGGAACCTTTAATTCTAAGTTTTTCATAATCACCTCAATTCAACTGAATGAAAAAGCCCAGTGGAGTCACTGGGCATTCTGTTTATAGCAAGTGTAACAGAGCCTGCAACGGATGCTTAGGTTTGATTTGCTCAAACCGTTTCACTTGGCTACGACACGAGTAACCGGTGACCAAACAGCGCTCTTTCGGTAGCGACGCTAATGCGGGTTGCCAACTCAAATCGTAAATATCGCGAGACATGGTTAATTTATCCACCTCATGACCAAAGGTACCCGCCATACCACAGCACCCTACCGCCACCGCATTGAGCTGCGTACCAAAGTGGCGGAAGATTTCCACCCACTCTTTTTCCGCATTCGGCAGCTTAGTTTTCTCCGTACAGTGCGCCAATAAGTACCAAGGCTGTGCATCGGTTACTTGAGGCGTAAACTGCGACAGGCGTGGTTTGAGCCATTCATGAACCGTCAGAACCGAAAACTCACCGCGCTCTTTGCCTAATATTTCAACATACTCATCGCGATAGCAAAGCACCAAAGCAGGATCTACACCCACGAGCGGAATATTGAGATCCGCCACTTGAGTCAGAAATGCCGCGGTATTCGCTGCCGTCGAACGAAATTGGCGTAGAAAGCCCTTAATATGTTGCGCTTTGCCATTGGGTTTAAACGGCAACAATACTGGTTTTTTGCCTAATTTAAGCAGCAGGGCGACAAAATCTTCGACCACATCCGCATCGTAATAACTGGTAAACGGATCTTGCACGATCAACACATGTTGCTCGCGCTCTTCTTGCGATAACCCCGCCAAACGCTGCATATCAAACAGGACGACGGGATGACGGCGTAAACGCTGTGCGAGTGTTGGTACCGACAAGAGAGGCGCATCAACATAACCCACCGTTTTAGCGGTTAATTTTTGCACCGAAGATTGTGCTAACACACTATTCACCAGTTGCGGAGCCTTCGCCATCACAGGTAATAAGGTTTCGATATTCGCGACTAAATAATCTTTGACTGGGCGCGGATAACGGCTGTGATAGATATTCAGAAAACGCGAACGGAAACTGGGCACATCCACCTTAATCGGACACTGGCTTGCACAGGCCTTACAGGCCAAGCAACCATTCATCGCTTCGTACACTTCATGCGAAAAGTCGTACTCTTTATCTTTGCTAAAAGCATGACGAACCCGATCTAGCATAGATTTAATTGTTGGCGAGGATTCGAGCGTGGCTTTTTCAAGATCGAGGATATCAATACCCTGCTCCGTCAGTTGACGTAACCATTCTCGCACTAATCCTGCGCGCCCTTTCGGCGAGTGGCGACGATCCGCCGTCACCTTCATTGAAGGACACATCGGGGAGCTAGTTTCGTAGTTAAAGCACAAACCGTTACCGTTACACTCCATCGCTTGCTTAAAGCTGTCGCGCACTTTGACGTCGATTTGGCGATCGTAAAAACCACGTTTAGTGTCGGAGACTTTCACCAGCTCAAACGGTGTATCAAGTGGGGTACAAATCTTGCCCGGATTCATCTTATTGTGCGGGTCAAACGCCGCTTTCACACGACGCAGTTCAGTGAACAGCTCCTCACCAAAAAATTCAGGGCCATATTCCGAACGATAGCCTTTGCCATGCTCCCCCCACATCAAACCGCCATATTTAGCGACGAGCTTAACCACTTGATCGGAGATTTCACGCATCAACAATTCTTGCTTGGGATCGCACAAGTCAAGCGCAGGACGCACATGCAATACGCCCGCATCCACATGCCCAAACATGCCATACGCCAGATTTTTGGAATCGAGCAGCGCGCGAAATTCAACGATAAAATCGGCTAAGTTCTCAGGCGGCACACAGGTATCTTCGGTAAAGGCAACCGGTTTAGCGCGGCCTTTGGCTGCACCGAGCAAGCCCACCGCTTTTTTACGCATATTGTAAATGCGGTTGATGCTCGCTAAATCACTACAGACTTGATAGCCAATAATTCCCGCTTGTTGGTTGGCCATCATCTCATCAAGGCGCGCGGTTAATTGTGCGACTTGCTGATTAATCTGCGCGCTGTCTTGGCCTGCGTATTCGACCATATTGATGCCTTGCATCTCTTTGCCAGGCACATCAGTCAGCAAGTCTTTTACGCTGTGCCAAATAATGTCTTCTTTGGCAAGATTGAGCACTTTCGAGTCAACGGTTTCTACCGACAAAGCTTTCGCTTCAACCATTAAAGGCGCATTACGCAGTGCAGAATCAAAGCTGTCGTATTTCACATTCACTAACGTGCGTGCTTTGGGGATAGGCGTTAAATTGAGTTTAGCTTCGGTAATAAACGCCAGTGAGCCTTCTGCACCACACAACACCCGCGTGATATCAAAGCGATCTTCGGCTTCATTTAGGGCATTTTTTAAATCGTATCCAGTCAAAAAGCGGTTGAGCGGCGGAAATTTCGCGACAATTTGCTTACGTTTGGTGCGGCAAACCTGCTCCGTGACTTGCATCGCTTGCGCAGCAAACGTATTGGGAGCAGGCAAACCTTGCGAGAGATCGGTTTCCAGCAAAGAACCATCGGCAAATACCGCTTGCAGCGAGAGTACGTGATCCGACGTTTTGCCATATTGTAGCGACCCTTGCCCTGAAGCATCGGTGTTAACCATGCCGCCAAGCGTCGCGCGATTACTGGTCGAAAGATCCGGAGAGAAGAAAAAACCGTGTGGGCGTACCGCATCATTGAGTTGATCTTTAATGACCCCCGCCTGCACTCGTACCCATCCCTCTTGCGGGTTAATTTCTAGGATACGATTCATATGCCGCGACAAATCAACGACCACCCCTTTAGTCAGCGATTGACCATTCGTGCCCGTACCGCCACCACGAGGTGAAAAAGTCACTCTCTCAAATTCTGGTTTTGAACTAATCTTTCCTATAAGAACAACATCAGCGGTGGATTTAGGATGTACGACCGCTTGAGGCAATTGTTGGTAGACGCTGTTATCCGTCGCTACCGCAAGACGGCTGGAGTATTGGGTTTCAATATCGCCGGTAAATCCTGCGGTTTTTAACTCGTGTAAAAAAGTTAAAACCACCGGATCAACGTCGGATTGGTGATGGAGTCTTGGTAACATTTGCTTCCTGCCCCTACTACGCTGATCCAATCAGCTTTGGGTTATTGTTAGATTTTAAAGAGTAATCTTTGAATTCGGTCACTTTACAACATTTAAAATGGTGATCAAATCAGAATCTGAGTGCCAGAATGCGGTGAAACAGAATTTTTTCAACTTTGTTATCACCGAGCCATTCTGTTATTTCGCTTATTTAGAACTGTATGGAAAAAACGATGAAAAAAAATCAAATAGTAACAACGGAAGATATCCTACTCATGCTGTGCCAATCGGTTTCTACGGTTCTCACGTCCGCAACGAATTCACCGATCCACTATTCCGCAATGGTACAAAAAATTAATAAAACCTCGCTGAAACCAGATTTCGGCTGTTTTGTGTTGTTTGATGGCGGTTTTACTGGCCTTGTTGTGATCAACTTTACTGCCAAAGCGGCGCTTGAGGTTTACACCAATTACATGCGTAACATGGGCATGCCAGAAGAAGAACTCGCGGTATTACACACCTCCGATGAAGTTGGCGATGTATTGGGTGAGCTGATGAACCAGCTTGTCGGTGACTTCACCAACAAAGTGCGTAAAGAGCTGCAAACCAACATTACCCAGAACCAGCCTAAGATGCTTTCATTGAACAAACAGGTGCTTTTATCTGTAGATACCAACCTTGATCGTCCACAGGCGCGACGTGTGACATTTTCAACAGCCAATAACAACATCTTTTATCTTGAACTGGCGATGGACAAAACCGAGTTTATCCAACTCGAAGAGTTCGACGTTCAGGAAGATGAAAGCCCTGACGATATTCTGGCCGCAACACAGAAACAGCAAAAATCACATTCAGTTGCTAACCACTCCGAAGAAGACAGTGCGTCTGCCGATTTGTTGGATCAGCTCGGCATCTAACCCCTTCTCAAAAATCGTTTAGCGTATCAGGCTATCTTGTAAGAGATGGCCTCTTCCCTTTTCCTTAGCCGCCAAAAACGCTAGAATGTCGGACTTTTCTTAAGCCGTACCGAATCTATTTTGCTTGCTAATGGATAAACAAAAAGCCCTTAAAAAAATCGCCAAATGCCTTGAGCTAGGTAATTCCGCCAATATTAATGAAGCCGCAAACGCGATCAAAATGGCGCATAACCTCATGCTCAAGTATGGTCTCGACAAAGACGATATCGAGTTCATCAAAATGGGCAAGACACAGTCGACCCATTTGCTTCCGGCTGCCATTTCTTCTGGGATTTTGCGAGTGATCCGAGGCATCAATACCCGATTCGGTGTGGAAGCCGTATTGCTCAACCATAAAGGCTTAAAACGCGTTGAATTCATTGGAGAAGCAGATCGTGCCATCTTCGCGGCTTTTGCTTTTGACATTATCTATCGCGAAATGAACGAGCAAACAGGCCAATTCCGTAACAGTTTTGCTGGAACCGGAACCTCTTCACTGGAGGTAACACGCCGAGTTAACTCGTTTGTTTCTGGCTGGATTGAAGGCGCTTTAGAAAAATTACCCATCATCACTCCGGACGAAGACTCCATGAACAAAATCAATAGCTATATTGATAAGGAATTTGAGAATATCGACCGTGAAACCTTCAAACAGCAATTGCGTGAAGCGATGAAAAATCTGACGGAAGATTATGAGACGGGACTCAAAAAAGGTCGCCGCGTCTCAGTCAATCGCCCGATTCACGGCGCGCAAGCCCCAAAATTACTCAAATAAGCATTTGTAAGAGATTGGTAAAATGCGCCCCCCACTGATTGACGGGGAACGAGAATTCTCGTCTATTGCGCGAAATATCATTCAATAAACGGAGAGAATGTGTTGAACAAAACCACTTTGCTGTTAGCCGCAGTCGTCGCTTTGTCTGGCTGTCAGGCTACCCAACGCCAAAATGCGACAACCGGAGAAACAGAAACCAACGCCACCACTAAAGGTGCATTATTAGGCGTCCTAGCCGGTGCAGCCGTTGGTTTAGCGACAGGTGACGATGCCAAAGAGCGCCGTAAGCATGCCTTAATTGGTGCAGCTGGGGGCGCTGCAGTCGGCGGCGGTATCGGATACTACTTTGATCAGCAAGAAGCAGAGTTACGCAAAGCATTACTGGATTCTGGTGTTCAAGTGGTACGCGTAGGTGAAAATCAACTGATGCTACGCATGGAAAACGGTATTGGCTTTACCAGCAACTCTTACCAACTGGATAGCTATATCCATAAAACTTTACGCGGTGTCGCGCGTATTCTGGTCGAATACCCAGATACCAGCTTAGTGATTGAAGGCCATACCGATAGCACAGGTAGTGATACCACCAACCAAGTGCTTTCTGAGAAGCGTGCCGAGTCAGTGCGTTCATTCCTGTTATCTCAAGGGGTTGCAGCGGGGCGTGCAATTGCTCGTGGTAATGGTGAGCGTTTCCCTCTATGCTCAAATAACACCGCAGAAGGACGCGCTTGTAACCGCCGCGTCGAGATTCAAATTCTGCCACTCAAATAGTGTTTAAACGCTCATTAGCTTGAAGTTGCAGCCATAACGGCTGCAACTTCAACTCAACAGCGAATTGACCGAACGTTTCATTTTCAGGGAAAGAAAGATCATGCGTTTGCGGAGTTTATGGCTGTTTTTGCTGTTTTCATTGCCACTGGCGGCCGCTGATGATGTCACAAGACTCACCCAACTTGCCCAAGAGCAAAATCCGCAAGCTCAATATCAACTCGCTTTGACTTATCAAACCGGAAGTAGCACCCCACAAAACCTGAATGAAGCGTTTTACTGGTTTTTACAATCCGCTGAATTGAACCATCCACCCGCCATGGCACAAGTCGCCAACGCATATCTGACAGGCCAAGGAGTGGAAAAAGATCCACTGCAAGCCCAATATTGGCTTATCAAACTAGCTCTGGCTGGAAATCCTCAAGCGGGTACGACCTTAGCCAAGTGGTATGAACAGCATCCCACCGCGATTGCGGCGCTCGATCTGGCTGAGATTTGGTATCGAGTCAACGCCAATCAGGACCCAGAATCTGAGCAAGGATACGCGCGTTTACTGGAACAAAAATTCAATCAGCAACGCGAAAGGCAGCTCAACAGCATAGGTCAATTGGATAACCTGATTGATCGGGATCTTGCCCGCCCCGCCAGCGCACTACCCGTTAATAAAGAAGCGCAAACCATCACCAGTGATTGGCTATTGCCGACTTTGGTGGCGCTCATCTTATTACTCATCATCATCACGATCCGCATGATATGGCGCAGACAACGCAACCATATCGTCGCGGTAAAATACGTTGACTACGAAGGGAAATGGAAAGAGCAACAGTTCATTATCAAAAGGCAAAAACAGCAGTTAGACCATCTCTATCAAGAGTGTAAACGGCTACAACAGAACCAAACCAGCGACCTTAACGGCCAAAAAGTTGCGATGGCCTACGCCTTAATGGGTTTTCACCAAAACCAACGGCCTGACGTCAAAATGATCAAGCTGCGCTACAAACAGTTATCGAAAATTTATCACCCTGACCTGCATGGCAGCGAAGAAGAGATGAAGCGCTTAAATAGCGCGGTAAAAATCGTGATCGATTCAGTTAATAAATCGTTACAGAAACAAGCATAACATCTGAAAATTCCGACTCAAGGCTTGAAAAATCAGCCTATGCGCAATCGATCTCCTTCTCATCCATAATTACAAATAGTTAACTTTTTTTATTTAGACGTGCCATAATCCGCGCGAAATTTACGCCTGATTTAGGTGGGAGAGAAGACAATGTTTAGCGTAGAAGGCATCTGTGATTGGTGTAAACAGCCAAAACTACTGACAAGACATGAATATGTGGATGGTAAAGCACATCATTCTTGTGAAAACTGCAATGAGTTTGCCCGAATGGATGTAAGGCAATTTAATTTAGCCGAGATGGCATTCCGAGAAAAACAACAAGCAGCTCGATAAACTGCATCCCCTTCAACTTGAAAAAGCGCCTTCTGGCGCTTTTTCTGTTTTCTCCGCACATACCTGTATAAGCCGCCGCACGGCTTCCGTGGCATTGCTCACAAAAACCGCATGTCCCTACTTTTTTTCCACCTTTATCAACAAGAAATAAAATTAATACAAATCAAATAGATAAAAAAATCATCGTGTAGCAACGTGAATTTCTGTGCTTTTTTTATCCAAAAACCAGTTGCAAAAACAACCAACCAATAATACTGTATTTACATACAGCATGTATGGAGAGACAGTATTATGCTACACACTGAATTCAAACATTTTGGCTTACATAACTCGCCCACACTCAGCGCATTATGTGCAAAGAATGATCTGGGCGAGACAAACCTGATGCTGCGACTGGTCAGTTTGTCAGAGCGCTCACAATGGATTCTCTATACCGCTCAATGTCAACGTCCAAACCGTCAATCACTCCATGAGCATCAGATCGATTGTGGCAAGGTTATCCATCTCAAAGCATCAACATGCCACTCTGAAGCAGAGATTGTCGCAAAGGCGATTGCCTGCCGAACCGCCAGTGCGATTGTGGCATCCAATGCGATAGATAGCGTGACTCAAAAGCAGTTGATGCACTTTGCCAAGCAGCATGGCTGTGAGCTGTTTTTTATTAAGCAAACCACGCATTCACTGCACTGATCCATAAACAACCTTTACTTAAACAATCTGGCAGGGATAAATTTAAGCAAACGTTTGCTTTTTGTCTGGCAGCATAAATTAGTTCTGGTATCATGCGCTCAGCCCGCGGTTTTTCACTCAGCGAAATCGCTAAAACGATGTTTGAATTCAGATAGGAATGTCTCAATGAGCCTTGCAGATCAAGTCCTTGCCGTCAATGACGACCTCCCCATTCGTACCCATCAGCCAGTACATAGCGGTAAAGTTCGCTCGGTTTACTGGCTGACTGAGCAAGACAGCCGACGCCTAATTAAAGAAAAAGGTTATCCGGTTGCAGAAGATGCCCCGCTGGCCATTATGGTCATCAGTGATCGTATTTCAGCCTTCGATTGCATTTGGCACGCGGAAGGCGGTGTCCATGGTGTACCGGGTAAAGGTGCGGCGCTCAATGCTATCTCGAATCATTGGTTCAAACTGTTCAAGCAACATGGTTTGGCGGAAAGTCATATTCTCGACATTCCTCACCCTTTTGTGTGGATTGTACAAAAAGCCCGTCCTATCAAAATTGAAGCCATCTGCCGTCAATACATTACTGGCTCAATGTGGCGTGCTTACGCCAAAGGTGAGCGCGAGTTTTGTGGTATTACCCTACCAGAAGGTTTAGAGAAGGACAGTCAACTGCCAGAGCTACTGATGACCCCGTCAACCAAAGGTATTCTGCGCGGCATCCCCGGCGTGCCAGAAGCCGATGACGTGAATATCTCGCGCCAAGATATTGAAGCCAATTACGCAGCATTCAACTTCAATCAACCACAAGATATTGACCATTACGAAACTCTGCTCAAGCAAGGTTTTGCTGTGATCAGCGAAGCGTTAAAAAGCGTGGGACAACTCTTTGTCGATACCAAATTTGAATTTGGCTACGTAGCAGATCAGCAAGGACAGCAAAAACTGATCTATATGGATGAAGTAGGCACCCCTGACTCATCACGCATTTGGGATGCGCAGCAATATCAGCAAGGCAAGATTGTCGAAAATTCCAAAGAGGGATTCCGCCAATTTTTGCTGAACTACTTCCCAGACCCAGACATTTTACTCAACAAAGATCGCATGCCTGAACGTGAAGCGCTCGCGCGTGACAATGCTTTACCGCTGGAAGCATTAATGGATATCTCGCGGACCTATTTGGGTATTGCTGAAAAGATCACGGGGCAACCTATCCATCTGAGTCATCAGCCAAAACAGGAAATCATCGCAATCCTAGATAAAGAATATGGGCTGATTGAAAGATAAACTCCATCTGCGGCTTTTGTTATGCCTCGCTGCTTTGAATCATAAGCCAGCGGCAAGCACGAGCCAGCAACGGATGAAAAACTAAGGGGCTTATTTGCTTGAACCACTTGGCATTGCAGGTACACGGCAAGTAGCAAGGGTATAGCCCCTTAATTACACTTCTATTGAGTGTTCTTCTACTCACCGCAACAGAGAAGTTCTTTAAAGCTTGATCAAAAACTCTTCTTGATTAGTAGATTCAATATGCGCTGCACTTTTGCTTTGAATCGTAGTTAACTGCTGCTCATCCAAGGCGTAAGGCATGACTAAGGTTAATTCATCAATGCCTTCTTGTTTGGCTAATTTCACTAAAGTGATCACATTCGATTCATCACTCGAACGGGTGGAAAGCTCTTTGAGGGCGACATCCCACAGGCGTTCTTGTGGACTCTGTCCCGTTTTGATCGCATCAAACCAGACAATTCCAAACACTGGAGCAAAAGAGCTGATGGCTTCCGAGAAAGTCCACTTTTTCGCACAGGATGCCCCCAAAAAGGTGGTGTAATCGAACACTGCGCTAATCCTTGCTTTTTCCATTTTGTCCCCCGACGCCATTGGCAACACAGTGCTGCAACTATTGACCAAGCCTTGCTATATAGCAATACGATATAAAAAAACGGTCTGTTATGATGCGTAATCGGTTTCAAAGGCTATATAAAAACCAATTTAGTAACACTGTACCTACATTTTTAAAATGATATGTGCCTTGTTGATTAATATTTTCCTATTCAAACAAAATCGTGCTGCCGAACAATGATTCCTTCTTATTCGATGAAGCGCTAGACGCTGTTCCTCCCTTGCTTAACTCGTTGCACATAAATCCCCCACCCTAAACCGATAAACCTGTTTTAAACACTGTGCTTGCGCACAGAAGCAGGATAATCAACAGAGGCAAGCCGTTTGTCTATTTACAATCCAACCAGCAAGTCGGTATCATTTTCGCGTTTCACTTCTACCCTACCAATCAATAGGCCGAACATGAATAACGATAAACGTCCGCTGTATATTTCCTACGCAGGCCCAGCTCTTCTCAGTACTCCTCTGCTCAACAAAGGTAGTGCCTTTAGTGCGGAAGAACGTGCTTCTTTTAACCTAGAAGGTTTACTGCCCGAAGCGACGGAAACCATTCAAGAACAAGTGGTACGCGCATACCAACAGTACCGTGGTTTTGAAAGCGACATGGATAAGCATATTTATCTGCGCAACATTCAAGACACCAACGAGACCCTATTCTACCGCTTGGTGCAGAACCATATTTCCGAGATGATGCCAATCATCTATACCCCGACAGTGGGTGCGGCGTGTGAGAACTTCTCCAACATTTATCGCCGTGGCCGTGGCTTGTTTATCTCTTACGCTAACCGTGATCGTATTGATGACTTGTTGAACAATGCCGCCAACCACAACGTCAAAGTGATTGTGGTGACCGATGGCGAGCGTATTCTCGGCCTTGGCGACCAAGGTATCGGCGGTATGGGGATTCCTATCGGTAAACTGTCACTTTACACCGCTTGTGGTGGCATTAGCCCAGCGTATACGCTTCCTGTGGTTCTGGATGTGGGTACGAATAACCCGCAACGTCTTGCTGACCCTATGTACATGGGCTGGCGTCATCCACGTATCACTGGACCTGACTACGACAACTTTGTTGAAGAGTTTATGCAAGCCGTGCAACGTCGCTGGCCAGATGCATTGATCCAGTTTGAAGACTTTGCCCAAAAGAACGCCATGCCACTGCTTGAGCGTTACAAAAATCGCGTGTGCTGTTTTAACGACGACATTCAGGGCACAGCGGCGGTCACTGTCGGCTCACTGCTTGCTGCCTGTAAAGCGGCGGGTAGCCAGCTTTCACAACAACGTATTACCTTCTTGGGCGCGGGCTCTGCAGGCTGCGGTATCGCGGAAGCGATCATTGCGCAAATGGTGTCTGAAGGCATCAGCGATGAGCAAGCGCGCTCACAAGTTTACATGGTGGATCGCTGGGGCCTGCTCGAAGAAGGCATGCCAAATTTGCTCGACTTCCAACAGCGCCTAGTGCAGAAAAAAGCCAACACGCAACATTGGACAACGGAAAACAACGGCTACTCGCTGCATGATGTGATCCGCAATGCCAAACCGACTGTACTGGTTGGTGTGTCTGGTGCGCCCGGTCTGTTTAGTGAAGAGATCATCAAAGAGATGCATCAGCACTGTCCACGCCCTATTGTCTTCCCGCTATCGAACCCAACAAGCCGTGTTGAAGCTCTGCCGAGCGATATTATCCGTTGGACTAACGGTGAGGCTTTGGTTGCAACAGGTAGCCCGTTTGATCCTGTGCTGCATGAAGGCAAAACTTACCCAATTGTGCAATGTAACAACAGCTACATTTTCCCGGGTATCGGTTTAGGAGTTTTGGCAGCAAACGCACGCCGCGTTACCGACGAAATGCTGATGGAGTCGAGCCGTGCACTGGCAAGTTGCTCACCGCTTGCCATCAATGGTCATGGACCATTATTGCCGCCTCTGGAATCTATCCACTCTGTTTCGAAGAAGATTGCTTTCGCAGTAGCGAAAAAAGCGATTGAACAGGGTGTGGCTCCAGAAGTCACCGATGAAGCGCTGGAAGCCTCAATTGAACAACATTTCTGGCAACCAGTTTACCGCCGTTATAAGCGCACTGCGTTTTAATTTATGCGGAGAAGCCCCTGCAATCAGGGGCTTTCTAATCTCATGCAACTATTTACTTATCTTGCTCCTGCAGGTCAGGCTCTACTCCCCTACCTGAGCGAAATCTCGATTGCACTGGTCGCATGCACTTTGGTCATGCTCGGTGGTGAGATCAATGCCTTTTTGCGTAGAGCATTACGGAATCAACATTTTCTGGTGCGCACGTTAGCGTTTATCTTTATTAACGCGTTTGGATACGGTTTAATCATCGTCAAGGCCAGCCCTTACGTTGCTCGGACACTCGCGCAACTGGAATCCGGCATGATGCTGACCCTTATCGTAAGCTGCTTTGTTGTGATAGGCCTATGGGCACAAAGAAACCATCAAATCTAACTCTGCGCGCCGTCGTTTTCTCTGCGCTGGCTCACCTGCGAAGATTACCTTGGCGTAAACTAAGCCAAACTTTGCTGTGGCTGACTATTGGGGTTGTCGCAGGCTTACTCGCGATCGATCGCTGGGTCAGTTGGCAAACACAAAATAACATTATTAATGATGCGCAAAACACTCCGCCTTTTCAGGTTGCAGTGGTATTGGGCACCAGTAAATACATAGGCAAGACTCTCAACGAGTACTACACCAACCGGATTGATGCAGCGATAGCGCTTTATCAACAAGGAAAAGTCCGCAATTTTCTGCTCAGTGGTGATAACGCCCACCGTTCGTACAATGAGCCGTGGACGATGAAACGCGATTTGCTACGCGCAGGCATTCCAGCAGAGAATATTTCGTTAGATTATGCGGGGTTTCGTACTCTCGATTCGATTGTGCGCGCGAAGGAAATCTTCGATACCGATAATTTCTTGATCATCACTCAGCGCTTTCATTGTGAGCGCGCGCTGTTTATTGCCCGCTACCAAGATATTCAAGCGTCATGCCTAGCAGTACCGGGGCCAAGCAACCACTCTGGTTTTAAAGTGCGGTTACGAGAAGTGTTTGCGCGCGCTTATGCGGTCTTTGATCTGTTCGTGTTGGATACTCAGCCTAAGTTTCTCGGTCCCAAAGAGCCGATCATCGTTGAGAGTGACACCGAGTCAACGTCAAATGACACCTCATCGAATAGCGCTGAATAAATCCGTCTCGATAAGCTAATCCCTGAATGTTGTCGCGTACCCTGCGGCAACATTCTTCGTGATTGAATTTAGGCTAGATAGACACGACTTGGTGCCGTACTCACCCTTTTTCTCCATCACTGCTTTTGGCCATTAATCCATAGTGAACTTCGATTCGATTGCGGCCAAGCCGTTTGGCTCGGTACAACGCTTCGTCGGCGCGTGAAACGGTTTCCGTAATCCGCTCGTCGCCCATTTGGGCAATACCGATACTGCACGTGATCGCACCTCCGTGTATCCAACTGTGGTCGGCGATTTTAGCTCGAAGCCGCTCTGCAAGCTCAATCGCTTGCTCAAGGGTTGTCTGCGCGCAAAACACCACAAACTCTTCCCCCCCCCAACGCACTAATTTGTCACTTTCTCGGATTTCACGGCTGATGACCAAAGCAAACTCACGCAGCAGATCATCCCCTAGACTGTGTCCGTACACATCGTTGACTTGTTTGAAGTAATCAATATCGATGAACAGTACGCTAACGTGATTGAGTTGCCAGCGCACTAAGCGCGCTTGATCTTGCAACCAATCACGAATGCCATGCCGATTAATGGCTCCCGTCAATGCATCACGATGCGCCATTTCGACGAACTTTATATTTTGCTCATGCAATGAGTGATTCAAACGCTGTAAGTGCTCTTGGCGCATACGAGCACGTAAAACCTCACGGCGATTACGACGAATTTCGAGCGCAGAGAGCCATGCTCCTGCCACCGCCCACATGATCAACATGGCGAGAAACAGCTTCTCTCCAGCCACATAATCCCCAATCAATTCCACTTGATGTAAGGTCAATTGATATTGCCCTAGTGGACTGGCTGAACCGGTCGCAAATTCAATTTTATTGACGTTGGAAAACTCAGGAGCGGAGTGTTCAATGGCAATACGATTATCAACCAACCACCACGTCATTACTTGCAAGCTGCGAATGGGAATATCAATCACACCTTTCCCAACGCCCGGCACAAACTCTAATCCGTTGTATTTATGGGTATATTCATCATCAAGCTGAGAGTAGATCGGATTGAAATTACGTAAATACAGACGCATTGCCGCAGGCTCTGCAGCGGGGCCTTGCAAGTCCACGTTAAGACGTATGGTATGGATATCACTCAAATCGAGGCCACGTTGAGGGTCGGGATTAAGGTGAATAGAGATGCCACAATATGGCCACGCGTAGCGACTGGCATTCAATTCACAGTCCACTTTGGCAGTATTGCCATTGAGGGATAAGGCGCTGGTCGATGTGCCGCCAGCGGTTTGATCGTTGGTGGTGAAATAGGCATAGTGTTGAGGTTCAATCAACACTCGTTTCGCAGAACCAAACTGCCAGTACAGCAATACGGTCACAATCGTGACCGCGACTAATCCTAGTAACACTCTTGGCAGCACTTTCACAACCTACTCCAGCGTCAAGCCACATCATTAACACGCTCTCTCTTAATACAAGATACCCAATAAAGAGAGATTGCTTCCAAAAAATAGCGGTTAGATGCGGTTTTGTCATCGACTAGAGTATTTCAAGGTTTCTTTTTCAGAGGCATTTCACCTTTTGCTAAAGCTTCAAGTAGGAAGGGTATACCCTTCCCACTGAGTCAATATCAGTAGAAAAGGCATATCGCTAGAAGTGAAAGATGTCTAGAAGGGCTTACGACTTATGCAAGCTGTGGTAAACCATCGCGTAGAAGAGCAAATAGATGGTCAATTTCTTCTGTGGTGTTGTAGTGCATCAGACCGATGCGTAGTACTCCACCGCTTGACTCAAGCCCTAATTGACGAACCAGCCCAAGTGCATAGAAATGCCCATTCCATACGCACACATTCTGTTCGCCGAGCATTTTCGCCATAGACTGCGGTGTACAGTCTGTACACGTCAGCGCAAATGTCGGTGTTCGCTTCGCGGCATCTGCTAGCTGCAAACCATGCAGTTTCAGCGCTGGCATATCACTGAGCTTTTGCAAGAAATACTCACTGAGGCGCTGTTCATGCTGCTGATATTGCTGATAGCTCTCAACCAAACGTTCACGTAATCGAGAATTCGGGTCACCCCACTGCGCCAAATATTGCACCACAGCAATAACGCCAGCCAGCCCTTCAAAACTGAGCGTTCCGGTTTCAAAACGTCCCGGCCCTTGATTGGTTGCGGGCTCAACTTTATAAGGCAGAATCGTGTTTTGCCACTGCGGCGCTACATACACAATCCCGACGTGAGGGCCAAAAAATTTATAGGCCGAACAGGCCAGAAAATCACAGCCCAGCGCCTGCACATCCGGCAGGTGATGCGGCAGATAGTGCACCGCATCGACATACACCATCGCCCCGACCTGATGCGCCGCCTCAATAATAGCTTCAAGTTCAACCAATGATCCCGTGGTATTGGAAGCAAAAGTCACCGCCACTAAACGGGTGCGTGGATTAATCAACGAAAGCAGATGCGCTTGATCTAAGGTGCAGTCCGCCGTATTGACGCGAGCCTGATGCACTATTGCGCCTTTGTCTTGAGCCGCTTGTTGCCAGCTAGAAACATTCGAATAGTGATCCAATGCGGTGACAATCACCTCATCGCCTACTCGCCAATCACGGCTGATCGCACGGCTAAACTGGAAAGTCAGCGACGTCATGTTTGCCCCAAAGACAATCGACTCTGGGGTGGAGGCATTGAGCAGCGCTTGCACATGCTCACGAGCACTTTGCACTAACTCCACGGTTTTCTTGCTCGAAAAGTAGTGCCCACCAAGATTGGCATTGTAACGACCTAAGTAAGCCACCATGGCATCCAGCACCGACTGTGGCACTTGTGAACCACCTGGCCCATCGAAAAACACCACAGGCTTATCATTGACGATTTGCGCCAGCGCAGGAAACTGCTGACGCACTGACTCAGGAGTGAAGCGCATGGCGACCATCCTTCGCAGTCAAAACAAAAACATCCATATGCCCTTCTTGTTGATGATCCACCGTGCGGATCGGGCAAGCGTTGTGCCACAGTTGGCTATCGGCCAACATCGCAACTTCGCCATTTTCCAATACTTTACGGAAAAATGGCGCTTCATGACTACTGAGATAGAGCATGATTTCGCCACCCACAATGTTGTAGCGATCAATGCCAACAATCGCAATATGATCAAACCCATCTTGGTGCACCCCTTCCGGCGCGACTAAGGTTTCATCGAATACCGCAGCGATCCGCATCTGATGGATCTCAATTTCCTGCCCATCGGGAAGTGTGTTGGCTTCCATAAACAGCGCGCACAACTCACGCATACCGTCACTTTTTAAAGTAGTACTGAGTAACGGTTCGAAACGTCGCACCACATTGCCTTGAAAATGGTTAATTTGATCGGTCTGCATAAAGTCATGCTTGTCCAACTCAACCACTTGCCCATCAATAAAGCGGATCACGGAGTAACGACGTAGCCGATACTGCCCGTCCGCATGATTGGTATGCGGTAACTGCGCAAAAGAGGGAGCGAGTTGATGAATCGCTGAATGACTCAGTTTAGTGATATGTAGGGTATTGGGGTGAGAACGTAACATCATCGACTCCTTAATGGGTTAGTCATACCACCATAAATTTCACATTTTATTTACAATTAAGACTAATCGATTATTTTGCAAAAACAATATTTTTTGACTCAATCAACCATCAGGATTGAAATTTTGTTTTTATATTCTTTATAAATTGAAAATAGCAGTGTCTACATCCAAAAGCGCAACCTGAAGACAGGCAAAACCAGAGGCTTTCACTACCTTATGGAAAATAAGGAAGATTGAAGGCCTATTAGCATAAAACCATGCATCATGGATCCCGCTCTAACATGAGAATCAAGTGGAACCGACACGAGCTAGCTTCACGTCGTAAGAGCATAAACAATTACGATTTATGCTCAGCGAACCACTTTTATTCGCCATCCATATTCCCTACAATCGAGTCCAATTATTTTCATTGGCTTGCGTCTTAGTTCCGAATTCAAGCCATGAGTTAACTCCCTTTCGTCCTTATCGGAGTACTTCATGAGTAACGTGAAACACAGCAAACTTCTTATCCTTGGCTCCGGCCCTGCGGGTTACACAGCCGCGGTTTACGCTGCGCGCGCCAACCTAAAACCCGTGCTGGTCACTGGTATGCAGCAAGGTGGTCAGCTCACCACGACGACAGAAGTCGAGAACTGGCCAGGCGATGCCGAAGGCTTAACTGGCCCAGCACTGATGGAGCGCATGAAAGAGCACGCTGAGCGTTTCGATACTGAAATTGTTTTTGATCACATTAACTCAGTTGATCTCTCTTCTCGCCCATTTCGTTTGACAGGCGACAGCCAAGAGTACACCTGTGATGCCCTCATCATCTCTACTGGTGCCTCTGCTAAATACCTCGGTTTAGAATCAGAAGAAGCGTTCAAAGGTCGCGGTGTATCCGCTTGTGCGACCTGTGATGGTTTCTTCTATCGCAACCAGAAAGTGGCAGTAGTCGGTGGTGGTAATACTGCGGTTGAAGAGGCTCTTTACCTATCGAATATCGCCTCAGAAGTGCATCTGGTCCACCGCCGTGACAGCTTCCGCAGTGAAAAAATTCTGATCGATCGTCTGATGGATAAAGTGGCGAATGGCAATATCGTTCTGCACACGCACCGCACTTTGGATGAAGTACTGGGCGATGAGATGGGCGTGACAGGCGTGCGTTTGAAAGATACCCAGTCAGATATGACGGAAAACTTGGATGTGATGGGGGTATTCATTGCCATTGGTCATCAGCCAAACTCGCAAATTTTCGAAGGTCAGCTTGAAATGAAAAACGGCTACATAGTCGTCAAATCTGGCCTTGAAGGTAATGCAACCCAGACCAGCATTGAGGGTGTGTTTGCCGCGGGTGATGTGATGGATCATAACTACCGTCAAGCGATTACCTCTGCCGGAACCGGGTGTATGGCAGCACTCGATGCTGAACGTTACCTAGATAGCCAGGGTAAATAACTTACGCTTCGCGTAACGCCAGTTTTTATTTTTGCCAAGCCCGACGGGTATAACCGCCGGGCTTTTCTTTGTATACTGGCGGCCTATTACAATTATTATTCTCATTAAGCCTTTTCAAAATGGACAAGAAAAAACAGCGTAGCTTGAATCTCTGGCTCAAGCAGCAAAGCAAACTGGCTAAGCGCTGGCTCGCAATAGCTGTTGGGTTGGGTGTGTTATCAAGCCTATTTCTGGTGGCGCAAGCCGCACTCCTTGCATCAATTCTGCATCAGCTGATTATTGAACAGGTCGATAAACATCTGCTCATTCCACACTTCTTTGGCTTGGCTGCACTCATCGCAGTGCGGGCGCTGTGCTCTTGGGGACGCGAAATCGCTGGTTTTCGTTGTGGAGAAGAGATACGCCGTTATATTCGACAGCTAATCCTAGACAAGTTACGCGACTTAGGGCCAGCCTATATCAAAGGCAAACCGGCCGGCTCATGGGCAGCCTTAATGCTTGAGCAAGTCGAAAACATGCACGACTTCTTTGCTCGCTATCTCCCTCAGATGTCTCTTTCGGTTTTGGTACCGTTTGTGATCCTTGCGGTCGTCTTCCCAGTGAACTGGGCGGCAGGACTGATTTTTTTGCTCACGGCGCCATTGGTGCCACTCTTTATGGCGTTAGTCGGCATTAAAGCCGCCGATGCCAGCCGGAAAAACTTTAAAGCTCTGCAGCGTTTATCCGGGCATTTTTATGATCGCTTGCAAGCCCTGACCACCATTCGTCTATTCGATCGCACCACAGCAGAAACCGAGCACATGCGCGGCGCTTCAGAAGTGTTTCGCCATCGCACTATGGATGTACTGCGGATCGCGTTCCTCTCTTCTGCAGTATTAGAGTTTTTCACCTCGATCTCCATTGCACTGACCGCCGTGTACTTTGGCTTTAGCTACATTGGTGAACTCAACTTCGGTTATTACGGCGCGAGTGTCACTCTGTTTGCTGGGTTATTTGTGTTAATCCTTGCTCCGGAGTTTTATCAGCCGCTGCGCGATCTCGGAACCTATTACCACGCCAAACAACTCGCGGTGGGCGCAGCCGAATCGATCGTCGATTTTCTGCAAACCGAAGTGGATACCTTACACAGTGGCGAGCGTCATCTCAGCGATAATGACGATATTGAAATTATCGCCAATGATCTGGTCGTTCTTAGTCCACAAGGCAAACGCTTAGCAGGCCCGCTCTCATTTACGTTGCAAAGCGGCAAAACCACCGCTCTCGTCGGACCAAGTGGCGCAGGCAAAACCAGCTTAATCAATACCATATTAGGCTTTATGCCCTACCAAGGCAGCTTAACCATTAACGGCATTGAACTGCGCGAGTTAGATCATGCGCAGTGGCGACAAACCATCAGTTGGGTTGGGCAAAATCCTCTACTGCTATATGGCACCATTCGCGACAACGTGACGCTAGGCAAACACAATATCGCCGATGAGCAAGTCACACAGACTCTGCAAGCGGCTTATGCCCAAGAGTTTGTTGAGCAGCAGGGTTTGGATTACCCGATCAGCGATCGCTCTGCGGGGCTTTCCGTAGGTCAAGCCCAACGCCTCGCCCTCGCTCGCGCTATTTTGCAAAATGGCCGCTTTTGGTTACTCGATGAGCCCACGGCAAGCTTAGATGCGCGCAGTGAGCAATATGTGATGCGTGGACTGACCGAAAGCATTCAGCAACGCACTGCGTTATTTGTCACTCACCAGTTGCAACCGCTGCAATCGGTCGAGCAGATCTTAGTGATGGAAAATGGCTTGCTAGTACAAGCAGGACATTTTGAAGACTTAAGCCAGCAATCTGGTTTATTTGCCACTATGTTAGCCGCTAACCAAGCGCTACAAGCTGCCAACAAAGGGGATCTCGATGCGTGACCTGCTGCCTTACCTAAAACTGTATAAAAAACACTGGTTCGGTCTTACCCTTGGCATGCTGCTGGCGCTGCTGACCGTTCTCGCTTCGATTGGACTGCTGACGTTATCCGGCTGGTTTTTGTCTGCGGCGGCAGTGGCCGGACTCAGTATTGCCCGAGAAACCTTTAACTACATGCTACCCGGCGCCTTTGTGCGCGGTTTTGCCATGGGACGCACTGCAGGTCGTTGGGGCGAGCGTGTCGTTACTCACAACGCCACCTTCAAGCTGCTCACTGATTTGCGAGTGTTTTTCTTTGAGAAACTGACACCGCTTATCCCGGGACGTCTGAGCGCGGTGCGCGATGCCGATATGCTCAACCGCATCGTGGCTGATGTGGATGCCATGGACCATGTATATTTACGTTTAATCAACCCAGTCACGGTCGGTGTGCTGGGTATTGCGGCTCTCACCACACTGATTGCTTGGTTTGATCCGCAGCTTGGCATGACCTTAGGTGCCATCTTGCTACTGGTTCTGCTGGTGTGGCCCACGCTTTTTTACCGCTTGGGGAAAAAGAATGGTCAACACTTAACGCAGAATAAAGCGGAATTGCGCGTTCGCACGCTAGATTGGTTACAAGGTTACAGTGAACTAACCATTTTCGGCGCAGAACAAACCTATCGTCAGGCAATCTTAACGGCGCAAGACAAACTGCTTCGTAACCAATACGTTAACGCACAAGTCTCAGGACTGGCTCAATCGTTACTGTTGCTTGCCAATGGTTGGACACTGGTACTGATGATCTGGCTGGCCGCCGATGGCGTGGGTGGGCAAACTCCGGATCCGCTGATTGCACTGGTGGCTTTTGCAACCATGGCCAGCGTCGAGTTATTGATGCCTATTGCCGGCGCATTCCAGCATTTGGGGCAGACTCTCACCTCGGCTCGCCGCTTAAATGAGATCATTCTAGCCAAACCTGAGGTCGAGTTTACCGCGCAACCAACCGCGCATAATGGCCAATACAACATTGAATTCAACGGCGTCCACTTTGCTTACCAAGCGAATAAACCCAAGGCCATTGATGACTTTACTTTGACTCTCGCTCAAGGTCAGAAAGTGGCGATTGTCGGCCAAACTGGCTCAGGGAAATCGACCTTAATTCAACTCCTTTGCCGTTATTGGGATGTACAGCAGGGTCAGATCACGATTGGTGGAACAGACATTCGAGAATGGCGAGAGAGCGATCTTCGTGCCGCCATCAGCGTGGTGAGTCAACGGGTGGATATTCTCAATGGCACGCTGCGCGATAACCTGAAACTGGCGAAACCGGACGCAACCGATGAAGCGCTCAGTGATATTCTGCAACAAGTCGGTCTAGAGAAATTGCTACAAGATGCCGCGCTCAATACTTGGCTTGGCGAAGGTGGCCGTCAGTTATCCGGTGGAGAAAAACGTAGGCTCGGCATTGCGCGAGCCCTACTGCATAACGCTCCAATCCTACTGCTTGATGAACCGACCGAAGGGTTGGACAAGCAAACCGAGCAGCAGATCATGCAACTGTTGCATTGTCATTTCGGTCACAAAACCGTGCTGTTTATCACTCATCGTCTGGTCAACCTTGAACAGATGGATGCGATTGCGCTGATTGAACAGGGCCAGTTGGTAGAATATGGTCATCACCATACTCTCCTCGCCCAGCACGGTCGTTATCACAAGCTGACACAAAAGCTGTAACGCTTCCCGCCTCTCTTCACTGAGGGGCGTAAGCACGCAGCGCAGAGCACCATGTCAAACAATAAACAGCTTCAAACAATAAACAGCTTCAAACAATAAACAGCAAAAAGCCAGTCAACATGACTGGCTTTTTTTATAAGCGACATCGCTCGAAGAAAGGCGGGCACTTATCCGCGCGGCTTACGCGAGCTTTGTTGCTGGTTAGCCACTTTATTGCGCGTGCTCGATTCACCACCCGGCTTACGGCGCGCAGGGGCTTTTCCACTACGACCCGGAGTAGCTGAAATTCGCTCTTCGTGACGACGTACTGCACGACGAATTTTCTGGCTACGGGTACGCTCACGCTTACGCGTTGCGGCATCAGGCGCCATGTTCAGCACCGTTTCTTTCTCTGGACGCAGTTCTACTAACTCACGCAGGTAGTTCACTTGCTTGAGATCAAGCTCCATCCAACCGCCGCGAGGCAGTTTTTTGTCGAGGAAAATATCACCGTAACGTACGCGCTTCAGACGGCTTACTGTCGTACCTTGTGATTCCCACAGACGACGCACTTCACGGTTACGACCTTCATTGATTACCACGTAGAAAGTATGGTTGATGCCTTCGCCACCGGCGTACATCACATCTTCAAAACGCGCCATACCATCTTCTAGCTGCACACCACGTACGAGATTGCGAACTTTTTCTTCCGTCACGTCACCAAAGACGCGAACCAGATATTCACGTTCTACCTGACGGCTTGGGTGCATTAAACGGTTAGCCAGTTCACCATCGGTGGTAAACAGCAGCAAACCTGACGTGTTGGCGTCCAAACGGCCAACAGAAATCCAGCGTGAACCACGAATTTTCGGCAGACGGTCAAATACCGTACGGCGACCTTCTGGATCATGACGGGTACACAGCTCGCCTTCTGGTTTGTAATAAGCCAGAACTCGGCAGATCACCTCTTCTTGCGCTTTCACAGACACAACATGTCCATCGATGCGCACGACAGCGTTATCATCTTCTAGGCGTTCGCCCAGTACAGCTACCTTGCCATTAACACTTACACGCCCAGCTCGGATCAGAGCTTCAAGCTCACGACGAGAACCATGACCAGCACGTGCTAAAACTTTTTGTAACTTTTCGCTCATTTATCTACCTATGTGTCGTCTTCTCAGACGTCGAATGACGGGTTGCGATGTTAAAATCGCGGCCGCGTAGTATCGCAAATTTTGTGGATAAAAGCACCCGTTTTGTCAGCGATTCGCGGCCACCTCATTCAACTACTGAAACGGGGTCGGATCACCGGCTCCGACACGCGCCACTACCACTTCATCGTCGCTAAAATCAATCACTGTCGTGGGTTGCTGACCTAAATAGCCACCATTGAGGATCACATCCACCGCGTGCTCTAAGCGATCGCGAATTTCCTCGGGATCAGACTCAGTAAAATCGTTGCCTGGCAGGATCAGCGATGTCGACATGAGTGGCTCGCCGAGCGCTTCCAGTAGATCCAAGGCAATTTTGTTATTCGGTACCCGGATACCTATGGTCTTTCGCTTCTCATTCATCAGACGGCGCGGAACCTCTTTGGTTCCTTTGAATATGAAGGTGTAAGGTCCCGGTGTATTGTTTTTCAACAAACGAAACGCCGTGTTATCCACACGCGCATACAGCGAAAGCTCAGACAAATCGCGGCACAACAGCGTAAAATTGTGCTTATCGTCGAGACGGCGAATTTGACAAATGCGTTCCATCCCGTGCTTATTTTCAAGCTGGCAGCCCAGTGCGTAACCAGAATCGGTTGGGTAAACCACTACCCCACCATTGCGAATAATCGCGACCGCTTGGTTGATCAGGCGGGTTTGAGGGTTCTCAGGATGAACATAAAAAAACTGGCTCATGGTTATTCCTCTTCATCGAGTCTCTCGACTCTATTGCTTGGGGATAAGCCCCAATCTTTCCATACAGGTTCTACTCCGGCAGGTAACCAAAGGTTTCGGCCCAACTCCATCCAAGGAGAAGGATAGTGAAAGTCACTGCCTTGGGAGGCGAGTAGTTGGTATTCCATTGCGTAATCACCCAAGGTTCGTTTTTCCTGTGGTGATTGCTGCGGCTGGGCCACTTCCATAGCATCGCCACCCGCTTCAACAAACGCGGTCATTAAGCGCTTAAGCCATTTCGCCGTCAAGTCATATCGTCCCGGATGCGCTAATACGGCTTGTCCACCTGCGGCGTGAATCGCGCTCACTGCTTCACTCATTGAACACCAGTTAGGCGGTACATAACCCGGATTATCACGAGTGAGGTATTTCTTAAATACTTGCTGCATGTTGGTTGCGTAACCATTATCCACCAACCATTTGGCAAAATGGGCACGCGTGATCGGCGCACCATCGGCAATATGTTGAACCTCTTCTAACACTCCCTCACGCGTCGCTTTTTGTAAACGATGGGCGATCAGTTCAGCACGCTCAACTCGACGTTGCTGCTGCCGCGCAATCAGCTGCCCCAATGCCTCACTGTTTGGGTCGATGTTTAAACCGACAATATGAATGTCTTTATTTTGCCAAACCGTTGAAATCTCAATGCCGTTCACTAATTGTAGCGGATATTGCTGCTGTGCAATGTAAGCACGGGCATCCGCCAATGCAGCCACGGTATCGTGGTCTGTGATCGCCAAAACATCAATCTCAAAGCTGACGGCGCGATCGATCAATTGTTGATAAGTAAACCGTCCATCAGAAGCGGTGGTATGACTATGCAGGTCAATTCTCATATTTTTTATTTGCCTGATTTTTAGGCTTGACTTTTTATCGCCGCACTAGTTAACTAGTACGCAAATGCAAGACTCTCTGTTAGGGCTCACTATGTTACAAGAATTTAACCCAAACCATAAACCCAATTTCAGTCCAGCGGATGCTGAACTGGCTTGGTGGCGCACTTGGACAAGTTCTTGGTGGGCTCACGTGTATTTCTAAGTTTAGATACTCACACACCTAGCCCGCCAACTTGAGCGGGCTTTTTATTGGTTTTTTCCACCTATCACTGCTGTTTCGCTACTTTCTCAACGCGGTGATCAGTGCACAATCGAATCATGGTTAAGGAGGTCTTATGAATAAGGCCATCAACATAAAGAAAACCGCGCCGCTTGAGGTGCTACACAGTGAATTGCCTTATACGCAAGATCCTACGGCTTTATTTCATGCTCTTTGCGCTGGGCGCAGCGACTGCCTACTACTGGAATCTGCAGAAATCGACTCCAAGCAAAATTTGAAGAGCCTTCTGTTAGTGGATGCTGCCGTGCGCATTGTGTGTGAAGGCCATCAAGTGACCTATCATGCGCTCAGTGCAAACGGCCAAGCGCTGCTCAACATCATTCATAGCAACCTCACTGATCGGATTCCTTGCAAAGTAGAGAAAGCGAAACTTACCCTCACCTTCTCTACACCCTGTGATACGTTGGATGAAGACTCACGATTGCGCGAAGCGTCTTCTTTCGATGCGCTACGTTTAGTGCAGCACAGTTTTGATCTCACTGACCACGGTAAATTTGCGCTGTTTTTAGGTGGCTTATTTGCCTACGATTTAGTGGCTAACTTTGAACCGCTCGGTGAAGCACCTGCCGACAATCAATGCCCTGATTACGTATTTTATGTAGCAGAAACTCTGATGGTGATTGATCATCAGCGTGAAACTTGCCAACTGCAAGCCACCCAATTCCAACCGGGCGATGCGCTGCACAGCCAACTCAAAAGCCGGATGCGTGAAATTCGTGCGCAAGTGAATCAAAAATTGCCTTTGCCGAGTGCGCAATCTTTATCTGATGTGGAAGTGACCACCAATATTAGCGATGCAGCATTTTGCGATATCGTGCGTGACCTCAAGCAGTACGTGGTCAAAGGCGATGTGTTCCAAGTTGTGCCTTCGCGCCGTTTTCGCTTACCTTGCCCTTCACCACTCGCAGCTTATCAACGGCTGAAACAGAGTAACCCAAGCCCTTACATGTTCTACATGCAAGATGAACGCTTTACCCTGTTTGGCGCATCCCCCGAAAGCGCACTCAAGTATGAAATGCACACCAACCAAGTGGAAATCTACCCGATTGCAGGGACTCGCCGCCGCGGTAAGCGCGCCGATGGCAGCATCGATTTTGACCTCGATAGCCGCATTGAGCTTGAACTGCGCACCGATAAAAAAGAGAACGCCGAACACATGATGCTGGTTGACTTAGCACGCAACGATGTCGCGCGCATTAGCCAAGCCGGTACTCGCCATGTCGCTGACTTGCTGCAAGTAGATCGCTACAGCCATGTGATGCACTTGGTGTCGCGCGTGGTGGGTCAGTTACGTGAAGATCTGGATGCGCTGCATGCTTATCAAGCTTGCATGAACATGGGCACGCTGACTGGCGCACCGAAAATTCGCGCGATGCAGTTAATCCGCGATGTGGAACAAGCGCGTCGCGGCAGCTACGGCGGCGCGGTGGGTTATCTCACGGGTGAAGGCGATTTGGATACCTGTATCGTGATCCGTTCTGCTTATGTGGAAAACGGCATCGCCCAAGTCCAAGCTGGCGCGGGTGTCGTTTACGACTCCGACCCACAAGCCGAAGCCGATGAAACGCGCGGCAAGGCGCAAGCGGTAATCTCCGCTATTTTATATGCTCATCAAGGGAAGGAATGATCATGGCCAATATTCTGTTTATCGATAACTTTGACTCCTTCACTTATAACTTGGTGGATCAGTTTCGCTCACTCGGTCACGTGGTCACGATTTATCGCAATAACCTTTCTGCGGATGCTATCGAGCAAGCGCTGCTGCAACTGGATAATCCTGTGGTCGTGTTATCCCCCGGGCCAGGTGCGCCGTCTGAAACGGGCTGCATGCCAGAGCTGCTGCAACGCCTGAAAGGCAAAGTGCCAATGATTGGTATCTGCTTAGGGCATCAAGCCATCGTGGAAGCCTACGGCGGTGTGGTTGCTGGCGCGGGTGAAATCATCCACGGTAAAGTATCGATGATGGAGCACCAAAACCACGCGATTTATCGCGGTCTCCCTTCACCGTTGGCGATCGCACGTTACCACTCACTGGTCGCCACGCAAGTTCCATCAGCACTGACCGTGACGGCAGAAGTGAACGGACTCGTGATGTCGGTGGTTAATGAGGCTGACAAAGTCTGCGGCTTTCAATTTCACCCAGAATCGATCATGACCACCCACGGCGCTACCTTGCTGGCCAATGCCATTGATTGGGCATTGTCTTCAACGCCAGCGCAGACTCAATTCGCGTAACCGCACAGGGAGAGAATGTTATGCAAACCATTATTAATAAACTCTATGAACAGCAAGGGCTCACGCAAGCCGAGAGCCAACAGCTTTTCGACCAAATTATTCGCGGTGAAATGGATCCTGTATTGATGGCGGCGGTACTGACTGCACTGAAAATCAAAGGCGAAACGCCAGATGAAATCGCGGGTGCGGCTAAAGCCCTGCTCGCCAACGCCAATCCATTTCCGCGTCCTGATTACGACTTTGCCGATATCGTCGGTACCGGTGGCGATGGCTCAAACACCATCAACATCTCAACCACCGCCGCATTTGTCGCCGCAGCGTGTGGCGTGAAAGTCGCCAAACACGGCAACCGTGGGGTATCGAGCAAATCCGGCTCTTCCGATCTGCTCAGCTCATTTGGGATCAACCTTGCCATGAGCGCGCAAGATTCGCGCCAAGCCTTGGATGATCTCGGTGTCGCTTTCTTGTTTGCCCCTCAGTATCACGGCGGTGTGCGCCATGCGATGCCGGTGCGTCAAACCATGAAAACTCGCACCATTTTCAACATCTTAGGCCCCCTGATTAACCCTGCTCGTCCCAATATTGAATTGATGGGGGTTTACAGCAAGGATTTGGTTCGTCCTATTGCGCAAACCATGTTACAAATGGGTCTGAAACGCGCAGCGGTGGTGCATGGTTCAGGTCTTGATGAAGTCGCGATTCATGGCGAAACGCAAGTAGCAGAAATTCGCCAAGGCGAATTGATTGAATACACGCTCACTCCGGAAGATTTTGGTGTTAGCCGTTACCCACTGGATGCGATCCGTGGTGGAGAGCCAGAAGAGAATCGCGCCATCATCACCCAGATCCTAACGGGCAATGGCACAGCAGCACAAATGGCGGCAGTGGCAGTCAACGTTGCACTTCTGCTGCGTCTATTTGGTCAAGAAGATCTGAAAGCCAACACCCAACAAGCGATCGCCGTGATGAAATCGGGCCAAGCCTATGGATTGGTTCAGCAGTTAGCACAACGAGGTTAAGCAGAATGTCCGAGCAGTTGTCTGAGCATATTTCCGTACAAACCGCGCAAATGGCGCAAGTGCTGGTCAAAATCGTCAACGATAAATACCAATGGATTGAAGAGCGCAAAGCCAAGCAACCTCTTGCTAGCTTTCATCCATTACTGACTCGCTCAGAGCGCGATTTCTATCAAGCCTTGAGCGGCGATAACACCGTATTCATTCTCGAATGCAAAAAAGCCTCACCTTCAAAAGGATTGATCCGCGAAGAGTTTGATCTCGATTACATCGCCTCTGTGTATGGCGAGTACGCCAGTGCCATTTCGGTACTGACTGACGAGAAATATTTCCAAGGTCGTTTTGAGTTTTTGCCGCAAGTGCGCGCTCAAGTGGCTCAGCCTGTCTTGTGCAAAGATTTTATGGTCGACCCGTATCAGGTTTATCTGGCGCGTCATTATCAAGCGGATGCGATTTTGCTGATGCTGTCTGTGCTCAATGATGATCAATATCGTGAACTGGCTGCTGTGGCGCACGACCTTGGTATGGGCGTACTCACCGAAGTCAGCAACGAACAAGAATTGAAACGTGCAGTTGATCTGCAAGCGAAAGTCATCGGCATCAATAACCGCAATCTGCGTGATTTGACCACCGACCTAAATCGCACCAAGCAGTTGGCGCCGCTCATTCCACAAGGCACCATCATTATTTCCGAATCCGGTATTTATACCCATCAGCAGGTGCGTGATTTGGCTGAATTTGCCAATGGTTTCTTGATTGGTAGCTCGCTGATGGCGCAAAGCAATCTTGAACTGGCGGTGCGAAAAATTGTGCTAGGTGAACATAAGGTGTGCGGTTTGACTCATCCTGATGATGCGGTGAAAGCCTACCAAGCCGGTTCCGTTTTTGGTGGATTGATTTTTGTTGAGAAGTCCAAACGCTTTGTCGATGTAGAACAAGCTCGCCTGACCATGAGCGGCGCGCCGCTACAGTATGTCGGCGTGTTTCAAAATCACCCAGCAGCACAAGTCGCCGATATTGCAACCAAACTTGGCTTATTTGCGGTGCAACTGCACGGTGAGGAAGACTCTGCGTATGTAAGCGAACTGCGCGCTTCCCTTCCAGAATCCATTGAAATTTGGAAAGCGTATGGCGTGAGTGATGCTTTACCTGAGCTACTACCAGAGCACATCGATAGGCATCTGCTCGATGCCAAAGTCGGCGAACAGAGTGGCGGCACAGGACGCAGTTTTGATTGGCGCTTGCTGCCAAAACATAGCGACCTGATGCTCGCCGGCGGCTTGAGCGCCGAGAATGTCGCCCAAGCGGCGCAACTTGGCTGCCGCGGACTCGATTTCAACTCTGGCGTGGAAAGCGCTCCGGGTAAAAAAGACGCCAACCAGTTACAACAGGTTTTCCAACAGTTACGGAATTATTAGATTATCAGCATGGCAACATGCATAAGAAAGGAATGTAAGCATGGCTAAATTAAACGCCTATTTTGGCGAATTCGGTGGGCAGTTTGTGCCACAAATTTTGGTTCCGGCACTCGATCAACTGGAACAAGCTTTTATTGATGCCCAGCAGGATGATGCTTTTCGCGCTGAATTTATGAGCCTACTGCAAGAGTACGCGGGTCGCCCCACTGCGCTGACACTCACGCAAAACATCACCAAAGGCACCAAAACCAAACTCTATTTGAAGCGTGAAGATCTACTGCACGGCGGCGCGCACAAAACCAACCAAGTTTTGGGCCAAGCCCTGCTCGCCAAACGTATGGGCAAACATGAAATTATCGCCGAGACAGGCGCAGGTCAACACGGTGTCGCAACCGCATTAGCCTGTGCACTGCTTGGCCTAAAATGCCGCGTGTACATGGGTGCAAAAGACGTTGAGCGCCAAAGCCCAAACGTGTTCCGTATGCGCTTAATGGGTGCCACCGTGATCCCTGTTCATTCAGGTTCAGCAACGCTAAAAGATGCCTGTAACGAAGCGCTGCGTGACTGGTCAGCCAGCTATGAAACTGCGCATTATCTGCTCGGTACTGCGGCAGGCCCTCACCCATTCCCAACCATAGTGCGTGAATTCCAACGCATTATTGGTGAAGAAACCAAAAACCAAATCCTTGCTCGTGAAGGTCGTTTGCCCGATGCGGTGATCGCTTGTGTCGGTGGCGGCTCAAACGCGATTGGTATGTTTGCCGATTTCATCGAAGAAGAATCCGTACGTTTGATCGGTATTGAGCCAGCAGGTAAAGGCATTCATACCCATCAACATGGTGCACCACTCAAACACGGTAAAACTGGTATCTTCTTCGGCATGAAAGCACCGTTGATGCAAGATGAACATGGTCAAGTGGAAGAGTCTTACTCTGTCTCTGCGGGGCTGGATTTCCCATCGGTGGGTCCACAACATGCTTACCTCAACGCCATTGGTCGTGCGGAATATGAAAGCATTACCGATGATGAAGCACTCGATGCGTTCCAAGCGTTGGCACGTAACGAAGGCATCATTCCAGCGCTGGAGTCTTCACACGCTCTCGCGCATGCAATCAAAATGGCGTATGCCGAACCAGACAAAGAGCAGTTGCTCGTGGTTAACCTTTCGGGCCGAGGTGATAAGGATATTTTCACCGTACACAAATTACTTGAAGACAAAGGAGCGTTGTAATGAACCGTTATCAAGCCCTATTTCAACGCCTGAGCGCCGCTCAGCAAGGCGCTTTCGTTCCTTTCGTGACCATTGGTGACCCAAACCCCGAGCAGTCACTCGCCATCATGCAAACCCTGATTGATGCAGGAGCGGATGCGCTTGAGCTTGGCATGCCGTTTTCAGATCCTCTGGCCGATGGTCCGACGATTCAAGGCGCGAACTTACGTGCATTAGCGGCGAAAACCACGCCAGATATCTGTTTTGAGCTGATCGCGCAGATCCGTGCGCGTAACCCTGAGACTCCGATTGGCTTACTGATGTATGCCAACTTGGTTTACGCACGCGGCATCGACGATTTTTATCAACGCTGCCAAAAAGCTGGCGTGGATTCGGTACTGATTGCCGATGTACCCACCAACGAAAGCCAGCCTTTTGTGGCGGCCGCAGAGAAATTTGGCATTCAACCAATCTTTATTGCGCCACCAACGGCCAGTGATGAAACCTTACGAGCAGTTGCTCAACTCGGTAAAGGCTACACTTATTTGCTTTCGCGCGCTGGGGTGACTGGGGCTGAAACCAAAGCCAACATGCCTGTGCATGCCCTGCTTGAACGTCTGCAACAATTTGATGCGCCACCAGCACTGCTAGGTTTTGGTATTTCAGAGCCCGCTCAAGTTAAACAAGCGATTGAAGCTGGCGCAGCGGGAGCCATTTCCGGATCGGCGGTGGTAAAAATCATCGAAACGCATTTGGATAATCCAGCTAAGCAGCTGACTGAGCTGGCAAACTTCACTCAAGCCATGAAAAAAGCAACAAAAATTTAACTTACATTACCTTAAATCAGCGGCGCATCCTTTGGTGTGCCGCATCATTTCATCAACAACTCCACTTAAACAAAAGACATTTCAATCAAAAATCAATTCAAGACTTCATATAACCAAAATCAATAGCAAACGTTTTCTTTGCAGATAAAAACGCCAAATTACTCTCGTTTTACTCCGCTATTGAGAAAACGCTCGATGTGCTTATTGCTAAATGTAAACATTCCGTGTAAAAAGCAGGAGCAAAATTTTTGCCCATTTAGTGATATGACACTAGTGGCTAACACTAGGAATTTACAATTTATTAGCACAGAGGTTATGGAAGTGTTAAAGACAAAGGGTTTACTAAACAACATCGGCGTGCAAGTGGTGATCGCCATGCTCGCGGGTACCGCAGTCGGTGCAGCAATGGGTCACGATGCGACACTATTTGCTCCACTGGGTGCGATTTTTATTAATCTGATCAAAATGCTGGTGATTCCTCTGGTGGCTGTGGCACTGATTTCTGGTGCAGCAGGTCTGGGTGATAGCCATTCTGCTGGCAAGGTCGGTGCAGTGACGTTAAGTTACTTTGCTATTACCTCTGCCGCCGCCGTAGCTCTGGCATTGATCATGGGTGAACTGTTCCAACCGGGTGTCGGAGTCGATGTTTCTGGTGTAGAGAGCATGTTCTCTTCTGAATACGCTGCGCAAGGTGAGCTCCCCACTTTCTGGGCAACCATCATTGGTATGATCCCAACCAACGTTTTCCAGTCACTGAACGAAGCGAACATTCTACAGATCTTGGTTTTCTGTCTGTTTTTAGGCATTGCGATTTCTAAGCAAGCCAAAGAAAAACGTGACCCAGTGATCAACGCGGTGAACACCATTGTTGATGCCATGGTGTGGATGATCAATAAAGTGATGCTGATTGCGCCGATTGGTGTATTTGGCTTAATGGCTGATGCCGTGGGTACTTTTGGTTTCAGCGCGCTGATGGTGGTGTTTAAGCTGTTCGTCGTTTACGTAGCGGCGATTGCGATTTTTGGCTTTGTGGCTTACCCAGTCATGATCCAACTGTTCAGCAAAACATCGGCGAAAAAGTTCATTCAAGCAATGAAAAAGCCACAAGCGGTTGCACTGTCTACGGCCTCTTCTATGGCGACACTGCCTGTCACTATGGATACGGTGAAAAACGATCTGGGTGTGCGCAACTCAACGGCTTCTTTCGTACTGCCTTTGGGCGCGACCATCAATATGTCAGGTAACGCGATCTACTACGGTCTGGTGGCTATCTTCTTTGCTCAGCTGTTTAATATTGACCTGAGCATGGGCGCTTACATTGCGATCATCGTGACGGCGACTTTAGGTGCGGTTGGTCAAGCGGGTGTTCCGGGGCCTTCATTCCTTGTGGTGGCGGTTCTGCTCTCTGCCGGTATTCCTATTGAAGGTCTACCACTGCTGTTTGCACTGGATCGTATCTTTGACATGATCCGTACTGCGCTCAACATTACCGGCGATGCGGCTTGTGCAGTGATTGTGGATTCGATGATCACTGAGGAAGCGGCGGCTGAGCTGGAAAAACGTGAAGCTTAATCGCTGATCATTATCATTCATAAAAAAAGCCAGACATTAACTGTCTGGCTTTTTCTTTATTGAGTCACGGGCAAATTATCCCGCGAAGGAGATGGGTTCGCTTAGCGTCCCAACGCCTCTTTATAGTGCTGGCGACAGACTGAAACATACTTATCATTACCGCCAATCGCCACCTGATCCCCTTCGCTGATGGCGTTGCCATGCTCATCGGTACGGATCACCATGTTGGCTTTGCGTCCACAGTGGCAAATGGTTTTCAGCTCAATCAGTTTATCCGCCCATGAGAGTAGATATTTACTGCCTTCAAACAGCTCACCGAGAAAATCGGTACGCAAGCCGTAACACAGCACAGGGATATCCAGTTTATCCACTACTTCGGTCAGTTGGTAAACCTGCTCTTTAGAGAGAAACTGACACTCATCCATCAAAATACAGTGACGAGGTTCAGCCTCATGCAATGTTGCGATCACGTGCAACAGATCGGTATCGGCATGGAAAAGGTGCGCTTCGGCCTCAAGCCCAATCCGAGAACTCACTTTGCCAACACCAAACCGATCGTCGATCGCGGCGGTAAAAATCAGTGGGTTCATGCCGCGTTCTTGGTAGTTAAACGCCGATTGCAATAAGGTGGTCGACTTACCCGCATTCATTGCCGAGTAATAAAAGTACATCTGAGCCAAAGAAGAAATCCTGTTTGTATCATTTTACTGTCTGCGCTCTCGTGCCGCGCAGGTTAAAAAAAAGGGTGGCTAATGCCACCCTTTGCAAGGCGTTGATTACGCTTTATCTTTCGTTGCAAGCTTGACCGCAATCGCCAACTCTTCGAGGGCGGCAGGGTTTGCCAAACTTGGTGCATCGGTCATTAGACACGCGGCGGCTGTCGTTTTCGGGAAGGCAATGACATCACGGATGTTTTCCGTACCGCACAGCAGCATCACCAGACGATCCAGACCAAATGCCAGACCTGCGTGTGGTGGCGTACCAAACTTCAGCGCATCGAGCAGGAAACCAAACTTGAGACGTTGCTCTTCTGGCGTGATACCCAGAATGTCAAATACGGCTGATTGCATTTCTGCGTTGTGAATACGGACTGAACCACCACCGACTTCGTAGCCGTTCAATACCATATCGTAAGCGTTTGACAGCGCCTCTTCTGGGTTGGCTTTCAACTGCTCAGGAGAGAGGTTCAGAGGGGATGTGAATGGGTGGTGCATCGCTGCCACGTTACCTTCATCATCGCTTTCGAACATTGGGAAATCCACGACCCACAATGGAGCCCACGCCGATTCATTAGTAATACCCAACTCTTTACCCGCTTTCAGACGCAGTGCGCCCAGCGCTTCAGCAACCACTTTGGCAGAATCGGCACCGAACAGAATGATATCGCCAGTTTGCGCTTGAGTACGCTCGATAATCGCTTGAATGATCTCTTCAGTGAGGAATTTCGCTACAGGCGATTGAATACCTTCCATGCCCGCAGCCAAATCGTTGACTTTCAGCCATGCCAAGCCTTTTGCGCCGTAAATAGCCACAAATGCGGTGTACTCATCAATTTGTTTACGAGTCAGTGCTGCGCCACCTGGGATGCACAGTGCAGCAACGCGGCCTTTTGGATCGTTCGCTGGACCAGAGAACACTTTGAAATCGACGTCTTTCAGCAGATCCGCCACATCCACCAACTCCATTGGGTTACGCAGATCTGGCTTGTCTGAGCCGAAACGACGCATCGCTTCGCTGTAAGGCATGATTGGAAAATCGCCCAGATCCACATTCAGCAGTTCAAGCCACATTTCACGAATCATCTTCTCAGTCACTGCGCGTACTTGTTCTGCGGTCATGAAAGAGGTTTCAATATCGATCTGGGTGAATTCTGGTTGACGGTCAGCGCGCAAATCTTCGTCACGGAAACATTTTACGATTTGGTAATAACGATCAAAGCCAGACATCATCAGTAGCTGTTTAAACAGCTGTGGTGATTGTGGCAGCGCGTAGAAACTGCCTTTGTGTACACGGCTTGGTACTAGGTAGTCACGCGCACCTTCTGGTGTCGCTTTGGTCAACACTGGGGTTTCGATATCAAGGAAACCGTGTGTATCCAAGAAACGGCGTACAAAGCTTGAGGCTTTCGCACGCAGTTTAATGCGGTCACTCATCTCTGGGCGACGCAGATCCAAATAACGGTACTTGAGGCGTTGCTCTTCTGAGTTCTTTTGGTTGAAATCGAGCGGCAGAACATCTGAACGGTTAATGATCTCAAGGCTACGTGCCAACAGTTCTACTTCACCGGTTGCCATCTCTTTATTGACTTGGCTTTCTGGACGCGCACGCACTTCACCGGTCAATTTGATACAGAATTCGCTACGCAGTTGGTTAGCCACGGCGAATACATCCGCCATATCCGGATCCACTACTACCTGAACAATACCTTCACGATCTCGCATATCAATGAAGATCAGACCGCCTAAATCACGACGGCGATTAACCCAGCCGCACAGCTCTACAGTTTGTCCTACCAAGGACTTGTTCAGGTGACCACAATAATGGCTACGCATAGTGAATTTCCCAATCTCAATTAGTCATCAAATTTAACGCTGAAAGGTCGTGGAGTACTCGACAGACTGCCTATTCAGCAAAGTTCCATTTATACGCCGAAAGAGATTTAAGATCGACCTTCCCACGTACAATTTGTTGTCTTTTCTTACCCCTTGCTGCTTTTTAACGCAATAATCCCGTCAACCGGAGATTAAAGGCTAACCAGAAGGGAAAAATAGGCGCTGATTATAGCGCTAAAATCTCGTATTCTTCAAAACTCTCGTGATGATGATTTAAGGAGCTCGAGCAGAGTGACGTCCTCTCTTCCCTTGCGACTCGGTTTAACCCTGTGGTCTCACCCTGCATGGCAGAGTGAGTTTTATGGCAGCGGCACGCAAGCTTCTGAACGCCTTGCGAAATACGCCAGCGTTTTTCACACCGTGGAGGGGAATACCACCTTTTACGCGTCGCCCTCGCCCAGTACTGTGCTCAACTGGCGCGCCGCGACTCATGATGACTTTCGCTTCACCTTTAAGCTGCCCAAAAGCATTACCCACCAGCATTTACTGCGCGACTGTAAAGAAGAGCTGCTGAGTTTTTTGCGTTTAATGCAGCCCTTGCACGACCGAATTGGCATGTGGACGATTCAGCTGCCCGCCGCTTTTGGGCCTGAACATCTGGCGCAATTGAAAAACTTTCGAGACTGGTTTCCAGCCGATTTTCCACTGGGCGTGGAGGTGCGTCATTTGGCCTTTTTTGGCAAAGGCGAAGCGGAAAAAGCGCTCAATCAATGGCTGATTGAGCAAAACATTGATCGCATCATTATGGACAGTCGCCCCGTTTTTTCGGCGCTGCCGAATACCGAAGCGGTAATTGATGCGCAGCAGAAAAAACCGAAAGTGCCGGTGCATGCGATTGCCACCGCCAAGCATCCGATGATCCGTTTTATCGGCCATCCTGAGATTGAGGCCAACCTACCCTTTTTCGGTGCTTGGCTACATAAACTGCCCGAGTGGATTGCCCAAGGTAAGCAGCCTTATCTAATGATTCATACACCGGATAATGATTTCGCGCCTCAGCTGGCGGTGCAACTTTACCAACAATTACAACAGGCTATCGCGCTGCCTGACTTAGCCCCTTTTCCCGTCACACCAGAACAACCACAACTGAGCATGTTTTGAACTCACAATCCGGTACGGCTGATTTACCCTAAAGGCGATGTGTTTAATGACAGACGCTGCGATTTTTCATAAAATACGCGCCTTTTATTGAGCCAGCGCCACAAAAGCTGGCACAAGACGCTGCCATGAGGTCTGCTATGAACCCAAAAGATACTCTCTTTTCCGCACCCATCGATAAAATCGGTGATTTCACCTTTGACGAGCGCGTGGCTGAAGTTTTTCCAGACATGATCCAACGTTCGGTACCGGGTTACAGCAACATCATATCTGCGATTGGCATGCTGGCTGAGCGCTTTGTAAAGCCTCATTCCAAGATTTACGACTTAGGCTGCTCACTGGGTGCGGCAACCCTTTCTATGCGCCGCCATATCAAACAAGAAGGCTGCCAAATCATTGCTGTCGATAACTCAGCGGCCATGGTGGAACGCTGCAAGCTGCACCTCAACGCTTATCGCTCGGACACACCAGTGCAGGTGATCGAAGCGGATATTCGCGATATCGCGATTGAAAATGCCTCCGTCGTAGTGCTCAACTTTACCTTGCAGTTTCTCGCGCCGGATGATCGCTACGCGCTGCTAGAAAAAATCTACGCCGGATTACGCCCGGGTGGCATTTTGATCTTGTCGGAAAAATTTGTGTTTTCGGATCAAGAAGCCCACGAGCTGCTGATCGATTTGCACCACGATTTCAAACGTGCCAACGGATACAGCGAGCTGGAGATCAGCCAAAAACGCAGCGCGATTGAAAATGTGATGCGCCCAGATTCCATCCAGACCCACAAACAGCGTTTTGCCACTCTCGGCTTTTCTAGCTTTGAAGTCTGGTTCCAGTGCTTTAACTTTGGCTCTATGTTCGCCATTAAGTAAATCGCTTATTTTGTTAACTATTTTTGTCATTTATCTTCATGTTAGCGACTCTCTGCGCCACGTATGATCCTGAAGTCATGTGCAGAGAGCATAGTTTAGGTATTTAGCCCCATGTTCAACTTTGCCAACGTTTACCAACAGATCGCTCAACATCCGCAGTTACAGTTGTGGCTCAACACCCTGCCTCAGCAATTGACGGATTGGCAAGCTAAGCAGCACGGAGATCTCGATCGCTGGATGCGTAACCTCAAGAAAATTCCGGTCGGTCAACCGGAGGTGATTGATCTGAAAAATGCGGTAGCGGCACACAATCATCAGCCACTCGCGCAAGGTGAACAGAAGAAATTGGAAGCGGTGCTCAAAACCTTTCACCCTTGGCGTAAAGGTCCTTACCATCTGCACGGCATTCATATTGATACCGAATGGCGATCCGATTGGAAATGGGATCGCTTACTGCCACACATCTCGCCACTGAAAAACCGTTTGGTACTTGATGTGGGTTGTGGCAACGGCTATCACATGTGGCGCATGCTGGGTGAAGGGGCGCAGCAAGTGTTCGGCATTGACCCTTCCGAGCTGTTTCTGATCCAGTTTGAAGCGGTACGTAAACTGCTGGGCGATGACCAACGCGTTCATCTCTTGCCACTCGGTATTGAACAGATGCCGGAGCTCAACGCCTTTGATACTGTGTTCAGCATGGGCGTGCTTTACCACCGTCGCTCACCACTCGATCACCTGCTGCAACTGAAAAATCAGTTGGTTGCTGGCGGTGAATTGATCCTGGAAACCTTAGTCGTAGAAGGGGATGAACATACGGTACTGGTGCCGTTTGATCGCTACGCCCAAATGCGCAACGTCTATTTCTTCCCTTCTGCACTGGCTCTTAAAGTGTGGTTAGAAAAGACAGGGTTTGTCGATGTGCGTATTGTCGATGAAAATATCACTTCACTCGGTGAGCAGCGTACCACAGAGTGGATGACACACAATTCACTGCCCGATTACGTTGACCCACAAGACCCAAGCAAGACCATTGAAGGCTATCCGGCGCCGCGACGTGCCATTCTGATTGCCAAAAAGCCATAATTGACACAGTTTTAACTCGCTTATTCGGGTATCACGTTACCCTTGGTAAAGGATGCGCTAAGCATCCTTTGCTATAACTTATCTATACAATCACTCATTAGAAAATAATAAGGTCGCAAATGTTTAAGCGAATTGCACCCTTTGCCGCATTGAGTTTGCTTTCGGGCTGCGCACTCACCAATGGCGATGAATACCATCAAGCGACGCTCTCCGCGATTCAAAGCTCTGAAGCCAATATGACCCAAAAAATGACGAACTTAGAATCACAAATGGGTCTGCAGAATGATTATATTGAAAGCCTTGAAAAACAAATTACTGAGCTAAAAACTCAAGTTAGCCAAATTAAACTGCCCCCCCCCCCTGCCCCGAAACGAGTCTCCACTGCGAAACCGTCTAATGATCAGAACACCGCTATCAGCAAGCCTCGCCATGATGTGGTGCTGGGCGAAATTGAGAGCGTCACCATTGATGCGATTAAGCAAACCTTTGATGCTCGTATCGATACGGGTGCCGCCACCTCATCACTGAACGCCGTCGATATTGAAGAATTCGAACGCAATGGCAAAAACTGGGTGCGTTTCCACCTCGCTGATGAGAAAAACCCTAAAACAGAGGCTAACTGGATTGAAGCGCCCGTCTTGCGTTATGTGCGTATTCGTCAATCCACCAACGACAATACCGAGCGCCGCGCCGTTGTCGAGCTTTGGGTAAAACTGGGCTCTATTCATGAGAAAGCGCAGTTTACCCTCGCCGACCGTTCGCAAATGACACATCCCGTGCTGCTTGGCCGCGAGTTTATCCGTGATATCGCCCTGGTCGATGTCAGTCGCAAATACATTCAGACCGAACAAAAATAGGCGAGACGATGACTTCGAAAATTCCTTTTTATATTTCTGTCTTTCTGCTCTTTGCTACAGGTATCACATTGAGTGTTTTGCGCCACCAAGATTATGGTGTGCCATGGACCCCCGGCGAAACTCGTCAAGTCTGGGATATTGAAGCGAGGATCGAGTTTGCAGCGCAAGGGAAGGAGGCCAAAGTTTCCCTTGCCGCACCGCTCACGCAAGAAGGCTATACCCTGATCAACGAAACCGCGTCCTCCCCGGGCTACGGCATTTCTTACCTGAATACCGAATCAGGTCGCCGTATTGAGTGGTCGATTCGTCAGGCGAGCGGCCCGCAAACCATCTACTACAAAGCGCAATTTCTGGTCGACCCACAAGCCAAAGCAGTACAAATTCCGCCAACACAACCGATCACAAAACCCGCCTTTGATGGCCCCGAAGAGTCAGCGGCTATCGCCTTGATCGACAGTGCTTCGCAGCGCTCAGCAGATCACGTTACCTTTGCTCGCGAGCTGATTAAAGGACTCAACGATAGCGAGAGCCAAAACGCCTCTTTGCTGCTGAATAAAATGAGTAAAGTCGATGCCACGCAAAAACTGCTCTCTTACGCACTCGTACCCAATAAAGTGGTCGGAGTGATCCAGTTAGAAGATGGTCGCCGCCGTCAGTCGATTCAGCATATGAATGAAGTGTGGAATGGCAGCGCTTGGATCCTGTTTAATCCAGAAACAGGCACCCAACCAACACATCCGAATCTTCTGGTGTGGGATGAATCCAACGTCTCTCTACTCGATGTGGTCGGTGGGCAAAATAGCCAAGTCATGTTCAGTATGATTTCGCAAAAAGTCTCGCCTCAACAAGCCACCGACAGCAAAGTTGAGGCAGACGGTTTACTCAATCTCTCAATCCATAGCTTGCCGCTTGAAGAGCAAGCCATGTTCAAGACCATCATGTTGATCCCGATTGGTGCCTTGATCGTGGTGTTTTTGCGCGTGATTGTCGGACTCAAAACCTCGGGGACTTTCATGCCCGTCTTGATCGCGGTGGCCTTTGTACAAACCCAGCTCACCACGGGTATTGTCGGCTTTCTGCTGATTGTAGGCACTGGCTTAATCATTCGTAGTTACCTCTCCAAGCTCAATCTCTTACTGGTTGCACGGATTTCAGCCGTGATCATCACCGTGATTTTGATTATTTCGGTGTTTACTGTGGTGGCGTTTAAAGTCGGTTTAACCGAAGGCTTAACCATCACTTTCTTCCCGATGATTATTCTGTCGTGGACCATTGAGCGGATGTCCATTCTGTGGGAAGAAGAAGGCGCTAAAGAGGTGCTACTGCAAGGCGGTGGCTCACTGTTTACCGCTATTTTGATCTATCTGGCGATGACCAACACGTATGTACAACACTTAACCTTTAATTTCATTGGGTTACAGTTGGTTGTTCTCGCGGCAATCCTACTGTTGGGAACTTACACCGGTTATCGAATTTCTGAGCTACGTCGCTTCAAGCCTTTGGTGGAGGAGAAGTAATGGGGTTCTCCTTTTCGTTCTCGGATTACACCTCCCCTTTTAAGCTACGCCGCAAAGGTATCATGGGGATGAATAAGCGTAACCACGCTTATATCGGACGTTACAACGATCGTTCCAAGTACCCTTTAGTGGATGACAAGCTCAAAACCAAGCTGATCGCTCAACGGGCTGGGTGTACGGTTCCAAAGCTCATCGGCGTGATCAGCAATCAAGCCGAAGTGAAACACATCCATGAAATGGTCAAAGACTGGCCGGGCTTTGTGATTAAGCCTGCGCGCGGCAGCGGTGGGAAAGGCATTTTAGTCGTCACCTCCCATCAAGCCGGTGTGTATACCAAACCCTCAGGTTCGAACATGAATAAAGAGGATGTGGAACGCCACATCAGCAATGCCCTCGCCGGACTTTTCTCTCTTGGCGGCAAAAACGATGTAGCCGTGGTCGAAAACTTAATTCAGTTTGATGACTGTTTTGAGGGGTTCAGCTATGAAGGCGTACCCGATGTGCGGATTATCGTGTTCAAAGGTTATCCGGTCATGGCGATGATGCGCCTCTCCACTTCCGCTTCGGATGGAAAAGCCAACTTGCACCAAGGTGCGGTCGGCGTGGGAATTGATATTGCCACCGGTAAAGCGGTGCGTGCCGTGCAATTTAATAAACCCGTTACTCATCACCCCGATACAGACAAAGAGCTGGCCACCTTAGTTGTACCCCACTGGGAAAGACTGCTGACATTAGCAGCCAGCGCTTGGGAGATGACTGGATTAGGCTATCTCGGAACCGATATGGTACTGGATAAAGAAGAAGGCCCCATGGTGTTAGAACTCAACGCGCGTCCCGGACTCGCGATTCAGATTGCTAATGGCGCAGGACTCTTGCCTCGTTTGCAGCACATTGAAAGTTTAGGTTCTTCACTGATCTACCCAACACCCGCCGAGCGTGTAGCGTATGCAGTGCGTAAGTTTGGGGTTCACTCACCGATAGCGCAGTAATCCTGATTTTATTTACCGCGCCAACATGACAAAAGGCTTCCGAATGGAAGCCTTTTTCTTGATCTATCAACCACATGCCATTAAGCGTATTGCGCTTCAAACTCTTTCATAAAATCGACCAGCGCTTGCACACCCTCTAGCGGCATCGCGTTATAGATAGAGGCACGCATCCCCCCCACAACACGGTGCCCTTTCAATGACACCAAGCCACGCGCTTCAGCCAGTTCCAAGAAGGTATCGTCCAACTCGGGTTTCGCCAGTTGGAATGGGACGTTCATCAGCGAACGGTTGTCTGGATGGATCTCGTTACGGTAGAAATCGGATGAATCAATATAGCCATAAAGCAGCGCCGCTTTTGCACGGTTCACTTCTTCAATCGCTTTGACGCCACCTTGTGCTTTCAACCATTGGAAAACAAGGCCGGAGAGATACCAAGCAAAGGTAGGCGGGGTATTAAACATCGACTCTTGCTCAGCAAGAATTTTGTAGTTAAGTACTCCCGGTAACAGATCGCTAGCCAAATCCAGCAAATCATCGCGCACGATGGCGATACAGATCCCCGCAGGTCCAATATTCTTCTGCGCGCCAGCGTAAATCACGCCGTATTTCGATACATCAATTTCACGAGATAAAATGGTCGAAGACATATCGGCAACAATCGGTTTGTCTGTGACAGGCAAATCGTTGATTTCAATACCATCAATCGTTTCATTCGGGCAGAAGTGCACATAGGCAGCATTGTTCGCAATGCGCCATTCGCTCGCAGGTAATACGGCAATTTTGCCTTCTTTTTCAATTTTGGCGTCAAAAACATCGACGGTGCAGTATTTCTTCGCTTCTTTCACTGCGCTCATCGCCCAGTAACCGGCATCAATGTAGGTTGCCGTCTCTGCATCCCCGAGCAAGTTAAGTGGTACAGCCGCAAACTGTGCACGCGCTCCGCCTTGGCAAAACAGTACTTTGTAATTATCTGGGATATTCAGAAGATCGCGCAGATCGCGCTCAGCATGCTCGGCCACTTGAATGAATGGCTGACTACGGTGGCTAATTTCCATCACCGAAGTGCCAAGATGATTCCAGTTTACAAACTCCGCTTGTGCTTGCAGCATCACAGCCTTAGGCAAGGCGGCGGGACCCGCACTAAAGTTATAAACCGTATCGGTGTTGTGCTCCATGTGTTCATTGCTCCTGCTAACGAAAAGTGTTGTGATTAATACCACTTTTTACGCCAGATAAAAAGCGAGAAAAGAGGCCTTAACGCCTCTTTCCCCAAGCAACGAACGACCGCGCGAGTTTTTAGCCTTGTGACATCATCAGCGGCATTAACAACATGACGAGTGGCATGGTTTTTCCGTTCGGGAATACCACATTACCCTCTTTGATTTCCGCTTGTAGGGTGTAGCCTTTATCATCTTGAGTCATCATTTCCATCATCATGAGCTGGTCAATCCCTTGTGCAATAAATGGGAAAGCCGTCACCAACTGGTTGGAAATATACGTTTTAGTCTGCCCGGTCAGCGCTGGGATCACCGCCATCGGATCTTGCAGTAGATTTTCCGTCCCTTCAGGCACATTCAGTCGCCAATTCGATGCAAAATCACCACCAGAAATATTGGCCGAGAAGTTATCCACTGAAACGAAGAACCCTTTACTGAACAGTGCTTCCACTTGTGGCAAGATCTGCTCAACATCCTGCTCGGTCATCTCTGGCGCACCTTGATAAAGTTTAGACAGCGCTTTGGTGGCCGTGGTATCCAAGTCCCCCAACGTGAAATCTAAAGCGAACTCTTTAAACTCGCCGCCGCTGTATTTGGCATCGGCAATCTTCATTTTGTGAGCCGTGGTAAAACGAGTCTGTGTGGTATCCAACCCTGAAGTGAAATGGTAAGTAAAACCACCCATATCAAACTCCGTTTGTCCCTCTTGGTTGACACTCAGTTTATCCAGCTTGAAATTCTGTGCGCCTAGCCACAAACCATCACTCTCTTTACCTTGACCGTCACCGGTGATCTGGCTGAGTACCATCTGCGCTTGGTTTTCAAAATCCAAAATGATCTTTGGTACGTTCAGTTGGAACGTCATTTCACCCAATGTCGTTAAAGAACCGCTCATTTGCGCCGGTTCAATGGTCACTGCAACAGGCTCTTCACCTTGGAATACGTAGTTCCACTGTTCCAGCTTCACCGTGTAATCGGTGTTACCGTTTAACTTGGTATTCGAAAGAATCTGCAGTGGAAACTCAGGGAATTGCGGCAATGTTGATACCGCTGACACCCCCATCAGGCCATGAGTCAGTGTACTGTCGACTAAAATTTCGGTCGGAATACCTTCTGCTTCTAACTGCGCCACAATCGTCGGGTCTGTGATTTTGTAACGCGTCTGCATTTGTGATGACAGATAACCGCGCTGATAGTTAACCAGTTCAGCCTTGGTTGATGAGCTTTCAAAATTGTTGAGGCCATCTTTGATCGCAGATTCACCGATTTGGCCCACCGCGAGTGGCCAACACAAACCTAGCGCAACAGCCCCACCCACTGCACCGATCATTTTTATTGATTTCATAGTCGAATATTTCCTTGGGATTGAGTTTCCTTAGTTTAGGTGACGAAACTCGTACAAGATACAAATAATTGTCAACATTTGTGCAAACAACGGGAAAAGTATGAATCAAATCAGAGTATTGAATTGCAACAGTCTTGATTGGAAATTCTCCAACTCTGCTCCCACTTCATCAGCGCCATCCCTGCTAAAGTAACGGCGTGAACCCTTGCCAGAGAAAAGGTTGTGAATCGCTACGCCCTGCTCATTTTAGATAACAATCCGTTCAGTATTGAACAATGGCGTCAAGAACTGTCTGGTTTTGCCAGTAAATTCGACCTATGCAGCGCTGAATCTATTGATGAAGCTCAGCAGTGGCTTGAATTTATTGAACAACGTGAACAGATCGCCGCGTTAGTTATCGCCAGTCATCACGAAGCGCTCAATGGTGCGGATTTTTTGATTCGATTAGATAAAGTGGCGCACACCAAACACGCTCGCAAAGTTCTGGTGAGTGGTGGACAAGATATCCAAGCCATTCTGAGCGCGGTCAACGAAGGTCGCTTAGACTACTGCTTGACTAAACCACTGCAAGATAACGTGCTACGCAAAACGGCTTTACAAGAACTGACCTCCTTTGTACTTGAACACGATAAAGACAATATCTTGAGCTACAGCACGGTGTTGGATCAGCAGCGTCTGTTACGCGCGCACATCGATAATAAAATGCGCAGCTACCGTGAAGGATTCATCACGGATTATCACCGCTTATCCGATAGTGAATTAGCCGAAAAAGTGATTGGTGCGCTGTACCAGTTTTTTGATGAGAAAGACGAGACTCAAGCGTGCCGAACCTATTCCGCGCAGCATTTACTGACCGAAGAGGGCGAGCCTAACCGTTTCTTATGGTTTATCACCGAAGGCGAAGTGGCTTTATATAAGCGAGACGATCTTGGCCAACAGCGTGAAGTGGTACGCCATAAAAAAGGCAATATTATCGGCGGTATGTCATTTGTGACTGGCGAACCCTCTTTTTCGACTGCGATCACCCTAACCCAGACTGAAGTGATAAAACTTGATCGTGACGTGTTCGCCAAAGTCATGCACAACGACACCAGTCTACTGCCTCTGTTTACCAACTTACTTCTGCGCCATTTTAATCGTCGATTGCAACGCAGTATTACCACGAAACTTGAACTGCAAAAAACGTTGGAGTCTTTAGAGTCTGCCCATCAACAATTGATGGAGCGTGAAAAAATGGCGATGTTAGGACAACTGGTGGCAGGCGTTGCCCACGAGTTGAATAATCCGGTCGCTGCCATTTTGCGCGGTACTGAAACCTTATCCAGCCATATTGGACATTTGATTGAGGGTGAAGAGCGAGCGCCAACCGAGCAATTAGGTGCGCAACTATTGCAAAAAGCCATGCAGGCTAAGCCGATCTCCACTTCCGAAGAGCGTCACAAAGCCAAACAGTTAGAAGAGCTTATCCATCACCGTTTAATCGCCAAGAAAATGGTCAAATTAGGCTTGGATGACGATGAGGCCATGATCCAACTCGCCAAAAGCCGACCGGAAATAGCGCAAAAACAACTTGAACAGCTGGAAAGCTATCACCTCACCGGCAGTACTCTGCGTTCAATCCAAGTCTGTGCACAGCGGATTGCTGACATGGTGAAAAGCCTTAAAGGCTATGCACGTCCTGACGATGAAACTTATCGACTCTCCGATATTCATGAAGGGATAGAAGATACCTTGGTCATTTTTGAAAATCGCCTAAAACGGCATAGTGTCGAAAAAGAGTACGCACAATTACCATTAATCTATTGTTTGCCAATTGCGCTACAGCAAGTGTGGACTAATCTCATCTCAAATGCGATTGACGCTTTTCCTGAACATGGCGTATTGCGTATTGAAACCGAGCAGCAACGTCGTCAAGATATCGACTACGCCGTGATTCGCTTCACCGACAATGGTTGTGGCATTCCACAAGCGTTACAGCAGAAGATTTTTGCCCTCAACTACACTACCAAACGAGAAGGTAACTTTGGTCTTGGGATTGGCCTATCTGTCTGTCAACAGATCATTATGCAACATCAAGGTTGGATTGATGTCGACTCCCAACCTAACCACTACACCACCATGACGGTGTGGCTGCCTTTAATGGTATCCGCACCCACCTTGGCAAGGAGCAAGCCATGAACAAATTTTTGATTTTATGTGTGGATGACGAACGAGAAGTGCTCGACAGTGTGGTGCAAGATCTCGACTGTTTTGAAGAGCATTTCATTATTGAAGCGGCCGAATCGGTTGCGGAAGCGAAATCCGTGATTGAGGATTATCGCCAAGAAGCGATCCCCCTCGCCCTGATCCTGTGTGATCACATCATGCCGGAGCAGACTGGCATTCAATTTCTTATTGAGCTCAACCAAGAAGCCGATACCACCCGCACACGCAAGATGTTACTCACAGGCCAAGCGGGGCTGGAAGATACCGTACAAGCCGTTAACCATGCCAGTTTACACTTTTACATCGCTAAGCCTTGGCATGGAGAACAACTGCGCCAAGCCGTAAAAGAGCAATTGACTCATTACGTGATTGAGAACGAAGAGGACTTAATGCCTTGGATTCAAATTCTCGATGCAGAAAAAATTCTAAATGCGATCGCCGCTAAAAGAATGAGCTTTGGCGAATAGGGAATTTGGCACTCTAATTGCTTAAATTTCATATGAACGACAAAACTCTGACATTTTTTGATAGTAGCTTGATACATCAATGCTTTATGATGTCAAACCATGAACCCGGAGTCGATTTTAAGGCTTCAGTCACTGCAACTTTCAGGTAGTGGCCTTGGAATTAATCAGAAGATAAAGGTTTATCTTAATTATGCGTAAAACAATCGTTGCAACTGCACTACTTCTCGTCGCTGGCTCGGCACTGGCTGAAGGTGAGCGTGATAGCCGTACCGTAATGAGCAACTTTAGCTATGACTATGTAGAAGCGCGCATCGGCGCCAGCCCTATGACTTTTGGTGCTGCGATGAGCCGCTCTGTTCACCCTAATGCTCATGTGATTGGTCGAATCGACTCAGAATTTGAAAGTGACTACGATGTCGCGGCCGGATTTGGATTCCACGCGCCGGTCAATAACTGGGCAGATCTTACCGGTGAAATGCTGTTTCGTTTAGTCGATGATCGCAAACGCTCTAGCGCCGATACCGGCATGGAACTGAACATTGGTATTCGTCAGTGGTTAGGGCCTCAGCTTGAGGTGGGCGGTAAAGCAGGTTACGTCTCTATCGACAACAATGATGATTGGCTAGGCTCAGTATACGCACGCTTCCACGCAACCGAGCTGTTCTCTCTCGGTGCAGAAGCTCGCATAAACGACTTTTACGACGATCAGTTGATGTTCACAGCTCGCTTTAACTTCTGATCCGTTAGGGTTCGTCGCGATACAGTAAAAAAGCCATAAGCCAGAAATCTGGCTTATGGCTTTTTTATGATTGAGAACGTGGCTAACGCTTTAACTTAACGCTGCTGACAACTTTCTAACAGTTGGCGCTTACGCGGCTCTTGCAGCAGTTTCCAGTGAATGCCTTCAATCGCACCCGCAAACTTCCACAGTAGTTTTACATCGACATCACTTCCATAAGCTTGACGCACCTTATTAAACACTTCTGGCGCACCGAGGCTCATAAAAGTTTCCACATCGTCAATGCCCGCTTTTTTTACCATACGCTCCAAAGTCAGTTGCATATTGGGTAAATCCCGTAGACGACGACTGGCTGCTGAGCGTTGAAATTCCCGCTGATTCACAGAAAACTGAATCGAGCGTTCAATAATCGAGTCTAGCTCAGGGTGATGTTGCTCATACAGTTCAGTGATGTCGTAATAGTTTACGGTTGCCGTTGTCTGTTTTTTAACATGGCGATATTTCTCGCACCCTAAGGCCAAGAGCTCAGGGTCGAGCTCTTCTCCACCACGCACAAAAATGCGGTCTTCACTGACCAACACATACATAGCGTCGTGTTGAAACAAGCCAATACCACCAAACATCGAGCGTTTTTGGTAGGCGCCAAACTTAGTTACGTAGTCGAAAAACTGTTGCTCATTCATATCCATTGATCCTTTAATCACGTTCCCCGATTAAGGAAGATCACCAGATAGCAGCAATAAAGCGAAAATAATGAAATTGTTTAGCAAGTCTATTCAATCGTTCGTATGAGCTTGCTTGTTTTATGAAGCTAATGATAGTTTACGAAGAGAAATAAGTCTGGACTTATCTCACATCGATGCAATACTTTTGCGCCAGATTATGAGACCAGTATCACAGCGTCAATTTTTTGTTGCTCCTCTATACTTAAACCTCATCTATTAAATCGCTCAATAGTTCAACGAAAAAACCAGCGTAATCGGTAAAATGCATGGAACCGTTTGCTTATTTAGTTTAGCGATAGTTAAAATGCTACCAACTTTGCTTGATCGTGTATTTTATGAGTCACCTATCTTTTTACTGGTTACCCGAAACCAAACATAAACTCATCCAAGGATTGGAAAGTGAATTTGCGCAATTGGTCGAGCTTTCTATCAGTACCGGGAAAATTTCGCTTCCCCCAATTCCAGATGTCGTTTTAAAAATTCAGCGCCTGTGCTTAGCGGAATCGACATCCATATCCGATGTCGCGGACTGCTTAATTGAAGATCCTGGGCTCTCTGCGATTGTGATTCGCGTGGCGAACTCAGTTGTGTTTAATCGTCGAAACATTACGTGCACCGATATTGTCACGGCCGTTTCACGTCTTGGCATTTTGCGCGTTCGTGATATTGTGACGGCGCAAGCTATTGAACAGTTGAAGTACTCCGTCAACCTCAGTAAAGAGTGCAATCGCATCTTACTTAAAAGTGCGACCATTTCTCGCGAAATGGGGGCCACCATGTTACTGGTGACCCAGACATTTAAGTGTGTGGATGCGAAGAAATACCAGTACCTTGAGCTAGAAAAGGCACTACTAGTCGGTTTGTTGGCGGATATCGGTATCTTCTGTCTGGTCAATGAGTACCATTTATATCTACAAAATGGTAATTATCTGGATCCCACTATTGCACTGAAGATTTTCCAATCTCAGTGCTCACCAATCAGTCAATTGGTGTTACGTCACTGGGGATTTGATCATGACTTTTTGGAAGTCGCTTGCAACACTGAGCTGGTAACCGAGCGACAAGAAGTCACTTACCTCGATATTGCTCGTATTGCTCATCACTTACTGATGTTCAGAAAGAAAGATGATGCGATTGACGATCACAATGTCGAGATCAACTCTGAAGGCGCTGAAGTGCTCTACCAGCTCAGCAACTTAAGTGAAATGGAATTTAACAACAAGCTAAGTGATGTGATCAGTGCCAGTGGCATCTGAAGTACCACTGTGAGGATGTTATGCTGTCAGGGATGATCTTTGTTTTTGCACCACTCGTGGTGGGTTACCTATTCATTATTCGTAACCCATCTCATCTCCATCGTTTGAGTCGAGCAACCTCGCATCTCGTTTACGTCATCTTATTTTTGATGGGTCTCAGTCTCGCGGGCTTAGATAACCTACAAAGTAACTTACAAACCATTGTCAAATACACGGCCGTTTTTTTCGTGGTGCTAGGGACATGCAACCTCTTAGTCTTACCTTTAGTTGATCGCTATCTGCCACTTAGTACCGATATCACTCATAAAAAAGTCCCGCTCTCAAGCATGATGTTGGAGTCTGCGAAGCTTATTTTGGTGGTCGGTGCAGGCCTGGTGGCGGGTGTGTTACTGAATCAAGACTTACATTGGGTCGAATCCGCGAGCGGCTGGATCCTCTTCCTTTTGCTGTTTTTTATTGGTATTCAACTGCGCAACAGTGGTTTATCGCTCAAACAGATCTTGCTAAATAAGCACGGAATGGTTATTGCGGCAGTGATCATCCTAACCAGTTGGCTAGGTGGCGTGATTGCTGCGTGGCTACTCGACATGCCAATTTACCAAGCACTGGCGATGGCCTCAGGTTTTGGCTGGTACTCATTAGCCGGTATCTTAGTCGGCGATGCTTTTGGGCCGGTACTCGGCGGAGCCTCTTTTATGATTGAGCTACTGCGCGAGCTAGTCGCGCTGGTGTTAATTCCCATGCTGATCCGGCGCAAACCCTGTACCGCGATTGGTTATGCAGGAGCGACAGCCATGGATTTTACCCTGCCCGTCATTCAAACCACTGGCGGTGTAAAATGTGTTCCGGTGGCGATTGTTAGCGGCTTTATTCTGAGTCTATTGGTGCCGGTTTTGATCCTGTTCTTTGTTTCTCTTGCAAGCTAGATCGCAGGATTTCCCTCTGAGCTCGTTTACAATGTTTCGCCTTGAGATTTACAATTTAGTAAACAATATTTTAACCTAACGCCCCTAAATGATTGGGTAGAACAATTCTCTTCGGGTTAGGGGTTAAGGTTTATCTCAATGAAGTCCCATCAAGAACGACTAAAAATAACAATTCAAAAGGAAAGATTATGAAACGCCTGAGCACTGTTTTACTGATGTCGGTCGTCTCCGCTTCAGCCTATGCGGATAACACCTGCTTCAGCCAAAAATACGATGCCTACATCGATGCTTCATTGAACTGGTATGCCGATCTCACCAAACTGACCAGTGAACGTAACCCAGATTTAGCCGAAGTGAGTCAATGGTTTTTAGAAGGAAGGCAGCACCACTTTGCCTTGAATCGCGCGGCTGTTCATTACTACTTACAACATGACCCAAGTAAAGTCGCAACCACCCAACATGTTGAATCATGGTTAAAACTAGAACAGCCAGAAATCAAACAATTGGCGACACGCAGCGATGAGCTTGGCAAGTTAGCCAGCGTAACCTTTGCCGACCGACAAGCCACACCTCACCCGAAAAATTATGAACTGCGCTCCGCGTTGGCAGACCTGCTCAGTCACCCTAAGCAGATCGAATCGGCGCTGAATCGCTATAATCAGGCGATTGAAAAAGTCGAAGCGATGAAGTGCCAATAATCACACACCAATGCAATCAAGGCTTTCCGAATTAAGACGGGACATTGTTCCCGTTTTGAATTAGATTGTCCCGCTTGAAGCCCATCAATCAGAATAATAACGACGCTGTATGGTATCAGAACACAAATCCGCGCAAGTCAACTTCGATTCTCTGCTCAAGATCTTCACCGTACCGGAAGGTCCAGACTCAACATTAACTAAAATCGATGAAGAGCTTTCTCGCAATTTAAACCACTTCTTGCGCAAACACATTGTGGCAGAAGAAAAGCCGCTCAAAGAGATTGAGAAAGATTTTTCCAACGCGCACATTCCCGAACAGCCTCAATTCGTTTCCGATCATACCCAATATTTACTGGATACTCTGGTGTCACACTCAGTGCACACCGCATCGCCCAGTTTTATTGGCCACATGACATCGGCACTGCCCTACTTCCTGATGCCGCTGTCAAAAATTATGATCGCTCTCAACCAGAATCTGGTCAAAATTGAAACCTCGAAGGCATTCACGCCGCTAGAGCGTCAAGTGCTAGGCATGATCCATCGCTTGATTTATGGCGAGACGGATCACTTCTATCAACAGTGGATGCACAGTGCTGAGCACTCACTCGGCGCTTTCTGCTCAGGCGGAACCATAGCCAACATTACGGCACTTTGGGTTGCTCGTAATAATGCGCTTAAAGCAGAAGGCGATTTCCCCGGCGTTGAAAAAGCTGGGCTCTTCAAAGCCATGCGCCACTACGGTCATGAAGGTTTAGCCATTTTGGTTTCCGAACGAGGCCACTACTCGTTGAAAAAAGCGGCCGATGTGCTGGGTATAGGCCAAGAAGGCTTGGTCGCGGTCAAAACCGATGCGCATAACCGTATCTGCCCACACGATCTAGAGCAGAAAATCACCGAGTTAAAAGCCAATAAGATCAAAGTGTTTGCCGTTGTCGGAGTCGCCGGCACCACAGAAACCGGCAATATTGACCCACTGCGCACCATTGCTCAGATTTGTCAGCGTGAACAGATCCACTTCCATATCGATGCGGCTTGGGGCGGCGCGACGTTAATGTCAAACCGTTATCGAGGACTGCTTGATGGTGTCGAGTTGGCCGATTCAGTGACCATTGATGCTCATAAGCAGCTCTACATCCCTATGGGTGCGGGTATGGTCTTGTTTAAAGACCCGAATGCGATGCGCTCAATTGAGCATCATGCCCAGTACATTTTGCGTCAAGGCTCTAAAGATTTGGGTAGCCATACCCTAGAAGGATCACGCTCAGGCATGGCGATGTTGGTTTACGCCAGCATGCACATCATTAGCCGCCCAGGCTATCAGCTACTTATCGATCAAAGTATTGAAAAAGCGCGATATTTTGCCGACCTGATTGATGCGCAAACTGACTTTGAGTTGGTTTCGCAACCGGAACTCTGCTTGTTGACTTATCGCTATCTACCCGAGCATGTCCGCATGGCGCTAGAAAAATCGCAAGGGGTACAGCGTGCGCAGTTGAATGAGCTACTGAACGAACTCACTAAGTTTATTCAGAAGAAACAAAGGGAAACGGGTAAATCCTTTGTGTCACGTACCCAACTCAATCCACACCAATGGGATAAATTGGCAACCATAGTCTTCCGAGTGGTATTGGCCAACCCGCTGACGACCAAAGAAATTTTGCATAACGTGCTGGATGAACAACGAGAAATCGCGCAACAAGCGCCAAAGTTGATGCGTCAAATCGAACATCTAACCCAATGCATTCTGAACCAATAATCCTTCGCTAAGAGTTACAGCAAACAGAAATAAAATTTCAGTTTGCTGTAACTCTTGCGTCAATCATGGGCTAGAAGCACCAGATATGGGCAACACCACACCTCAAAAGTGTAGTTTTTATAAAATTTAATTGAGGCTTGTCATATTCTCACGGTCTTTCTGAGAGTTTCGTTTCTGGATCCATCACGCTTAGGTTTATACTCGGTTTATTGGCGTTGGTGGGTTTAGCATTTGGAAGCCATTGATTTCTCCCCTATTGTTTCCAAAGCCCAGACCAACGAGTTGTTCTCTAGCCTGCGTGAACACTATGAATACATTAGAAAAAATTCAAAAAAACCTGGAAAACTTTAGCAAGTCTGAGCGTAAGGTTGCCGAAGTGATTATGGCATCACCACAAACCGCTATTCATTCCAGCATTGCTACACTGGCGAAAATGGCGGACGTGAGTGAACCTACGGTGAACCGTTTCTGTCGCCGCCTTGATACCAAAGGTTTTCCGGACTTTAAACTGCATTTAGCTCAAAGCCTTGCAAACGGCACGCCTTACGTTAACCGTAACGTAGAAGAGGATGATGGCCCAGATGCTTACACCCACAAGATTTTCGAATCGACTATGGCGTGTCTGGATGTGGCGAAAAACAGTTTGGATCCCGTGCAAATCAACCGTGCTGTTGACCTGCTCACTCAAGCAAAACGTATTTCGTTTTTTGGCTTAGGCGCGTCCTCTGCGGTCGCACGCGATGCACAGAATAAATTTATCCGCTTCAATATTCCGATCAGCTGCTTTGAAGATATTGTGATGCAGCGAATGAGCTGTATCAACTGCACCGATAATGATGTGATTGTGCTGATTTCTCATACTGGCCGTACCAAAAGTCAGGTTGAAATCGCCAATCTTGCTCGTGAAAACGGAGCAACGGTGATCGCGATTACCGCTAAAGATTCACCACTGGACAAAGCCAGTTCATTATCGATCTGCTTAGATGTGCCTGAAGACACAGACGTGTATATGCCAATGGCAAGTCGCGTAGTGCAAATGACCGTGATCGATGTATTGGCAACCGGCTTTACATTGCGCCGAGGTTCAGGCTTTAGAGAAAATCTCAAGCGCGTGAAAGAAGTGCTGAAAGATTCTCGCTACGACAAACTGCCGCCTTACTAGGCCACACACAAAGACAGAATAACGGAGCCCAGTGGCTCCGTTTTCATTTTGAGTCAGAATAATGATGGTTTCCAATAAGGAGGAATAGGCTCAATGTTGCCCGCTCAAGCGGCTTCCTTCCTCTTTTAGCAAATGGCGAATCTCCACCTCACCTTGTGATGCTCGAGGCTCTATCGCCGCAAGTGGTTGACAAGAGCAGACTTGATGCAGAATGTGAGTCAAGCGCTCCATGGTCAAAGGGATCGGGTTACCTTTAATCGCTGTTGATTTCAGTGCATCTGCGGCCACGCGTTCAAAAGAGGTCGCGCAGACACCAAAATCGGTCAAATTAGGAATCGATAATTTTTCTAGCATCATATTGACCCATAAGATGCCATCTTCCACACCGGCATTTTTACGGCCAGTCAGAATGCGCGAAACGATCTTATAGCGCTGTAGAATATCACTGCGCCCAGCCTCTTTAGCCACATCAATATTTTCTCGCATCACAATCGGCGCAAGTCGCGCGGTAATCACACTGTGTGGCGCATCCAATTTGCCGCCCAGTGCAGAAGCCAGTCCATGGGCGGCCCCTAATTTGGCATTGGTTGTCGCCATTCCCCCCAGCATGGCAGCGAAGGAGAGATCACTGCGTGCTTTTTTATCATCGCGCAAGCAGCCCGCGATCATCGCTCGGCTTAAACGCCGTAACCCTTCCTCACAAATCATATCGGTTAGAGGATTGGGCTCTCCACACACGTAAGCTTCCATAAGATGGGTAAACGCATCCATGGCTCCTCGACCAGACGTCACAGGATCTGTACCGTAAGTCAAAGTGGGATCAATGATCGCAACGTCCGCTAACATCTCAGGACTGCGCAAGCTAATTTTGACTCTGTCCTGCGCCGATTTCAGCACCGCATTACGCGTCACTTCAGAACCCGAGCTAGCAGTAGTCGGAATCGCGATAAATGGCAGTGGTTTGGCTTTGAGTGGCACACTGCGCCCAACCACCTCAACATAGTCATACACGTTGCCTTGATTGGGGATAATCGCCGCGACCGCTTTCCCCATATCCAACACACTACCGCCGCCTATCGCAATCACCATGTCAGGTTTAAAGCGACGACCAAGCATCGCGGCTTCTTCAACCATAGTGATGTTGGGCTCGCCAGAAACTACAACATGTTGGTAGCGCATGTTCTGCTGTTGTAGATAGGCCGTTAGAGGAGCATAGCGCTCAGCGTTTTTCCCCGAGACCAGTAGCACGCTGTATCCGTACTGGCTGATTATCGAAAGGGAGCTCTCTAGCGACCCCTCACCAAAGATGATCCGTGTCGCGGTCATAAACTGGAACATGCTCCCTCCAAGGCCTTTCACACATCAGATAGTGCTAAGCTTGCATCCAAATGGGGGAAATTTGTTTGACCCAGTGCAACTTGCCGAAATTAACCACAAAAAATCTGCTAGTTCTTGCACAACCTCACATAGAAATTGAGGATTTTCAATCTCTTCCATGATAACTGCGAGCCAAGAAGAGTGGTGAAAAAAAGCGAAGCATAGAGTAAAACCATTGTTTTTATCTATTAAATCAAGAGGAAAAATCACGCTTTATTTCCCCCTTTGAATCGGGCATAGTACCCGCAAACAAAATGAAGGAGAAAGATATGTTTGTGGTCATTTTTGGTCGTCCTGGCTGTCCTTACTGTGTTCGTGCCAAAGAGCATGCTGAAACATTGAAAGCAAAGCGTGATGATTTTAACTATCGCTATGTTGATATCCACGCCGAAGGCATCACTAAAGCCGATCTAGAAAAAACCATCGGCAAGCCAGTCGAAACCGTTCCACAGATTTTCATCGATGAACAACACATCGGCGGCTGCACAGACTTCGAAGCGTACGCAAAAGAGAATCTAGGTCTATTTGACTAATAAAATGATAAATCGAAAAAGCCTGTGAATATCGCAGGCTTTTTTGTTCGTACGAGATTCTGCAGACTTAGGATTTTTTAGCTATTTCGCTCCAAATAATGCGCATCCGCGCAAAAATTCACTTATCTTTTTGCAATATTCGGATACAATTCCCAAAATTTTATTATTTCCCCTCTTGTCACGCGTGAATTGAGTTAAATCGTGAACATCGACGTCGTTTTGTTGCTAGAGCAAAATCCAATTTTGCTGATATTTGTTGTCCTCGCCATCGGTCTCTCTTTCGGGAAAATTCGCTTTGGCAGCTTCCAATTGGGTAATTCGATTGGAGTGCTCATCACCTCTCTGATCATGGGGCATCTTGGTTTTTCCTTTACACCGGAAGCATTAACCATCGGCTTTATGCTCTTTATTTATTGTGTCGGCATTGAAGCGGGTCCTAACTTCTTTGGTATTTTCTTCCGCGATGGTAAACACTACTTAATTCTAAGCTTAGTGGTCTTGATCACTGCGACTTGGATTGCCTACTTTGGTGGTTACTATCTTAATCTGGATTATGGCTTAGCCGCCGGGATGATGGCGGGCGCATTAACCTCAACACCCGTACTGGTTGGTGCTCAGGATGCGCTCAATTCTGGGCTTGCCGCGGTACCAAGACATATGGATTTATCACTGATTTTAGATAATGTCTCGGTCGGTTATGCGATGGCCTACTTGATCGGCCTTATCAGCATGATCATGTTTGCTAAATTACTCCCTAAGTTGCAAAAGCAAAACCTGTCCGATTCGGCTCAACAAATCGCGCAAGAACGAGGGTTAGGCAGTCAGCGTAAAGTCTATCTGCCGATCATCCGTGCCTATCGAGTCGGACCTGAACTGATTAACTGGATCGACGGTCGTAATCTGCGCGAGCTGGGTATCTACCGTCAAACAGGCTGTTATATTGAGCGTATCCGCCGACATGGCATTTTGGCCCATCCTGATGGTGATGCCATTTTGCAAGAAGGGGATGAAATTGCTCTCGTAGGTTTCCCAGATAGTCACGCTCGTCTTGACCCGAGCTTTCGCAATGGCAAAGAAGTGTTTGACCGTAACTTACTCGACCTACGAATTTCAGAAGAAGAGATCGTGGTAAAAAGTGACAGCATTGCGGGAAAACGTCTCTCCGATCTTAATCTTTCGGAATACGGCTGCTTCCTTAACCGAGTCGTTCGTGCGCAAATCGAAATGCCGATGGATCTGGATATCGTGCTCGCCAAAGGCGATGTCCTGCAAGTCAGCGGCGAGAAAAGCAAAGTAAAGGGGCTGGCAGATAAAATCGGTTTTATCTCTGTACACAGCCAAATGGCTGATCTGCTTGCTTTCTGTAGCTTTTTTATTCTTGGCATTCTGTTTGGTTTGGTCACCATGACCTTTGGCCAAGTGTCGTTTAGCTTAGGTAATGCGGTGGGGTTACTGCTCTCTGGTATCACTTTGGGCTTTTTGCGAGCCAACCACCCGACTTTCGGTTATGTTCCGCAAGGCGCACTCAATATGGTCAAAGACCTTGGTCTAGCCATCTTCATGGTCGGTATTGGGCTCAATGCAGGTAGCAAAATGTTCCAGCATCTCTCCGAAGTAGGTGTGCAAGTGATCGGTTTAGCCTTTTTAGTGAGCGTTGTACCTGTCGTGTTCGCTTACTTGGTTGGCGCCTACATTCTAAAGATGAACCGCGCTCTATTGTTTGGTGCGATTATTGGCGCGCGCACCTGTGCTCCGGCGATGGATGTGGTTAATGAATACGCTAAGTCTACCATTCCAGCACTGGGTTATGCGGGCACCTACGCGATTGCCAATATCTTAATGACCTTAACGGGTACCATCTTTATCTTGCTCAGTTAAATTGGAGTTATCCAATACTGTGGATCAAAAAAGGCACCTTGCGGTGCCTTTTGCGTATTGTGAGATGTCTAGTGGACCACCTCTTCGCGAGTACCGAAATACTCGAAAGCCAGTCTGTCATCACTCAGCGTCACTTTCACTGTGCCACCATCGACTAACGAGCCAAACAACAGCTCATTGGCGAGTGGTTTCTTCAGTTGTTCTTGGATCACACGTCCCATCGGACGAGCGCCCATCTCACGGTCATAACCTTTCACTGCTAACCAGTGGCGGGCATCTTCCGAGACTTCCAGAGAAACGCCACGCGCATCCAACTGAGCTTGCAGTTCCACGATAAATTTATCGACCACTTGATGAATCACACGCTCATCTAAGCTATTGAACCAGATAATGTGATCAAGACGGTTACGGAATTCGGGAGTGAACACCTTTTTAATTTCCGACATCGCATCATGACTATTATCTTGCTGGATCAAACCAATCGATTTTTTCACCGTTTCGGCCACACCCGCGTTGGTGGTCATCACAAGAATCACGTTACGGAAATCGGCTTTACGGCCGTTGTTATCCGTCAGCGTACCGTTATCCATCACTTGTAGGAGCAAGTTAAAAATATCGGGGTGCGCTTTTTCAATTTCGTCCAACAAAACAACCGAGTGCGGGTGCTTAATCACAGCGTCCGTCAATAACCCACCTTGGTCATAACCCACATAACCTGGAGGTGCACCAATCAAACGGCTTACCGAATGGCGCTCACCGTATTCAGACATATCAAAACGTAGCAGTTCGATACCGAGCAGCTTAGAAAGCTGCAGAGTCACTTCTGTTTTACCAACCCCAGTTGGACCTGCAAACAGGAAAGAACCGACTGGCTTATGTTCTGCGCCTAATCCAGCACGGGTCAGCTTGATCGCCTCTGTCAGCACATCAATCGCCGCATCTTGTCCAAACACCAACATTTTCATCTTCTGATCCAGATTCTTCAGGATGTCTTTATCAGAAGAGGAGACGGATTTTTCTGGGATCCGCGCCATTTTGGCGACCATGGATTCAATTTCCGCCACACCGACCGTTTTCTTACGACGGCTTGCTGGCATCAAACGTGCCCGCGCACCCGCTTCATCAATCACATCAATCGCTTTATCAGGCAGATGACGCTCATTAATGTATTTGGCTGAAAGTTCAACCGCAGCACGCAGCGCTTTATTGGTATAGCGCACATCATGGTGAGCTTCGTATTTGGTTTTCAATCCCATCAAAATCTTGGTGGTATCGTCCAATGAAGGCTCAACAATATCAATCTTTTGGAAGCGGCGAGATAGCGCACGCTCTTTCTCAAAAATGTTGCTGTACTCTTGATAGGTGGTTGAGCCGATACAACGCAGTTTACCGCTACTGAGCAGAGGCTTAATTAGGTTCGCCGCATCGACTTGACCGCCAGAAGCGGCACCCGCACCGATGATGGTGTGAATTTCATCGATAAACAGGATGGCGTCTTTCTCTTTCTCAAGCTGTTTCAAAATCGATTTGAAACGTTTTTCGAAATCACCACGATATTTGGTGCCCGCTAACAGCGAACCAATATCCAGTGAATAAATCACACTGCGCTGAATCACTTCCGGCACATTGCCTTCAACAATTCGCCATGCCAAGCCCTCCGCAATCGCAGTTTTGCCGACACCCGCTTCTCCCACCAGCAGTGGGTTGTTTTTACGACGGCGACACAGAACTTGAATCGTACGTTCCAACTCTTTGTCACGGCCAATCAGTGGATCGATCTGGCCTTGTTTTGCTAACTGATTAAGGTTGGTCGCAAAACTTTCCAAACGCTCGTCAGCACTCACCTCTTCAGAAGTATCACTGCTGCCAAACGAATCGGAAGAAGAGTCTTCACTATGGTTAGACGCTTTGGTAATGCCGTGCGAAATAAAGTTAACAATGTCCAAGCGGCTGATGTCATTTTTCTTCAGCAGATAGGCCGCGTGCGACTCTTGCTCACTGAAAATCGCCACCAGCACGTTGGCTCCCGTCACTTCGCTTCGACCGGAAGATTGCACGTGGAACACCGCGCGTTGCAGTACGCGTTGGAAACTCAACGTCGGTTGTGTCTCGCGAGTTTCGTCATTTTTGGGGATAAGAGGCGTGGTCTGGTCGATAAAAGTATCCAGCTCACGGCGTAATACATCAATGTCGGCTTGACAGGCTAACAGGGCTTCCCGCGCTGCATCGTTTTCCAACAATGCAAGTAGGAGGTGCTCGACGGTCATAAATTCATGTCTTTTGTCTCGTGCCCGAGCGAACGCGCCGTTTAGACTCGACTCTAATTCTTTGTTAAGCATAAGGCCTCCTTAAGGAACAACCACATTGCCCGGCAAGTTTAAGCTTGCTCCATCGTGCACAAAAGTGGGTGCTCATTTTCCCTTGAGTACATCGTTACTTGAGCGACTTTCGTCTCTGCAACTTCTGCAGTAAACGTGCCACATATTGCTTTTCCTTCGTAATGCACTTTGAGCATCACTTGCGTCGCTCTCTCTATATCCATAGAGAAAAAGCGCTCAAGAATCTCAATTACAAAGTCCATCGGTGTGTAATCATCGTTGTTTAACACCACGTGATACATAGATGGTGGCTTAACCGCCGTCTTTTCTTTCTCCAGCAAATCAAAGTCTGGAGAGATCCATTCAAAGTTTTTACTCATGACACTTCAATATTTGAGGGCTTCTTACAGAGAATTCAACTATAAAGTGCTGTAAAACTAGCCGTTTAAACTCACTGACGGCATCCGCACTTTAATGAATTTCGCCTCTTACTTAGAGACTAATGCAGCAATTGTAACGCTGCAAATAAAACATTGCGAATGACGATCACGAATAGCGCGATTGCTTACTTTACCGACACCAATATGCAAGCTTGTTAATGATTTGCTTCGCGATTTGCAAATGACAAATTTATATAATTGCAATTGCAAAATTGAGTTTGCATATCAAACTGTGTGCTTTTATACGTTCGTCCTATTGACTGCGTTCAATCATCGTCTAAATTGGTCAATTAGTGACTAACGTTAAGCATAGGCTGAATCGCTATTCACTTTTGAGAAGTCAGGAAGTCCTAGGGACAAATTGACGTTTCTCTTAAAACATCAGTTATAAAATGCATGAGGGATGTATAGCATGGCTACAGGTACAGTGAAATGGTTTAATAATGCCAAAGGCTTCGGTTTTATTTGCCCGGAAGGTGAAGACGGAGATATTTTCGCTCATTACTCAACCATTCAGATGGACGGATACCGTACACTCAAAGCCGGTCAACAGGTTTCTTATCAGGTGGAGCAAGGTCCTAAGGGATACCACGCGAGCTGTGTTGTGCCAATCGAGGGACAATCAGCAAAATAGTGGATTGATTGCCACACTAGCGTGCTTTGGCAATTTGCAAAGCACAAAAATAGAAACCCGCCCAATTGGGCGGGTTTTGTTTTGGTGTCTAAACTAGATTAACGGTCAATGATCGCGTTGAAGGTCGAGCTAGGACGCATAAGCGGAGCCACCTTCGCAAACTCAGGTGCGTAATAGCCACCCAAATCGCCAGGCTTGCCTTGCGCGCCATTCAGTTCTGCGACAATTTGCGCTTCTTTCTCTTCAAGCGCTTTTGCAATCGGAGCAAACTCAGCTGCGAGATCTGCATCTGCCGTTTGTTCAGCCAGTGCTTGCGCCCAGTAAGTCGCCAAATAGAAATGGCTACCACGGTTGTCAATTTCACCGACACGGCGTGAAGGCGATTTGTTCATATCGAGGAACTTACCCGTCGCTTTATCAAGCGCATCCGCCAACACTTGTGCTTTGCGATTGCCAGTGACCACACTCAAGTGCTCCAGAGATGCGGCTAGCGCTAAAAACTCACCCAGTGAATCCCAACGTAAGTGGTTCTCTTTTTGTACTTGTTGTACGTGCTTCGGTGCCGAGCCGCCCGCGCCCGTTTCAAACAAACCACCACCGTTCATCAACGGAACGATAGAGAGCATTTTCGCCGAAGTACCCAGTTCAAGGATTGGGAATAAGTCAGTCAAGTAATCACGTAGCACGTTACCTGTTACAGAAATGGTGTCTTGTCCCGCCTTCATACGCACAAGTGAATATTGCGTGGCTTCAATCGGTGACAGGATCTTGATTTCTAAACCAGAGGTATCGTGATTAGGTAGGTACTGATTCACTTTCTTGATCAACTCAGCGTCATGAGCGCGTGCAGGATCCAGCCAGAAAACGGCTGGCGTGTTGGAAGCGCGAGCACGAGTTACCGCCAATTTTACCCAATCTTGGATTGGCGCATCTTTTACCTGACACATGCGGAAGATGTCGCCCGCTTCCACGCTTTGTTCCAGCAGCACTTTGCCCGCTTCGTCAATCACACGCACCACACCTTCAGCATCCAGAATAAAGGTCTTATCGTGTGAGCCGTACTCTTCTGCTTTTTGTGCCATCAGACCCACGTTGGGCACACTGCCCATAGTAGTTGGGTCAAACGCGCCGTGCTGTTTACAGAAATCGATGACGGTTTGGTAAACGCCTGCGTAGCAGCGATCGGGAATCGTCGCTTTGGTGTCTTTCTGCTTACCATCAGGGCCCCACATTTGGCCTGAAGTACGGATCATTGCTGGCATAGACGCATCAACAATCACATCGCTTGGTACATGCAGGTTGGTGATACCGCGGTCAGAGTCCACCATCGCCAGAGCGGGTTGCGTCGCATATACCGCTTGAATCGCCGCTTCAATTTCTGCACGTTGCGCTTCTGGCAGCGATTGAATTTTAGCGTAGACATCACCTAAGCCGTTATTAACGTCCACACCCAGCTGATCGAACAGTTGACCATACTTATCAAAAACCGCTTTGTAGTACACCTTCACCGCATGACCGAAGATCACTGGATCCGAGACTTTCATCATGGTCGCTTTCATGTGCAGTGAGAACAGCACGTCTTGCGCTTTCGCATCCGCGATTTCTTTTTCAAAGAAGGCAATCAGCGCTTTTTTGCTCATCACGCTGGTATCGATGATCTCTTTATCTTGCAGCGCAAAAGGCTTTTTCAGCACTTTCACTGCACCCTCTTTACCCACGAACTCAATCGCCACTTTAGTTGCGCCGCTCACCGTCATCGACTTCTCGCTACCGAAGAAATCTTTATCGCTCATGCTTGCAACATGTGATTTTGAATCCTTACTCCAAGCGCCCATGGAGTGCGGGTTTTTCTTGGCGTAGTTTTTCACCGAGGCTGGAGCACGGCGATCGGAGTTACCTTCACGTAACACTGGGTTTACCGCGCTACCCTTGATCTTGTCATAAGTTGCTTTGATCGCTTCTTCTTCGTAGCTACTCGGTTCTTCTGGGTAATTTGGCAGTGCGTAGCCTTTGTCTTGCAGCTCTTTAATCGCCGCTTTGAGTTGAGGAACAGAAGCAGAAATATTTGGCAGTTTAATGATGTTCGCTTCAGGCGTTTTTGCTAGCTCACCCAGTTCAGTCAACGCATCGCTGATACGTTGTTCTTCGGTCAAATGCTCAGGGAAATTAGCCAGAATACGACCAGCTAATGAAATATCGCGTGTTTCTACGTTAATGCCTGATGAAGCAGTAAATGATTGAATAATCGGCAGTAATGAATACGTTGCCAGCGCTGGGGCTTCATCAGTAATGGTATAAATAATTGTAGGTTTATTGGTAGGCATGAACTTTCCCTATCTGTTCTAACAGCACCATTGGATGCAATGACACTGTGTGACTGTCCGTTCTCAAGTCGGCGACATCCCCTCAACCTGAGTACGATCTTCTCACTCTTGCAAATCCTGTGTTCGAATGACGTTGAGCCGCCTTCGAGCTCGTCCTTGAGTGAAGGTATTTATAATTAAACAAATTGAAGACAATAGTCTATTATCTTGTTCGTTAAACCTTTTCCAGGGCGCAAATGATAGCCGATCTCGCCTCTACGGAAAACTTTCAAACACAGTTTATTTACATTTTTGCAAGGTGCTTAACATGTCATCTCGCTTGTCCAGCGATGCCACCTCCTCTTCTTCCGATCAACGAAAGTCGCATTTTAAACAAAGAGCCGCGAAAAACGCTGGCCATCCACCAACGAGAGCAAATCGAAAGAGTGTTGCTAACAAGAAAAAAAATGCCACTCAAACGGCTTTGTCACCTAAGCGCCCCCTTTCTCCTGCTGAGCGTAAAGTGATCCTGTTTAATAAACCTTATGACACTTTAAGCCAATTTACCGATGGGGATGGAAGAAAAACCTTGGCCGACTACATCCCAATTAAGGATGTTTACGCCGCAGGACGTTTGGATCGCGATAGCGAAGGACTACTGATTTTAACCAATGATGGAATTTTGCAGGCCAGATTGACTCAGCCGCAGTCCAAAGCGCCAAAAACTTACTGGGTGCAAGTTGAAGGTTCGCCACAAGAGAGCGACCTTGAGGCATTGCGCCACGGAGTGACCTTAAAAGATGGCCCGACTTTACCGGCGAAAGTCGACATCATGCCCGAACCCACGCTTTGGCCACGCAATCCGCCGGTGCGTTTTCGCGCAGCAATTCCGACCACATGGTTAGCCATTACTTTAATGGAAGGGCGTAATCGCCAAGTACGACGCATGACGGCGCACATCGGTTTCCCGACTCTACGCTTGATTCGTTACTCCATGGGCGATTGGAACTTGGGAGATTTGCAGCCCGGTGAGTGGCGGGAAGTGACGCTTTAATACTCTGATTAATCAAAAATATATAGCCAAACTACTTGGAGTTGCAGGTAGGCGGCAAATGAGTGAATCCCCATGAGCATAGATACACTATGTGATTGGGGTGAACGAATGCAGCCAACACCGCTGCAGCTTCAAGTAGGAAGGCAATAACGCCCCAATAATGGGGCGTTATTGTTTGGTTGGAGAAACTCGTCTACCAATTACTTATGGCGTTCTTTCAGCTTATTGATCACATCATTCATGGCTAAGCCTTGCTCTTGCAGCAACACCAACAAGTGATACATCAAGTCGGCGGATTCGCAAATCAGCTCCTCCTTATCCCCTGCCGTCGCCGCCAACGCGACTTCAACCCCTTCTTCACCCACTTTCTGCGCAATGCGTTTGGTGCCACGCGCATACAAAGAGGCCGTGTAAGAAGAACTGGGATCGGCATTTTTGCGCTCTGCCAACAGTTGTTCCAACTGATGAAGCCAAACCATTTGTGACTCCTCTTGTGCATCACCATCCCAACAGGTCACGGTGCCTGTGTGACAGGTTGGGCCAATCGGGTTCACTTTCACCAGTAGCGTATCTTGGTCGCAATCCAGCGCGATATTTTTCAGTTGCAACACATGACCTGAGGTTTCTCCCTTAGTCCACAAACGCTGTTTGCTGCGCGAGAAAAAGGTCACTTGCTGAGTATCGAGGGTTTTTTGCAACGCTTCAGGGTTCATATACCCCATCATTAAGACTTGGCTGGACTGAAAATCTTGCACAATGGCGGGCACAAGTCCATCGACTTTCTGCCAATCAATACGGTCGGTTAGCGTGGCAAATGGGCTTGCTGGATTCATCGTCTCACCTCAATTCCTTGTTGTTTTAGATACTGCTTGAGTTCACCGATATTGATGATCTGCTTGTGAAACACCGAAGCGGCTAAAGCACCATCGACGTTCGCTTGAGTAAAAGCTTGCGCGAAATGTTCCATCGCCCCTGCACCACCGGAGGCGATCAGCGGAACTCGGCACACCGAGCGCACTAAGTTGAGCTGCTCAAGATCGTAACCATTGCGCACACCATCTTGGTTCATCATGTTCAGTACAATTTCCCCAGCGCCGCGCTTTTGCACCTCTTGCACCCAATCGCAAGTTTGCCACTGCGTGGCACGGGTGCGGCTTTCGTCACCGGTAAACTGATAAACCTGATATTGACCTGTTTCTTTATCAAAATAAGAGTCGATGCCAACCACGATACATTGCACGCCAAAGCGATCCGCAAGATCGGTGATCAGTTGTGGATTCGCCAGTGCAGGCGAGTTAATTGACACTTTATCTGCACCGAACTCCAAGATTCGCGCAGCATCTTGCGCCGACTTGATCCCGCCCGCGACACAGAAAGGGATGTCGATCACTTCCGCGACTCGCGCGACCCAGCTTTTATCGACAACGCGGCCATCACTGGAAGCGGTAATATCGTAAAACACCAGCTCATCCGCGCCTTCTTCGGCGTAACGTTTGGCCAGTGGCACAATGTCTCCAATGATTTCGTGGTTACGAAACTGAACGCCTTTCACTACCTGTCCATCACGTACATCCAGACAAGGAATTATCCGTTTTGCCAACATGCGAATGCCTCCTGCGCGGTAAATTTGCCATCCAATAGCGCGCGACCGACAATCACACCCGCAACGCCTGTGCCTTTCAATGCCTCAATATCGGCAAGTGAACCAATGCCACCGGACGATTGGAACTGCACTTGTGGATATTGACGACAGAGATCGCGATACAGCTCAACGTTCGAACCGGCCAACGTGCCATCGCGGGAAATATCGGTGCACAGTACGTGCTGTAAACCAACCGTTAAGTAATCATCAATCAAAGCTTCAATCGTCACGCCGGAATCTTCCTGCCAGCCAGAAATCGCGACTTTGCGCGTACCTTGTTCATCAATGTTGATGTCCAACGCTAAAACAATTTTCTCAGCGCCGTATTTTTCTATCCAGCTTTTGACCAATTGCGGCTGTTTAACCGCGGTTGAACCCACCACCACGCGCTGCGCGCCAGCTTCAAGCAGATCCACCACGTCTTGTTCACTGCGTACTCCACCACCAATTTGAATATTGGCGGGTGTGCTCGCGAGCAGGCGAGCAATCAAATTCAGTTGGCGTGCTGCGGTATTTTTCGCGCCAGTTAAGTCCACCAAGTGCAACCAACCTGCCCCAGCTTGGTGGTACAAATTAAACTGCTCCGCTGGGTCTACTTTATATTCGGTCACTTGTCCGTAATCACCTTGATACAGACGCACAACCTGACCTTCAATCAAATCTAATGCGGGAATAATCATTGTGGTTCCTTGTATTGCGCCAGCTTTGACCAGCGCTTGTCCCTAAAGCTCAAGAAAGTTTTGAATCAAGCGTGCGCCCGCTTTTGAAGAGCGCTCAGGGTGAAATTGCACCCCGTAATAGTTCCCTGCTTGAATCGCTGCGCTAAACGGCTGACCATATTCGCACTGGGCAATGGTGTAATCGCCAACGGGCATGGCAAAGCTGTGCACAAAGTAGAAGTACGCATCAGGTTCTATACCGTTAAACAGTGGATGCCCCTCTTTCACTTGCACCGTGTTCCAGCCCATGTGTGGCAACGGCAGATCGCCGGTTTGCAGCAAACGGACTTCGCCATCGACTAACCCTAAGCACTGCACAATCTCATCGGCTTTCTGGCCTTTTTCTTCCGACAATTTGCCAAGCAATTGCATGCCAAGGCAGATGCCAAGCAATGGTTTCTCAACCCGTTTCACCAACTCGATCAAATCACGTTCGGTGAGGTTTTTCATCGCTTCGCTCGCGGTGCCAACTCCGGGCAGAAACAGTTTATCTGCCGCGAGTACCACTTGCGGATCGCGCGAAATCGTCACCGCATAACCTAATCGTTCAATGGCGAATTTGACCGAGGAGATATTGGCGCAGCCAGTATCAATAATCACCACATTCTGAGTCATCAGAGCACCCCTTTACTGCTCGGCAGATCGTTACCTTGCACCGTGATGGCTTGACGCAGCGTGCGGCCAAACGCTTTAAACAGGCTCTCAATGATGTGGTGATCGTTATCGCCACTGGAAGAGAGGTGCAGAGTACACGCCAAAGTATCGGTCAATGAGCGAAAGAAGTGATACACCATCTCAGTCGACAGATCGCCCACTTGCGGGCGGCTAAAGCTCGCATCAAATTTCAGATACGGGCGGCCCGAGAGATCCAACGCGCACTGTGCCAAACACTCATCCATGGGCAATGTGAAACCAAAGCGTCCAATACCACGTTTGTCACCCAGTGCTTCACGCAGTGCTTGCCCTAGTGCCAAGGCGGTATCTTCCACCGTGTGGTGATCATCAATGTGCAGATCGCCCACCACTTTCAGTTGCAGTTGGAAACCGCCGTGGGTCGCGATTTGATCTAGCATGTGATCAAAAAAGCCCAATCCAGTTTCAATCTGATTACCGCCAGTTTGGTCAAGATTGACTAGAACCTGAATATCGGTCTCTTTGGTTTTACGCACCACTTGGGCAACACGTGGCTTGGTGGTGAGATCTTTAACGATATCCAGCCACCCCATGGTTTGTGGGTGGTATTGAATACCGCGAATCGCCATATTTTCAGCCAGTTGCAGATCGGTCATGCGATCGCCAATCACGGCTGACGATTTGAAATCGACTTTGCCACCTTGCAGATACTCTTTGACCAAGCCAAGTTTCGGTTTGCGGCACGAACAGTTATCACGCTCAAAGTGCGGGCAAATCAGCACATCATTAAACTTCACGCCTTGCGATTCAAAAATGTCCATCATCATGTTATGCGGCGCATCGAAATCCGCTTGCGGGTAGCTTGAAGTGCCTAAACCATCCTGATTGGTCACCATCACCAAACGATAACCCGCCTCTTGTAGCTTGAGCAGGCTTGGGATCACATAAGGCTCAAGTTTGAGTTTGTCCAAACGGTCAACTTGAAAATCCACTGGCGGCTCAACAATTAAGGTGCCGTCGCGGTCGATAAAAAGAATTTTTTGTTGTTTGCTCACAAGAATGTCCTTTTCATCAGCAGCCCGCGCAGCGAGCTGCTGTAAACAAAATTACTGGTAGTAGTTGCGAATAAACGCGACGGTTTTTTCACACTCTTCGCGATTGCCAACACTGATACGCACACAGTTTTCAATCGGTGAATTACGCAAAATAATGCCGTGCTCCCACGCCGCTTTAAACAGTGCATCACCATCAGGGAATTTCACTAATAGATAGTTACCCCAACCTTCAAAAACCTGCACACCCGGAACCATAGAGAGCCCCACTTGTAGGTAAGCTCGATTCGCGCCGAGATCCAATACTTGGTATTTGGCGCGCGCGAGACCTGCAGGTGATAAGGCTTGCACCGCGATTTCGGCAACCGGCACTGGCACCGGATAAGGCGCGATCACTTTGAGTAACACATTGATGAGTTCAGCATTGGCAAGCGTGAAGCCACAGCGTAGTCCCGCCAAAGCAAAAGCTTTAGAGAGTGTGCGTAGAATCGCCAAGTTCGGATATTGGGCGAGCAAATCAACCGTCGATGCCTCTGGGCAGAAATCGATGTAGGCTTCATCCATCACCACAATCGCGCGATCTTGGGTCATCTCCAGCAGTTTGATGATGTCAGCACGTTTGACCAAGTTGCCAGTCGGGTTATTCGGGCTACACACAAACACCAATTTAACGCGATCCAGATTGGCCTCAATGCTCGGTAAATCGAGTTGCCAATCAGTAGTCAACGGCACTTTTTTACGCTCAACACCAAAGGTTTCTGCACTGATCGCGTACATGCCATAGGTTGGAGGGCAGAACAGAATCACATCCTGATTGGGTTCGCAAAACGCACGGATCAAAAGCTCAATCCCTTCATCCGCGCCGCGCGAAGTCAGCACTTGCTCCGGCTGTACTCCAGCGTAATTAGCGTAAGCTTGGATCATCGCCTTAGGTTGGCAATCACTGTAACGATTAAGGCGCGCAAAATCGGTTTTGTATTCGTTATTGAAAGGCGATTCGTTAGCATTGAGCCAAACATCACCACTACCACCAATACGACGCGCAGAAAGGTATGGGGTTAACGCCTGAATTTGTTGACGAGCCAGTTTTTCCATAATTTATTGAGCCTTCTGTAATTTTTCTACTCGAATCGTAACCGCACGTTTGTGCGCGTCTAACCCTTCCGCTTCCGCCATCGTTACTACGGTGGGCGCAAGCAATTGCAAGCCATCAGCGGTCAGCTCTTGCACTGTCATGCGTTTACTGAAATCGGCCAAACCTAAGCTGGAATAGGTGCGGGTGTAACCGTAAGTGGGTAGCACATGGTTGGTACCAGAAGCGTAATCGCCTACCGATTCTGGCGACCAATCGCCAAGGAAAATGGAGCCTGCGTTATCGAGCAGTGGAACCAACTCACGCGGGTTGCGCGTCTGCACAATCAAGTGCTCAGGGCCGTAGTAGTTAGAAATCGACACTGCTTGGGTGAGTGATTCAGCAATAATGATCAGACTGGAAGCCAAGGCTTTTTCAGCAATGCTGGCGCGCGAAAGCACTTTAAGCTGCTTTTGCACTGCGTCCGTCACTTGATCGGCCAACACTGGTGATGGTGTGACCAGAACCACCTGTGAATCTGGGCCGTGCTCTGCCTGACTGAGTAGATCGGCGGCGATAAAATTGGCATCCGCCGTTTCATCAGCAATCACCAATACTTCTGAAGGTCCTGCAGGCATATCAATCGCTGCGCCACGGAAATCGTTACTCACTTGGCGTTTTGCTTCCGTCACATAGGCGTTACCGGGGCCAAAGATTTTGTCAACTTTAGTCACCGTTTCCGTACCGTAAGCCATTGCGGCGATTGCCTGACCGCCGCCTAGGTTGTACACCTCATCGATGTTACACAGCTTAGCGACGTAGAGAATTTCATCAGCAATTGGCGGAGGTGAGCAGAGCACCACTTTACGACAACCAGCGATTTGCGCAGGCACACCGAGCATTAGTACGGTTGATGGTAGCGGTGCGCTGCCACCCGGAATATACAGACCCACTTTGTTGATCGGACGAGTGACTTGCTCACACACCACTCCGGGCATGGTTTCCACTTTGATTGGTTGCGCTTTTTGCGCCTTGTGGAATTTGCTGATGTTGTTGTATGCCTGCTCCAACGCCTGTTTCATTGTTTCCGACAAACGCGCGGCCGCGGCATCCATCTCTTCGCGAGATACGCGCAGTGAAGCGGGTTTTACACGATCAAATTTTTCAGTTAATTCAAACAGTGCGGCATCACCCTCACTGCGCACTTTCGCAATCACCTGCGCAACTGCGGCAGTGATGTTTGCTCCTTCGGTAATCGCAGGACGTTCTAAAATCGATTCTTGCTGAGCTTCACTCAACGATTGCCAAACCACGGTTCTCATCGCCTTACTCCATCATTTTTTCAATCGGTAACACCAAAATTGAGCTAGCACCGAGGGCTTTCAGCTGCTCCATGGTTTCCCAGAATAGATTTTCCGAACTCACCATGTGTACCGCGACTTTGGATTTGTCGGCAGACAAGGGAAGCACTGTTGGGTCTTCCGCTCCGGGCAACAAGGTTTTGATTTGCGCCAACTTCTCAACCGGAGCGTGCAGCATGATGTATTTCGATTCTTTGGCTTGTTGCACGCCGTGCATGCGAGTGAGGAGTTTATCGATCAGTGCAGCTTTATCGGCAGCAAAAGCACCTGGGCGCTGAATAAGCGTCGCTTTGGATTCAAAAATCACTTCCACTTCTTTAAGACCGTTGGCTTCTAAGGTCGCGCCAGTGGAGACCAGATCCGCAATCGCATCGGCTAATCCCGCGCGCGGTGCAACTTCAACCGACCCCGTCAACATACAGGTGCTGAAATCCACGCCTTGGCGATCCATATAAGCTTTGAGCAGTTGTGGGTAGGTGGTGGCAATACGCTTACCATTCAGATCTTGCGGGCCACGATACTCAGCATCTTTTTCAATCGCGATCGACAGACGGCAACCACCAAAGTCCATACGACGAAGAGTGGTAAATTCGTTACGTTGGTTGAGTGCTAGGCGATCTAAACGTGTTTCTTCAAGCACGTTTTCACCAACAAAACCCAAATCCACCACCCCATCCATGATCAGTCCTGGAATGTCATCGTCACGCACCAACAACAGGTCAATCGGCATATTCAGTGAATGAACCACCAAGCGCTCGCCCATGATGTTGAATTTCACACCGCATTTTTTCAGCAGTTCTTGGCACTCTTGGCTCAGGCGGCCTTTTTTCTGTATCGCGATTCTTAGTCGTTGTGTTTGCATGTCATTCTTCCTTTGCAATTTGTTGAATTTAATAATTTTTCCAAAGCTTAAAACGAAAAACCCTCGGGAGGTTTGGTCTCCCGAGGGTTAGAATCTTTTTATGGCTCTGATTTCAACTCCGGGAGATTCCTGTCCCCCGGGTATGCGTACATCTCCCGAAAGACACCTTAGGGATGATGATGGTGATGAATGTTCATTACGAAATTACGCATACTTAGTGGTTTCTGTCTGTTTGAGAACTGCCTTCACACTAACTAAGCTAAGTTTTTTTTTCAACCACAAATTGACACTTTTCTGGTTATTTTTTTATGACGGCTTTAAGAGCTCATCACCACCACTCAAAGCTGCAATTAAGGTTAGCGATAAAAAAAGAGGCCGACTGGCCTCTTATCTCTATAGCGATGCAAATTAGGCAGACACCTGTTTGCTCACTTTGGCTTTTGATAGTGCTGCAAAAATTAAGCAAACCACCACAAAACTCACGGATGCGGCAGCTAAAGCCAGCCCGAGTGAAGCAAAAATTCCCAGCACCACGTAACCAATCGCTGACACTAACGCAACCGCCAATGCGTAAGGCAGTTGAGTCGCAACATGGTCAATATGATGACAACGTGCTCCCGTCGAAGAGAGAATCGTGGTATCTGAAATCGGCGAACAGTGATCGCCAAATACGGAACCGGCAAGTACCGCACCGAGCATCGGCAGCATAAGTGCAATATCTGTAGCGCCAGCCATGTCACCCGCAATCGGCAGCATGATGCCAAAAGTGCCCCATGATGTACCGGTAGAAAACGCCATCGCACCAGACAGCACAAACAGAATGACCGGAAGCCAATGTGGGTCAATATTGCCTTGTACGAGAGAAGAGAGATAAGCACCGGTCTTCATGTCACCGATGACAGAACCTATGGTCCACGCAAAAATCAGGATCAAAATTGCACCAAACATCGATTTCGCACCAATCCATAAGGTTTTTGCGATTTCAGCCGTCGGTAGTTTTTGGCGCAACACGGTCACAAAAGCCATCGCCAGACCAACTAATCCACCATATACCAATGAAGTACCAACATTGGTATTTTCAAACGCCCCAAAAATATCAAACGACTGACCACTTTCCGCTAATGCACTTGCGCCAGTCCAAATCATCGCACCAATGGTCGCAACGACTAAAAACACAATCGGCAACACGAGATCGAGTACTGTACCGCGTTCACTTTCACGAATATCAAGCTCTTCATTGAGTTCGTGGGCCTCTTGTGTATCTGTACTCGGGTCTTCATCAAAACCACGCCCTTGAGAAGCGGCAATTTCATGCTTGCGCATCTGGCCGATATCCATTTGGAACCACACCACCGCAAATACCATCAGCAACGCAAAGATCGCATAGAAGTTCATCGGCACTAAACGCAGATAAGCACCTAATGCGGAATACTCCTCGATACCGTGCGAAACTAAAATGCCACCGATAATGGTCATGATATACGCACCCCAACTTGAGGCGGGCATGACCACACACATAGGCGCAGCAGTGGAATCCAGAATGTAAGCGAGTTTGGCACGCGAAACGTAAAAACGATCGGTCACTGGGCGAGAAATAGAACCGACAGCGAGGCTATTAAAATAGTCGTCAACAAAAATGAATACGCCTAAAAATGCCGCCAGTAATTTAGAGCCACGTTTACTTTTCACCCGGACTTGTGCCCACTGAGCAAAAGCGCGAGTGCCGCCCGACAACGTCAGTAGCGCAGTCATCATACCCAGTAACAGTAAAAAGCCGACAATACTCATATTCCAAGCATTGATCGCGCCCTCTTTGACAAACACGCTACCCACTTGTGTGGCGATATATTGCAACGACTGACCAATAGAATAATCAGCCAGCAGTAAAGCACCTAAAAAAATCCCCACGCCAAGAGAAAGGAGTACACGGCGAGTCACAATAGCCAAACTCAATGCCACCAGCGGTGGTAAAACAGAGAGTGGCGAAGAAGCAAAATCGATTAAATTCATGATCTTCCTAAACCAGTAAAAAATGGTTAGAGATCTACTGCAGACAAATCAAGCGACATCATGTCAACTTAATTTATGTTGAACTAAGCGAAAGGGAAGCGAACACTTCACCCAACCCTACAGTAGCGCTCCATAGTTTAACAACAATATAGACTATGGCAGTGTTACACCTATTGAATGTAACCCCAGCCAACTGCGTTGATGGGCAAGTTGACTTCGGCGGCAACGCCTTTTTCCACAATTCATTGGCATCACCCCAACTGTGGATACTTTTCGTAACCGCTCCTCTACGGCGAAAACTTCATCCTAATCTGCCAATTCATTTGGCTCATTTAGTCTGCTTTTCGCATTAGGTGAGAGACATTTTACTTAACAAAAATATCAATGCAACTAGGTTCCAGTGAGAAAAACAAGTGCCACAGCTCACAAATCAATCATTTCATTGATACTTATTTCATAAAAACACCGCAAGACTTGATATATAGAACTAATATTATTTACCTGTATGATAAGTTCCTGCAGCTGCTTTTATATGCGTCTGCAGTATTCTAAATAGTAAATTCATTAAATAAACATCATTTTATATTTTTACTTTCTTACTATTTTGACTTAATATTTGCAGCGAAAACTTGTCAGTATAATAAGCTAGGTTTAGTATTAACTCGTTATCCAAATTGTGAACAGGAAATGGTAATGTCGGAAATCACTAAGACTTTATTAAATATTCGTAGCCTACGTGCTTATGCACGCGAACTGACTATTGAGCAACTTGAAGAAGCGTTAGATAAATTAACGACCGTCGTTCAAGAGCGTAAAGAAGCAGAAGCAGAAGAAATTGCTGCTCGTGCAGAGCAAGAAGCGAAATTAGCCGCAATTGCTGAACAAATTGCTAAAGATGGTATCGACCTCGAAGCGCTTATTTCTGCGCTATCAGGCGAAACTAAAACGAAAGCAAAAGGCAAACGTGCACCTCGCCCTGCAAAATACAAGTATATCGACACCAACAGTGAAGAAAAAACTTGGACAGGCCAAGGCCGTACTCCTTCAGTGATCCAAAAAGCACTGGATGAAGGTAAATCTCTGGAAGAATTCGCTCTGTAATTTTGCCAGAAACTAAAATGATAAAGGCTCCCGAAGGAGCCTTTTTGTTATCTTTCCCAATAAGCCTCTTCAAGGCTATCTTCTCGCTCAGGAAGACCACGTGAAAGACGTGGTGAGTGCTGCGCCAATACTTCATAACTTGCACGGTTAGAGTATTTGCAAACTTGAGAGAAAGAAGAATAGGTTAAAAACTCATGTTGATGCTTACTTGAGTTAGGGACGTTTTCTTTATGGTATTTATTAGCCGCCATATCATGCAGTAGAGCGGATAATGCTGCGTCTCCAGCACCATTGGTATTTTTTATCTTCTCTGGACCGCCCATATACGGTGAAATATGTGAATAAACACGAATAGGATTTATACAACTCTCTTTACGGGCAGGGCGGCTAAATTCATAGCGGTTAAATTCTGGGACCGATCCCGGTAATAACGGTAATGACGTTTCACGTTTAGCGGAATCTTCGGTGTAACCCGCCATAAATAAACCGACTGGGCCTGCAGTACACAGTACTAAATCAACCCAATCTAACGCTTTATCTGAGGCTGCGAGCGGATCGCTTTCTCCTGTTAAAGCTAATGCTTCATCTTCATTCATTGCCACCACAGTGACATGATCACGTAAAAATTCTTGCCAGAATTTCGGATCATCTTGAATAACAAATTTAGTACCTAGGGTTAATACCACAGGCACATCATATTTTTTGGCATATTCAATGGCACGCATTGTTGCTTCCGGCATTGGATCGCCTTCTTTACAACGAACTAAATAAGCCGTGATCACTAATGCAGAGGCACTAGCAAATATTTTTTCAGGAATACTGTCTGGGCGTAATTGGTTCATTTGACCTTCGCTGATCGCGAAAGTACGTTCACCATCTTCGGTAATTAAGGCAAAGCAGCGGCCAATCGCGCCATCTACACCTTGCAGATAGTTGAGATCCATGCGGCTAGAAGTGTTACACAGATAGCGATAACCGTAACTGCCAATTTTAATATCTTGGCTCATCACACCCAGTAGCGTGGAGCGATCATCCGCAAGCACGGAGTAATTATGCAGCGTATTCCCTATGGTTCCACCTGCATATTCATTGGTAATCAAACGCTGCTCTTTTAATTCGTTGTATAACGCTTCTGCAGCATGATCATCAATGACCAATGAGTGTCCTTTACTTAAACCATAACGTTCAATCAAATCTGAATCGACTTTGGCCTCAATATCCACTAGGGTTTGATCAATACCGATAATGTGGGTGCGCGACATCTTCTTATTTTCTTGCGCTTGAATGACCAGAGGATCACGCGCGTGAACCGGAAAATAATGCTTAGATTTGCGTTGGCCAGGAAATTTCATAAAGGTTACTTGGGTTCAAGGATGAAAGGAGCGCCGATTCTACCGCGCACCTTTTAGTGCAGCAATAAAGGAAAAAAAAGCAAACGTTTGCACGCTGAGGATTTTATTTCGCGCTCTTCTCTTAGCGCTTGGAGCACAAGTGATTCAATAGGTTAGCAACATAGCGTTTAGGTTCGGGGAAGTGTGATTAGCGTCTCGGATCTGTCCTCGAAAAATTCTTTCTGTTAGAATCCCCGTCCAAGTTCCTCAAGTGGTAGATAAGTGATGTCTGTAGAGCACAGCGCAAACAGCCAAAAGAAAGTGATTGTCGGTATGTCTGGAGGGGTTGATTCCTCTGTTTCAGCCTATCTTCTCAAGCAACAGGGTTACCAAGTGGAAGGCCTGTTTATGAAAAACTGGGAAGAAGACGATAACGAAGAGTATTGTACTGCGGCAGAAGATTTAGCAGATGCTCAGGCGGTGTGTGACAAACTCGGCATCCCACTTCATACCATTAACTTCGCAGCAGAATACTGGGATAACGTATTTGAATACTTCCTCGCGGAATATAAGGCGGGACGTACTCCTAACCCAGATATTTTGTGTAATAAAGAGATCAAATTTAAAGCCTTCTTAGAATTTGCTGATGAAGTGCTGGATGCGGACTACATTGCTATGGGGCACTATGTGCGTCGCACCTTCCCGCAGAATGGCGAAAAACCGCAAATGCTGCGCGGTTTAGACGGTAATAAAGACCAAAGCTACTTCCTTTATACTCTGAGTCATGAGCAAGTGGCGCGTACCCTATTCCCAGTAGGTGAACTAGAAAAACCTGAAGTACGCCGCATTGCCGAAGAACAAGGCTTAATTACCGCGAAGAAGAAAGATTCAACCGGTATTTGTTTTATCGGTGAACGCAAATTTACCGACTTCTTATCTCGCTATTTGCCAGCCCAACCGGGTAAAATTGAAACCCCGGAAGGCAAAGTGATTGGTGAGCACCAAGGCTTGATGTACCACACTCTCGGACAGCGTAAAGGTCTGCACATTGGTGGTATGAAAGAGAGCAGCGAACAGCCATGGTATGTGGCGGATAAAGATCTCAAACGCAACGTACTCATCGCGGTACAAGGCGCGGATCATCCCCTACTCAAATCGCATGGTTTGGTGGCGGCTCAGTTACATTGGGTTGATCGCACCCCCATCACAGAACCTGTACGTTGCAGCGTGAAGACGCGTTATCGTCAAAGTGACATCGCTTGTACCATCATTCCCCTGAGTGATGACCGCATCAAGGTGATGTTTGACGAGCCACAAGTGGCCGTGACTCCGGGACAATCCGCCGTCTTTTATCAAGGTGAAATCTGCCTTGGTGGCGGCATTATTGAAGAGCGCATTTAAAGTCAATTTTTAGGAGATTTACGTGGCTAACGCAATTTACGACCGTACCATCGCTTTCGCTGGCATTTGTCAGGCAGTGGCACTTGTGCAGCAAGTCGCCAAAAATGGGTACTGTGATTCTGATGCGTTTGAAACGTCGCTCAAAGCGATTACTTGTACCAATCCAAGTAACACGCTTGAAGTTTTCGGTCACGAAAGTCAGCTCAAGCTCGGCTTAGAGTGCTTGGTCAAAGGGATTGACAGCACGCCATCAGGTAGCGAAATCACCCGTTACCTGATCAGCCTAATGGCGCTTGAGCGTAAATTAAGTGGTCGCCGCGATGCCATGAGCCAACTCGGTGACCGCATTCAAATGATTGAGCGTCAGCTTGACCATTTTGACTTATTTGATGATCAAATGATCAGTAACCTCGCCAGCATTTACCTTGATGTGATTAGCCCAATTGGCCCGCGCATTCAAGTGACTGGCACTCCAGCCGTATTACAGCAAACCGCTAACCAGCACAAAGTGCGCGCCCTACTCCTGTCAGGGATCCGCTGCGCCGTATTGTGGCGTCAGGTTGGTGGACGCCGTCGTCACCTGATTTTCGGTCGTAAAAAGATGATCGAACAAGCGCAGATTTTGTTAGCGCGAATCTAAGTGATGACTACCCACTCGAATTACTCACACCTTTAACTCAATATTCAGGAGAAGAACATGGAACTGTCAGCATTGACTGCTGTTTCACCGGTAGATGGCCGCTACGGAAGTAAAACGATTGCGTTACGCAGTATCTTCAGTGAGTTTGGTCTCCTAAAGTACCGCACTATCGTTGAAATTCGCTGGCTACAAAAGCTAGCCGCCACTGCTGAGATCGCAGAAGTGCCTGCATTCAGTGCCGAAGCGAATCAATTCCTTGATGCGATTGCCGCCAACTTCAATGAGGCGGATGCACTCCGTATCAAAGAGATTGAACGCACCACCAACCACGATGTAAAAGCCGTGGAATACTTCCTGAAAGAGAAAGTAGCGGCCATGCCTGAGCTGCATGCCGTCAACGAGTTCATTCACTTTGCTTGTACTTCCGAAGACATCAACAACACTTCACATGCGTTGATGCTCAAAGAAGCGCGTGACACGGTGATCCTGCCTGAAATTCGCAACGTGATTGACGCAATTCGCAAACTGGCCGAAGAGTACCGCGATATTCCGCTGCTTTCTCGTACTCACGGTCAGCCAGCCTCTCCATCGACCATGGGTAAAGAGATGGCGAACGTGGCCTACCGCATGGAGCGCCAATACAAGCAGATCGCTAACGTAGAAATCCTAGCCAAAATCAACGGTGCGGTGGGTAACTACAACGCGCACCTTTCTGCTTACCCAACGGTAGATTGGCATAAATTCAGCGAAGAGTTCATCACTGAATCTTTGGGCGTAGATTGGAACCCGTACACCACGCAAATCGAGCCGCATGATTACATTGCTGAGCTGTTTGAAGCGGTGGCACGTTTTAACACCATCTTGATCGATTTTGATCGTGATGTTTGGGGTTACATTGCCCTGGGCCACTTCAAACAAAGAACCATCGCGGGTGAAATTGGTTCTTCTACCATGCCACACAAAGTCAACCCAATCGACTTTGAAAACTCAGAAGGTAACTTGGGTCTGGCGAATGCGGTATTTACCCATTTAGCGCAAAAGCTGCCTATCTCTCGTTGGCAACGTGACCTAACGGATTCTACCGTGCTGCGTAACCTCGGTGTGGGTGTCGGCTATGCCATCATCGCTTATACCTCAACTTTGAAAGGCATCAGCAAGCTGGAAGTGAACCGTGACGCACTACTTGCAGAACTGGATCACAACTGGGAAGTTCTGGCAGAGCCAATCCAAACTGTGATGCGCCGCTACGGCATTGAAAAGCCATATGAGAAGCTCAAAGAACTGACTCGTGGTAAGCGAGTAGATGGCGAAGCGATGCGTCAATTCATTGATGGTTTAGCACTGCCAGCGGAAGAGAAAACTCGCTTGAAAGCCATGACACCAGCCAGCTATATTGGCTACGCGATTGAGCTGACGGACAAGCTGTAATCTCGACAAGAGAGACCAAATGACTAAGGGGAGCAACGGCTCCCCTTTTACTTATCGACGACTTATCGACTTGGTTTATACCAGACCGTTTCACTCCTGCTTTTCAAAAAACAGAGTAATCCGACCGACTTCAAGACCAAATTTGCGAATTTTGGTTAAATTAAATACCCGCTTGTCATCTTGTCGATACAGCCAGTCATCGAAGTGTACTTGCACATCGCCGCTGTCGAGTTTCAACACAAAATCGTATTGCCACTGCAGTGCATTACCCACTTCTTTACCGCGAGCCGTTCCAACAATGTCATCCGCTCGTCCTTCGTACGCATCATCAGCCGTTCGGTTAATCGTCCAGATCCGTTGATCCTTTTCCCCATCATCAAACACGAAGTCTTCGACTAAAATCAGTTGGTTATTCTCAATCCGACCTTCAATTACCACCTCAAAACGGCGCGTCTGCTTCTCGGTATAGTCTTGCACCATACCCCACGCATGTGTCGTTCCGACAAAGTAATTGAAGAGATCAAACTTAGGCGTCGTCGCACGATAATCATCAATCTCTGCCGAACATCCACTAAGCCAGATACAGAGCAGTAATAGCCAACATTTAGCCAATCTCATGGTCGATTCATTCCTATCAATTGATTACGCAAGGTTAAATATTCCGTTTGCGGCGACAGCCAAATGGAGAGAAAAGCATCATTAAACGCTTCATCATCAATGCGGCCTACCGAACGTTCCGTCTGTTGTTGGCGACTAAAGAAAAACTCTCCGCGCTGCCCATCAGAGACATACACTAGGCGATCTCCCGTCGCGACATCCGGCAGTATTTGCTGCAGTTGCTTCAACCACGCTTGGGTTTGCGGTGCGGTGAATCCCAGTTTTCGCCACTGATCCTCAGTAGCATCCACCAACTGTTTACTGCTGATATCGCGCAAATAACGGATCTCAAGAGCAACAGGATGTGGCGAGACATCTTGCGACTCATGATACAGGCCATCAGGCGCTCGCAACTGCGAGGAGTAGATATCCAGCCACAGCCATGAAAGGGTGGCCTGCCCAACAACTGGCCATTCTGCCCATCGCTGGAAAGTTTTATGCTCCGCTTGCGCCGCATTAGCGACGGCGGCGTAACCAAGTCCGCTCGCGAGCAAAACGAATAGGGTTATAAGTCCTTTTTTCATGCCTCATTACCTTCAACAGTAACCAAGTGATACCTATCCATTCCAAAAACAGTGCCAACATGACGATAAAGGTGGGGTATTCCCAACCAACCGCGCCCATTCGGTAACCAAACCAATAACTTAAACTTCCCAAAACGCCTCCGGCGAGACACAGAAGAGTATGGGAATATTGGTTAAGCTGCGGCAGTAAGTGGCCTGCATACCAAGTAAACGCAAACCAGAGTGCCACCAACCAAAGTGGAAATTGATCGTCGGCAAAGGTGAGTAACCCAAGCAGCATATTGCTGCTGTCTATCATGATGCCAACCACCGCCATCCAAACCATTTTTTCAAACAGCGGATGGCGCTGGATTGCCGTTAAGCCATAGGTGGCAACCACCAGTAATGTGGTGAGCCATAACCAGGTTTGCTGCCCCAAGACAGCCAGTGCCCAGAGCAGGTCAAACCATAATGATATCGCCACTAACGCCATGATTAATCTCGTTCAAAAGTCATGTGCACGGTACTGATGCTACGGGCTAAAAAGCCACCTTCGCAGTAACAAAAGTAATAACGCCACATACGGATGAAACGTTCGTCATACCCAAGATCACGTACTTTCGGCAATTGCTGCTCAAATCGGTCACGCCAGTGTTGCAACGTCAGTGCGTAATCTATGCCGATGTCATGCAAGTTACGCAACACCAACCCAGTTCGTTTGGTGGCTAATTCGGTCAACACACTGATCGAAGGCAAAAAACCGCCGGGGAAAATGTATTTCTGAATAAAGTCCACGTTATTGCTGTAGCTTTCATAACGCTGATCGGCAATGGTGATTGCCTGAATCGCCATTTTGCCGCGCGGCTTCAGTAACGCATAACATTGGCTCAAAAACGTCGGCAAGTAGGCCTTACCCACCGCTTCAATCATTTCAATCGATACCAACTTGTCATACTGACCGCTCAGCAAACGGTAATCTTGTTTGAGCAGGGTAATTTGGTTATTTAGCCCAAGTGCCGTAATTTTTTGCTGTGCGTAAGCATACTGCTCTTCCGAAATGGTGGTGGTGGTGACCTTACAGCCATAGTGCTGCGCCATGTAAATCGCCATCGCGCCCCACCCCGTACCAATTTCTAACACGTGATCGGTCGGTTTCAGTTGTAGTTGCTCACACAAACGCTGCATTTTGGCTTGCTGCGCCTGCTCTAGTGAGAGCTCAGGTTGGGTAAACAGCGCGCTGGAGTAAAGCATCTCTTCATCGAGGAACAGTTGATAAAGCTCATTCCCCAAATCATAGTGCTGGTGAATATTATCTTTGGCTTGATCTATGGTGTTGCGTTTGAGCCAGTGAGTGAAACGGTTTAACCATTGAGTCACAGGACTACTTTGACTTTCTAGCTTATCCAGCGTACCGAGGTTGGCAGCCATCAACTGCATCAAGGCCGTCAGATTAGGGCTTTCCCACCACCCTTCCATGTAAGCTTCTGCGGCAGCAATACTCCCGCCCTTCAATACTCGGCTGTAAAAATCCGGGTGTTTAATTTCAATCACGGCATGAATGGCATCGGGCTTATCTTGGCCAAATTGTTCATGCGTGGTTTGGGTTTGATCGGGGAAATGTTCTATCACTGTTAAATTGCCTTCGAGATACTGTAATGCACGGTGAATAATACTGCGGGCACCTTTCTGCCAACTGGTGAGAGAGCGGGATATTTCCATCGACGAGCTATTTAACATGAGGTTGCTCCTTATTATTGTTCTGAGTTTGGTCTGGGTGCGCATAAAACGGGGCACCTTTGCGCCACAATTTGAAAGCGTGCCAATAAATGCCCAATACCACTTTTACTGCCATGATCGGCGTTTTGATCAATCGAGGTAATAAATTGCTTGCGCTCAAGGGTTCAGCCTGCATCGCTAAGGTAGCATCAAACTCTTTATTACTACGATGACACTCAAGATGGATCATCAGCGCGCGAGTTAAGGGTTTAATTTTCCAGCAGTATCTCTGTTCGATGGGATTGAATGGCGAAACATGAAACGCTTTCGCATGCTGCCATTCAATCACGGCAGCCTCTTCTGAGGTTAATGCTGCTTGTGCTGGAACCGCATAGTAGTGGCGCTCATTCCACGGGGTATTGCTGACTTCAGCCAACAAATAACGCCAACGCTTTTCGCTATCATAGACGTAGTAAAAGTTGACTGGGCTAAAATAGATTCCGAGATAGCGCAGGTGCAGCAAAGCCACCACTCTGCCGCCTTCTATTCGCTCTCCCGTCAGTTGCTCGATCTTATCAAGTACTGCTTGTTTGAGCGGGCCTTGCCCGAGGTAATCTTCACGGCGAAAACGCGCCCAATGCCACCAACGCTCACCCAATCCCCACACTTTATCCGCCAACTGTGGCCATTCATCTAAATCAATACAAGGCATAAACAGCGGATAGTTGAGTGCGTGCTCGACCGGCGTAAAACGTCGATGTCTGACTTGTCCAACCATCAAACAACTTTGCCACTCGGTGCTATCTTGGGGCACAGGCATTAGGCCGCTCCTTGCTCACTGCGCTGTGCGTAAGCTTCCAATTGGGTCACCACATCCAGCGCACTGCGTACCCCATCCTCATGAAAGCCGTTATGCCAGTATGCGCCACAAAACCAAGTATGGTTGACACCGCTGATCTGCGCTTTTTTCTGCTGCGCTTCAATCGCAGGACGAGAAAACACCGGGTGATGATAGGTAAATCGGCGCAGTATCTTGCTCGGATCAATGTCCTCACTACTATTGAGTGTGACGCAGAACGTCTCAGGCGCTTCAATATGCTGCAAAATATTCATGTTGTAGGTCAAAGATGGCAAACGCGTTTCTTGATTGGCTTCACCTTTCAACCAGTAATTCCAAGCCGCCCAAGCCGCTTTACGTTTGGGCAGCAGACGAGTATCCGTATGGAGCACCACTTCATTCGCCTGATAAGCGAGTGCAGACAGCAGTTGTTGTTCGGTGGAACTTGCATCACTGAGCATGGCAAGAGCTTGGTCGCTATGGCAAGCAAAAATCACCTCATCAAAACGCTCACTCCGACCATTGACCACAACCTCTACCCCACTTGGTAAACGCTTCACTTGAGTGACCGCGCTATTGAGGCGGATGCGATCGCCAAATCCTTGGGTTAAAGGCGCAATATAACTGCGCGAACCGCCGGGGATCACATACCACTGTGGACGATTGGTGACATCCAGTAGGCCATGGTTTAGGAAAAAGCGCGCGAAAAACATCAGAGGGAAAGCTCGCATATCCGCCAGAGAGGAAGACCAAATCGCCGCCCCCATGGGTAGAATGTAGTTTTCACAGAAGTATTCAGAAAACTGATGCTGAGCCAGAAAATCACCTAAGGTTTGCTCATTCGCCAATTGATTATCGACGCACGCTTTCGTTAAACGGTTAAAGCGTAAAATCTCCGCGATAAAACGATAAAACTTTGGATTCAGCCAGTTACGTTTTTGAGCGAATAAGGTCGTCAGGGTATGCCCGTTGTACTCCAAACCGTTAGCATCATTACGCACACTGAAGCTCATCTGCGTCGGTTTACCTTGCACGCCAATCTCATCCATCATTTTGATGAAATTGGGATAGGTTCTGTCGTTATAAACGATAAAGCCCGTATCCACTGCGTACGGCTTACCCGCAAGCTCAACATCCACCGTCGCAGTGTGCCCACCAATGTAGTCATTGGCTTCGAATAGGGTGATATCGTGATAACGGTGCAGATAGTAACCACAGGTTAAACCTGAAATGCCCGAGCCAATGATTGCAATTTTCATCAAAAAATCCTTATTAAGCCTTCAACAGACGTCGAACTAAGCGACCTTGCCATGCATAAGGCAAAGCACCGAGTAACCGAATCAGCCAAGTAAATCGTTTAGGGAAATAGAGTTGTGACACACCGCGCGCCAAGCCAGCTTTGATCTCCTGGGCGGCACGCTCTACTGTGATGATCATGGGCATGGCAAAAGTATTGCGATCCGTGAGTGGTGTGGCGACAAAGCCCGGAAAAATGGTGGTGACTTCGATACCAAGTGGACGCCAATCGAGTTGAAGCGTTCGTGCTAAATAAGCGACGGCCGCTTTGGAAGCGCCATAAGCTTCTGCTCGCGGCAAGGCCAGCTCACTGGCAATCGAGCCAACAATCGCCACACGGTGACCACAGGACAAATGTGGCTGTATACCTTCAATCACCGCCGCTACGCCAAGCACATTGATATTGAACACACGTGCCATCAGTGTGACATCCATCTTGCCATCGTCGATGTACTCACAATCGCCTGCATTTAAAATCCAGAGTTCCGGCTGACATGGAAGCTGCGCTAATGCCGCTTTTGTACCGGGATGATCGGTGACATCAAACGCCAAGGGAAAAATGTTGGCATATTGTGTATGTAAGCTGTCTAACACCGACTGATTACGTCCACACGCAATCACTTGCCAACCCTGTTTGGCATAATCCAACGCCAGTTGTTTACCAATTCCGGAGGTCGCACCGGTAATGAACACCGCGGTCATTGTCCTAGTCTCCGCTTAATCGCGCGGATAACTTGCCCAAGCACAGGCAATTGCTCATAAAGCATTTCCCCCATATCGAAATAATCGCGATGGTAGGTCACTTTGCCCTCGGCAAAGTGCAAGTGGCTCACGCCTTTCACATCCACCTGTTCGCCCTTGGCTAATTTTGGGTGACGTAAATGCATGGTCCAGACCAAAAACGCGCCCTCATTGACCGCATACTGCTCATGAATGGTAAAAGTACAGGTATGGACGTTTTGGTAAAGATTCAAAAAATACTGGTAAAGGGCGTCAAACCCTTCGATGCGATGTGCGGCATCTTCAAACACCACATCAGGATGATAGATTTCAATCAGCCTATGTAATTGGCTTTTATCTAATTGTTGATAAAACTGCGCGACGTGTTGTACGTCCATAATGCTCATCCCTAAAGTTATACAAATTTAAGATTCGTATAATGCATTACAACCATAGTTGAGTTTGTAAAGTTGTACAAGATTTTTTCTGTACAACTTTATACTTCATGTTACGAAACTCAGAATGTAAGGGATCACTAAAGAGCGTTAAGAAAACGAGCTCAAGAAGACTATCAATCAAGATAAACAAAACCAGCCCGAAGGCTGGTTGGAAGAGATTACATATTGCGCAGTGCTGCGATACGTTTTTCAAGGGGTGGGTGAGTCATCATTAATTCGGATAGAGAGCGTTTACCTGTGATGCCAAACGCCATCATCGAACCTTCAAGATGCGACTCCTGACCCATTTTCAGGCGTTCTAACGCCGCAATCATCTTGTGCTTACCGACTAACTGAGCGGCACCCGCATCGGCATGGAACTCACGGTGGCGGCTATACCACATGGTGATGAAGCTGGCTAAGAAACCAAACACCAATTCAAGCACCATAGATACACCGAAATAGACCATCATGTTGCTACCTTCACCTTCTTCCGAATCACGTGAAGCCACGATATTGGCAATAAAGCGCGACAAGAAGATCACGAAGGTGTTCACCACCCCTTGCATCAGCGTCATGGTGACCATGTCACCGTTAGCAATGTGGCTAACTTCATGCGCCAACACAGCTTCGGCCTCATCACGCGTCATGTTGTGCAGCAATCCCGTTGAGACCGCGACCAGAGAATCATCACGCTTTGCACCCGTGGCAAACGCATTCATGTCTGGCGCATCATAAATCGCCACCGTTGGCATACCGATACCCGCTTGGTTTGCTTGGCGACGTACCGTTTCCAATAGCCAATGTTCCATCTCATTGCGTGGAGTATCAATGACGACACCACCCACTGAGCGTAGGGCCATACTTTTTGACATCAGCAGTGAAATAAATGCACCGCCAAAGCCAAACACAGCCGCCATCACCAACAGACCAGACAAACTCCCTGGCTGCATGCCCGTGACGGCATAAACAATATTCAAAACAACACTAAGCACCAATACGACAGCAAGGTTGGTTGCTAAGAATAACAATATACGTTTCATGACTTAATCTCCGAAGGAAACTTCTCAGCGGTTGCGATGCGCGACTTTACCACACATCGTTTGTTCTTATTTACAACATATGTTCTTCCATTTGAAAAACAAGGTTAAGTAGTAAATTGCAACATTTAATGTCCAGATTCTGTTCGGCAAATGCTGAGCAGCCTAGAAGGCACAAGGGTATAGACTTTGGTCGTATTGAGATAGCCGTAATGAAGGCATAGAGTGCGTGAGTCGAAGGAATTTAACCACAAACAAAGGAAAACACATGGCTGAAGCACATAGCTACCAAATGGCGATTGATTTACTTTGTTGTCATTTAGGTATCAGTGAACAAGAAGCTCGTACTCAACTCGGATTGGAAGCCAAAGAGCAGACGCTGCAGCAGCAGATCGTCGATACTCAACACTCTTTAATGGGTTTGAGCGCAGAGAAATAGCCTCTCGCACACTCAACTTCCATACAGTCTGATACTAAAAAGGCTGCTCATGTTTGAGCAGCCTTTTGTTATTTAGCGTCGTTATGCCACGGTGTCGGGTTCTAACAAGTGATCCAGTTGGATGAACTTGCCTAACTCTTGACGTTTAGCCTTAGGCATATAAGGGATCTCCCCTAATTTCGGTGTACCAAGCCGCCCTTCTAGATGCTCAATGATCTCCGCATAGTGTTCAGTTCCCGGATTAATCCGGTTGGCAATCCAGCCGACTAGCTCTAACCCATCGGCACGAATCGCTTCTGCGGTCAAAATCGCATGGCTCAGACAACCGAGTTTAATTCCAACCACCAAGATGACCGGTAAACGCTCTTGTTTTACCCAAGTAGATAAACAATCGGAATCGGAAGTAGGAACTCGCCAACCTCCCGCACCTTCTACCACGACTAACTCTGCATTTTGCTTATGTTTCGAGAGCTTATTGCTTAGCAGCGCATAATCAATCGTAACATTTTCATGCTTAGCGGCGATGTGTGGTGAAGTGGGAAGTACTAAGGCATAAGGATTGACGTCCTCATACGGCATATCGACGGTCGCGGCTTTCATCAGATGCAAGGCATCGGAATTGCGATAGCCAAACTCAGTTTTATCACTCCCCGCTGCGACTGGCTTATAGCCAATCGTAGCGATATTGTGTGTCGCGAGCGCCTGAAGAATCGCTTTCGAAGCGACTGTTTTCCCAACGTCGGTATCCGTCCCTGCGATAAAAATTGCATTTCTCATCGGTGAATAACCCCTAAACAAACCTGATATGTGGCAGGCACAAGACCCTGTTGGTTACGAAATGATTGGTAGGCCAATTCCACTTTTGCCAACGTTCGGCGACTGATTAGCCCCGTTGAACGTCCACTGACATGATTGGCGCCGATCCCTTTTAGATCGCGCATCAGCATAAAGGCAGCTTCATACCAAACCGTAATTGCCGCTAAGTCTAAGTGATGTTGCGAACATCCGGCTTGCGCTAACGCAATTTTTACCTGATTGATGGAAATGAACTGATTGATATGACGATGATGATCAACGCTGCGCCACGCTTGCTCGAGTTCAAACAGCGAACCGTCTAACAAGGTGGAGAGGAAGGCTTGACCATGTGGTTTGAGTACACGGCGAATTTCGCTCAGCGGCAGCGACAGATCTTCACACCATTGTAATGCTAAGCTTGAAAATACCATGTCAAAACAAGCAGATGCAAAAGGCAGTTGCTCGGCATCCGCTAACTGGTAACTCATGCCTTCATCACCGCAGCGTTGCTTTGCTTGCTCAAGCATGGCGTGTGAGATATCGGCGCACACCACTTGCGCTCCCCGCTCGCGTAGCAAGGCTGAAAAATAACCGGTACCACAACCGAGATCCAATACTCGCAGCCCCTTCAGACAACTGGGCATTTTTTGCAGTAAACGCAATCCGACATCGCGCTGAAAAGCCGCGTGCTGATCATAGTGCGCGGCGGCTTTGCCAAAGGCTTGCGCAATCGCACTTTTGTCTTTTAATTCAACACAAAGCTCCGTGGCTGTCATGCTCATGTGTCCTTCTCCATCACATGTTTTAACTGCTCCGATAAGCGGCGTATCTGCGCTTGGGTATGCGCCGCCGTTATCGTGATACGTAAACGCGCACTGCCTACAGGCACGGTGGGTGGTCGAATGGCACTCACCCAAATCCCTTGCTGCTTGAGCTCGTGGGATGCACTCAATGCGGAATCAGAGCTGCCCAACAACCAAGGTTTGATGGGCGTTTGTGTTGCCACAAAACCCGGAATATTGCGGCACTGCTCATCAAAACACGCCAGCAGCTCAGCCAATTGTTCTCTGCGCCAAGACTGACTTTGGATCATCCGCGCAGCATGAGTCAGAGCATGCGCTTGTGCCGGAGGCATAGCGGTGGAATACACATGGTGGCGTGCAAATTGCGTCAGATAATCACCAACGTGCGCATCACACAACACCGCCGCACCTGCTAACCCAAAAGCTTTACCAAAAGTAACGACCAGAATCTCGGGATGAATCCCTGCCGCTTGGCAGCTCCCTGCCCCATCCTCTCCAAGCACGCCAATGCCGTGCGCATCATCCACCATCAACCAAGCGCGCTGTTTCACTAAAGTTGCAATTTGCGCCAAGGGTGCGCAATCGCCATCCATGCTAAACACCCCTTCCGTCACCACTAAGCTGTTGCTCTGCTCATGCAGTAATTGGCGAAGATGCTCAGTATCATTGTGCTTAAAGCGTTTCATGGTGGCAGGACTTAACATACCCGCTTCCATCAAGGAGGCGTGATTGAGTTTGTCTTGCAGCAGCAAGTCCTCTTTTTCGAGCAAAGTAAACAGCAGGGCTTGATTGGCACTAAAGCCAGAGCTGAACAAGACTGCTCGCTCGTAACCAAGCCAGTGACACAACTCATGCTCTAACTCGGCATGAGCGGAGCTAAAACCAGTTACCATCGGCGAAGCGCCACTGCCTGCGCCAAAGCGCGCCAGACCGGTTTGCCAAGCCTGCACTAACTCAGCATCATTGGCTAAACCAAGGTAATCGTTGCTTGAGAAGTTCAGGTAAGTACGATCTTGCTGAATCAGTTCACCTTGTGCGCTTCGATCTAAAAGCTGAAGACGGCGAGTCAGCCCTGAATGTTCACGCTCATTCAGAGCTTGCTCAATCCGCGACTTAAAGCGCAGCGTCATAAAATAAATCGCTGGCGGTTGGGCGCGCGGCTACTCGTTCAACGACTCTATCCAACAACTCATTTTCCGTGATTTCATCGGGCTTTTGCGCCACTTGTTCGCGGTTAATTCCTAGCTTTTTAAACAGCAGCATATCGCTGTCTTCCGCTGGGTTGGGGGTGGTCAGCAGTTTGCAACCGTAGAAAATCGAATTGGCTCCTGCCATAAAGCACAGCGCCTGCATCTGCTCATTCATCTTCTCGCGTCCAGCTGAAAGGCGAACCGCAGATTTCGGCATCATAATGCGCGCTACCGCAATCAAACGCACAAAATCAAAGGGTTCCACATCATCGACTTGTTCCAGTGGTGTACCTTTCACTTTGACCAGCATGTTGATCGGCACACTTTCCGGATGAGTCGGCAAATTCGCGAGCTCAACCAATAACCCAGCGCGGTCATTGGTGCTTTCGCCCATGCCGATAATGCCCCCCGAGCAGATCTTCATCCCGGCATCACGCACGTGCGATAAGGTATCTAGGCGATCTTGGTATGTGCGTGTGGTGATGATGTTGCCATAAAATTCCGGAGAGGTATCAAGGTTGTGGTTGTAATAATCCAGCCCCGCTTGCGCCAATTGCTGCGCTTGATCTGGCGTCAACATACCCAGCGTCATGCAGGTTTCTAGCCCCATATCCTTCACGCCGCGGATCATCTCTTTGAGCAGCGGCATATCACGCTCTTTCGGATTCTTCCACGCCGCGCCCATACAAAAACGGGTCGAGCCTGAATTTTTGGCTTTTTGCGCCGCATCCAATACGCGCTCGACTTCCATCAAACGCTCTTTATCTACATCAGTACGGTAGTGAGCACTTTGCGGGCAATATTTGCAATCTTCTGGACAAGCGCCAGTTTTGATCGACAGCAGCGTGCTGACCTGCACATGGTTGTGCGGATGATGAAGACGATGCACCTGCTGCGCTTCAAACAGCAGATCCATAAAAGGTTTATCCAGTAACGCTTTGACCTCAGCGACCGTCCAGTTATGACGAACTTCCACGTGTAATCCTTATTGGGGTTATTGGTTTTATGCTTGGCTAGTCTACTGACAGGCGTTAGACTGTCAACAATAAGAAAATCACAAGGTTTACATGTGGTTATTAATTAATCTTTTATTAATTTTGGAATGATGATGGATTTAGCCTTCGACCGTTGCCACATCTGGCATCCCTACACTTCGACCTTGACACCTCTGACCTGTTATCCGGTAAGCCGAGCCGATGGCGTAATGATCACACTTGAAGATGGGCGCAGCTTAGTTGACGGCATGTCCTCTTGGTGGGCAGCGATCCACGGTTACAATCACCCCAAACTCAATCAAGCGGCGCACCAGCAAATCGAGCAGATGTCACACATCATGTTTGGTGGGTTAACTCATCAACCGGCGATTGAGCTTTGCCAAAAGCTACTCAAGCTCGCGCCCAACAATTTACAGCAAGTGTTTCTCGCCGATTCAGGTTCGGTTGCGGTGGAAGTGAGCCTTAAAATGGCGTTGCAGTATTGGCACAGCAAAGGTCAACCGAGAGCAAAGTTTCTCACCCTACGCCACGGCTACCACGGCGATACCTTCGCCGCGATGTCAGTGACCGATCCAGATAACTCCATGCATAGCCTGTACAAAGGTTTTCTGCCCGAGCATATTTTCGCTAATTCGCCAGAAGGCGGATTTTTTGATGCGTGGGATGAGCGTGATATTGCCGATTTTCGTCACAAATTGACTGAACATCACCACCAGATTGCCGCCGTAATCCTTGAACCTATCGTGCAAGGGGCTGGTGGTATGCGTATCTATCACCCCGAGTTTTTACGCCAAGTTAGAGCTTTGTGTGACGAATTTGGTGTACTGCTGATTTTGGATGAGATTGCGACCGGCTTTGGCCGCACAGGCAAACTCTTTGCTTGTGAACATGCGGGAATTCAACCGGATATTCTCTGTGTGGGCAAGGCGCTGACTGGCGGATACATGACGCTATCCGCTACCCTCACTACCCAACAAGTGGCCGATACCGTTTGTGCGGGGGAAGCAGGCTGCTTTATGCATGGCCCAACTTTTATGGGCAATCCGCTGGCTTGCGCGGTGGCAAGCGCCAGTTTATCGCTAATTGAGCAAGGTGATTGGCAACAGCAAGTCGCAAACATTGAAGCGTTTTTTGCCGAGCAACTGCCTAAACTCAACGATTCGCCACGGGTGAAACAGACTCGTTGGCTAGGCGCTATTGGTGTGGTGGAGACGCATCTCCCGGTCAATATGGAAGTGATTCAGGCTCTCTTTGTGGAGCATGGAGTTTGGATCCGCCCCTTTGGTCGGTTGATTTACTTGATGCCACCCTATATTAGTCAACCTGAACATCTGCAAAAGCTGGTGGATGCAATGGCAGCCGCGTTAAACCAACCAGACTGCTTTAAACAATAGACAATATGCTGCGCAACAAACGACAAGCATAAAAAAGCCGACATCACGTCGGCTTTTTTCGTTCTTATCTCTTTGAGCGCTGATTTCCCTTTAGAGGAAAACGGGATTAACCGATATGGGTTAAACCGCCCATGTACTTTTGCAGTACCGCAGGGATCGCAATGCGACCATCGGCTTCTTGGTAGTTTTCCAAAATCGCGACCATGGTACGACCCACCGCCAGACCAGAGCCGTTCAGCGTGTGCACCAACTCAGGTTTCTTCTCACCTTTGCGGCGGAAACGCGCTTGCATACGACGCGCTTGGAAATCCCACATGTTTGAACAAGAAGAGATTTCACGGTACGTCTTCTGCGCTGGAACCCAAACTTCCAAGTCGTAAGTTTTGCACGAGCCAAAGCCCATGTCGCCCGTACACAGAATCACTTTGCGGTAAGGCAGCTCCAGCAGTTGCAGAACTTTTTCTGCATGGCCAGTCAACTCTTCCAATGCCGCCATGGAATCTTCAGGGCGAGTGATTTGTACCAGTTCCACTTTATCAAACTGATGCATACGGATCAGACCGCGAGTATCACGACCATAAGAACCCGCCTCAGAGCGGAAACAAGGCGTGTGTGCGGTCATTTTCAGAGGCAGTTCAGCTTCATCCAAAATGGTGTCACGCACTAAGTTGGTCACTGGCACTTCTGCGGTTGGGATCAGTGACAGACGGCGTGGCTCTTCATCACTGGCTTTCTCAGTCAGAGGCTCAGTGTGGAATAGATCTTGACCGAATTTTGGTAATTGACCTGTACCGAACAGCGTTTCCGCGTTCACTAGGTAAGGTACATACAGCTCAGTGTAACCGTGTTGATCGGTGTGCAGATCCAACATGAACTGTGCGATAGCACGGTGCAAACGAGCAAATTGACCTTTCATCACCACAAAACGCGCACCCGTGATCTTGGTTGCGCTAGCGAAATCCAGACCGTCGCCCATTTCGCCCAAATCCACGTGATCTTTTACTTCAAAATCATAAGTTTTTGGTGTTCCCCAACGAGAAACTTCTACGTTTTCGCTGTCGTCTTTACCGTTTGGCACTGCATCGTCTGGAATGTTAGGCACGGTTTGGGTGATCGCATCCAATTGCGCCATAACCGCATCCAATTCCACTTTTTTCGCATCCAGATCGTCACCCAAAGTGCCGATTTGTTGTTTAACCGCTTCAGCGCCCGCTTTGTCGCCAGACGCCATCAGTTGACCGATTTGCTTGGAGATGGAGTTACGCGTGGATTGTAAATTCTCAACTTCTACTTGAATGGACTTACGTTGTTCTTCAAGAGTACGGATAGTCTCCACGTCGAGTTTAAAACCGCGACGTGCCAATTTTGCAGCTGTTTCGTCCAGCTCAGTACGAAGTAATTTAGAATCCAGCATTGCTAATCCTATGCTTTAAGAGTTGCGAGAAAGCGCGTGTGCTTCCTTTTTAGCCAAAGCCACGCGTATTGAAATTTACCCTGCCAAAGATAACCAAAAGGCACTACTTTTCATAGCGCTTTTGTGGGCTTTTTGCGTTCAAATCCGCCAGATACGCTAACTTTTCGGCAATCTTAGTTTCTAGCCCGCGTGGAGTAGGCTGATAGTAGCGAGTTCCACTCATTTCTGGTGGGAAATAGCACTCCCCTGCAGCATAAGCGCCCGGTTCATCATGGGCGTAACGGTATTCCTCACCATAACCGAGATCTTTCATCAATCGCGTTGGGGCATTACGCAGATGCGGCGGTACTTCAAACTCAGGCAGATTATGCGCATCCGACAGCGCTTGTTTCCACGCGGTGTACACCGCGTTGCTTTTCGGTGCGCAGGCGAGGTAGACAATCGCTTGAGCAATCGCGCGCTCGCCTTCTGCAGGCCCCACACGGGTAAAGCAATCCCACGCTGCGAGTGCCACTTGCATGCCCCGTGGGTCGGCATTACCAACATCTTCAGAGGCAATCGCGAGCAGACGGCGCGCGATATACAAAGGGTCACAGCCTGCGGAAATCATCCGCGCCGCCCAGTACAGCGCTGCATCGGGATCGGAACCTCGAATCGATTTGTGTACAGCGGAAATCAGGTCATACCAAATATCGCCCTTGTTATCAAAGCGCGACACTTTTTCACCAGCGACTTCAGCCAATAAAGGCAGATCAATCTGCTTGCGTCCCTGATCATCTTCGCGAGCCATGTCGTACAGCAGTTCAAGATAATTGAGCGACATGCGCGCATCGCCATTGACCAGTTCGGCTAGGCGATCTAAAACATTATCAGCAAATACCGCCGCCACTTTGCCAAGCCCGCGTTCAGTATCGGCAATCGCTTGATGCAGAGCTTGCAGAATTTCTTGTTGATTGAGTGAGGTGAGCTTATAAACCCGCGCGCGGGAAAGCAGCGCGTTATTAAGCTCAAAAGAAGGGTTCTCCGTGGTTGCGCCAATAAAAGTGACCGTACCATCTTCAATATGCGGCAAAAACGCATCTTGCTGCGATTTATTAAAGCGATGGACTTCGTCGACAAACAGAATAGTGCGTCGACCACTGAGTTTGTTCTCACGCGCTTTTTCGATCGCGGCACGGATCTCTTTGACTCCGGACGTCACCGCCGATACGCGTTCCACTTCCGCATTGGCGTAGTTGGCTGCCACTTCGGCTAAAGTGGTTTTTCCGGTGCCCGGAGGTCCCCAAAGAATCATCGAGTGAATATGCCCCGCTTCTAATGCACGGCGCAGCGGTTTTCCCGGCCCTAAGATGTGTTGCTGACCTATATACTGCTCCACCGTTTGTGGACGCATACGAGCAGCTAACGGACGAAAATCTTCGTCGCCGGAAAAATCTAAGCTGTAATTACTCACTCGACTCGCTTCCTTGGTGCTGATTTAGTTACGCTGATCGTCAACTTCCACGCCTTTCGGCACTTTGTAGTTAAATACGCTAGCGTTTGGTTTCTGCTGTTTCACCTTACTAAAGGTAAATTCGCTCTGCTGACCATCTTGCTCAATCACTTTAAAACCTTGTACCACCCCTTTCTCACTGATGGTGATTTGGAAACGGCCTTGGTTTGAATCCAGCGCAGTAGGCGTCAGAGTAAATACATCACCCTTTTCTTCCACATGATAGGCATCCCAATCGCTGGCTTTATTACGAGTCAGCAGCACAAAAGGCGTCTGCTCTAAAGCTTCTTCGGCGCGGTACAAGGTGACCTGCTCCACGAAAGGGTCGAAATGCCATAAGGTTGTACCGTCAGAGACCAGTAAGTTTTCATCTGGCGTTTCGGTTTCCCAACGAAATAGGCTCGGACGAGCAATATCCACCTTGCCATTTCCGGTCAGGATCACTTTGCCCTCTGGGCTTAATACTTGCTGATTAAAGGTCGCGCTGAAGCCTTCACTCATGGCTAAACGCTCACTTAAGGTATCTTTAGGGGCGGCAATGGCCGAGAAACTACAAAATAACAGGGCTAACCATTTGTTCATGCTGACTCTGCTCCAAGCAATTTAGCGATGAGGAAGATAATAAAGCAAAAGCCTAAGCGTTTGCCTTCTCTAACGTGTCAGTGATGTGTAATAAACTATTGCCCACAACACTGTTTGAATTTTTTACCGCTGTCGCAAGGGCAAGCATCATTGCGGCCAATGCCTTTAAACGGATTCACACTTTGTGCTTTAGCGCCGAGCATGGCTTCATCCGCCGCGAGCGCGACTTCGTGCACCATTAAATTCAGTTGCTCGATCAAATCGGCGAGCGCAGGGACTTGTTCATAGCCCGCTTCGCGCATTTGCGCTTGGGTTTGCGCTTCATCAATCGCCAACATCAAGGTGGTCAATAATGCTTGCAACATACGAATCGAGCCATCTGCAAATGCGCCTTGCTGCCACATGGGTTCAACTTGCGGCCATAATTGCATAAAGCCTTCCGCAAAATCTGCCAAACCTTGCTTACGCGAGGGTGCATGCTCGGCCAACAATGCCAACAAATCATAACCGTTGCCTTTAAGCAGCTGGTATTGGCGATGAATTTGCTCGGTCACCGGTTGTAATAACGCTTGATGTTGCTCGGTAAACAGCTCTGGTAGCCACTGCTCAGGATCGAGCGGACGAGTCGCCAAGTTAGCGGCGAGCACCACACCTTCAATAAACAGATCCGACTCAGGGCATTCAATCGCGCTGAGATCGATCAGGGAATAATTCATAGGAAACACTTAAGACAAGGAAAGTTGCGCCGCATTATATACTCAAAGCTAAAGAAGTGGCAGGTCGTCACACTGAACTTGAATCAGAAAGGATGAGTGACATTTATCGATGCTACTACTACAATCTCGCTCCCTTTTCTTCAGCGCTAGCCGGTATTCATCACTATGCGAGTTATTTTAGGCCCGATGGAGGGCGTGTTAGATCATTTGATGCGTGACATGCTGACACAAATCAATGACTACGATTTCTGCGTCACCGAATTTGTACGCGTAGTGAATCTGCTGCTGCCTGATCATGTGTTTTATCGCCTCTGTCCTGAATTGCAACAGGGTTCTAAAACTCCGTCCGGTGTTCCGGTAAAAGTACAACTGCTTGGCCAAGACCCACACTGGATGGCCGAAAACGCGATCCGCGCTGCTGAGCTTGGGGCTTATGGCATCGATCTAAATTTCGGCTGCCCTGCCAAAATGGTCAATCAGAGCAAAGGTGGCGCGGCTCTTTTGCAGCATCCCGAGTTGATTTATCAGGTGGTCAAAGCGTGTCGTGACGCAGTACCGGCGCACATTCCTGTTTCGGCGAAAATCCGCTTAGGTTGGGAAGATCCGGAAGATTGTTTTGAGATTGTCGATGCCGTTGCGCAAGCTAAAGCCGATGAGCTCACTGTGCACGCGCGCACCAAAGCCGGAGGCTACAAGGCCAGCGAAATCAAATGGCATTACATTGACCAGATCCGCCAAAAATGCAGTATTCCATTGATTGCTAACGGTGAAGTGTGGAATTACGCCGATGGTCAAGCTTGCATCCAAACCACAGGTGTCGATTCACTCATGGTGTGCCGCGGCGCGCTCAACGTGCCGAATTTAGGCAATGTGGTCAAACACAATCACGCCGCCATGCCTTGGCATGAAGTGGTGGATTTGTTGCTGCGCTACACGCAATTTGAAGTCCGTGGTGACAAAGGCAAATACTACCCAAACCGTATTAAGCAGTGGTTTGCTTATCTGCGCCACGCCTACCCTCAGGCTAATGAGCTGTTTGGTGAGTTACGTACGTTGACTCAAGTCGAGCCGATCGTTGATCAGTTACATCGCTATCGCGATCAACTCCATCATGCTGCGGCCGAGCTACCTGTCTAATGAGTAAAACAACGAATCAGTAAATCAACTGATCAGTAAACCAACTGATTTTTGCCGCTGGTTTTCGCTACATACAACTTTTCATCAGCGGCTTTAAACAAATCTTCAAAACTGCGATCGGTTGTACTTTCAACCACCTCTATCCCACCAGAGATGGTAAAACCTGGCTCTAGTATTAAAGGGGACTCGCGGCAAACCGCATCAAAAATGCGCTGCATAATTCTCGTGATCTGCTCTTTTTCTTTTGCTGTGACATAAACCACAAATTCTTCGCCACCAAAGCGTGCCACGGCATCTGAGCTACGAATATGGTTTTCAATCTGCTCACCAATGTAGCAGATCACTCTATCCCCCATATCATGACCATAAGCATCATTGATCTGTTTGAAGTCATCGATATCCAACACGGCAATGGCTAAATATTGACTGTGGCGTTTGCCTTTCAGAAAGCTTTCCATACCACGTCGATTGAGTAAACCCGTCATCGGATCACGCGCGGCGAGCTGCGCATAATGCTGGCGATCCCAGCGCGTATTGAGATAGATAAGTACGCCTGTGAGAAAGAGGTACACCAGAGCAACGACCAGTAAATTACCGCTCTTCTCAGTAAGAAAATTGCTCAATTCGGACTGAATATCCAACTTATAAAATACCACCTGATGATAGTCTGCATATTCACTGGTGAGCTTGTGTGGACGATAGGCAAACGTTGGAATAGCCATCTCATTCAAATCAATCATGTCAAAACGAGATGCTAAATGAGGCATGCGGCTAAGCAGTTCGCGTAAACCAATATCTACCGCAACGAGTCCTTGATAATCCGCGTCACGGTAAACGGGCAGAATCAGTGTTAATAACCACTCATGTTGCTCTCTGATCACTGAGCGATAAGGCCCATCAACGGCAATCATATTGGGGGCAGCAATCGCATGGCTCCACAAAGGACTCTCGCTGATAAAGTCTTTAATTTGCTGATAGGTTACCTTTTCGCTGATGGTATCCGGCGATGAAATGATATAACCGCTGCTATCCACATAATGCACACCATAAATATATTCATCCATGTCATGCAAAAACGAGAGTATAGGAGCCATGGAGAGTTTGATTTGTAAACTGGGATCATGACTTGGTTTGGAATCGCATAACGAGGCATCCCCAATCAGCATATAACTTAGATCTAATTTGGGAACAGCAAAGCTGGAACTCAGCCCCTGAGCCAGAACTAACCCATCTATCGGTTTGATTTGGCAAACATTCGCAACCACACGGGCTGAGTGTTTAAACAATATATTCTCTGCCGGGCGTTGATTATGCGTGAAAGTGTAATCCAGCGCTGTCACCACTTTTTCGGCGCGCTCAAGCTGCTGTTGAATGTCAGCGTAGGCGTCGTCAATTTCTTGGTTAAGATCGTACAGATATTGCTGAAAGACCGATGCGGCCAGCACAAAAACGATAAACAGTGGCGCACAGATAATCCAAGTTAAACTCATGCGCTGATTCATAATTGCCTGCTAACCTCTAGAAATGAAAAACCCACCATAAACCGATAACGCTTATGATGGGTAGGGATATTGCGTTGCGGCGATTATGCCAAAAAACACAAAACAGTGTTAGCGCTTGTTCATCATCCGTCTCTTTTTCCTCACCGTTTTCTATTCAAACAGGCACTTAACTCAGTAGCAAACTATCGTCTGCCAACTCTTCTCCACGCACTTTAGAAAACATCTCAAGTAGCTCAGGAACGCCCATGTTCGCGCGCTGTTCCCCTGTGACATCCAAGACAATCTGACCTTGATGCAGCATGACGGTGCGATCACCACAAGCCAGAGCATCTTTCATCGAGTGGGTCACCATCATCACGGTTAAATTGAACTCTTTAACAATTTTTTTCGTGAGATCGATAATGAATGCCGCCATACGAGGATCGAGTGCCGCCGTGTGTTCATCTAAGAGCAAGAGCTTGCTTTCTGACAGTGTCGCCATCACCAAACTCACCGCCTGACGCTGACCACCTGAGAGCAAACCAATATTGTCACCGAGACGATCTTCTAACCCCAAACCGAGGATGCTGATCCGTTCTTGGAACAACTTCCGGCGCTGGTTTGAGAGCGCCAAGCTCCAACCACGTTTTTTACCGCGCATATAAGCGAGCGCCATATTCTCTTCGATGGTCAGGGCTCCACAGGTTCCCGCTAATGGGTCTTGAAACACGCGAGCACACAGATTCGCACGCTGATCCACACTCTGTTTGGTTACATCAATCTCATCAATTAACACCTGACCGCCCACGATAGGCGTTTCACCAGTGACCGCACCGAGTAGCGTCGACTTCCCCGCCCCGTTAGAGCCAATCACGGTTAAAAATTGGTGTTCCGGAACCTCTAGCGATACGCCGCGTAATGCGCGATTTTCCAGAATCGTGCCAGGGTTAAACGTCACCTGAATATCTTGCAAACGGATCATACTGCATCTCCTGACACGCTTCCCTGCTGAGAGACTTCGGGCTTCTGAGCAGGTGCGTTACGCTTTTTTGATTTTAAATTCCTTTTAATCTTCGGCATGATCAGCGCCAAAGCCACTAACACGGCAGTCACCAAGTTAAGATCGGACGCTTGTAAGCCAAACATGCCTGAACTGAGTGCGAAGGCAACCGCTAAACGGTACAGCACAGAGCCGACAATGACCGCCACGACAGCGACCCAGATCTTGCGACCGGGGATCAGGGTTTGTCCTAAAATAACCGCAGCAAGCCCCACCACAATTGTACCAACGCCAGAAGTGACATCCGCAAAACTGTTGGTTTGCGCAAATAGAGCCCCTGCAAAACCGACAAAACCATTAGACAGAGCCAAACAGAAATACGTGTAAAACGCGGTGCTTGCCCCTTGGGCTGCCACCATACGAGCGTTGACACCTGTGGCTCGCAATCCTAAACCGAAATCGCTGTTGAGCAGTCGAATAACTAATAGCGCAGAAATCACGACCAATACTGCGACAACGAGAGGACGAATTAAGACAGGATCACCCAAGGCTTCAAACGGGGTCAAAATGGTGTCTTCACCCAATAAGGCCAGATTAGGACGTCCCATAATGCGGATGTTGATGGAAAACGCAGCAATCATGGTCAAAATCGAGGCCAAGAGATGCAAGATACCACATCGCACACTCAGAAAAGCCGTGACCCAACCGGTAGCGGCGCCAGCAAGAATGGCCAATCCTGTCGCCACCCATGGATTAATTCCTGCCACAATCGCAGTAGCCGCCACCGCAGCGCCCATTGGGAAACTGCCGTCGACGCTCAAATCAGGGAAATCCAGCACTCGGAAAGTTAAATACACGCCCAAAGCTACTAAGCCATACAACAAGCCAAGCTCCAAAGCGCCAAAAAAGGCAAAAGCAGACATACATACTCCTTTCTGCTTACAGAAGTTGAAATACCCCAACTCCTTGGAATATACGCTTCCGACGAGGGGCTAGCGCGTCAAGCGTTACCCCCTCGTCATTTGGATAGAGCTTACTTATTTGGTACTGGTTGCACGCGCAAGTACGGCTTCAGGAATGGTGATGCCTAACTGTTCTGCGGCGGTTTTGTTGATCACAAGATCCGAACCTTTTGCCACTTGAACATCAAGCGAACCCGGCTCTTTACCTTCTAAAATAGCCGCCACGTAGTCAGCGGTTTGCACTCCGATTTGGTAATAGTCAAAACCTAGGCTGGCAATTGCGCCGCGTTCTACATAAGACGTTGCTGCACCAAAGACTGGGGTTTTGGCTTGGTTAGCCGCCACAATCATACCTTCGATTGCACTGGCAACTGTGTTGTCGATCAGGGCATAAATCACATCGGACTTTTCTGCAATCGCTTGGGTGGCTGATTGAACATCAGCACTTTTCAGCGCAGTCGCTTCGACCAGCTTAATACCATGTTTTGCCGCCGAGAGTTTGAGTAACTCCATTAAACTGACCGCATTGGCTTCACCTGGGTTGTACACCACGCCAATCGATTTGACGTTGGGTAGGATTTCTTTAATCAGTTCAACATGTTGCTCAACCGGAGACAAATCTGACAAACCCGTGACGTTTTTGCCCGGTTGTTCAAGTTGTTTCACCAACTTAGCCCCAACAGGGTCAGTCACTGCGGTAAACACAATAGGTATGGTTTTTGTGGCAGAAACCAGTGCTTGGGCGGTAGGTGTCGCAATACCGACTAAAACATCTGGGTTTTCACCGACAAATTGACGGGCAATTTGGACCGCAATGGCAGGGTTGCCTTGCGCGGTTTTGTAATCAAACTCTAGATTTTTGCCCTCTTCATAGCCTTTGGCTTTCAATCCATCGAGTAGCCCTTGACGTGTCGCATCTAAAGCGGGGTGTTCCACAATTTGTGATACCGCGACTTTGGCTGTTTTGGCCATGATACTCTGGGAAGACAGTAGTGCAGCTCCGGCTAGAACGGCGGTAGCAATAACTTTGCCTGCTCTCATCTTAACTCCTTGATATAAAGCATAGTTTTTATGATGTTGTGTGTGGGTGTAGCTTTAATAGTTGTTATTGGACACTTAGGGTGTCGCTGACAACATTATTACCAGTAACTTTAGGCAAAGGGAAGTAGGATTTAACAGTTAGATAACAGAAAAAAGCTCAGAATTTGGTCAATGTCGAAAATGGAAGTGAAGTTAACTATCTCTCTTCCCAAACGACGTGGAGCGACAGAGGATGGTAGGCAAGTTCACTCTCATGAACCCAGATAAACGCTATGATTAAGGTGACCCCATAAAAGATGATCCCCATAACAGATAACCATAGGGATGTAAGATCAACTCTGCTAGAATGCGCCGCCGCGCAGAGGTCAACAAGTACATGGCTCATCTCTGCCAAATCTTGGTATACCTACTCTATTTACCCTTAGGAGCCGATTATTATGACCGATCAAGAAAGAATCGAACTACAAAAGAACAATCCACTACACGGCCTTAAGTTAGAAACCTTGCTACAAGAGCTGGTGGATTTTTATGGCTGGGATATTTTAGATACTGCAATGCGCTTTAACTGCTTTCATACCAAGCCTTCGATTGCCAGCAGTGTCAAATATTTAAACAAGACCGAGTGGGCACGAGAAAAACTAGAAAATTTTTATCTCTATCGCTTTAAACGCATGCCTCGCGCTTCCAGTGAAGAGTTTACTCTCCCGCCACGCGCAAGAACTTTCCCTCACGGCCTACACCCTAAAGAGCCGATGGCATTAACGGTAGACTCTATTTTGAAATCTCAGGCGAAAGCGGCCTCTGCTCATAAAGAAAGAACGTCTCGCAGTCGCTACAATCAGCGCTAACTGATCTTGATCTCATGGGATAGGTTGCCTTGGCACGCGGCAAGTTTCTGTGACCAACGATTCGATATGCTATTCGATATTCGTTGGTCACACTGATGGGACAAATAGCCTACTCGGTAGCCTTAAAACCAGCGTTCTAGCGCAGTATCATCCAGTTGTCGAAACGCACGATTCAACACTTGCGCGAGCTCTTTATAGCGCGGTTTGCTTTTGATCGGCTCCAGTGCAAAACCAGTTTCGACGATCTTCATATAGAGTTCGCGATACCAGCTCGCAAGCGCCGGAGGTAGTTGGGTATTGGCACGGTGACCGAGCCACCAAATGCCTTGCAGTGGCAAGCTCATAGCAAATAAAGCGACCACAATCGCCTGAGGCATGGCCTGCGTGTTGGCAAACACCATTTGTGTCAGCACGCTGATCGCCGCAACCGCAGGCATCACTTTAATCGCAAAGCGTGTGGCTTTAATCACGCGTTGCTCAGGGAACAGTGGATTTAACTCTTTGCGCATCGGCCAAATATCCATGTACTTCTGGCCATCTTTTAGGCTATGCACTATGCCGACTTTATTATTCATATCCACTTCCTCGCTGCTCTTTGCTCAACCCACTAAAATTTAGTTGAATGATTCAACAAAAGACGCAAAAATTTGACAAAAGCTAATATTGATTCAAATTTTTTTTGTTATATTTGTCCATTATCGCTATGCTTTGCGGACTCTCAATCTCATTGTTGCCCTTATTTACAATTTAGGCAACGTTGAGACGATTCCTGCACGGATTGCATCGACGACTTATACTGACTTTGTCACGTCTTCACGATACGGAAATTGACGTTTTATTGACCGAGATTAGGGCGCATTCATCGAGGCGTCATCTACTCTTGGTACTGATTTTTTTATCCCAACCGATTATTACAGGTAGTCACTCATGTCTAAGCTGGTTTTAGTTTTAAACTGCGGTAGTTCTTCACTTAAGTTCGCAGTTGTTGACGCTCAAAGCGGTGAACAACATCTTTCAGGTCTCGCTGAATGTTTACACCTTCCTGAAGCTCGTATCAAGTGGAAATTGGACGGCAAGCACGAAGCTCAACTGGGCGAAGGCGCTGCACACGATGAAGCTCTGTCTTTCATCGTTGAAACTATTCTTGCTTCTAAACCAGAACTGGCAGCTCAACTGAAAGCGATCGGTCACCGCGTGGTACACGGTGGTGAGCAGTTCACTCAATCTGCACTGATTGACGACGCTGTACTGAAAGGCATCGAAGATTGTGCAGCACTCGCTCCACTGCACAACCCAGCACACATCATCGGTATCAAAGCGGCGCAAAAAGCGTTCCCAGAGCTGAAAAATGTTGCGGTATTCGACACTGCGTTCCACCAAACAATGCCAGAAGAAGCGTACCTGTACGCTCTGCCATACAACCTGTACAAAGAGCACGGTATTCGTCGCTACGGCATGCACGGTACGTCTCACCTGTTCATCGCACGTGAAGCGGCTGAGCGTCTGGGCAAACCTGCAAACGAACTGAACATCATCAACTGCCACCTAGGCAACGGTGCTTCTGTGTGTGCGATCAAAAACGGCCAATCGGTTGACACATCTATGGGTCTGACTCCACTGGAAGGTCTGGTGATGGGTACTCGTTGTGGTGATATCGATCCTGCGATCATTTTCCACCTGCACGACACGCTGGGTTACTCAGTTGAGAAAATCAACACCATGCTGACCAAAGAATCGGGTCTGTTGGGTCTGACTGAAGTGACTTCTGACTGCCGTTTCGTTGAAGACAACTACGGCCAAAAAGAAGAAGCAACTCGCGCAATGGACGTATTCTGTCACCGCCTAGCGAAATACGTTGCTGGCTACACAGCAAGCCTAGACGGCCGTCTGGACGCGATCACCTTCACTGGTGGTATCGGTGAAAACTCTGCGCCAATCCGTGAAATGGTTCTGAACCGTCTAGCGATTTTCGGTATCACCGTTGACAGCGCAGCAAACCTGAAAGCCCGTTTCGGCGGTGAAGGTGTGATCACCACTGCAGACAGCCGTATCCCAGCGATGGTTATCGCGACTAACGAAGAGTTAGTGATTGCAGAAGATACAGCTCGTCTGACGAACATCTAATACGACTTACACTGGCTAACTCAGGTTAGCCAGTGTCATTTAGGGGCTCAGCGTAAGCCTGTCCTGCGTTTGAGCTTTGTCACTTTCAATCTAAGCACCTTAGATTGGTATCAATAGTGTTGAGGTACTTTACCAATGTCCCGTACTATTATGCTTATCCCAATCAGCGCTGGCGTCGGTCTGACCAGCGTGAGCATGGGTCTCCTGCGCGCCATGGAGCGTAAAGGGGTTAGCGTTTCTTTCTATAAGCCTATCGCGCAGCCACGTACTGGCGATGATCAACCTGACCTGACGTCTACTGTCATGAGCCGCAACAGCGACATCAAGATCGGCCAGCCGATGAGTATGTCTGCCGCCGAGACTCTGATCGGTAGCGAGAAGATGGACGTTCTGCTGGAAACCGTGGTTGAGCGTTACAACCAGATCAACAAAGATGCAGAAGTGACTCTGATCGAAGGTCTGGTTCCAACGCGTAAGCACCCTTTTGCTAACCAAGTGAACGCGGAGATCGCCAACACTCTCGGTGCAGAAATTGTGTTCGTTGCCACTCCGGGTACTGATAACCCAACGCAACTGAAAGAGCGCATTGAAGTCGCGTGCTCTAACTTTGGTGGCACCAAGAACAAGAGCATCTCTGGCGTTATCATCAACAAGCTGAATGCCCCTGTTGATGAAGCTGGCCGTACTCGTCCTGACCTGTCAGAGATCTTTGATGATGCTGACCATGCGAAACAAGCTAACCTTGAAGTGATGCAGATCTTCAACACCAGCCCAATTCGTGTGCTGGGCTGTGTACCATGGAGCATCGACCTGATTGCGACTCGTGCTATCGATATGGCGAAGCACCTGAAAGCTGAGATCATCAACCAAGGTGATATCAATACTCGTCGTATCAAGAGCATCACTTTCTGTGCTCGCTCTATCCCGAACATGATTGAGCACTTCAAACCAGGCTCACTCCTAGTAACCTCCGCTGATCGTCCTGACGTGATTGTGGCTGCGGCACTCGCAGCAATGAACGGTGTGGAAATCGGTGCCGTACTGCTGACTGGCGGCTACGACATCCCACGTGAACTGGTTAGCCTATGTAAGCCTGCTTTTGACACGGGTCTGCCCATTTTCAAAGCGCAAGGTAACACTTGGCAAACGTCGCTGAACCTACAAAGCTTCAGCCTTGAAGTTCCAGCCGATGACAAAGAGCGTATCGAATTCATCAGCGAACACGTGGCAAGCCACATTGACGGCCCATGGGTAGACTCTCTGACTGAAGGTGCGCAAGCGTCTCGTCGCTTGAGCCCACCAGCCTTCCGTTACCAGCTGACTGAATTGGCTCGTAGCGCGAACAAGCGTATCGTACTGCCAGAAGGTGATGAGCCACGTACTGTGAAAGCAGCTGCTATCTGTGCTGAACGCGGTATTGCACAGTGTGTACTTCTGGGTAACCCAGAAGAGATCAAGCGTGTTGCTGCTCAGCAAGGTGTTGAACTCGGCTCTGGTATCGAAATCATCGATCCAAAAGTGGCACAAGAGAAATACGTAGCACGTCTGGTTGAACTGCGTAAGAGCAAAGGCATGACTGAAGTGGTGGCGCGCGAGCAACTGGAAGATACCGTTGTTCTCGGCACTATGATGCTTGAGCGTAACGAAGTTGACGGTCTGGTTTCTGGTGCGGTTCACACCACAGCAAACACCATTCGTCCACCACTACAAATCATCAAGACTGCGCCGAATGCGTCTCTGGTTTCATCGATCTTCTTTATGCTGCTGCCTGATCAGGTACTGGTATACGGTGACTGTGCGATCAACCCAGATCCAAACGCAGAGCAACTGGCTGAGATTGCTATCCAGTCTGCCGACTCTGCAGCGGCCTTCGGTATTGAGCCTCGCGTAGCGATGATCTCTTACTCGACCGGTACTTCTGGTCAAGGTGCAGACGTTGATAAAGTGCGCGAAGCAACTCGCATCGCCAAAGAAAAACGTCCAGATCTCGTGATTGATGGCCCTTTGCAATACGACGCGGCAATCATGGAAAACGTAGCGGCTTCTAAAGCGCCTAACTCGCCAGTGGCAGGTAAAGCGACCGTATTCGTATTCCCAGATCTGAACACAGGTAACACGACTTACAAAGCGGTACAACGTTCAGCGGATCTAGTGTCTATCGGTCCTATGCTGCAAGGTATGCGTAAGCCAGTTAACGACCTGTCTCGTGGCGCATTGGTTGACGATATCGTCTACACCATCGCCCTGACGGCTATCCAAGCAGGTCAAGAGCAGAAATAAGCGCTAGTCACAGTCATCTTTTCTGGTGATAAATAGGCAAAAGCCCCCGACATTCGGGGGCTTTTTTATGCGCTTTATAGATTGCTATCTACCCTTTTCAACCAATTCGTTCACGCTGGTGTGGACTGAGTAGATCCACTTGCGGCCCGACTGGCACAACTTGAGTGGGGTTGATCGTGGTATGACTGAAATAGTAATGGCGTTTAATGTGGTAAAAATCGACCGTCTCTTGGATGCCGGGGACTTGGTATAACTCCCTTAAATAACCGCTCAGATGTGGGTAATCCGTAATACGCTGGCGGTTACATTTGAAATGCCCGACATACACCGCATCAAAACGCACTAAGGTGGTAAACAAACGCCAGTCCGCTTCGGTGATTTGGTTTCCCGCTAAATAGCGATGCGTTGTCAGATGCTGATCAACTTTATCCAACGCCGCAAACAGCGCTTCAAACGCTTCTTCATAGGCTTTTTGCGTGGTCGCAAAACCACAACGATATACCCCATTGTTGATGTTGGGATAGATGAACTCATTCCACTCATCAATCACTGTGCGCAGCGCTTGAGGGTAATAATCGGTTTGATTGCCCGTTAACTCATTAAATGCACTGTTGAACATGCGGATGATTTCGGAAGATTCATTGCTCACAATCGTGTGAAGTTTTTTATCCCACAACACAGGCACCGTGACTCGTCCGGTGTAATCGGCTTTAGCATGGGTATAAAGTTGATGTAGTTGAGTGTAGCCATACAGCGGCTCTGGTATGCCAAACTGCCAACCATGTGAGAGCATATCCGGACAGACAATCGTCACATCAATATGCGTTTGCAGCCCTTTGAGAGCACGAAAAATCAAGGTGCGATGTGCCCACGGACACGCCAAAGAGACATAGAGATGATAACGGCCAGATTCTGCAGCAAATTGCGCATCAGGCGTCGCTTTCACCCAGTCACGAAACCCTGCATCTTCGCGTATAAATTCGCCATCATGTTGTTTGGTGTCGTACCAAACATCGTGCCATTTGCCTTTAATTAGCTTGCCCATCTTGCCCCCAAATTCTCATCTTTTAGGCATTATAAGCAACTGGGCACGCCACTTAACCCAAGGCGATTGGTCGTGTTGTTCAAAATATTCGAATACAAAAAAAGCGCGATCCGAACGAGGAATCGCGCTTGGCCCGTCACAGGCTGAATTTATGCCTCAGCGTATAAACAAGAGACTGAGTGAATATCCGAACCTTTAATCACTGGTTTCGTCTTCGCACACTCTGCCGTGGCTTGCGGGCAACGAGTACGGAACACACAACCTGAAGGCGGGTTCATCGGTGAAGGCAGATCCCCTTCCAACATCTGAATGGTCTTATTGCGCTCGATGTTGGGGTCAGGAATAGGCACTGCAGACATTAATGCCTTGGTATAAGGGTGTTTAGGGTTGGCAAACAGTTCTTTAGAGACGCCTAACTCTACCGCATTACCCAAATACATGACCAACACGCGATCTGAGATGTGCTTTACCACCGAGAGATCGTGCGCGATGAACACCAGACTTAAACCGAGCTCTTTTTGCAGCTCTTTGAGAAGGTTAACGACCTGAGCCTGAATCGACACATCCAGAGCGGAAACCGGTTCATCACAGATGATCATCTTAGGTTTGAGGATCAGCGCGCGAGCAATACCGATACGCTGACACTGACCGCCTGAAAACTCATGCGGATAACGGTTGATCACGTTAGGCAGTAACCCAACCTTGGCCATCATCTCTTTTACCCGATCTTTCACTTCTTGCTTGGAAAGCTCGGGATAGAAGGTTTGTAGTGGCTCAGCAATGATATCACCGACCGTCATTCTCGGGTTTAACGATGCCAGAGGGTCTTGGAAGATCATTTGGATTTGCTTACGCGTTGCACGGCGTTTGACTTCCTGCATACGTGTTAAATCCTGACCTAACCACACCACTTCACCGTGAGTCGCTTGCACCAAACCAATAATGGCGCGTGCAAACGTCGATTTACCACAACCTGACTCACCCACTACCCCTAAAGTTTCGCCTTCATACAGACGCACGTTAACCCCATCAACCGCTTTCAAGGTAACGGGTTTGGTCCATGGCCATGCCGATTTCGGGGTAATGTTGAAATGGACTTTAAGATCTTTAACGTCCAGTAATAATTTTTTCTCTACGCTCATTTTGTCCAAGCCTCCCAATCAGAAAAACACGCACGTTGACGACTGTTACCAAACGGCAGCAAGATCGGAGCTTCTCGCTTACAGCGATCCGTCACGCGATGGCAGCGTTCTTGATAAGGACAGCCGACAGGCAAACGCAGCAAGTTAGGTGGGTTGCCCGGAATCGTCGGCAACACTTCCCCTTCGGTATCCAAGCGCGGGATCGCGCTCAGCAAACCTTCTGCGTAAGGGTGGCTTGGGTTGTAGAAAATATCGTTTACTGAACCGTACTCCATAGTACGGCCGGCATACATCACCAGCACTTTATCGCAAGAGCCAGCCACCACCCCCAGATCGTGGGTGATCATGATGATTGCGGTATTGAACTCACGTTTCAGTTCGTTAAGCAGCTCCATGATTTGCGCTTGAACAGTAACGTCGAGTGCGGTGGTCGGTTCATCGGCAATCAGCAGTTTCGGGCGACACAGCAAAGCCATCGCAATCATCACACGTTGACGCATACCGCCAGAAAACTCGTGCGGATACATGGTGATACGCTTACGCGCTTCTGGGATCTTTACCGCTTCCAGCATGCGTACTGACTCTTCAAACGCCTCCGCTTTACCCATACCTTTATGCAGCATCAGCACTTCCATCAGCTGATCGCTCACTTTCATGTAGGGATTAAGTGAAGTCATTGGGTCTTGAAAAATCATCGCGATTTGCTCGGCGCGCACTTTATTCAGTTCACGCTCTGGCAAGTTGAGGATTTCTTTACCCTCAAATTTCGCGCTACCGGTGATTTTGCCGTTTTTGGCGAGTAGCCCCATGATGGCAAATACGGTTTGTGATTTTCCTGAGCCGGATTCGCCCACAATACCTAAAGTTTCTCCCTGCTTAAGAGAGAAATTGAGATCGTTCACTGCGGTGACAATACCGTCTTGGGTAGAGAATTCTACGCGCAGATCTTTGACATCTAATAAACTCATCATTGCTTCCTTTTTATTCTTCTTGGTTTATCTGTCTTTTGGATCGAGCGCGTCACGCAGACCGTCGCCGACATAGTTAAAGCAGAACAAGGTCAACACCATGAATGCGGCGGGGAATAGCAGTTGCCAAATAGCCACTTCCATTGTGTTAGCGCCCTCTTGTAACAGCGCGCCCCAGCTTGTCATCGGCTCTTGAACACCAAGACCAAGGAAAGAAAGGAAAGATTCGGTCAAAATCATGCTTGGGATCAGCAGGGTGGAGTAAACCGCTACAATGCCCAATACGTTTGGCACAATATGGCGCGTAATAATGTTCCACTTACTCACACCACACACATGCGCCGCTTCGATAAACTCTTTGCTACGTAGGCTCAAGGTTTGGCCGCGCACAATACGCGCCATATCCAGCCATGCGATTGCCCCAATCGCGACGAAGATCAGCACGATGTTACGACCAAAAAACGTCACTAATACAATCACCAAGAACATGAATGGGATAGCGTACAGAATTTCCAGAATACGCATCATTACACGGTCAGTACGGCCACCGATAAAACCTGAGGCCGCGCCATACAAAGTACCGATCAGTACTGCAACCAATGCCCCCATGATGCCGACCATCAGTGAGATACGACCACCCACGAGCGTGCGCACAAAGAGGTCGCGACCAAGAGCATCAGTACCAAACCAGTGCTCCGCTGAAGGTCCAGCGTGCATGGCATACCAGTCCGTATCTTCATAACTGTAAGCGGAAAACATCGGCAGAAAGACGACTGCCAGGGTGATTAACATCAAAACAAACAGGCTGACCATCGCGGCTTTGTTACGCATAAAGCGAATACGCGCGTCTTGCCACAGGCTGCGACCTTGAATCTCAAGGTTTTGTGAGAAGTTTTCAATCGCCGCTAAATTTTCTTTTTTCGTCAACATTATCTAAGTCCTATTAGTAGCGAATCTTCGGATCGATGTAAGCGAGGAGAATATCGACAATCGCGTTAAACAGAATAAATAGGAAACCGATCAGGATCGTTACCCCCATCACCAGAGAATAATCTCGGTTGAAGGCGGCGTTAACGAAGAGCTTGCCAATGCCGGGCAAACCAAAAATGGTCTCAATAACAACCGAACCTGTGATAATACCGACGAAAGCGGGTCCCATGTAAGAAACCACAGGCAGCAGTGCAGGTTTTAACGCATGCTTGACCACGATATAGCCATAGCTCAAACCTTTCGCACGTGCGGTACGAATGAAGTTACTGTTCAAGGTTTCAATCATCGAACCACGAGTAATACGCGCAAATGTCGCGACGTAGAGCAGTGACATACCCAAAACCGGCAACGCCATATACTCAAACCCACCGTCTTGCCAGCCACCGGCAGGGAATAAACTAAACTGGATAGCGAAGATATATATGAGTACTGGCGCTAACACGAACGAGGGCATCACCACCCCTAACATGGCGGTCGACATGATGGTGTAGTCTATCCACGTATTCTGCTTCAGGGCGGCAATGGTTCCGACCGTTACCCCCATGATCACAGTAAACACAAATGCGGCGAGACCAATTTTCACGGAAACAGGCAGTGCACTGGCGATAAGCTCATTCACCGTATAGTCTTTGTACTTAAACGATGGGCCAAAATCACCCTGAACAATGTTGGTCAAATAGGTTAAATACTGTTCAGAAACGGGTTTATCTAGGCCATATTTGGCATTGATGTTGGCCATCACTTCTGGCGGCAGAGGGCGTTCTGAAGAGAATGGGTTACCTGGCGCGTAGCGCATAAGAAAGAAAGATATAGTAATCAACACCAACATCGTTGGAATTGCTTCAAATATCCTTTTTGCTATGAATTTAAGCATAAGCTCACTCTTTCAATCTGTGACAAGGAAATGCAAAGACCCTGCACGTGAATTTCACATGCAGCGTCTACGTTATTTATAGTTTTGTCCCCGACGAATGAAGTTGCAGTCATCACTGCAACTTCAACTCGTTAGGAATATGGCTCTATTATTGAGCTTTGATGTAAAGATCTTTGGCGTAGATCTTGTCTTCCGCGTTATTCGATGGGTAGCCACCGACGGTTGGAGAAACAAGACGCGATCTTACGTATTGGTAGATTGGCGCGATTGGCATATCACGAGCCAACAACTTCTCTGCATCCGCATAGAGTTTTTGACGCTCTTCTTCAGAAGTTGACGTTTTCGCTTTTTCAATCACGGCGTCGTATTCAGCACTGTGGTACTGCGGATCGTTTGAAGTGTTGCTCGACAACATCAGAGTCAAGAAAGAAGACGCTTCGTTGTAGTCACCACACCATCCCGCACGAGTCACATCAAAGTTGCCTTGACGACGAGTATCTAGGTAGGTTTTCCACTCTTGGTTTTCCAGTGCGATATCAACGCCCAGAGAAGTTTTCCACATAGATTGGATCGCAGTTGCAATCTTCTTGTGGTTTTCTGAGGTGTTGTACAGCAGAGTGAATTTCAGAGGGTTAGATTTGTTGTAACCCGCTTCTTCCAGCAATTTCTTCGCTTCTGCAATACGCTCTTTCTGAGTCATTTTGCCGTAAGCTGGCATTTCTGGGCTAAATCCAGCGGTGATTTCCGGAGTCAGGAAGTAAGCCGGTTTTTGGCCTTGGCCTAGAATCGCATCAGAAACCACATCACGGTCAATCGCGTAAGAAAGGGCTTTACGTACGCGAACATCGTCAAATGGTGGCTTTTTGTTATTGAAGCCGTAGTAATAAGTACAGAGTTGGCCTTGCACTTGAACAGATTCTGGATGCTCTTTTTTCAGACGTTTGAAGTGCTCAAGTGGCAGTTCGTTCGTGATCTGAATTTCGCCCGATAGGAAACGGTTCATCTCTGCCACTTGGTTTTCGATTGGCAGATAAGTCACTTTATTCAGAACAGTATTTTTGTCGTCCCAGTATTGAGGGTTACGCTTGAGCTCTAAACGCTCGTTAACCACCCACTTGTCGAGAACGTAAGCACCGTTACCGACAAAGTTTTCAGGTTTGGTCCACTGATCACCAAATTTTTCTACTGTCGCTTTGTGAATCGGTTTCACCGTTGTGTGACCCATCATCATCACGAAGTAAGGAACGGCAGTCTCCAACTCAAAAACCAGAGTATGATCATCAACTGCTTTCGCGCCCAGTGTTGATTTGTCTTTCTCTCCGGCAATGATTTCTTTCGCATTCTTCATCTTGGTGTATTCCATATACCAAGAGTAAGGAGAAGCGGTTGCAGGATCGACAGCACGTTGGAAGCTGTAGACGAAATCGTGTGCAGTAACAGGGTCACCGTTAGACCATTTCGCATCTTTACGAATATGGAAAGTAAAGGTTTTGTTGTCTGTCGTTTCCCAGCTTTCAGCGACACCCGGAACCACGTTACCGTTAGCGTCTTGGTTTACCAGACCTTCTAACAGATCACGAATCACGTTGGACTCAGGAACACCTTCCGTTTTGTGCGGATCAAGAGACGCGACTTCAGTACCGTTACCACGAACCAGCTCTTGAACAGGAGCAAGTTTGGTACCAGCAGGAACATTCGCTGCAAAAGAGGTGAATGACGTGGTAGCCACCGCTAAACCAGCACCTAACAGCAGTGCCTGGGTGATTTTGTTCTTATACATGCATAAACTCCAAGTTTTAGTATTGCATCCATGACTTCCATGTCAGGTATTCAGAACGGCTGATTGTTGTCGTTTGTCGTATAAGTTTTAAACAAAAACAACTTACACCTGACAGGGATTGCGGCACACATTAGCAATCATTGAATTAATTTGCCATAAAAATGTCTTAAAAACAGACTATCCTCTTTGGTTTTCTCAGACATTAGTAAAAAACTTCACCACTCATGATTATCTCTAGCGGATTAGAGCGTGGAAGCTGGCCTAAACAGACAATGTGCCAGATTATCTAGTGCGCCCTCAATGTACAGCGCATTATGCTAGATAACTCTGATCTATTTAACATTTTGTACACAAAAACACCAACTCTTAATGACAATGCGCTATCTCACAACACAAAAACGTGAGCAATATCAAACCTACGTTTCAAGCAATCGTTTGGTATAAGACGACGGATTTTGAGCCTCCTTCAAGCCTATCAATCTGTATTGAGTAAAAACGTAAATTTTGCTGAACAGATAGAGCAACACTTATTCATCACTTTTCTTTACCAGAAAATAATCACCAAGCTGATCAACCATTTTCTATACTTACCCCATTAGTATTAGAAACCCAAAGGTAACTTTATGCGCTACGGTTGGTTTATATTCATCTGGTGTGTTTCATCATTTACTTGGGCCTCCCCCCTCTCTTTTGGCGTCGTCCCACAACAATCCCCTGAAGAATTAGCGAAGCGTTGGGTGCCGATTCTGGAAAATCTTTCTGAAACGACAGGCTTCTCTATTGAGTTTCATACCGCGTCGACTATTCCTGAATTTGAACAGCGAGTGCTAAATGGCGAGTATGATTTGGTGTACATGAATCCTTATCACTACACCTTCTTTCATCAACAGCCGGGGTATGTCGCGCTGGCCAAGCAAAAAGATCAAAAGCTACAAGGCATCATAGTGGTTGCCCAAGAGAACCCGATAAAGTCCATACAAGATCTCGATGGAAAAAGTCTCGCCTTTCCCTCTCCTGCGGCCTTTGCTGCCACCATCATTCCTCAAGCGCTGTTAAAAAAAGAAGGGATAAATATTGAGTCTCAATATGTCTCCTCACACGATTCCGTTTACTTGAATGTGGCGAATGGCTTTTTTGTCGCAGGTGGTGGTATTAAACGCACGTTTAACAATGCCCCAAAGGCCATCACCAGCCAACTCAGAATATTGTGGGAAAGCCCCAGCTTTACGCCGCACGCTTTCGCCTATCATCCAAGATTGCACTCAGATCAGGTGTCCGCTGTGCAAAATGCATTAGTCAACCTTGATCAGACCGAGAAAGGCCGTTTGCAGCTTAAGGCGATTGGGTTTTCCGGCATTGAAGCCGCTCGAGACAGTGATTGGGACGACATCCGTGAATTAGATATCCAAACCCTCTCTCATCTGCTTAAGGAATAAGCGATGTCGATACGCTTAAAGACCATGCTTGGTGTGGCGTTGATCGAAGCTTTGTTGCTGACGATTTTGATCACCTTCACCCTAAGCTATCTTGAGTCCACCAACTATGATGGATTACAAAAGCGCGCCCAAACGACCATTGCTCTATTTGCCACTATGGTGAAAAATCCAGTACTGGCTTACGATCTGGCCAGTATCGATTCTGCCGCCACGTTAATGATGTCCAATCAAGACATCGTCTATGTCGCGGTCGAAAATCCCCATGGAAAACTCTTAACCTTTAAAGGCAACCGCGATTTATTCGAGGCTTACCATACGATTAACGATCAAGATTTTTCTAAACTCCAATCCATCTATCCCATCACCGATGTTATTGAGGTGAGCGGCACTCTGTTTGGTACCGTATTTATCGGCTTTGATCTCTCTTATCTCGAGCAACAACTCGCTCACGCCCGTAAATGGACACTACTGATTGTGCTAGGGGAAATGGGCTTAGTCGCCCTGTTCTCTTACTTGTTGGGGAATGCCTTAACCCGACGTTTAACGGAACTCAAAACCGCAACCGATCAAATCACCTTCGGCAATCGTGAAGTCCTGCTTGAAATCCAAGGTCATGATGAAATCAGTCGCGTCGCCCACTCTTTTCAACAAATGGTGCAATCGCTGCGCCATTCAGAAGCGACCATGCGAGATTACCAACATCAACTTGAGCAGTGGAATTTGGAGCTTGAAGATAAGGTTAACCAGCGTACGGAAACCCTACTCGCAAAAAATCAGCAACTGGAAGAGATGAATACTAAGCTCACTTTAATGAAAGATAAGCTGGTTGAAACCGAGAAAATGATTTCGATTGGTACACTGGCTGCAGGCTTTGCTCATGAGATTAACAACCCTAATGGCGCACTGAAAAGCCACTTGCAGCTACTCCAACAAGACTTTAATCAACTTAAGGTGGGATTTGAACAGATTGATATTCTGCTAAGCGGAAGTGATTTTCATGGCAAGTTCACCCAAACCAAAAATGCGCTTTATCTCGAAGAGAGTTTTTCAGGGATTGAGGAAAGCCTTAGGGATGCGCTGCACTGTGTTGACCGAATAAAAACGATTGTCGATAAAGTTCAGCGTTGCCAAGCCGAACCCGCGCTCCATGACAGCAGTTGGGTTTCTCCACTCAGCTTAGTGGAACAAGCCATTCAAATTTGCGGATTACGAGAGTGGGTAGTCTGGAAAGAACAAACCCTCTATCCACCGTTGATTTATTGCTACAGCAACGATTTCGTGACCGCGTTGAGTGCGATTTTAAATAACGCCTATCAAGCTTACGCCTCCGATGACCCAATGATCCGTATCGAACTTTCGCTGCGTCATGATCATCAACAGTTAGAAATTGAGGTGCGCGATTTTGGTCGCGGTATGAGTATCGAAGAAAAACAGCACGCTTTTGACCCCTTCTTTACCACTCATGATGTGGGTAAAGGCGTAGGCCTCGGTTTAACCGAGGCCTACAGCAGCATCAAAAAATACGATGGCGACATACAACTCTTTAGTGAACTAAGACAAGGCACCCGAGTGTTAATTACTCTACCGTTAGCCCCCAACAAACCGTAACGACCTGACGAATCCTTATCCTGTGTCCTTATCCTATATAAACGGGGATCGGCATATTCATCTCTTGTTCTAACTCTTTGAGTTTACGTAATAAAGGCTCACTCATTGCGTTGCCAGCCGTCAGCATTAAATTGCCGTTGGGTAGATAGATATCACGTTTGATAACCATGCCCGGACGCACTTCGCTCAGGCTGACACACAGTTCCATACCCTCTTCAATTCGAGTCACTGCACTCACAATCGTAATAAAGGCTTCCACGACTTTAGGATCGTAATAGACTTCGGACTGCTGACGCAGATAGCCTTGCGCACTTTTGGTGTGCATGCGTCTTGGGTTATTCGCCCCCGCAACGAAGAAGTCATAATCTTTGACGACTTTTATGATCCGCGCACCAATCGGAATTTGCTCACCACGTAAATGATCCGGCTTCCCTGTACCATCATACAGCTCATCTTGATGACGGATAATTTCCATCAGCGGTTCAAAGCGCTTAATTCGGCCCACAATTTCTGCACCCAAAATCGGATTCACGTTCGGGGTAATGGGGATCTCCGAATCCTGATGCACCTTGACCACTTTCCAGTCATTACTGGTTTCAGCAATCAGGCCGATTTGATGCATAAGCCCACATAAATAAACATGGCTGGCAACGGCCTCTGATAATTTCAGTTTAAGAGCGACCGATTTGGCCTGATTTGCGATCCGCTCTGCATGATCCGCAGGGAACCCCGTACGATGCTGGATAATCGCGGTCACCATAGCCAAAATATCTTTAAACGTTTTATTGCGTGAAGCAAGCAAGGATTCTAAGCGCTTGTTACTCTCTTGTAAGGCGACGGTACGCTCTTGTACTTTCGCCTCCAATTCTTGATTAAATTGCGCAAGTTTATGGTTATTCTCAGCTAATGCCTGATTCGCAACTTCCAGTTCTTTATTGCGTTCTTCCAATTCAATAGTCAGGCGCTCTTTATCCCGACTTAAGCGATAAAACTCGGCGGCTTTTCCTACAATGAGCTTGAGGTTTTCGTTGTCCCAAGGTTTGCTGATGTAGGTATGAATCCCTCCTGCGTTAACCGCACGTACTGTCGATTGAATATCCGCATATCCGGTGAGCAGCAAACGCACCGTATCCGGCTGCATTTCTCGCGCTTTGGCAAGAAAATCTGCACCATCCATCTCTGGCATACGCATATCCGAGATGATGATGTGGATTGGGTTTTCCTGCAGATATTCCAACGCATCAGCGCCGTTATCGAAGGTCACTACGTTGTAATCCATCCGCAACACACGGTTAAGCGCTTTCAAAATATCGTTTTCATCATCAAGTAACAGGACGTTTAACTTCTCATCGTGCATGTTATCCATTTGCATAGCGCTCCCCTATTTTTTATGGAGATAGTTTGTTATGGAGATAGTTCAGGACTTGTTGTGGTGAAATAGCCGGGCTAACTAAATAACCTTGCACCAGGTCACATCCCATCTCTTGTAAAATTTGATATTGCTGATCTGAGTCGACCCATTCTGCAATCACCTGCATAGACAAGGATTTAATGCTAGAAATCATCGATTGTAAAATGACCGTACTTGATTCCGCCTTGCCCAAACTTTGAATGTATCGCCCATCAATTTTCACTACATCAAACGGAATTTCACACAAGTACTCATAACCAGAATATCCCGTACCAAAATCATCTAACGCGCAGCGTATTCCTAATGATTTTAGCTTATAAATCTCATGTTTAGCGGCATCAAAATCCGCAATCAAATCGTGTTCCGTGATCTCAACAGAGAGTCGATGCAACGCATGTTGTGCTTGCTTCTCCTCCGCGACGCTCAGTAACAAACGATAAAAACTGCCGTCAGTGAGCATTTTTCCCGGAATATTTACCCCTATGGTGATGTCTTGTAAGACCGCATCTTCCGTCATTAAAAAGGTCAAAATGTCGCGCACCATGACTTCAGTTAACGTCGGGATCAAATGGTACTTTTCCAAGATCGGGAAAAAACGATCGGGCATTTCATACAATCCTTTGCCAATCACTCGTCTGGCTAAGGCTTCAAACGCTACGACGCCCCCAGAATCGATGTGCTTTTGAGGCTGATAGAAGGCACAAAAATGGCCGAGTTGGAGGTCACGATAAATATTCAATAGCTGTTTAATTTCCAGCGTCTCGTCCACATTGCCCAACCCAAAGATAGGGAAATGATCAACCAACGCGCTTTTCTCACATGGCGGATTGACTAACTTCAACTCAACATCAGGCCAAGACTCAATATCGGCAATCCACCAATGCGGCGGCTGAGCAATATCAAAGGCCGCATTATCTGAAGGTGCTGGGTTCTGAAAGCTATCAATTAACTTAAATAATGTTTGATACCAAGGCGTTAAGCGGTGAGTAACCCAAAACCAACGTGCTCCATCTTGATAGATGTGCTCAGTTTCTGGAAGTTGCTGGATCACATGTTGCGAAATGGCTTGTTTTTGCAGGTCCTCCAGCGGCGCCGTCCACTCCATGATCAGCACAAGATAGGGGTGGTCAGCCAGTGACTGTAATAATGAGATCTGTTTGTTGAGTGCTTGCCATGTTTTGAGTCCGGAAACGGTATCAAACTCTTCACGGCGCTCTTTTTCACTAAAACACTGCAAGATTGTTTGCAGCAGATAATTTCGCTCCCAAGGCTTGAGCAAAAATTTGTACAGATCGCCTTCATTCAAGGCTCGCGATAATCCATTCATATCCGCCTGCCCAGAGAGGATAAGCGACATAATGTGCGGATAGCGGCGATTAATCTCTATCACCAAATCCGCACCATTCATGCCCGGCATCCGATAATCGGAAATCACCATCTGTACTGGATGTTGCTTTAAAAGCTCTAACGCTTCTTGCGCACAAGTGGCGGTATGTAGATGGGGGAAATAAGGACGCAGCTCGCGCTTTAAGGCATTCAACACCGCAGGTTCATCATCCACTAGCAGAATTTCACGGTTGCTTTGCATCAGAAGGCTCCTTGAGCACGCACCGCTTGTGGCAGTGTCACAAAGACTCGCGTTCCGACCCCTTCTGTCGAACAGAGCTTTATTTTGCCATGGTGTTCTTCGATGATTTCACGTGCCACGGATAACCCCAAGCCCGCTCCGTCACCAACTTTTTTAGTTGTGAAAAAGGGATCAAACACTTTTTCAAGGTGCTCTGCACTGATCCCTTTGCCATTGTCTTCAATCAGCACTTGTACGCGTGGAATGCCTTCTCCCGGCCAACGGACTTCACAGAGCTCAAGACGCACGACCCCTTCTTGGGTTGCAGAGACGGATTGCACCGCATTAATAATCAAGTTGATAAACACTTGTTGCAGCTTGTTGTAGCTGCCACGAATGTAATAAGGCTTTTCTGGTGCGGGATACACAAACTGAGCTCGGTATTTCAGATCACCAATAATCAAAGCCAGTGCCGAACTCAGTACGTCACGCATATCAATTTCTGCCATATTTTCATGCGTATGTGAGTACACATTGAGGCTCGAAACGATATTTTTGATCCGCGACAGTCCCTCTAAGCTCTCCATCAAGATCGCTTCACTATCGGCGATCATCTCATGAAGCCTAGGGTCGGCTATCGGTTGAATTTGTGGATGCTGCCTTATCTGAGCAACGTATTCATTCAGGAAACTGAAGTTACTCATCACAAACCCAAGCGGGTTATTGATTTCATGGGCGACGCCAGCGGCTAACTTACCTAAAGACGCCAATTTTTCTTCTTGCTGAACCTGATGCTTATCGATAACGGTTTTGCGAAATTGCAGCATGGAGTAAAGCGCACTTTTGGTAACATCAAATAGCGCATATAACTCATCGCGTTGTGAATGATTAAAACCATCCAACATCGGCTGCATAATCAGCAGGAGATAATGATTTTCGGCGGTGTGAAACTTCGCAGCTAAGGCGCTCTGACAGTCAGGAAAACAGTGTGCGTAATGCTCTCGCCACACCATTTCCGCTTGCACATTCGGCATGCAGTACCACTCATCTTCAATAAATGGAGGTAATGCGGTTTTGAAGCGAGTCTCCACTGTCAAGCCACTGGTTTGAATAATACGCCAGTGCTCGTCGGATTGACGTTCAAGTAACGCAATCTGACACCCGGGCACTAAATCGCTGATGGTGGTCATTAAACTATCGAACTTACGCTTTGGCTTTACATTGGAAAACAGCACCTTGATAAAGGCCAACAGAGCAAAAGGAATATGGCAATCATTCTCTTGTTCTCGCATAGCTGCGCCAGAAGTGCGTAGTTTGTCTACCATAATGCCCCCATTTACATCGCTTTGGCATCGGTATTGTCTACCGCTTCGGCACTGGGATTCACCGGTAAACGAATGGTGAATTCGCTCCCCTTACCGACTTCGCTGGTGACGCTGATCGTACCATTGTGCTTATTGATAATGCCGTAGGAGACAGATAAACCTAATCCGGTCCCCGAACCGACAGGTTTTGTGGTAAAGAAGGGTTCAAAAATACGCTCGCGGATCTCCTCCGGAATACCGCATCCCGTGTCTCGAATGTGTATTTCAACAAAGTCGTCCCCCGCAGATTGTAAGGTAATGGTGATCGTCCCTTCGCCTTTGATGGCATGGCTGGCATTCACCAATATGTTGAGTAACACCTGATTGATCTGCATCGGCTGGCAAAAAACATCGGGCACATTGGCCGCGTAGTGTTTCTCCAACGTGATGTTGTACTTGATCTCGTTATTGATGATTTTCAACGTCGATTCGATACAGTTTTCTAGATTGGCGTAACTCCACTCTGAACGGTCAACGTGTGAGAACTCTTTGAGGTTTTTTACAATCGACATGACGCGTGAAGAGCCTTCGAGAGATTCGGTAATCAACTCCGCCGTGTCTTCCAAAATAAAATCTACTTGTCCTTGTTTAAGGATCTTCTGACAAGCTTCATTGAGTGCCGTGTCTTTACTCTGACCAATCGTCTGGGTAATGCTTTTCAGAACTTTCTCTAAGCTATTAAAGTAGTCGCTTAACGTTTGTAGGTTCGAGGTAATAAAGCCTACTGGGTTATTAATTTCATGGGCGATCCCCGCAGAAAGTTGACCAATTGAGGCCATTTTTTCCGATTGAATTAATTGCCCTTGTGCATCTTCCAGTTTCTTGATTAACACTTTTTGGGATTGATGCTCTTCTTCAAGCTTTTGCGATACTCGCTTAAGTTCCTGTTGCTGGCTCGCTTGAATCGTGACGTCATACACACAGAGACAGACATGCTCTATCGTCCCATCTTCACTGTGGATCGGGATCACTTCGAGGTTTTGATACATCTGCTCTTCTTCGCCCGACACTGGGCGAGAACTTTTGAAAGGCAAAAGATGCGGTTTCTGCTCCCAACTGCTGAAACTGGAGGATTCAATCACCAGCGCCGTATCAATTTTGCGCTTTAAATAATCGGCGGATTCAGGAAATAGCTCTAGGATGTTCTTCCCTTGCATGGTTTCCCCATCAAAAATGACACGTGATTCAAAATATTCATTCACTTTGACGATCACATAGTCATTACGCACGATACAGAGCGCAAAAGAGAGTTGATCCAGTAGTTCAGAGAGCAATAAACGACTCTTTGCCATACTCGTATCCTTACATCAAGAGTTCGTCGAGATGGGCAAATACCTTATCTAACTCTTTATCAGCAAAACAGATGATGGTTTTGGCAGAAAAAGAAGCCTTCTCAACCAGAAAATTGATTTCCATAATCAAAGACAGACGCCATTGCAAAATTGGCAAAGGCTGATGGGTCGGATCAAAGATGACTGGTGGTTGAATTTTGGTTTTCAATTCAATCTGTTGACATAGACCTTTTAAACTCGCCCCAGAAAGGATGTTGGAGATATCCAAAATGCTCTCTTCAATACTGACTAATCCATCCGCCATACCTTTCGAATGGTTAAGGTCATTGACCACTTGCTCACAACCGCAACGGCTCATTAAGGTGATCAGCTCTCCATCCATTCCGCCGTAGAAAGATTGTCGGGTGTAATAATAATCAGCGGCATAAGACTGCAGCGCACGCATATCTTCCTCTGTCGCGACCCGAATGTTGGGAACGGAGATGGTGACGTGCAAATTAAGCAAGGTCGCAAGCTTACTGGCGGCTCGACCCATAGAGATGTTCATGAATTCCTGCAATGCGTCTTTGTGATCTGCGGAAAGTACAATGCTCATAGCAACCCTGCCTCATGAAGTGTTTGTTCCAGTTGCGCTGGATCGAGTGGCTTTTGCAAAAAGTTCAGCGCGCCCAACTCTCGAACTCGTTGCTGAACCAAGGGTTGAATATCCGCACTAATCACGATAACTAAGCATTTCGCATCAATGCGGTGAAAGTGTTCCAAGACTTGTATCCCATCCATTTCAGGCATGGTGAGGTCGAGAAACATCACATCAGCAAGGCCATTGTTATAGTTCTCTACGGCTTCCTTTCCATTTTGAGCCTCGGTTATCTCTACATCCCAACCGGCAGGAATCGCCCTAATCACGGACTTGCGTGACATCTTTGAATCATCAGCTACCGTTAGTCGAATCGCCATAAACTCACTCCCTTAAAATTCAGTATTTCACTGACTAAGCTGGAAAAAATTGAGTTTCCAGTTCCTTGAGCGCACCTTGTATTGAGTCTGGTGCTTCTTGTACAAGCTGTCGGTATTCATTGATTTGCTTGCAATTTTCAATTCTATTCGCCAGACATGAAAGACTGCCTAGCTGCTCTAAATGCTCACCGCTAAACGAGGTCAATCTTTGGTTGAGAATGATATCCCCTATATCAATATCGTAGCCCCACATAATCAGTATGTATGCCGATATCACATCACAATCGGCATACCCAGGCTGTAAGTGGTAGTAATCCAAAAACTCTTTTTTACTTGCACCATCTTCGAGCAGCAGAATTTTGCCAATTGAGGTCAGTAAATTCGCCACAAAAATCCGGTCTTGATCCTGACGCGGAAAACCCAACTCTCTCACCAATGCTCTGGCAATGGAGCTGGATTTGAAGGCGCAATCTGCCACCCATTGATGATCTTCCGCTGAGTTCACATTACTGGGATGAATTGCGAGCAAAGAGATGGCGATAGACTCCACCAAAACCGCGCCCAAACGCGCAACCGCTTCATGCAGCGAATCGGTATTACGCCGAAAACCAAAGTAGGATGAGTTGGCGATTTGAATGATTTTGGCCACCAATACAGGCTCATGAACTATGGTTTCCGCAATCGCGTCCATACTGCAATTTGGCGAAGCAATCACTTGTTGTAACTTACGAACGGAGTTAGGCAGGATCGGAATTTCCTCTAACGCCCCCAGTCGCTTGCGGCATTCAATATTGAACGGCATTCGATACAGCCGTTCGACACATAAGAAAAGATGTTCAAAATCTTCGTGAGTAAAAGGTTTAGGAAGCACAAATTGCGCATAGGTGTGCGCTTTACGAGGCAATTCTTGGGTCGTATCTCCGGTTAACAGTACCCGCATAGTCTCTGGACAACGCGCACGTAATTCCGTCAGCAAGGCTTCACCATTTTTCCCCGGCATCAGCAGATCGGAAATCACCACGCTAGGCGCGTGCTCTACATCCACCACCCAATGGTTAGCATCTTCAACTAACTCAATCTCCCAATCAGGTCGCATGCGGCGAATCATACGTCCTAACGCTTTGAGCATAAAATCGTCGTCATCGACGCAAACAACTTTCATCGCTTCTACTGTCATCGATTACTCACTTTTTGCTGTTCTAGATAGATGGTGACTTGTTCAAGGACATCGCGACTTCGCTGGCATAATTCTTCCACTTGCCGCACATAGTCACTATGCCACTCTGGGTCGGCGGCCGTTTTCATCTCAAGTTGAAAACAGAATTCGGACAGAGCATCACTACCAATGAACCTTGCCGAGGATTTCATGCTGTGTGCCAAGCGATGCAGCTCACTGACGGACTGCGTTGCAACAATCGTGATTAATTTCGTCAACTGAGCTTGCGTGTTCTCTTGATAGCTCACCAACATAGGCTCTACCAGATCGCTGCCGACCATTTTGGCGATTGTCGAAATGTTAAATGCGACACTCTGCTCCATCTCTTTTTCATTCCAATGTTAGGGTTGCGATATAAACCAATACCTTAACCTCAGTGTAGTTCATTATCGGATATGTAAACGGTAGCGGTGCACACTTTTAGTTTTAAAGTTATCGATAAACTCCATACTAAGGTTTATCGTTCAAAAGCATTCTTGAGTAGGGATCTGGGTCAAATTTTGTTAGAATGCCGCCCTTCAAAACACCGGACACCCTTTCATCGGTGAATGGATGATGCGAGTAAGTTATGCCGAACCACGGAGATTTTTTGTTGAATACCCAACAGCTTTCAGCGATGACACCTGCTGATATTGAATGCGCAGCTCAGTTACTTAAGCAAGGCCAACTGGTTGCGATACCGACCGAAACCGTTTATGGACTGGCGGCCGATGCCACCCAACCTGAAGCGGTGAAGCAGATTTTTAGTGCCAAAGGTCGCCCAGCGAATCATCCGTTGATCGTCCATCTCGGGTCGGCAGAACAACTCTCTGAATGGGCGACCGATATTGCGCCAGAAGCGTATCAACTTGCCGAAGCTTTTTGGCCGGGGCCTTTGACGCTCTTGCTCCCCAAAGCCAAGCAGGTTTCACCTGTTGTGACTGGCGGTTTAGAATCGGTCGGCATTCGTGTTCCCGCTCATCCTGTCTTGCTGGATATTTTGAAGACGCATCGCTTAGCGGTGGCGGCACCTTCGGCCAACCCCTACAAAAAACTCAGCCCAACCTCAGCCCAGCAGGTGCTTGATGGTTTGAATGGCAGACTCGCCGCAGTCTTGGATGGCGGTGAATGCCAACACGGTTTGGAATCCACGATTGTCGATTTAACCAGCAAACCTTTTCGTGTACTGCGCGCAGGCCCGATAACGGCCAGTGAACTTAGCGCGGTATTGGGTCAAGAAGTACTGCAGCCACAAGTTCATCAAGTTGCGGTGCCGGGAAATGTCGATAGCCACTATCAACCGAAAACGCGCCTACGGGTGATTGATGACCTAGCCCGTGAGCTTGCCACTCAATCGGATGAGCTTCGCATCGCGCTACTTAATCTCTCTGCGCTGCAAGCCAGCGAGCAGCGTTTACTCAAGCCGATGCCGCAAGAAGCCAAAGCCTACGGCCAAGCCTTGTACCGCTCTCTGGCCGAAGTGGATAAATGGGGCGTAGATGAAATTTGGTTAGAGCGTCCACCACAAGGTGAAGCGTGGCTTGCCGTGCATGATCGGCTGCGTCGCGCAGCCAGCTAAGCCAATACCCACGCCGAGTACAGAGAAGAAAGGTCACCATTTTTGTGAGCTCACGCAGCAAACTAGACAACCAAACTGAGATGTCTGCAGATATCAGCTTGGTTTTGTCGATGTACATCCCCATTGATGTTCACAAAGCTGGTGAAAAAAACGTGCTTTTCAATCGCCCTTTCAATAAAGATTGATGCACCGCAATGCGCCGACTCGGCAGCCAGATTAATTAATAGCTTCTGTTTCGAAGCGCCACCGATAGGATTTGTAAGATGTCTGATGTTTCTACCACCGTCGATTTTGCCACACAAACCGTACAACCTGTAGTTGAGTCAAGCGGCTCCATTTGGGGTTATGTGGTCGGCGGGATCGTCATCGTGATTGCTGCGGGTTATTTTGGTTTTAGAAAAATTAACAAACCTGCGTTTATGATCAAGCAACTGCGTAAACGTAACCAAAAAGAGATGAAAAAGAATGGCGTGGAAAGTGCCGAAGCCATGAACGACCTCGATCTTGTGCTGGATGCCGTTGAAGCGTACGCCACTGAGAAAAAAATGAAAGGCACGGAAATGGTGAAATTGCTTGCGCCACTCAATGACGCCACCAAGATTAAATCTGCCAGCGATTTCTATCATGCGATGTCTTACATCGCCAAAAGCATTGATAACCAAACGTTAGCGAAAAATCTGCTCAACAAATCTAAGCAAGTGAAATCGAGCTCAGCGTTGATGGCAGGCCTTCTAAAGCGCGCGGGCATTTAATCTCGGTAATCCAATCCATAGTTCAAGAGCCACCTAAGGTGGCTCTTTTTATTTTTCCGGCTTATCCGTAATGGTTTGTAAATACTGATAAGGCGTAAGCCGATACTGCTGCTTAAAGCGCGCCGAAAATCGAGTCAATGATTGATACCCACAAGCCACCGCGACCTCCATCAAAGGACGTAGCTCTTGTAGCAGCGCAAGCGCGTAGTTCATCCGCACTTCACTGAGCACTTCTCGAAAACCCGTACCTTCCGCTGCCAAATGTCGAGCCAAGGTCGCTCGACTCATCGCAAAATGCGCCGAAACCGTTTCAATATTGTGTTCATCACCGGGATTAACACTTAAATAACGCGCTAAACGCTCTCGCATTGAGGCATTATCGCTTGGAAATAGGAGATGTAGCGCTTTCTCATCCCGCAGCTGCGCGTAAAAACCCAGCACAAACTGGCGCTGTGTCTCTTCACTGAGCGATTGTTGGTTCATCTCGTAAAGCAGCTCAAAACAGTAGGCCAGCTCAGCCGTCACTCTCACTCTAGGTTGTTCATTTCGCTCATATTGACTTGATTGAGTTATCCACTCTACAGGTGGCGCTTCATGTAAGGTCAAGGTGCGTGAATAAAACTGCGCCTGCTGCGGTACATTCACAAAGGTAAGATACTGATTGGCTGGCAACATCAGCCAATCAGCAGAATGAAAATTGAGCGTCGTGTCATGCCACCAGAGCTGTTTATTTCCATGTGTTACCCAAATAATGGTGGGCGCATAGATCAAGACATTATGCAGAGGCTGTTTACGCAAACCTTTAAACTGCCCAGTCTGCACGATCACTTTGCTCATTTCTCTTCCTTATTATTCATTCACATAGGTTGCGGTTAGCGTGGCCTGCTCAAGCGCATTAGCGCGCAGCATAAAACCCACTAAAGCATTAGAAGCCCCTTGTGGGATCTCCATTTTTTCAAACGGGAGTGCCCAAACCGTAAATTGATAACGGTGCATACCGTGACCTTGTGGAGGGCACGCACCACCAAAGCCGCTAAAGCCGTAATCGTTGTTCAGTTCACGTACGCCTTTAAGTTGCTTAGCTGCGCCACGCGCCACATTATGTTGATCCGCCGCGATATCCAGTGCTACCCAGTGCCACCAACCACTGCCAGTCGGTGCATCGGGGTCATAAGCGGTAATGGCAAAACTTTTGGTGCCTTTCGGGGCATTGTTCCAGCTCAGTTGTGGCGACAAATTATCACCGCTACAACCAAAACCATTAAACACAAAATGCTTCGCCATTCGTGAACCTTCTTGAATGTCTTGGCTAGTGAGCGTCATGACAGGGCTGCTCAGCGCAGGAAAAGTGATCGCGGCGGCGAGTACAGGTAAAAGATGACGTGCTTTCATTGAGATTCTCCTCGTTAAGTTGACGTGAATAATTTACCTTCTTCAATCACTCAATAAGCAACAATAAAACTCAAAAAACACTCAAGATTCGTTACTTTTGAGTTTTATCGTTACATTCAATCACTGTCAACGTGCAAAAAAGGCTCACGGTATAGCTGTTCAACAGGTTTAACCAGTAAGAAAGCCTGACTTCGTGGCTTGTCCTTGCTCGCTTAGCACGTCATTATCCCTGCCTTAAATACCTCAAGCTCTTGAAGCAAGAGGAAATAAATAGGATATCAATATGTTACTTTCTGCATCCGCTTTGCTTTGGCTACCGCTGGCCTTAGCGATCATGGCGGGCTTCGCTCGTTATCACCGCGTTAGTTGGGGACTACTGATCATCACTCTGCTCAGTGCATTAGGAAGTGGTTACCTCACCTTCGTTGGCGCTGGAATCATCTGTGTTGGTTTTGCCCTGGCGTATCTGGCTGCGAATGGTCAATCACACTGGCGCACGACCGCTTGGGTTGCTTTGCTGCTGTGGTGTTTAGCGCTATTTCTCCATTGGCTACCCGGTTTTTCTAACCTCAAAGTGCTGGATAAAGTGATCGCCAGTGCGCACAGTACCCCTTTCAGCCTTTATCTGAATTTAGATAAACCGCTGGTGTTTTTTGCTCTGTTACTCGCGTTTCCAGCACTACTGGGTCAGTCTAAAACTGCGAACATCAAGGCCACACTGCTGACCTTAGTGCCTTTATTTGCTCTCTTGCCGATCGCGGTTTGGTTAGGCGCGCTGGCATTTGAATGGTCACTACCGGAGTGGTGGTGGATTTTTGCCCTCAACAATTTGCTATTTACTTGTGTGGCAGAAGAAGCGCTATTTCGTGGTTTGATTCAGCAAAAAGCTCAGCAGCAGTTTGGCGCCATTGCCGGACTTTTGATCGCCAGTGCGCTGTTTGGTATGGCCCATTTTGCGGGTGGTCCATTACTAATGATCTTCGCCGCCCTTGCGGGGCTTGGCTATGGTTTGGTGTTCCATTTTACCGGGCGTCTTTGGGTCAGTGTTGGCGTGCATTTCTTATTTAACTTCGCTCACTTGCTGTTTTTCACCTATCCCATGCTGGCGCGTTAAACGCCTTTTCCATTTTTCTTATCCCTTTTTCCAAGCATAGAAAAGCCCAGCCAAATGGCTGGGCTTATGTTTCATGAACGGTAGTTAACTTAGATTTTGCACACCGCTTTCCATGATGCATCGGCGCTGGATGGTGTACTGTTCGTCCACCAGTTGGCTTGCCATACAGAACCATTGTGGATCAGTTGGTCACCGCCTGCCGCGTGGTCGCCACGTGGAAACTCTGGGTACACTTTCAAGCCATTAGGGTTGATGCCGGCATCGGCACAAGATTGACCCGCACCGCCTTCGTTCCCATTGCCGCCATCGGTGGCACCTTCAAACGCTGGCAATGTTGGGAAGTCTTTCTTCAAGCCGACCGTTTCGTTACCCACGATAAAGCGCACGCCGTTAGCCACGCCAGAGACTGGGGTGTAGTACACCATATCGACGCTGTACTCACCGCCCGCAGGGATCGTTTCGGTTGAGCGCAGTGTCACGGCCACTTTGTGGAACAGTTTCTTCTCACCATTCACCGAGAAGTTGCTGCCGGTATGACCGCTTTCAATCACTTTCAGACCAGCACCGCTCCAATCTTTGACGATATCACCGCTTGACGTTGGCATCAGGAACTCAATCGTAGAACCACCCGGAATCGCCACATTTGAGTGGTTGGTAAACACCAATTTCGGGTTGATTGGGTAGTTGCTATCGCCTTCTGGCCATTCTGTGGTCGATACCGTAACGTCAATCACCGAGTCTGGTTGTGGCAGATCGTTATGACGAATATCCATCGGCTTCGCCGCGGCAAACACTTCATGGGCATAAGAAGTCATGTCAGAACCGATCACGTATTCGCGTTTCACCGCATCATACGAGTAGTCACCCGCCATCTCCCAAATCATCATGCCGCCTAAACCGTTATCGACGATGTAATCCAGTTTTGGCTTCAGTGAGTCTTTATCTTCAATGCTCAGGAATACTTTTTTGGTGTCGTTCCAAAGCCATGCCGTTTGCAGCTCTTGACTCCACACACGCTCGTATTTGCCTTCAATCAGGTGTTTCGGGTTGTTTGGATCCATACCCCACGCTGGGCCGTAACTTGGCATACCGTCAATACCCAATTTTTCAGCGTGCATCAGGTTCATCGCGTGCCACATGGGTACCACACCGGCTTTGATTTCGTTACCGTTGGCATCCACATCATGCCAGATGTTATCGGTACCTTCCGCGCCCCAACCACAAACAGTGGTGCCTTCTGGACATGACGATTGGTTTGGCTCAACCGCACGACCCCATAGACCTTTATCGCCGCCGCTCACGCCTTGCCAGCCACGGGTGTAGTAAGGAATCCCCATGTTGATTTGGCTTGGTTTAAAGGCGCCACGGAAGAAGTGGTGCGTCCACGCTTGGTTTAAGTAGCCAATGCCTTGATATTCTGCAGTCGTGTACACGCCCCATTTGGCCAGCTCAGCATCTTTACCATCATCAAACAGTGCGGCTTGTGGGCCGACAAACTCGTTCCACGTACCATGCAGGTCGTAAGACATGATGTTGACGTAATCCAGTACATCTTGCATCGCGAAGTCTTGCATACCACGCAGCAGGTAAGCTGATGAAGGTGACGCGATAGTCAGCATATAACGACGGCCATCTTCTTCGCCCGCTTTATCCAGCGCTTTGCGCAGTTCGGTCATCATCACCATGTAGTTATCCCACAACTGGCCACGACACTTGTTCGACTGCTCGAAATCGACCGGATTACCGGAATCTTTCATTGATGATGGGTATTCGTAGTCGATATCCACGCCATCAAAATCGTATTGACGGATGAAATCGACCGCCGATTTGTTGAACGCCTTGATGCCTTCCATGTTCACTGAACAAGAAGCCAGATCGGTCGTCATTGGATAGAAACCACCGGTTTCCGCCCAACCACCGACAGAAATCAGCGTTTTCACATCGGGGTACTGTTTCTTAAACTTGCTCAGCAGGTTGAAGTGACCTTGGTATGGCAGTGAAGGATCCATCTCGGCACCCGGTACATTTTCCCACGTCATCTTGGTCGCGGAATCATCCACTTGCATGCTGAAGTCAGACTTGTTGATGCTGGCGAACGCGTAGTTAATGTGGGTCAGTTTTTCCCAAGGCAGATCGCCGGCGAGGTACGCTGGCAGACCGTTTTTACCAGTACGCCATGAGGTGTAATAACCGATGATACGGCGCGGGTGATCGTCACCCATACACTCAGTGCCATCTTCACGATAGATCTGTTTGATGTCACAACTTAGGTTGCCCGTGCCCATTTCTTTGGCGTTCACTGTCACCATTGGGGTTTGCGTTTGATGACCTGCTGCATCGTAAGCGATCGCTTCGATGGTGTATTGACCCAAAGCTACCGGAGTCCAAGCCAGTTGATATGGAGCCTGAGTAACACGGCCAATCGATTCGCCATTCACCAAAAACTCAACTGCGGTGAGATCATTATTTTCGTCTGTCGCATTCGCAGCCAGTGTGGTGACTTTGCCCAAGAATACGCTTTGTCCGTTACGTGGATTGGTCAACTCAATCACAGGTGCAACGGGTACTTCTGGCTCAACCGGTGGATCAATTTCTTCGGCTTTGACGGTAATACGTACCGCTTGCTCTTTCAGCAAACCAGAAGCATCTTCCACGATGGCTTTGATGGAGTGAGCCCCCTCACCAGCCGCAGTCCAGCTAGCTTGAAATGGCGCTTGCTCAAGCAACGCAATCTGCTCACCATCCACCAAGAACGTGACAGTTTTTACTGTTGTGTTGGTTGCAGTAACGTTAGCCACAATCGCAACGGTCTGGCCTTCAATGAACTCTGCACCTTGAACGGGTGAAGCCAGCTCTAGCGAAATTTCTGGTTCGCCCGGCTCCACTTCACCATCGGTTTCCAGAGCGATCGTGCTTTGCAGCAGGCTCAGCTCGAGCACACCACTGACACCTAAGGTAAGATCAATGCTTGCCCCCGGTAGCAGTTGCGTTTTTACCCAACTGCCTTGATCAAAGCTCAGAGTTAAGCGATTGCTAAACACTGAACCTTGCGCATTGCTGCTAAAGCTCATGCTTGGGTAAGAAATGCCTTGTGCTGACCAAGAAGGTGTTGAAAGTGAAAGGTTGGTATCAAACGCAATGCTCGCATCACGCAGTTCAACTGGCTGATTGCCGTTGTTAGTGAGCGTCACTTTGTAGGTATTCCACCACTGGCTTTCCGTACCAACCACAGAAGCGTCACTATTGATTGCCGCCTGCACTGCAGGCATCGCCATTCCCACTGCTAATGCAAGAACGGTCGGCATTAAAGTTAATGCTGATCTTTTCATTATTTCGAGACTTATTTTATTGAACAAAATTTATGTCTCATTATAGAAAAGAAACTGTTTCAGTCTGTTTCAAACGGATGTAAGCAAATGTAACGACACTTTCATAATTTTAAACAAACTCATTGAGAACTTGAAAATAATCAGAAAGAAATAATTCATAAAATCATTGAGATCACGGTTCAATAAAATTATCGCTCGCTAGAAAGAACCATAATTAAGATAAATACCCAAACAACAAAATAGGCACAAGATCAATGCCAACCCTTTAAATTCAATGCACAAAACCTTAATCAATACAAATTTCAGTCACACTTAATTACATTTCAGGTCAATAATCACTCACGCCAAATAAGTCAGTCACTTTATTTTTGATCATAAATAAAAAATCAGACAATACTGATATACAAAAACAACATGTTTTTATAAAGATAGCCGCCAAGTCATTAACCCAAGAGTCAGAATAACCCCACACAATAAAAAGTCGCCAATAAACATTTCCAATAAATAATTATCTGTGCATTCCCGTAAAAGCGGATTGGTAAATTATTGACTAGGGGTACATATCGACTACAAAAAATCGACCAAGCTCATTATTTCAAATTCACTTGTGACGTATACGCACGATTCGGCAGCCAAAATGAGATCAGCGTCGTCAGCACTAAAAATCCGAAAGAGACCCACAAACAAGCTGCCAGCCCCCAAAGCTGGAAGACCCAGCCGGATAATATCGTGCCGATTAAGCGCCCCATCGCATTCGCCATGTAGTAGAAGCCGACATCAAGCGATACGCCATCATCTTTGGCGTAGCTGACAATCAGGTATGAATGCAGTGAAGAGTTCACCGCAAATACCGCACCAAACAGCATGAGTCCTCCGATGATCACCACTTCTGGGTGCCACTGTATCTGCACACCGTAAGCAATCAGCCCCGTGACCAAAGACAGTGCCAATGCCCAGCCAATAGCGGCTCGCCCTGCTGGTGGATGCTCCGATTTGCTGCCTGTGATTTTGGGCGCGAATCCTTGAATGACGCCGTAGCCAATCACCCAAAGCGCCAGAAAACCGCCCACAGCACTGTGATCCCAACCAAACACGCTGCCTAAATAGATAGGCAGTGCGATGACAAACCACACATCGCGCGCGCCAAACAGAAATAGCCGTGCCGCCGACAGGATGTTCACACTCGCCGATTTAGAGAAAATATCGGAAAACTTCGGCTTGTTCTTGGCCTTGCCGAGATCGGATTTCAAACTCATTACGCTGCCAATGAAAACCAATACCAACACAGCCGCCATGGCAGCCACTGCGTACTGGAAACCGATCAAAGACAACAACGCTCCGCCCAAGAAAAATCCAGCACCTTTTAAGGCATTCTTTGACCCCGTCAGGATCGCAATCCACTTAAACAACGCGCCTTGTGCATTTTCTGGCACTAGGGTTTTGATGGCGCTTTTGGCACTCATCTTATTGAGATCTTTCGCGATGCCCGACAGGGCTTGCGCGGCCATTACCCAAGGAATGGTCAGCCAGCTTGCTGGCACTGCCAGCATCAAAAGTGCGATGATTTGCAAGCCAAGCCCGATGTTCATGGTGCGATTCAGCCCAAGCCGAGCCCCAAGCCACCCGCCAATTAAGTTGGTCACGACACCAAAAAATTCATAGAACAGAAATAGCGAGGCAATAGCTAAGCTGGAATAGCCTAAATCATAGAAATAGAGCACTACCAACATACGCAGCGCCCCATCAGTCAGAGTAAAATTCCAGTAGTTGAACGTCACGAGCATGTACTGACGAACATGGGCATTCAGTTGGGACAACATAAACACTCTCTTAAAAAGAGCCGCTTATGCGGCCCTTGATCGGGTTATGGTTTGACGATTTGATGCACGTACTGCACTTGCACTTCTTTGGTAAATGCACCCGGCCTTAATGCTTGCACCTGAGTAATGATGCTTTCCAGCGGCCAACCTTTTTCCAGCAGCAGATGCGCGGCCAGTAAGCCAGTACGACCCGAACCTCCCATGCAATGCAAAGCGACTTTTTCACCGCGGCTGAGTGCCTGATGCAAAGCGGGTGAGCAATGCTGCCAATCTTGCGCAAAGGCCGCATCCGGCGCGCAATCATCTTCGATCGGCGCATGAAACCACTGTAATCCGGCTTTTTCGACTTCCGCTGGTAGCTCACCGACACCATGCTGCTCCATTTCCTCATGGCTTAGCGCCGTGACTACGGCCGAAACCCCTTGCGCTTTGAGTTGGGCAATGCTTTCCGGCAGTGGTGTACCTTTGGTTCCCGGGCAAGGTGTGAGCACTAAGCTCGCCTGATTGTCAGCTACCGGTAATTCCCAAGTTGGATGCGTCATTTTTTACTACTCCTTATGCCAAGCCGACTTTACGAACCAATTCCGCGGTGCGCGTGGCGTAACCCATTTCGTTGTCATACCAAGTGTAGATTTTCACCATTCGCTTACCAACCACCATGGTGGAGAGCGCATCCACAATTGTTGAACGTTGATCGCCTTGGTAATCAATCGACACCAGTGGACGCTCTTCAAAACCCAGAATGCCTTTAAGCTCGTTTTCTGAGGCTTGTTTTAACAGCTGATTGATCTCTTCCACCGTCGTATCACGCTGCACATCAAAAATGATGTCGGTTAACGAGGCATTCGCCAACGGTACACGTACGGCGTGTCCATCAATCTTGCCTTTCAGATCCGGGAAAATTTCGATAATCGCTTTAGCAGAGCCGGTGGTTGTGGGGATGAGGCTCATACCGCAAGCACGTGCACGGCGTAAATCTTTATGCGGTGCATCCAAAATGGTTTGCGTATTGGTTAGGTTATGGATGGTAGTAAAAGAGGCTTGTGCGATACCCAGTTTTTCATGGATTACTTTCACCACTGGAGCAATACAGTTAGTGGTACAAGAAGCGGCAGTGACAATGCGATGTTGCTCCGGATTGAAGATGTGATCGTTCACCCCGACCACGATATTGGCGATCCCCTCTTCTTTGACAGGCGCTGAAACGACGACGCGTTTTACTCCTTGTGCCAAATACTGGTTCAAGAATTCGCCTTTACGGTGCTTACCCGTAGCCTCAATCACCACATCACAGCCCGACCAATCCACTGCATCAATCGATTTTTCTTGTGTTGTGCGAATGCGTTTGCCGTTGATCAGGATAGCATCCGCTTCACTGCCCACAGCATGATGCCAACGACCTTGTACCGAATCGAACTCCAAAAGGTGCGCTAATGTTGCAGCATCACCCGCCACATCGTTGATCTGTACAAACTCAATCTCAGGCCAATCAAACGAAGCTCTTAAAGCCAAACGCCCAATACGACCAAATCCATTAATTCCGACTTTAATTGCCATCTTCCTTTTCCTTTAAACTCGTTTTTATCCCTTCCCAACTAAGCAGCCATCGTGGCTACAACGCTAAGTCATTGAGGGATAACTCAACTTGGTTCTTTACACACAGCACTGAGGACGAGAGGTCATCTCGGCGAGGCGCTGAATATCTTGCTGGTATTCTTGTTTAAGACAGTTGGACTCCACCAACCCTTGGATCTGCTTGCGCATCCATCCCGGCAGTTGATCGGAAATACGATAAAACACCCACTGCCCCTGACGGATATCGACCACCACGCCGCTGGCACGCAGCAACGCCAAATGGCGGGAAATTTTCGGCTGACTCTCATTCAAAGCTTCGGTAAGTTCAGCCACACAAACCTTCTCTTCCCGAGCAATCATCAGTAAGCAGCGCACCCGCGTTTCATCGGCGAGTAATTTGAAAAACTGGTGGGGTAACATAATCAAACTCCAATATATATGGATATGCAGATATTTTATTGGAGAAAAAATCGATGTCAATCAGTGTTTGATGTATTGGATAAAAATAAATCAACGATGACTGCAACATCTGTCATCAAGAATTAATAAAACCATGAATAAACAATGAGGTAAGACAAATTGTGCTTGGATAAAAAATCATTCAGGCTAGAAAAATGAGTAGAACCGAGGGTAGGAAGTAGCAATAGCTTAGACTAGGTCAACTTATCCCTTGAACAAGGAAGCTCACAGAATTATTGGGGAAGAATTGGATTTTTAGAACGTCAGATGGGCGGAGACCCCAGCCACATCCCGGCACACACATCATCCGCTGTGGCTGCTTCCTTCCGGATCTGACCAGGTTCACGAACTAGTGTTGCGGGAGGACCAGGGCCCCCATCGATTTGAGTTTGGATTGCTCCAAAGCGGGTGCGATTATTAAACATCGACTTAGGCAATGCAAGCGATAATCCTGATTTACCCCCACATTGCTCATCAACCGAACAGCATTTCACCAGTTTGATTAAACGATGTGTAATCCTTTTACCTTGCTGGCAGCCTGAAATGGCGATTGCGTCGATTCCGCCTTAGCGCGATACATCGCAATATCCGCTTGGTGCATCACCTCATTGAGTGATTCGGTCCGCTCACGATTCTTAGCAATACCAATCGCCACACTCACTTCAAAACTGACATCGCGCTCTGCATCCACAAACATAAAACGTTCACATTGCGCAACCACATGTTCAAGCCGCTTAGCAGAACATTCACCGATTAAAATAAATTCATCCCCACCAATCCGATAGCTGCGCCCACGCCATACCGCTTCGATGCGCTGAGCCAACTGCTTAAGGACTTTGTCACCCACTTCATGTCCATACTGATCGTTGATTGATTTAAACGTATTCACGTCAAGATAAACCAAGCTTAGGCGAGGCGATAACCCGCGGCGGTATCGGTTATACAAAGCGCGACGATTGCGCAACTTAGTAAGGTTATCGGTATGTGATATGCCATGGAGGTAAAACGCCACCATAAACAAAACGATGAAAGCCATGGCAAAAAGCCATTGAGTACTGCGCTGATATTTCTTTTCCGCAAGTAATGTGGCTCGCCAATTTGGCTGATAATCATAGGTATGTATGATCTGTTCGGTATTGAGCATTTTAATTGCCCGAGAGAAAAGAGGTGCCAGAGTTGCACCAAGTGGATTTTTAGCAAAACCTATCGCAATGTCATATTGGTAGAAACTGCCAATCATGGTGTCTTCTACAATCGGTAACATCTCCGTTGACTCGCGAAGCAAGAGATTAAAATTGGCTCTATTGAGCACTATGTAGTCCACCTCTTTATTCAGTAAGGCTTGAACTTTCTCTTCCTGACTTGCGTAGCTGAACAAGATCTTGTTCGGCAGCATCTGCTGTAACAGCTCTTCAAAAAAATCGTCTTTGATGACGCCAATACGTTCAGCCACCAACTCAGACACATTGCTATACACATCGTCTTTATAGTGTTCACGTTTGACCAAAATCGCTTGTGGGTGGTAGTAGCTTTCACTGAAGTAAGCGAGGTTTTTACGCTGCTGAGAAACCGTTATAGGAGCCAAAATATCGATGCTTTTATCCTGTAAATCATCAAACATGCTCTCCCATGTTTCTTGACCATTACTGACCAATTCGCATTTCAGCAGTAGCATCTCACAGGCCTGAAACACAACATCAGCACTGATCCCACGAACCGAACCGTCTGGCTGATAAAGTGCATATTGCGGGTTGTTCTCTAGCTTAACACGCAATACACGCTGCACGTTGAGTCCGCTCTCAACCACGGATTGACGCAGAGCTTGCTTACGGATGTCCAATTGATACTTTTGGATCGATTCACGCAATAAACGTTGTACGTGAGCCGAATGCGCGTATTTTTCAATCTTGCCCAATAGCGCTGAGTGTTTGCCTTTAGGCGTCACAATAGAAACAGGCTGAATCGGTAATTGGTCGTTAAGGAGTTGTACATCAAGCCCTTTCAGTAGCATAGGTTTGAGCTGATTGATCGCATCAACCACTCCGTCTACTCGGCCACTTTCCAGCAAAGTGAGCGCTTCTAAATGCCCTTCATACTCAACTTGCTGGATATAGGGATAGTGTTCTTTTAGTAGGGTCCCGTAGGTGGTTCCTTTCGGGATACCCACGAGGCGCAACTCGGGTAAACGTAGGCCACCATAACTGTAGAGATAGGTGTACTCGATGTTGGTTGGTCTTGAAAAATCAAAACGTTGAGCACGCAAATCAGTGTAAGTAATGTTGGCAGCAAAATCGGCGTTGCCAGTCTCTATCGCCACCAGAATATCGTTAAAACTGGGGTAGTTGACGTATTCAATTTCAAGGTTGAAGTGGTGAGCAATCGAATCAAAAAGCACACGAGTCACCACGTCATCCGCTTCGGTGGCGACCTTATACGTCGTAGATGTAGCGGCTAAACTGCTGGTGGAAATCAATAGCCAACCTAGCCAAAGGAAGACTCGGCGTGAAAAAGCGTTAAGTAGCATAGACGTTGAATAATGGTATGTTGTATTTTTTGCTGCGCATTTTATCGTAAATACCCCCACCCCACTATCAACTTTAGGTAATAAATTTCATAGAGCCACCGATGCTTTATTAGGCTCTCATCTGGCTATTTGATGCACTCAATGGACTATTCGTGCGCTTCCTCTGTGCTTTTCAATACATAGTCTGTGGTCCAAGCTGTGACCAAAATGCAGATCCATACCACAAAGACCGGATTGGGCACTTCTGTCGCGGGTGAAACGACTAACGCAGCAAAACTGACACAAGGTAGGCTCCATCCCAACAAGCTTCCCCAGTTTAAAGAAGGGGTTGCTTTGGGGATCAGGTTTTCGCATGCAGCAATAATTCCGGTTATCAGTAACGCTAGGGTGACCGCATAAAATTGCTCGGCCACCCAGAGCGGAATCACTAAAGCCAATGCCCACCAACTGTGAGCATGATTTGGTTTCCAACCTCGAGCTGCCCACCAGATCAACATCACCATAACTATCTGCACCACAGTCACCATAGGTGAGCCTTCCAGTTTGCCCGCCGATTGCGTTACCATGATGCCGACTTGCAAAGTGAGTACAATCAAAGCACTGACTAAGATCACTCCCCAGTTACTACGTGGAGAAAACGCCACCATCAACAGCGGAATAAGCACCCACTGACTGATAGACAACGCCACCGGTTGGAGTGGTAAGGTTAGGCCAAAGATCCCCATCGCGAGCAACATGACAACGCTAGAAAATCCTGATTTAGGTAATAGCCAGAGAGCAGGGATCAGAAATGCGATGATCGGAATATCGCCCTCACTCAAACCTGCCACATACGCAGCAACAATGGAAAACAGAATCGCGATGAGAAATTGTAAGGCAGACAGTATCATGCCAACTCCCTATACCTATCCTTGGTAAACTTGTTTCGGGCACTTGTATTATGGACCAGTTTTTACAACAGATCTTTGTCGTGATTCACCAAATTCCGGTTGGTCGGGTTTCGACTTACGGCGCTATCGCCAAAATGGCCGGTTATCCGGGCTATGCACGCCATGTGGGCAAAGCGCTGGGTCATTTACCTGAGGGGAGTCAGTTACCTTGGTTTCGAGTCATCAACAGCCAAGGCAAAATTTCACTACAAGGGGAAGATTTTGTGCGCCAGCGGCAATTATTGTTAGCCGAAGGGATAGAGGTGAGTGACACCGGGAAAATATCGCTACGTAAATATCAATGGCAGCTGTGATGGCTGCCATTGTGCAATCAGAAAAGCTTAACGGAATAACGCCTTATCGCGAGTTATTCGCCATGCACACCAATCAGCATCATAGGTACGTGTTTAGTCGCTTCAGGATCGGTGATCACACCGTAATGAGTATCCGTGATGAAACGTAGCTTACCGTCGACTTCGATACGCGCACTCACACTGTAACGGTGACTCGCTTTGATCTTGCGGCTGTCATACGCTAGGTTGAATTCAAGTGGTACTTGCATACCATTAGTGATGAAGTTCTGTTTTGCGATAACCGTCGCTGGCGCATCAGCCAAGGAAACGTCTTGTAGGTAAACTGTCACCACCGCATTATCCGGCAACGCAATGCGTTCACGGTATGCCACACTCCCCGTAATCGATTGGATTTTATCTTGTGTCTTGTTGGATTCATTCATTTGGCAGCCTACGAGTACAGAACCAAACAGGATAGAGATAACAATAAGTAGAACCTTTTTCATAGCGCCTCACTACACAACTGGGAAACATCACATTAGAAAACCAGCAAATTATATGCCACCACGGTATTTGTGTCATTGGACAGCAGGATTATTGACAAATGTCTGACTAACATCACAAAATCATCAAACTACAAAAGAGGGTCCTAAGTCATGAGTAAACCGTTAGACGAATTATTAAGTCTGCTGCAATTGGAGAAACTGGAAGAGGGGCTGTATCGCGGTGCCAGCGAAAATTTGGGGCTTCCTCAAGTCTATGGCGGACAAGTGATTGGCCAAGCCTTGTCGGCAGCTCGCTACACGGTCGAGTCAGATCGCACTGTGCACTCTTTCCATAGCTATTTTCTTTACCCTGGCGATCCAGAAAAACCGATTATTTACGATGTAGAAAATCTTCGTGATGGCAAAAGCTTCAGCACTCGCCGTGTTAAAGCGATCCAAAATGGTCGGCCAATTTTTTATCTGACTGCGTCCTACCATGGTGATGCACCGGGATTTGAGCACCAAAAAACCATGCCTGTGGTTCCAGGGCCAGAGAACTTTGCTTCCGAATCCGAACTCGCGGCGCAGATTGCGCATTTCTTACCAGAAAAACTGCAAAAAGCGTTTTGTGGTGAAAAACCGATTGAGATGCGTCCCGTTACTGTCATCAACCCCTTGAAGCCAGAAAAAGCGGAGCCTAAGCAGTATTTGTGGATCCGAGCCAATGGCGATATGCCCGATGACCAGCTCATCCATCAGTATTTGCTTGGCTATGCGTCTGACTGGGGCTTTTTAGTGACCGCCTTGCATCCACACGGTGTTTCTCTGATGACACCAAAATTCCAAGTGGCAACCATTGACCACTCTATCTGGTTCCACCGTCCGTTTAAGATGGATGACTGGCTACTGTTTGCCATCGAAAGTCCTACGGCGAGCAATACACGTGGTTTAGTGCGTGGTGAGATTTATGATCGCCAAGGCAATTTGGTCGCAACAGCCGTCCAAGAAGGCGTTATGCGCTTTTTAAGCTGATCTCACCCTTAGAGCGGTAACTGAGTCGTGTATTTAAGTGACTCCATCGCAAAGGTGGAGGTCACTTTGTTCAACCCTTCGATACTATTGACCAGTTTTTTATAGAATCGGTCAAAACACGGCATATCTTTGACCTGCACCTTCATCATGTAATCGTATTCTCCCGCCATGCGATAAAACTCCATCACTTCGGGAAACTCTTCCACGGCAGTCACAAAGCGGCAGTACCATTCATGGGAGTGGTTATTGGTCGTCACCATGACAAAGGCCGTGAAAGAGAGGTCAAGGGCTTGCGCATCAAGCAGTGCGACTCGCTCGCGAATCACGCCACCTTCTTCCATTTTTTTCAAACGCTTCCAGCAAGGCGTTGTGGTTAAATTGACCGCTTCGGCTAATTCATTGAGTGACACGGTGCAGTCTTGTTGCAAAATGGCCAAGATTTGCCGATCAACTTTGTCGAGCAACATACAAATTGCCTTTTTTAGAGAAAATTTTTCTACAAAACTACAAAAGCATAGGCAAAATGGCAAAGTTTTTCTCTCCAAGCCTAGCTAAACTGATTCGGTAACCTAAGGGAGAAACTGGATTATGTGTACCGACCATCAGTGGATTAACAGTGCAATTCGTAAAATTGAAGCAGACTATCAACGCTCCGCCGACACCCATCTGATTAAACTCGATTTACCTTGCGTCTCTGGCGTCGATATCTATCTGAAAGATGAAAGTACCCACCCCACCGGTTCTCTCAAACACCGTCTCGCCCGTTCACTGTTTTTATATGGGCTGTGTAATGGCTGGATTGGCCCAGAAACTACCATTATTGAATCCTCATCTGGCAGTACTGCCGTATCGGAAGCTTACTTTGCTCGCTTGCTTGGCCTACCCTTTATTGCCGTGATGCCAAAGTGCACCGCGCGTAAAAAAATCGAACAGATCCAGTTCTATGGGGGCAAGGCGCATCTTGTAGATCGCTCCGATCAAATTTACGCAGAATCTCATCGTCTCGCGAAAGAGCTGAAAGGCCACTACATGGATCAGTTTACTTACGCTGAACGAGCCACCGACTGGCGTGGTAACAGCAACATCGCTGACAGTATTTTTAGCCAGATGCAGATGGAACAACACCCCGTTCCAAGCTGGATTGTGATGAGCCCGGGGACGGGAGGCACCTCAGCCACTATCGGCCGCTTTATTCGCTACCAACAATACAACACCAAACTGTGTGTGGTTGACCCGGAAAACTCGGTTTTTTATGACTACTACCGCACGCGAAATGCCGAGCTAACCCGTGACTGCGGCAGCAAAATTGAAGGCATTGGCCGCCCAAGAGTCGAGCCGAGCTTTATTCCTGATGTGGTAGATGAAATGCGTGCGATCCCTGATGCCGCGAGTGTAGCGACCATCTACTGGTTGGAGAAAATTCTTGGCCGTAAAGCAGGCGCCTCCACTGGCACTAACCTGTATGGCGCGCTGCAACTCGCCTGCGAAATGAAGCGCCGCGGTGAGCAAGGTTCGATTGTCACGCTCTTGTGCGATAGCGGTGAACGCTACCTTGATACCTATTACAACTCTGAGTGGGTCAAAAACAACATTGGCGATTTAAGTAAATATCTGCACAAGTTGGAAACATTCTCCGCGACAGGCTGTTTGGATTAAGTGCTTACTCCATGCAAACCATCCCAGCGCAAAAAGCGATGATTTAGGGATGACCATGAAAAAACGCGCTTAGCAAACTAAGCGCGTTTTTTCATTACGGCAACGAACAGTAAACCAATCAACCTTAAACCAAGGGACGTTGGCCTCGACTGATCAGTTTCAGCAACACATTGTCGGCGGCATCACCGGCCACTCCGGCCAGTTTATCGGCCAGCTTTTTCTTTTGCGTATAACGCAGCAGAAGTACGGTTTTGCTCTTGCACGCGGCAACAATCAAATCATCGGACGTTTGAATCTCATCGACCAACCCCAGAGCTTTGGCCTGCGTGCCAAACCAGTGTTCACCTGTCGCGACTTTATCGAGATCCAACGCGGGTCGATGCTCACGGATAAAGTCTTTGAACAGTTGATGTGTTTCTTCCAGCTCTTGCTTGAACTTTTCACGCGCTTTATCGGTGTTTTCACCAAACATGGTTAAGGTGCGCTTGTATTCGCCCGCCGTGAGCTGTTCAAACTCGATATCGTTCTTTTTCAGCAGTTTATGGAAGTTTGGTAACTGAGCCACCACACCGATAGATCCGACAATCGCAAATGGCGCACTGACGATTTTATCAGCGATGCAGGCCATCATATAACCGCCGCTAGCTGCAACTTTATCTACCGCAATCGTCAGCGGTAAGCCAGCCGCTTTAAGGCGATCCAGTTGTGATGATGCCAAACCATAACCATGCACCATGCCGCCACCAGTTTCCAAACGCAGCAGCACTTCATCACCCGCTTGTGCCACCGCCAAAATCGCGCTCACCTCTTCACGCAGTGAAGCGACTTCTTTCGCATCAATACTGCCGTGAAAATCAAGCACAAACAGATGCGGATCGCGTTTGCTTTCCAATTCACCTTCTTTCGCCGCTTGCTTAAGCGACTTTTCACGACTTTTCTGCTCAGCTTTTTCTTTCTTCTTATCCGCTTTATCGCGCGCTTTTAAAAACGCTTCGTCATGCAGATAAGCCTCTAAACGCTCAACCGTCTCTTTATGCTGTTCGGTCAGATCGGTGATTTCCAACTCCCCTTTGGCACCACCACTGCGTCCGCCCAATGATTTTACTATCACTAGTACTGCGACCAATGCGACTACCACAGTCACAATCTTGGCCAAAAACAGGCCGTAATCTAACAAAAACTCCAAGTGACTCATCCTTCTTGAATACGAATTGGTGTATTGTAACCACCTTGTCACGAAGACTTAAAGCAAATCCTCTTCCAACTCGACTAACCTTGGATTTTTGACACGCCTCAGCCAGAGTTTGCCAGCAGGAAGAGCTAAAAAATAATAAGGAATAAGACGTGAATTATTCAGTCTCAACAGACGCTTTGAAAGAGAAAGTGATTTTAGTCACCGGAGCGGGTGATGGTATTGGTAAGCAAGCGGCGATCAGTTTCGCGGCGCACGGCGCGACCGTGATTTTACTTGGCCGTACCGTGAAAAAGCTCGAACAAACCTATGATGCTATTGAAGCAGCGGGTTATCCGACACCGGCGATTGTTCCTTTAGATATGAAAGGCGCAACCAAACAAAATTATCTGGATATGGTCGATACAATAGAAGATCAATTTGGCCGTTTGGATGGCGTATTACACAATGCCAGCTTGCTTGGCGTACTCAGCCCCTTCGATCAAATTGGCGAAGACAGCTTCGATGAAGTGATGCAAGTGAACGTGAAAGCACAGTTCCTTATGACTCAAGCGCTGCTACCGCTGCTGCACAAATCAGCCGATGCTCGAATTGTGTTTACCACGTCTACCGTAGGTCATATTGGCCGTGCTTTCTGGGCAACTTACGCGATTTCTAAGTTTGCGACTGAAGGTATGATGCAAATTCTGGCCGATGAATTGAGTGAAAGCACCATTCGAGTCAATGCGATTAACCCGGGCGGCACTCGCACCGCGATGCGCGCGAAAGCCTACCCAGCAGAGGATGCAGACAAGTTAAAAACACCGCTCGATATTATGCCACTCTATCTGTACTTGATGGCTCCAGAAGGCCGTGAAGTGCACGGTCAATGTATTGATGCCCAGCCAAAGAAATAACGCGGTTTAGTTTTCGCTTTCACACAAAGACAAACGCCTTGCAAGCAGCAAGGCGTTTTTGTTCTCTAACATCACCATCGATGAGTAAAGCGCTTAATCTCGACTCATCAGCACAATGTGATCTTCCCAATCAATCACATCCACTTCATAAACGATTTTACCGCGCACACTTTCATCGGCGGCATGCATGGCGTCTTTCGAGCCGGTCAGCAAAGGATGCCATTCTGGAAGTGTTTGACCATTACCAAGCAAACGGTAAGCGCAGGTATCAGGCAGCCAGTTAAACTCTTCAATCTTGTCGCGAGTGAGCTTTAAACACTCTTCACCTGAGCTAAAACGATTGGGGTAATCTTTACAAGAGCAGGTGTCGCTATTGAGCCAGCTACACGCCACATTGGTGTAGTAGATTTCATCCGTATCTTCGTCCATGAGTTTGTGCAGACAACATTTACCACAGCCATCGCACAGCGATTCCCACTCGGCTTCGGTCATTTGGTCTAACGTTTTGCTTTGCCAGAAGGGTGTACTCATTGCAGTGTCTTACGGTTTATCTATCGGGGGGACGATTTATACTCTTTACATCGCTAAAGTGCAAGAAAAGCGCAAGTGCATCCTATCGAGCTTTCTGTTAGGATGGCCGCCCATTTTTCCAGCGCAAAGAGATTATGATGGATTGTCGATTAGGCTGCGGCGCTTGCTGCATAGCGCCAAGCATCTCCTCCCCGATTCCAGGCATGCCGAATGGCAAACCGGCTGGTGTGCGCTGTGTTCAGCTTAATGAGGATAATTTGTGCCAACTATTTGGCCGCCCTGAGCGCCCAAAAGTGTGTCACGATTTCAAAGCTTGCCCTGTCGTGTGTGGAAAAACCAATCAGCAAGCCTTGGCTAACTTAACCGAACTTGAGCGATTAACTTAAGCATAACGTGGATTCCGCTACGCGACTTCGCCTCCGAACACAGATTAAAAGACAAGTACAGATAAAAGAATGCCGCTCATCGAGCGGCATTGTAATTTTTGAGGCTGAGTTAAAACAGTTTGTGACGGCCCAACAGCGAATGGGATAAGGTCGTGCCATCCACCAACTCAAGTTCGCCGCCCACGGGAACACCATGTGCAATGCGGCTTGCGGTGACTTGATGCTCACGACACAACTCGGCAATGTATTGCGCGGTCGCCTCACCTTCCACCGTCGGGTTAGTGGCGAGGATCACCTCACTGATATCACCGCGTTGCAAGCGATAATCCAGCGTATCGAGGCCAATATCGCTCGGGCCAATACCATCCAGCGGTGATAAGTGCCCCATCAACACAAAATAGCGACCAGAAAATTGACCGGTAGCTTCTAGCGCCGCAATATCTGCTGGGCTTTCAACCACACACAACTGACCATTTTCTTTACGTTTTGGGTTGCTACAGATGTGGCAAACATCCTGCTCAGTAAAAGTTCGGCATTCCTGGCAATGGCCGATTTCGACCATCGCCTGACTCAGTGCCTCAGCCAGTTGTAAACCACCTTTACGATCGCGCTGTAACAGATGGAATGCCATACGCTGCGCTGATTTTGGGCCAACGCCCGGCAGGCAGCGTAATGCTTCCATCAAATGTTCCAGCATGTGACTGGTACGCATAAATTCAGCTCAGATTAGAATGGCATTTTCATGCCCGGAGGCAGTTGCATTCCACCGGTGATTGAAGCCATTTTTTCTTTTTGCGTCTCTTCGATACGACGAGCGGCATCATTGAATGCGGCAGCAATCAAATCTTCCAGCATCTCTTTGTCGTCTTCCATCAGACTTTCATCGATGTTGACACGGCGCACGCTGTGGCTGCCCGTGACGGTCACTTTCACAAGGCCAGCACCGGACTCACCGGTCACTTCCATGTTTGCGATCTCTTCTTGCAGCTTTTGCATACGCTCTTGCATTTGTTGGGCTTGCTTCATCAGGTTGCCCATTCCGCCTTTACCAAACATCTTTATCTCTCTGGTTATCGTTGAATGTTTCACATAGTGTGGGGGTGAGACACTTAGGTTTCAACCCCAGTTAAATGGGTCGTACGCTGTCGCTATCGAGCTGTGCATTAAATCGACGCTCAATAAACTGCACGTTGGGATCAGTTTGTAAACTGTGCAGCGCAGAAGTGAGTTTCTGCTGGTAGAGCCGTTCACGCAGCTCAAGGGGGGTTTCTCCCTCTTGTCCCACGGTAATGTTCAATGAACAAGCTTCACCAAGCACATGATTCAATGCCTGTTCTAACTCTTGCTGCGCTTTTTCGTTGTGCAGATGGGCATGACTTGGACGCAGCGTCAGAGAAATCTGATCGCCTTGACGAACAAAAGCGGAATTCAGCGCCAATTGCTCAACCATTTTGGCAGTCTCTAGCCGTTGAACCAATGCCGACCACGCGTCTTGCGCGACCGCTTCTTCAATCAACTTCGCTCCCATTTCCGGCGTTTTTTCATGCTCTAACGCTTTTTTCAGTTGCGTTGGCGTGACTTCACTTTTTACCGCGACTTCGATAGGTTGCATCGGACGCCATTGATAGATTTCCTCTTCAGGCTCCAACTCATCTTCATCATTGCGTTCTGGCGACACCTGCACTTGCTGTGCTCTCTGCGCAATACGCTCTAGCGCCGATGCTGGAGTAGCAGATGTCGCGTCAGACTTTTTTCCATCCGCGCCTTTGTTTTGTACTTCTTGTCGCTTAGAGCGCAGTTGATGACGCAGCCCTGCTAGGGCTGGCATGCTGGCTTGACTCTGCGTGTCGGTATTGGTGACAACAGAGGCTTCTGGAGCGTTTATTGAGTGTGATGCTTCTCGCTGAGTGACTGGCACCGCGCTTTCTACCACTGGCTGTGCTGCCATCATTGGCGGTGCGACAGGGTGAGGCATCGCTTGCGAGGCAGATTGCGATACGTTTGACTGAGCAACGGGTTGTGGTTGCGGCGCTGCAGCCGCCATTTGAGAAGTCGGTGCCGCGATTGTTGGAGCTGTCACTGCCGTATTGGGTGGCACAATCACACTCGCCAAGGAGACGTGAGAAGGACGAAACGCCATCATACGCAGCATCAACATTTCAATGCCAATTCGCGCCGTGGGTGACAGTGGTAAATCTTGTCGACCTTTGAGCGCAATTTGGTAGTAAAGCTGCACATCTTGCGGCGCTAAGGTTTTGGCCAACGACTCAATACGCGATGCCTCTGGCAGCGATTTATCCAAGGTGGCAGGCAACGCTTGGTACATAGCAATTCGATGCAGTTGAGTCGAAAGCTGTTGCAGTAATCCATCCCACTCTACGCCATTTTGGGCAAGTGTTTCGATGCAATCCATGACTGCTTGTGGCGTTTGCAGGCTGATGGCTTGCAAGAGATGTAGAGAATGATCCGTATCTAATGTGCCGAGCATGTGCGCGACGATGTCACTTTTCACTACGCCATTGCCCAAAGCAATCGCTTGATCGGTCAAGCTAAGAGCATCGCGCATACTGCCATCCGCAGCGTGGGCGAGCAGATTGAGTGCTTTGCTGTCGCTCGAAATCTGTTCGGCGTGCAGCACTTTATCGAGCTGCTGCTGGATATTTTCTACACTGATCGGTTTGAGATGGAACTGCAAACAGCGAGACAAGATGGTCACAGGCAGCTTTTGTGGATCAGTGGTTGCCAGCAAAAACTTCACATACTCAGGCGGCTCTTCAAGCGTTTTCAGTAGCGCATTGAAGCTGTGACGCGAGAGCATATGAACTTCATCGATCAGGTAAACTTTGAAGCGTCCACGCGCAGGTTTGTACTGCACGTTGTCGAGTAGCTCGCGCGTATCTTCCACTTTGGTGCGTGATGCAGCGTCAATCTCGAGCAGATCCACAAAGCGTCCCTGATCAATTTCTTGACAGGTTGCACACTGGCCGCAAGGCGTAGCCGTTATGCCCGTCTCGCAGTTGAGCCCCTTCGCAAACAAACGACCTATGGTGGTCTTACCCACGCCTCGAGTGCCACTAAACAAGTACGCATGGTGCAAACGGTTTTGCGCCAAAGCGTTCTCTAAAGCGGTTAAAACATGGGATTGTCCGACCACTTCGCTAAATCGTGTCGGACGCCATTTGCGTGCTAAAGCAAGATAACTCATTCCAATATCCGTTGTCGGTTAGTGACCTTCAAATTCACAGATGCTGTAAACCTGCAAGCCTAACCCTTCAAGGCGCTTATCACCACCAATTTCTGGCAAGTTGATCACGAAGGCAGCGTGCTCGACTTCTCCACCCAATTGACGGATAAGCTTAGTGGTCGCTTCAATCGTACCACCGGTCGCCAGCAGGTCATCCACCACCAGTACTTTGTCGCCCGGTTTGATCGCATCCACATGAATTTCGAGCGTATCAGTACCGTATTCCAGCTCATAAGATTGAGCGACGGTTTGACGCGGCAATTTACCCGGCTTACGCACAGGCACAAAGCCGACACCCAGTTCTAGTGCCAGAGGAGCACCAAACAAGAAACCACGCGCTTCTGTGCCCACAACCTTGGTAAAACCCATGTCTTTGTACTTTTCAACCAGAAGTTGAATGGTCGCTTGGTAGGCTTGGGCATCTTCCAGCAAGCTGGTCACATCACGAAACAGAATGCCTTTTTTCGGGTAGTCAGGAATACTTTTGATGCTGGATTTGATCAGTGAAAGAGTTTCAGTTGTCATAGTTACTTTAACTTCAGTTGCTTCATCACCTTAGGTGATGACAGAACAATTTCGGAGCCGTCTGCCACAAGGGAACGACAGCACTGAAAAAACAAAGCCCACTCGAAGAGTGGGCACACTTCCCGCTAATGCTAGTGATTTTCTTGTTGGTTAGCAACCAGCTCATGGGTTGGTAAACGGATAAACCAAGTGATCAAAAGCACAAGCCAGATAAACAGCGCAACCTTGAGCCACAGCCAAGGAACCATCCAGATCGAAAAGGCAAAACTCAGCACGATAAAGAGTGTGGCGCGCTTTTTCACCGCTTTACTGACCGCGCCATGTTGTTGCCAGTTTTGAATCATAGGGCCAAATGTCGCGTGTTGATTCAACCAGCGATAGAACCGAGGACTGCTGCGTAAAAAACAAGCACTAGACAGTAAGATAAAGGGTGTGGTGGGCAGAAGAGGAAGAAATATGCCCAGTATCCCTAGGCATAGACTGGTTATTCCAATAACACTGAACAAAAAACGTGGTAAGGATGAACGCATTAAAATCCAGCGTACCCGTTAAATACACGAATCCAAGTCAGTGTTGCAGGCAGAGTCGGGATTAGCAGGACTGCAACCACGCCTAGAAAGTAATAGATATTGAAGGGTTCTTTGAACTCTTGGTTTGCCATTGTAATTTTCTCTTTTGGGTGACTTTAAACTGGGCAACTCTAAGGTAGCCTCATTAATTTTGTGGTCGGAACTATAACGAAAGCGAGCTGCAACAAACACTGACAATGTATAAGGTTATTAGCAGCTCGATGCAAAGTTACAATCACACTCACACTTTAGGCGGAAAAATCACCCCTCACAACCTTGATAGAGATCCAAAGTAAAACTGTAGGCACTGGGTTTACTTAAACTGATTTGACAAGCAGCACGAATCGGCAAATCTTTGGTGATGAAATTGCGCAGGCTATTATCACCTAGCTGAACACCAGAAGTAATCCGATTGTGTACGTAGCCGTTTGACCACTGGCAATCAAGCCCCGCGGGTAATAGTGACAAAGTACCATCAGCAAGATCAGCCACCCCAAACAGGGCAGAAACTTTACCAATACACTCAGAACAATGGATTCCCCGTTCGATGATTTCGGCAAGATCTTTTAGCTCGACACTAAAGTTACGCAGATTTCGCAAATAATCATGGAACAAGGCGCGCACCAGCAATGTAGAAGCTGCCCCACACTCACGATGGCTCGCGGCATCAACCACATAGAACACAAATTGACCGTTCATAAGCCAAGCGTAGTCAAAAACCAGTGGCATCAATTCGGCGGACTGTAGTAATCGATAGCTGCATTTCCAGCTCCCGAGCTGAGAATCCTTTTCTGGTAATAGTGCTTCGAGCAATTCTTTGGCAGCATTGGGGTTGTCTTTCAAATATTGTAAATGCCAATGCAACTCTTGCTCTTCAGGGATACTCCCTTGGCGATCAGCACCATACCAACAACTTGCAAAATCTCGTTGATGATCATCATTCGCCAACACTTTTTCTATTGCGCTCGCAAGATGTGAATGATTGGTGATCGGTTTGGGTAGAAAATCTTTAATCCCAAAGCGCAGCGCTTTAGCCACATCGGCCATTTCTTCGGTGGCCGAAACAACAACCAGAGGCAAAGAAGGATAGGACGAACTGACCTCCTCAACGAACTCAATTCCGTTAAGCACAGGCATGGACAAATCACACAGAATCAAGTCTGGCTCGTGATCACGCAATTTTCGCAAACCATCCAAACCGTTTTCAGCTTCGATCACTTGATAGCCATATTTTTGAAGATAGCCTTTGGTCATTCGTCGGAAAACAGGATCGTCATCCACCAGCAAAATCAGCTTTGCTGCCGTTATCTGCGCTTCTTCTTCGCAGTCTTCCGGGATGTGAGATTTATACATAAACATCGACCTCACTAGTAAAGTCTACCGCACAAGTCACCATTAGCTTGCGGCGGAAAAGTTGAATTATTGATTAATTAAAAAGTAGCCGCGAACTGGGCATTACACAAACCGTGGGGCCTGAAATTTAATCAATCACAAGATGTATGGTTTTCAATAAATCATCTTACAAGTTGACATCACGCAAAATTTATCGGCTTATATGTGTATAAATTAGCGATAGTTGCAACATAATGTGTCAGAAACGATGAAACTAGATGACCTAAACCTCTTTCGACTGGTTGTCGAAAATGGAAGCTATACCTCAACTTCAAAAAAAACCATGATCCCTGTGGCAACGATCACAAGACGGATCCAAGCCTTGGAGGACTCCCTAAACCTTAGGTTACTCAATCGTCACGCTCGTAAACTGACTCTGACCGAAGCGGGCGAACGTTTCTACAAAGATTGCTCTCCCCTGCTGGAGCGTCTCGCTTCAATGACAGAAGAGATCACCGATGAATGTCGTGGTGCGTCGGGGCGCATTCGTATTTCTGCACCATCCAATCTGACAAAACGAATGATGATGCCGATGTTCAATGCCTTTATGGAAAAATATCCCGATATTCATATTGAGCTGATGATGAGTAACCAAGCCGACGATCTCGACCCCACTGAATGGGATGTGATTTTCCGAGTTGGCCCACAGCGTGATTCCAGCTTGATAGCTCGTAAAATCGGTGAAGTGAAAGACATTTTGGTTGCCAGCCCTCAATACTTGTCGAGTCATCCGCAACCGACTCATGCTGAAGAGTTGCATCAACATCAGTTGCTCAAAGGTTATCCATTGCTCAAATGGCAACTGACCAACAGCCAAGGTGAAACTGTCGTCAACAGTGATCGCGGCCGTTTTCAAGCCAGCGCACTGAATGTTGTTCGCAGCGCATGTTCAGAAGGTTTAGGCATTACGCTCATGCCCGATGTGATGCTGCGTGAATTTCTTGAGGATGGCAGTTTGGTACAAGTACTGTCGGATTGGAGCTCAAACCCGCGGGATATCTACATGCTGTATAACCACAAAGATCACCAGCCGGAAAAAGTGCGCCTGTTTATTGATTTTGTGATTGGCTACCACCTGCAATAAACACTCGTCTTTTTATAAAGCATTTCAATAGAAAAAGGGCTTCGCGCCCTTTTTCTTACTGTTGTACGTACCCAATATTTAGAGATACTCCACATACTTGCTAAGCTCACGTTCGGGCACTTTAGCTGCCGTAGTCCCGGGAGTCCCAAGATAGAGAAAACCGACAATGTGATCTTCGCCTTGTACATTGAAAGCACGACGGACAACCGGATGGAACATCCAGCTTCCAGAGCGCCAAATTCCCTGAAACCCTTGTGCTATGGCCGCCATTTGCATGGCTTGTACTGCACAACCGGCGGATAGATGCTGCTCAAACGCAGGGATCTTTTCACTGTGAGTGACTTTAGCGATCACTGTGATCACCATGGGGGCGCGAAAAGGCGCATTTTTCGCTTTACTGATCACCGCTTCATCACTGCCGTTGGCAATCTCCGCTTGCTCTAAAATGGCGGCAAGTTTGGCTAACCCTTCACCTTGTGCAACCACAAAACGCCATGGAGTCAAAGCACCATGATCTGGAGCGCGCAAACCCGCGCGCAGAATATTATCCAATGCCTCATTTTGTGGTGCTGGCGCATCCAATTTGGCAATTGAACGACGGTTGAGCAATAAATCGAGCGCTTCCATTTTGATTCCTTGTTACTTCTTGATTTTATGTTTCATCCTAGCACAGATTTTTGAGAATCACTCGCAATAAGAAAGAGGCACTCGGCCTCTTTCTATTCGTGATAAGGGGATAGTCTCACCGGATACTAGGGGTAGAACTTCTCGCCCAATCCCGCTCTCGTCAACAAACCGTCACATGGAGCAAACCGTTCTCCATATTTCTCGGTGTGTTGGTTCATCATTTCCACCACTTTGGTTAAACCAAGCGTGTCCATGTAACGGAAAGGCCCACCTAAGAACGGCGGGAAACCGATGCCAAAAATCGCGCCCATATCGCCATCACGTGCACTGCGAATAATGCCTTCATCGAGACAACGAACCGCCTCATTGAGCATAGGCAACAAGCAACGCATCGCGATTTCTTTGTCGTTTAGCTTAGATTCCGGGGTTAACTTCAGCAGTTTATAAACGGATTTATCGACTTCTTTCTTCTTGCTGCCTTTGTAGGTGTAGAAACCTTTACCGCTTTTCCGGCCTTTACGGTTATCTTTCAACAGCACATCAAACACGTCCGGTCCTTGGAAACGCGGCCCAAGCTCTTTAACCAAAATCGGCATGATCTTGGCTCCGATATCGACCCCTACTTCATCAAGCAAGGTGATAGGCCCCACTGGGAAACCAAAATCCAGTAACGCAGCATCGAGTTTTTCGATAGGTTCACCCGCCATCAGCACTTGCGCGGCTTCATTCATATAAGGCGCTAAAATGCGGTTGACATAAAAACCGGCACAGTCTTTAACAACAATCGGTGTTTTGCCCTGCTTACGTGCCAATGTCACCACGGTCGCAATGGTTTCATCCGAGGTGGTCGCGTGAGGAATCACTTCCACCAACGGCATTTTTTCAACTGGGCTGAAATAATGTAAACCCACAATATTTTGCGGACGCTGCGCTTGGCTCGCGATCTGATGGATCGGCAGCGAGGATGTGTTGGTCGCAAAAATCGTTGTCGGTTTGGCATTCGCTTCAATATCCGCCACCATTTGTTGCTTAAGTTTCAGGTCTTCAAACACAGCCTCTATCACTACATCACAGCGATCAAAACCCACAAAGCCAGTCCCACCCGAGAGCTGCGACATCTGCGCTTGCAACTGTGCTTTAGTCAAAATCTTGCGCTGTCTCTGCTTATCAAACAGCTTGTAGTTGTAATTGAGGGCATTGAGCACACCATCATTCGCCACATCTTTGATGCGCACCGATGTTTTGGCTTTCGCCACAGTAACGTGACTGATGCCAGCCCCCATCAAACCACCACCGAGCACGCCCACAGCCGCCACAGGTGCGGGTTTGGCATCCGCACCGAGATCTTTTTTCATCTCTGTGGTCGCAAAGAAAATGGAGCGCAGTGCTTTCGATTCTCGGGTCATCACCAGTTCAGCGAAACGCTTGGCTTCATATTCCAAGCCGGCATGCATCCCTTTTTCTAGGCCATATTGAATGACCTCTAAAATGGCTTGCGCTGCGGGGTAGTTGCCACGGGTTTTCTGCTGCGTTTTCTTGGCCGCTTGGTCAAAAATCAACTTACGCCCCAAGTCGGTATTGGCGAGCAGTTTTTCTTTGATCGGTAGCGTAACTTGAGCGCGCTTTTTGTGCCCTTTTTCTTCTAGAAGACGTTTGGCCACATCCAACAGTACTGAGTGCGGAACACATGCATCAACCACACCCAATTTTTTGGCCTTTTTGGCACGCAATTGTTTGCCCGTTAAGATGAGGTCCAGCGCAGGCAGTAAACCAATCAAACGTGGTAAACGCTGCGTACCACCAGAGCCCGGAAGCAAACCTAACATCACTTCTGGTAAGCCTAGACGTGTTACCTCATCTTCAGTACAGACACGATAATCACACGCCAGAGCCAATTCTAAACCACCGCCTAAGCAAGGGCCGTGAATCGCCGCGACCACAGGGAAAGGCAAATCGGCAAGCTGCTGGAACATCTGTTGCCCCTGCGAGGCTAACGCTTGTGCTTCATGTACCGATTGGCAAGCTTCCAGCATGCGGACATCCGCGCCCGCAATAAAGTTATCCGGCTTAAGAGAGTGGATAATCAGCCCTTTGATCTGTCCTCGCTTTTCATTGAGCGTTGCAAAAACGGCTTGCATCTCTTCTGCAAATGCCGCTTGCAGGGTATTCATTTTTTCGCCCGGGACATCAATCGCCAGCCAAGCGTAATGCTGCTCATCAAACGAGAGCTGAAATGCATTGTTGTTATCCATTATTCCACCTCCAGAATCATAGCAGCGCCTAAGCCACCCGCAGCACAAGCCGTATTTAAGGCTAAACCACCGCCACGGCGTTTTAATTCACGCAAAGTTTGAGTGATCATACGCGCACCTGTCGCCGCGAATGGGTGACCATAAGCCAGTGAGCCACCCAGCACGTTAAATTTACTCATGTCCACTTCACCAATCGCTTGTGCGCGACCTAGCTGCTCTTGAGCAAACTTGTCACTGGCGAACATCTTCAAGTTCGCTAAGGTTTGCGCGGCAAAGGCTTCGTGCATATCAATCAAGGTGAGATCATTTAAGGTGATGCCTGCGCGATCCAAGGCTATCGGAGTGGCGTAAGAAGGCCCCATCAGCATATCTTTTTCTACGCCAATCGCGGCAAACGCATAAGAGCGGATATACCCCATGATCTCAAGACCAAGCTCTTTCGCTTTACCTTCACGCATCAACATAATCGCGGCGGCGCCATCCGTCAGTGGGGTTGAGTTTGCTGCGGTCACCGAACCGTATTGACGGTCAAAGGCAGGACGCAACTTTGCATAGCTCTCTAGCTTGGAGTCCATGCGAATGTTGTTATCCATATCCAGCCATTTTTTGTATGGCTCAGGAAAAGCCGTCATCACTTCATCGCGAATTTTGCCCTCTGCCCATGCTTGAGCCGCTAAAGTATGTGAACGATGTGCTAACGCATCTTGCTCAGCGCGAGAGATCGCATAGCTTTTGGCCATTTGCTCAGCAGTTTGCCCCATCGACAGACCCGTTGAATATTCCGCGACCGCAGGAGGTACGGGCATCAAGTCTTTAAAAGAGAGGTTACTAAGCAGTTTAAGTTTCTGCCCGACCGTCTTAGTTTTACTCAAGGCTAATAAAGAAGCCGCCAGTTTTTTAGAAACACCAATCGGCAGAACAGAAGAAGAATCCGCACCACCTGCAATACCAATATCTATGCTGCCAGCCATGATACTTTCGGCCACATTGACGGCGGCTTGAAAACTGGTGGCGCAAGCGCGAGTAACGCTGTAGGCATCCGTGTTAATCGACATTCCGGTACCGAGTACAATTTCTCGAGCAATATTCGGCGCTTCTGGCATCTGTACCACTTGGCCAAACACCACTTGCTCAATTAATTTAGGATCGATAGCGGTGCGCGCCATCATCTCTTGTACTACCATTTTGCCGAGATCGACTGCGGGTACTTGACCAAACTCGGTGCTTTGACGCGCAAACGGCGTACGTAGCCCGGCCACAATCGCCACTCGTTCTCCAGAACGAGTCCTGACTTCCTGTTTGCCCATGATTTCTCCTTCGAATAAGAGGTCTGACCTGGCGCATTGTAACGAGAATGTTAAACAAATCAAACAGCCGTTTAAATAATCGTGATTTAAACAATCCTTTCGAGATGAAAAACACTGACAAACCGGTGTTGGTAGGATTTTTTGCAAAAAAAAACCACACAGAACTGTGTGGTCGGAATGGGTAAAGCAATTAACTTACGCCAATTGAAAAATCAGTTTCCTGATTAGGAGAAAGTAAAGTCAGCCTTCAAAAGGAAGTGTCATCTTTGCTCAACAATGTCAGTCGTAATGACTAACGAGATGACAGGAGCTACTATAACGGCTTCAGAGTATGAGATTTTGAATTAGATCAAGTTTAATGCGATTAAACGACTTGTTGAGATAGAGAGCCATAACGCGCTGAAGCTTCATAAGTCGTGAACTCCTTCGCATAATTTCTGTCCTATCACCATCTTCGAGTCAAACCGCATAGCGCAACAGGAGTTTGGCAAAATGAATTGGAATAACACGACGCATACAGGGAGTCCTTGGTGTCGATATTGAATCTGTTTGGAAAGAAAGTTTCCCAACGTCCGGTCAATAATGACATGGACAGACAAAGAAAATACGAAGCACTGGTGCGAGCTTATCATCGCGACCTTTACCGATACGCCTATTGGTTGTGTAAAGATCGCTCGATTGCCGAAGACTTAGTGCAAGAAACCTGCTTGAGAGCGTGGAAATCGCTCGATAGCCTGCTGGATGAAAAAGCAGCCAAAGCTTGGCTAATTACGATTTTGCGCAGAGAAAATGCTCGCCGCTTTGAACGTAAACAGTTTGACTTAGTCGATATCGACGATCACGACTACGAAGCCAAATATAGCGATGATGAGCACCATCAAAATGAGTGGCTGCAAAGGCAAATTTTGAAGTTAGATGTCGAATATCGCGAGCTCCTCTTTTTACAAGTAGTGGGCGGATTCAGTGGTGAGGAGATCGCAGACATCCTTTCACTGAATAAAAATACGGTGATGACCCGTTTGTTTAGAGCACGTAACCAACTTAAAGAGATGATGGATGGTTCAGAACACTACCCGGAGCAGCAAAATGGATGAACTGGAATTTCGCCGCAAAGTCATGTCTGATCCTAAACAGCGCGATAACGACACACTGGATATGATGACCTCAAGTGAGGCTAACGCTAAGTTTGTCGATGATGTACTTCAGCTCGATAAGCAGATCGCTCAGGCCTTCAAAGTCGATGTGCCGGATGATTTGGCCGATAAAATTTTATTCAAACAAACGACTTTAGTGGAAGATGAGAAAGTCATCCGCCCGCAGTTTGTTCGAAAAGCCATGGCGATCGCGGCATCGGTTGCCTTTACTGCTGGGCTGCTTGTTGGACAAATCCAGTGGGGCAACCTTTTGATCTCTCCCGCGCAAGCCAGCCTGTCTGACATGGCGGTGCAACATGTCATCCATGAAGAAGGGTTCGTCAACCGATTGGATGAACAAGCGGACATGCAGCAAATCAATGCCAAGATGCGGCCTTTTGCCTACAAAATGGAAGGCGATTTTCCTTATCACGTCTATTACCTCAACCATTGTGGTTTTGGTAAAGACAATGCCGTACATATGGTATTTCAAGGTGAAAAAGGCAAAGTAACTCTGTTCTTTACGCCCATCCACAGCGCACAAAGCAGCCTATTCAAGCAAGAAGGGATGGCAGGCATCATTGAACCCGTCGGAAATGCCAGTTTGATCTTGGTCGGCGAGAAGGATGAAAACCTGACCAACATTGCCAATAAGCTCATGCCCATGATCCAATCATCCATCTGATTTTTGCATACTCAACATGACACTGACGCATTGTTGTGAATAGTTAAAATAGAGCGAAAACTCTAAGTTTTAGAGTTTTCGCCTAAATTCCTGCCAAATAGCCATCATTTCAGTAATTTTCTCGCTCAATTAGACAATGGTCGGATTTCTATCTCCTATACTAGCGTCTAGGATCAGCCACCACTGAGCAATTGCTCAAATAAAGCAAAAGCTCATACAACAACGCCCATAAGAGGCGAAACCAAAAAGGAAAAGTCTAATGAACAACATGCGTCTGTTTAAAAAATCTCTGCTTGCCGTGACGGTAACGCTAGCCACACAACAAGCGTTTGCAGCAGGTTTCCAGCTCAACGCACAATCTGCTACCGGCCTAGGTCGCGCTTTTGCGGGTGATGCCGTTATCGCCGATAACGCAGCCGTAATGTCTCGCAACCCAGCGGCGATGGCACTGTTTGATGAGATGGCGCTCTCTCTTGGTTTTGAAACCATTACCACCATGATTGACGTTAAAAATGTCTCTTATCGAGGTGTTCTCGGTAACTCAGTTTCTGTTCAAGACACGGATGACGTAGGTGGTACTTCCGTTGCACCTAATATTCATTTGATCGTTCCAGTCAATGAACAGTTTGCTTGGGGGGTTAATGCTTATTCAAACTTTGGTACAAAAACTGAGTTTTCTGATTCTTATCCAGCCTCTGAATACGGTGGCTTAACAGACGTTAAAAGCTTTAACTTAGGCCTAGCAGGTTCTTATCGCGTCAACAAAGAATGGAGTTTTGGTGCTGGTTTAGACCTGATTTATGGGCAAGGCACCATGAAACGTATTGCCGGAACCAGTTTCCCAGCAAGTACAATTGTGGTGAACCCGACGACCGTTATCCCAGCTCGAGGCACATCACTACTCAACGTCGATAAAGCGGATGGTTGGGCAGTAGGTTTTAACTTGGGTACAGTTTACGAAATGGATGAGAATAACCGCTTTGGTTTGTCTTACCGCTATAGCCCAGAATTTAAAGCTAAAGACGATTACGGACAAGAGATCACGCTACCACTACCGGATATCGCTGAGTTCTCTGGCTTCCACAAAATTGAGAATACTCAGTTTGCCGTACACTATAGCGTACAGTGGATTGGCTGGAGTGCTTTCGACAAAATTGAGTTCCGCAACCTTGTAACGTCTCGCTCTTCTGTTGGCGCTCTAACCAAAGGCAGCTACGATAAGATGTATGAGTGGCAAGATGGCTGGCACTACTCTATCGGTGGCACATACTACTTAAATAGTGATTGGACACTGCGTGCAGGCTATATGTACGATACTAGCGCACAAGATTCACGTACTTCTATCTCTGTTCCTGATTCAGATCGCCAGTGGTTATCAGCAGGCTTTACCTATAACATCGATGACAAATCAAACGTAGACTTTGGATTTACTTACTTAATGGGTAAAGATGTCGCAGTTTCCGAAAATGATGCGGGTTCTAAGCTAACCGCAACAACCCACGCAGACGCAATCCTGTTGGGCTTACAATACAGCCGTACGTTTTAATTAAAACGTCACAACATATCATTACTAAGGGGCTGATTTATCAGCCCCTTTCTTTTGCTGACTGCCTAGTTTTGCTTAATGTCAGCGTACAAGCGTGCGATTAAATACCTCAATATCACTACATCTGTACGCTGAACCTTTAATAACCTTTGTTTAATAAATAGAAACATCATCTATAAAACATCCATTTTACAGGCTAAAACTTCAAATCCTGCACTTTCATTGATTTGAAGTTTTAAAGCAATTGATCTAGCCGTAGACTTGCCGCAACAAAAACCAGCAAATTTCAGCGAACAATCCCAATGAAAACCAATAAGACTCTCCTCTCCTGTGCTGTGGCTTTCGGTTTAGCCAGCGTTTCTACCTTTACTCAAGCGGCAGGTTTCCAGCTTGCTGAATATTCAGCAACGGGTCTTGGCCGTGCTTACGCCGGTGAAGCCGCGATGGCAGACAATGCCAGCGCACAATGGCGCAACCCTGCAATGCTGACCTATTTAGAAGGCACTCAAGTTTCTGCCGGCGCAATTTACGTGAATCCAAACGTGGATGTTGAGGGTACAGTAAACCACGCACAACTAGGTAAAACTCACGCATCTTCAAACGATTTTGCCCACGATGCAGTGATTCCGAATTTCTATCTGTCACACCAGTTAAACGAACAAATGGCACTGGGTTTTGCTCTTGGTACTAACTACGGTATGGAAACCGATCTGGGTACTGAGTTTGCAGCCTCTCACTTTGGCAACCAAGCGAGCGTGATCAGCAAAGAAGCGAACCTCAATATTGCTTACCAAATCTTGCCTCAATTGAGCATTGGTGGTGGTGTGCGTTATGTGATGGGTGAAGGTCATTTCGGTGCAACTGCGCCAGCAAAAAATCTGATTCGTCATCCTGTTACTAACAACGTCATGACTTTACCTAAAGGTACAACCTTAAAATATATGGAAGGTGAAGATAACTCTTGGGGTTGGCAAGTAGGCAGTGCATGGCAAATCAATCAAGATCACCGCGTAGGTTTCGCCTATAAATCGGAAGTGGTGATGGATTTTGAAGGCCATGCAGAAGGAGTCAGTTACGGTAGTTATAAACCTGGCATGATGTCTGTGACTCTACCAGCGACGGCTGAACTGGCAAGCTTCCACCAACTCAATGACCAATGGGCGATTCACGCTAGCATTAACTGGACAGATTGGAGTTCATTCAAAGAGTTGACGGCTGTGTTCCCAGAAAAATCTGACCTCATCAAATCAGAAAACTGGGAAGACAACTACCGCTTTGCTTTGGGCACAACGTATCAATACGATGCTAAACTCGCTCTGCGTGCGGGCGTCGCATACGACACATCAGCGGTAGACGATAAAAACCGCACAGCAACCATCCCGGAAACAGACCGTACTTGGGTAAGTGTCGGCGGTAGTTATGTTGCTACGCCACAACTGACTCTCGATGCCGGTTTTACCTATATCTTTGCGAAAGATGCCACCATCAACGAACCTCGTGACGCTTCAGACCAAACTGCAGCCGCAATCGGTGGTGCATTTACAGGTAATGTATCAGGCAATGTATGGCTGATCGGTGTTCAAGCGAACTACCGCTTCTAAGGTCATTCCACTTTAGCAAGGCCAGCTTAACGCTGGCCTTGCTGTTTTAGTTTCAGTAAAAACTGCTCTGCTGCGTCTTCAACCAAATCGAGCACCAGCTCAAAACCGCGTTCACCACCATAGTAAGGGTCCGGAATTTCTTGGTATTCCGAGTCACTGTGGCTGAGCATCAATGACAGCTTATGTTGATGGGATTGAGGGCAGCGAGCTTTCAGCTCAGCTAAATTCTCTTTGTCGGCCGCTAAAATCCAATCAAATTTCACAAAATCTTCATCGCGGATCTTTCGCGCTTTGATGCCAGAAAATGAGTATCCCCGCTTCTCTCCTGCCGCTTTTGAGCGTGCATCCGGTGGATTCCCTTGGTGATACCCAATCGTGCCTGCTGAATCGATTTCCACATCAACCTTGAGTTGTGCCGCCTTAGCACGCAATACCGCTTCTGCGGTCGGAGAACGGCAAATATTGCCCATGCACACCACGAGTACCTTCTGCATCTTATATCCCTATTTTTGTTTGGTGTTTGCCACTGACGAGTTGGGCTATCATAGCGACAAGTTTCAGATTGAAAAAGGATTTGCCATGTCCGGCGATGAAATCAAACAAGAGCGTCACAAAGCTCGTCAACAAAAAGTCAAAGAGCAAGTGGATGCCAAAATTGCCGCCGCTCAAGAAGAAAAAGGGTTGCTGCTGATTATTACTGGCAATGGTAAAGGAAAATCGACCTCAGGTTTTGGCACCATTGCGCGCGCGGTAGGTCACGGTAAACAGTGTGCGGTGGTCCAGTTTATCAAAGGCACTTGGGAGAATGGCGAGCGTAATCTTTTAGAAAAGCTCGGCGTTGAATTTCAAGTCATGTCGACTGGCTTTACTTGGGAAACCCAGAACCGCGACAGCGATACCGCAGCGGCACAAGAAGTATGGCAACACTGCAAACGTATGTTGCAGGATGAATCGCTGGATGTGGTGCTGTTTGATGAGCTCACTTACATGGTGAGCTACGGTTACATCGAGTTGGATGAAGTGGTCGAAGCACTCAATCAGCGTCCGAAAATGCAATCGGTGATCATCACGGGGCGCGGCGCACACCGCACTTTGATTGAGATGGCCGATACGGTTTCTGAAGTGAAAAACATCAAGCACGCTTTCGAATCCGGCGTGAAAGCCCTTAAAGGGGTCGATTGGTAAAACACTTAAAAAAAATCAATAAGAAAGGGCTGAAATTCAGCCCTTTTTAGTTCATTAGCGATGCATAACCATCAGTTAAATAGACCTTTCAACAACCCATCCACCGCTTTTTTGGTGTCTTCATCTTTGATTTTATCGGTCAGTTTTTCCACGCCGCGATCCACTTCTTTCTTGGCTTTTTGTTTGAGTACATCATCAAATACCAAACGGAACTTCGGATCACTCCACGCACCTGAAATATTGATCGGGATAGTCACATCGCGCAGCTCATCTAAACTCTTACCGCCCTGACCTTCCAAGGTTCCAACAATCGAAGTACGCACCAGAAAATCAACATTTTGCTGTAGGTAATTGGCTTTACCTTCACCATGAATGCGCAACAATGGCGATTGCATATTAAGATCGTTGGTCGTTACTTCACCTTTATTGAGTTTCAGCGTCGTCGTCATCGCACTAAAGTCGGTTTTCTTTACCGCATCCGCTTCTTCGACATTTTGGCCTTTGATTTTGGCGTAGTGGGTACGAATCAAGTGCGCCACGTTAATGCCCTTCACCGCACCATCGGCAAAGTTAATCGCCACAGTACCGACCAGATTTTTCTGGATGCCGCTTGGTGTTAGGCTCTGGCCTTGCACATTCACATCAATATTGCCTGTGCCTTCTAGCATTTCGTTGTTCAGCACATCTTTTAGTAAAGGCTTAACCTGAACCCCTTTGATCTGCTTCTTCACACTGTAAGTCGCGGGCGTTTTACGCGCATCCACTTGCGCGCTAGCTTGCACGGATCCTTGATACAGATTCGCGGTGAAGGATTTCAAATCCACCACGCCACGATTGACCGCAAAATTCGCTTTTACATTTTGTAGATGGGCGTTGCTGGCTTTGAATTTATCAATGCTGATCTCACCGGCCACATCCAAGGCTTTGAGTGCCGACAAGTCCGGTTCCACTTCTGCTGGGGCATTTGTCGCGGGTGCTGACGATGAGGATGCAGCCGCTTCCTTGGCTGGCGCAGGTTGCGACTCTTGAGCTTTCGTGCCTAAGAAGGCATCCAAGTCAATCTCAGGGCTGTGCAAGTTGAAACGCACTTTCGGAATATCTGCGAGGGTGACATCCGCTTTGCCATCGAAACTCAGAGCATTGGCCGTCAGTTTGTTGAGCAGCACACTAAGATGGTTTTGTGTCAAATCGAAAGCAATTTGCGAGTCTAAACTTAACTTCATCGGTGATTGCGGTAACGCAGCCCCTTCCAGTTCGGCTTGCAGTTTCAGCGCATCCAAACCAACTTTGCTGATCGCTTGATTGACCATCAGTGATGCAGAACCTTGCGCATTAAGCTTCATATCTGCCGCTTTACCCGCCACGGAGAAGGTCAAAGCATTGGCTTTATCAAACTCAAAAGTATCGAGTTTCAGTTTGGCTGAATCGATTTGGTTACTCGGATCACTAAAGCTCGCATCGAGATTAATGTTGCGCAGCGCATACTGCTTGAAATCCGCCGATAGGCGCACTTCAGCTTCACCTTGCGCGGCAAACTTCTGCTGATCTTTATCGCCTTTCGCGGCAAAGGTCGCTTTCGTCCAGTTGTCTGGCACAAACTCGGCAACACTCAATTGAACGTCATACAGCTTGGTATGCGAACCCGCTTTTTTATCCGTTATTTCCAACACCGCATTGGAGACAGAAACGCCCCCTAATTCAATACTCCACGCCGCGGCTGGCTCGCTTGAGCTTGGCTGAGAAGCAGGTGCAGAGTCAGTTGTCGCTGGCGCGGACGCGGGTTTAGATTGCGCTTGCGTCAAGGCATCCAAATTGGAGCGACCATCTTTAAGCGTTTCCAGATGGAATTCTGCGCCATCCAAACGGATGTTGCCGATTTTGAGCTGTTTATCGAGCAGTGGCATCACTGAGACATCAATACCCACACTCTCAACTTTAAACAGGTTTGGGCTAGCAAAACCTTGCGGGTTTTTCAGCTCGGTTTTGCCTAATTCAAAGCCGATAGATGGGAAAAATTGCCAGCCAATATCGCCTTCAATCACCAAATCTAAGCCAGTTTGTTTTTTGGCTTGCTCTACGATTAAAGGTTTAAATTGGTTGGGGTTAACCAACAACACTAAGGCCAGCAGTGCGCCAACAATCAGCACAACTAAACCGAGAAGAGAAATAAACAGTTTTTTCATCTGCTTTTCCTTGCTTGACGAGAAAAAGAAAGTGGCACTTAAAGTGCCACTTCTACTTTGAAAAATAAAGCTAAGCGATGCAAAGCTCTGGTCAAAATTACGATTTGAGCAATTTTGCGATATGCGCTTTGAGAACATCAATCGCGATACGGTTTTTACCACCACGCGGCACAATGATGTCTGCGTACTGTTTAGACGGCTCAATAAATTGCATAAACATAGGGCGCACCGTCTCTTGGTACTGCTTCAGTACAGATTCCATGGTGCGACCACGCTCTTGAACATCACGCTTCACACGGCGCAGCAAGCAGATATCCAGCGGCGTATCCATAAATACGGTCGCGTGCATCAAATCACGTAGACGTGGGTCAGTCAGAAGCAGGATGCCTTCCAGAATGATCACTTTCTTCGGCGTCATGGTGGTGGTTTGCTCGGTACGCGTGTGCTCAGTGTAGCTGTATTCTGGCACTTCAACCGCTTCGCCACGCGCCAGCATTTGCAAATGTTGGCAAAGGAGATCGTGGTCTAGCGCACTTGGGTGGTCGTAGTTGGTTTTAACACGTTCTTCCATGCTCAGATGGCTCTGATCTTTGTAGTAGCAATCTTCCGTAATCACACCGATTTGATGGTCACCCACTTTGGCGCGTAGCTCATTATAAATCGTGCTCGCAATGAGACTCTTACCAGAAGCAGAAGCGCCAGCAATACCGACGATGACACATTGATTATTCTCAGACATGGTTATGCACCCGAACATGGTTGTGAGGAATGAAGGTAAACCGCCTGATTATAGGGAGAATGTGACCGAGATACCAGTTTGCATTAGGCAAAAACAGCCACATAAATGTCGGATGGATAAGATTAAACCAGAGCAAACGATTACATTCACTCTGGCTGTTAGAGCAGGATGCTACTTTAATTAACCCACTGGATTTGAATGCTCTCCGGTTTGGCTTTGCCTTGCCAAAACAGCGAAGCACACACACGCTGCGCCAACGCTAAATAGCGTTCGGTATGCTCGCTATTGGGACGCGCCACCACAGTCGGAACTCCCGCATCAATATCCTCTCGCATGTCAATATGCAGCGGAATTTGTGCCAGCAGGGATAAGCCAAATTCAGCGGCAAGAGTTTGCGCTCCGCCCACGCCGAAAATATGCTCTTTTTCGCCGCAATGACTACAGATGTGGTAACTCATGTTTTCCACCAGCCCAATCACGGGCACGTCCACTTTGGCAAACATCGCCGCGCCTTTGCGGGCATCGGCTAAGGCTAAATCTTGCGGTGTGGTCACAATTACTGCGCCGGTCACCGGAATTTGCTGCGCGAGGGTGAGTTGGATATCCCCCGTGCCCGGCGGCATATCGATCACCAGATAATCCAGATCCGGCCACTCGGTTTCATTGAGTAACTGTGCCAGCGCCTTAGAAGCCATTGGTCCACGCCAAATCGCCGCATCCGCCTCATCCACCAAATAACCAATCGAATGCGTGGCAATGCCGTGCGCCTCAATTGGCTGCATCCATTTATTGTCACGCACTACTGGTTTAGCTTTAGTTTTACCGAGCATCAGCGGTACTGAAGGGCCGTAAATATCGGCATCCAATAGACCGACTTTGCCTCCTGACTTCGCAATCGCGAGTGCAAGATTCACAGCCGTCGTGGATTTACCCACGCCACCTTTGCCTGACGTCACCGCAATAATGTTTTTCACCCCTTTGACTGCCGCACTTACGCGAGTTTCCAGCGCTTGAGGTTTTACTTGAATGTCAAACGTCACTGGCGCAACGGCTCCACTGGCTTGCTGTTTGGCAATCCAATCACTTAATTCAGCCAGCAGTGAATGGGCAGCAAAAGGCAATTGCACATTGACTTGCTGGTTGGGCGTGATGGTGACGATAGAAGGCGACATCGCCCAATCACTGATTAAATCGGGATGCGAAAATTGGCTCAGCCAGCGGCAGAGATCCTGTTTGGATTGAATAGATTGCATAACTTCCCCTTTTTTGCCCATGCTACCACCGCTCAAAGAGCAACTGAACCCCGAAAAAGATAGGGGAATCAACTGTTGCGCGCCTTGGCGTGACTGCGTGCTTAGGGTAGTATTATCGCTTCAATTTGGTCTCTATCAAGAAAAGCGAATATTAAGTATGGCAAACGATCCAAGAAAACTTCTGGTAACTTGTGCCCTGCCTTACGCGAACGGTTCAATCCACCTTGGTCATATGCTTGAGCATATCCAAGCTGACATTTGGGTTCGTTATCAGCGTCTGCGTGGCAATACAGTAAACTTCATCTGTGCGGATGATGCGCACGGCACACCTATCATGCTGAAAGCACAGCAAATGGGTATGACACCAGAAGCGATGATCGAGATGGTGAGCGAAGAGCACCAACGTGACTTTGCTGGCTTCGATATTAGCTTTGATAACTACCACAGCACGCACAGCGATGAAAACCGCGAGCTGGCTTCGCACATCTATCTGCAACTGAAAAAGAACGGCTTTATTTCAAGCCGCACCATTTCTCAGCTGTTCGATCCTGAAAAAGAGATGTTCTTGCCGGATCGTTTCGTAAAAGGCACTTGCCCGAAATGTAAATCGGAAGACCAGTACGGCGACAACTGTGACGCGTGTGGTGAGACTTACAGCCCGACTGAGCTGATCAATCCAAAATCCGCCGTCTCTGGTGCGACGCCAGTGATGAAAGATTCTGAGCACTTTTTCTTTGACCTGCCTCAGTTTGAAAGCATGCTCAAAGAGTGGACACGTTCAGGCTCTCTGCAATCAGAAACCGCCAACAAAATGCAAGAGTGGTTTGAAGGCGGCTTGCAGCAGTGGGATATTTCCCGCGATGCACCGTACTTTGGTTTTGAAATCCCGGGCGAGAAAGACAAATTCTTCTACGTATGGCTTGATGCCCCGATTGGTTACATGGGTTCATTCAAAAACCTGTGCGACAAGCGTGGCGATTTGGACTTTAACGAATACTGGAATAAAGACAGCAAAACCGAGCTTTACCATTTCATCGGTAAAGACATCGTTTATTTCCACAGCTTGTTCTGGCCTGCCATGCTCGATGGCTCTGGTTTCCGTAAACCGACCAACGTGTTTGTGCATGGTTATGTGACCGTCAATGGCGCGAAAATGTCTAAGTCGAAAGGTACGTTTGTGAAAGCCAGCACTTACCTGAATCACTTGGATCCAGAGTGTCTGCGTTACTACTACGCGGCAAAACTGAATAACCGCATTGATGATCTCGATTTGAACCTCGAAGACTTCACCCAACGTGTGAATGCGGATGTGGTGAACAAGATCGTAAACCTTGCGTCACGTAATGCAGGTTTCATCACTAAACGTTTTGATGGCAAGCTGTCTGCACACTTTGCGGAGCCTGAGCTGTACGCTGAATTTGCTGGCGCAGCCGATCGTATTGCTGAGCTGTTTGAAGCACGTGAGTTTGGTCGTGCCATCCGTGAAATTACTGCATTGGCAGATAAAGCCAACCAGTATGTGGATGAAAAAGCCCCTTGGGTTGTCGCGAAACAAGAAGGCCAAGACCAAGCACTGCAAGACATCTGTACGGTAGGCATTAACCTATTCCGCGTACTGATGACTTACCTCAAGCCAGTGATGCCTGCGTTGGCAGAGCGTACTGAAGCTTTCCTTAACCAAGAATTGACTTGGGAAGGCGTGGCAACTCCGCTAACGGATCATGCGGTAACGCCATTCAAAGCACTGTTCAACCGTATCGATCCGAAACAGGTTGAAGCTATGATTGAGGCGTCGAAAGCCGAGGCGGCAGCCGAAAAAGCCGCAGCAGATGCCGCAAAACCAAAGAGCGCAGAAACCGAGCTGAGCAAAGACCCCCTAGCGGCGGAGATTGAGTTTGATGATTTTGCGAAAGTGGATCTGCGGATTGCGAAGATTCTTTCTTGTGAAGCGGTCGAGAAATCGGACAAGCTGCTCAAGTTTGAACTCGATATCGGCGGTGAAACCCGTCAAGTCTTCTCTGGCATTAAGTCTGCCTACCAACCAGAAGATCTGATTGGTAAATACACTGTCGTCGTAGCAAACCTCAAACCGCGTAAGATGAAGTTTGGTATGTCTGAAGGCATGATCCTCGCCGCAGGCCCTGGCGGTAGCGACCTGTGGTTACTTGAACCCCATCAAGGCGCTCAAGCGGGTATGCGTGTGATGTAATTATTGCGTCTTGATTAGCAAGCCAACACCTGAAAAGCCTTTGCATCTGCAAAGGCTTTTTTGTCATCACCCGCTTTCTCAAGCCAAACATTTTCTCTTCTTATCCAGCATGACTCTCTTGGCCATTACACGGTCTAGCTCACATTTTTTGCGCATTATGCCCCATAAATGTGCATACCCAATCAACCAAAAACAATAACTTATTGATTTTTAATCATTAATTTTTTGGCATTCAAACTGCAATACCACTCTGTACCCTTCCACATAGGAATGGGATGGTCCAACACCAACACGGAGGTGGCTATGTTTGTGACAATTTCTCTGGTTCTGTCTTTAGCAATTCTTGGCTTGATCTATACGCTCTCTCAGCGGAAACATTCAACACAACAGCGTAAATTTGAACTGCTGATCTGTTTGCGCGAAGTGTTGGCGCTGTGCCGCCAGCACCGTAGTCTCACTCATCAAACACTCAGCCAACAAGAGACGCATTCGCAAACTGAGCACGATCTTTCCAAGCTACAAAAGCGTTTGTTAGAAAAGTCGGAGCAACTGATCCAGATCGCCCACTTTGACAACAAACCCTCCTATCGAATTTTGCAAAACTCGTTGAAAACGGTGTTAAACGAATGGGAGCAAGCCAATGTGGGAAAAAATCAACGCCTGCATGGCAAATTGATCCGCCACTGCATGTACTTGATGGATGATGTGGTGCTCGCTTGGCTTGCGGAATCAGGACGAGAAGAATTGAGTGATGAGTACCACATGAACTGGCAACAAATTTTTGATGCGATGGAAACACTCACCCAATTGCGCTTGTGCATTGATGACTCTCGAAATGAAAACAATAACTTACGTATTCGCCACTATTGTGAGCTGATGCAACGTAAGCTCAATCAGTTAGCGCTGATCAGCCCTTTAACGCTGGGATCACCAGTCTGCTCATCCGCGATGCGCCAATTGAACGAAATCACCGACAGCAGTGACTTAATGCCAGAGAGCCATAAACTCTATCAGTTAAGCACTGAACTTTCGGCCACCATTGCGCAGGTATACGACCATATGCTCAATGATTTGGTGGAAAGCCTCTATCACCCGTTACCACAGCTTGTTGTGGCGTAAACGGGTAGGTAAAGGAAATAGAAAGCGCCACATCAAGTGGCGCTTTTTAATTCAGTGAAGAAGATATGCCTCTTATTTCAGCATCTTACGTGCAGCTTCCACCACAACTTTGATAGAACGCGCTTCGGTTTCTTTCAACGTCGCGTGATCTGGGATCTCTTTTTGAGTACGGTTGATGATCACACCCGCCACGCAGCCCGCTTTCAAACCAGAGCTCGCGCACATGGTCAGCAGAGTTGCCGATTCCATTTCAAAGTTGAGCACGCCCATGTCTTGCCACTCTTTCATCGAGCCTTGGAAACGACGCACTACGCGACCAGTGAAAGTGTCGTAACGCTCTTGGCCTGGGTAGAAGGTATCGGAGGACGCTGTCACACCCATATGGACTGTTGCACCGCTTTCTTGTGCTGCCGCTTTCATTGCGGTCGCCACATCAAAATCCGGTACCGCTGGGAATTCCATCGGCGCAAAGTGCAGACTTGCACCATCCAAACGCACAGAACCGGTTGTGACAATCATGTCACCGACATTCACATGAGGCTGGATCGCACCAGTCGTGCCAACGCGCAAGAAAGTACGCACGCCTAATTGTGCTAACTCTTCAACCGCAATCGATGTTGAAGGTCCACCGATACCGGTTGAACACACCACCACAGACTGCCCATCCAGCTCTGCGCGGTATACGGTATATTCACGATGGCTTGCGAGGAAAACAGGGTTATCCATCAGCTCCGCGATTTTCTGCACACGAGCAGGGTCGCCCGGAATAATAGCGAGTGTGGCACCGTTTAAATCTGCTTCAGTCACACCAAGGTGGAATACGGTTTTGGTCATAGGGGGCTCCTTCAATTGCGTCTATTCAGCGCACTTATCATTTAGGGTACGGAGTTACTTTACCCGATAGCTTCGCGCAAATAAGTGATAACAATCACACCAAAGACAGCAATAAACATCAAACTTTCATAATTAATCGATTTGCATCACAAACAAATGTATCTGTAATGCAAGTCGATTCCTATTACAGAGAGATACCTCTATCCCCTTCCTACTTGAAGCTGCAGCGGTGTTGGCTACGTTCGCTCACCCCAATCACAGTGTTTATCTATGCTCATGGGGATTATGAGAGCCATCCTTGGCTCTCACCAAAGGCCAGCCGATGGCTGTGCAAATTTGTTCCAGACAAATTTGTCACTCTCTTGCCGCCTACCTGCAACTCCAAGTAGTTTTGGTATAGTTGTTGAGACTTGAAACACATACGGAAAAACTAGGAGGCGAACCTCCTAGTTAAACGACCTTATTCCGAAGTCGAAGAGCGGAATTTAAGCAGACGCAGTGCATTGAGCGTGACCAGTGCGGTTGCACCGCTGTCGGCCAATACCGCCATCCATAATCCGGTGATGCCAAGTAAACTGGTGACTAAGAACACCGCTTTAAGTCCCAAGGCTAAGACCACGTTTTGGCGAATGATGGCCAACGTAGCACGAGACAGCTCAATCATCCCCGGCAACTCAATCAAGCGATTGTGAGTCAGTGCTGCATCGGCGGTTTCTAGCGCGACGTCGGTGCCGCCGCCCATTGCGATACCAATACTCGCCTCTTTCATGGCTGGGGCATCGTTAATGCCATCGCCCACCATGGCGACACGTTGATGTTGCGCCAACTGCTGAATGTAGCCGACTTTATCTTGCGGCAATAAACCTGCCCGAAAATCCATATTCAGTTGCTGGCTCATTGCGGCCGCGCTGCGTTCGTTGTCTCCCGTCAGCATCAAGGCGTTAATCCCGAGTTGATGTAAGGCGGCGACCGCTTGACGTGCATCACTGCGCAGCGTGTCTTGCCAAGCAATCACACCAACCACCGCGTCACTTGCCAGCATCACGACTACGGTTTTACTTTCAGCTTCAAGCATTTCGACATGCTGTTTCACCACGTCGGGCAATTTGGTTTCGACCCGATTTGGCGCAAGCAGACGATACTGAACACCATCAATCTGGCCGCTAATGCCTCGCCCAACCAAGGCGGTACGCTCTTGCGCTTGTGGGATGGTCAGTTGCTCCGCCTGCGCTTTTGCCACCAGCGAGGTCGCTAAGGGATGATGTGAGCCCATCTCAATCGCAGCAGCCCGAGCTAACAAGGTCGCGCTATCCCAACCTTGCAGCGGGATAAGGTCTGTGACTTGCGGTTTACCTTCGGTCAAGGTGCCTGTCTTATCAAAGGCAATGGTCTCGATTTTTCCCAATTGCTCTAATGCCGCACCACCTTTAATTAAAGCCCCACGACGCGCCGCCGCCGCCAAACCCGAAGTGATCGCCGCAGGTGTGGAGATCACTAGCGCACAAGGACAAGCGATGAGCAGCAAAGCAAGGCCACGGTAAATCCAAGTCTGCCAATCGGCACCAAACGCTAATGGCGGGACCACAATCACGGCGAGCGCGACCAGCATCATCAGCGGGGTATACCAACGACTGAATTTATCTAAAAAACGCTCCAGGGGTGCTTTGCGCGATTCCGCCTCTTCAATCATATGCAAAATACGGTCGATGGCGTTTTCACCTTGTTTCGAGGTGATTTCAATCTGCACCACCTTATCCACGATCACACAACCTGCAGAAACTCGCTCCCCTGCCGTTAATTCGACAGGTAAGGATTCGCCCGTTAACGCACTGTTATCCAGACTGGCGGCGGCAAGTAAGCGCCCATCCGCTGGTAAACGACCTCCGGGAGCCACTTCAATGACATCGCCCGGTTGCAACTGCGCGGCAGGAACGGTAACACGCTCTCCATGTTCTATACGAATCGCCGTTTCTGGCACCAGCGCCATCAAGGCTTGTACGCCCGTACGTGCCCGAGAAGCGGCATAAGCCTCCAAGCGCTCACCAATCAAAAACAGCAGTAATACCATGGCGGCTTCTAAGGTTTCCCCCAAATAAAGCGCGCCAATTGCGGCAACCGACATTAAGGTTTCAATCGAGAAAGGAGAACCCGATTTGGCAAGACGCCAAGCTTGTTGAAGGATGGGGAACAGCCCCAATAGACAAGTCAGCGTATAAATCCAGCGGCTCATCTCGCTGGAGTTGACTAAGGCACCTATTGCCATCAGCGCAGCGATACCGATAATTCGTGCGTTTTCACTCTGCCAGAGGGGCGGCTTGGATTGGGATGGTGTTGCCGCTGAACTGGCGGCTGGGTTTAGGCTAAAACCGCTGTCGCGTACTGCTTGTTCGATAAGCGGCGCGGTTGAGGGTTGATTAAAGCCAACCACCAATTTCTGAGTGGCGAACATCACCTGCACTTGAGTGACATCACCCAACTGCTTAACGGCTTTTTCAATTTTTTGTGCGCAAGAAGGACAGTCCATTCCTGCGATATACCAACTCTGCTGATAGTGTGATGAACGTGGTTCGTGACGTCGCTCGGGGTCTTCTTCCAACGTCGCACCGCCACCACCATCACTGGTACAGCAACTATCGCCGTCACAAGAAGCGCTTACGCCTGCCGCACGAATGGCGACAATTTTGGGGCTTCCGTCACAGCTCGTTTGGTGGCTGTGCATAGGTTGAGTTAACGATTTTGAACGACAAGCATGGTGTTTAGTACACATATTTCCATCTCCTTTTTGTGTGCTGTGATCAGCTTACACCTTGGAGTCAACTTCAAGGTCAAGCGGATTCAAGCACAAAAGCATAAAAAGTTGGACATGCTCATCGGTCACATTAAACCGGATGTTGAAAACAGTTGGTTAAGGTTTTGCTCAAGGCTCGTAGCACATCACGCCGCGTGATCACACCAACCAATTTGCCATCACTCACCACAGGATACATTTTCGGTTTTCCGACCTTCATCATCGCCGCAAGCTCAATAATGGAAGTCTCTGGCGCAACCGAGAGCACCTCTTTGTGCATACAATCACTCACCAAATGGGCATCTTGGCAGTGATAACTGGCATGCACCAGCTTATCCAACAAATCCTGTTCGGATAAAAAGCCAATCACATGCCGCTGCGCATCAATCACAGGGCCGCCCATGTTGTCTGAACGCACCACTTTTTCGAGCGCCGCACTGAGCGACATATCTGGACTGAACGTTACCGCTTGTAGGGTCATATAATCGCTGACTTTCAGTGAGTCCATCCTGTTCTCCTTTATTAAACCCATCTCACGCTGATTGAGTTAAGTGTTGTTCAAAATGAGCCATTTATCCTGTTTCATTTTGTGGTTGCACCACACAATTTCCAAAAATTCATCCTTTTTTATGAACATGAGCTTTTGAGATTGAATGTGACGGCCTACCCGTATCCGTTCTGAGTAAGATCATCTATAAATAGAGTAATAAGCGATCACTCATTAGGAATCAGGTCGGTGACTTCTATTTTTTCCTCGACGATTATTGCCAATCCTGAAATTCTGCAGTTTATTTTTCAATCGCTGCCTGAACCCACTTTTCTCATCAATAAGAAAGGGGTGTATATCGAAGCATGGGGAGGTACGGACAGTGAACGCCATCACAACCCCTCTTATCTGGTCGGTTTAAACCAGTATGATGTGTTACCGGCAGCACAGGCTGCTTGGTTTACTGACGTCATCCAACAAGCGATCGAGCAGGGCTGTGCCAAAGAGTTGGAATATGAAATTGATCCAACCCAGTTGCCCTGTTTTGACAATGTCCCTGGGCCAAGCCAAAAGCAGTATTTCTCCGCATTAGTCATCCCTCTTCCCAACACAGACATGATGTTGTGGACCGTGCGTAACATCTCAGACTACAAGCACACGGTTGAAAAACTCGCGCAGCATCAGTTGGAACTTGAGCACCTGACTCATATGGATCATCTGACCCAAGTGTACAACCGTTACGCAATGGATTCGTTGCTGCCGCAAGCACTGGACATCGCCCGACTCGATCGGGTCAGCAGCGCATTATTGATGATCGATATTGACTGTTTCAAAGAGTACAACGACGGATATGGCCATATTCAAGGCGATGATGTCCTGCGCAAGGTCAGCCAAACGCTGCGTCAATGGAAATCGAATCTCGATCTCTGCTTTCGCTACGGCGGGGATGAATTTTTGATTTTTATGACCAGAGTCGATGCAAAGCAGTGCCAGCAACGAGCCGAAAAACTGATGGCGATGATTCATGAGCTGAACATCCCGCACCTGAGTTCTCGAGTGGCGGATCATGTGACGATTACCGTAGGCATTCGCCACTGTGATCAAATAGAGAAAGAAATGACCGCGGAAAAGCTTGTGTTAGTCGCCGATAAAGCGCTGTTTCATGCCAAACATGAGCAACGTGGCACCATTCATATGTTTAGTAGTACCACTTGGCATGAATAGCCTTATTACTCTTCTTATTCCCAGCGCTGCGCGGCTTGATGATCACTGTCGCGTGAATCAATCCAGCGACTCGCTTCGGTCGTCAGCTCTTTTTTCCAAAATGGCGCGCGGGTTTTCAAGTAATCCATGATGAACTCGCACGCTGCAAACGCAGCATTGCGGTGCGCACTGCTGACACCAACCAACACGATTTGATCGCCGCTGAGCATATCGCCGATGCGATGAATAACGCGAACGCGTTGTAGAGGCCAACGCTCCTGAGCCATATCGCAAATCTCCAGCAAGGATTTTTCCGTCATGCCCGGATAGTGTTCAAGGTGTAAGCCCACGACATTATCGCCCAAGTTCATATCCCGAACTTTGCCGACAAAAGTCACCACAGCCCCCGCTTGTGAGCCTTGCGCTAACGCTTCATATTCTTGAGCAACAGAGAAATCTTCCTTCTGCACCGATACGCGATGGTCCATACTAGCCTCCAGTCACTGGTGGGAAAAAGGCCACTTCATCGCCATCTTGTAGCTCTGTATCGAATGGCACAATCGATTGATTAACGGCCGCCAATAGCTTACCCGGTTCAAGTGCCATATCCCACTTACCCGGCTGCTGCGCTAAATGTTGGCGCAAAGCTTCTACCGTTGCAAAAGCGTGGTCAACCACCAGACTATCGCACTCCACCAACTCTCGAGTTTGGGCAAAAAACAGCACCTTAATCATGCATCCACCTTAAAGTGTCCCGATTTTCCGCCCGATTTTTCAAGCAATCGCACGTTCTCAATTACGATGTCTTTTTGAACCGCTTTGCACATGTCGTAAATGGTCAGTGCCGCCACCGATGCCGCCGTCAGCGCTTCCATTTCCACCCCGGTTTTACCACTGAGTTTACACAGAGATTCAATGCGTACGCTGCTTTGTTCTGGCAAGGCTTCAAGCTGTACTTCCACCTTGGAAAGCAGCAACGGGTGACAGAGCGGAATAAGCTCCCACGTACGTTTCGCGGCTTGAATGCCCGCAATACGCGCAGTGGCAAACACATCCCCTTTATGGTGCTGGCCAGAGAGGATGAGTTGCAGCGTTTCGGGTGCCATGCGCACATAGGCCTCGGCACGAGCTTCACGGACAGTATCGGCTTTATTCGACACATCCACCATATTGGCTTCACCCGAAGCATTAATATGAGTGAGTTGGCTCATCAAACCTCCCCTATACCGTTAGGTGCGGCATAAAGTTACATGGGCGATGGGAAGCATCCAATTGCTGTTTAATGATTTTTGTCCAACCGGTGCGGCATGCGCCAGTCGAACCCGGCATAGCAAAAATCACCGTGTGGTTAGCAAACCCCGCAACCGCGCGCGATTGAATGGTCGAGGTGCCAATCTCTTCAAAAGAGACCATGCGAAACAGCTCGCCAAAACCTTCCACTTCTTTATCAAACAGAGGCTTAAGTGCTTCAGGTGTGCTGTCACGTGACGTAAACCCAGTGCCACCGGTGATCAGAATCGCTTGGATGGTTTCATCCGCAATCCACTGTGAAACCACCGCACGGATTTTGTACATATCGTCAATCACGATCTGTTTATCTGCCAGTGTATGGCCAGCTTCTTGAAGCTGCTCTGCCAAGTAACGGCCTGAGGTATCGTTTTCTTCCGTGCGCGTATCTGACACGGTTAAAACGGCGATGTTTGCTGCTTGAAATTTGCTTTCTGCGTGACCCATTTGTTCACCTTTTCAAAATGGTTAAACCTCAATGGTGAGGTCAGATTATCGGTAGAAACTCAGCCGCCAATCGAGGCTAAATGCGGCGTCACACCCGAATTTCCATCATGCAGGAAGTGGGTTTCCGCCTTGTTTTGCAACTGAGTTTGAATTCGTTCAATCAATGCGTTTTCTTGGTGATCGTCTTGCAAAAGATCGCGTAGCTCGATGCCTTGTTCGCCAAATAAGCACAGATGCAGTTTGCCAAGTGCTGACACCCGAAGGCGGTTACAGCTGCGACAAAAATCTTTCTCATAAGGCATGATAAGGCCAATCTCGCCTTGGAAATCCGGATGGATAAACACCTGTGCAGGGCCATCGTTATCGGCTCTGGCTTTGAGTAACCAGCCGTTACCGAAGAGATAGTCGCGGATCGAAATGCCAGAAACATGATGGCGAGCAAACAGCGCGTCCATTTCTCCGGTTTGCATCAACTCAATAAAACGCAGTTGGATGGGGCGAGTTTTAATCCACGCCATAAATTGGGGCAGTTCAAGGTGGTTAAGATTTTTCATCAGTACCACGTTGACTTTGACTTGCTCGAATCCAACTTCAAAGGCGCGATCAATGCCGGACATCACTTGCTGAAAGCGGTTTTCACCGGTGATTTGCGCAAACATACGTGGATCTAAGCTATCTACGCTGACATTCAGTTGAGTCAACCCCGCTTCGCGCCACTCACCAATATGTTTGGCTAAACGGTAGCCATTGGTGGTCGTCGCAACTTTTTGAATGCCGGGAGTTTGCGCTATGGTATGAATGATTTCGCCAAAATCTTTGCGCAGTGAAGGTTCACCGCCGGTAATTCTGACCTTGGAAGTACCACAATGGGCAAACGCACTCACCACTCGGCGAATCTCATTCACCGTCAGAAAAGAGGCAGGGCGACCCGCTGATGGCTTGTAACCATCAGGTAAGCAATACGTACATTTGAAATTACAAACGTCGGTTATGGATAGACGTAAATAGTAAAATTTACGCTGAAATCTGTCTTCGAATTGTTGCGCCACAGAACACCTTTCCAAATACGGGAGGCAAAATCATTTCCAATTCTGCCCTTGTGACAAGCGGTCACTGGCTTACAACGCATATTTAAAGGTTTAAACTTAGCGCGGTAAGCTCGGAGTTAAGGCCAAGCACTATGATGTTGCCATCTCTTTAGCTCAGGCTGCTGGTAAAATACTTAATAATTGTACGTGATTCTAGCCTTAACCAGAAAAAAATGGTTACCTTGCAGAAATTAGCCCTAAATGGGTACTCATTATGAACCAAGTTAGCTAAATTGCTGCGAGTTATGAAAAAATAAGAAAAACCTATGTCTCTATACGAAAACAAAAAAGTGGTTGCGATTGGCGGCGGCCACGGTCTTGGGCGAATGCTGGCAGCGCTCAAAGTGTTTGGTTCCAATGCCACAGGCATAGTCACCACCACAGACAACGGCGGCTCAACAGGACGCATTCGTCACTGCCAAGGTGGGATTGCTTGGGGAGATACCCGTAACTGCATCAACCAGTTGATTACCGAGCCGTCGATCAGTTCAATGATGTTTGAATACCGCTTTAAAGGCGCAGGGGAGCTCAACGGCCACAACTTGGGCAACCTAATGCTCACCGCATTAGATAACCTTTCGGTGCGCCCATTGGATGCGATCAATCTTATTCGCAACATGCTCAAAGTCGATGTCAATATCCTACCGATGTCTGAACATCCATCCGATCTGGCAGCCCTCGCTATGGATGGCAAATGGGTCACCGGTGAAACCAGCGTCGATGAGATGACTCAAGATTTGCGAAGACTTGACCTTGCGCCTGAAGTCCCGGCCACCAAAGAAGCGGTAACCGCCATTCAAGACGCAGACTGCGTGATTCTGGGCCCCGGAAGCTTTTTAACCAGCGTCATGCCTCCTCTTCTGCTGCCAGAATTGGGCAAGGCGATTGCTCGTAATCAAACTGCGAAAGTGATTTTTGTCGAGAACCTATCGCCAGAATATGGACCTGCAGGACGAATGAGCTTAGAGCAAAAATTGGAATGGTGTGAACGCGCCTGCCAAGGGCGCAAAATTGATGTGGTATTGGGCCATCACCCTCATCCAGAGTTAGAACAGCGTTGGAATTTTGTTACCCGAGATTTGGCTTCCGCCAACCGCGACTGGCGTCATGATCGGCAGAAGCTGAGACAAGCTATCGAAGAGCAGTTAATGAACTAAATCGGAGTAGCATTGATGCGTCTGCTTCAGTAACTCAAGCATATGTTCAACCTCTAGCGAGATGTCCATCATCTCGCCAGATTTGGCGCGACTATCTAACTCCACCGCTTTGGCGCACAAGCGATCAGCCCCAAAACTGGCCGCACTGCTTTTCAGCGCATGGCTGATTTCCTTGAGATACCCGAGTTTGTCCGCGACCGTATCACTGACTAACTTACTTTGGTAATCATTGAGTTCACCAAGAAAAATGTTGACCAAGATCGGCACGTTTTCTTCACCGATCTCCTTCGCCAGTAAGTCGATTTTGCTTTGGTTGATCCATTCTCTCATCGCTTACCGTTCCTTCTCTTTTTCTTTCACTTTTTCATTCCAAGTTTGCAGCTTGCGATAGATGGTTGACGGGCTGACATCCAGATAGGTTGCGGCACGGGGAATGTTGCCATCACACGCTTCGATGGCTTGTTCAATGGCTTGTTTTTCGGTCATCCACAGCGGAAAAATCTCATGCACGGATACTTTATTCTCATGCGCAAGCGGTAAAGCCCGATTGATCGGCGCGGACATTTGATTAAGAGGAGGAGGCAGCATATCTAGGGTGATTTCACGACCTTCATTGAGCACAACCACGTTGCGCAAAACGTTTTGCAATTGACGCACGTTGCCCGGCCACTCGTATTGGCGAAAACGCTCCACCACTTCAGCCGACAAACGGACAAAATCTTTGCCCTCTTCCTTGGACATAAAGCCAAGCAGTGAATAAGCAATCTCGATCACATCATCACCACGCGCGCGCAATGGCGGTAAATGCAGCGGGATCACATACAAGCGGTAGTACAGGTCTTCACGAAAGCGTCCTTCTTGCACTTCCTTCCACGGATCGCGGTTCGTTGCACACACAAAACGCACATCCACGCTTTTCATTTTGGAAGAGCCGACTTTTTGGAATGTCCCTGTCTGAATAAAGCGCAGAAGTTTGGTCTGCAGATCCAGATCCATTTCGCACAATTCATCCAAAAAGAGGGTTCCCCCATCAGCCGCTTCTGCCGCGCCTTGACGCTCAGTCGCCGCCCCAGTAAAAGCCCCTTTGACGTGACCAAACAACTCACTTTCAATCAGATCTTTCGGAATGGCCGCACAGTTGATGGCGATAAATGGCTTATCTCCACGCTTGCTCGCGGCATGAATCGCTTCCGCGCACACTTCTTTACCTGTACCACTTTCGCCGGTAATAAAAATACTGGCTTTGCTGCTCGCCGCAGAGTCAATGGTGCGGTACACCGCCTGCATGGTTTGACTGCTACCAATAAAGCCTTGATAGTTTTGATTTTTATTATCAACATCGTTTTTGAGTTTCGAGGCTTTGCGAATCGCATTATTCACTGTGACCCGCAGTCGGTCCGCTTCACACGGCTTGATCAAAAAGTCTTGCGCACCATGACGCATGGCTTCAACCGCCGTATCAATCGAACCATGAGCGGTCATAAACACGATAGGCACATCCGGTGATTTCTCTTTCACTGCATAGAGTACGTCCATCCCCGTCATATCTGGCAAACGTAAATCCAGCAGGATTAAGTCAGGCTCGCGACGGCCAATACTCTCGATGGCATCGCGTCCGGTACCCACGATATTGATATCAATATCCAGCGGTGTGAGGTAAGAACGATACAGCGCCGCCACCGACGCCGTGTCTTCTACCATGAGGACATATTTTGTTTTCTGCAAAGATTGATTATGTTGCATAGCCTAGCCATATTATTTTGCATTTTGCTGTAATAATTGCATTTGGAATTGCATTTTGCAAATTTGAATTAAAATTTCTTGATAAATGATGCCAAACATCACACATCTAGACCGATTTGAGTTGGCACGATATGTGCTTGATTACTACTGACCCGCAAGGGTCACCTAGCCAACTGACGTTGTTAGTGAATAATCAATGTTCACAAATAACAGCCAATAGACTCATTCTATTGGCTATTTTTTTATCTGCGTGTTTGAAATCAGTGTTTTTCTCTTCCTAAACACTTGCTCAGTGGCGCCTGATTTATCCCTAATTCACATAAAGATACCTATGATTGGCGAACACTGTCGTGTTATCGCGCAGCTTCCTCTAAAAATGAAAGAAAGGCTAACTATTGGCGATAAACTGCTGACGCAACTGATGAATTTCATCACGTTTTTGCGCCGCTAACTCAAACTCTAAGTTCTGCGCATGCTGATACATTGCGGCTTCTAATTTACTGATCTCTTTTTCAAGCTGCTGAGGAGTCAACACTTGGTAAGCCGCCGATTCTTCAGCTACTTTCGCCAATGGCACCACTTTGCTGTTCTTCTGTTTGCGCGATTTCGCAATATCGCCCAGCTCCATGATGTCTTTAACGCTGCGTTTTAAAGGCTGCGGCGTGATACCGCGCTGCTCATTATAAGCCAGCTGCTTCTCACGGCGACGCTCGGTTTCATCGATCGCTTTACGCATGGATTTGGTGATCGAGTCGGCATACAAAATTGCTTTACCATTCACGTTACGTGCTGCACGACCCATGGTCTGGATAAGTGAACGCTCGGAACGCAAAAAGCCTTCTTTATCAGCATCCAAAATCGCCACTAAAGCGACCTCTGGCATGTCCAGACCTTCACGTAGCAAGTTGATCCCCACCAACACATCAAATACGCCTAATCGTAAATCACGAATAATTTCTACCCGTTCGACGGTATCAATGTCCGAGTGTAAATAGCGAACTTTCACACCATGCTCATGCAGATATTCGGTTAAGTCCTCGGCCATGCGTTTGGTTAAGGTAGTCACCAAAATCCGCTCATCATTGGCCGCGCGAATGCGCGCTTCAGAAAGCAGATCATCCACCTGAGTGGCGACCGGACGTACTTCAATGATCGGGTCTAACAAACCGGTTGGACGCACCACCTGCTCCGCCACTTCACCACCCGATTTAGTGAGCTCATATTCACTCGGTGTTGCTGACACAAAGATGGTTTGCGGTGCTAATGCTTCAAATTCATCAAACTTAAGTGGGCGGTTATCTAAGGCTGAAGGTAGGCGAAAACCGAACTCCACCAGCGTTTCTTTTCGTGAACGATCGCCTTTAAACATCGCGCCAATTTGCGGCACGGTGACGTGTGATTCATCGATGATCAGCAAGCCATCGTGAGGCAAGTAATCAAAGAGCGTTGGAGGCGGCTCGCCTTCTGCACGACCACTTAGGTAACGTGAGTAGTTTTCGATCCCTGAGCAGAATCCCAATTCGTTCATCATCTCAATATCAAACTGAGTTCGCTGAGAAATCCGCTGCTCTTCCAGCAATTTATTGTTATCCAGCAAATATTGGCGGCGGACCTGCAACTCGCTCTTAATCTGCTCTATCGCCTCAAGAATGCGCTCGCGTGGGGTGACATAGTGAGTTTTGGGGTAAATCGTAAAGCGAGCTAAATCGCGTGACGTAATCACGCCGGTCAGCGGATCAAATAAACTGATGCATTCGATTTCATCATCAAACATTTCCACTCGAACAGCTTCTTGATCCGATTCGGCAGGGAAAATATCAATCACTTCTCCGCGTACCCGGAACTGACCGCGCTCAAATGCCATATCATTGCGTGAATATTGCAGCTCCGCCAAACGACGCAACATGTCACGTTGATTAATCACATCACCACGACGTAAATGGAGCATCATTTTTAGATAAGAGTCCGGATCGCCCAGACCGTATATGGCAGAAACTGAAGCGACAATCACCGCATCTTTGCGCTCAAGCAAGGCTTTAGTGGCCGATAAGCGCATCTGTTCAATATGAGCGTTCACGGACGCGTCTTTTTCAATAAAAGTATCCGTGGTCGGCACATAGGCTTCTGGTTGATAGTAGTCGTAGTAAGAAACGAAATACTCCACCGCATTGTTGGGAAAAAAGGCTTTCATTTCGCCGTACAATTGAGCCGCCAGTGTCTTATTAGGCGCAAGTATAATGGTGGGACGCTGCGCGGTGGCAATCACATTCGCTAACGTAAAGGTTTTACCTGAACCCGTTACCCCAAGCAGAGTTTGATGAGCCAAGCCCGCTTCCAACCCCTCCAGCAATTGCTTAATCGCGGTAGGCTGATCACCAGCAGGTTGATAGTCTGAAACCAATTCAAATGCTTTGCTCATTGCATCCTCGTCACGCTTTTGTGTTGAGCGCTATTGTGGCGGGATGCTGACCGGATGATCAAGCACTTCTTCTCTCGCTTTTTGCCACGTACAACGTGGTGTAAACAGATTTCGTAGTTCCTGTGGGGCAGATCTTAATCTTCGTGAAAATATTCCTAGCTTCCTCAATAGAGGTTTGCTAACATCCTCAGCCCTACATCGGCCTAGCGCCACTCTTGATCCAAAAAATAATCCACCTGTTTTCCCCAGATTTTCTTCTGAACGCATTTTCTTGTCTGTAATTCATCGATTTACTGAGCTGAGTTACCACTGTGGAAAAGCTAAAAATTCCCCAAAAAAATAAATACTTAACGAAAATACCACACCAAAATCAAACTGAGTATTTACTCAAGACTTATTCGCTCAAACATTAACTCAAGATCCATTAACACACTTATCCACAATTTTGGTGGATAAGTGAATACAGCTCAATAGCGGTAAGGGATACAAAAAAGTAAACCCTTTACGACATAAAAAAGTGCGCTTTTTTTCATTGAAAATCATTGACACCCACTAGTTGGGTCGTTAAAATCCGCGCCGAAACTATTCCTCCTTAGTTCAGTCGGTAGAACGGCGGACTGTTAATCCGTATGTCGCAGGTTCGAGTCCCGCAGGAGGAGCCAAATTTAGAGCCCAGTCAGTAACGACTGGGCTTTTTTATTGATGTTTTTCTCTGCAAGATTCCCGTCAAGATCTCTTATCAATCCCTGCCATTCGCATCCCATTTGCCACTTATTGCGTATAATTTATCTCCATCTACCTAAAACCTTATCTTTCCTTGGTTGTTATTGCTTTGGCAAAGCAGGATAATGCCGGGATCGGAAGCAAACATTTATATAACTATGACCGAATATCTTTTGTTGTTAATCGGCACCGTGCTGGTCAATAACTTTGTACTGGTGAAGTTTTTGGGCTTATGTCCTTTTATGGGCGTATCAAAAAAACTAGAGACCGCCATTGGCATGGGGTTGGCGACGACATTCGTCCTCACCTTAGCTTCGGTGTGCGCTTATCTGGTGGAAAGTTACGTGTTACGTCCGCTCGGCATTGAGTATCTGCGCACCATGAGCTTTATTTTGGTGATCGCTGTCGTAGTACAGTTCACCGAAATGGTGGTGCACAAAACCAGTCCGACACTCTATCGCCTGCTGGGCATTTTCCTGCCACTCATCACCACCAACTGTGCGGTATTAGGGGTTGCGCTGCTCAACATCAACGAAAATCACAACTTTATTCAATCGATCATTTATGGTTTTGGCGCTGCTGTTGGCTTCTCGCTGGTGCTCATCTTGTTCGCTTCAATGCGTGAGCGAATCCATGTAGCCGATGTCCCCGCTCCCTTTAAGGGCGCATCCATTGCGATGATCACCGCAGGTTTAATGTCTTTGGCCTTTATGGGCTTTACCGGATTGGTGAAACTGTAATGAGTACCATAGTCATCGCTGTTATTGCGCTGGCGGCATTGGCCGCCGTGTTTGGAGCCATACTCGGCTTTGCTTCGATTCGCTTTAAGGTAGAAGCCGACCCTATCGTGGACCAAATAGATGCTATCTTGCCACAAACCCAATGTGGCCAATGCGGCTACCCCGGATGTCGCCCTTACGCCGAAGCCATTGCTAATGGTGATGCGATTAACAAATGCCCTCCGGGTGGCCAAGCGACCATTGAAAAACTTGCAGATTTGATGGGTGTCGAAGTGCAAGACTCCGCCCACGATCTGGACAACAAAGTCAAAATGGTCGCCTTTATTCATGAAGACATGTGTATCGGCTGCACCAAGTGTATTCAGGCTTGCCCGGTCGATGCGATTGTGGGCGGTAACAAAGCCGTACACACAGTGATCAAAAATGAGTGCACGGGTTGTGACCTGTGCGTCGCGCCTTGCCCGACCGACTGTATTGAAATGATCCCGGTACAAACCACGCCAGAGAGCTGGAAGTGGCAACTCAATGCCATCCCTGTGGTCAATGTGACCGATTCTGCGCCTGCTGCGCAGAAAAGTGCGAATTAAGGATGGGTATGTTGTCATTAATCGAACAAATCAAATCAGGTAAGCTTTGGGACTTCCCCGGCGGCATTCATCCGTTTGAAAATAAACACCAATCCAACCGTCAGCCGATTATCAATGCGAGCATTCCGAATGAGCTGGTACTGCCACTCAAGCAGCACATTGGTAAGGCCGGCGATCTACTGGTGAAAGTGGGCGATCGCGTTTTAAAAGGCCAGCCGCTGACGCAATATACGTCGACCTTCATGTTGCCGATTCATGCACCAACTTCAGGCGTTATTAGCGCTATTGAGCCACGTACCGTCGCTCACCCTTCCGGTTTGAGTGAGCTGTGTATCGTACTAACGCCAGACCAACAAGAAGAGTGGTTTGAGTTGCAGCCGCAGCCGGATTTTCAGCAGTTGACCCCTGAAACACTGTTGGAGCTGATCCGTCAGGCCGGTATCTCAGGTATGGGTGGCGCAGGTTTCCCAACTGCGAAGAAACTGCAATCTGGGCTTTCGCGCACCGAAATCTTGATCATTAACGCCGCCGAGTGTGAGCCTTATATCACCGCAGATGATGTGTTAATGCGTCAATATGCCCATGAAATTATTCAGGGAATCGAGATTGTTGAGCACATTCTAAAGCCTAAACTCACCATCATCGGGATTGAAGATAACAAACCGGAAGCCGTTGCAGCGCTGCAGCAAGCCGCGCAAGACAAACCGATGGTGATCCGCGTTATCCCAACCAAATACCCGTCTGGTGGTGAGAAACAACTCATCAAAATCCTGACTAACTTGGAAGTTCCGAAAGGTGGTATTCCTGCCGATATCGGTTTAATGGTGCAAAATGTCGGCTCATTGCAGGCGATTGCGCGCGCGATTGTACATGGTGAACCTCTGATCCGCCGTGTAGTGACACTCACCGGCGATTGTTTCCGTAAACCACGTAACGTTTGGGCATTGCTCGGCACGCCTGTCCAAGCGCTGCTCAATGAGTTTGGCTACAAAGCCGATAAAAAGCTGCCGCGTCTCATCATGGGCGGCCCGATGATGGGCTTCACTCTACCCCATGCGCAAGTGCCGATCACTAAAACCGCTAACTGTATTCTTGCGCCTACACGCAATGAGTTAACCAGTAGTGATAATGAGATGGCGTGTATCCGCTGCGGTCAATGCGCCGAAGCCTGTCCGGTATCGCTATTACCACAGCAGTTACAGTGGCACGCGAAAGCCGAAGAATTTGATAAGTGCGAAGAGCTCGATCTAAAAGACTGTATTGAATGCGGCGCTTGTGCTTATGTCTGCCCGAGTGAAATTCCGTTGGTGCAGTACTATCGCCAAGCCAAAGCAGAAATTCGTACCCGCAGCTTAGAAGCGGAAGCCGCTGAACGAGCAAAAGCACGCTTCGAAGAGAAAAAAGCGCGCATGGAGCGGGATAAAGCGGAGCGTGAAAATCGCTTCAAGCAAGCGGCGGAAGATCGCCGCAAAGAGATGCAGCAGCAAGGTGGCTCCGATGCGATTGCGGCGGCCATTGAACGGGTTAAAGCCCAAAAAGCTCAGCTCGAGCCAACCGATAACAGCGTAAAACCGGCTATTGCGGCTGCGATTGCACGCGCTAAAGCCAAACAGGCAGAAGCAGCGCAAAGTGGTGCCAGTGAGCCTGATAATAGTGAAATGGCTAAACTACGTGAAGAGCGTAAACGCCAAGCTCGGGAACGCAAGGCACAAAAAGGTGAAGTGACTGAAGCATCAACCAGTGATGGTGCGGACGATAAGAAATCGGCTGTCGCTGCAGCGATTGCTCGCGCCAAAGCGCGTAAAGCGGAGCAGCAGGAAACCGAAAGCGCAGCTCAGCCAGCACAAGCCACACCAAGCAGTGACGATGCTGATCCGAAAAAAGCTGCGGTCGCCGCCGCCATTGCTCGTGCTAAAGCGCGTAAAGCAGAGCAGCAGGAAACCGAAAGCACAGCTCAGCCAGCACAAGCCACGCCAAGCAGTGACGACGCTGACCCGAAAAAAGCTGCGGTCGCTGCGGCCATTGCTCGCGCTAAAGCGCGTAAAGCAGAGAAGCAGGAAACCGAAAGCGCAGCTCAGCCAACTCAAGCTACGCCAAGCAGTGACGATGCAGACCCGAAAAAAGCTGCGGTGGCCGCCGCGATTGCTCGCGCTAAAGCACGTAAAGCGGAGCAGCAGGAAACCGAAAGCGCAGCTCAGCCAACTCAAGCTACGCCAAGCAGTGACGATGCAGACCCGAAAAAAGCTGCGGTGGCCGCCGCGATTGCTCGCGCCAAAGCACGGAAAGCCGCCCAACAATCATCATCTAATTTAAACGCTGAGGAGAAAGACTAGTGGCCTTCTTTATTGCTAGCTCCCCACATTTACGCAGTAAGCGCAGCACGGCTGACGTTATGCGTTGGGTATTAGCCTGCGCACTGCCCGGCCTGATCGCTCAGACCTACTTTTTTGGCTACGGCACACTGATCCAGTTACTGCTGGCCATCTCGGTCGCGGTGGCACTCGAAGCGGGCATTATGCTGCTGCGTAAACGATCACCAATCTCAGCACTGCGCGATTACAGCGCGGTGGTTACCGCATGGTTACTCGCGGTCGCTATCCCGCCCCTCTCACCATGGTGGGTCGTCGTGATCGGTCTGATTTTTGCGATCGTGATTGCCAAACATTTGTATGGTGGACTTGGGCAAAACCCTTTTAACCCAGCGATGATCGCCTACGTAGTGTTGTTGATCTCCTTTCCGGTTCAGATGACCAGTTGGATGGCGCCCATTAAGTTAACCGCCGAACCAAGCTCACTGGTAGACTCGTTCTCACTGATCTTCGGCGGTTTTGACAGTGATGGTCTATCGCTACAGCAAATCCGTACGGGCATCGATGGCATTACCATGGCAACCCCGCTCGATGCGTTCAAGACCTCGCTCAAAGCAGGACATACCATGAGTGAAACCTTGACCCAGCCTCAGTTTAGTGGCTTTGCGGGTATCGGTTGGGAATGGGTCAATATTGCCTATCTACTCGGTGGCCTGATTCTGCTGAAACTGCGTATTATCCGTTGGCACATTCCAATGGCAATGCTGGCAGGTTTGGTTTTCACAGCGTTACTGGCACAACTTTTTGCACCGGGAACAACCGCGTCCCCCATGATCCATCTACTCTCGGGCGCAACCATGCTGGGCGCATTTTTTATCGCGACCGATCCGGTCAGTGCCAGCACGACGGATAAAGGCCGCTTGATTTACGGTTTCTTCATCGGTGCCATGGTGTTTCTGATCCGTAGTTGGGGCGGCTTCCCTGATGGTGTCGCCTTTGCCGTACTGCTCGCCAACATGTGCGTACCGCTGATTGACTACTACACCAAACCGAGAACTTACGGACACTAAGAGCGCGACTTATGCTGACAGCAATTCGAAAAAATGGCCTGATTCTCGCCGTCTTTGCCTGTGTTTCAACGGGTTTGGTGGCGCTGACTTACGCCCTCACCGCAGAGCAAATTCAACAACAAGAGCAAAAGCAGCTACTGCAGGTTCTCAACCAAGTGATCCCACATAAGTATCACGATAACCCTCTGGCGCAAGCCTGTACTTTAGTCAATGATGACAAACTCGGTACAGCCAAAACCATGCATGCTTATCTGGCGCAACGTGACGGCCAGCCCACAGCCATTGCGATTGAGACTATTGCCCCCGATGGTTATAACGGTGAAATAAAATTGATCGTCGGGATCGCCAATAACGGCACCGTACTTGGTGTGCGTGTACTTGCCCATCAAGAAACACCGGGGCTAGGTGATAAGATTGATTTACGCATCAGTAATTGGGTATTAGGCTTTAACGGCCAACAAGTCACCGCCGATAATCAGGATGACTGGAAAGTACGTAAAGATGGCGGTCAGTTTGACCAATTTACGGGTGCAACCATTACTCCTCGCGCTGTCGTACTGGCGGTCAAAAAAGCCGTGGAGTATGTCAACCAACATCAACAACAGCTGCACAATCAGCCGAATCCGTGTGAGGGTCAATAACATGAATGAAAACCGAACTCTGATGTTAAATGGCATGTGGAACAACAACCCAGCCTTAGTGCAATTACTGGGATTGTGTCCGCTGCTCGCCGTTTCCTCCACCGTGACCAATGCCCTCGGATTAGGCATTGCTACGCTTCTTGTTCTCGTCGGCTCGAATGTCACCGTCTCTCTCGTGCGTGATTATGTGCCGAAAGAAGTCCGAATTCCGGTGTTCGTGATGATCATCGCTTCGCTGGTGACTTGCGTACAGTTACTGATGAACGCCTACGCTTACGGGCTTTATCTCTCGCTCGGCATTTTTATTCCGCTGATTGTGACAAACTGCATCATCATAGGCCGTGCTGAAGCGTTTGCTTCAAAAAATGATGTGCTCCCAGCCGCGTTAGACGGATTTTGGATGGGATTGGGGATGACCTCAGTACTGGTTGTGCTCGGATCACTGCGCGAAATCATCGGCAATGGCACGCTGTTCGATGGCGCGGACCTGCTACTCGGAGAATGGGCTAAAGTCCTACGCATCGAAGTGTTTCACTTTGACAGCGCCTTTTTGCTGGCACTGCTGCCCCCCGGTGCCTTCATCGGCGTTGGCTTTTTGATCGCCGCTAAAAGCGTGATTGATAAACAGACTGCCGCTCGCCAACCAAAACAACAAAAGCAAGCCATAGAGCGTGCACGCGTGACCAATGTCTAACCTGATCAAGGAAGCCAACCCGTCTAATGAATAACGCGAAACGGATTGAAATTTTAGAACGGCTGAGGGCTCACAACCCAAAACCCGAAACCGAATTAAACTGGAACTCCCCCTTTGAGTTGCTGATTGCGGTGCTGCTCTCCGCGCAAGCGACTGATGTCAGCGTCAACAAAGCCACCGATAAACTTTATGCGGTGGCCAATACGCCACAAACCATGCTTGATCTAGGTGTTGATGGCGTCAAAGAGTATATAAAAACCATTGGCTTATTTAACTCTAAAGCCGAAAACGTCATCAAAACTTGCCGTATTTTGCTTGAAAAGCATCAAGGTGAAGTGCCGGAAGATCGTGAAGCATTAGAAGCGCTGCCCGGCGTTGGGCGTAAAACCGCTAATGTGGTGTTGAATACCGCCTTTGGCTGGCCGACTATTGCGGTCGATACGCACATCTTTCGCGTCTCCAATCGCACCAAATTTGCGGTCGGCAAAAACGTCGACGAAGTAGAGCACAAGCTACTCAAAGTCGTACCTAATGAGTTTAAACTCGATGTGCACCACTGGCTGATTCTGCATGGCCGTTACACCTGTGTCGCGCGCAAACCACGTTGTGGCAGTTGCATTATCGAAGATCTTTGTGAATTCAAAGATAAAGTGTACCCAGAAAGCTAATTTCCCAAAAAACCGTTATCCGGAAAGTAAGGAGCTCTTAATGTCCAACCATCGTATTTTGCACACCATGCTACGCGTCGGCGATTTGGATAAATCGATCGAATTCTATACTCAAGTAATGGGTATGAGCCTGCTGCGCAAAAATGAGAATACTGAGTACAAATACACCCTCGCCTTCTTAGGTTATGGTGATGAATCCCAAGGTGCGGTCATTGAACTGACCTACAACTGGGGCGTGGCGGACTATGAGAAAGGCAACGCATACGGCCATATCGCGATTGGGGTTGATGATATTTATGCGACTTGCGATACCATCAAAGCAGCGGGAGGCATTGTAACCCGTGAACCAGGCCCAGTGAAAGGCGGGACAACTCACATCGCTTTCGTGAAAGACCCTGATGGTTACATGATTGAGCTTATCCAAAACAAGCAAGCCCATGCAGGTCTTGAAGGCTAATCGCCGATTCTGATGCATGATGCCGTCTTATGGACGGCATTTTTTGCGCGCTGTTCTTCCACCCTTTCTCTGCAATGCGTAATTCCCACACAATTCCTGTCATTTACATGATAATAATTATCAATTAATCTGAGGCAACAGATAATCAAGGAGAAGGTGTGATGAATATAAAAGAGTGGGAAAGGCATACCCTATTAGCCGATATCGCTATGCAGGAGTCAGACCACCTGCGCAGCATTCTTCACTATCAACAAGCGCTCACCGTCAGCCAACAGTTGGATGAAAGTGAAGAGATTGACATGGAAGATCGCATGATGATCTCGGTTATCTCTTGTCACAACATGGCCAAGTTTTGGCGCACCATGGGCGATAACCAATACGAGCTTAAATACCTACAACTGGCCTCAGAGCGCGTCCTCACGCTGATCCCTCAGTGCCATAAACCAGGCTGTGAAGCTTTTGTTGACTCTCTAGGCTGCTGCCGTAAAGCGCTGCTCGATTTTATGAAGCGCCACCCTAATCCAGAGATCGCACGCATGGTGCAACATATAGATACCGCCTCAAAATGCGAGATTATTGCTCAGTTTCGCCTCAATTAACGGTATCACCCAACCAATGCGCTCTCCCAATTCAGGTGTGACTCGCTATCACACCTGAGTGCGGCCTAGTGAAATCACCACGCGGCGGTTTTTGTCTTTACCAATCGGCGAAGCGTTATCGGCAATCGGCCGCCGTTTGCCATAGCCCTGCACTTGAATGCGATCTTCCGGCAACCCGATCGATTTAAAGTATTCGCGCAGCACCTCAGCCCGTTGTTCCGATAGATTTTGGCTATTGTTATTGGTGTCTGTTGAATCGGTATAGGTAGAAACCAGCACTAAATCAATATCTTGGTTATAGCGTACATATTCAGCGATCTGTGCCAAACGCTTTTGTGACGCTTTATTCAACTCAACACTGGTGCCTTGGTCGTAGTGTAAAATCGTAAACGAGATGTCTTCAAAGCTGTAAGGCAATAGCTTAGAAATACAGTCACTAAACTCATTGTAGGGTTGCTGAAACAGCACTGAAGAGAGCGCAACCTCAATACGTTGATCGCGGCTTTGCCAATCTTGATAACTGAAGGTCGGGTAGCGCCCCTTTTCCAGTTCACTGAGTAACGACCACGCGGTCTGTCCACCAATATATCCATCAAACTGTTTGAAAAACTGCAGATTCGTGATGCGATCTGCGCCTTCCCCCGGCCGCCAAACCGGAGGCATAGAGACTAGGCTGACATTACGGGTATCCCCCATTGGGCGACGCATTTTTAATTCAAAGTCGAGATTGATTTTCTTGCCAGCGCGAGACGAAAACTCGGCGTCACCATAGTTGGGGATCGGGTGCACAAGGCGGCATTCCAACGGAGTATTGGTTGCCATTTGCCACGTAGACTGTTGTGGTGTTGCCATATAACGCACTTCCAACGCCGAAGCGACAGACGCTGATAAGGTGCTTATGGCAAACAAACTTGTGATAACCCATTTATTCATAAATACTTTTTCTCACTACTGATACTGCATGCTCAGGCGATAATTTGCCGCCTGCGAGACTTGGTGGAGATGATGCAAAAATCTAGCCAGCACGATACTGGCATGACGGTACCCAAACAACTTGCTTGCCGCAAAACAGCCTTGAATGAATCCCTTTCAACCTTATCGCTTCTCTTTATTGAACAATTAATTGCCGCGATTTAGATAAGCTAGGTTTTGCTCTACCGCAGAATCTGCAATAATGCCAGCCTTATCACACAATTTAGAACCCGCATGACTGATAAAAATGACGCGCTAACCTTGAAAAAACGCTTTCGTGGCTATTTTCCTGTGGTTATCGATGTAGAGACCGCAGGATTCAATGCGCAAACCGATGCGCTTTTAGAAATTTGTGCTGTCACCTTGAGTATGGATGAAAACGGCGATTTACACCCAGCAAGTACTATCCATTTTCATGTCGAACCCTTTGAAGGCGCGAATCTCGAAAAAGCCGCACTAGAATTTACTGGCATTTACGACCCATTTAGCCCACTACGGGGGGCGGTGAGTGAAGATCATGCATTAAAAGAGATTTACAAACTGGTTCGCAAAGAGCAAAAAGCCGCAGATTGCAGCCGCGCCATTATTGTGGCGCATAACGCGCATTTCGATCACAGTTTCGTGATGGCAGCGAGCGAACGTTGTAAATTAAAACGTGTTCCTTTCCATCCCTTTGCCACGTTTGACACGGCAACGCTAAGTGGTCTTGCTTTCGGGCAGACCGTGCTGGCTAAAGCCTGTAAAACTGCTGGGATGGAATTTGACAATCGCGAGGCACATTCCGCCTTGTACGATACCCAAAAAACTGCAGAGCTGTTCTGCACCATTGTCAACCAGTGGAAAGCTTTAGGTGGCTGGCCATTGGTCAATGATGATGAGGACAATAACAACGATGCCGATTTAGATTGAAGCTCGTTCTACCCATGGACCGCTTTAACCAATCAGGCCCATCCCTACCCTTCTTGCTTCTTCAAGTGGGCTGGGGATACACAACATCCCGAGAAAAAATATGAATCCAGTAGTCATTTCCGTTTGTGTCATGCTGCTGCTAGCCCTGATGCGGGTGAACGTCGTGGTTGCTTTGACGTTCAGTGCCGTGGTCGGTGGTTTAGTCGCTGGTATGAGTTTGAATGAAACCGTTGCCGCATTTGAAAGCGGTTTGGGTGGTGGCGCCACGATCGCCCTGAGTTACGCCATGCTTGGCACCTTTGCGGTGGCCATTTCGAAATCGGGGATCACCGATTTACTGGCGCAAAGCGTGATTCGTCGCATTCACGGCCAAGAAAGCCACGCAGCATCAACCGGGTTAAAATACCTCGTACTCATCTCTTTGCTGCTGATGGCGATGGCCTCACAAAACGTCATCCCCGTCCACATTGCGTTTATCCCCATTTTGATCCCGCCGCTCCTGAGTGTCTTTGCTAAGCTGAAACTCGACCGTCGCTTAGTCGCCTGCGTCCTCACTTTTGGCTTGATCACACCTTACATGGTGCTTCCTGTCGGTTTTGGGGGCATTTTCCTCAACAACATTTTGCTAAAAAACCTGCATGAAAATGGTTTGGAAAGCATCACCGCAAGCCAAGTTCCCACGGCGATGATTTTGCCCGCAGCTGGGATGATTTTTGGTCTGTTGCTGGCGGTACTTTTTAGCTATCGCAAACCTCGTGAGTATCAAGAAACAGAATTGACCGTTGTGCAACAAGAAAGCTCGTCGATCAATAAACAGCATATTGCGATTGCGGGTGTCGGCATTGTGGCTGCATTAGCGGTGCAATTGTTGACGGGGTCTATGATCATTGGCGCACTAGCAGGCTTTATGGTATTCACTTTTGGGGGCGTGATTGCGTGGAAAGAGACGCATGATGTGTTCACAAGAGGCGTGCATATGATGGCGATGATTGGCTTTATCATGATTTCTGCGGCTGGTTTTGCCGCGGTGATGAAAGCCACTGGCGGCGTTGAAACGCTGGTCACATCCCTTTCCACCAGCATTGGTGACAATAAAGCTCTAGCAGCTCTGCTGATGTTAGTCGTAGGTTTGTTGGTGACTATGGGCATCGGCTCGTCATTCTCGACCATTCCGATCATCGCGACCATCTATGTTCCGCTGTGTCTTTCGTTTGGTTTTTCCCCAATGGCCACCGTTGCTCTGGTCGGTACCGCCGCTGCGTTAGGAGATGCAGGATCTCCTGCGTCCGATTCAACCTTAGGCCCAACATCCGGCCTCAATGCGGATGGTCAGCACGAGCATATTTGGGAAACCGTTGTGCCAACCTTTATTCACTACAACCTGCCACTCATTGTCTTCGGTTGGATTGCCGCCATGGTGCTGTAATCTCAGCTAACCGAGAGTCAAACCATCACCTCATCCCCTCACCCAAGCGTAGCGGTCGTGAGGGGGATAACGAAAAAGGCTTCCCGCAGGAAGCCTTTTTGATGATTATCCGAACCCGTTTGTTTGCTTAAGCGCCTTCGTTATGCAGCTCAAGGTTAGCCAGATCTTGTTGAATTTCACGCTGCACTTTCGCGTCATCACTGCGCATCGACTCGAGAAAATCTAAGTACTGCTGATCGATGTCACCCGTCACGTATTCGCCATTAAAGACCGAAGCTTCAAACTTGACGATATCAGGGTTGCCACAGCGAACCGCTTCCACCAAATCCTCTAAAGTTTGGAATATCAAGGCATCGGCACCAATCTGCTTACAGATAGCATCGTTATCACGACCATGAGCAATCAGCTCATTGGCACTTGGCATATCAATACCATACACGTTCGGGAAGCGAATCTCAGGGGCAGCAGAGACGATGTAGACTTTCTTCGCCCCAGAATCACGAGCCATCTCAATGATCTGCTCTGAGGTAGTGCCACGCACGATAGAATCATCCACCAGTAGTACGTTTTTATCTTTAAACTCTGAGCGAATCGCATTGAGTTTGCGGCGTACCGATTTCTTACGTTGCTGCTGACCCGGCATGATAAAGGTTCGGCCAACATAGCGGTTTTTAACAAAGCCTTGGCGATATGGTTTATCAATCGCCTGTGCAATTTGTAGGGCGATATCACAAGAGGTTTCAGGAATCGGGATGACTACATCGATATCGAGATCGCTGTAATCATTTTTGATGCGCTCACCTAAACGCTTACCCATCTCTACACGAGCGCTATAAACAGAAATCTTGTCGATAAACGAATCAGGGCGCGCAAAGTAGACAAATTCAAAGATGCATGGGTTGAGTGCTGGATTATCGGCACACTGTTTGGTGTAGAGCTCACCGTCGAAAGTGGCATAAATCGCTTCACCGGGCGCGACATCTCGCACGAAGTCGAACCCAACCGCATCCAGTGCGACCGATTCGGAGGCGACCATATATTCGAGCTGACCATTGACTTCACGCTTACCGAGACACAATGGTCGAATACCGTGTGGGTCACGAAACGCAATCATACCGTGACCAATGATCATCGCCGCCACCGCATAAGCACCTCGAATGGTACGGTGAACATTGCTGATTGCACGGAACACATCGTCGGCGGTGACATTGCCCTTTACGGTATCAATTTCATGAGCCAGTACGTTGAGCAACACCTCTGAATCCGAAGTGGTATTCACATGACGACGGTCTTTTTCAAACAGCTTTTGACGCACTTGGTTCGCGTTGGTCAGATTACCGTTGTGAGCAAGTGTGATACCGAAAGGAGAGTTGACATAGAAAGGTTGAGCTTCTGAGGCGCTAGAGCTACCTGCGGTGGGGTAACGCACATGGCCGATCCCGACGTTGCCTTGCAGGCGTTGCATGTGTTTCGCTTCAAAGACATCCCTGACTAATCCGTTTGCCTTACGCAGACGAAAACGATTGCTTTCTATGGTACAAATACCCGCGGCATCTTGGCCACGATGCTGCAAGACCGTCAAAGCGTCATAAATTGACTGGTTTACAGGCGTTGTACCCACGATTCCAACAATACCACACATGTCCTAATCCTCGATTTCAACCGTCTCCGGCGCTAAATCGCGCCAGAGAGAAAACTTGATGTTGCTTTTAGGTGTTCAAAGAACGGAGCAATAACGCGACTGAATTCAGGCACTAGCTGCGAGCTTTTCCACCACTCTGTATTTGGAAATGCGGTAAACGCATCCATGAAGAACAGACCTGCTGCGACAATCAACACTCCACGTAGTGCACCAAACACCACACCGAGAATTCTGTCGGTTCCTGAGAGTCCTGTTTTTTCGACCAGTTGGGCAATCACGTAGTTAACGATAGCACCGACGATCAATGTCGCCACAAACAGAGCCGCAATCGCCGCTCCATTGCGAAACATGTCATCTTTAATGTTGGTGAAATACACCGCCAGTTTGGCGTAGTACTCCGAAGCGATATAAAACGCCCCAAACCAAATCACTAAAGACAAGGCTTCTTTGGCAAAGCCGCGAACAAGACTGATCAGCGCAGACAAGCCGATCACACTTAAAATGACAATATCTAACCAGTTCATGAGTTCTTACATCTTAAGTTGGCGCGCATTTTAACAGAAAAAAACGCGACGCAAACGTTTTCTTATGGGTTTAGTGGTTTGAATTTGAGCAATTGACCTTTAGCACCGGTAATTTTTTCTAATTCCACGAGTTGGGTTTCTAACTTAGATTTTGAAACATCAGGACCAATAATCACTCGGGTGAAATCATTCTCTTGTTTGACATGCGCTTGGTAACCACGCTTTTGTAAGTCAGCCACGAGATTGCGTGCATTATCGGCATTTTTCAGTGCCACTAACTGAATGATCCACGCGGAATCTTGGTATTCATTCGTTTCTGGAACCTCTGTGACCGTCACGGGCACAGGCTGCTCTGCTGCCACTTTGACTGGCGTACTGTTTTTCACCACCGTCGGCGTTACTGGTGCAACACTGGCTTGATTATCCTGACCGGTCTGAGTGACGGAAACCGGCGCTTCAGGTAAGGCAATGTCATCTTGCACCGGATCCAGCACTTCAAACTTTTCTACCTCGCCTTCCGGCTGCGGTTTAATTGGGACGCTGGCAATCTCTTCTTTAAAATGCGTTTTCTTACCATCAAGCACATCGGGCAGCACAATCACGCCGATGGCGACCAACACTATGGTGCCAACTAAACGGCTTTGAAATTTACTGGCCATTTATTCCCCTCTCTTTTGCCAATGTTCAAGCACTTCACCTACCGTATGGAAAGAGCCCGCAACTACAATGACATCTTGTGCCCCAGCCTGTGTCAACGCGGCTTCAAATGCCGACACAGGATTGGCATATTGAGTAATATCCGCAGGTAAATACTGACAGAGCTGCGCCGCAGTAGCCGCACGAGGGCCAGACAACGAAGCGGGATACCAATGTGTCACCGCCGGGCTTAACTCGACCACCGTTGAAGCAATATCTTTATCATGCAACATCCCAAACACCAGATGAATGGTGCGCTCTGGGTAGCGTTGTGTCAGTTGCTGAACCAGATAATGGGCTGAGTGCGGGTTATGTGCGACATCAAGCACTATCGTAGGTTGATGGCTAATCACCTGCATTCGTCCCGCTAATTGGGCATTCCGTAGCCCATCCACGATATTAATATCGCTGATGGCAAGCCCAGAGCAACCCAGCGCCATTAAAGCCGTTGCCGCATTCGGTAACGGCAGAGATGGGATAGGAAGATCGGTCAATTCAAAGCGGCCACTACGCCAATTCCAAGTCGTTGCTGAGGTTTTCTCATAACTAAATTGGATTTCCACCTGATGCAGTTTAGCGCCGATATCATCGGCATGCGCAGCAACGGTTGCGGGTGGCTTAGGCTGCCCACAAATCGCAGGCTTTCCTGAACGAAAGATGCCCGCTTTCTCATAACCAATCACAGCGATGTCATTGCCAAGCCAATCGGTATGATCCAGCGCTAAGCTGGTGATGACACTGACATCGTGATCGACAACGTTGGTCGCATCTAAACGGCCACCCAACCCCACTTCAAGCAGCAACACATCGACTTTCTGCTGCTCAAAAAGATAAAGAGCGGCGAGTGTACCGAATTCAAATAGGCTTAAGCTTATGTCACCGCGCTCTTGCTCAATATGCGCAAACGCTTGGGTGTGCATCTCATCGGCAAGATCTTGGCCATTGATGCGTACACGCTCGTTATAGCGAATCAAGTGCGGAGAACTGTACACGCCAACGGAATAACCCGCTTGCAGTAGAATCGCTTCCATTAATGCACAGGTGGAACCTTTACCATTGGTGCCCGCCACCGTGATAACGGTGGGCGCTGGTTTGGTGAGTTTGGCTTTTTGAGCGACGGCTTGAACACGTTCTAGGCCGAGATCAATGGCGGAAGTGTGTATGTGGGCTAAATAATCAAGCCACACCGCGAGTGGAGATGTGGCTTGAGGAACAGGCTTTTGAGTCATCTAACGTACAACCATAGAATCCGTTGGTTTAGTTAGCGCTTACTTTACCCTTTTTTATTGGCTTCTGGTACCGCATAAGGCACTTCATTTGGCGCGTCGTTCACAGAAACTACGAGAGGAGACGCTTGGCCAGTCATTTTCGCCAGTAAGCTAGCGACACGCTGACGCATGTCTCGGCGATCAACGATCATATCAATCGCACCATGCTCTAGCAGGAACTCACTGCGTTGGAAACCTTCCGGAAGCTCTTCACGTACGGTTTGCTCAATAACGCGACGACCTGCAAAACCGATCAATGCTTTGGGCTCACCGATATTAATATCGCCCAGCATCGCCAAACTCGCTGACACCCCGCCCATAGTTGGGTCGGTCATCACGGAAATGAAAGGCAAGCCTTTATCCGATAAACGCTCTAGCGCGGCACTGGTTTTGGCCATTTGCATCAGAGACATTAATGCCTCTTGCATACGCGCACCGCCGCTGGCAGAGAAACAGATTAATCCGCAGTTGTGTTCAATCGCCGCTTCAACCGCACGCACAAAACGAGCACCAACCACAGAACCCATTGAGCCGCCCATAAAAGAGAACTCAAAGGCACACGCCACGACAGGAACACCAAGCACAGCACCTTTCATGACGACCAGAGCATCCTTCTCACCACTGGCTTTTTGCGCCGCAGCAAGACGCTCTTTGTAGCGTTTAGAATCTTTAAATTTCAGTTTGTCTTGTGGCTCGAGCTCTTCACCCAGCTCAACACGCTCACCTTGATCCAGAAACGTTTCCAAACGGCGACGTGCTTTCATGCGCATGTGATGATCACACTTAGGACAAACTTCTAGGTTACGCTCCAACTCCGCGTAATAAAGCACTTGTTCACACGATGTACATTTAGTCCAAACGCCTTCTGGGATAGAGGCTTTGCGTGAACTGACGATGTTGCTTTTCTCTAAAATCTTTTCGAGCCAACTCATGGAAGACCTTTTACTCTCAATCTCCCGCCATCAGCAGGAGAGATAAATTCGACAAAAAATGCGTGTGGATTAAAACACAGAAAATGCCAACTGTAGACAAAAAACTGGTTGTACCTATTTCTGCGCTTTAGCCAAAGCACAATATTGTTTATTTTTGAGTCAATTACTAGCTGTTAGTTCAAATTATCAGGCAAGAAAAGTGGCCCAATTGGCATTTCGGGCAACCCAAAATGCGCAGGGTAATCAACAGAAACCAAGTAGAGCCCCTCCGCTTTGGCCGTCGCCGCCGCTAAGGTGCGATCTTTTTGTGCCAATAACCATTGAATCCACTCTGGCTTCTGCTCACCACGCCCGACGGCTATCAAGCTACCCGTGATATTGCGTACCATATGATGCACGAACGCATTGGCTTTAATATCAATCACCACATAACGACCGTGACGCGTCACATTCAGATGCATGACGTTACGCCAAGGACTACGGGACTGACAATGCACCGCACGAAATGAGGTGAAATCATTTTCCCCCAGCAAGTACTGCCCTGCTTGCTGCATTTTTTCAACATCCAGCTCGCCGTGGTAATGGCTGACACCAGAATTCAAAATCCCCGGGCGATAAACATGGTTGTAAATGACATAACGATAACGGCGTGCAGTGGCACTGAATCGTGCATGAAATTCATCAGGAACCGCCATCGCCCAGCGTACTGCAATATCCTTCGGCAAATTCGCGTTGGCGCCCATGGTCCAAGCGACCATCTGCCGTTCGGCGGTGGTATCAAAGTGCACCACTTGCCCAGTACCATGTACCCCCGCATCAGTTCGCCCAGCACACTGCACTTCCACTGGATGATTGGCAATCTTACTCAGCGCCTTTTCTAACGCTTCTTGGACACTTTTGACTTCTCTCTGGCGCTGCCAACCGTAGTAGTGAGTCCCGTCATACTCAATACCTAACGCGATTCTCATGCTGTTTGTCTCAATAAAAATGGGTCGGGAAGTATAAACAGTTTGCCAGTAAATTTCTAATCACTACAAAAGTAAAAGGCAGCTAAGCTGCCTTTTAAAGTGTCGAAAGAATCAGAGGGAGCTACACTCGCCCATTCAGCACATCGATCAGCCGTTTAGCTTGTTGGCGAATCTCATCATCGCCGTCAACAATCGCCTCTTCGAGCAGTTTAATCGCCCCTTTCTCATCGTTCATTTCAATGTAGATTTTGGCCAAATCCAGCTTACCAGCTGCTTCCGCACCACTATCCACATCAATATCTCGAATATCACCAATCACATCAGGAAACTCATCCAGACCCACATCAAGCTTAAGCTCCTCTTCATCAGGATTTAAGCCTTGCTCTTCCGATTCTACCTGTGCCATGAGCTCGTCGATGGTCATGTAGCCATCACGCTGTGGGTCGAAATCCAGCAAATCCTCTTGCGATCCCCAGTTTTCAGGCTTCGCTTGCGGCTCCGGTGTTTCACTCGCCCAAATCGCTTGCTCATCCTCAGGTACATCATCCGGCAACTGCGCTTGCTGATCTGGGGTTAGGTGGAAACCATTCCAATCTTCGCCGCCCATTTGCAACATGGCATCAATATCCATGCCCGCGCTATCAATCGTTTTAGCATCAAGTGGACGATCAAAGCTAAACGGTTTTTCACCATCGGGATTATCACTCAGCCAATCGTGCAGCGCTTCTTCATCAAATGCCTTGTTAGCCAAAGATTGTGTCGGTGGCACATCTTGAGTCGCGCCCAAAAGTTCAGGCTGAACCTCGTCTACTGCGCTTTCAACACTGGCCAGTAAATCCTCATCGGCAACCAGCGCATCACTTTCTGTCTCTTGTGCTAGCGTTTCTGTCTCATCACCGAGCTCTGGCTCAACTTCCGATTCAGCGGCAGGCTCTAACTGTGCATCCGCCAAGGCGTCTTTTTCAGTGTACTCAGGCAAATCGAGCTCATCAAGCTCAGTAAAGGAGTCTTCCTCTTCGAGAACGCTTGCCAACTCAAGCTCCGGCTCAACTTCTGATTCGGCGGCAGGCTCTAACTGCGCATCCGCCAAGGCGTCTTCTTCGGTGTACTCAGGCAAATCGAGCTCATCAAGCTCAGTAAAGGTTTCTTTCTCTTCGAGATCGCTTGCCAGCTCAAGCTCTGGCTCAACTTCCGCTTCGGCGGCAGGCTCTAACTGCGCATCCGCCAAAGCGTCTTCTTCGGTGTACTCAGGCAAATCGAGCTCATCAAGCTCGGGGAAGGCTTCTTCCTCGGCTGGCTCAGTTGCCAGCTCAAGCTCTGGCTCAACTTCAGATTCGACGGCAGGCTCTAACTGTGCATCTGCCAAAGCGTCTTCTTCGGTGTACTCAGGCAAATCGAGCTCATTAAGCTCGGTAAAGGGTTCTTCCTCTTCGAGATCGCTTGCCAGCTCAAGCTCGGACTCAACTTCCGATTCTGCGGCAGGCTCTAACTGCGCATCCGCCAAGGCATCTTCTTCGGTGTACTCGGGCAAATCAAGCTCATTAAGCTCGGTAGAGGCTTCTTCCTCAGCAGGCTCACTTGCTAGCTCAAGCTCTGGCTCAACTTCCGATTCTACGGCAGGCTCTAACTGCGCATCCGCCAAGGCATCTTCTTCGGTGTACTCAGGCAAATCGAGTTCATCAAGCTCGGTAAAGGCTTCCTCCGTGACTGGCTCACTTACTAACTCAAGCTCTGGCTCAACTTCCGATTCGGCGGCGGGCTCTAACTGCGAATCCGCCAAGGCGTCTTCTTCTGTATACTCAGGTAAATCGAGCTCATCAAGCTCGGTAAAGGCTTCTTCCGCAGCTGGCTCACTTACTAACTCAAGCTCTGACTCAACTTCCGATTCTGTGGCGGACTCTAACTGTGCATCCGCCAAGGCATCTTCTTCGGTGTACTCAGGTAAATCGAGCTTATTAAGCTCGGTAAAGGCTTCTTCCTCGGCTGGCTCACTTGCCAGATCAAGCTCGGGTTCAACTTCCGATTCTGCGACAGGCTCTAACTGCGCATCCGCCAAGGCATCTTCTTCGGTGTACTCAGGCAAATCGAGCTCATCAAGCTCGGTAAAGGCTTCCTCCGTGACTGGCTCATTTACTAACTCAAGATCTGGCTCAACTTCCGATTCTGCGGCGGGCTCTAACTGCACATCTGCCAAGACATCTTCTTCGGTGTACTCGGGTAAATCGAGTTCATTAAGCGCAGTAAGGTCACTTTCATCATTAGATGCTTCTGCAGCCAACGGCTCCGACTCAGGCTCAATTTCGGTCTCAACTTGTTGTTCGTCGAATGCAGAAGACGGAGTGACTTCAGCCAATTGAGGCTCATCATTCTCTTCTGGCAGCTCCAAATCGTTAAGAGTGAGAGGCTCCTCGACAGACTGAGAAAGCCCGTCAGGGGCTAACGCATCATCAGACGTATCCACTGTATTTGATTGCGGCTGCGCAGCCAAATCTGCCAGTAATTCATCCGCCGTTTCATTTGTGGCGGTAGTCTGCTCTGGCAAATCATCCTCAGCCGAAGATAGCTCAAGCTCAGCATTACCCTCTAAAGTTGGTGAGGAGTCATCCTCATCAAATACCCAATCCTCATCTTGAGGAGTACCAAACTCATTGGCGGGTAGCGCACTTGGCTGCGATAAATCGTCTTCCAGACCACCTTCAATTTCAGGATTGAAATCAAAATCATCCGCTTGTGCGAAAGCTTCATTTTCATCGAGTACAGGTTCAAGTAACGGATCTTTTGCGGGTGCCGAGTTGAGTAAGTCGTCAATGAAGGTATCGCTATTAAACTCATCTTCGGTTGCCAACTCCGGGAGTGATTCTGCTGACTCTGGATGCTGCTCAATTTCAAGCAACTCATCAAAAAGCTCAGTACCATCTTCTACACTGAGTTTTTCCGGTGCCACTGAGAATTCTGTAGCTTCGATGGATTCATCATCCAAGTCCAGATCATCCAGTAATTCATCCAAAAGCTCAGTGCTGTTTTGGTCAATTTCAAGCCCAGAGGCAAGCTCTTCGGGCACGGGTTCCCCCAACACCTCATTGAGTAACTGAGTGCTATCTTCCTCTAAATCTAAAATGGGCTCTTCGGGTTGAAGAAGATCCGCAGTTTGGGCATCAAACTCATCGTTTTCTGGCTTATCAAAATCATCCAACAACTCATCTAAAAGCTCGGTACTCTCTTCGCTCAGAGGAGCATCTTGTTCAGCGAGTATTTCATCAAGTAATGCCGTTTCATCTATCGCTTTGGCTTCAAGTTGCTCAAGGTCAGCTTGCTCTTCGATAGAGGCAAACAGGTCATCCAAATCTTGGTCACCCGCTACGCCTGCACCACTGAGATCAAATTCGTCATCATCCTCTTCACTGAGCGACGCCAGCTCATCATTGAGTAGCGTATCCAAGGTTTCGGTATCTTGGATCGCGGGTTCATCATCTAATGCGTCGAGTTCACTGGCGAGTAAGTCATCCAGCAGCGATTGATCCACTTTGCCATCGCTAAGCAGCTCATTCTCTTCATCACCGGATAACAGCGCTTCGATGTCATCCTCCGACATTTGATTTTCATCAGCCAAGTCAAAAGAATTCAGATCATCGTTGTCGGTTGGTTCACTAACATCATTTAGCGCGCGCTCCATCTCCTCAAGTCCGAGCGCTTTATCATCAGCGTTAACAGAAATGCCGTTGGCACTTTCATTTAGAGCATCAAATTCGGTATCGAGATCGCCATCATCATCAATTCCTACAAACAGATCATCGCTGTCCTGTCCATCAAGATTGAAATCAAGATCGGTTTCGTTCAGATCGGCGAAGACATCATCTTCATCCGAGAACGCTTTTTCAGCGTCATTTTCTTCTTTGTCGTCGGTGGTACTGAAGAGGTCATCATCCAACAGCAGGTCATCACCAATATCTTCCGTCTGTTCTGGACCTAAAGTGACAGGCGCCGCGGTTGGCATTTCAGAAGTGATATTGTTTTGCGTTGGATTCTCTTGCTGAGCACTTGAGCGGCGGTTAAGCAGCAGAAGCACCACGATAGCAATAAGCAGACCGGGGATTAGCGCTAACAATGCCACTAACCAGCCATTAGAAAGCAAATTATCTAAAGCTGATGGCGCAAGACGCGAAGCTTCTTCCGCTTTACGGCGCTCTTCTTCCAACAATCTCTCGACTTCACTGCGGATGCGGTTCTCATCACCCAGCTCTTCTTTGAGAGTACTGACTTCCGATTGCACTTGCGAAAGCATCAAGCGCAAGGTGTGATTCTTCTCTTCCAGAGCCATCACTTCAGCATCTGTTGATTGGCTGGGTTTAGCGGGCGTCTTGAGCTCAGTAGGCGCTTTCTCTTGCGGCGCGGTCGTAGGGGTGACTTGAGGTGGCGTTTGCGCGACCGCTTCTACTTTTGGCGTTGCAACAGGAGCAGGACGTGGAGGAGCTACAGGCCTCACTGGCGTATCGGGTGTTTGGTTTAATTTTGCTTGGTGAGACGCCATGATGTTGACAGCGTCTTGAGTACTATTGCGACTGATTTGTGCCAGTGACGGAACACGTAGAGTACTACCTGGGATCAGAGTGTGAATATTCTGATTTTCAAACGCCTGAGGATTGAGCTGATAAATGGCCAATAACGTTTGTTGCACCGTGACGCTGGAAGAAGGCCGTAACTGGCTGGCTATCGACCACAAAGTCTGGTTGGCTGAGGTCGGCCCGAAAAATCGACCGGGTTCATTATTAGCCGAATTGCGAACAATATTTTCACTATATTGGGGCGTAGGTTGTACTTGGCCATCAGGGCCAACAAGACGAATGCTTTCTGCACTGACGAAAGAAGTCTGAGTCACGACCATTACTGCCACTGGCAGCAGGAGTCGTTGGAAAAATCGACGCATAAAAGGCTCAGTATGTGCTTTGAATTTTGAAGTACGGAGATTGGTTAAATATATCGGATCCACCTAGCAAAACTATAGACTGGCTGGCAAAAAATGTGTCACGACCGGAATAATCGCAGGAATCTCACACAAATTTCAGTCCTAGCGTGAGGCAACACCGCTTTCTCCACGCCTAAAAACAAAGCCAGCACGTTGGCTGGCTTTGCATTTTACTCTCGTTTTTCGGCTTACTCTTCGTCAATTTTGGCGAAACTATCGCGCAAACCAACAGTGCGGTTAAAGACCAAAGCCTGCGGGCTAGAGTCTTTGTTATCGGCACAGAAATAGCCCATACGCTCAAACTGATAACCAAATTCAGGTTTTGCTTCCACTAAGCTTGGCTCAACATAACCTTGAACTTTTACCAGAGATTCTGGGTTAATGGTTTCGGCAAAGTTATCCGCCGCACCTGGATTGGGTACAGTGAACAGACGCTCGTAGAGACGAAACTCAGCAGGAACGCCTTTTTCTGCAGATACCCAGTGAATAACACCTTTCACTTTACGACCATCGGCTGGGTTTTTACCCAAGGTTTCAGGATCGTAAGAACAGAAGATTGTGGTGATATTACCTTGTTCATCTTTTTCGATGCGCTCAGCTTTGATGACGTAAGCACCACGCAGACGCACTTCTTTGCCTAACACCAAACGCTTGTATTTCTTGTTGGCTTCTTCGCGGAAATCTTCGCGTTCAATCCACAACTCACGGGTAAATGGCACTTCGCGATCGCCCATCTCAGGTTTGTTCGGATGGTTAGCCAGCGTCAAAGTTTCCACTGTGCCTGCGGCGAAGTTCTCAATCACCAGTTTAACCGGATCCAGAACGGCCATCGCACGTGGCGCATTTTCGTTAAGATCATCACGAATACAAGACTCTAATGCACTGTATTCAATCATGTTTTCTTGCTTAGTCACACCAATGCGCTTACAGAATTCACGAATAGCGCTTGGCGTGAAGCCACGGCGACGCAGGCCTGAAATGGTCGGCATACGTGGATCATCCCAACCTGTGACCAATTTTTCGGTCACTAGCTGGTTCAGTTTACGCTTAGACATCACGGTATATTCGAGATTTAAGCGGCTGAATTCATACTGGCGTGGATGGCATGGAATCGTGATGTTATCAAGAACCCAATCATACAGACGGCGGTTGTCTTGGAATTCCAAAGTACAAATAGAGTGCGTAATGCCTTCGAGCGCATCAGAAATACAGTGTGTGAAATCGTACATCGGATAGATGCACCACTTGTCACCCGTTTGGTGGTGTTCAGCAAAACGCACACGGTACAAAACAGGATCACGCATTACGATAAAAGACGATGCCATATCGATTTTTGCACGTAGACAAGCTTGACCTTCTGCAAATTCACCCGCACGCATTTTTTCAAACAGCGCTAGGTTTTCTTCTACGCTACGATCGCGGTATGGGCTGTGCTTACCAGGCTCAGTTAGAGTGCCACGGTATTCACGAATTTGCTCAGGCGTCAGTTCATCCACATACGCCAAGCCTTTTTGAATCAGCTCAATCGCGTATTCATACAACTTGTCAAAATAGTCAGAGGAGTAACACACCTCACCTGACCAATCAAAACCTAGCCAAGTCACATCTTTTTTGATCGACTCAACATATTCAAGGTTCTCTTTTTCTGGGTTTGTATCATCAAAGCGCAGGTTGCACTGCCCTTGATAATCCTGAGCAATACCGAAATTCAGACAGATTGACTTGGCGTGACCGATGTGCAGGTAGCCATTCGGCTCCGGCGGGAAACGAGTATGCACGGTCGTGTGTTTACCATCCGCAAGATCTTTATCGATAATTTGGCGGATGAAGTTCGATGGACGAGCCTCAGCTTCACTCATCTATAGCACCTCAAAATTCATTTAGTATTGTCAGAAAGCGTTTCTGCTTCTTGTACCATCAAGGCTAGAAAACAGAAAATATTGCCGCTAATCATCCACAATTCTTGCGGTGGGCACAATAAAAACTATGGATTTCTTGTGATTATTTCTACGGTTCGATGCTTATATCGCCACTTCTCAAACGGGAAATAAGTAAAAAGCCTTCGCTTTCGCGAAGGCTTTGATTCAGGCTAGGGTTTAAACTCGATTAAGGCAGTTTAACGTCAGAAAGATCTTCTTTCGGGCTGATGGCTTTCATCTCACCCGCGACGATTTCTGCTAGAGGGCCAAGGATAACTTGCAGGTTATTTTCACCCAGTTTCACAACACCTTTCGCGCCCAGTTTCTTCAGTACCGCTTCATCTGCAACAGAGCGGTCTTTCAGAGTCAGACGTAGACGTGTGATGCACGCATCGATAGATGTCAGGTTTTCATGACCACCCAGTGCTTTCAGGTATTGGCGAGCCAAATCACCTTTAGATGCATCAGCGGAGTCTGTTTCTGTTTCCACTTCTTCGTCTTCACGACCTGGAGATTTCAGGTTGAACGCACGAATGGCGAATGTGAACGTAAAGAAGTACAGAGCAAAGAACGCCAGACCAATCACAAACAGAGTTGCAGGTTTCGTTGCTAGACCCCAGTTCAACAGGAAGTCGATAAGACCTGCTGAGAAACCGAAACCATGCAGTGTGCCAAACATGTTAGCCACAACCAGTGACAGACCTGTAAATACCGCATGCATTGCATACAGCGCAGGTGCTAGGAACACAAACATGAACTCTAGAGGCTCAGTGATACCTGTTAGGAATGAACAGAACGCAACAGAGAACAGTGCACCACCCACTTGGTGACGACGCTCAGCTGGAGCGGCTAGGTACATAGCAAGTGCAGCACCTGGTAGACCGAACATCATGACAGGGAAGAAGCCGTTCATGAATACCCCAGCGCTCTTATCGCCACCGAAGAAACGGTGTAGGTCGCCAGATTTAACCACTTCAGTCACTTCTTTTACCACAGCTGTGATTTCAGGCGTTACCGCATTTTTGAACGCAAAAGTATGCTCTTGACCCACAACTAGGGTTTTCGCTAGAGCTGGATCCACACACAGTTTTTCGAGTGCAGGCAGTGCTTGACCAGCGGCTTGAGCACCTGAAACTAGGATCTCTTGACAGGTACCCATGCCGAACCAGAAGTAAGAGTTCAGAACGTGGTGTAAACCTACAGGGATCAGAGCACGGTTCAGAGTACCGTAAACAAATTGGCCTAAAGCACCTGATGTAGAGACGGCATGCGCCAGCGCATCTAATCCACCTTGAATTGATGGCCAGATAACGCCAGAAAGCGCACCAGCAACCAGAGCGAACAGACCCGCCATAATTGGCACTAAACGCTTACCAGCAAAGAATGCTAGCCACTCTGGCAGACGTGTAGTGTGGAACGCGTTGTAAGAGTGCCCTGCGATGATACCTGCGAAGATACCGCCAAAGAAAGACATGTTGATTGAAGCATCAATCGTTTTTGCCGTTGCACTCAGAACAAAGTAAGCTACTGCACCCGCTAGACCTGCGGCGCCAGATCCATCTTTCGATAAACCAATGGCAATACCCAAACCAAACAGTAGTGGCAGCTGGCTAAAAATTGCATCGCCCGCTGCAGCCATGAATGGAATGCCTAACAGGTCTGGTTGACCTAAACGAAGTAAGAGCGCCGCTACAGGTAGCGTAGCGATAGGTAGCATCAATGCTTTACCTAACTTTTGCGCATATCCAAGAATATTCACCTTAAGTTCCCCCTATAGGATTTTTGTATAGTATTGAGAGACTTTTTTTAGTCGCCCAATTTAGTCCTGGTCAGTTTATGACATTAATTTTGCTCCGCAAATTAAAACCTCATCATTTGTGATCCTAATCACCCGTGGTTCTAAGAACGAAATGATTTTGCTAGCCAGATCATAAAACTTATTTTATGATGTAAAAAAACAACTTTTGGACGCTAATATTACAGCGTTTGTTGGTCAGACAGTCACCGTGTTACACTCGTTAACATAGTGCATTTCTCTTAATGCCCTTAGGTTAAACACCGCGAAGAGTGGATTGACCAATGACTTATTTTTAGCCGCAGTTGCTGTGGCCTTTTGCACAAAAGATAATTCGCGACCTGATTGAAGTGAAGCAGCTTGCGCTTTGGCTGTAACCTCGGTGAGTCGCTAAAATGAATCTAAAAATATCGACAAGAGGATTAGCTGATTATGTATGCGCTAACGAACTGCAAAATCTACACAGGCAATGATGTGCTTGTGAAACATGCGGTAATCATCAACGGTGACAAAATTGAAGCCGTTTGCCCTATCGAATCTCTTCCATCTGAGATGAATGTGGTCGACCTAAACGGTGCAAACCTCAGCCCTGGTTTTATCGATTTACAGCTGAATGGCTGTGGTGGTGTGATGTTCAATGATGAAATCACAGCGGAAACCATCGATACCATGCACAAAGCTAACCTTAAATCGGGCTGTACCAGCTTCCTTCCAACGCTGATCACTTCTTCCGATGAGAACATGCGCCAAGCAATTGCCGCCGCTCGCGAATATCAGGCTAAATACCCAAATCAATCGCTTGGTCTTCATTTAGAAGGGCCTTATCTGAATGTCATGAAAAAAGGGATCCACAGCGTTGACTTCATCCGCCCCTCTGACGATACGATGATTGATACGATTTGTGCCAATAGTGATGTGATCGCCAAAGTCACTCTCGCGCCAGAAAATAATAAGCCTGAACATATTGAGAAGCTGGTTAAAGCGGGAATTGTTGTTTCCATTGGACACACAAACGCGACCTATAGCGAAGCACGTAAAAGCTTTGAATCCGGCATTACCTTTGCGACCCACCTCTTTAACGCAATGACCCCGATGGTAGGTCGTGAACCAGGAGTGGTCGGGGCGATTTATGATACACCTGAGGTGTATGCGGGCATCATCGCCGATGGCTTCCATGTTGATTACGCAAACATCCGAATTGCCCACAAAATTAAGGGTGAAAAGCTCGTATTAGTGACCGATGCCACAGCTCCTGCAGGCGCTGAAATGGATTACTTTATTTTTGTCGGTAAGAAAGTATATTACCGAGATGGCAAATGTGTTGATGAAAATGGCACGCTTGGCGGTTCAGCCCTAACAATGATTGAAGCAGTTCAAAATACGGTTGAGCATGTCGGTATCGCTTTAGATGAAGCTCTGCGAATGGCTACTCTGTATCCAGCGAAAGCAATCGGTGTTGATGAGAAACTCGGTCGTATCAAGAAAGGTATGATCGCCAACCTGACTGTTTTTGATCGTGACTTCAACGTAAAAGCGACGGTAGTTAACGGACAATACGAGCAGAATTGATAATGAATGGCGGACAGATTGGTAACGTAGATTTAGTTAAACAGCTAAACAGTGCGGCGGTTTACCGCTTGATTGACCAACAAGGCCCAATCAGTCGGATTCAAGTCGCTGATGTAAGCCAACTGGCTCCGGCCAGTGTTACCAAGATTACCCGCCAATTGCTTGAACGTGGATTAATCAAAGAAGTCGCGCAACAAGCTTCTACAGGTGGTCGGCGAGCCATTTCGCTGACCACAGAAGTCAAGCCGTTCCACTCTATTGCCGTGCGTATCGGACGTGACTATATTCAACTCAGCCTCTATGACCTAGGTGGAAACTCACTGGTTGATGAGCATCATGAATTTCACTACAACACGCAAGACGTGTTGATGTCGAGCCTGATTAAACAGATCAAACAATTTATTCAACAACACACCGCATTAATTGATCAGTTGATTGCGATTGGTGTGGCCTTACCCGGTTTGGTGAACCCAGAAACAGGTGTTGTTGAGTACATGCCTAATGTCGCGATCAATGAATTACCTCTCGGCGCAACCATTCGTGATGAGTTCCATGTTGAATGTTTTGTGGGTAACGACGTTCGTGGTATTGCCTTAGCGGAGCACTATTTCGGAGCAAGCCAAGATTGCCAAGACTCCATACTAGTCAGTGTACACCGTGGCACAGGTGCAGGGATTATCGTTAACGGTCAAGTCTTCTTAGGCTATAACCGCAACGTCGGTGAAATTGGCCACATCCAAATCGACCCTCTTGGTGAGCAATGTCAATGTGGCAACTTTGGTTGTCTAGAAACCGTTGCGACCAACCCTGCTATCACTTCTCGTGTGCAAAAACTGATCGCTCAGGGGTATGAATCTTCGCTCTCTACTCTCGATACGATTACGATTGATGATGTCTGTGAGCACGCAAATGCTGGGGATGAACTGGCGAAACAAGCGTTGGTTCGTGTAGGTAATCAGTTGGGTAAGGCGATTGCGATTACCGTAAACCTATTCAACCCACAAAAGATCGTGATTGCTGGGCAAATCACCGCCGCCAAAGAGATCGTGTTCCCCGCGATTCAACGCAACGTAGAAAATCAGTCACTGAAAACGTTCCACCAACATCTGCCGATTGTGTCTTCACAAGTCTACAAACAACCCACTATGGGCGCTTTTGCTATGATCAAACGTGCGATGTTAAATGGGGTTCTGTTACAAAAATTGCTTGAAGACTGAGCTTTTTAGTTAAGCTTACGCAACCGATTGACCTATAATGACGGTGGTATTTTTATACCACCGTTTTTTTATTATTAAATTAAGAATATAGCTCATGGATTTGATACTTCTTTCTGCCGCATTTTTAGCAGGTTTTATCGCTTTAAAATGCCATTTACCGCCGCTGGTTGGTTTTTTGATTGCAGGTTTTGCGCTCAATGCCTACGGATTTACCAGTAATGATACCCTTTCTCTGCTCGCCGACTTAGGGGTAACCCTACTCCTTTTTACTATCGGTTTGAAACTGGAAGTCAAAACTTTACTCGCCAAAGAGATTTGGGCAGGGTCAACCATTCATAACTTGCTCTCTACCGCACTGTTTACGCTTCTCTTACTCATTTTTAAGCAGTTAGGGCTCGATAGTCTGGCGGATCTTTCTTTTGATAAACTCATTTTGATCGGATTTGCCCTATCCTTCTCTAGTACCGTATTTGCCGTCAAATCGCTGCAAGAAAAAGGGGAAATGAATGCGACCTATGGCACCTTAGCCATTGGTATTCTGGTTATGCAAGATATCTTTGCTGTGGTGTTCTTAACCGCATCGACCGGCAAACTCCCAGAATGGTATGCGATAGGCTTATTTGTACTCCCTTTACTCCGTCCGCTCTTTTATGAGTTATTGGATTGGGTCGGCCACGGCGAGATGTTGGTTCTGTTTGGGATTTTCTTTGCATTGGTTGTGGGAGCCGGATCCTTCCAGCTCGTCGGAATGAAACCCGATCTTGGAGCACTGATCTTAGGGATGATGCTCGCCAGCCACCACAAAGCCTCTGAATTATCGAAAGCACTATTTAATCTCAAAGAGCTGTTTTTAGTCTGCTTCTTCCTGAACATCGGGCTTTCTGCTCACCCGACTACCACAGGAATTATGCTCGCTCTACTGCTCCTGTTACTGCTACCAATAAAAGGCGTGCTGTATTTTTGGGTCATCCACCAGTTCCATTTCCGTGTCCGCACGTCACTACTGGCCTCGCTATCCCTATTCAACTTTAGTGAGTTTGGCCTGATCGTGGGTGGACTTGCTTTCAAAATGGGCTGGATAAACAGTGACATTCTGGTGGCTCTCGCCGTTTCCGTCCCCTTATCGTTTATCTTAGCCGCTCCGATTGAACGTAAAGGACATGCCATTTATCAACGTTCGGCCAAATGGCTGAAAGAGCAAGCGGCTGAATCCTTACACACCAGGGATCGCCTAATTGATCCTGGAGAAGCGCAAGTTCTTATCTTAGGTATGGGACGTATCGGCCGCGGCGCCTATGAAGAGCTCACTTCACGTCACGGGGAAATCTGCCTTGGGGTAGAAATTCGTGAAGAGGCGGCCAATAGCCATCGTGAAGAAGGCCGTAATGTGATTTCTGGCGATGCAACCGACCCAGATTTTTGGGAACGCATTTTCGATACCGGCAAAGTCAAGCTGGTGCTGCTGGCTATGCCTCACCATCAAGCTAACCAAATTGCCCTTGAGCAACTGCAAAAGCGCCACTATCAAGGCCAAATCGCAGCCATTGCAGAATACCCGGATCAGATAGAAAGCTTGCTTGAGCATGGTGCTCACGCAGCATTCAACATTTACAGTGAAGCGGGTACTGGTTTTGCTCGCCATGTATGCGAACAGCTCAAACCAAACTTCACTCGCCGCTAAAAGATAGGGCGAATATCGCCCTATCGTTTCTTTTTTCACCACTTTTTAAAGCTCATTTAAACAACACGAAGATTAAATAGAAAATTTCCAATCAAAATCTTTTTATTTAAAATAAAACTCAACATGGGGTTGAAGTTTTTAATCAGAATGGCAAATTAAGTCCAACAGATTAAAAAACATTTAAAAGGAATTCATATGTGCTCTATCTTTGGCATCTTAGACATTAAAACTGATGCAGCAACGCTAAGACCTATCGCCCTCGAAATGTCGAAAAAACTGCGCCATCGCGGTCCAGACTGGTCAGGTATCTATGCTTCTGATAAAGCGATTCTGGCCCATGAGCGTCTGGCCATCGTGGGTTTAAATAGTGGCGCACAGCCTCTTTATAGCCCAGATCGTAAGCTCATCCTTGCCGTGAATGGTGAAATCTATAACCACAAAGAAATTCGTGAACGTTACAAGGGTCAATATGAATTCCAAACCGATTCTGATTGTGAAGTTATCTTGGCACTATACCGCGATAAAGGAGCTGATCTCCTCGAAGAACTCAATGGTATTTTTGCTTTTGTTCTCTACGATGAAGAGAAAGATGAATACCTGATTGGACGTGACCATATCGGCATCATTCCTCTTTATCAGGGTCATGATGAACACGGTAACTTCTATGTAGCGTCAGAGATGAAAGCACTGGTTCCTGTGTGTAAAACATTGAGTGAGTTTCCTCCTGGCAGCTACTTGAGTTCAAAAGATCAAGCGGTGACACGCTACTATGTGCGTGATTGGAATAGTTTTGATGAAGTCAAAGATAACGTCAGCAGCAAAGAAGAGTTAACTCAAGCCTTAGAAGCTGCCGTGAAACGCCAACTGATGACCGATGTTCCTTATGGCGTACTGCTATCTGGTGGCCTGGATTCATCGATTACCTCTGCGATTGCGAAGCGTTTTGCCGCAATGCGTATTGAAGATGATGAGAAAAGTGCGGCATGGTGGCCACAACTTCACTCTTTTGCGATCGGCTTAGAGGGGGCTCCAGATCTTAAAGCCGCACGTGAGGTTGCAGAGAAAATTGGTACCGTACACCACGAAATGACTTACACCATTCAAGAGGGACTTGATGCGATTCGTGATGTGATTTACCACATCGAAACTTATGATGTCACTACGATTCGTGCTTCTACTCCCATGTTCTTGATGGGGCGTAAAATCAAAGCCATGGGCATCAAAATGGTGCTTTCCGGTGAGGGAGCAGACGAAATTTTCGGTGGCTATCTCTACTTCCATAAAGCGCCAAACGCTAAAGAGTTTCACGAGGAAACCGTACGCAAACTGCTGGCGTTGAACTTATTTGACTGTGCGCGTGCCAACAAATCGCTGGCAGCATGGGGGGTAGAAGGTCGTGTGCCTTTCCTAGATAAAGAATTTATTGATGTTGCGATGCGCCTCAACCCAGCCGATAAAATGTGTGGTAATGGCAAAATGGAAAAACACATCCTGCGTGAGTGCTTTGAGCACTATCTGCCCGAGTCGATTGCATGGCGTCAAAAGGAGCAGTTTTCTGATGGCGTAGGTTATGGCTGGATCGATACGCTAAAAGCTACCGCAGAAGCGAAGATCAGTGATCAACAAATGGAAACTGCGAAATTCCGTTTCCCATACAATACTCCAACCACCAAAGAAGGTTATGTGTACCGGGAAATTTTTGAGGAACTATTCCCACTTGAATCTGCGGCACGCTGCGTACCGGGAGGCCCTTCCGTCGCTTGCTCTTCAGCTAAAGCGATTGAGTGGGATGAGTCATTCAAAAACTGTATTGACCCATCAGGCCGCGCGGTGAAAGCCGTCCACAAACAAGCCTACTAAGACTTGAAGTTCTAGCCAGCAGCGCTGCTGCTTCAAGTAGGGCGAGTATAGTGATTAAAAAAGCCAGAGTGATGACTCATTCTGGCTTTTAATTCTTTCATCACCCGATGATTCATCAACAGAAAAATCAAGACGGTAAAGATAAGATTAGGTGACTTCCCAATCGGTATTTTCAATACTCATTGGTACTTGCTGACTGATCATCTTCACCAGCATAATCGAGCGAGTATCACCATCCGGCTCTAAATAAATCGCTTCAATGCCCGCAAACTGACCTCTTGCGACTCGAACGGTTTGCCCTTTTTCTGGCAATTGTTTGGTGGCGTGCTTCAATTGCTCACAATCAAGCTGTTTCAATTGATAAATCAAATCGCCTTGCAGTTCACGTGGATGAGGCCCCAAGCGGACAAAATCTACGACACCACGCGTAGAACGTACGGTCGTAAATGAAGGTCCATTTTCGAAATCGAAACGCACAAACATATAAGAAGGGAATAACGGCTCCTGAACCATTTGCCGCTTACCACGTAGAATTTTTTCAACGCACACTTCGGGGTAGAAGCATTCAACACTTTGATTTTCTAAGTGCATCTTCGCGCGCTGCTGCTCGCCTCGTTTGCAGTAAAGTAGATACCAACGTTTCATTTATATTCTGTTATGCCAACCTTTTTCGGCATGCTACCACACCCACAGAGCAAATATGAAATGCACTCTTGTAAAAAGCGTTGAGTCCCCCGCACCTGATTTAAATGCATAAATTAGCTTAATCTGTGCATTTTCCAAGCAAACATCCAGTAAGAAATCGCCTACCAAAACAATAAAAAACACAAATTAATCATATCGATAGATTCAACAAACCCATCAAATGGAGCATTCACGCCCAAGTTTGGTGGCAAGTCCTTTTTATGAAAAATTAGTTTGCGCGACAAAAATCACGATTCATTTCTCGGAAGTTTTATTGATTTTCATTGAGTTACATTTATTTACAACTGAATTCTGAGAAAACCAGTATTGCTCATCATTTATTTTGAATGTATAGGTATCAGCCGAATAAAAAACTCTCATGGATGAGTTGAATAAATATAATGTTTGACGGTTGGAGCTTCACAACAGACTTCAACCATTGCACTGCACAATGATACAGGAATGCTTATGTCCAACCTTAATATCTTTAAACAACCGAATGCCTTCTATTTGATCTTCTCTATCGAGTTTTGGGAACGATTTGGCTTCTACGGTATGCAAGCCATTCTGACGGTTTACATGGTCAAAATTATGGGCATGGATGAGTCCGCTTCTTTCGTACTCTTCGGTGCCTTTTCAGCGTTAGTGTACGGCTTTGTCGCAATTGGCGGTTGGATCGGCGATAAAGTCATTGGAACAAAACGTGCTATTACTCTCGGCGCGATTGTCATGATGGTCGGTTATGTTCTGCTTGGACTCTCCACCGCAGATCATCCGCTTGTTGGGCCAACGTTAATCTACATCGCGATGGGCTTTATTACGGTTGGTAACGGCTTGTTCAAAGCAAACCCTTCGAGTCTACTTGCAAAAATTTACCCAGAGAATGATCCTCGCTTAGATGGCGCTTTCACCATGTACTACATGGCGATCAATTTAGGCTCTTTCTTCTCAATGATCATTACTCCACTTGTAGCAATCAAGATGGGCTATGGAATGGCATTTGGAGTGAGTGCAGTCGGCCTTGCCATCACTGTGGTGAACTTCCTATTTTGCTTACGCATGTTAAAAGGCACAGGCTCTCCAGCCGACCTTATGCCGGTGAACAAAATGTATCTGGTTCTTGTCGCCGTGGGTTCTATCATTGCCAGCCTAGTGTGTAGCTACTTACTACAAAACCTCACCCTAGCACACGGTATTTTGGTTGTTGCGGGTCTGTTTATTCTGGGATGTTATTTTAAAGAAGCGTTCTCTATGTCTGGGATTGAACGCGCCAAAATGCTGGTTGCCTTCATCTTGATGCTGCAAGGCGTCGTGTTTTTCGTACTCTATTTCCAAATGCCAACTTCACTGAATTTCTTTGCTATCAATAACGTTGAGCACCATATCTTTGGTTTTGATGTCGCGCCAGAGCAGTTTCAAGCACTCAATCCGTTTTGGATTATGATTGCTAGCCCTATTTTGGCGGCGACTTACGGCAAACTGGGCGATAAATTGGCGATGCCTTTCAAGTTCGCTTTCGGGATGGCTTTATGTGCGCTCTCTTTCTTAGTATTAAGCTGGGGAACCTTGTTTGCTAACGAACAAGGCATCATTAGCTCAAACTGGCTTATCGCAAGTTATGCTTTCCAATCCATCGGTGAACTCCTAGTCTCTGGTCTTGGTTTAGCTATGGTCGCGCAATTGGTACCACAACGTATGATGGGTTTTGCAATGGGTATGTGGTTCCTCACTTCGGCCTCTGCCGCGGTCATTGCAGGTTGGGTCGCTAGCCTGACTTCAACGCCGGCTAATGTGTCTGGCGCCACCGAATCACTGCATATTTATGGTGAGGTATTTGCGCAAATTGGTTATGTGACAGCCGGAATTGCCATCGTCACCTTCATGATTGCTCCTAAGCTGACTCGCATCTGCCGCGGTGAATCAGAGCCGTTAGAGCTGGTGACGCAATAAAGATTGAATCATAAATACGCCCCGTGAAACTGAAAACAGCGCCGAATGAGGCGCTGTTTTTGTATGGCTGCTTTATGGATGACTCGCTCACATTGGAGCTTAACAATCGACTTTAACCAGCGCGGCCATCAGCTCAATATGGCTCTGACTGTCATTCAAACAGGGAACATAGTGGAACGCTTCGCCACCACTGTGCAAAAAGATTTCTTGGTTCTGCTCAGCAATTTCTTCCAGCGTTTCTAAGCAGTCCACTGAAAAGGCAGGGCAAATAACATCAAGCTTTTTAATGCCTTGGCGAGGAAGCGCTTCCATCGTCTTGTCCGTGTATGGTTGCAGCCACTCTTCCTTACCAAACTGAGATTGGTAAGTCATCATGACTTTATCTTGAGGCAATCCTAATGCTTGAGCCAATAACTCTGTGGTTTTTAGGCAATGCTCTGGGTAGATATCGCCATTTTGCGCATAACGTTTGGGAATACCATGGTAAGAGCAGAGTAACAGATCACCTTGTCCATGTTGTTGCCATGAAGCACGAACGCTTTTCGCGAGGGCTTGGATATAGAGTGGATGGTCATGATAATCACGAATAAAGTGCAATTCAGGGACTACAGGTAACTGACGCAACGCTTTGGCGAGACCATCAAACACCGCCGCCGTTGTCGTCGCGGAATATTGCGGATAAAGCGGCAGCACCACTATCTGTTCAACACCTTGTTGCTGCAACTTGCGTACACCCTCCAATAAACTCGGCTCTCCGTAGGTCATCCCTAGCTCAACAGGCCGTTGGCTAAGCTCTGCCAATTTATCGCGTTGACGTCGAGAGTAGACCATCAAAGGCGATCCCTCATCCATCCAGATTGATTGATACAGCTTAGCCACCTTAGGCGATCGCGTTGGCAAGATAATGCCATGTAAAAGGGGGCACCATAACCAACGACTCATGTCTACCACTCGCTGATCATGCAGAAATTGGCTCAAAAACGCTTTTACCGCTTGAGAGGTTGGCGCTTGCGGAGTACCTAAGTTGGCAAGCAAAATGCCAAGTTTTTTATGATTATTCATGGCTTCCTTCAAAATGCACTGTTGAATACGTTATTACGTCTCTTTCTGGTAAAAAGTTTATAAAAAAAGCGGCTTTACTGCCGCTTTATTTCACCTATCAATGCAATCAGCACATCACAATAATGATTAAGCCAACGCTTTAGCAATGTCAGCACTCACTTCGCTCACTTGCTTAGTGCCGTCAAACTTCAGGTATTGAGTTTTACCTGCAGCTGCTTCTTTACCGTAGTATTCAATAAGTGGCGCAGTTTGGGTGTGGTAAACATTCAGACGCGCACGTACGGTTTCTTCTTTGTCATCTTCACGGATCACAAGGTCTTCACCCGTTACGTCATCTTTACCTTCAACTTTAGGTGGATTGTACACTACGTGGTACGTACGGCCTGAAGGTAGATGAGCACGACGACCCGCCATACGCTCAACAATCACATCATCCGCTACGTCAAATTCAATCACATAGTCAACATTGATACCCATCTCTTTTAGGCCATCGGCTTGTGGAATCGTGCGAGGGAAACCATCTAGCAGGAAACCTTTCTCACAGTCAGCCTGAGCAATACGCTCTTTGATAAGGCCTAAAATGATGTCATCCGATACCAATTGTCCTGCATCGATTACCGCTTTCGCTTGCTTACCGAGCTCAGTGCCCGCCTTAATGGCTGCACGCAGCATGTCACCAGTAGAAATTTGTGGAATACCAAATTTTTCCATGATGAATTGAGCTTGTGTGCCTTTACCTGCACCCGGAGCACCGAGAAGAATGATGCGCATGTTTTATCCTCATACTAATTGATTTTTATACCGAAGCTCACAGCGCTTGCAAATACTCACGGTAAGTTTCGGTATAACAGACAGAACAGCCCGCACAGCGAGCTGGCGTGCAAAAATACACGCGTTAATGACCACATTCAAGTGCCGCATTCTATCACAGAAATCGTTTGGCATACCGCTCTAAGACTAAAGAATGTGATGGGTAAAATTGAGATAGACCTCATGATACTGACGCAAAACAGCCATTCACCTGTTTAGTCACTAATCCGTCCTTCGATAGCTCAAAGGCAGAAAAAAGCCCGCCGAAGCGGGCTTAAGATGCGATAGCAAGGACTTAGTGGCTAGGTGCAAGCAGTTGGTTTACTGCACCTAAGAATTGTGATGGATCTTCCATCGAGCCACGTTCGGCAAGCATAGCTTGACCCAGTAGCACTTCCGCCCAACGGCCAAAAGTTTGCTCATCCGCTTCATCCGCCATGCGTTTTACCAAAGCATGTTCAGGGTTAACTTCAAGGATGTACTTCACTTCAGGCACAGGCTGGCCGGCTGCGGCCAATAGTTTCGCCATTTGGGTACCCATTTCATAATCATCGGTCACCACGACTGCTGGTGTGTTAGCCAGTTTGAATGTGGTACGAACCTCTTTCACTCGGCTACCTAAATAGCCTTTGAGGCGTTCAACCACAGACTTAAATTGCTCTTCCGTCTCTTTATGTTTCTCTTTTTCGGCTTCATCTTCGAACTGGCTGAGATCCAAGCCTGCTTTGGTGATGGACTGGAACGCTTTACCCTCAAACTCTGGCAAATAATTCATCAACCATTCGTCAATGCGATCAAACATCAGAATGACTTCAATCCCTTTTGACTTAAACTGCTCCAAGTGTGGGCTGTTTTTCGCAGCGGTATAGCTGTCTGCCGTCAGATAGTAGATCTTGTCTTGACCTTCTTTCATGCGCTCGACATAAGAAGCAAGGCTGATGGTTTGCTCTGCCGAATCGATATGAGTAGAGGCAAAACGCAGCAAGCTAGCGATTTTCTCGCGGTTAGCAAAATCTTCTGCCGGACCTTCTTTCATCACCAAGCCAAACTCTTTCCAGAATTTCTGGTAATTGTCAGCATCATTGCTCGCCATGCGCTCAAGCATAGTCAATACGCGCTTAGTACAAGCTTGGCGCAGTGACTGAGTGATCTTGTTATCTTGCAGAATTTCACGCGATACGTTGAGCGGCAGATCGTTTGAGTCAATCAAACCACGTACGAATCTCAGATAAGAAGGCATGAATTGCGCCGCATCATCCATAATAAAGACGCGTTGCACATACAGTTTTAAACCATGCTTATGTTCACGATTGAACAGATCCCAAGGCGCTTTAGCAGGAATGTAAAGTAAGCTGGTGTAGTCATTTTTACCTTCGACTTTGTTATGACTCCACACGAGTGGATCAGCAAAATCGTGTGATACATGCTTGTAGAACTCTTTATATTCCTCATCGGTAACTTCCGATTTAGCACGCGTCCACAGAGCTTGAGCCTTGTTGATCTGCTCCCATTTGGTTTCTTCTGTCGCTTTCCCTTCTTCATCCATCACTGAGGTTTGGATATAGACAGGAATACCGATGTGATCAGAGTATTTGGAAATCACATCGCGCAAACGCCATTCGGACAAAAACTCTTTACCTTCTTCACGCAGATGCAAAATGATGTCTGTACCACGAGACTCTTTATTGATAGTTTCAACCGTGTACTCGCCCTCACCTTTTGAGTACCACTGTACTGCATCTGCTGGTGCACTACCTGCAGCGCGAGTCCGCACCGTCACCGCATCCGCCACGATGAAAGCCGAGTAAAAACCCACCCCAAACTGACCAATGAGCTGCGAGTTTTTAGACTGCTCTTGAGAAAGTTTTGAGAAGAATTCAGCCGTACCCGATTTAGCAATCGTACCTAAGTTTTCGATCACTTCATCACGGGTCATACCGATCCCGTTATCCGAAATGGTCAACGTATTTTTGTCTTTATCAAAAGAGAGTTTTACGCCTAATTCAGCGTCGCCCTGATAGAGATCAGGATGAGAAAGCGCTTGAAAACGCAACTTATCAACGGCATCGGAGGCGTTAGAAATCAACTCACGCAGGAAAATTTCTTTGTTGGAGTACAAAGAGTGAATCATCAGGTGCAGCAGTTGTTTAACTTCCGATTGAAAACCACGCGTTTCTTTATTAGTGGTTGCAGTCTCGCTCATAATCGCTCCGTTTACTTCTGTTTCAAACAATTGATCCATTGAGACTCAATGGAATTACCTTGATGTGCAAGTGAGATATGGACAAAAAATGTAAATTCAAGGTCAAAACTCATAAAAACACTGTTTTTTGATCGAGATTGGATTATTCTAAGTCTGCATTTTTATCAAAGAAGATAAAAAAACCAGTAAAGTCTGAGTGTTGGGACAGGGAGATACTGGGACATTAGATGTTCGGATTAGGACACAACTCAAAAGAGATATCGATGAGTCATATTGGTACTAAATTCATTCTTGCTGAAAAATTTACCTTTGATCCCCTAAGCAATACTCTGATTGACAAAGAAGATAGTGAAGAGATCATTCGATTAGGCAGCAACGAAAGCCGAATTCTTTGGCTGCTGGCCCAACGTCCAAACGAGGTGATTTCTCGCAATGATTTGCATGACTTTGTTTGGCGAGAGCAAGGTTTTGAAGTCGATGATTCCAGCTTAACCCAAGCCATTTCGACTCTGCGCAAAATGCTCAAAGATTCGACAAAGTCCCCACAATACGTCAAAACGGTTCCGAAACGCGGTTACCAATTGATCGCCCGAGTGGAAACGGTTGAAGAAGAGATGGCTCGCGAAAGCGAAGCTGCTCATGACATCTCTCAGCCAGAATCTGTCAATGAATACGCAGAGTCAAGCAGTGTGCCTTCATCAGCCACTGTAGTGAACACACCGCAGCCAGCCAATGTTGTGACGAATAAATCGGCTCCAAACTTGGGGAATCGACTGCTTATTCTGATAGCGGTCTTACTTCCCCTCGCAGTATTACTGCTCACTAACCCGAGCCAAACCAGCTTTAAACCCCTAACGGTTGTCGATGGCGTAGCCGTCAATATGCCGAATAACCACCCTGATCTTTCAAACTGGCTACCGTCAATCGAACTGTGCGTTAAAAAATACAATGAAAAGCATACTGGTGGGCTCAAGCCGATAGAAGTCATTGCCACAGGTGGACAAAATAACCAGTTAACGCTGAATTACATTCACAGCCCTGAAGTTTCAGGGGAAAACATAACCTTACGCATCGTTGCTAACCCTAACGATGCCATCAAAGTGTGTGAGTAGGATCTTGCTATGCAAAATAGACACATCGCCATGGGTATTCTTCTGCTCTCTCTGCTGCTCAGTAGCTGGTTATATTGGGGGAGTGACTTCAAGCTTGAGCAAGTGTTAACCTCTCGAGAATGGCAGTCCAAAATGGTCTCTCTGATTAAGACCAACAGCAACCGCCCGGCTATGGGGCCACTCAGTCGGGTAGACGTCACTTCCAATGTGAAATATCTGCCTAATGGCACTTATTTACGGGTTTCAATCGTAAAGCTATTTTCCGATGACAATAGTGCAGAAAGCGTCATTAATATCTCCGAATTTGGTGAATGGGATATCAGCGATAATTACCTTTTGGTTACGCCAGTCGAGTTTAAAGATATTTCGTCAAACCAAAGCAAAGACTTTACTGACGAGCAATTGCAGCTGATTACTCAACTGTTCAAGATGGATGCACAACAAAGTCGTCGAGTCGACATTGTTAACGAAAGAACCATTCTCTTTACCAGCTTAAGTCATGGTTCTACCGTACTGTTCAGTAATTCTTAACCTGACTGAGCGTAGAATAGGACATAACAAGGACGTCACGATGAACAAAGCCCAAATCGAGATTTATTACTGCCGCCAATGCAATTGGATGCTGCGGTCTGCCTGGCTGAGTCAGGAGCTACTGCATACCTTCAGCGAAGAGATTGAGTATGTCGCCCTGCACCCCGATACGGGCGGACGCTTCGAGATTTTTTGTAATGGCGTGCAGATTTGGGAACGTAAACAGGAAGGGGGATTTCCAGAAGCCAAAGTGCTGAAGCAAAGAGTGCGTGATTTAATTGATCCTGAGCGCGATCTTGGGCATGTTGATCGCCCCTCTTCTACGCAAAGTTAAGCGATCCCCAAACGACTCAGAATAAAATACGGCCAACACCGCTGCAGCTTCAAGTCGCAAGGGGATGTCGAACTTTAGATTTATTGAAGGAGGCAACTGGCCAGCGTTTCGCCAGCAACCGATATCACCTTCATTGTATCGCCTTCCAGCACGCCATAGCTCGCGGCATACTCACCGCGGGGAAACGTCATAGAACCCGGGTTAACTAGGTATATTGAGCCAACTTGTTCGGCCACAGGAATGTGCGTGTGGCCATGCACCAAAACATCCCCATCGCTAAGCGGCGGCAGCTTATCTTTATGGTAAAGATGCCCATGCGTTAAAAGTAAGCGTCGCCCTGAACTTAACAGTACCCATGCTGAGTCACTCATCATAGGAAAACTCAACAGCATCTGATCGACTTCACTATCACAGTTCCCACGCACAGCAATGATCTGCTGAGCAAACTGATTCAATTTTTCAGCGACGGCTACAGGGTTGTACCCTTGCGGGATAGGATTACGTGGCCCGTGATTTAATACATCGCCCAACAAAATCAGAGATTGCGCCCCCGATGCTTGATAAAGCGCAAGTGCTTGTTCGGTCGCAGATAAAGAACCATGCAGATCTGAGACAAAAAATAGTTTCATGGTTAACCTCTTAAAAAACACTGGGTAATTGTAAGGCTTTCTTTTCTACCGTGCACCGTTGTTTTGTCACCCAACTCACCGTAAACAAACTCTATCTTAGGATGAATAAACCTAGCCAACAGCGCTACGATCTTAAATAAGGAACCGATACCGCTTCAAATTGAGCAGGATAAACGGGTAAATGCCCGCATAACCCATGAGCCAGATTTGACAAAGCCCCCTTTCACTCTTCACTATTTCAATACTGCGTTATACCCAAACGACTTGGAGTTTCAGGTAGGCGGCAAGTGAGAAATCACCATGAGCATAGATAAACTATGTGATTGGGTGATCAAGCGTAGCCTGCACCGCGGCAACTTCAAGTAAAAAAGGTATAGTTCGAATCACCGAACCCGCTTCACACAAGGAGTCACCATGAGAATTTTAATTACTGGAGGAACCGGATTTGTCGGTTTTGAGCTGATAAAGTTGCTCAGTAGTCATGAGCTGCTGGTTCTCACGCGTGACCTAACCAAAGCCGCTCAGCGCTTTGCGCACATTCCAAGTCAGAATCTGCAATTACTGCGCTCGTTAGACGAGCTCTCTGATTTCAACGGGATAGATGCCATCATCAATCTTGCCGGAGAACCGATTGCCGATAAACGCTGGAGCAAAAGCCAAAAGCAGCGTATTGCCCGTAGTCGCCTAGACATCACGGAACAATTAGTCGAGAAAATTCACGCTAGCGCTCACCCACCCGCCGTATTTTTGAGTGGATCTGCCGTGGGTTTTTATGGCGACCAACAACAGCATGCCTTTGATGAGAGCCTTCAGGTAAGAAGTGACCATTTTTCTCACCAAGTTTGCCAACAGTGGGAACAGCGCGCCCTCAAAGCACAATCTGAACAGACGCGGGTCTGTTTATTACGTACAGGAATCGTGCTAGCACCGGAAGGTGGGGCACTCAAAAAAATGCTTCCCCCTTATCGACTCGGGTTAGGAGGGCCGATTGGAGATGGGCAACAATACATGCCTTGGATCCATATGCAGGATATGGTGCGCGCCATCCTTTTTCTGCTTGAAACCGAACACGCTCAAGGTCCTTATAACCTTTGTGCCCCACATCCTGTGACCAATGCCGAATTCAGCCTCACATTAGCCACCACATTGAAGCGTCCGCACCTTTTTAAAACGCCGCAATGGCTCATAAAAATGTTATTGGGTGAAGCCTCTGAATTGCTGCTCGATAGCATTAGAGCCAAGCCGAAAAAACTGACCGACCTTGGCTTTCAGTTCCACTATTCACGCATTGATCGAGCCTTTAATCAGCTCCTTACGGCATCACAATAAGCCATAACGGACACAAGCAAACGCATACATAATAGGATTGCGATGACCAAATCGATTTTCATTACTGGCTGCTCAAGCGGCATTGGTTACATGGCGGCGAAACAATTGCAGTTACGGGGTTATCAGGTGATAGCATCATGTCGTGATGCACAAGATGTTGCGCGCCTATCCCAAGAGAGTTTGACCTGCATTCAACTGGATCTCACCTGTGAAGCCAGCATCAACCAAGCGGTAGAGCAAGCGCTAGAACTTTCCAACCATCGGCTTTATGCACTGTTTAATAACGGAGCTTATGGCCAACCGGGCGCTTTGGAAGACTTACCCGTACAAGCTATGCGCGAACAGTTCGAAGCCAATTTTTTTGGCTGGCATCATCTGACGACCCGCTTGCTTCCTCACTTTCGTCGTCAAGGTTACGGACGCATTATTCAAAACAGCTCTGTACTTGGCTTTGCCGCCATGAAATACCGCGGTGCTTACAATGCTTCCAAGTTTGCCATCGAGGGCTGGACGGATACCTTAAGACTGGAGTTGCAAGGGTCGGATATTCATATCAGTTTGATTGAACCTGGTCCGATTGAAACTCAATTTCGCGCCAATGCCTTACACGCCTTTAAGCGCTGGGTAAACATCGAACAAAGTGTTCACCACCTCGCCTACCAACAACAAATGCAACGTTTGAGCAAAACGCACTCCAACAACCGCTTTGTCTTACCGCCAGAGGCTTGTCTAGCACCACTTTGCCATGCTCTGGAAGCACGCAAACCGAAGATCCGTTATCGCATTACGACGCCAACCAAAGTCTTTGCGGTATTAAAGCGACTTTTACCCACACGCTGGCTAGACAAATTATTATTTAAAGCCGCATAAATTATTTAATTGTCATTATTTGGTAACAATTGCGCGGCAAACTTCATAATGCTCACTGGATTAACTCCTAGACATTGAGTAAAAACATCAATATCTATCAAGCGTTGCATGTGGTTCGACAAAAAATGACATTAAACCAATGGAATTGGATCGGTGTCGGTGTTGCGCTGACCTTATTTATACTGCTTTAAACACCTTTGCTTGCTCGCTCGTAAGAGCCACAAAATCACCACCTTCGGGTGGTGATTTTGTTTTAATCCTGCATATATCAACCTCTTGCATCACTGTTCGACGACTCAGTTCAAACAAGAGAACCGCTCCCATCACGCGATCACTTTATCTAGTAAGGAACTTACCTAGGCTTGAGTTTTGAAGCCTTCATCCCCATAGTTTATTCAGCGATGTGCCATCCAAACCAAGGATTTGCTATGCAAGCAGCGAAGATTATTGACGTTTCTCAACATAACTTTCACCAAGTGCTCCAACACTCCACCCTCTCACCAGTACTTTTTTATTTTTGGGCTCCAATAAGCCATGAGAGTGCCGAGCTGTTACCCGCGATTGAACAACTCACCGAACGTTATCAAGGAGCCTTTGTTCTTGCACGCTTAAATTGCCAAGAAGAACAAGGGATTGCTGCGCAGTTTGGGATCCAAGCGATTCCGACCATTGCGCTGTTTATTGAAGGTAAACCCGTCGATGGATTAGGCGGCCCCCAGCCAATTGAAGCGGTTGAGGAAATGCTTAAGCGTCATTTGCCAAGCGATGAAGAGCGCCTCATGTACCAAGGATTCGAGCTTGCAGAGCAAGAGCAATTTAGTGAAGCATTATCTCTGCTCAGCACATTGAGTGATGAGTGGCGTAATAAAGGTGAGGTCAAACTCACTCTAGCTCGCTGTTATCTAGAAACCGGCGCAGTAGAAGCGGCGCAAACCGAGCTGGCCAACATGCCACTTGAATACCAACAAGGTGAATACAAAACGCTGATCGCGAGACTCGAATTACATCAACAAGCCGCGAATAGCCCAGAAATTATCGCTCTTGAGCAAGAGTGGAATAGTGACCCGCAGAATCCCAATATTGCTATAGAGCTTGCCAAACAATATCACCATGTCAAACGCGACGAGGAAGCCCTCTCCTTACTCTGGTCTTGGCTCAGTAAAAATCTAAACACCTTAGATGGTGAAATGAAAAAAACCTTTATGGATATCCTAACCGCCCTAGGTCAAGGTCATCCATTAGCGAATCAGTATCGTAAAAAACTCTATTCACTTCTTTACTAACCCAAGTCCAGCCGATTCACGACGTGAAGCATACAGCCAACACGGCGGCTGCTTGAAATAGGAAAAGACATATGGCGCTCTAATATGAGCGCCATATTTATATCCTCAAACGACTTGAAGTTGCAGGTAGGCGGCAAATAAGTGAATCCCCTCCAGCATAGATACACTATGCGATTGGGGTGAGCGAATGCTGCCAACACCACTGCAGCTTCAAGCAGGAAGTATAATCATCAGCTATAAAATTGATTGTTAACCCTTCTCTAGGATAGTAAATCGCATTAGTTGCTGTTAACTTAGTCACAAGTCACTGATTGGGAACGTTTTCGGCTATTTTTTTAGGCAAGAGGCGCTCATTCTTAGCTGACTAAATATTCGCTCATCGCTTTAACGGCAAGTAGCAAGCTATTACTTTAAAAAACAAGGATACGTCATGGCTATTGATTCATTGATCACTATCGCAGTTCTCGTACTGGCTGTGGTTATTTTCATCTCCTCTGCAGTAAAAACCGTGCCTCAAGGTAATAACTGGACGGTCGAAAGATTTGGGCGCTACACACAAACACTCAAGCCCGGACTCAACCTAATCATCCCTTTTATTGACCGTGTTGGTCATAAAATCAATATGATGGAACAAGTTTTAGATATCCCAGCTCAGGAAGTCATTTCCAAAGACAACGCGAATGTTGTGATTGATGCGGTCTGTTTTGTACAAGTCATTGATGCAGCGAAAGCCGCTTATGAGGTTAGCCAACTGCAACATGCTATCCGTAACCTCACCCTCACCAATATGCGTACCGTATTAGGTTCAATGGAGCTGGATGAGATGCTCAGTCAACGTGACATGATTAATACCAAGCTGCTGTCAATTGTTGACCATGCCACCAGCCCGTGGGGTGTAAAAGTGACTCGTATTGAAATTAAAGATGTACAGCCACCTGCTGATTTGACCGCTGCAATGAATGCTCAGATGAAAGCTGAACGTAACAAACGGGCGGAAGTCCTTGAAGCAGAAGGGGTACGCCAAGCGCAAATCTTACGTGCGGAAGGTCAAAAACAATCCGAAATATTGAAAGCTGAAGGGGAAAAACAAGCCGCCATTTTACAAGCTGAAGCACGTGAGCGTGCCGCCGAAGCGGAAGCCAAGGCAACCACTATGGTTTCAGAAGCCATCGCTAAAGGTGATATGCAAGCGGTCAATTACTTTATTGCTCAAGGCTATACCGAAGCGCTGAAAGCTATTGGTCAAGCAGAGAATGGTAAGATCATCATGCTGCCACTTGAAGCAACAGGCCTCATGGGTTCTGTCGCTGGAATTGCAGAAATGTTTAAATCATCACAAACCACTAAGTAGGTGCCCCGTGGTAGAGCTACTCTCACAATTGAATTTCTGGCATTGGTTGGCCTTGGGCCTACTTCTATTAGCCGCTGAGCTACTCGGCACTGCAGGTTATTTTTTGTGGCTTGGCCTATCAGCACTATTAGTTGGGGTATTGCTGGCCGTAATGCCTCTTGGTTGGCAACTGCAGTGGCTGGCTTTTGCGAGTTTTTCTCTGGTCACGACTTGGCTTTGGTGGCGACGTCAATTTAGCCGAGATAAAAAGCAAGATACAGAACGCGACCTTAACCAGAAAGAAAAACAGTTACTCGGACGTATTATTCCGATAACTCAAGATACCCCAGCAGGAGAGTTTCAAGTAACACTGGGTGATACGGCTTGGACAGCGCGCTGCGATCAGCAGCTTGCGGCTGGGAGCCGTGTTTCTGTCGTTGCTGTGGATGGGATTATCTTAGTCGTCCAACCTATCTAAAAGTCTATCATTCTGTAGGCAACTTCAAGTCGGAACTAAGATCCTACGGGGTCTTAGTTTTATTGTTTGAACAACAATGTCCCTTCAACTGTTCTATGATTGGGCAATCGCTGCCTTGATCTCCGGGACAAGATGCAATCCACTCTTCTAGCTGCTGCTTAATCATGGTGAGCTCGGAGAGTTTTCTCGAGATTTCTTGCCACTTTTCTTGCGCTCGCGCGCGCACCGCTGCGCTCGTTCGGTTTGGATCATTGGCAAGAGTGAGCATGGCTTTACACTCATCCAAACTAAAACCGACTCGCCGGCAGCGAGCGATGAGCAGTAAATCATCCACATGCTGCTGAGTGTAAGTGCGATAACCACTTTCAGAGCGCAGTGGTGGGATGATGAGACCTTTCTCTTCGTATAGACGAATCGACTTGGCAGTCAGCGAGGTGAGTTTGGCAATCTGGCTAATATTCATGACACATAAAAAATCACAGAGGCATGGAAAGACCATGCCTCTATCCAGCGAGAAATGCAATTATTCTTGGCTAATCAACCAAGAGAGAATCGATGCTTTTTCGGCTTTATCGGCTTTTTTGTACCAATCAGCCATCATTTCGACCAACTTATTTTGTGTAACCATAGGCTGGGCTACCTCTGCACGGTTAGCAAAAGCCCAGTTAGCAAATTCTTGGCGCTCTGCTGAACTGGCTTCACCAAACAAATATTGGATCATTTCGTTAGGTTTGGATGCGGTTGGTTGCGCTTGAACAGCAACAATAGGAGCAACAGGTGCCACATCTGTCCCTTGTAAGACAAATTTCGCCTCATTAATAACCGCTAAAAAATACGCTTTAGGAACCGTGAATTCTACTTGGTTTTTGTCTGTTGACGAGGACAGCGTAAACACAACTGAATCCGAGTTCAGTTGCTGAATATATTCTTGAGATAATGGGAACTTAAACCATTGCGAGGTCGTGCAATGTTCGGTACAGGTCTCAGCTAATGGACGATATGTTTCTACTTTTAACTTCTGTGATGAATAAGCAACAGTGTCATATTGGTCATAATTTTTAAAATAAGTGACGTTCATATCAACGTATGAATTTTCAATATTAACGCCTTCAGCTTTAGGGAAATTACCGACATAGCTTAACTCTGCTTTTACAATATCAGGTCCTACAATTGCTTTTGCGTCAGGAGTAATATCTTTCGCGACAACTTGAACATAGTTGTGCCTTTCTTTGACATTCTTCGCCACATCATTGAACACACTCGAACTGTCTAAATTACTGCATCCAACGGCCATGGTGATGGTTGAGAATAATATGGTCGTTTTAAATAAATTCATCATTTATGTCCTTGTTTATGGAGTAAAAACACCGGCACAAGGCCGGCGTTTTTATTAAAGAAAGGCAGGGTTCGTCTGATTAGAAACCGTATTCCAGACCTACACGTACGAAACCTTTCTTGTCGGCTGAATCATAAGCATCATGCTGGCCAACACGGATGTATGGTACGAAACCATTTTTCACGTACATCAGCTGTGCAGACAATACTTCATCATCATCTTTTTGTTCAACACCGTTCACTTCAGACTCAAGGTTGGCAGCGTAACCTACTTTAAAGCCCCATGGGCCATTCCAGTATTGACCAATCAGAGAGTATTGGCCTTGCTCGCCTTCTTGACCTTTCACTGTTTTAGAAGCACCTTCAGTGTACTTATAAGCACCAGCTAAACCAAAACCAGCAGGTAGAGGCAACTCAAAACCTACGATATACGCTGTTGCATCAGTCAGGAATGTATTATCGACATCTTTACCAGCTGTATCTTTGGTTTTGTAGTCATACTTGAAGTTAGAGTTGTTTTCATAACCAACATGGAACGTTACGATATCCGCAGCATTGTAGTGTGCAGCCGCACCAAAGTGGTTAGAACTTTTAGTACCCACATCACCACGACCAGCAGAAATGTTGAACGTCAGACCACCGAAAGCTGGAGAGTCATAACGCGCAATATCACCTTTACGATCATAGTGACCAGCAACGTCGCCACCCCAGTCGAATACACGACCTAAACCTGGGTTAGAGTATGGCCAGTCAACGATTTCATATAGTGGTGTCAGCATACGACCGAAACGTACTTTACCCCAATCGCCTTGTAGGCCGAGGAAAGTATCACGAGCACCAAGCGTGCTGCCTTTACCATCTTCACCAACGTAACCTGATTCGATCTGCATGAATACGTTTACGTTATCAAACATATCTTTGCTAGCACGGAAACCGATACGAGATTCGTTTTCGTAGTCATAACCGTTGCTATCTTCTTGGTAGAAAGCAGAGATTGCTGCAACACCGTACGCTTGTACGTTGAAATCAGACAGAACACCGATTGCACCAGTTTCAGATGCGGCAAACGCACCAGTTGACGCCATCGCTACTGCTGCACCCAGAAGAGTACGTTTAAACATTTTGTCCATGGATAACTCCTAAAAATGGATATAGCTGTTTTTTGAGTTTCTCCCTTAAGTTGGCCGCCGAAGGGAGAAGTCATTTCCTTTTCGAGTATCGAAACCGATTCTCTTAGTTGTTGGCACACTGACCGTGTATCCATATCCGTAGACTAACTCTCGGTTAGAAAACATCAATCAGAACTTAATTTTTATCTAAAAAAATATGAGCCACGGCAAACTTCTGGGGAGTAAGTGATCGAGATCCAATTATTACTAGCACAAAGCCAGGGCAAATCTAACCAACTGATAAATATAAATTTTTATTATTGGTTAATGTCTTTTATTTGAAATGCGTCGAATAAAAACAAAATGAGGGATGACTTTTAAAAACAATAAAAGTCCTGAACTTGATATAAATTGGCGAGTTGTTTCTGAGCAAAAATAAACCCCAGCACAGGCTGAGGTTTAGACTTGGGATGAGCAAGAAGTTCAATCTATTTATAAAAAATGCAGCAGATCCAACATGAAACATACCGAATCGAGTTGGAATTGTAGGTAGGCTGCAAGTAAATTCATCCCTATAAGCATAGGCAGGCGATGTTGGAGTGAACACACATCGCCAACACCACTGCCGCTTCAAATATTAAGTGAATAGGCTTATTTCAAAAATTCGATTAATGCTTGCTCATCGAAAACTTGGATACCCAACTCGGTCGCTTTGGCTAGCTTAGAGCCCGCTGCTTCTCCTGCAAAAACCATATCAGTATTTTTTGATACGCTCCCAGTCACCTTAGCACCTAAAGCTTGTAGTGCGGCTTTCGCATCATTACGAGACAATTGAGTAAAACTGCCGGTTAACACAACAATTTTGCCCGCTAGAGCAGAGTCTACCGCCACGGGCGCAGCCGTTAGCGCTGGCCATGTGATGCCTTGTTCTAGCAATTCATTGATCACTTGTTGGTTACGGTCTTGCGCAAAGAAGGCCTGTAAATGGCTTGCAACAACCACTCCGACATCGGGAACTTCGATAAATTGTTCTAAACTCGCTTGTTGAATCGCTTCCAAACTTAAAAAGTGCTGAGCCAAGTTGAGTGCGGTAGCCTCGCCGACTTCACGAATACCCAGTGCATATAAAAACTTAGGTAATGTGGTTTGCTTCGCTTTATTGAGAGCATCAATCACATTCTGCGCCGATTTGGGGCCCATTCGCTCCAAAATCGTGAGCTCTCCCGCTCTTAACCGGAATAAATCAGCAGGTGTACTCACCATTTCTCTGTCAACCAGTTGCTCAATCACTTTATCGCCCAAGCCTTCTACATCCATGGCCTTGCGAGAAACAAAATGCTTCAATGCCTCTTTGCGCTGAGCTTGGCAAATCAGTCCACCGGAACATCGAGCAACCGCTTCTCCTTCAACCCGTTCAACATCCGATTGACAAACTGGGCAACGAGTAGGAAATACAATAGATTTTGCATTCTCAGGGCGTCGCTCTAATACCACAGAGACGATTTGTGGGATGACATCCCCAGCACGGCGGATCACCACCGTATCTCCGACCATCACTCCCAAACGCTCAATCTCATCGGCATTATGTAATGTGGCATTACTTACCGTAACACCACCGACAAACACAGGCTCCAACTTAGCAACCGGGGTAATCGCACCAGTACGACCTACCTGAAATTCAACATCATTGAGCAAAGTAAGCTCTTCCTGCGCAGGAAATTTATAGGCAATCGCCCAGCGCGGCGCTCTAGCCACGAACCCCAATCGCTCTTGCAACTGGATATCGTCAACTTTAATGACGACGCCATCAATCTCATAAGCCAAAGACTGGCGACGTTGCAAAATGTCTTGATAAAAAGCTTTGACTTCGGCGAGAGAAGTTACCAGTTTGGTTTCTGGACAAATCGGCAGCCCCCAGCCCTTTAGTTGTAAAAATCGTTGATAGTGGCTGGTCGCTAACTCTCCGCCTTCAATAACACCAACACTGTAAGCATAAAAAGCCAGTGGACGTTGGGCGGTAATTTTGGAGTCGAGTTGACGTAGGCTCCCCGCCGCTGCATTACGAGGGTTCACAAACTGCTTTTCACCTTTTTTAAGCGCTCGTGCGTTAAGTGCTTCAAACCCCGCTTTAGGCATAAACACTTCACCGCGCACTTCAAGGCGAGTTGGAAAATCTGCGCCTTGCAGGCGTAAAGGGATTGATTTAATGGTACGTACATTTTCTGTGATGTTTTCGCCGGTCGTACCATCACCACGAGTCGCCGCGCGGGTCAGAACACCATTTTCGTATAGTAAACTGACCGCCAAGCCATCCAGTTTCGGCTCACAACAAAAGGCACTATGCTGTACCGCCGGGATCCGATCCGTCATACGACGATAAAAGCTTTCTAATTCACCATCATCAAAGGCGTTATCGAGCGATAACATCGGAATTTCATGCACGACAGATTCAAAAGCATCAAGCGGACGTCCTCCGACTCGTAAACTGGGCGAGTCCGAGCTCATCAATTCCGGGTGAGCCGCTTCCAATTCCAGCAGCTCGCGCATTAAGCGATCGTATTCTGCATCCGGAATGCTGGGGGCATCTTCTACGTAATAGCGGACACCATGCTCATGCAAGGTTTTTCTTAATTCTGTTAATCGTTGCGCGACATCTGACATCGTAATTCTCTCGGATGATGAAAAAAGGCTCCGCTACGGAGCCCTTTTAGTATAACTAGGGATATCTCTATCTTGTTACTGACGAAGTAAAGCAGCGCGCTATCGCGTGGTGCTTGAATGAATACCCAAAACTTAGGCTTGAGCGGCTCGAACTTTAAACTCTTGAATTTGCTTACGATAAGCATCAAGTCGGTTCGGAGTCATTAAGTTACGAGCATCGTCCAACACATGCCCACCAAGATCATCGGCAATTTGTTGAGCGGTTTTTAGCATCAACTTGAAGTTTTGCTCAGGATCGCCAAAACACGGCAGTGTCATAAAAAAGGAGATGCCTTTGGTTGAAAAGTCCGCAGGATCATCATGCATAAGGGTACCAGGTTGCATCATATTCGCGACACTAAACAACACTTTCCCCGTTCCAGAGAGATCCGCGTGGCGATGGAAAATATCCATCTCACCAAATAACAAACCATTTTGCTGCATGCTATCGAACAGTTTGGTCCCGATAAAAGGCTGGTTACCAGCACAGTGTACATTGAGCACAATCACATCCAGCTTTTCTTCCTGCGGCTCTTGTACCTCAATCTCGGTCACCACTTCAGGTTGCACCTTAGCCATTGGCACGTTTGGCGCAACTCGAGGCATCTCAACCTGGGGCTGAACCTTTCTAGGTTGAGGTTGGGATTGAGGCTGAACCGGAATGCGCGCTTCCTCATCCTCTTCTTCATCCAGCTCATCATGGGCCGCGAAATCAGAGATCAGAGGATCGTGCTGTTGATTCGGAATGCCAAAATCAGGCTCTTTGCGTTCCTTGCGGATGATTTCGAAATCGTCTTCCGCCGCAAAGGCACGCGAAGGCGGATCATCACTTTCGACTTTCATCTTGCGCAGAGGTTTATCACCAAACTTGGACTTTCCCTCTTTTTTGCTGGTCCACAGACCATGAAACAGCAACGCCGCTATCGCCAACGCGCCAACAATTATCAATACGAATCGCAGTTCCTGCATCTTAAACTCTCAGTATCCCGTTTGATGTTCTGAGCTCTAGCGCCCGACAGGACGTTTATCAGGGTGTGTTTTTGACTTGTCGGGGTACTTTACCAAAACTCTCGTTGAATTTAGAACAACTTAATGTGAGAAGTTGAAAAGATGACGCGTTTTTTGCAGTTTCGTCATTTCACTTCAGTATCAATCAAGTACAATCTTCACTCGGTTTATCAAGGAGAATACCGTTTTTATGCAGATCAGCTCACGTTCCGGGTTCGGCTACTTCTCTTACGGCATACGTTTGGCTTTAACGCCAGGCATACGTCGGTTCGTTGTTCTTCCGCTACTGGCTAACATCATCTTAGTCGGCGGTGCTATGTACTACTTATTCAGCCATTTAGACACTTGGATCAGCGAGTGGATAGGACAATTACCTTCGTTTCTCTCTTGGCTAAGTTATGTACTTTGGCCGCTGTTAGCATTAACCATTCTCGCTACTTTCTCCTATTTTTTTAGTACCTTAGCCAACTTTATTGCCTCGCCATTTAATGGTCTATTGGCCGAAAAGGTGGAGCAGCATCTATCAGGTGAACGCATCGGTGAGGAAGGCGTCTGGGCACTGGTCAAAGACGTTCCTCGAATCCTTAGTCGAGAATGGCGTAAACTGCTTTACGTGCTTCCCAAAGCACTTGGCTTATTCCTGCTACTACTGATCCCAGCACTTGGGCAAACCCTAGGCCCTATCGCTTGGTTCCTGTTTACGGCTTGGATGCTGGCTATACAGTATTGCGACTATCCCTTCGATAACCACAAAATCAGCTTCCATGACATGCGTAACACTTTGAAACAAAATCAAAGTAAGGCCTATGGATTTGGTATGCTGGTCGCTTTTTTCACAAGCATTCCGATTGTGAACCTCTTCATCGTCCCAGTTGCCGTGTGTGGCGCGACGGCGATGTGGGTGATGGAATTTAAGATACAACACTCCCCTCTGCGCCAATAACAAGCACCACATAAGTTATAACTTTTTAATCCTTTTCGCTTAGTGAATATGAACTTATTCTCTGTCCATATTCACTAAGTATTCACGCACACTCACTGCGTAACGAATGAAGGAACATCGCCATGAGCAAAATCTACGAAGACAATTCACTGACTATTGGTAACACTCCACTAGTGCGCTTAAACAAAGTCTCTAACGGCAAAGTGCTGGCTAAGATTGAAGCACGCAACCCAAGCTTCAGCGTAAAATGCCGAATCGGAGCCAATATGATTTGGGAAGCTGAAAAGCAAGGCAAACTCAAGCCTGGCGTTGAATTAGTAGAGCCAACAAGTGGTAATACTGGTGTTGCCCTAGCGTTTGTTGCTGCAGCTCGTGGATACAAGTTAACTCTGACCATGCCTGAATCGATGAGTTTAGAGCGTCGTAAGCTACTCAAAGCACTTGGCGCCAATTTAGAACTGACTGAAGCAGCAAAAGGCATGAAAGGCGCGATTGCGAAAGCAGAAGAGATTGTTGCCAGCAACCCAGAAAAATATTTGCTCCTCCAGCAATTCAATAACCCAGCTAACCCGCAGATCCATGAAAAGACCACAGGCCCAGAGATTTGGGATGCAACAGATGGTCAAATTGATGTGTTTGTTGCTGGTGTGGGTACTGGCGGTACATTAACGGGTACCAGTCGCTACATCAAAGGCACTCAAGGTAAAGCTATTCTTTCTGTTGCGGTTGAACCGGCTGAATCACCGGTCATTACACAAGCGCTGGCGGGAGAAGAAATCAAACCTGCTCCACATAAAATTCAAGGTATCGGTGCCGGTTTTATCCCTGGTAACTTAGATTTAAGCTTGATTGATCGTGTTGAGCGTGTCACCTCAGATGAAGCGATTGAAATGGCGCGTCGCCTAATGGAAGAAGAAGGCATTCTCGCGGGGATCTCTTCTGGTGCTGCGGTTGTTGCCGCTAACCGAATCGCACAATTGCCTGAATTTGAAGGAAAAACTATAGTTACTGTGTTACCAAGTTCAGGTGAACGTTACTTGAGCACAGCTCTATTCGCAGGCATTTTCACTGATAAAGAAAACCAGCAGTAATACGTGGTTAAATCAAATTTTCGTTTAAAAAAGCCCCAGTCAGGGGCTTTTTTGTTGATCCCTGCCTCACCTTTGGTAATATCGGCATGTTTTATTTTTAGCTTCAAAATAAAGAAGCAGACGGTTTACGCTCAATTGCTCAAATTGCAAAAAATAGCAAAGGCGATTGATAAAATTTTGACCAGTCTTAGTTCTAACACGAAAAGCCTGTGACAGTGCTAGCACAAAGCAGTTTATGCGGTTAAGCTAAATCTGGTTAACAAACTTACAAAAAATAAACTCATTGGGGTATAAAACATGTACGAGAAGCAAGTAGAAATCACTGCAGAAAACGGCCTTCACACTCGTCCTGCTGCACAGTTTGTTAAAGAAGCAAAAGCCTTCGATGCAGACATCACTGTGACTTCTAACGGTAAAAGTGCAAGCGCGAAAAGTCTGTTCAAGCTGCAAACGCTAGGTCTGGTAAAAGGTACTGTCGTGACTATCTCTGCCGAAGGCCCTCAAGCAAAAGAAGCTGTTGAGCACCTAGTTGCTCTGATGGACCAACTTCACTAATCCGGTCTTCCTTTCAAAGCCATTTTGTTCACGCAAAATGGCTTTGTTGGAAATAACCCGAGAAATACGCTAAACGTTACGGTTAGCGATTGTCCACTCTCCCGTTTACAGTTGACCAGTTTAAGGTAAGGCTATGATTTCAGGCATTCTAGCATCTCCAGGTATTGCTATTGGTAAAGCATTACTTCTTCAAGAAGATGAAATTGTCCTAAACACAAACACCATTTCTGACGATCAAGTAGAAGCCGAAGTTGAGCGCTTTTACACTGCGCGTGACAAATCTTCTGCGCAGTTAGAAGTGATCAAACAAAAAGCACTTGAAACTTTTGGTGAAGAAAAAGAAGCCATCTTTGAAGGCCATATCATGTTGCTTGAAGATGAAGAGCTAGAAGAAGAGATTTTAGCCCTCATCAAAAAAGAAAAAATGTCTGCCGATAACGCGATTCATACCGTTATCGAAGAGCAAGCCACTGCGCTTGAATCTTTAGACGATGAATATCTCAAAGAACGTGCAACAGATATCCGTGATATCGGTACACGTTTTGTAAAAAATGCTCTGGGCATGCACATCGTATCGCTGAGCGAAATCGATCAAGAAGTTGTCCTTGTTGCCTACGATTTAACGCCTTCTGAAACTGCGCAGATTAACCTGAACTACGTTCTCGGTTTTGCATGTGATATTGGCGGCCGTACCTCTCACACTTCTATCATGGCTCGCTCTCTAGAGCTGCCAGCGATTGTCGGTACTAACGACATCACTAAGAAAGTGAAAAATGGCGACACATTAATTCTGGACGCAATGAACAACAAGATCATTGTGAATCCAACTCAAGCACAAATTGAAGAAGCCAAAGCGGTTAAAGCGGCTTTCTTAGCGGAAAAAGAAGAGCTCGCTAAGCTGAAAGATCTTCCAGCAGAAACGCTAGACGGCCATCGCGTTGAAGTGTGTGGCAACATCGGTACCGTGAAAGACTGTGACGGTATCATCCGTAACGGTGGTGAAGGTGTCGGCCTATACCGTACTGAATTCCTGTTCATGGATCGTGATGCCCTGCCAACAGAAGAAGAACAGTACCAAGCCTACAAAGAAGTCGCGGAAGCGATGAATGGCCAAGCGGTTATCATCCGCACCATGGACATCGGCGGCGACAAAGATCTACCGTACATGGATCTCCCAAAAGAGATGAACCCATTCTTGGGTTGGCGTGCCGTGCGTATCAGCTTAGATCGCCGTGAAATTCTACGTGACCAGCTACGCGGTATTCTGCGAGCCTCTGCACACGGCAAACTTCGCGTTATGTTCCCAATGATCATTTCAGTAGAAGAAATTCGTGAGCTGAAAAATGCGATTGAAGAGTACAAAGCTGAACTGCGCACCGAAGGTCATGCTTTCGATGAAAACATCGAAATCGGTGTGATGGTAGAAACACCAGCTGCAGCAGCGATTGCTCATCACTTGGCAAAAGAAGTCTCTTTCTTCTCTATCGGTACTAACGATTTAACTCAGTACACCTTAGCGGTAGACCGTGGTAACGAGATGATCTCTCACCTCTACAACCCACTCTCTCCAGCGGTTCTGACCGTGATCAAGCAGGTGATTGATGCTTCTCACGCAGAAGGCAAATGGACTGGTATGTGTGGTGAATTAGCGGGTGACGAGCGTGCAACGCTACTCCTACTCGGTATGGGTCTGGATGAGTTCTCAATGAGCGGCATCTCGATTCCAAAAGTGAAGAAAGTGATCCGTAACGCCAATTATGCGGAAATCAAAGCGATGGCTGAAGAGGCGCTTGCCCTGCCAACGGCTGCAGAAATTGAAGCTTGCGTAGATAAATTCATCGCAGCGAAAGCGTAATTATCGGTTGATACCAAGGAGATAGGCGATGAAAATAGTCGTCTATCTTTAGCGATTGGTATACTATACTTCGACAGAACAAATTTAAAACGTTAGGAGCATGACACAATGGGTCTGTTTGACAAACTTAAGAAGCTAGTCTCTGACGACAGCGCTAACGCAGGTGCAATCGACATCATCGCACCTCTTTCTGGTGAAATTGTAAACATCGAAGATGTACCAGATGTGGTTTTCGCTGAGAAAATCGTTGGCGACGGTATCGCGATCAAGCCTGCTGGTAACAAAATGGTAGCTCCTGTTAACGGTACTATCGGCAAAATCTTCGAAACCAACCACGCGTTTTCTATCGAATCAGATGACGGCGTTGAGCTGTTTGTTCACTTCGGTATCGACACGGTTGAGCTGAAAGGTGAAGGCTTCAAGCGTATTGCAGAAGAAGGCCAATCAGTGAAAATCGGCGATACTATCATCGAATTCGATTTGGCACTGCTCGAAGAGAAAGCGAAATCAACTCTGACTCCTGTTGTTATCTCTAACATGGATGAAATCAAAGAGCTGAACAAACTTTCTGGTTCAGTGACCGTAGGTGAAACACCGATCCTACGCGTGACCAAGTAATCGCTTGGTTCGATTTAAAACGTTCGATGTAAAAAACGCTGCCCAGTGCAGCGTTTTTTGTTTTTACAGTCTAGCCTTTTGAAATTGCCAATACAGCCTAAATAGGGATGGCTTAGTTTGAAAAGCCGAGAGCGTAACGCAGCACTTGCGTTTTCAACGGCCCAGAGCGTTCGGCTAAAGCGAGTGCAACATTACGCACAAACCTAACTGGCGTAAACGAGTTGCTAAAGGTTTTGTAAAACAGATCCATCCCCGTTTGCATCAGTAAATTATCGGGACGACGGCAGCGTTCATAGCGTTCAAAAGATGCCTGATTTAACGCCTGCTCTTGAGTTTGCGCCAGCAACACGGCCACATCTTTAAAGCCCAAATTGACGCCCTGCCCTGCTAATGGGTTTATGGTGTGTGCTGCATCCCCAATCAAAATACAGCGATTTTTCACATACTGCTGAGCATGACGGCGCGTTAATGGGAAAGCACCGTGTTGCAACACTTTAATATTCCCCAACTCGGCCGGGAAATACTGCAGAATTTCGCTACGCAATTGCTCCGGATTAAGACCGCTGAGCTTGCGAATACGCTGCGGTGTGTCATACCACACCAAAGACGCCTGATTGCCGCCCAAAGGTAAGTAGGAGCGCGGCCCTGTTGGAAAAAATTGCTGCCACGTGGTTTCTTGTTGGATCTGCTCCGTCTGCACATTAATCAACATACAGTGTTGACGATAATCCCACGCCGTTACGCCGATACGCACCAGATTGCGCACCTGGGAATTTGCGCCATCCGCACCGATTACCCAATCACACTCAATTTCAGCGCCCGATTGCAAGGTAACACGGCATCCCTCTGCACTCACATTCAACTGCGCCAATTGTTCGGGACACATTAAAGTCAACTGCGGATAAGCTGCAAATTGCTGCCATAGTGCTAATTGAATGACTCGGTTTTCTACCATGTAACCTAATTGTGGCAACCCGAGCGACTCACAAGAAAAACGCGTTCGACATTCTGGGTGTTCCCACGTTTCTAAGTGACGATAAGGACAAGCACGCATACCAACAACACTTGACCAAGCACCCAGTTCTTCTAGCAGTCCTACTGAAGTTTGCGAAATCGCAGAGACACGCACATCCATAGGCTGACTCGGCTCAAAAGCGTGCGGCGCGCCAGAATCAATTACCGCAACCTTGCGTCCTTGGCGTGCAAAGCCCAGTGCAGCAGCCGCGCCCACCATGCCGCCCCCCACCACGAGGATGTCAAATTTGTTGCCACTCATACCTTTTCCCACCCAGTATTTTCTCTTCACGGCATTGTACGGAGTAAGGGAAATATTGCGACATTTTTTACGTTAAAACCTTGCTCGTAATAAGGTAAAAAGCCAATCACAACAAGGGTTACAAGAGAATTCCGCCAATTACTAGTCAGTCGGTTTTTAAAGCAGTACAATACGCCGCTTACCGCCGAGAGGGCGGCTAGAATGTGAGCTACAGCTCAAATGATTGAAGAACTATTGAACGAGCGAAAGTGAGATGAGTAAGAAACTGCTAATTAAAACTTGGGGCTGCCAGATGAACGAGTACGATTCATCGAAAATGGCTGACCTGCTTAATGCTGCAAACGGCTATGAGCTGACAGAAATACCCGAGGAAGCTGACGTTTTACTCCTAAACACCTGTTCGATTCGTGAAAAGGCGCAGGAAAAAGTCTTCCACCAACTCGGTCGTTGGAAAACCCTGAAAGACAAGAAGCCAGGTGTCGTGATCGGTGTCGGTGGCTGTGTTGCTACTCAAGAAGGTGACTCGATTCGCGATCGTGCGCCTTATGTGGATGTCATCTTCGGCCCACAGACGCTGCATCGTCTGCCAGAAATGATTAAACAATCGCAAACCAGCGACGCGCCCGTGATGGATATCTCTTTCCCTGAGATTGAAAAATTCGACCGCCTGCCTGAGCCACGTGCGGAAGGCCCAACGGCGTTCGTTTCTATCATGGAAGGCTGCTCAAAATACTGTACTTACTGCGTAGTGCCTTACACACGCGGTGAAGAAGTCAGCCGTCCTATGGACGATGTCCTGTTCGAGATCGCTCAGCTTGCCGAGCAAGGGGTGCGTGAAGTTAACCTGCTGGGTCAAAACGTCAACGCTTACCGTGGTGCCACTCACGATGGCGGCATTTGCTCTTTCGCTGAATTACTGCGTTTGGTCGCCACCATTGACGGCATCGATCGTATCCGCTTTACCACTAGCCACCCACTCGAATTTACCGATGACATTATTGCAGTGTACGAAGACACGCCTGAGCTGGTGAGCTTCCTGCACTTGCCAGTACAAAGTGGGAGCGATCGCATTCTGACTATGATGAAGCGTCCACATACGGCGATTGAGTACAAATCCATCATCCGTAAGCTACGTAAAGCACGCCCAGATATTCAAATCAGCTCTGATTTTATCGTTGGCTTCCCAGGGGAAACCGACAAAGATTTCCAAGACACCATGAAGCTGATCCGCGATGTCGATTTCGACATGAGCTTTAGCTTTATTTTCTCACCTCGTCCAGGCACACCCGCCGCTGACTATCCTTGCGATCTGTCGGAAGAAGTGAAGAAAGAACGTCTGTATGAACTGCAACAGCAGATCAACAGCCAAGCTATGCGTTATTCACGCCTGATGCTGGGTACTGAACAGCGTATTTTGGTTGAAGGCCCCTCGAAAAAAGATCTGATGGAGCTGCGTGGCCGTACTGAAAATAACCGTGTAGTGAACTTCGAAGGCTCACCGGATCTGATCGGTCAATTTGTTGATGTGAAGATCGTTGACGTTTTCCCGAACTCACTGCGCGGTGAACTGCTGCGTACCGAACAAGAGATGAATCTGCGTATCGCGACCTCTCCCTCTGAAATGAAAGCGAAGACTCGCCGCGAGGATGAGCTTGGGGTTGCTACATTTACTCCTTAATCTCGTATACACTGTCAATAAGCGTCCGGTCACAATCGGACGTTTATTGACATACTGAGAGGCAAATTTGAGCAATAAAATCATAACCTTAGAAATCAATTTAGAACCATCCGATAACCACCGACTCGCCAGCCTATGCGGTCCTTTTGATGACAACATCAAGCACCTTGAACGTCGCTTGGGTGTCGAAATCAACTACCGCGGCAACTTCTTCACTATCGTGGGTCAACCTCATACTGCCGCTGCTGCACTCGACATCATCAAAACACTTTACGTTGAAACGGCTCCGGTGCGTGGTCAGATTACCGATATTGAACCTGAGCAAATTCACCTTGCCATCAAAGAATCCGGCGTGCTTGAACAACACAGCGAATCCAGCATTGCTCACGGCAAAGAAGTGTTTGTCAAAACCAAAAAAGGCGTGATCAAACCGCGGACACCGAATCAAGCTCAATACTTGATGAATATGGTGACCCATGACATCACCTTTGGTGTTGGTCCTGCTGGTACCGGTAAAACTTACCTTGCGGTCGCGGCTGCTGTGGATGCGCTTGAGCGCCAAGAAATTCGCCGAATTCTATTGACTCGTCCAGCGGTTGAAGCGGGCGAAAAGCTCGGTTTTCTGCCGGGCGATCTAAGCCAAAAAGTCGACCCTTATTTGCGCCCACTTTACGATGCTCTATTCGAAATGCTTGGTTTTGAGCGGGTAGAAAAGCTGATTGAGCGCAATGTGATTGAGGTCGCTCCGCTGGCGTACATGCGTGGTCGTACTTTAAACGACGCGTTTATTATTCTCGATGAAAGCCAAAACACTACCGTTGAACAGATGAAAATGTTCCTGACGCGGATTGGTTTTAATTCGCGCGCCGTCATTACTGGTGACGTGACGCAAATCGACTTACCGCGCGGCGCGAAATCCGGTCTGCGCCATGCGATTGAAGTGCTCAATGAAGTCGATGAGATCAGCTTTAACTTCTTCCAAGCTGACGATGTGGTGCGCCACCCAGTGGTTGCTCGTATCGTTAACGCTTATGAAAAGTGGGAAGCGCAAGATCAAAAAGAGCGCAAAGAGTATGAGCAGCGTCGTCGTGAAGAACGTGAAAATAAATTACTCGAAATGCAGCGCGCGGAAATGACGCTGAGCCACAACAATGAGTCGAATCCCTCATGAGTATTGAACTGGATTTGCAATTGGCAGTCGAAAATGAACATGGGCTACCAAGCGAAGCGGAGTTTGCTTTGTGGCTCACTCGAACCATCACACCGTTTCAGGCACAAGCTGAGGTGACGGTTCGGATTGTCGATGAAGCAGAAAGCCATGCGCTGAATTTGAACTACCGTGGTAAAGATAAACCGACCAATGTGCTGTCTTTTCCATTTGAAGCTCCTTCGGGGATGGAAATGGATCTGCTTGGCGACTTGGTGATTTGCCGCCAAGTCGTTGAGCGTGAAGCAATTGAGCAAAATAAGCCTTTGCAAGCACATTGGGCGCATATGGTTGTACATGGCAGCCTGCATCTGCTAGGTTATGACCACATCGAGGATGATGAAGCCGAAGAGATGGAATCTCTCGAAACCGAAATTATGCAAGAGATGGGTTTTACCGACCCATATCTGGCAGAAAAAGAGTAACCCTTATCCTTTTAGATAAGGCCTATGTGAGCTATCACACATCTGATAGCGTTAGTGAATTGAGACATAATGAACGAAGACAATTCTCAGAATTCGGAAGGTCCGAGTAGAAAGTCCTTCTTTGAACGCCTAAGTCAACTTTTTCAGGGAGAACCGAAAGATCGCCAAGAGCTGGTCGATGTAATTCGCGACTCTGAAGTCAATGACTTGATTGACCATGACACCCGCGACATGCTCGAAGGTGTGATGGAAATCGCCGAAATGCGCGTGCGCGATATCATGATCCCACGCTCACAAATGGTCACTATCGATCGTACTCATAACCTAGATGCTTTGGTTGCCATCATGACTGATGCGCAGCACTCACGTTATCCAGTGATCAGCGAAGATAAAGACCATGTGGAAGGCATTCTGCTTGCGAAGGACTTACTCAAATATCTAGGCTCTAACTGTGCCCCATTCAACATCCAAGAAGTGATCCGTCCTGCGGTCGTGGTTCCGGAAAGCAAGCGGGTTGACCGTCTGCTCAAAGAATTCCGTGAAGAACGTTACCACATGGCAATTGTGGTGGATGAGTTTGGCGGCGTATCAGGCCTAGTCACCATTGAAGATATTCTGGAAGAGATCGTCGGCGACATCGAAGATGAATTCGACGACGAAGAGCAAAAAGACATTCGCCAACTGAGCAAACACACCTTTTCGGTGAAAGCGCTCACCACAATTGAAGACTTTAACCACACTTTCGGCACCAAATTCAGTGATGAAGAAGTGGATACGGTCGGTGGTTTGGTGATGACGGCATTCGGCCACTTACCCGCGCGCGGTGAAGTCGTAGACATTGCAGGCTACAACTTCAAAGTGACAGCGGCGGATAGTCGCCGAGTGGTGGCTCTTCAAGTGACCGTTCCCGATCTGGAAGCCCTTTCGCACGTTGCGGAAGAGTAGTCCCCACTCTCTTACTAAGTAAGAGTAAAGAAAAGAGACGATGAACAGCGTATTATCTCATCGCCTAATGCGGCCGCTTGCGGCCGCTTTTGTTGGCGTCATAACTCCTCTGGCTTTTGCCCCGTATCAATTTTGGCCTTTGGCTCTACTCAGCCCATTTATCCTACTGCTTCTGCTCCACCAACAAAGCGCCAAGCGAGCGGCTTTGATTGCTTATCTCTGGGGGATTGGTCAATTTGCGGTGGGTATCAGTTGGGTACACGTCAGTATTGATACGTTTGGCGGCATGCCCAAAATCGCTAGCCTGTTTTTAATGACTCTATTGGTCGGCTATCTGGCGCTTTATCCAAGCCTTTTCGGCTGGCTACTTAATCGCTTGTTTCCGAACAACTCACGCAGTAAATGGTTATGTGCTGCCCCAGCTTTGTGGCTGATTACCGATTGGCTACGTGGTTGGGTGATGACGGGTTTTCCTTGGCTGTGGCTCGGTTATAGCCAAATTGATAGCCCTCTCGCCAACTTTGCCCCTATCGGTGGCGTAGAGCTCATCACGCTGTTATTGCTGTTTTGTGCTGGTAGCTTAGCTTATGCCGTACTTAATCGCCGTTGGCTGATGGCTTGCATCCCTCTTGTGGTTTACGCAACCGGTTATGGCCTCCAAGCCATGCAGTGGGTCACCCCACAAACTGAGCGCACAGCCTCACTGGCCTTGATTCAAGGCAATATCGAACAGGGATTGAAATGGCTGCCTAGCCAGCGCTGGCCAACCATCATGAAATACACCGATCTTACTCGCGAAAACTGGGATGCCGATGTGATCATTTGGCCAGAAGCGGCGATCCCCGCTTTTGAATATGAAATCTCCTCATTTCTGCATAATCTTGATGCTGCGGCACGTATGAACCAAAGCGCGGTGATTACTGGCATCATCAATCAAAGTGATGATAAGCAGTACTTCAATAGCGTGCTGACCGTCGGTGATACGCCTCATGGCGAATACCGTTATGATCTGACTCAGCGCTACCATAAGTACCACTTGTTGCCTTTTGGCGAATTCGTGCCGTTTGAAGAGATCCTGCGTCCATTAGCTCCATTCTTTAATTTGCCGATGTCCTCCTTTAGCCAAGGGGCTTACGTGCAACCGAATTTGATTGCAAAGGGTTTCGCATTTGTCACCGCACTCTGCTACGAAATCATCTTCAATGAGCAGGTACGCGATAATGTGACGCCAGACACCGACTTCCTACTGACGCTTTCGAATGATGCTTGGTTTGGTCGTTCGATAGGCCCATTGCAACACATGGAAATCGCTCGCATGCGCGCCTTAGAATTGGGCAAGCCGCTGATCCGCGCCACCAACAATGGAGTGACGGCCGTCACCGATGAGCGTGGACGCATTATGGCTCAGCTGCCACAATTCGAAACTGGCGTGCTAAAAGCAACGGTCACCCCGACTCGCGGTAGTACACCTTACTTCCTATGGGGCACAACGCCACTCTACCTTTGGGTAGGCTTAGCGGCTGGGTTCGCTTTCTGGCGCCAGCGCCGGGCTAGATAAGTAAAAACAAAACGGGAAGTTATCTTCCCGTTTTTTATTGCAGCGCTTTATCCAACTAAGGTTTCAGTGGTTGGCGGCTAAACGCTTTACCGCCACATTGCGAACAAGGTTCAATTTCCGTTGGGTGATTAAATTCGGTTTTATGACCGCACTGATCACAGATCAACACGCCCAAACCAATCATATCTCCCGCCTGATACAAGCCTTGGTGTTCTAAATCAGCAAACAGCTCGACCCATTCCACTTTGGTGCGGTCGGTAATATCCAGTAGTCCCTGCCAGATGGAATTGGTGATCATCAGATAGAATGGGCTGCTTTTGCTTTGCTCAAAACTTTGCGAGAACTCTTTAAGGTCAGCTTTTACATAAGCGGAGATCAGCGCAAGCTCATCCTTGGTCAAATCATTCGCCGCATCGACGTATTTCGCAGAGGATTCAACGATCTCATTCACGCCATCTGGGCTGTGTTTGAGTGTTTCCACTACCTCTTCCAGTAAGGCTTCATAACTTGCTTTCTGTTTTGGCATCTCTCACCTCTCTCAAGCCTGATGGCTGCCGGATTAGCTATTGTTGTAACCCCCTGCTTTCTGTATTCTATGCCGAACCGAAAGACTTCGTTCCTACTGAACTCACAAATTCCAAGATGGATGTCATCGATGCAAGAGCAATACAACCCGCAAGATATTGAACACAAAGTTCAACAGCACTGGGACAACAACAAAACCTTCGTTGTAAGTGAAGACCCAAATAAAGAAAAATTCTACTGTCTTTCCATGTTCCCTTATCCAAGTGGCCGACTGCACATGGGTCACGTGCGTAACTACACCATCGGTGATGTAGTCTCTCGTTTCCAACGTCTGCAAGGCAAAAACGTACTGCAACCTATTGGTTGGGATGCTTTTGGTCTGCCTGCTGAAAACGCAGCGGTAAAAAACAATACTGCGCCAGCACCTTGGACATACGAAAATATCGAATACATGAAAAACCAGCTCAAGCTACTGGGTTTTGGTTATGACTGGAATCGTGAATTCGCGACTTGTCGCCCTGAGTACTACCGCTGGGAACAAGAGTTTTTCACTAAGCTGTTTGCAAAAGGCTTAGTGTACAAAAAAACCTCATCAGTTAACTGGTGTCCAAACGACCAAACGGTTCTGGCTAACGAACAAGTGGAAGATGGTTGCTGCTGGCGTTGTGACACTCCGGTTGAGCAAAAAGAGATCCCACAGTGGTTTATTAAGATCACCGCCTATGCTCAAGAGCTGCTTGACGATCTGGATAACCTAGACGGTTGGCCTGAAATGGTCAAAACCATGCAGCGCAACTGGATTGGCCGCTCTGAAGGTGTGGAACTGAAATTTGCCGTTAAAGGTGAAAACACCGATCTTGAAGTGTACACCACGCGTCCAGATACTCTGATGGGGGTTACTTATGTCGGTATCGCTGCAGGCCACCCTCTAGCGACAAAAGCGGCAGCGAATAACCCAGCGCTCGCCGCCTTCATCGATGAATGTAAAAACACCAAGGTTGCAGAAGCTGAAATCGCGACCATGGAAAAGAAAGGCATGGCGACAGGCCTGACGGCGATCCATCCTCTCAACGGCCGTGAAGTACCTATCTATATCGCGAACTTCGTGTTGATGGATTACGGTACTGGTGCGGTAATGGCTGTGCCTGCGCACGACCAACGTGACTTTGAATTCGCGACCAAATATGGCCTAGACATCATCCCTGTGATTAAGCCTGCCGATGGCAGCGAGCTGGATGTGTCTGAAGCGGCTTACACTGAAAAAGGTGTTCTTTTCGCTTCTGGCGAATTTGATGGTTTGGATTTCCAAGCTGCCTTTAATGCGATTGCTGCCAAATTGGAAGCAGAAGGCAAAGGTAAGAAAACCGTTAACTTCCGTCTGCGTGACTGGGGCGTGTCTCGTCAACGTTACTGGGGTGCTCCAATCCCAATGGTGACCACTGAAGATGGCCAAGTACACCCAGTACCAGCAGACCAACTGCCCGTTATCCTACCTGAAGATGTGGTGATGGATGGCGTGACTAGCCCAATCAAAGCCGATAAAGAGTGGGCAAAAACCACCTTTAACGGTGAGCCAGCACTGCGTGAAACCGATACCTTCGACACCTTTATGGAGTCTTCATGGTACTACGCGCGTTACTGCTCACCACAAGCGGATGATATTTTAGATCCAGAAAAAGCCAACTACTGGCTACCGGTTGATCAGTACATCGGTGGTATTGAACACGCGTGTATGCACTTGCTCTATTCACGCTTCTTCCACAAACTGCTGCGTGACGCGGGTTATGTGAAGAGTGATGAACCGTTCAAAAAACTCTTGTGTCAAGGCATGGTACTGGCAGATGCGTTCTACTACACCAATGACAAAGGTGGTAAAGAGTGGGTGTCGCCAACTGAGGTTAAAGTAGAACGTGATGGTAAAGGCCGCATCGTTTCTGCGGTGGATGCCACAGGCCGTCAAGTTGAACACTCAGGCATGATCAAAATGTCTAAGTCGAAAAACAACGGTATCGACCCACAAGAGATGGTCGATAAATACGGCGCTGACACAGTACGTCTGTTCATGATGTTTGCTTCACCAGCGGACATGACGTTGGAATGGCAAGAGTCTGGTGTGGAAGGTGCAAACCGCTTCCTGCGCCGCGTATGGAAACTGGTGCGTGAGCACACTGAGCTCGGCCAAGCTCCCGCTTTAGATGCTTCAGCACTGAATGCAGACCAAAAAGCGCTGCGCCGCGATGTGCACAAAACCATCGCTAAAGTGACGGATGACGTAGCACGTCGCCAAACGTTCAACACAGCGATTGCGGCAATCATGGAGTTGATGAACAAGCTGACGAAAGCGCCGATGACCGAAGCGCAAGATCGCGCGATTCTGGATGAAGCACTCAAAGCCATCACGCTCATGCTTTACCCAATCACACCGCATATCTGTTTCGAAATGTGGGTGGCACTGGGTCAAAGCAATATCGATACGGCAAGCTGGCCGACGTACGATGAAGCCGCACTGGTCGAAGATGAAAAGCTGATCGTGCTGCAAGTCAACGGCAAACTGCGCGGTAAACTCACTGTCGCTGCCGATGCTACTCAACAACAGGTTGAAGCGCTCGGTATGCAAGATGAAAACGTACAGAAGTTCATTGATGGCCTCACCGTACGTAAAGTGATTTACGTACCGGGCAAACTGCTGAACATCGTTGCCAACTAACTCACATTTTATCGATGAGTCACTAAGCCATGAGAACACTCGCTGAACTGATGGCTTATTTTACTGTCAGTAAACAGGGTTCGCCCTGTTTACTTATCTCAGCTTATCGCACAGCAAGCTTTCGCTTTTGGTGAGCTGAGATAAGTATTTTGCCTAATAACGAGACTGAAGCATCCATGCGTAACACTCTTTTCCCTACTTTGAAATGGTCACTCTTGGTTCTGATGACAAGCTTACTCACGGCTTGTGGTTTCCACTTGCGCGGTGATTACGATATTCCCCAAGAACTCTCTCGTATGTCACTGACCAGCTATGACCAATACAGCACCTTTACTCGTATGGTGCACCGTCAGTTACGTTTGAATAAAATCGATCTGCAAGCTCCAGCTGAAGATCTACCTAATCTGCATCTGCTCAGTGAAAGTACTGGTGAACGCACCCTATCGCTTTATCAAAACACGCGTGCAGCCGAAATTGAGCTGACCTTTGTCGCAAGCTATCGCGTCACCGTACCTGAGCTGGGCAGCCGCACCTTTACCACTAGCGTAACGCGCAGCTACTTAGATAACCCTCTAACAGCCCTAGCAAAATCCGTTGAGCGCGACATGATTGAAGATGAAATGCGCAAGCTAGCTGCCAGCCAAATTGTGCGCCAGATGGCACGTTTAAAAGCAGACTTTGCACGTAAAACGTTGGATGATGAAAGTATTGAAGGCAAAGGGATCACTGACTATCGCGTTGATACGCAAGAAGTAGCCAACCCAGTGTCAACAGAAGGCAGCAGTGAGTAGTTTCGATGCGCATTTACGCTGAAAAACTGGCTGAATCACTGCACAAAACGCTCTATCCGATTTACCTCGTATTCGGTAATGAGCCACTGCTGCTCCAAGAAGCCAAAACCGCCATCGAAAAAACGGCACAAGCGCAAGGTTTTTTGGAAAAACACCGATTTAGCGCGGATGCCGGGCTCGATTGGAACGCGGTGTATGACTGTTGCCAAGCACTGAGTCTGTTTTCATCTCGCCAACTTATCGAAATTGAGATCCCAGAATCTGGGGTCAATGCTCAAACGGCAAAGGAACTTAGCGCACTGGTAGGCCAACTTCACCAAGACATTCTCTTGCTGGTGATTGGCCCCAAACTGACTAAGGCGCAAGAGAACGCAGCTTGGTTCAAAACGCTTGCGCAGCAAGCCTGTTGGGTTAACTGCCTCACGCCAGAATTGAGCCGTTTACCTCAGTTTGTTCAGCAGCGCTGTTTTGCCCTCGGTTTAAAACCGGATGCCGAAGCGGTACAAATGTTGGCGCAGTGGCATGAAGGTAATCTCTTTGCATTAGCCCAGAGTCTCGAAAAATTAGCGTTACTCTACCCCGATGGTCTACTGACTTTAGTGCGCTTGGAAGAGTCGCTGAGCCGCCATAACCATTTCACGCCTTATCACTGGATGGATGCGCTATTAGAAGGCAAAGCCAACCGTGCTCAGCGTATTTTGCGCCAGCTTATGCTCGAAGAGAGTGAGCCGATTATTCTGATCCGCACCGCGCAAAAAGAGCTGACCCAACTGCTTAAATGGCAACAAGAGCGCCAACAGCTGGGTAATTTGGGGAGTCTTTTTGATCGCTATCGTGTCTGGCAGAATCGAAGACCACTCTACTCTGCCGCTTTACAGCGCTTACCAAGTCGCGCCCTACTTCGGTTGGTTGGAATATTAACTCAGGCTGAATTACTGGCAAAAACGCAATACGAACAGCCAGTATGGCCAATCTTGCAGCAACTAAGCCTTGAATGCTGCAATCCTCAGGCAAACCTACCTTTGCCTCACTAAAAGCGTGATATACTGCGCCCTTTTAAGCGAAAGCTGTATTTTATTGATGATTTTCAGAGGACATTCTCTTGCAAGGTGAAGCACTTAAAGACTTTCTTTTCGACAAAGCTGACGACATGAAGGCGGTCGATATCGTAACTCTAGATGTAAAAGAGAAATCCAGCGTTACTGATTACATGATTGTCTGTACTGGCACATCCAAAAGACATGTCGCCTCCATCGCTGAACACGTAGCCAATGAAGCCAAACTTTCTGGCCTGCAACCACTGGGTATGAACGGCGAAAATGAAGGTGAATGGGTCGTTCTGGATATGGGTAGCGTCATGTTGCATGTGATGCAAGAAGCGCCACGCGAACTCTATCAATTGGAAAAACTCTGGGGTTAAGTGTGAAGATTCAACTGATCGCCGTCGGTACTAAGATGCCTAAATGGGTCGAAGAAGGCTTCCAAGAGTATCGTCGTCGCTTCCCTCATGATATGCCTTTGGAATTGGTAGAAATTACCGCCGGTAAACGCGGTAAAAATGCTGATATTGCGCGTATCTTACAAAAAGAGGGCGAAGCGATGCTGGCCGCAGTGCCCAAAGGCAATCGAATCGTCACCTTAGATATTCCCGGCAAACGTTGGGATACGGAAGAGCTCGCAGTACAGTTGGAAAGCTGGAAACTGGATGGGCGTGACGTCTCGATCCTGATTGGTGGACCAGAAGGCCTTGCGCCCGCCTGTAAAGCCGCGGCAGACCAAAGTTGGTCTCTTTCTCCACTGACCTTGCCTCATCCACTAGTGCGCGTGGTGATGGCAGAAAGTTTATACCGTGCGTGGAGCATTACTACTAACCACCCTTACCACCGAGAATAGAGTGACATGTTACGCCAGCATACCCCTATCCGCGACCATCAAGCCGAAACGCATCTGTTTCGTAATCGTGCCATCGTCTCTTTTGTCGGGATCTTGATCTGCATGGGTCTGCTGGTGACCAACTTGTACAATATTCAGATCAACCAATATCAAGACTACAAAACGCGATCCAACGATAACCGCATCAAAGTCGTTCCGATTGCGCCTAACCGCGGGCTGATTTTTGACCGCAACGGTGTGCTTCTGGCGGAAAACCGTCCGGTATTCAACTTAGAAGTGATCCCTGAAAAAGTGCCAAATATGGAAGAGACCATTGCGCGCTTGCAACAGCTCATTGAGATCAGCCCAGAAAAGCTTGCCGCCTTTGAAAAGGAACGCAAACAGACTCGCCGCTTTAATTCTGTACCGCTGCTGACTCAGCTTACCGACGATGAAGTGGCGAAATTTTCCGTTAATCAACATAAATTCCCCGGCGTTTCGGTCACCGCTAACCTCAAACGCTATTACCCCTATGGCGAAGTGCTGACCCACGTGATTGGGTATGTATCGCGGATTAACGATAAAGATCTCGAACGCTTGGACAAAGAAGGTAAAAAAGCCAACTACCAAGCTACCCGAGATATCGGCAAACTGGGGATTGAACGCTACTACGAAGACTTACTGCACGGTACCGCTGGTTATCAGGAAGTCGAAGTCAACAGCCGTGGCCGTGTCATTCGTACCCTAAAATACGTCCCACCCATTCCGGGAAAAGATATCGTGCTCAATCTCGATATCGAACTTCAGCTCTATGCCTACAAGCTGCTCGAAGGTCGCCGCGGCTCGATTGTCGCTCTCGATCCTAAAGATAATGGCGTGCTCGCCATGGCATCGAGCCCAAGTTACGACCCTAATGCATTCGTGCATGGTATTTCAGGTAAAGCCTACAGCGATTTACTCAATGACAAACGTCGTCCATTAGTAAACCGCACCACGCTTGGCATTTATCCGCCGGGGTCAACTGTCAAACCGTTTATTGCGGTGTCCGCACTGCAAGATGGGATCATTACACCTAATACTACCCGTAATGATCCGGGTTACTGGCGCATTCCCAATACCGATACTCGGCCTTTCCGCGACTGGCTACGTTGGGGCCACGGCCGGGTAGACATCATTAAATCTCTCGAAGAATCGGTAGATACCTTCTTCTATCAAATCGCCTATGACATGGGCATAGATAAACTCTCCAGTTGGATGATGCGCTTTGGCTTTGGGGATCTGACGGGGATTGATATTTACGAAGAGAGTAAAGCCAATATGCCAACACGCGAGTGGAAAATGGCACGTCACAAAGTGCCTTGGTATCAAGGTGACACCATTCCGGTTGGGATTGGACAAGGCTATTGGACTGCCACACCGATGCAAATTGCTAAAGCGACGTCGGTTTTAGTTAACCACGGTAAAGTGATTGCCCCGCATCTGCTGCGTGCCACCATAGATAACGGTGAACAGTTCTCAACCCAAAAAGAGACCGAGTACACCACTTACCCACCGATTGATGGCGTGCCGAAAAAGTATTGGGACATGGCTATCCATGGCATGTATCTGGTTAACCATGGTGCTAAAGGAACCGCACGTCGCGCCTTCCAGAATATGCCTTACGAAAGTGCGGGAAAATCAGGGACAGCGCAAGTATTTGGTCTGGCGGAAGGCCAAAAATATAACGCAAGTGAGTTAGCAGAGCACTTACATGACCATGCTCTGTTTACAGGCTTTGCCCCTGTCAAAGATCCCAAAGTTATCGTCACCTTTGTATTGGAAAATGGCGGCGGCGGCTCCAGTAATGGTGCGCCAGTCGTGCGACAAATTTTCGATCACGTGATTTTGGGCAAAAAAGAAGAAGAGCCAAAAGCAGAATCAAAAGAAGAGGTAATACAGCCATGAAGATGGATCCTGCAACCGGACAAAACCGGGCGCTGTTTGAGCGTTTTCATATTGACCTGCCTCTACTGCTTGGCGTTCTTGCCCTAATGGGATTTGGCTTAGTAGTGATGTACAGCGCCAGTGGTCAGAGCCTAGCGATGATGGATCGCCAAGCCATGCGCATGGCCATGGCTCTCATCATCATGGTGATTCTGGCGCAAATTCCACCGCGTACCTATGAGAGTGCTGCGCCTATCCTATTTTTTTGCGGCGTCATATTGTTGGTGTGTGTACTGCTGTTTGGGGAAATCTCCAAAGGCGCGCAACGTTGGCTAGATCTCGGTTTTGTCCGTTTTCAGCCTTCAGAACTGCTCAAACTCGCCGTACCTTTGATGGTGGCACGTTACATCGGCAAACACGCCCTGCCACCGTCGTTCAAAACCTTATTCGCCTCGTTGGTAATGGTGTTCGTTCCAACCATTTTAATTGCGAAACAGCCCGACCTTGGCACCTCAATTTTGATTGCAGCCTCAGGCATTTTTGTAATCTTCTTGGCGGGCATTAGCTGGAAGCTGATTACTGCAGCGGCCGTGGCCATCGGCGCTTTTGTGCCTGTGCTGTGGTTCTTCCTGATGCACGAATACCAAAAAACCCGCGTGCGTACTTTGTTCGATCCTGAATCTGACCCCCTTGGCGCTGGCTATCACATCATCCAAAGTAAAATTGCGATTGGTTCAGGCGGCTTGTCAGGAAAAGGCTGGTTACACGGCACACAATCACAACTTGAATTTCTTCCTGAACGACATACTGACTTTATCTTTGCAGTCATTGCCGAAGAATGGGGTATGATCGGCATCTTAGTCCTACTCAGCCTCTATTTATTTATTATTGGTCGTGGACTTTATCTCGCTAGCCATGCACAAACGTCCTTTGGGCGTATGATGGCTGGCAGTATCGTATTGAGCTTCTTTGTTTATGTGTTTGTGAACATAGGCATGGTGAGCGGAATTTTACCCGTGGTGGGTGTTCCACTACCACTGATTAGTTATGGTGGAACGTCGATGGTGACACTGATGGCCGGTTTCGGTATTTTGATGTCCATCCATACGCACCGCAAAGCGTTTTCGAAGACGATTTAATGAACCGAATTTATTTATACTTACTGATCGTTTTAATCCTCGCTGGATGTAGCTCTCCTGGGGGGCGCTATGATATGTCTGACGATCAAGCACCCGACACACCACTGTCTGTCGAACATATTGAAGATGCACATCCGCAATATGAACCGTACAGCTTCGGGGGTAATAAAGATTACAATCTGCGTGGTAAGAGCTATCGCATCATTAAAAACCCTAAAGGGTTTACCGAAAGTGGCAAAGCCTCTTGGTACGGCAAAAAATTCCATGGCCACCTCACCTCAAACGGTGAGATTTACGACATGTACTCGATGACGGCAGCGCATAAAACGCTACCGATTCCAAGTTATGTCAAAGTGACCAATACGGACAATGGCAAATCGACCGTGGTAAGAGTCAATGACCGTGGGCCTTTCCATGATGGAAGAATCATCGACCTTAGCTATGCAGCCGCCTATAAAATTGGGGTGGTCCAAGCAGGAACCGCCAATGTGCGCATTGAAGTGATTACCGTCGATAAACCCACGAAACCGCGCCCGAAAAGTAAAAACAACGCCCTCGAATATGTGATTCAGGTGGTTTCATCACAACATATCGAACGCGTGCGAACTTTAGCGCAAAACCTCGGTCAGAACTTATCGGCACCGAGCTTCGTCGAGAGTACAAATAATACGCATCGCTTATTCCTCGGGCCATTTACTGACGATGACCTGACGCAGACTTTACTTGAACAAGTAAAATCCGCAGGCTATGACAGCGCATTTATCAAGACGATTAATAAACGTGCTAAATGACCACTCAAACCTGACCTGAGTCTATCTGGTCTGGTTTGAGACGTTATTTTTGTTAAGATTACGGACACTTAAGTAGAACTAAGCATTCACCATGAAAAAATCAATCCTCAAATCTGTGTTAGCGTCTTCTATTACGCTTTCTATCACGCTAAGCAGCACTGCTTTCGCCTCTCCTATCGTGACACCAGACGCACCACAAATTGCCGCTAAAGGCTATGTACTGATGGATTACCATTCAGGAAAAGTGTTGGCTGAAAAAGAGATGGATACCAAACTCTCTCCTGCCAGCCTAACCAAGATGATGACCAGTTACGTGATCGGTCAAGAAGTAAAGCGTGGCAACATCTCGCTAAATGACGATGTCGTGATCAGCAAAAATGCTTGGGCGAAAAACTTCCCTGATTCTTCGAAAATGTTCGTTGAAGTCGGTACCACGGTTAAGGTCAGCGATCTCAACCGCGGCATCATCATCCAATCGGGTAATGATGCGTGTGTAGCGATGGCAGAGCACGTCGCAGGGACGGAAGATGCGTTTGTTGACCTGATGAACGCTTGGGCAAGCTCACTTGGGATGAAGAATTCGCACTTCACTAACTCTCACGGTTTGGACGATCCTAATCTTTACTCTACGCCATACGATCTGGCTCTACTTGGCCAAGCTCTGATCCGTGATGTGCCTGAAGAGTACGCGATCTACTCCGAGCAAAAATTCACCTACAACGGCATCACTCAATACAACCGTAACGGTTTGCTTTGGGATAAAAGCATGAATGTGGACGGCATTAAAACCGGACATACGAGTGGTGCTGGCTATAACCTCGTGAGCTCTGCTACAGAAGGCAACATGCGCTTGGTTGCGGTGGTGATGGGTACTGACAACGAAAACGCGCGTAAAGCGGAAAGTAAGAAGCTACTGAGCTACGGTTTCCGCTTCTTTGAAACCGTGGCACCACACAAAGCGGGTGAAACTTTCGTGAATGAAACCATCTGGATGGGCGATAAAGACACGATTGCACTCGGTGTTGATAAAGATACTTACGTAACTTTGCCACGCGGACAGGCCAAAGATCTCACCGCCAGCTTTGTACTTGAAAAACAATTGAAAGCACCGCTGAAGAAAGGCGATATCGTCGGCACACTTTACTATCAATTAGCTGGTAACGATATTGCTCAATACCCATTGCTCGCACTGGAAGATGTGCAAGAAGGCAGCCTATTTAGCCGCCTATGGGATTACTTGGTTCTGCTGTTCAAAAGCTGGTTTTAAACCGTTCAGCCAGTAAAGCCAATACTGTCTAAAGAGATTTATCTCCCCAAAAGCCGCTTCGTGCGGCTTTTTTGTGAGCTTGAGATCACGCCCGAATGGCTGTAGTATTTCGTCCCGTTTTTCCAATGCTCAAACTGGAGTTTCACCATGCTGAACATCAACTCTGATGCGAAATTAAAAGATCTGCTCGAATTCCCATGCTCCTTTACCTACAAAGTGATGGGACACGCTAAGCCTGAGCTGCCAGAACGTGTGTTGGAAGTGATTCAACGTCATGCTCCTGGTGACTACAGCCCGCGCGTTAAACCCAGCGCTAAGGGTAACTACCATTCGGTCTCGGTGACTATTCACGCGACCTCAATTGAACAAGTAGAGATCCTTTATAAAGAGCTCGGTGAAATCGATATCGTGCGTATGGTTCTGTAAAACCACGCTATTATTTTATTTATTCAAATATTTTTGAAAGCAGCTTAGGCTGCTTTTTCTTTATTTTTCAAAAAATTAACAAAACCACCTTGTTATCAGGGTCAAAAAGTTCCCCCTGATGTGTAGTTCATTACAGGTAAGCAGTTTATAATCGAAAAACTTTATATATCTCTGGCGGATGACAATAATGGAAAACCAGCTGTTGGTGAGACGCCTTGGCAGACAGGACTACACTCCCGTTTGGCAGGCAATGCATCAATTCACTGATCAACGTGACTCCACAACGCGTGATGAAGTGTGGCTTGTCGAACACAACCCCGTGTTTACTCAAGGACAAGCCGGCAAAGCTGAGCACCTCCTCAATACTGGAGATATTCCTGTTGTACAAAGTGATCGGGGTGGGCAAGTCACCTACCACGGACCGGGGCAATTAGTCGCCTATTTTCTGATTGACCTACGCCGTAAAAAGCTCGGCGTCCGTGAATTAGTGACACACATTGAAAATTTGGTTATTCACACCTTAAAACATTATCAAATTGAGTCAGCCGCACGACCCGACGCCCCCGGAGTTTACGTAAAAAATAGAAAAATCTGCTCTTTAGGTTTGCGTATCCGTAAGGGATGCTCTTTCCACGGACTCGCACTCAATATTCAGATGGATCTTGCTCCATTTTTACGTATTAACCCTTGTGGGTATGCTGGAATGGAGATGATTCAAGTGAGTGACCTGCATCCGGTCAGCATGGAACAGGTTGAAAAAGTATTAATCCAAGAACTCGTTACTCTACTGGACTACGAGCAAGTCGAATTCAGCACAGAAGCATACAATCATGAGTAAACCAATTCAGATGGAACGCGGCGTTAAATATCGTGACGCCGACAAAATGGCTTTGATTCCTATCAAGAACATGCCGACAGAGCAGAAAGAAGTTCTGCGCAAACCAGAATGGATGAAGATAAAGCTACCTGCGGATAGCCAGCGCATTCAAGACATCAAGGCCGCCATGCGTAAAAATAATCTTCACTCAGTCTGTGAAGAAGCCTCCTGCCCTAACTTGGCTGAGTGTTTTAACCATGGTACGGCGACCTTTATGATTTTAGGTGCTATCTGTACCCGTCGCTGCCCATTCTGTGACGTTGCCCATGGCCGCCCCAATGCACCAGAAGCGGAAGAGCCGAAAAAGCTCGCACAAACCATTCATGATATGAAGCTCAAGTACGTGGTAATTACTTCGGTGGACCGCGATGACTTGCGTGATGGTGGTGCACAACATTTCGCCGATTGTAACCGTGAAATTCGCGCTTTGAATCCGCACATCAAGATTGAAACCTTGGTGCCTGATTTCCGTGGTCGCATGGAAGTGGCTCTTGAGGCCTTAAAAGACAATCCCCCCGATGTGTTTAACCACAATTTGGAAACCGCGCCACGCTTGTATCGTAAAGTGCGCCCAGGCGCTAACTATAAGTGGTCGTTAGAGCTGCTGCGTCAATTTAAAGAGCAGCATCCTCATGTACCGACTAAATCCGGTTTGATGATGGGCTTGGGTGAAACTAAAGAAGAGATCGTCGAAGTATTGAAAGATCTCCGTGCTCATGGCGTCACCATGCTGACTCTTGGCCAATATCTCGCACCCAGTCGCCACCATCTGCCGGTTGAACGCTACGTGCCCCCCGCAGAGTTTGATGAGCTGAAAGAGGTTGCTCTAGAACTCGGCTTTACTCATGCAGCCTGTGGACCCTTTGTACGTTCCTCTTACCATGCTGACTTACAAGCCAAGGGTTTAGAAGTCAAATAAGCCTCCTCATCAAGCCTGCATCTCGCAGGCTTGATGCTTTTCACGGGGATGAGATCCTTCACCATAATCTCAACCAATTCCCTGATTTAACCTTGAATCCTACGCTTGGCTTCTATAGGCTTAGGCTAAAGTTTCGATTAATTTTCGCTCGCCCGATGGTGCTTTTGAGTGAATCCTGACCACAAGGAAATAATAATGAATCATATCGGCTTATTTGCCCTCACTGCTGCAGCGCTATTGGCTGGTTGTTCATCGAATACCCAGCAAGATAACTATCGTGAAGCCTCTTTTGAGCTGTGTAATACCGAAGTGAACATTTACTCAGTCAGCGATGATGGCCAAGTACGCATTGTGTGCGCTGATGGCGCGAAGTTTGCCCTGAAAACTGAGAAAACTCTCGATATCATGCGCGATATCAACGTGGATTATTGTGATGGAGAAGGCTTAGGTAAGTTTACCGAAAGCAACAAGTACTACATGTTCAAGTGTAAATCCGGCACCATGATCAGCGTCAGTAAGTAAATACTGACGCGATTGACCAAACAATCACCGCCACTAAAAGCGGTGGTTTAGGGATGACAAACAAAAAAGCCTGCGAACTTCGCAGGCTTTTTTATCAGGACAACCTAACCAAAGAAAGTTGCAACCATAGCGTTGCAACTTCACATGGCTGGGGTTTTAGCGCTTAAGCGTAAACAGGCAGACGTTGACAGATCGCCAATACTTTTTGTTTCGTCGCTTCAATCACACCTTGATCATTGATGTTGTCTAGAACATCACACATCCAGTTGGCGAGATCTTTTGCGTCTTGCTCGGTAAAACCACGGCGAGTGATTGCTGGTGTACCGACACGGATACCTGAAGTCACAAACGGGCTGCGTGGGTCATTTGGTACCGAGTTCTTGTTAACCGTGATATTGGCAGCGCCCAGAGCGGCATCAGCTTCTTTACCTGTGATGTTTTTATCAATCAGATCAACAAGGAACAAATGGTTTTCCGTGCTGTTAGAGACGATCTTGTAACCACGTTCTTGGAACTGCGCCACCATGGCTTTGGCGTTTTTCACCACACGCGCTTGATACTCTTTAAACTCAGGCTCCATTGCTTCTTTGAACGCCACCGCTTTAGCCGCAATCACGTGCATCAAAGGACCGCCTTGGCCGCCAGGGAATACTGCAGAGTTCAGCTTCTTGTACATCTCCTCACCGGCATTTGACAAGATCAAGCCACCGCGTGGACCTGCCAGTGTTTTATGCGTGGTGGTCGTGACAACGTGTGCAAAAGGCACTGGGCTTGGGTAAACACCCGCCGCAATCAGACCCGCAACGTGCGCCATGTCAACAAACAGGTAAGCACCCACTTTATCGGCGATTTCACGCATGCGTTTCCAATCCACGATTTGTGAGTAAGCCGAGAAGCCACCGATGATCATCTTTGGCTTATGCTCCAGTGCTAAGGCTTCCATTTCATCGTAGTTAATTTGACCCGCTTCATCGATACCGTAAGGGATCACATTGTAGTGCTTACCCGAGAAGTTAACCGGTGAACCGTGAGTCAAATGACCACCGTGAGCAAGGCTCATACCTAGCACGGTGTCACCTGGGTTGAGCAGCGCCATGTACACAGCGCTGTTCGCTTGAGATCCAGAGTGCGGCTGAACGTTCGCGTATTCACAGCCAAACAGTTGGCAAGCACGATCAATCGCTAAAGCTTCTGCTTTGTCCACGTACTCACAACCACCATAGTAACGCTTACCTGGATAACCTTCGGCGTACTTGTTGGTCAGTTGAGAACCTTGTGCTTGCATTACACGCGGGCTGGTGTAGTTTTCTGAAGCAATAAGTTCAATATGTTCTTCTTGACGAAGCGTCTCTTCCTGAATGGCAGCGTATAGCTCCGGATCGTAATCAGCGATGTTCATATCACGCTTAAGCATCTGTATCTCCTGACTCAGATTGACTGAAATTGCAAAAAAACCACACAATGACTCCACGCAAACGTTTTCGTCATCACTTTATGGCGCGCATTCTACATAATTTGATCTTTATCATAAAGCCCAAATTCATGAATTTATCATGCAGTTTTTTCATAACCACTACGACAGTATTCATGCTCTAGGTATAAAACCTATCTAAACAACAAAACTGTCAATTTTTTGCTTTACACCCTGTAAAGCGGATGTGACATAGGTTTACCTCAATTTTTCATCCCTAGCTACCGAAAATATCCGCTTTTCATTAACATCCGCGCCATTCTCTCTCCTGATAACGGAATTTATGGAAAAACATTCACATAAAGAAGATTGGATCGCGATTCTGACTGGGACATTTCTTGTCGCACAGGGCGTCTATTTTCTACAAGCGGGACAACTGCTAACCGGAGGAACCACAGGATTAGCGCTGCTAATGACCCAATTTTTGCCGCTGACCTTTGGCGTGCTCTATTTTCTCTCGAATTGCCCATTTTATCTGTTGGCTTGGAAGCGCTTTGGTGCTCGTTTTGCGTTTAATAGCGCGATTTCTGGCGCTTTAGTCTCGATCTTTGCCGATCACCTGGCCATGTTGATTACTCTTGAAAAAGTGAATGTAGTTTATTGCGCGGTAGCCGGAGGGCTATTGATGGGCTTAGGGATGCTGATTTTGTTTCGTCATCGCTCAAGCCTTGGCGGCTTTAATGTGCTGTGCCTCTTTATTCAAGACAGATTTGGCATCTCAGTCGGGAAAAGCCAGATGGCGATTGACGGTTTAATCTTGCTCGCCTCGTTCTTTTTTGTTTCTCCACTGACCATAGGTTTATCGATTTTGGGGGCGTTTTTACTCAATATCGTGCTGGCAATGAATCACAAACCGAGCCGTTATCGCGTCATCTATTAGTCTGTTCTGCTAGTTATACCAAAACTACTTGGAGTTGCAGGTAGGCGGCAAGAGAGTGAATCCCCATCAGCATAGACAGACTATGTGATTGGGGTGAACGAACGTAGCCAATACCGCTGCAGCTTCAAGTAGGTATAGTAAAAAGAGAGCCTAATAAGGCTCTCTTTGCTTACGTTGCAGTAAACCCGCGAGCATAGTGTTGATCACACTCGCCAGTGTCACCCCAATGAAACTGGCTAAGATGTCTTGAATAGAAAAAGTGCGAAGTGGTGTGAAGGCTTGCATACCTTCATCAATCAAACAGCAAATCGCTACCAACAAGCCAGTGAATACGACCAGCTTATAGCTGTGGCTCGTGGCAGAAAGCACTCGATACAGCGCCAACGTCAGCAACATGGCTAATAGGCCATGCAAATGGGTATCTCCCCCCACTGCCCTTTCTAATTGGTAAACATAATCGGCATGCCAGCCGGAAGATTTCAACCAAGAAGCCAAAGCCGTCGACAAGGCTAACAAGCCAAACAACACCAAAGAAACTGGACGCTGTTGATAGATTTGACGGCCTATTTTAAGACGCTGTTGCAAATGGAAATCTCTAATTTGGGCTCACGGCGTGAGGCTAAAGTGCAAGCCAGTTTGAACTGATGCGCCGATTTTAGGTAATCCGCCAAAAGGTGTCGACTGTTTTTGCCGTCTAGTCCGCGCGCCAGATGTTCAATCACCAACCACTTTTGTTCACTATCCCACTGTTTCCAGTGTGCTAACCCCACCTGCGAGATGGCAATATTCACGGCTGGTGTATACGGCCCATACCGGTCAGCATTGCGCATAAATTTATCGAGAGAGTCCTTGCTCGAATGAGGCTGCGTTGCATCATGAGCAGATAACTGAGCTTCAATCTTTAACAATTCAGCCCAAGTGTCAGGCCAAGTTGGGCGCCGCTCGGCACTCTCCAGAAACGCGGTTTTAGCCGCATGCAACGCTTGCTGCGTATCTTGCTCCTGAGCAAGATACGCTTGCCACTGAAAAATCCGTCCCTGTAAAAAATAATACTGCGGATGTTCAGGGCTATACTCAATCGCACTCTGGATAGCCTTGTGCGCATCATCCACGGCCGAGAGCGTCGCCGGAGAATGATTCCAAGCTAGCAGAGCCTTCTCAGCGGTAACACCGTATAAGGAGGCGATCCCTTGCTGGAAGGCGAAATAGATCACCCACAACGCAGAACTCGCCACCCCGACACGCCATCCAAACTGAAAAAAAGCGTTCACTTTGCCGCGCCCGATTTCGTCTCTTCGCCATAGTAAGCTTGGTAGTGATAATAGCCGCTGTAGCGTGAAGCCTTTTTCGCATTAAGACGATTGAGTATCACACCATCAATACGACTGCCCTGCTGAGTCAATTTACCCACCACTTCCCGCACGACTGGCGTTCGAGTATGGTTGGCATCAATCACCAAAATCACCGAGTCCACGTATTGCGCCAACATAAAGCTATCGCTCACTGCGAGACAGGGTGGTGTATCAATCACAATGCGTTGATAGCGAGTACGTAAATCGGCCAACAGTTCACTAAATTTGCTTGAAGAGAGCAGCTCTAACGGGTTGGAGGCATAAACACCCGCAGTGAGAATATCGAGCCCGGATTGCTCATCATGGTAGACGCAATCTTCTAAGCTTTGCGTGCCATTGAGTAAATTGGTGACGCCCGGTTGTGAGCCAGAAATGCCAAAACGGTGCGCAATCGCCGGTTTGCGTAAATCACAGTCAATCAGCAAGGTTTTTTCCATTTGCGCCAACGACAAGGCCAAGTTCAGGCTAGATGTCGTCTTTCCCTCTCCGGGCAGACAAGATGTGAGCATCACGACATGCTGATCTTGATTGACATGCGCAAGCAAATAGCTGGTCCGTATCGTACGCACCGCTTCGGTTAGCTCACGCAGTTTCTCATCAAAATAGGCTTTCGCATCCAGTTTGCCACGCTGTTTACGCACCACAGGAACAACGCCCAATAAACTCAGTGCCAGCTGTTTCTCGACCTGTTTGATGTCGGCAAAGGTATCAGTCATCGCATCAGCGATAAACGCCACTACACAAGCAAAACCAAACGACACCACAAAGGCAAGCAATACAATCAATTTTTTATTGGGTTTACTCGGCGTTAATGGTGCACTGGCTTGGTCAGTAAAGCGAGCGATCGTGGTATTAAAATCCCCCGAAGCACTGGTCTCTTTTTGACGCGCTAAAAACAGGTCAAACAATTCACGGTTAGTTTGTACTTCGCGCTTCAGCTCAGAATACTTAGCATTTTTTACCGTCAGGGTCTGGAACTCAGATTTACGCTGATTAAATTCCGTTTGTAATGACCGCTCAGACTGTTTGGCCGCTTGCAGCTCGTTATTGATACCATTTAACAGCTGTCTCAGCTCTGCACGCAGATTTTTACGCACCGCTTCTAACTGTGCTGATGCCGATTTCAATTTCGGGTGTTTAGGGCCGTAACGCTTAGAAAACTCAGAGACTTTCCGCTCAGCATCCACTTCAGCGACTTTCAAATCACGGATGGTTGGGTGATTGGAAATTTCAGGAATCGACGACAAAGCCGTCAAGTCACTGTCATTTTTACTGTAGCTGTTCGCCACTTGATACAGGGTTTCCGCGGCCACGCGGCGATCACGCGCTTTGTTCATCTGCGAAGTCAGCTCTTCCAACTCTTGCGTTGCTAGCCCTTCAACACCTTGCACATCAACCAAGCCTTCCGCTTGCAAAAACGCTTGTAACTTAGCTTCCGATTCTCGTAATTGAGTACGCAGCTCTTCCATACGGGTATTTAGCCAAGTATTCGCCTTTAGCTCTACCTCTAACTTGGCTTCCAAATGGCTGTCCATATACACCCGCGCAATCTCATTCGCGATTTTCGCCGCCAACTTAGGATCACCTGCGGTGTAGTAGATATTCACCAACTGGGTTTTGCGGATCGGGCTAATCTCCATTCCGCGTTTGAACTTATACAAGATCAGTCGATTTTGGCGATACGCTTCCAAATCAGGATCGGCGACGGTCTCTTCCTGCTTAAATCCCTGTAGGAATGGCATCCACTCTACCAAGCGTTCTTTTAAGCTTGGAGAAGCGTCGCTCTCTGGGCTTAAGTCGAATTCTGGATCGGAGGCTAAATCAAGTCGTTCAATGACTTCTTGAGCGATCGTGTCGGATTTGAGGATCTCAATTTGGGTCAGGTAATACTCCTGACTTTTGGTATCGAGCCCATACACTTCTTCAATGGATACCGCTTTCGCTTGCGTCGATTCAATCAAAATAGTCGCACGCGCTGTGTATTCTGAGCGCATTGAGAGTACGAACAGTAAGGTGATCGCCGTCACCATCACGGAGAAAAGTAAGATGCGCCACTTATAGTTAAGTAGCACATTAAAATACTGACGAATATCGATCACTTCTTCTTGAGTGAATTGTTTGCCTGTCATCTTGTGTACCGTTACACCCTAAAATTAAAAGAAGCTTTCGGCGACTGTCAGTATGTCACCGGGTTGAAGTTTACTCAGCAATGTGGCTTTGGTCGGTTTGGCTTCCGGATCGTCACTACTGGAGATAAACAGATTGGTTTTTGAGGCACGCTCAGTAAACCCACCTGCAATAGTGATCGCTTTGTTCACCGTCAAACCGGGATGATAAGGATAACTTCCAGGCTTCATTACCTGACCATTCACAAAGAAAGGACGGTATTCCAAGATCGAGACGGAGACATTAGGGTTGATCAAATAACCATCCAGCAAACCATCGTGAATCGTGGTTTTGACTTCTTCCAAGGTTTTACCTTTCAAGCGAATTCGGCCAAGGAAGGGATAATCAATGTTGCCGTTGTCACTCACCCGCGTCTCAAATGAGAGTTCGGGCTCGTCATAGACTTGAATACGGATCTGATCGCCAACACCGAGACGATAAAAATCGTCATTGGCGACAGCCAATGACGGCCATACCAATAGGCACAGCAAAAAAGAGAGTAGGTACTTCATCATGGGTTACATCACGCCCTGAACAGACAGGTAATACACATTTTGACTATAGCTTAACGAGTCGATATTGGAGTCTTTCCGCTCACGTCCTACACCCAACTCAAAGGTCAGCCAACGGCGAAAATCATAGCTGGCACGTAAACTCGCATTCGTCGTTTCATCATCACGATTCGATGCCGTGTAGTCTTCCTCTAAACGCGTTAATGCGGCTTCAGTCGTCCATTGGGTATTCCAATTGTGTGACCAGTTGACTTGATAGGTCGCTGCGTCAATCGCGTCACCATCGCCATCAGAGTCGGTCGAACGTCGATTGGTCACCAGTTGGAGCGCTGAGTAGGTGCGAACCAGATAAGTCACATCCACATCCCATGAGAAAGAGTCAAAGTCTTTACGGCTGGCTGCATCAAAATCTTTTTGCTGGTAACCAAGCTTTGCGTTGCCTCGCAACTTACCTGTGGCATCCCAAGAAGCACCGAGATAACCAAAGTAGTGATTATTATCTTTGCTGCTGGCTCCCGGTGCGATCAGGTCATAACGACGAGAGTTAGCAATCACTTGCGCGATAAACGAGGTGCGCGGTAATGCCTGATAATAAAAAGTGGAGTTAAAGCGCAGCTCATCCCAATCCTGATATTGAGTAATGGTGCGGTTATTTTGATAAGTAAAATCTTGCCAACCGATATTGGTTTCAATCCGACCAATCGCTTCTGTTGAACCAAAACCATACCCAAGATTGGCACTGTGGCTCTCATATTGGTTGTAATCAAGCCCGAGTGTCGTATCGTTCTCGCCACGGCCTTCATGGGCTAAGGCTAAGTTATACTCAAACCCAATGCGGTGGCGGGAGTTCAATTCCCAATCACTGGTCAGATCAAGGTAGTGATCGGTAAAGTTATCTTGTTGAGAACTAAAATACGTTCCGTTGCGAAAACGGTATCCCAATTGGGTTTTACTGCTTTGCGGCTCGACTATAAAACCGACTCCCGATTCAATCACCGAGAAGGCCGAGCTGTCTTGCTGCTGGTTTGATTTGGCCAAGTTATCGTTATAGCCCGTCGAAAGATTAAGAAACGGCACTACCGCCATCCCAGATTCCGTCACGATAGGATTCGGCGTTGGCTTCGCAACCCCTAATGGCGCATAAGTCACACCCAGCGTGACCAAGCTGGCTGAAAAAAGAGAAGTCAGTTTAATCGGTTCCATTTGCCTGCACTTATTTAAATCGATATTTATTCAAGAGTAGCACTCGCACTTACGACGCAAGTGCCCTGTCTTAATACGCGTTTTTTCCAACAAATCCTTTGAAAATAGTCAGGAAGACGATTTTCAGATCAAACCACAGCGACCAGCGATGGATGTAGTCCAGATCGAACTGCACTCGCTTCTCCATCTTGTCGAGCGTATCGGTTTCACCACGCCAACCATTGATCTGTGCCCATCCAGTAATGCCGGGCTTCACTTTGTGACGCAGCATGTAGCGATTCACTATGGTGCGATATTGCTCGTTGTGCGCAACGGCATGTGGCCTTGGCCCCACGATCGACATACTTCCTTGCAACACATTGAAAAACTGCGGTAACTCATCCAGCGATGTTCGACGAATGAACGCACCAAATCGTGTAACTCGTGGATCGCCTTTGGTGGCTTGCTGCACATGACTGCCATTATCCATCACTCGCATACTGCGAAATTTCCAAACTTGGATTGGCTTGCCATCTAAACCATAGCGGTTTTGTTTAAAAATGATGGGGCCAGGCGAGCTCAGCTTAACGCCAATAGCGACGGCCAATAACACTGGGCTGATCAAGAGCAAAATCAAGCTGCTCAGCACCAGATCTTCAAAGCGTTTCACCCAGTTGAGCAAACCATTAAAGGGGGTATCAAAAATGCTAAACGCGTTGACATCACCAATCGTGTACCAACGTGAGTGCAGTAAATTAAAAGTAAAAAAGTCAGGCACTATGTAGGTATTGACCGTACTGTCCGAAAACGCATCCAAAATTTGGTTGATACGGCGCTGCGCTTGCATCGGCAAAGCAATATAGACATTTTGCACCTGCCCAGTTTTCGCAAGGCTTAATGCATCATTGATATTGCCCAGCACAGGCGCCCCCTCTTTAAGGCGCTCAGGCGCACGGTCATCATAAAAACCTTGCATCACAATCCCTAGTTCAGGGTTTTTGAGCAGATTATTTGATAACTCTTGCCCTTGAGTAGTCATACCGATAATGACCGCGTTCTTGGTATGCAGACCCTTTTTGTGCATGTAGTGAATGGTCGCAAATGCCAATACACGCCAACCAATCAAGCCAATAAAAGAACCGACAAACCAAGCGCCCATCACCATGCGAGAAAACTCGATCCCCGTTTTGGAGAAGTAAGCCAATAGGGTCAAGCTAGCGATGGTCGCAGCCCAACAGAATGCCGTATGTAAAGAAAGTGAACGCAGCTTTGCTGTTCGCCAACCACTGTAAATATCTAAACTTTCTGCAATGTAGGAGTAAAAAAGCACCCCTAGCAAGGCAACCGAAATATAAGACATGGTAACAACATGCTGATTCGACTTAATCGATATATACATAATTACTAATATAAAAATGCTATCAATTAATCGGTAGAAAAATTTACCGTGATAGTTAGTAATGCGTATTCTGCTTTTTTCCTTCATCACTAGACGCTCCTAACCGATGTAAGATTTCCCGAAGAATAATTGGAATGTATTAAATTCTTTTTTAAAGACTACATCTTTATCAATAGAAATATCTGCATCAATTCTAAGACTGAATAAAAATAAAAAACATGATGAAACCAATTGAAAACAACCAAGTTTCATATAATCTAGTGTTGGCATTAAATTAAAAAAATAAATATAAAACAAACACTTAATCAAATAAAACCTTGAGACTCACTTATTAACCACCATGAAAATAAACTTTAGTTTACTTTTATGATGGTTAATAGGTTAATCAAAACAGATAAATAAAAACGAAAGAACCAATTTAAATAAAAATAAGATTTGTATTACATTTTGGATTTACATTGAATTATTTTTGAGAAAAGTAAAAAACAAATTATTTAACAAGCCACATAGACCAGCCGTGATTTAAAATACCATAAAGAAATAATATGTATCGTTTATCGAAAGGAAAAACAGAACAATATGAAACCCGTACCATTACCACTAGTGCTATTGATTGCATTTTTTCCTAGCATGAATGCATTCGCAGAATCTGAAATAAACACTACCGCTTCATTTGATCCTGCTCTATGTACACAAGAGAGTCAGTTGAACAGCGCTTTAAATCAAACTACCGATCTACTGACAACGGTGGCATCACTCATGGTGACATGTCCTGAGAATGCCGTGCAAATCGCAGCCCTTGCGAGCAACCTAAATCCGTCACTAACACGAGAAATTTATCTCGTGCTTTTTAGTGATGTTGTGGATGACCAACGAGTACAACTCGCCGTTGACGCAGTGCGCAGTATCGTTCAAGAACAACGTGCCGATGTGGTACAAGCCGCGATTGAAAGTGCGCCACAAGAGCTTGCTCAAGCGATCGTAGATGCCGTTGCCGAAGCTGGGTTGATGGACCCAACCGAGATTATCATCGCTGCCATCGCTGGAGGTGCCGACCCAGGTTCAATCACTGAACCAACCGCGGCAGGTATTGCTACGCCGCCGCCAATTGCATTGGCTCCGGGCTTAACCAATACCTTTGGTACAGGTAACGGTAATGGTGGTGGTACTGCATCACCGAACTAACCCAGATAACTGACTTGATATTCCTAGCATACAGCGCGGAAACACCGAATCAACGTGACCGCGTGTTATAAGCCGGCCATGGCATGGCGGAGCAAGTTGAAGGATTTCTCTCATTACCCACTTAAATCGATCAAATCTTTAAGTGGGTAAACTGCTATTTTGAGCCACCGAATTTATGCTTTCGTTTCACAAAACTCTATTTTTCGCTTTTTTACTGTTTGTTTTCTGGTTACCAATCCCTCTTGGCAGTAATCGTCCTTGGGCATGGTCGCTCAATGAAATTTACGTAGCCTTCTTATTATTAGGCTGTTTGTTTCTGCTCCCCGCAGCACAGTGTTGGCTAGCTATACAACGAGCGAAAGTCATTCTCATCCCAGTGGCGCTTTTTACTCTATGGTCTTGGATGCAAAGTTGGCCAAGTTTGGGGCTATCATCCGATCAAACTTTGGTGTTTATCTCTGCCGTTAAATCCTTACATTACCTACAAATCTGCTTGGTTGCCGCGTTATTGGTCGATACCCCTCATAAGCTCAAAATGCTGGCGACCACTATGATCGCAAGTGGTATCTGTCAGGCCTTCTATGCTGGCGTAATCCTGCTGCTCGAATTGCAAACCTCACCGTTTTTTTCCTTACCGTTAAACCAACGAGCCTCGGGAAGTTTTGTCTATCATAACCATTTAGCCAATTTTCTAATGCTCAATCTCTGTCTTGGTTTTGGTTTGTTGATTGCTGAGCTCAATCACCAAACAACACAAGGTTGGAGAAACACCCTAAAAAAATTATTGGCGATACTCCTCTCTGACAAAGCATTTATTCGTCTGGGCTTGGTCATTATGGTGATCGCTCTAGTACTCACCCGCTCAAGAATGGGCAATATCGCCTTTTTTGTCGCACTCAGTATCGGAAGCTTGCTCATCCTTCTCTTCTATAAATCGAAGCCGAAAAGCCTCTATCTGTTGATCGTGAGCTTATTTATTGTGGATGCTTTGGTTGTCAGTAACTGGTTTGGCTTAGATAAGGTTCGCCAACGTTTAGCTGAAACCAGTTTGCAAAATGAATCGCGGGATGATGTGGTTCGTGATGCCTTGAACGCCATTCAAGAACGTCCCCTTACCGGTTTTGGCAATGGCACGTTTTACTCCACTTTCCCCTCTTACAATCAAGGCGAAGTGGCGCTTTTTTATGACCATGCACACAACGATTATGTGCAGTTCACCTTGGAGTCAGGCCTGATTGCCACCAGCGTATTTGGCATCATGGTTTTGTTTTGTGCATGGCGGGCTTTGTCAGCCTTTCGCAATCGAACCAATAAAACTATGCGTGGCATTGGCCTTGGCAGTTTAATGGCGATCATCGGGATGCTGTTACACATGAGTGTGGATTTTCCACTGCAAGCCCCAGCCACGGCGCTCTACTTTCTATTTTGTCTATTAATCGCCAATTGGAGCATGACGCTTCCTACCCCGAAATACCGCTCATCCAGAACCTGATTGCTCTTCATCTCCTGCATGATCACTGCGAAATTGATGACTTATAGAGTAGAAACAATCACTTACGTTCAAAGCGGAGTTTAGGGATGACAATAAAAAAACACCCCGAAGCATCGGGGTGTTTTTATTCGCAGTTCAGTAAAGCGATGAGTCGTTAGTAGACAAACTGGAAGCCTTCAACTAACCAACCGCCAGTCCATACATTAATCTGCTTGATACGTTTACCTTGCGGCACAGTGTATGTTTCCACTTTCTTATTGCTCGCATAGTGGGTTGAGCCCAATAACACGCTAGAGCCATCCTTCATCGTGAATTTAATCGCCACGATGTGGTAACCACCCCAGTTATAAAGGCCAGAGGTGACCTCCACTGATTGCAATTGATCAAGTGCAATCGGTGCTCTTAACACACCACCGTTAGTGCCTTGCACCGGCCCGCCGACTAAGTTGTTGACGGTAGTACCAATGGCATCGATCGCAAAACCTGAACGCAGATACATCAGGTTATCCGCCGTCACGACACGTTGCGATTGTTGAGTATTTGAGTAACCGAAAATTGGAGACTCACCACCCACTGCAGCGCGTAATGTGCTTGAACGGTAGGTATTATGGCTCAACCAACTTGGCTCAACAAAAGTCGGCAAAGTACCATCTTGATTGATGTTGGTGAGATGGAAAGCATGCTGGTTCCAAATACGAGTCGCATTCTTCCAAGGTTTCGAACTGTCCGCTGATTGGTAAACATAAACCCCGTGGTTAATCGAATATTGGCGATCGAAATCGTTCGCTGCCACGATCAACTCTGCGTTGTTATCACCTTCCAGATCGACCACGATAGGGTATTCCCAAAGTGTTGCCGTGGAGTGCGCTAGCGACGCACGTTCTTTGCCCGTTTTGCCATCTAATACACGCACGCGTGCATGATCTTGCACGAGTACTTCATCGATACCATCGTTATCAAAGTCATACGCAGAGACACCAATTTTACCGCTGCCAGTGTCGTCATTCGCCACAGACCAAACACGCTCGCCTTTGCTGTTATACATATCGACAGCGGCATAGCCTGCGTAAACAATCCCTTTTACATCCAGATCATTGGTACCATTTTGCGTAGCTAACTCAAATTGAACACCGTCCAACAACCAACCCGCGGTCCAAGCTTTGATGCCTTTAATGCGGCTACCTGCTGGCACAGTAAAGCGCTCGGTCTGCTTGGAGTAAGCATAGTTTTTAGAGCCCATAGAAATCACGCTACCATTGCTCATTCTAAAATCGAGCGCTAATAGATGATAACCACCCCAATAGTATTTACCCCAAGTCAGGTCAATCGCCTTAATATCTTTGACGTTAACCGCAGCATTAAGATTGCCTCCCGTACCACCGACTAACGTCGAAGCAGAAGCACCAATCGCATCAATCGCAAATCCTGAACGAACCGAGATCTTGCCATCGACGGCCAAAGCAATCGAAGCAGGATTGTTATTAGGCTGATAACCATAGACTTTTGAGAACTCACTCGTTTCAACGGCTTGAGCTTTACCTAAAAAGTTAGATACCGCCTGCACACCACCACCAGGGTTTGCTGTGTTGTTGATTTCCCATTTAATGGTGCCATCGTGTTCTAGCACAGCAAAACGTGCGTTATCGCCTGTCGCAAAAGTGGCAGGTACAGAGGCCACAATCTCAGGCTCAGCATCATTATCTAAGTTAACTAGCGAAGAGAACCAAACCGCATCGTTCGCTTGATACTGCCAATTGATCGCACCGTTATTTTGAAACAGAGTACCACCCGAAAAAACTTCTTGTTGCTGATCGCCATCGACATCAACGTTGATCGAGGACGGCGCCCAAGGATGATTAAAGACCAATCCGCTGTGGTAGTTATACACACCATCTGCAGCCAGAATTTCTACACTGCCATCGTGGTCTAAATCCGCCAACGTGATATCACCGACAATACGCCAGCCACTTTCTGTCGTTGGGATCTGTTTTTTAATGTTGCCTTGGTTATCCAAAATCGTGATGAATTGATCGCGATTGTTGGTAGTCACAATCTCAACGATTCCGTCACCGTCCAGATCGCCTACCGCTGGCGAATAACGCGCATCCGCGATCACACCACCATTCGCATAGCTCCATAGCTCAGAACCATCCACACCACTTAAAGCACGCACTAAGCCGCCATTGGCGTATTTGTTTCCTTCAAACGTCACTACGATCAAATCTGCGACATCTTTTTCATCAATCTTGCCATCACCATTGTCATCGTTCAGTTGCGCGACAATAGGCGTTACCATCACTTGGTTAGAGTTAGGTTGGAAAGCACTGCCTTGCCAAGACCACTTAAGCTTCATATTGAGTGCCGAGCTGTCACCGTCATAAGGGACAACGCGCATTGAGCGTGGCTTTGAGAAATCAAGCGTTTCGTCATTGTAGGCTTTGACTGCACGCATTTGCTCGTTCTGGGTGTTACCACCAAACACCGCAAGACGGTTGTATGAAAGGTTATCCCAATCACTCAGCATGACCCCCAAACCTAGAGGTGCTTCAACATCAACCTCATGGCCATAAATGTACGCTGGTAGCGAGTAACCAGAGCGCTCACCCTCTTTTAAACAGAAACGTTCACCCGTTTGACGACTCACAATACAAGCCTCAGGATAAGTTTCAGAAGCCAGTACTCGCATTGAACGTGGTTTAGAAAAATCTAAATAAGCACCGTTGTAGGCTTTGACATTCTTAAGATCTTCGTTACCAGTATAACGATCGAACACCGCCAAACGGTTATAAGACAGGTTATCCCAATCACTTAGCATGACAGAGACACCACTCGGAGCCTGAACATCTACTGGATGAGCATAAATCCAGCTAGGGAGGGAATAGCCCGAGCGCTCTCCCACTTTTAAACAATATTTTTCGCCATTCAGGCGGCTGATAATACACCCTTCGGCTTCATTCGTTGTGGCTTGAACCACGTTACTACTCAACGACAAAAGACCGACAGCAAGTGCAATATAGTGAGACGTCATTTGTAAGACTCCCTTTACCTTGTGTTAATTTTATTCAAAGCCAGAAACAATATGCATCCGGTTGATCGTTGTAATTATTATTTTAAAACCTAGGAACTGGTATCGCGGATTGCTAATAACAACCTGACGGAATTATCAATACCTGAAAGAGCCATTTCAACACAGCACACCTATTTTCACGCCTCAGTAATGAGACATCTCAAAGTTGAGAAATAAGCCGACTACAATGAATCTCTTTCTCTTTTTCAAGAAGCATTTTCTAGGTGCTGTTATACTTAAATCAATTCAATAAAGAGGGTGGCATCTTGCGTTACATATTTATTTCACTTGTTCTGTTTAGCCCAGCTATTTTTTCAGAGGTTAACTCTCACAATGTCATAGAATATGGCGCCATCGCGAATGATGGAGAGGATGATTCGAACGCATTTCAACATGCACTCAATCAATTAAACAATGGTGATGCCTTAATTATCCCTACAGGAGAATATCAAATTTGCAAAACGCTTTATTTAAAAGAAAAGAATAACATTGAAATTATTGGTTCTATAAACAGTAAATTAAAGAAGTGCCGTTCATTTAATGGGGAATACTTACTCCATATCACCTACACACAAAATCTGAAGATACAAGGCCTCAGTTTTGAAGGACTGAATAATGGTGACCTCAAACCTTTGTGGGGAGAGCAAGGTGTCTACCTTGGCAGCACTAAAGGTACCTTAGTGGTTCAAAATCAATTCGCTCGCTTTGGTGACGCCGCATTGCGCATGACGACGGCAAGTCAGGACCACTCGATACCACCAGGCTCTATGGCAATAAAAGTGAGTCATAATCACTTCGAAGACTGCGCTCAAGTCACTACAACACAAGCGACAGCAGGAACAGAAATGCACGGTACACAGGATATTATTATTGATAACAATCAATTTAATGCTTGTAAATTAAAATTATCTGCACGCGCAGATACTAGAGGAGCTAAGGTCATTAATAATCAATTTGAAAATATTAATGGTACTTCAAATGAAGTCAGTTATTATTCTGACGTTTATTACTCAGGAAACACATTTTTAAATATCAATGGGTTCGCTATCAACATTTACCCAAACTCTAGAACGGAACAAAATGTTCAGTGGGGAAACATCTCCATTATAGGTAACACTTTTGATGCCATCCAACAAGGTATACGTTTGCAAAGCTTTAGCATCAATGACCCAAACAACCAATCCATCAAAAACATTCAAATTAGTGATAACACATTTGAAAATATTTACTTTGGAAATGAAATTGAAAGTCAATATAAAGCCATTATTAGAACCAATAGCCAAGATAATCTCGTTTCTTTCGAACATGTCAATATAACTGGTAATCAATATCAATTAACGCCTTATAGTAAATTCATTTCAATTGATCATAAAAGCAAGTTAATCAATATTCAAAACAATGAAAGAATTTATAGCGACCATTATTATATACAGCACTTTATTAAAGATTGATATATAGCTAATGACTTGGATTGATAGGTAGAGAGAGAGACAGTGAGTGAATGGAAGAAGAATAGATCATCGGTATGATTAATGAGGAAAGCGGTAAACTCCCCCCCCTAAAATGCCTCATCACATCATTCACTATAATTTAAATAAGAAAATAAAAACCGCCATAGGCGGTTTTTTATACATACGACTAAGTGACTAGGTAAATTTATTTTTTTACCACTGTCATTGACTGTTCCACTCGCTCACCAGAAACAATGTCTACCACTTGAGCATTAATTGTGTATTCGCCCGCTGGATAGCTTTTATCAAAATTAATACCACGCACTTTTGAATAAGTATCACCTGAAGCAATAACCCATTTCTCTCTCGCATTGACAGGAATAATCAAACCATCAGGACCTACCGCAGTCATCCAGAACTCGACGTTAGCTTCTCCCTCGCGGCCATTATTTAAATCAACGGTGAATGGAACAAAACCGCCGGTACTTTCCACACTATTAATGCCAAATTGATTTTTGATATCAATAGTCAAACCATTGAGTTCAGGTAGGCTATTTAAATCGACTCCTTTCACAAATTCTTGGTTGGCTTTAAATACTTTTCCATTTTCTGCAACGACTTGAAGAGAAACAGTATATTTACCATCAGCCATATACTCTGGAACCCAGAAACCACGTGTAACGTTCAACACACGACCATCAGTAAGAGCATCAGACTCTTGCTGCGCTGTATCAACTCCAACTACCGCTTTGGCTGGGAAGTAGATACCTTCTGGACCTTTAATCGATAGCCAGTATTTGAACTTCACTGTTTCACAGCTTTCATTACGGATCCCTAGCTGACTAGAGATGTATCCACCGTTACTTGCCAACTGGTTTTGATTTAATGAAAGATTTGCTTCAATCACTGGCTGTAACTCACAATCCACTTCCGCATAAGAAGCCGTTGAAAATAACAATGCCAAGCATGAGGCCAGATAATAATGACGTTTGTTCATGATAGATCCTTTAAAGTTAGACAACCATTTGTTTTTACAACTGGCGCTAAGGCTAATTCATAACTATAGAAAATACATCCGCTTTTTATTAAAGGATCTACCTTTATCAAATCTAAGACAATTGCATTGGCTAAGCATTAATAATATTAAAAAAACTTGATTCAACGAATAAAAACCAGAAAGCAAAAATAAACCAAAGTTTATTTTTTCACCCAAAGGTTAATTCTTTGGTTTTATTTTTTCATTGAGCAATAACCAAGCATAGCGGCTATTAGTAATTAAATAACGCTTCCACATTCTTCCGGGTTCTTGTAACACACGATATAGCCATTCCAATCCGGCTTTTTGCATCCATAAGGGAGCCCGAGAAACATGACCAGCGACAACATCAAATGTCCCGCCAACCCCCATCACAAATAACACCCCTAACTGCTCTTGCCAGCGGTTGATAAAGTTCTCTTTTTTCGGGGATGTGATCGCCACAAACAGAAGTTTTGCACCTGACTGACGGATTTTTTCAACTATCGCTTGCTCATCATCCCAAAAATAACCGTGGTGATAACCAGCGATCACTAATTGTGGGTGCTTTGCCTGCATCACTGCTGCCGTTTTTTCAACAATCTCCTGCTTTGCACCGAGGTAGAATACGGGCATTTGTTCTTGTGCGGCCATTGCATTGAGCTCAAGAAATAAGTCAACGCCCGCCACTCGTTCGGGAACCTGGTGACCTAAAAAGCGTGCCCCCCAAACCACCCCCATACCATCGATATTGATAATGTCACACTCGGTCACGGACTGAGCCAATTCAGGATCCTTACGCATATTGACCAACTTAGCGACATTGACCACCACGTGCTGGGTAAACTCTTGGCGCAAAATGCGATCGCGGATCAGCGCAACCGTTTCACTCATCGAAGCCACATCCATCGGGCTACCCAGAAAATTAATGCGTTTCAATCGGTTATTCCTCATTGGTAATTCTTAAATAAAAACGAAATGAAAGGTACATCCACGCCTGTGTCCAGCGCGCGTAGTGAATTCGGTTAACCCAACGTTTGTTACGTTGATAGACAAACTGATCCCGCTCAGGCATGTATAGCGTTTGAATAGCACGCTGAATGACTCGTTTAACCAAAACAACATCACTCTCCTCACCACCAACACTGAGTAAGGTAATAATGGCCTGTGATACTGAGTGCGGATCCAGTGGATAAGGATTGTTGTGGTAATACTTCGCCGTTCCATCGGCTTCAAATAGATGCTGCTTGTAAAAATGAAAACCGCGTGCAATCGCCTCATCAAATTCGTTTGTCGCTAAAGTCGTTCGTATAAGATGTAGCGCTTCTAAGTTGTAGCCCGTATGAAATCCGTCAATAAATCCATGATGATGACGAGTGCCATAGGCCCAACTGCCATCGGCAGCTTGAGCTTGAGCGCTGTTACGCGCAATGCGTAATGCCAACTCGGTGTAATCAGGGCAAGACGTTTCGCGGCCAACCACAGCCAGCCATGCAGCCGCCCACAAACTGGCGTTGTGTACAAATGCCGTTTCACCGGGGATATACGCAAAAAATTCCCCGCTCTCATTTTGAGTCAATAAATGGCCAGCAATAAAATCACCACTGCGCAGCGCCAAGTCGACCCAGTCAGCTCGCCCCGTCAGTTGCCCCAATTGGTGTAAGGCACGACTGACATAGACTGTCGTGATCACATTCGGCTTCCCCTTAGGAACAAAGAATGCTCGCGCTTTCCAATCAAAATGATATCCCCAACAGGCACCATGCCAGATTTGCTCATCACAACGCTGAGTCACTAGCCACTGCGCCAGTTGCTCCGCTTCTGTGAGCAAAGCGGGATCTTTTGTCACTTGATACTCTTCGATTAATCCGAGGATAAACAGGGCCACGCCTTTAGGGTTTCGCGCTTTGGGCACACCTAGCCATGGGCGAAGATTAATCGGTGAGCGTTTGAACAACTGGATCCACGCTAAACCAAGAGTCGAATCTTTGCTTATCGGTAAGCGCTTGAACCAGCTTGAATTGAGCCCATCAAAAGGATCGTATCCTGCGAATTGTTCTGTACGAGCTTTATTCAATAAGCATTGGCTAATGTCAGCTACAGTCGTTGATTTCATGATTTTAAAAGCTCATCGTAAAGTGTTTGTAGACGCGGGATCACCGCTTGCAAAGAGAAGTTTTCAGCAAACTTTTGCTTCGCCGCGGTCGCAATACGTTGATTTTCGGCACGCTGTTCAATCAGATCTCCGAGTGCTTGCGCTAAAGCAACCACATCACCGGCCTCAATTAAACGACCTTGCTCACCATCACTGATCGCATCAGGAATTCCGCCCGCTCGACTTGCGACGACGGGAATCCCTGCCGACATAGCTTCTATAACGCCCATAGGAAAACCTTCGTTATAACTGGGTAAGCAGTAAATATCAGTTTGGGTCAATAATTTGAGCTTAGCTTCGCCAGCTATCCAGCCTAAACAGTGAACGGACCCGTTCAAGCCAAGCTGCTCAGCCATCGCTTGATAGGTTTCAATCTCACCATCGCCAGCAAGATACAGCTGTGCTTCTGGGCAGCGCTGCTTAACTAACGCAAAGGCTTGAATCAAATCACCGACTCCTTTGCGCGTCCCCAAACGACCAAGGAAGGCAATACGGCCAGGTTGAGCAAGGTGGCGATCTAAAGCCAAACTGGGTACGGCGTTATACAGAACAGAAACGCCTTGTGTTCTACCTATGACCTCTTGTAGCCATGCGAGCCATTGAGTTGAAAGAACCAGCACATGATCCGCCAAAGCAAAAGTGTGTCGAATATGCCTTTGCTGAACCATATTGCACTCATCTCGATAGAAATCACGAAACTCGGCGCCATGTAAGTGCAGAATAACCTTTCCTTTCAAAAGCTTAACTAGACGAATAATCACAGACTTACGTCGATAGCTTCCCCTTGATGACATGTGAATATGTACTATGCCGACTCGGTAACGCATAAAGCAGTACAACAATTGGCAGAGTGCAAGCATAAAGCGCAATGTCATTCGCCATTTCTGCCCGTGGTCCAAACTTGAGTGTGAGGCAATCAACTTGATGTGGTTTTCTTCTAGAAAACCACAATCAGCGTAGGTTGAGACCACTGTTGCCACACCACCTTGTCCTTTCAGATCTGTGGCGATCATTAGATTAATGTTTTTTCTCACTGTACATCCTTGATGGTACAAATCGCTTGGCGAATCTTACCGTTTGCAGTGCGCTCAAGTGCTGACACTATGTCTATCGTGACATTGAGCGAGCTTCCTAAGCGAGCTTGAGTATTGCTGATTAACTGTTTTTGCTGCTCTTGATTAAATTGCTCTGCATCAGCCACCACTTTCACCACAATCTGCCCTCGTTCACTCTGCACAAATTGGCATGCCATAATCCCAGCGATACCTTTGGGTATATGGTTAAGAATATGCACTTTTTGACCATCTTCACCGACGAGATAATCACCAATCCTTCCCTCAATACGCTCGATCACAGGAAAGACTCGACCACAAGGACAAGCCTCGTTTTCAGATAAATGCACATGATCACCGGTCTTATAGCGGATCAAAGGGAAATATTGATTATTAAAGTTAGTGCCGACCAACTCGTAACGCCCGTCGCCTGCGGCTAACAATTCCACATGTGAATAGTCGGAGAGCAAATGGTAGCGACCATGCTCACACTGCCCTATCGCAGCCACTCGCTCAAATAGGCCATACCAGTCAAAAACTTTGCAGCCAAAGCGTGTCTCAATCACCTGTCTATCTTCTGCTGACAACGATTCTGATGAAGTCATAATCGATTTGAGCTTCGCCGGATAATAACTTTGGTTGGCTTCTAAATAGCGGGCTAACGTAGCAATCGAAGAAGGGTATGCCTGAATCACTTCAACCCCAAAATCGACCATGGCTTGCAGGTAACTCGACATCGTTTTCGGTGTCAGATGGAAAGAGGACAACACTATCATCTGCTCAAACCAAGAGTAGCGCCAGAATGGTCCTTGCTTTTGACTTAATGGCACCACCATATCGCCACGGATCCACGCTCGTTTATCCCCTTTACGATATCCCGCCCAAGCCAACTGTCTTGCGACAAAGGCTTGTTCACGAATAACCGAATGCCTATCTTGCAAAATAGTCAGAGGTGTACCCGTTGTGCCACTGGTCGCCCCTTTCACCACCACTGACGGTTTATTTTGTGAGATAAACTGTTTGTGATCACGGCGTAATACGGATTTATCCAGATAAGGGAAGGCCTCAAGCTCAAGATTAGGCACCTCTAAATCCTGATAAAACGGCACATGGTTACGAGCATTCTCCAAGGTTTTTTTTAGCTGCTTGTGTTGATAATCCGCTAAATGAGTACGTGAAAACTCGTTAGCTTGGATCTCTTGCAACACCGCACGCATCTCACCATTTTCTCTGACCATTTGGCGTGACAGCGCCCGCACAGAAAGCATGACATTTTGCAGCCAGATTGGTGCTTTAACATAAAGTGAACTGGTAAACATCAGTAAAAGTCCTTGGGATTAATATTTGTTTTGATCACTTTGGCGGGCATTCCGACTACAACGCTGTAAGGCGGGACATCTTCAAGTACCACAGCATTCGCACCAATCACGGCTCCATCACCGACTCGAATATCACCCAGTACTTTTGCCCCAGTGGCGATATAGACATAATTACCGATCACTGGAACATTGTGTGAACGAGAACGGCCACCAATAGTCACATTACTCCCAATCACACACTCTTTACCGATTACACAGCGCTTATGAATTACAACTGCAATCCCTCCATAGCCAAAGACAGTCCCTTTACCAATTTCAGACTGACTATAGACGGCACAATTATGAACCAAACGAATCAAACCATTACAGACCTGAGGTAATAGAGGTATGCGGCGCTTATGGAAGAAATGGCCAACACGGTACAACCACATTTCTTATCTCCTAATGACTCTTGCTCGCCAACGAACGATCAGATGAACGATAACGACAAACTAAAGCGACAACGAATAACACGAGTGCAGGAGTCTTCACCGTTAGCGCATTGTTAGTCAGTGATATCAACATAAAACTGAGTAAAGCAACTTGAGCAGGAAGTTCTTGTCGGTAAATCAAGCGCACTGGAACAGTGTAAGTTGCCAGTAATAAGCCGATCGCCCCTAGTAAGCCAAAGTTAAGAACCCAGCCAATTAAATAATTTTCCACGACATTGATCCCGATATAAAAGGCAATATCACTCAGTAATCCATGAGAGGCTCCAAATACCCACTCCGAAGGTGAAAGCTGTTCAAGCAAAATAAAAACATCGAATCGCGCTTCGGCGCTTTTGTCGAGATACAATTTAGACAGTATTCGCTCACCTATAGGACTTAACACCAGGGTCAAAATAACGGCAATTACAGAGAAATAGACTAAGGCCTGCAGATAAGCGAATTTCAACTTATGGTAACGAATGCCTTGGCCTAAAAAGTCACGTAATTTAGGCAACAGCATCAGAAAATTCCCCAATAGGAAAATCCCCAACGCAGCTCGCCCTCCAAAAGCAAACAGGGCTAGCACGATAACAGAGACATACAAAGCCACCGGAATTCGTGTATAACGCATCACAATCGGCGTTAATGACGCCGTAATGAGCGCATTGTTCAGTGGATGCGCCAAAAAGGCGGTCGAACGGAAAGTTGAAAAACTTCCAATCTCTACCGCCACAATACTCTGCGCCAATATAAGCTCAATAATAGCAATACAAGCATTAAGAAATAGAAGATAGCCGAGTAGAGCAAGTAATCGATTTTTAGCTGTATCGGATAACCCGTATACAATAGGAACCAAAACCAAAGGGATAAAAATCGTATCGATAAGATAAGCGAGTCCCGACGTACCGAATCGCATAAAGCCGTATAAAATAACGGCCAGCATCGATACCATGGCCAGCCACCATGCCTTTTTAAGCTCATTCAAAGGCTTAATAAGATTGAAAAGTCCTACCCATAATATCAACAGGGCAAAAATCCCCATAGTCAAATAGGAATAGACATGAATTTTGAGTATGGGGCTTCCGCCTTCTGAAACGTACTGAATACCCATATTTTCGAGTAAAAAAGCCCCCAACAGAAACGCACTGAGGATAATCAGAATCATCCATCGATTGAGATTACGTTCGCTCAATTAGGCCTCCAGATTGAGAATAAACGCTGACGTGCATTAAAAGCATTCAAGCACCACAAACAGATACCATAAAACAACAATGAGGTAGTGACATAAAAGGCTAGAGCGAATAACGAATGGATCGCCAATGGCCACTGTTTCACTAGGTATAAGTAGCCACCCATCAGCAGTGCCGAAATGATCACTTTGATGCCATCCATGCCGATAGCATAACGATACCCCGATCGCCATGAGCTAATAAAAGAGAGTATTGCGACTAAGCCACTCACTATAAGCAAGGTGATAGCCGCGCCGAACATGCCAAATTGATTGAGCATCAAAGGTAGTAGGAAAATGCTCGCGATTAAGCCCGAGAGAGAAACCCATAGCAGCTTGCGAGTCTGTAATAGAAACTGTAAACCATGATCAAGGTAATGACCTTTAAAATTAATCAGATAAACAGCGATCGCTAACACCCAGAATAGTTCGCTAGAACGACTCAGATATTGCTCACCCAAAAAGAGCCTAATGATCTCATCTTGTAATATGCCAAGACCAAGTAAAGCTGGAAAAGTAAGGGTAACCAGTAAATGCAGATAGGTTTTATGCTGACTCACAAGAGCGATTTTATCTTCCGCATGTTTGGCTAAGTTAGGGTAGAGAGGCATAGAAATCACCATAAAAACGAGCCCCAAAACCCCCATCAATAAGTTAGCTTGCGCAGCATAAACACCGGTTTCATTCATCCCAACAAAATGAGCGATAAATAAACGATCGATTCGTCCACCCAGTACACCAATTCCCCCAGCCAACATGATCGGAATACCATAAGCAAGCAAACGCTTTAACATTGCAATATGCCATTTAGGCCGCTGAGGTAAACCCAGACACAAAGCCCCAATGCCAAAGCTCAAGGTTAAAGCAAATAACGCAGACTCAATAGTCGCCGCCCAAGAGAGCGAAAGGATGGAGAGCACTACCGCTGAAATTGACTGCAATACGGTCGCTTGACGATAAACGCTCAATCGCTCATTTAAGCGACTTAATTCTAACTGGTATTGAAATATCGATTTAACCGACAATAAAGCACTCAGTACCAATAATCGTTCCCAATTCAATTGCTGATAAATAAATAAAGTCGCGGCAATAACAATAAAGCCAAGCAAAGATCCGATGATGACCAGCAGTGAAATGCTTTGAACGAGTTGGACTTGCTCCCTATCTGAATACCCAGGGTAAAGACGTAACATCGACGTGTTGAGCCACTGAGCACTAAAAGCACGCACGAGTTCGAGCACCACCATCGCTACCGCCAACACACCATAATGTTCCGGAGAGAGAAAGCGAGTTTGTACAGCGATCAGAGCAAAGACACTCAGAGCGGAAAAGACCTGAACAGGAGCATATTTGAGTAGACTAGCAATCAACTCAGTACCTCTCGATATAGATTCTGGTAATGTTCAATCACATTTTCTACTGCGAATTGATCGCGCAAATAGGTTTGAATCGCTTGAGTATCCGTTATTTTTATCTGACTGATTCGCTCAGCAATCATCGCTTCCTGCCCTTCTTGCATAAAAACCACCCCTAACTGGTCAAACGTTGCTTGCCGTTCACCTAAAATCCCGACAGGAGTACTAATTAATGGCAAGCCCGCCGCCATCATTTCCAATGGCGCTAAGCCGAACGTTTCTTGTTGTGACGTAAATATTCCAATATTCGCTTGTTGGTACTGTTGTACAATTTCACGCTGATTAAGTTTGCCAAGAAAAATGACATCTTGTTCAAGCTCATACTCTTTGATCAATTGCTGCAATTGCGCGTAATAAGCAGAATCCATATTGGGTCCGATAATACGTAAAGTAGCCGCTTGCCCTCGCTGTTTTAGCTCACGCAGTAATACAATGGCTCGATCAATACGCTTGCGTCGAGTAATCAATGCACAAGTGACTAAATTGACTTCATTCTGGGGCAGATTCTGGTTCGCAGAGTTGGCAGAGAAATAGTCAGGATCGACTGGATTGCCAATCACTTGAATTGACTTATTCGTCTCCAGAGATAACGCTTGACGCAACTCTTCGCCAACACAAGTATAAAAATCGACGGAAAAATGACTTACCCATGGAATGATTTGTTCATAAACAAAATCATTGAGTTTTGAAACTGGCTTACGCCCAATCTTGCGATAAGAATGCAAGGTCAACACATTACGAGTTTTCTGCCCAAGTCCCATCATCCAACTGTTGAGATGAGAGTGAACCAAATCTGGCTGATAGTCTTTCAGTTGCTCTTGGATGCGGAGCCAATTGGATAATAAGCTAGGCAAAGGCAGCCCAAATCGCTTTTCCCGCAACGGACAAATCACCACTTCCAGATGTTTTGACAACTGGATAATCTCGCCTGAATAAGAGTGATTGTTGAGCGGATCAAACGCTAACACTCGGTAATGGTATGGACGCTCTTGCTGAGCGAGTTGACGTACCAACATTTGGCATACTGAATCCACACCACCAAGATTTTTCTCCCCCCAATTGAGCGTAGAGAGTGGCATGATAAGCAATATTTTACTCATGACTTACTTTCCAATGGCGCGGGGTGGCGAATATAGGTTTTATGGCTTGGTCTTGTTAGTACGCGTCCGGGGTTACCCACGACTACCGAGTTTGGGGGAACATCACGAATGACGACGCTCCCCGCACCAATGATAGAACCATCGCCAATCGTGATATCTTCAACGATCGAGACATGCGGACCAATATATACACAGTCCCCTACCGTTGCGGCTTGTCCTTGATTTGAGCCAATCACAGTAAAGGGACTCAAATTACAATTGGCACCAATCTTAGCGGTACTATTAACAATGACCCCAGTGGCATGCCCGAGGTATAACCCCGGGCCGACTTGAGTCTCTTTTGGGAGTTGGATCTGATAACGCACTGACAGAATGCGATGCATAAGACGAGCTACAGTGCGGATCAACACATTCTTACTACGACATAACCGAAACCAGAACATGTAGGCGAAACCCGCATTGAGTAGTAGGTGCTTTACGACTAACCCAATACTTACCTGCCCAGTATGCCGATAAAGATCAGCTTTAATCAGCTCCCAAGGTGAACTCATGCCACCACTCCGCGAGTATCAATCACCACTTTCTTAGCAAACTCGGTTTTATCCGCCGCTTTAAATTCTTTGTGATCGACCAGCACGACAACGATATTGGCGAGCTCAAGCGCGCGCTCTAGAGAAACCAACTCGATACCTTGCTTCGCAAGTTTGCTAGGTAGTTCAGTAATATTTGGTTCAACCGCCAACAACTGACCCACTTTGCTTTCAGCCAGATGTTTAGTGATATCCAAGGCTGGACTTTCACGCAGATCATCAATATCCGCTTTAAACGCTAAGCCTAGGCAAGCAATGATTGGCTTTTTGAATTGGTCAGCCGCTTGTTTAACTTGATCCACAACCCAATGAGGTTTGCCATCATTGACTTCACGTGCAGTACGGATCAATTGCGCTTCATCTGGACAACTATTAACGATAAACCACGGATCAACCGCAATACAGTGGCCACCGACACCAGGACCTGGGTTAAGAATACTCACACGAGGATGGCGGTTGGCTAAGCGGATCAATTCCCATACATTGATTTTCAATTTGTTGCACACCAAAGAGAGTTCATTGGCAAAGGCAATGTTGACATCACGGAATGAGTTTTCGGTTAATTTAGCCATTTCCGCCGTACGCGCATTGGTGACAATGCACTCACCTTTTACAAAGGTTTTGTACAGGGCAACAGCCTTTTCGCTACAAGCCTTACTCACGCCACCAATCACGCGGTCATTACTCACAAGCTCTTGTAGGACATAACCCGGCAACACACGCTCTGGGCAGTACGCAATCTTCACATCCGCAGCGATGCCTTTTTGCTGAGGAAACGTCAGATCCGGACGCGCTTCTGCAAGCCATTGCGCCAATTTTTCGGTTGTGCCTACTGGGGAAGTACTCTCTAGAACCACCAAGTTCCCTTTAGCAAGAACGGGAGCGATGGTTTTTGCCGCCGCTTCAATGTAGCTAAGATCAGGTTCGTGGTTATCCCCTTTAAAAGGTGTAGGAACGGCCACCAAAAACGCATCGGCAGGCTCAGCTGTTAATGTCGCTTTGAGTTTCCCGGTCATGACAGCACTGCGTACCACGATATCAAGATCCGGCTCCACAATGTGAATCTCGCCTTTGTTGATGGTATCCACTGCATGGGCGTTGACATCAACACCGACCACATCCAAACCACGAGAGGCCAAAACGGCTGCTGTTGGCAGACCAATATAACCTAGGCCAATCACTGAAACTTTATTAAACATCTGTCATCCCCTGATGAGTCTATTTCGCTAAAATGTCCGCAATACGTTGACAGGCTTTACCATCCCCATAAGGGTTGTGTGCCTGACTCATGGCTTGATAAGCCTGTGGGTCAGTCAGTAGTAAGCTTAACGCATCACAAATTTGTTGTTGGTTGGTACCGACTAATTTCACCGTGCCCGCAGCCACCGCTTCAGGGCGCTCAGTCGTTTCACGCATCACCAGCACTGGCTTACCCAGCGAGGGCGCCTCTTCTTGAATGCCGCCAGAGTCAGTCAAAATAATGTGTGCGCGATCCATCAAGTAAACGAAAGGCAAATACTGCTGCGGTTCAATCAAGACAATATTGCTGACACCTTTTAGGAGCTTATTGACCGGTTCACGCACATTCGGATTGAGATGCACGGGATACAAAATTTGGCATTCGGGATGCTGCTCTGCGGTAGTGATCAGCGCTTGGCAAATACGCTCAAAGCCACCACCAAAACTTTCACGGCGGTGTCCTGTTACCAGAATCAGCTTTTTGCTCGCATCAAGCATTGGAAACTGACTCTCTAGAGTGGCTTGCAGATCCATATCGGTATGGATCTTTTCACGCACAGCCAACAACGCATCAATCACCGTATTACCAGTGACGAAAATATTCTCTGCGTTGTAGTTTTCTTGCAGCAGATTGGCACGCGAAGTATCTGTAGGTGCAAAGTGGTACTGCGTGAGTGCGGCCGTGAGTTTGCGGTTGCCCTCTTCAGGCCAAGGGGAATAGATATTGCCCGTTCTCAAACCCGCTTCAACATGACCTACCGGAATTTGTTGATAATACGCGGCTAAAGAGGCAGCAAACGTGGTAGCGGTATCACCATGCACTAAAACCACATCTGGCTGTTCACTACTCAACACTTGCTGCATACCGAGCAAAATTTTGCTGGTCACGCCATTGAGTGTTTGCCCAGGCTCCATGATGTTGAGATCAAAATCAGGCGTAATCGAAAACAGCTCTAATACCTGATCTAACATCTCACGGTGTTGGCCCGTTACACATACCTTGGCGACAAAACGATTGTCTTGACAGAGTTGCTGCACCAGAGGTGCCATTTTGATTGCCTCTGGGCGCGTACCAAATACGATGAGAACTTTTTTCACTTCCCCACATCCTCTTTAAAAAAGAAATTTCACAAAATTCAAGCAATAAAGTCCCACTGCTCCTTAAATGAGGAACATATACATAAGCGAACACTGAATTATTTCGTGTTGTTGTATTAAATCTCAACGAGGGAGATTACCCATGTATGTCAGCTTATTATTTAAATTCGTCGTTATAAACAATCTTATTTACTTGAAAATTTATGGCCTTCTTAAAGGAACAGAAAAATAAACATATAGTTTAAGCGCGATATAAACTTTAGTTTATTTTCATTCCAACTTATCTTTTAGACACACCCAAAAGCGACTAAGTTATTGAGATAAATTTTCGTTGCACGCATTTATCCCCTGCTCTTGCCAAGAATCAACCAAAGCCACCGCTCCAGATTCAATCAACAAAGCTGTACGTTGGAAAAATTCACTACTACGCCGATAAGGATCGGGTACTTCTTTTTCTTGTCGATTCGCCTTGCTAAGAAAAAGAGCCAGCTTGTTTTTATGCTCAGCAGGACAAATATCGAGTAAATCAGCAAGATTGGTCCTATCCATTGCATAGATAAAATCATGCTCGATAAAGTCTTGTTGAGTCACTTGCTGGACTGGGTTGACCATAGGGTGATACCCATAATCCTGTAACGCTTGTAACGCTTTATCATCAGGCATTGTTTTTCCTGTCTTTAGCGTGCCAGCACTACGCACTTGGATATTCAAGCGTTTTTGCCGAATCTTATCGCGTAAAATAATCTCTGCCATTGGCGAACGACACAAATTACCTGTACACACGACTAATACTGATAAACCTTTAACCTTCATACCCTAACTACGCACATGATTTAATATTGTTAAAGTAATACGCAATCTACTCATTATCAGAGTATCCCAAGCTTACCAATAATGTCTGTCTCATAATTGAGCTGGATATTAATTAGAACTAAAGCAGTAAAATGAAAGTAGTTTTATTTATTGTATTAGTATTAAAAGCCATCGATTTGAATCAATAATACGACAGGGCATATTTACTAATAAATGAAGGTTGACATCTTCGTTAAATGCCCAAAAGACTTAAAGTTGCAGCTAGGTGGTCATCGAGTGCATAATCATCAACGTAAATAACACGGCTGCATCAATAGGATAAGGATAGGAAAACAAAAAATGGATGGATATTGCTAATACAACAATATCCATCCATTGCAGCAGATATAAATCTTCCCACCGTACAAAGCGATGGGATAACCAATTTTAGTGTTGAGCGCGGCCTTTCACATCTTGTTGCAGCTCATGGTTGAGCTCTGCTTCAACATGACCGGGGGCTTGGGTTGAACCGGAAATCAAGCGATACATGGCAGGAATCACCAACAAGGTCACTAAGGTTGCAAACCCCATCCCAAAGAAAATCACCGTACCGACCGCAATTCGGCTCTCATAGCCTGCACCTGTTGAGACGATCAAAGGAATAGAGCCAGCCAGTGTCGTAAAAGCCGTCATCAGGATTGGACGCAAACGGCGCGCCGATGCATCAATGATCGCCTTTTCAAACTCAACACCGCGATCACGCAGTTGGTTAGCAAATTCGACAATCAAAATGCCATTTTTGGTGACCATACCAATCAGCATGATCATGCCAATCTGGCTGTAAATGTTCATCCCTTGTCCCATAACAAACAGCCCAAGGAAACCGCCAAATACTCCCATAGGTACCGTCAGCATTACCACCAGCGGGTTGATAAAGCTTTCAAACTGAGCAGCCAGCACCAAATAAGCAACCAGCAGCGCCAGAGCAAACACAATGGCTACGCTTGATTGGTTCTCTTTGAAATCTTTCGACTCCCCCGAGTAGCTAACGGAGATATCATTTGGCAGTATCTCTTGCGCTTTTTGGTCAAGAAAATCGAGCGCTTGCCCTAACGTGTACCCAGCTTCTAGGTTTGCGGTAATGGTAACGGATTTCTGTTTATTGTAGTGCGCCAAACGAATCGCTGACGCCACTTCATCAATACGCGTCACCGTATCCAGTGTCACCAGTTCACCGGTTGCGGTTCGCATATAGATTTGGCTTAAATCCGCCGCATTGTTGAAGCTGTTTTCATCCCCACGCAGATACACATCATACTCTTCACCACGCTCAACGAAGGTCGTCACTTTTTTGCCACCCAGCATCACCTCTAGTGTATCGGAGATCGATTTTACGCTGATTCCTAATTCCGCCGCGCGCTGCTTATCAATCGTCACCACCAACTCTGGCGTTTTTTCTGAGTAATCGATATCAGCCCCCGTCATAAACGGTGACTTCTCCGCTTCCTCTTCTAACTTCTCAGCCCACGTTTTGAGCTCGCTATAATCCGAGCCACCAAGCACAAACTGTACAGGCTCATTAGAGCCCCCACGAAAACCGGGCATGAATGGGAATACCCGCACATCAGGAATGCCCGCTAAGGCTTTACGTACTTGGCTTAATGCTTCCTGAGCAGTAACGGTGCGATCATTCCAATCCTCAAGGATCATGATCACGAAACCGGTTTGGTCACCGGCGTTACCACCAAAAGCAGGTGATTGAATACTAAACGATTTCAAAAAGCCTTGACCCAATAAGGGCATCAACCGCTGCTCAACCAAATCCATATTAGCCGCCATGCGGTTATAACTGGTGGCATCAGCACCACGCACAAAAGAGAAAATCACACCGCGATCTTCGGAAGGGGTTAGCTGAGCTGGCACCAGTTGCATCAAACCATAACTACCACCAATACAAGCCGCAATCACAACCGGCGCCGCCCAACGCCAACGAATGGCTCGGCTTACCACTTGGCGATAGCCCGATTCCAGTCGTGCGAACAGCCTATCAATCAACTGATTAAAGCGTCCCGGTTTTACATTGGCTTTTAAAAGCTTACTGCCAAGCACTGGCGTCAGCGTTAACGCGATCAGAGAAGAGAAAATCACTGCCATCGCCAGTAGTACGGAGAATTCAGTAAACAGGAGTCCGACCATCCCGTCCATAAACGAGATCGGCAGAAACACCATCACCAGTACCAAAGTCGTGGCTATCACGGCAAAGCCAACTTCTCGTGTACCTTTGTAGGCGGCTAAAAGAGGTTTTTCGCCCCGTTCAATGTGGTGAAAAATATTTTCAACGACCACGATGGCATCATCGACCACCAGACCAATCGATAAGATCAGCGCCATTAAGGTGATGAGGTTAATAGAAAATCCGAAGTAGTACGCAGCCATAAAGGCCGAGATCAGCGAAACCGGAACCGTTACCGCAGGAATTAAGGTGGCTCGCAACTGGCCGATAAAAATGTACAACACCAAAATCACTAAGCCACCCGTGATAAAGAGTGTGCTATACACCTCGCTTATTGAGCGCTCAATAAACACCGTTGAGTCATAGTCAATGGCTAAACGGGTACCCTTGGGTAAAAACTGCTGAACCTTATCCACTTCTTCATGCACGCGCTTCGCCACTTCCAGCGGGTTCGCGTCGGATTGCGGCACAATCCCCATGCTCACGTTGACGATGCCATCACTTTTAAAGGTCGAGTTTTCGTTTTCCGCCCCAATAAACACATCCGCGACATCTTTGAGGTAGATGGGGGTACCATCACTGGCACGTTTCACCACCAGATACTCAAAATCTTCAGCAGATTGATAACCGCGCGCGGTACGCACCGACATCACGGTCGAATCGTTGCGAACCTGACCTCCGGGACTTTCGAGGTTCTCTTTGTTGAGTGCATCAGAAATATCGCTGGTCGCAACGCCGCGCCCCGCCATCAGTTCTGGCTTGATGCGTACATACATCACTTTATAGAGGCCGCCAGAGACATCCACCGAACTCACACCGGAGATCAAGCTAAACCGATCGAGCAACACCCGCTCGATGTAATCGGTCAACTGAGTGCGATCCATTTCTGAGGAGCTGAGATTGATATAGACCGACGCCTGACCAGAGCCATTATTCTTGAACACCTGCGGATCGTCCGCTTCTTCAGGCAGTGAACGCTGCGCCCGAGCCACCGCATCACGAATGTCACTCACACCGGTATTGAGATCATAACCAAGCTCGAAGGTCACCGTGATACGAGACATTCCGTTGCGGCTAACTGAGGTAATCTCATCAATCCCACTGATGCCCGCTAATTGATCCTCTAGCACGCTGGTGATCTGACTTTCAATAATGGTGGCCGAAGCGCCTTGATAACGGGTGGAAACCGATACCACAGGGCTTTCAATATCCGGCATTTCACGTACTGCAAGTTTAGTGAAAGAGACCACACCAAACACGCACAGCAACATACTCAGTACTAACGCTGCGACAGGGCGCTTTACCGATACATCTGACAACCACATTATTTGTCATCCTTCTTCAGCGGACGCCCTTCTACGGTGACTTCGCTAACACGCGCGTTGTCACGCATATTGACTATGCCTTGAACGACAATTTTCTCGCCAATCTGTAAGCCTTTCTCAATCACGACCTGATTTTCAACCCGAGCGCCCAGGCTCACTTCACGTCGTTTGGCTACATTGTCTTCACCAATCACGTAAACAAAACGTTTGGTGCCGGAGTACTCAAGGGCCTGCACAGGAATAATCGGCGCACTAATAGCGGGGAAATGGATGCGTGCCGACATCAACATGCCCGGCTTGAGGCGCTGATCTGGATTGGGGAAATGCACGCGCACTCGTAAATTTAAGGTTTCTTGATTGATACGCGAATCCACAGCCACCACCGAACCTTCAAACTGCACGTTTGGCCACGCTTCGCTACTGCCTTGCACCTTCATGCCCTTGCTTAACTGTGGCAGATAACGTTCTGGAATTTGCAGGTCGAGCCGCATCAAGGAAAGATTATCCAGCGTCAGTAATTCAGAGCCCGCACTCACCCACTTACCGCGGCTAAAATCGATAAACCCAACCGTGCCATCAAAAGGAGCAGTAATGTGTAAATCGGCCAAATTGGCCTGAGCGGCATTCAATCTCGCTTGACCAATCTCCACTCGGGCGCGCTGTGCATCAATTTCCGTGGGCGTAATCGCATTACGTTTTAGCAAGCGCTCGTATTCCGTCAGTTTACGCTGCTCATCTTGTAAATAAGCTTTAGCTTCCACCAAGGCCGCTTGAGCTTTGTCATCATCCAATTTGATCAGAATCTGACCTTTTTTAACTTGCTGATTGGCTTGCACCGCAATCATGTCCACTTTACCCGCCACTTCAGCGGCAATGTCGACCGATTGCTCGGCTTTAAGCTTACCCACAACAGAAAGAGATTGAGAAATTTGCTGAGATTGAACCGACTCTGTCACAACAGAAATCGCGGGCGGCTGGTTCGGCTCTTTGGCCGATAGCACAGCGCTGTTCATTAGCAGGGTCAGTAAGGTCAATGAAAGTACAGTGTTTTTGTTCATGATTTGGCTTAGTGTCTAAAAAATCCGTTTATATTGTAGCGAGTTATACGCAACTGAAACGTCAAGGAACGTAAAGATTGCCAGTAAAAGTGTAAGGTTCGCTGTGACTTAAGCAGCTAAAATGGTCAATTATTTGCGTCTTTGCCCAAAAAGCCATCATTCGATTCAATTTGCTAAAAAAACAGTTTACAGAGAGAGCGAGTTTGATAAGATGCGCTCCGCACTTGAGCGATGTGTTGGGAAAACATCACTTAAGCTTTTCAGAAAATGAAAAGAAAACACCCTGGAGGGGTTCCCGAGTGGCCAAAGGGAGCAGACTGTAAATCTGCCGGCTCCGCCTTCGATGGTTCGAATCCGTCCCCCTCCACCATATTCTCTCGTAAGAGAAACCCTTGATTGATGCGTTGGGAAAACGTCAGTTAAGTCTTTTCAAAATTGAAAAGAAAAACACCCTGGAGGGGTTCCCGAGTGGCCAAAGGGAGCAGACTGTAAATCTGCCGGCTCCGCCTTCGATGGTTCGAATCCGTCCCCCTCCACCATATTCTCTCGTAAGAGAAACCCTTGATTGATGCGTTGGGAAAACGTCAGTTAAGTCTTTTCAAAATTGAAAAGAAAAACACCCTGGAGGGGTTCCCGAGTGGCCAAAGGGAGCAGACTGTAAATCTGCCGGCTCCGCCTTCGATGGTTCGAATCCGTCCCCCTCCACCATATTCTCTCGTAAGAGAAACCCTTGATTGATGCGTTGGGAAAACGTCAGTTAAGTCTTTTCAAAATTGAAAAGAAAAACACCCTGGAGGGGTTCCCGAGTGGCCAAAGGGAGCAGACTGTAAATCTGCCGGCTCCGCCTTCGATGGTTCGAATCCGTCCCCCTCCACCATATACAGAAAGCCAGCTCATCGAGCTGGCTTTTTTGTTAGCTAAGCATTTTGCTGACCAAACTCAAGGTTGAGAAAATAATCCATCCCTTGTCACCCACCCTGTCTATTTTCACTACCTATATTTTCCACTCTCCATAAAAAAGCCCCGACGATGCGGGGCTGAAAAGTGATTGAATCCTATAGGGGTGACTCAATCAGGATGATGCGTGTTTCGTATGGACGTAACACTTGGTGCGCCAACACGCGCTGTAATTCAATACCCGGATAGTTGCCTAGCAAGTAGAGCGCATCATCGAGCGGTAATTCTGGCAGAACGCATTCGGCTTCGTGACCGTAATAGTTATTCAAACAGATCAACACTTGTTTCTGATTACGACGCTGATAAGCAAAAATCTCTTTATGCTCAGGCAACAAGTCGGTGTAATCACCGTCCGTAATCACCGCCACTTTCTTACGTAGCGATAGCAAACGACGGTAGAAATAGAACACCGAATGCGGGTCTTCTAACGCGGCCTGTGCATTGATTTCAGGATAGTTATGCGCCACTTCAATCCAAGGTTCTCCACGAGTAAATCCAGCGTTGAGACTGGCATCCCACTGCATTGGCGTGCGTGAATTATCACGAGATTTTTGCGCCAAAATCGCCAGCATGTCACTTTCAGAGACACCTTGTTGCTGCACCATGATTTGGTGAATGTTGATGCTTTCCACATCGCGATACTGCTTGATCGACGTAAAGCCAGGGTTGGTCATTCCAATCTCTTCACCTTGGTAGATATAAGGTGTGCCTTGCATTAGGTGAATGGTGGCCGCCAGCATTTTGGCTGACTCAACTCGGTACTGCTGATCATCACCTAAACGGCTCACAATTCGCGGCTGATCATGGTTACACCAAAACAGCGCGCCCCATCCTTTGCCATTCAGCCCCGTTTGCCAATGATTGAAAATTTGCTTGAGTTGCAGAAAATCAAACGGCGCTTTCGTCCACTTTTCGCCATTCGGATAATCGACTTTCAAATGATGGAAATTAAACACCATAGAAAGCTCTCGACCATCGAGCGCAGAATATTGTTGGCAATGTTCTAAGGTGGTTGAAGACATTTCGCCGACGGTTACGCTGCCATAACGCTGGAAAACATCACGGCTGATCTCTTGCAGATACTCATGCACTCTTGGGCCATCGGTGTAAAAACGACGACCATCACCGATGTCATCATTGGTAAAATCTTGTTGCTTGGAAATGAGGTTAATCACGTCAAGTCGGAAGCCATCGACACCTTTTTCAGCCCAAAATCCGATGATGTTTTTTACTTCTTCTCGAACTTGCGGATTTTCCCAGTTCAAATCGGCCTGCTCTTTGGCAAACAGATGCAAATAATACTCACCGGTCGCTTCATCCAGCGCCCACGCACTCCCGCCAAATTTGGATTGCCAGTTGTTCGGCACACCACCGTTAACCGGCTTACGCCAAATATAGTAATCACGGTAAGGGCTATTGCGATCGCCCAATGCAGATTGGAACCAAGCGTGTTCGGTTGAGGTGTGGTTAACCACGATATCCATGATGATGCGCATACCACGACGATGGGCTTCTTTCAGCAGTTGTTCGAAATCTTGCATCGTGCCAAAGTCTGGATTAATCGCGTAATAATCGGCAATGTCATACCCATTATCGACCATAGGCGATTGATAAATCGGCGTCAGCCAAATCGCTTCAATCCCAAGCTTTTGCAAATAATCGAGCTTGCTGATAATGCCTTGCAGATCGCCCACGCCCTTCGCGCCACTATCGCAAAAACTTTTCGGATAAATTTGATAAATTGCAGCGGTTTTCCACCAAGGCATGGATTGGGTTGAGCTACTCATACTACTCTCACTTACTCAAAAAAATTGACTCAAAAACAGAGAAAGGAGTGGCGTAAACCACTCCTCAATCGGGTAGAGATTAGGCAGCCGAAACGGCCAGTTTGCCTGAACTCTGTGCGCGCTTGTACATCAGCAGAGTCAATGCTGCGGGTACCAAAATCGCAATTAGCATGGCGACGAGGTAAATACTCCAAAACTGCGGCTGAATCGAGAGAATACCCGGCAAGCCGCCGACACCGATACCATTGGCCATTACACCTGCGCTACCACAGACTGCGGCAGCCAAAGCACTGCCGATCATTGCGCTCAGCATAGGGAATTTGTATTTAAGGTTGATACCGTACATCGCAGGTTCAGTTACACCAAGGTAAGCGGAAATCGCCGCCGGTACAGAAATGTCCCGTTCGCCCTGCTTTTTACTGATGATAATGATGCCCACTACTGCCGATGCTTGCGCAATGTTAGATAGCGCGATCAATGGCCAAATCGGCGTACCACCAAGCTCTTGCATCAGCTGCAGATCCACCGCGTTAGTGGTGTGGTGAATGCCGGTAATCACGAGAGGAGCATACATGAAGCCAAACAGCGTCGAACCAATCACCGCGAAATCACCCGTCATTGCCGCTTTCGCTGCAAATGCCACACCATCACCAATCACGCGACCAAATGGGCCGATGAAGGCGTGAGCAAGCACCACTGACACAATGATTGATACAAACGGCACCACTACCAGATAGAGGTAAGAAGGCACCACACGTCTTAAATTATTTTCAATAAAGGCTAATGCCACACCAGCCAAGATAGCGGGGATAACCTGAGCTTGGTAACCCACTTTTTCAATCGCAAACAGCCCGAAATCCCATACTTCTGGCACTTCTTTACCGATCAGGTAAGCGTTCATCAATTGCGGAGAAACCAGTGTTACCCCAAGGGTAATACCGAGGATTGGGGTACCGCCAAGTTTTTTCACGGTTGACCAGCAGACACCGACAGGTAAGAAGAAGAAAATCGCTTCGCCAATCAGCCACAAGAACGCATGAACCGATGCCCAAAACTGACTGATTTCAGTCAGCGTTTTGCCATCAAACATGCGAATGTCACCTATCACATTACGAAAACCGAGGATCAAACCACCGGTGATGATCGCAGGCAGCAGTGGCACAAAAATTTCAGCCAAATGGGAAATACCACGCTCTAGCACATTCATGTTTTGACGCGCTGCGACTTTGGCATCGTCTTTGGAAACGGCTTGTTTCCCGGTTTGTTCCAGCAGCATTTTGTACACTTGATCAACTTCAGTGCCAATGACTACCTGAAATTGCCCCGCATTGGTAAAGCAGCCCTTTACCATGCTCAGCGCTTCCAAACCCGCCTTGTCAGCCTGCTCTGGCTGATTCAGCACAAAGCGTAAGCGTGTCAAACAGTGAGTAACGCTCGCAATATTGCTTTCGCCTCCCACCAATTCGATAAGACGCGTCACGTCTTGTTTCGCTATCTTGCTCATATCCTCGTCCACCCTATTGAATTATTATCATTGCAGCAATTGGGAACAGTCCCAAATCAATTGGTGCGATATTGACACAATGCATAACAGATAAAAATGGGAACAATCCCATTAATTGAATGGGATCACACTGTGCGTTATTTATGCGTCAATTTAGTGTAGTAAAAAGAGAGGCAAAATCACGAAAGTGGCGAAAAAGCCACTGATGAGGAGCCGAATGAAAGCACCGAATTAAAGAAAGAATAGGCTTAGCGTGACACTGGCATTTGGGTCAAATGCACACAGCCATGGTCAGAGCCGCATAGCTGCTCAATCAGCAGATCTGCCGCCAGTTTTCCGGCCTCACGATAACCAGGATCGACACTGAATATGTTCGGAAACAGGAAAGAGAGCAACTCATTACCACCCACCCCCGTCACCACTACGTCATCTCGCTGCAGCTCTTGCAAACGCTTAATCACACCGAGCGCCAAAGTATCACTCGCGCACACAATCGCTTGGGTTTGCTCAGTCAGCACTTTATCTACCAGCAGATAAGCACTTTCATGATGCAGTTGTCCGGTTTGGTAATTCGCCACAATCTCATGCTCAACACACCAATTGAGATAGGCGTTGAGCCGCTGCTCACCCGTGGTTTTGTCACGTGGGTCGACCCCAATGAAGGCAATATCGCGTAACTGTTTTTGTGCCAAATGCTGCAGCGCACGCTCAATCACCCCAGCATTGTCATAATTGATAGAGGAAATCTCATCACTGTGCATGGCCAAGAGTACACAGCGGTGCTGCCAACTGAGCAAGGCATCATGATCGATATCGGTAAAGCCAAACACAATGACGCCATCCACTTGCCGCTTGGCGAGCACTTTTAAGTGAGCATTGGTTTTTTCGCGGCTAAATTGGCTTTCCATGATCACCACATCGTAGCCGTGAGCATAGAAAGCTTGCAGCATAGTACTGACTGCTTTGTTTTCAGAAGGGGAATCCAGACGTGAAATAATGATGCCCACGACTTTCTGACTACCACCACGCATGGTTTGTGCCGATTTAGAGGGCACATACCCCGACTCTGCAATCACCTGCTCTACTTTAGCGCGGGTTTCAGGCTTCACTTTAGGATCATTGGTTAACACGCGCGAAACGGTAGATTTACCGACGCCTGAGAGTCTAGCAATGTCTAAAATAGTCAGTTTTCGATTCATGCGTTTGTATTGGTATTCATTGATAAGAAAAGAATGAGCGGTCAATAAGGCCACTGACGCGACCTTATTTTTTCACTCGCAGTAGATAATGAGGCACATCGCGAATGCTATCGAGCACCACGGTCGCTAAGGCTTCACCTTGCTCTGTGATTGGCTTACCGGTGCGCACCAAAATCTTAGTGCCTACACCCGCCGCTTCAGCTGCCATCATATCTTCGGCTTTATCACCGACCATCACCGAATTGGCCATGTCGATGTTCAGGAAATCGCGCGCCGAGAGAAACATGCCCGGCTTAGGTTTGCGGCAATCACACTCTTCTTTGTATTGCCCAATGCCATGTTCAGCATGGTGCGGACAATAATAGATACCATCAAACTCAACGCCATTATCGGCAAAGTTCCAGTCCATCCACTGGGTGAGAGAAATGAAACGCTCTTCGCTAAATTTGCCACGCGCAATACCGGATTGGTTGGTAACCAGCACCAACAAATACCCCATACGCTGCAAAGCCGCAGTCGCTTCAAATACACCTTCAATAAATTGGAAATCGTGCTCATCATGCACGTAACCATGATCGACGTTGATCACGCCATCACGATCAAGAAATACGGCGGGTTTGGCCAAAATGCTGTCTCTTTCAAGTCACTTTGCGCGAATTATTGCACGCTTTATTTTTTTCATCACTATCTATATTTTTTTCGTCACTATCTAATAACTTTCTCTTCTAATTACCTGCAACCATTTAGACGTCTAGACGTAAAAATATCTATTGACTTAAACTCAGCAAGCCCATAGCATCGACTACCAATTGAGGAAGAGGCCAACAGATTATTCTGCCTCTAGCAGTACAGGGTTGCACATGATTGAGATTAAAAGCGTAAATAAGGTGTTCTATCAGGGGGATAAACAAATCCACGCCCTGAAAGACATCAATTTATTCATTCCACAGGGTACGATTTTTGGGGTGATTGGCTCATCCGGTGCCGGAAAAAGTACGCTGATCCGTTGTGTCAACATGCTAGAAAAACCGACCAGCGGCCAAGTGATTGTCGATGGTGTGGATCTCACCACGCTCAGTAATCCACAACTGTGCGCGGCTCGCCGTAACATAGGTATGATTTTCCAGCATTTTAATCTGCTTTCATCACGCACTGTGTTTGAAAACGTAGCTCTGCCACTTGAGTTAGCGGGCCAATCACAACAGCATATCGAAACGAAAGTGACTGAATTGCTGGCCCTGGTTGGTCTCTCTGAGAAAAGAGAGAGCTACCCGGCGAATCTTTCTGGCGGCCAGAAGCAACGTGTCGCGATTGCCCGCGCTTTGGCAAGCGATCCCAAAGTCTTGCTGTGCGATGAAGCCACCAGCGCGCTGGATCCAGCAACAACGCAGTCGATTTTAGAACTGCTTAAAGAGATTAACCGTCAGCTTAACCTGACCATTTTGCTGATTACCCATGAAATGGATGTGGTGAAAAGCATCTGTCATGAAGTGGCGATCATTGGTGGCGGTGAGCTGGTTGAGAAAGGCACGGTCGGCGATATTTTTGCCCACCCGAAAACCGAGCTGGCACATCAATTCATCCGCTCAACGTTGGATTTATCGATTCCTGAAGATTACCAAGTGCGCTTACAGCCAACTCGCGTGGCAGGCAGCTACCCACTGGTGCGTTTGGAATTTACCGGCGCCACCGTGGATGCGCCATTGATGACGCAAATTGCTCGCAAATACAACATTGATGTCAGCATTCTTAGCTCAGATCTGGATTACGCCGGCGGCGTGAAGTTTGGCATGATGGTCGCTGAAATTTTTGGTAATGCCGACGATGATGAAGCCGCGATTCGTTATCTGCGCGAAAACAACGTAAAAGTAGAGGTGCTGGGTTATGTCCTTTAATACGATTGCACAATGGTTTGCACTCAATAGCGACCTACTGTTAACCGCCACATGGCAAACACTGTATATGGTCGCGATTGCCGGTGCGGTGGGTTTTGCGCTCGGGATTCCGCTAGGTGTGATTCTCCATACCACCAAAAAAGAGGGCTTACTGGAAAACCTACCGCTGAACCGTGCGCTCGGCGCCGTGGTTAACATCGGTCGCTCGGTGCCCTTTTTGGTGTTGATGGTCGCCATCATTCCTGTCACCAAACTGATTGTCGGCACTTTTATCGGTACCACTGCGGCCATTGTGCCACTCACGATTGGGGCGATTCCGTTTGTAGCGCGCCTGATTGAGAGTGCGCTGCTTGAAGTGCCAACCGGCTTAGTGGAAGCGGCGCAATCTATGGGTGCGACGCCACTGCAAATCATTCGTAAGGTACTGCTCCCTGAAGCGCTGCCGACGATTTTAAACTCAGTCACGATTACTCTCGTGACACTGGTCAGCTACTCAGCCATGGCAGGTACCGTTGGCGGTGGTGGTCTGGGCGATGTGGCGATCCGCTATGGATTCCACCGTTACGACATCACCATCATGGCGGTCACTGTGGTCATGCTGATTGTGCTGGTACAAATTATTCAATCCATCGGCGATGCGTTGGTACGCCGCGTCGATCATCGATAAGCAAAACAAAAGCCTTTTTTGAACAAGGAGTTCATCATGAAGTTTAGCCTGAAAAGTTTACTGACTATCGCTGCTGCAGCCTCAACCCTAATTTTGGCCGGCTGCGGTGAAAAAGCCGTAGATAACAACAAAGTGAAAATTGGTGTTATGGCGGGTGCGGAAGCACAAGTGGCGGAAGTGGCGGCCAAAGTGGCTAAAGAAAAATACAATCTGGATGTCGAACTGGTGACTTTTACCGATTACGTAACACCAAACGCAGCATTGGATGACGGTTCTATCGATGCGAACGCATTCCAACACAAACCTTATCTGGATAAGCAAATCGCCGATCGTGGTTACAAGCTAGCGATCGTCGGTAACACCTTTGTTTACCCGATCGCGGGCTACTCAAAACAGATCAAATCGGTTGATGAACTACAAGATGGCGCGCGCATTGCGGTTCCAAACGATCCAACTAACCTAGGTCGCTCACTGCTGCTGTTGCAACAACAAGGTCTGCTCAAACTGCGTGAAGACGTCGGTCTATTGGCAACCGTACGTGACATCGTTGAAAATCCAAAGAAACTTGAGATCCTCGAGTTAGATGCAGCCCAGCTACCACGCTCACTGGATGATGTGGCTCTGTCTATCATCAATACCACTTACGCGAGCTCAATCAACCTGACCCCAGAAAAAGATGGCATCTTCGTTGAAAACAAAGAGTCACCTTACGTCAATATTTTGGTTGCCCGTGAAGCAAACGTGAACGCCGAAAACGTACAAAACTTCAAGAAAGCCTACCAAACCGATGAAGTCGCTAAAGCCGCGTCTGAAATCTTCCAAGGTGGCGCAGTAAAAGGTTGGTAATCGCCATTTCTAATGGTCTTCCCGCTTTAAAACAGAAAAGGTTGGCACTACGCCAACCTTTTTTATTACTGAGTGCTTTGAATACGAATAGAGAAAAGATGAATGCGGGGGAATGAAGGTGCATCCAGCACTCTATTTCAAGTGATCCCAAGAGATATTGGAGACAATTCGGCACGGCTCACAACGGAAATGGAAGATGTCGTGCAGTGGCTCATCCAATAACCACTCTCCGCCGCACTTAGGGCAAGGGCGCGCTTTTTCTTGCGCAAGGCTACTGCCACCGACCCGATACTGATAGTAATAGGTTGGCACTTGAGTCAAAAATTCAATCCGACCACGTAAATCCCAACCTCGGCGGAACAAATCACTGTCCACATCACAAATCTCATGCAGTGCGGCATGCTCAGCTTTGCACGCTCCGGCCATTTGCAATTCATCACACGCTTGCCATTCAGTTTGCCATTTGATCACCGCTTTGTGGTCACCATTAAAGGTCGGCGGATTACGATACAGAGGAATAGGCAACAGACTTTCACCGCTGCGCAATGGTGAACACGTATGCACATAGGTGGTGTACAGCACCTGCCAGCTCGGCATTTCCTCTTCCGCGGCTTGTTCTGAGTTGATGTCTAACCCCAGAATGCGAACTTTCGGCGCGAGCAAACTGGCCTCACTTAAACGGCTCACACAAGCTTCAACGTATTCGGAATGAAATTTCGGGTGCAAGCTCTCTTTTTCAGGGCAGACGGCGCGCACGTAAAATACCCCATCACCCAGCACAATCGGGAACTCACGCCCCAATACTTGTCCGTTATAGCGCAGCGCATCCATCAAGCCGTTGATGGCTTTATCCACGGCGCTGATGGTGGTGTTATCAAAACACTCAAACTCCAACTCAACCACGTACATCTCAATTCACCTTTGGTTCAAGCTGTTCTAAAAACGTCTCAAGATCGGCAGTCAATACTTCACGCTGCGCTGTCCCTAATTTCTCGAGGATCACATTACCACTCAGGTTACACACTGAAACCACTGCCATTTCATCCTCGGTTGTGGCGATAAATACGGTTGGCTTTTGCTTTAAGCGGCGCTGCATCACCAAATGCCCCAAGATGTTTTCCTGCAGGCGGGTGAAATCGTCTTCACTCCATACTTGCAGCAAAGTCAGCTCTCGGCCTCGCCACTGCGCAGGCATATCAGCACTAAACTGGCTGGCGTAAAATGCTTTAATATCCTCGTGCAGCGTGAGCTCAATCGCCCGCTCGACATTACTGAAATCCGCCCAAACCTCACGATTGACGGGACGCCAGCGCACCACATCGGTCAGCTCTTCGACCACACAAGGCGAAGCCAGTCCCAATAATTCATCATTTTCCGGTAATTGGCCGGTTTGCTGGGCACAATGTTGTAGAAAACGCTGACTGAATGCACTCAAGGCTTGCACTACGCTTTGCGTCATAATCATCTCCATGTTGAGTTTGCGCCGCCTCGTTAATGACACTGGCACTGGGATTGCGTAAAATTCTGCACATTCTAATTGAATCGACTGAAAAACATGAGCAAATATTCCGATGCCAAAGAGCTGGCAAGCTTAACTCTGGGTAAAAAAACCGAGTATGCCAACCAGTATGACCCAAGCTTACTGCAACCTGTGCCACGCAGCTTGAACCGCAATGATCTGCATCTTAGCGCGACTCTGCCTTTTCAAGGCTGCGATATTTGGACGCTGTATGAGCTCTCTTGGCTCAATCAGAAAGGCCTGCCCCAAGTGGCGATCGGAGAAGTGTCGATTCCAGCGACAAGTGCCAATTTGATCGAATCCAAATCGTTCAAGCTCTATCTCAACAGCTACAATCAGACTCGTTTTGCGTCTTGGGATGAAGTGCAAACGCGCTTAGTGCACGATCTTTCGGCCTGCGCCGGTGAAACCGTCACCGTTAACGTAAAGTCTCTGAACGAATACACCGCAGAGCCGATAGTGACCATGCAAGGCGAGTGCATTGATGATCAAGATATTGAAATCGCTAACTACGAGTTTGACGATGCCTTGCTGCAAGGTGCAGCACAGGGTGAAGAAGTCAGCGAAGTACTGCACAGCCATTTGCTAAAATCCAACTGCCTAATCACCAATCAACCCGACTGGGGGAGCGTCGAAATTGCGTATCACGGCGCTAAGATGAATCGTGAAGCCTTACTGCGTTATCTTGTCTCTTTCCGTGAGCATAATGAGTTTCATGAGCAGTGTGTTGAGCGTATTTTCACCGACATTATGCGCTACTGCCAGCCACAGAGTTTGACCGTGTATGCGCGTTATACTCGACGCGGTGGCTTAGACATTAACCCATTCCGCTCCAGCCACCAGTCAGCACCGAACCATAATCAACGCATGGCGCGACAATAAGGATAAGACTTAGGATGAGATTTCTGCGCTGGATAACCATAGCGACCTTACTTCTGGCTTCAAGTTGGGCTCAGGCCACGATTTACTCTTCACCTATGCTCAATGAAGCTAGCGGCTTGGTCGAGGTCTCACCCTTACAAGCAAAAAAAATGGCGCAGCAGTACCTTAATGAGCGCCATTTAGCCGAGAAACAGGAAAAACACCCCGCCACAATTGCTCGAGATGAAGCCGACAGCCGAACACGCACACCCGGCAGTACGGTCGATGCCTTGATGATTTTGGCGCTCGCCTTGGATAATCTTGGTGAACATGAACAAGCGCAACAGATTTTGCGCGATGCCAATGCACTGACTGAACAATACCAACTCCCCTATCTACACCTCGATGTGCAAATCCTTAGCACTCGTCTTATTTGGCAGAAAGAGGGTGATGCACAGGCCGCGCGCGAAAGAATACAGAAGATCAATGAGCAGTATCAGGTGATCGAAAATGCCGATCAAATCGCCAAAGGCATTGATTACAAACTTACGTTACTCAGTGCCGAAATCGCCTCAAAAGCCAATGAGCTTGAATTGGCCGATAAGCTGTTTGCCAAGGCCAAACCCTATCTTGACACCTTACAAAACGAAAAACCGGCCATTGAGTATCACCTAACCTTAGGTGAGCACAATCTTAGCCATGGACGTTATAACCTGGCGCTTTCCGAATTGCTGATCGCCTACTGGAGTGCTATTGAGAACAACGCCGGCGTGCTGTTAGCGCAAGCAAACACACTGCTAGGCAAACTGTTTTTCAATCGCCAAGTGTTAGATAAAGCACTCGATCACTTCTCACAAGCGGCAGACTTTTATGGCCGCTACGAACAATCGCCATTTTTATCTGCTGTTCTCAAACAAATGGGTGATGTCTACTACCAGCAAGGCAAATATAACTTAGCGTTAGTGCATTATTTCAATGTGATTGACCATCAAAATAATCAATCGTCACTCAGTGATGAAATTGAAATTCGCATCAATCTCTCCGCTACCTATTTACAACTCTACAACTACCCCGTTGCTGAGCAGTATTTAACCAGCGCTGAAGAGCTATTAGGAATGGCTGATATTCCTCGTTTAAATGGGCACGCCGCCTTACTGCATTCAGGGTTGGCTTATTATCAAGAAATAAATCAGGATATCGTTCGTTATGCAGAAATGGCACTGCATATTGGTCAATCGATTCAAGATGACGAACTTCAAGAGCAAGCTTACCGTTTACTTTCTCTCGGTTATGAAAGAACCGGCTCAGCCGCCAAAGCGCTAGACAATTTTAAAAAGAGTCAGGTTCTCGCCCAAAAACGACAAAATAAGCTTAACCAAATCAGTGAAGATGCATTTCGTCAGCAACGGGAGTTTATTGAACAGACCTTGCATTTAGTTGGACAAGAAAAACAGCTGCAAGAGACCAACAATCAATTCAGCCAATTACGTAAAGTGGCTTTGTTTTTACTGAGCATTAGCTTAGTACTTTTTCTGATTACTTTGCGACGCGGTTATCTTATTCAAGGCTTTCAAGATCAAATCTCTGAGTTACATGACACTTTATTTACTCACTCAAGATCGCGCCTAAGCAATCTACGCATGCTGAATGCGAAGTTACCCAGTTCATTAGAAAACAGTAACCGTAACTATGAACAGTGGCAGCTAGGGGAGCTCATTCGTCAACCGCTCAACGATAGACTGCGTTTTGTGCTGATCGACATTCCTTTCATGCGCAACATGTATCTGCAAAATGGTTATACCGCCGGTTTAGAATTAGAGCGCGCTTTTGGTAAATTTCTTAAAACTAAAATAAAAGAACCCGATCGGTTGTACCATTTTTCAGATGCAAGCTTGTTGTATATCGAAAAAAATGGCAGCGAGCGAAGTGAACCAGAAATATTATTCAACCAGATTCAATCTTGGCTGAATGATTTTGCACCAGAAAGAAAAATAAACCGAATAGTTCGAATTGGTATTGCCGATTACCCATTTTTACCGCGGGCTTATACCGCCATCAATGATAAAGAATTGTTGGATATTTTGTTGATGGCAACCAATATCGCCAGAGAGTTAAGCTTGAGTGAAGGCCAAAGTCATTGGGTCTATTTTAAAGCGATTGATAATGCCCCAGCCGCCAGCTTTGCTTCGGAAAATATTCGACTTTCTTGTAAACAAGCAATAAATCAAGGGCTGATCAAAGTTCACTCTTCTTATAAGAATGAGGACAACATCAAAAAACTCTTAAAAGATGGATAAATGCTGCCCAGTCGGCATAAACACTGAGTGACGCCAGCAAAATATTTGTTATTATCGACAAATCAATAAATAGGATCAGGATTGATCCTCAACTATCCAGTTTGTTGTACATGGGCGTTCTAGAACAAGATATCCAAGCAGAGCTTCAAAAACTGAAATCTCAGTTAGAACAAGTACGTTTGACACAAAGGGATACTTCGTTCAAATTTAACCGAGAGCAGCAAGTTCTTAAACGAATGGTCACTTCCTTGGCTACGACTTGCCGCGGCAGTAGCTCTCGACTAAACCAAAGTTTAGAAGAACTCTGTTTTGCATTAGAACAACAAAAAGACATCAGTACGCTGATCCCGAAATTAGCCGTACTGGAACGCATGTTGAAACAACAGTCATTGGCCATGGACAAACAAACGAGTCATCTGGATAGCCAGCTACAGCACAGTGGTGAAACGCTACTGCGCGTCCCCGGCTTACCCGCCAAGATCAAACGCGATCTTCGAGATCTGCTGAGTTTTAGCGCCGCACAGCCGCTGGAAAAAACTCAGCAAGCTTTGCGTTTGCTGGAAATTTATGAACGCGCGGTCAAAATTCAATGTGCCAATCCCAATTTGGCGCTCAATGAGCTTACTCAACAAGCGGATCGAGAACTGCTGCATCGACTTGCCGTTGATTTACAACACTTGATTACTGAGTTGGATTTCAATGGTGAATCGGGTGATCAACTGACCGATATCCGAACCAAGCTTCTGCTTGGCGTCAATACCCATACCCTGCTTGAGCTCACCCTTGAAGTACTGCGTTTAGTCGTCGATGGAAGCCATGCTGAGCGCAAAGCAGCCGAAGCCTTTCTCGAGCAAGTGAATCTCTCGATTGGCAATAACCTAAAAAGCGCGACTCAAAATCTTGAGCAAAGCCAGAGTTACATGGCACACCGCCAAGAGATGAATGGCGAGCTGAGCAGTTTAGTGGCTCGTAGCCAGACCGCGCTCAAAGAACAGACGGAGCTAGAACAGCTCAAGCTGAAAATGGCGCCTTTACTGCGCGAGATGTCTTCACTTTCTGAACGCTTACTCTTAGCGGAGCAACGTGAGCAAGCCCTACTTGAGCGTATGCGCTATAGCAAAGATCAGATGGAAGCCCTGTCTGATTTGGCACAAGATTATCGTCGCCGCCTTGAAGATCAAGCATTGCGCGCACAACTCGATCCTCTGACCAAAGTGTACAACCGCAGCAGCTTTACTGAGCGACTTGAACATGAGTATCGCCGCTGGATCCGTACGCAACACAATTTGCGGGTAGTGCTGTTTGATATTGATAAATTCAAATCGATCAACGACAGCTTTGGCTACACCGCAGGCGATAAGGCCTTAAGTATCATTGCTCGCACCATCAAAAAAGAATTACGAGACAGTGACACCGTGGCTCGCTTCTCTGGTGAAGAGTTCATTCTGTTACTGCCTGAACGCTCCGATAATGAGAGTTACCAGATTATTCACCAGATCCAGCTCAACGTGTCGAAACTACCGTTCAAGTTCCGCGATAAGAGCCTAACCATCACGCTGTCTGCGGCGAGTATCCGCTTCATGGATTCAGATACCCCCGAAACGGTTCTTGATCGTTTAAATCTGACGCTAAGTGAAGCCAAACATATCGGTCCAAGTCAGTTAGTTTGGAAATAACTGATTAATATTTAAGCTAATTAACTATTAATTTGTGCTCAATTTCACAATTACCCCCTCACTCTATTTTCTTACCTAACTAGATACCTCTAGATTGAAGCCAGATATATCAAGAGGTTATCCCCCCCTTCTCTGGGTATCTCTGCTACTCTTGTTTTATAACAAATGCTCAACATCATGCTCTAGCATGGCCTCAACCTCAGGTTGAAGGAGGACACTATGATTATTCAAGTCAGCCCAGCCGGCAGTATGGATCTACTGTCACAACTCGAAGTCGAACGTCTGAAAAAGACCGCCTCGAGTGATCTCTACCAACTTTATCGCAATTGCAGCCTTGCCGTGTTGAACTCAGGTAGCCACACGGATAACTCGAAAGAGTTGCTCGATAAATATAAGAATTTCGATATCACCGTCATGCGCCGTGAACGCGGCATCAAACTTGAGCTGGCGAATCCCCCCGAACATGCCTTTGTCGATGGACAGATCATTAAAGGGATCCAAGAACACCTCTTTTCTGTGCTGCGCGATATTGTTTACGTCAATATGCATTTAGCCGATAGCCAGCGCCTTAACCTGACTAACGCGACGCACATTACTAACCTCGTGTTTGGTATTTTGCGCAATGCCGGAGCACTGATTCCCGGAGCGACACCCAATCTCGTTGTGTGCTGGGGTGGACACTCGATTAATGAAGTTGAGTACCAATACACTCGTGAAGTCGGCCATGAGCTCGGTTTACGTGAACTGAACATCTGTACTGGTTGTGGCCCCGGTGCGATGGAAGGCCCAATGAAAGGTGCGGCGGTCGGCCACGCCAAACAGCGTTATTCGGAATACCGCTACCTCGGATTGACCGAACCTTCGATTATTGCCGCCGAGCCGCCCAACCCTATCGTTAATGAGCTGGTGATCATGCCAGATATCGAAAAACGTTTGGAAGCGTTCGTGCGTATGGCACATGGCATCATCATTTTCCCCGGAGGTCCAGGTACGGCAGAAGAGCTACTGTATATCTTGGGCATTATGATGCACCCAGAAAACGCCGATCAGCCAATGCCTATTGTGCTGACAGGGCCAAAACAGAGTGAAGCGTATTTCCGCTCTTTGGATAAATTCATTACCGATACCTTGGGTGAAGCCGCTCGTAAGCATTACAGCATCGCCATCGATAATCCAGCGGAAGCGGCACGTATTATGAGTAATGCTATGCCACTGGTGCGTCAACATCGTAAAGATAAAGAAGATGCGTACAGTTTTAACTGGTCACTCAAAATTGAGCCGGAATTCCAACTGCCGTTTGAGCCTAACCACGAGAGTATGGCGAACCTTGATTTGCACTTAAACCAACGCCCAGAAGTGCTTGCCGCCAATCTGCGTCGAGCCTTCTCTGGCGTTGTGGCAGGCAACGTCAAAGCGGAAGGGATCCGTGAAATTGAACGCCACGGTCCCTTTGAAATGCATGGTGACCCAGTGTTAATGAAAAAAATGGATCAGCTACTCAATGATTTCGTCGCCCAAAACCGGATGAAACTTCCAGGCGGCAGCGCATACGAGCCTTGCTATAAGATAGTGACTTAAACCTAAAGCCAATGTCTGCTCAAGCATGAACTCGTCGCTTGGGTAGTAATCTTGACGGATTTGATTACAATAAGGGCCTCACAAGCCCTTATTTTTTATGGTTTTTGGTTATGTCTCTTCATCTTGTCATTATTGATGCGCTTAATTTGATCCGCCGCGTTCACTCCGCGCAGCCCGATCCCAACGACATCACCAGAACCGCGGAAACCACAACACGCACTCTGCAGCGCATCATTAATGAAGCGCAGCCCAGTCATATGATTGCGGTGTTTGATCATCATTTATCTGATCGTGGCTGGCGCGCTGAGTTACTCCCAACTTACAAAGCCAATCGCAAACCCATGCCAGACGTTTTGCAGCAAGGGATAGACGCCATTCAAGATGCGTGGTGGCAACTGGGGATTGATTCGCTGTTATCGGAAGGCGATGAAGCGGACGATCTGGTTGCAACACTGGCTTGTAAAGTGGCGGCTCATCAAGAAAAAGTGACGATTATCTCGACCGATAAGGGCTACTGTCAGTTACTTTCTCCGACCTTACAAATCCGCGACTACTTTCAGCAACGTTGGTTAGATGAGCCTTTTATCGCTCAGGAGTTTGGCGTTACTCCCGCACAATTAACCGACTATTGGGGATTAACGGGGGTCAGCTCAAGCCAAATTCCCGGCGTGGCCGGTATTGGCCCGAAAGCGGCGAAAGAGATTTTAAACCAGTTCTCGAGCATTGAAGAGGCGTATGCCAGCCCTGAACTACCGGCAAAGTATCGCAAAAAACTCGATCCTCACATTGAAATGGCGCGCATCTGTAAACAAGTCAGTGCCTTGAAAACGGACATCGAGCTTGGGTTTAACTTGCAAGATATCCGTTTTAACTCATCCTCCGCGGACTAAATCCCCTCTGATTAGCATCACAACACAGACTACTGACTTTTCCACGCCGCGTAACTAAACCAGATCCAGCCTAAGATGAACATCACGCCACCAAAAGGCGTGATAGGACCAAACCACTTCACACCCGTGAGTGCGAGCGCATACAAGCTACCGCTAAAACAGACGATCCCGACCAAGAAAAACTGTGCCGCGCGGCGAAAGCCTTTATGCGCGGCTTCATGGAGAGGCAGCAACAATAATACGCCGCACACGAGCAGAGCCAATGCATGGATAAATTGATACTGCACCCCCGTCTCAAACACATCGAGTAAATACGGGCTTAACATCTTTTTTAAACCGTGCGCCGCAAAGGCGCCTAAACCCACCGCAACACCCGATAGCAAGCCCCCGAGAGCGAGTAAATACTTACTGTTCATCCTTTACCTCATAACCCGAATTTACTGGTTGTGCTTATGTTGCAAAATATCCACTTGCTCACTGCGCGCCTTTTTCAGCATCCAATCGCGGAAAGTGGCGATCCGTCCCATATCCGCCTGCTTTTCATGGCACACCACATAGAAGGCGTTATTGGTCATCAATACCTCATCAAAAGGGGCAATCAAGCGACCAGCATCAATTTCTGGTTGCGCTAACACGTTATTGCCTAACGCAACACCTTGCCCATGCGCAGCCGCTTGCAACACCATGGTTGAGTGACTGAAGATCGGCCCATGGTTAACATTAACGTTATCAAGGCCGTTCTCTTTGGCAAATTGTTTCCAGTCTTTACGCGAGGTATCGTGCAACAAGGTGTGATAAGCCAAATCGCTTAACTTCTCCATTGGCTTGTTACCCAGCAACAACGCCGGAGAACAGAGTGGGATCAAAAACTCCTGATACAATTTATCGGCACGCAAGCCCGGCCAACTACCTCGGCCATAATAAATCGCCACATCCACATCATCAGTCAGCGAACCTTCATCCATATCGACGGCCTTAATGCGCACGTCAATATCCGGCTCTTGCTGGTTAAAATCCGCCAAACGTGGCACTAACCATTGAATCGCAAAACTCGGCGGCAAACTAATGGTCAGCGCCCCTTTTTCACTGCGCTCAAGTAATTTATCGGTCGCTTCAGCTAATGAACTAAAAATATCTTTTATGTCGAGGAAGTAACTTTGCCCTTCTTCGGTCAGCAATAAAGAGCGATTACGACGACGAAAGAGTTTCAAGCCTAAAAACTCTTCTAATGCTTTGATTTGGTGGCTAACTGCGGCCTGTGTCACAAATAATTCTTCAGCAGCTCGGGTAAAACTCAAGTGGCGAGCGGCCGCTTCAAACACTTTTAACGAATTAAGGGGAGGCAATCTTCTGGACATAGCGGTACTCGGTTAAAGATTAGTTTTTTTAATCTGAAACATTATAAATTGTCCGTTGCTAACCGACCAGAGAAAATCTATATTTCACCGCGCAACGGCGGCCTGAACGGCTTGATTTCCTTGTAAATCAATAGGCTTAGTTGTTGCGATGTTGTGTTTGCAAACTCGAAATTCGAGTTAGGTAGTTTCTACCACCCGTTTTGTGCAGTTATCCCTGCCACAAAACAAATACTTCCTGTATTTATTTTTGACCTGTCTGTCAAATTTTTAGCACCGCCTTTGGGCGGTGTTTTTTTATCTGCATTTTTAGCTCCAACCAGTAAATACTGAGCTTATATACCCTAACAGCTTGGAATTGCAGGTAGGCGGCAAGAGAGTGACAAATTTGTCTGGAACAAATTTGCACAGCCATCGGCTGGCCTTTGGTGAGAGCCAAGGATGGCTCTCATAATCCCCATGAGCATAGGCAAACTATGTGATTGGGGTGAACGAGCGTAGCCAACATCGCTGCAGCTTAAAGTAGGAAGGGGATAAAGCGAAAAAAAGCAGAGCCTGCTGAGCAAACTCTGCGTTTTATCCATTCATGATCGCGTTATGGGCAATGAACTATCGACCATGAACTATGGGCGATAAACTTTCACATTGTTAAACCCTTGCTCTTGCAGGTACAGCGCTTGTAAGCGGCTCATCACGCCACGTGAGCAGTACAGCAAGTAGGTTTTTGACTGATCGAGGTCACCAAATTGAGTCGCAAGCTTATAGAAAGGCAGATGCTTCACTTCCACCCCCACAATCTCTAGCGGGCTTTCGTCCTCTTCGTCTGGGCTACGAATATCCAGTACGACGGCGTTACCCTCTTCTGCGCTGTTAACCAACTCCACTTCAGGGGCTTTTTCCAGCGACTCTTTACCAATATCACGAATGTCGATTTGGCGCGCGTTGTACACCACTTGATCAAGCAGAGCAAAATCGAATTTGGCTTCTTCTTCTTCCAATTTCTCTTTTACCGCTTTTACGGTTGGGCTTTTTGAAATCACCCCGCAGAATTCAGGCATGGTTTTGGCGAAATCTTCCGTACCAATTTCACGCGCCAGACGGATGATGTCTTCTTTATCCCAGTTGATGAGCGGACGCAGAATCAAAGTATCGGTCACGTTATCGATATGGCGCAGGTTAGTCAGGGTTTGGCTAGAAACCTGGCCTAGCGCTTCACCCGTAACCAAAGCTTGAATGCCAAACTTCTCAGCCACCATACCGGCGGTGCGCATAAACATACGCTTGAGCACCACGCCCATTTGACCATCATCGATCTTCTCGAGGATCTCAGCCACCACAGGAGCAAAATCGATCGCGATAAATCGCACTTTGGCCGATGAACCGTATTTTTGCCACAGGTAGTAAGCGGTTTGCTTCACACCAATTTCGTGGGCGGGTCCCCCCAGATTAAAGAAGCAGTAATGCACTTTTGAACCACGTTTAATGTGCAGATAGCTCGACACACCGGAGTCGAAGCCACCAGAAATCAGGCTCAATACATCTTCTTGGGTACCCAGAGGGAAACCACCTAAACCTTTATGACGCGCAATCACTTGGTTGAGCAGCTCATCGACCACTTCCACTTGCACGGTCACGTCAGGGTTAATCAATTTTACCTTGGCACTGGCGATGGCTTGATTGAGGCCACCCCCAACATAACGTTCGAGTTCAATAGAGGTAAAATCATGCTTACCACGGCGTTTCGCGCGCACGACAAAGGTTTTGTTTTCGAGGTTAGCGCGATTTAGCTCCAGCACTTGCTCGTAGATGTTGTGCAGATCGGTAAAGCTTGATTGCTGCACTTCCAACACTTGCTGGATACCCGGTGTGGTCGTCAGAATCTCCAACACTTCAGCGTAATAAGTATCGCTGTTTGACGTCACTTCAATATGATCACGACGATTGAATACCGCCACCCCTTGTGTGCGGGCTTTCACAATAATTCGAATATTGCTCTCAAGGATCTTTGTGAAACGCTTACGTACCGATTCACTTTTCACAAAAATTTCCGGATGGGGTTTAACGATAAATTTCATACAGTTATTCGCAATCTGAGTTAGACAATCTGGCGAGCAGCAGGTAAACCTTGGCAAGGCGCTTACCGCTAAAGGGGCGCGATTATACACGATCACACTTTATTGAGAAAAGCCCATAAAAAAGACAAGCCCAATGGCTTGCCTTTTTTAGTTTACAGACGGTGTGTATATACCCAAACTACTTGGAGTTGCAGGTAGGCGGCAAGTGAGTGAGTCCCCATGAGCATAGATAGACTATGTGATTGGGGTGAACGAACGTAGCCAACACCGCTGCAGCTTCAAGTAGGAAGGGTATACCTTCGGTTATTGTTGTCCACCGCCTAGTGAAGGAACCTCGTCACTGTAGACTGGATCGCCTTGCAAGATACTGATCTCAACGCGGCGGTTGGTTGCCCGTTGCGCTTCGGTATCATTGGGCCCTAACGGTTGGGTATCAGCCAATCCACGCACTTGCAGTCGTAGATGGTCAAAATCTTTGACCTTTTCCATCTCTTGCGCCACCGAAACTGCGCGCTGTGCAGAGAGATCCCAGTTCGAGCGATACAGTTCAGAGTCCAATTTCTGGTTATCAGTGTGCCCTGTCACCCGCACTTTACCGGGAATGTCTTTGACCAACTCAGCAATTTGGCGTACCAGAGGGCGGAACTTAGGTTGTAAGAATGCCGAACCTTCAGGGAACGCGCCTTTTTCGCGGATCCGAATGTCAATCTGCTGCCCCAAGTTTTCTACTTCAATGGCTCCTTGCTCAATCTCTCTAGACAGCGCTTTTTTGATGCTTTCCGCCACGGTTTCCATCTGCTCTGACATCGCTTGTGCTTGCTGCTGTTGCATTTCAGATTGAGTGTTTTGGTTATCTTGCACCGAAGTTTCTGCCGATTGACCGCCAGTAAGCTGACCGGAATCACGTTGATTACCGCCTGCTCGGTCTGATTCACCCTCTTGGAATTCCAAGGTTTGTTGGGTGATATCGATGGTTTGCTGCATGATCACATCAATCGGCGTCGGCTCTGGGCGACCGGGACGAAATTCTTGGGCAATAATACTGGTCCCTTTGGGAATATCTTTCACTTCCAAACGGTTTTGCACACCAAAGGCAAACTTCATTGAGCCAGCGATCTGCTTAAATTTCAGTACGTCCATCTCCGAAAACGAGAGCAAGAGTACGAAGAAGCACATCAGCAGTGACATCAAGTCCGCAAACGTCCCCAGCCATGCGGGCAAACCGGGAGGGGGACATTTACATTGTTGTTCGTCATCCATAGTCGGCTCCGCTACTCTTTATCAACATCAAGAATACGTTTACTTGCGTTGAGGTAGTTCTTCAAATAACTATCGATAACCCTTGGGTTCTGCCCATCTTGAATCGCTAAAACACCGTCCATGATCAGACGACGGTTGAGGGTTTCCTGATCACGACGCAGCGCGAGCTTATCGGCAATCGGGAAGAAAATCATATTGGAAAGTACCGCACCGTACAGAGTCGTCAGCAAAGCAACCGCCATTGCAGGACCGATTGACTTGGGGTCGTCCATGTTAGATAACATGGCAACCAGACCAACCAGTGTCCCGATCATCCCCATCGCGGGTGCAACGTCACCAAAGGCGCGAAAAACTTGGGTTCCTTTGCTGTGGCGCTCATCGGTCAAGACAATATCTTTTTGCAAGGTGGCACGCACCACATCCGCATCATGGCCGTCCACCAAAAGGTCGATCCCTTTTTGCATGAAAGGATTGGGGATCTCCATCTCTTCCAACGCTAAAAAGCCACCTTTACGTGCGGCATCCGCCATCTCGACGATTTTGGCAATCAGATCTTCGGGAGCATCAGCTTTAAACATAAAGGCTTTACCAGCGATTTTGGCCGCACCAAAAAACTGTCCCATCTCGAACTTCATGAGTACGACGAAGACCGAACCGCCGACCACGATAAGAACTGATACCACGTCAACGAACATCATGATGCTGCCGCCTAGCACCATCGCCATGATAACGAAAGCCATGCCACCAATAAGACCAACCAGTGTTGCTAAATCCACGAAGCACTCCTCAGGCTACACATTCGCGATAATGAAAATCTTACCTTCATTATCGGCAACAGAATAAATTCTTTAACGAAATTGTCAGAATAGACGGTGAAAACCTTAGTCAAGTGTATACGTAAAACTGGCAGAGATGCACCTGTCACGCGCAGAGTTTTTAGCCTTCGAATTATGACTTTGTGGACTTTTTTCCATTTCGTTATCTGGCGCGGTAAAAAAGCCTTCTATTTCTGACAAAATCGCTTGGTTAAATTTGACCAGCCAAGCCCCCTGAGGTAACTTTCGTGCATCTTAAGTAAGGCATAAAAAATATGGCGAGCAAGAAACCGGAAAACATGTCCTTCGAGTCAACCATCGAAGAGCTGGAACAGTTGGTCGAACAGCTAGAAAGTGGCGATCTGGCACTGGACGAAGCACTGCGCAAATTCGAGCGTGGCATCTCTTTAGCCAGAGCTGGCCAGCTCAAACTAGACGATGCTGAGCAGCGTGTGCGGATTTTGCTCAGTAACAGTGATGATGCCCCGCTCAGCGATTTTAGCGATGTAGCAGAGTAACTCGCTCCACAGCCAGAACAACCGACAAAGATGAGTGTCCTATGATTGAGGCGTTATCCTCATACCAACAGCGAAATAACCAGCAACTGGATCAGTGGCTGAACCGTATTCCCTTTCAAACCTTGCCTTTAATCGAGGCGATGCGTTACGGGCTACTGCTCGGCGGCAAACGGGCACGGCCATATTTGGTGTACATCACGGGGCAAATGCTCGGCTGTGAGCTTAGCGACTTAGACACTCCTGCCTCAGCCGTGGAGTGTATTCACGCCTATTCGCTGATCCATGATGATTTGCCCGCCATGGATGATGATGAGCTGCGCCGCGGCAAGCCCACTTGCCATATCCAGTTTGATGAGGCCACCGCCATTTTGACCGGCGACGCCCTGCAAACCTTGGCGTTTACTATTTTGGCGGAAGGCGATCTTTCTGCTGCAGGCGAAACACAGCGCGTCGCCATGCTCCAAGCTCTTGCCGAAGCTTCTGGCGCACAAGGCATGTGCCTTGGTCAAGCGTTAGATCTGGCGGCGGAAAATCGCTTAATTTCGCTAGAGGAATTGGAAACCATTCATCGCAATAAAACCGGCGCTTTAATGCGCTGCGCGATCCGTTTAGGTGCTTTAGCCGCAGGTGAAAAAGGCCGCGCCATGCTACCGCATCTTGATCGCTATGCAGAAGCGGTTGGCCTCGCGTTTCAGGTTCAAGATGACATTCTCGATATCATTAGCGATACCGAAACCCTTGGTAAACCACAGGGTTCTGACCAAGAATTAAATAAAAGTACCTACCCTGCTCTTTTAGGCTTAGAAGGAGCACAACAAAAAGCACACACTCTGTTACAAGAAGCGCTTCTGGCTTTAGAAGCAATTCCCTACAATACGGAGCATCTGGAAGAGTTCGCCCGATATGTCGTCGAGCGCAAGAACTAAACAATAAGCGCGCATACTTATGACTCTTGATATCTCAAAATACCCAACACTGGCTCTGGCGAATACGCCAGACGAACTGCGCAGCCTTCCAAAAGAAGTACTGCCTAAGCTGTGTGACGAGTTACGTACCTATTTGCTCAACTCGGTGAGCCAATCCAGCGGTCATTTGGCCTCAGGATTAGGCACCGTTGAGCTGACGGTTGCGCTGCATTACGTCTACCACACCCCATTTGATCATCTGATCTGGGATGTGGGTCATCAGGCTTACCCACATAAAATTTTGACTGGTCGTCGTGATCAGATGCCCACCATTCGCCAGAAAGATGGATTACACCCTTTCCCATGGCGTGAAGAGAGTGAATACGACACCCTCTCGGTGGGTCACTCCTCCACCTCGATCAGTGCCGCACTCGGCATGGCAATCTGTGCTGGTAAAGAAGGTAAAGACCGTAAAGTGGTCAGTGTGATTGGCGATGGCGCGATCACCGCCGGTATGGCGTTTGAAGCGATGAACCACGCGGGGGATGTGCACCCTGATATGCTGGTCGTACTCAATGACAATGAAATGTCGATTTCAGAGAATGTCGGCGCACTGAACAACCATTTGGCGCAAGTGCTGTCTGGCAGTCTCTACACCTCTATTCGCGAAGGTGGCAAGAAAGTGCTGTCTGGCATTCCGCCAATCAAAGAGCTGGTTCGTCGCACCGAAGAGCATCTCAAAGGCATGGTGGTTCCCGGAACGCTATTTGAAGAGCTCGGCTTTAACTACATTGGCCCTGTGGATGGCCATGACGTACTGGAACTGATCAAAACCCTGAAAAACATGCGTGAGCTAAAAGGGCCACAGTTCCTCCACGTGATGACCAAAAAAGGCAAAGGCTATGCGCCTGCGGAAAAAGATCCGATTGGCTATCACGGCGTGCCTAAGTTTGATCCAAGCCACCACAGCTTGCCCAAAAGCAGCAATACTAAGCCCACCTTTTCGAAAATCTTTGGCGATTTTCTGTGTGATATGGCGGCGCAAGATCCCAAGTTGATGGCGATTACCCCAGCCATGCGTGAAGGCTCTGGCATGGTACGTTTCTCCAAAGAGTACCCAAGCCAATACTTTGATGTGGCGATTGCCGAACAGCACGCAGTCACGCTGGCGACCGGTATGGCTATTGCGGGGTATCACCCGATTGTGGCGATTTACTCCACCTTCTTACAGCGTGGTTACGATCAACTGATCCACGATGTGGCGATCATGAACTTGCCGGTGATGTTTGCCATCGACCGCGCGGGGATTGTCGGAGCCGATGGTCAAACTCACCAAGGTGCGTTTGATTTAAGCTACATGCGCTGCATTCCCAACATGCTGATCATGGCTCCGGCGGATGAAAATGAATGTCGCCAAATGCTCTACACGGGTCATCAACATCAAGGGCCAAGTGCCGTGCGTTACCCACGCGGTAATGGCATGGGCGTTGAGCTAGAGAGCAGCTTTACCGCGTTGGAAATCGGCAAAGGCCGCTTAATGCGTGAAAGCACGGCATGCGAAGGTGAGAAAGTCGCGATTTTGAGTTTCGGTACTCTGCTGCCTAACGCTTTACAAGCCGCTGAAAAACTCAACGCGACAGTGGCTGACATGCGCTTTGTTAAACCACTGGATGAAGCCCTCATCAAGCAACTCGCCCAAACTCATGATGTCCTCGTGACATTGGAAGAAAATGCGATTGCCGGTGGCGCAGGGGCTGGCGTGATTGAGTTTCTGATGAAAGAGAAGCAGCTCAAGCCGGTTCTCAATCTCGGCCTACCAGATCAGTTCATCGTGCAAGGCACGCAAGAAGAGATGCATGCAGAACTTGGACTTGATGGTGCAGGCATTGAGCGAGCAATTCGCGACTATCTGGCCAAATAGTCCTTTCCACCCGCCGCTTAACGTCGCTGAGGTAGAAATCAGAAAGAGAAAAGCCTTCATGATGAAGGCTTTTTTATTGGGCTGATTGAGAAAATCATCAAGCGTTGATTAACAGCGACTCTTGCCAACCAAACTCACTAAGCAAGCCTTGCCACACTTCATCTAGTCCAGCGCGAATCACTAACGGCTGCTGGGTATAAGGATGCATAAAACGTAACTCGCTGGCATGCAGCATCAAACGTTGCGCGGAAAAGTGTTCACGAAACAGTCGGTTATGAACTCCATCGCCATGGGTGGTATCACCCACTATCGGATGACGCAGATGTGCCATATGACGACGCAGCTGATGTTTGCGCCCGGTCTTCGGTTGCATCTCCATCAAGCAATAGCGGGTAGTGGCAAACTTTCCCGTAGCAATGGGCAGTTCCACTTTGGCGAGTGGCCGATAAGCTGTCACCGCCGACTGCGCTTCTTTATCTTGCTTGGCAAATTTATCGGCAATTTTGTCGAGCTCTTCTTTGAGTGGATAATCGAGCACATTTGCCTCTTCAATCCAGCCGCGCACAATGGCGTGGTAGGTTTTCTCCATCTCATGATTGGCAAACATCGGCATCACTTCAGAGGCAATCTGACTCGAAAGCGCAAACACCAACACACCGGATGTCGGGCGATCCAGACGGTGTAGCGGGAAAACGTGCTGACCAATTTGATCGCGCAGGGTCTGCATCACAAACTCGGTTTCATGCTTGTCGAGCCATGAACGGTGCACCAACATGCCAGCCGGTTTATTGACCGCCACCAAATATTCATCTTGATAAACAATCTCGAGCATCTATTGGCACACCTTGTCGATTTGTTGAATGACCGCAAGCACCGCTTGATAACGGGCCTCACCTTGCCACACTTCTGAGAAATACGGCTCCAGCGCGAAACCACGCGGTACCGCATTTTGGGCGATCGCCTGTTGCATTTTGGGCAGAAAAATCCACTGCAGCCACTCATGGGGCAACAGAGTATCCACTGCAAAGGGCTCTTGGCTGACGAGAGCTTGTGAAGAAGGCGGTGTCGCTTGCCACAATTGCGCAGCACGCAATCTGACTTCCAACTCATCGAGTAACTTCACCAATACGGCGTTGAACTGCATAATTCGTCCGGTTTATTTCTATGATGACCTTGAAAAAGTGCCATAGAGTACCATTTATTGGAGAAAGAAAGTTAGGATCAATTTCCGCATGGACACTATTCGTACCCTCACGGCTCTGCTGCAAAATAGCGGCTGCCAGTACCAAATTTTTGATCTCGGACGCCGCGTGCAAGCGATGGATAACCGCCAATTTGCTCAAGTGGAGTTAGGTCAACAAGCTTACCCGTTTCCGCTACAACGTCATGCACAATTCGCTATCGTGTATTGGAATGAACAGCGTCAACCTTGGATCTGGATGCTCAAATTTGCACTTGATGAACGTGGCTTACTGCAACAAGCCGATGTTGGGCAATTTATTCAATATCTGCTCGAAGCAATGGGCAGCCGACTCCATCAATCTTTGACGGAAGAGCAGCAACAGAAGCTCGCCAATAATCCTTACACTTTCAAACCCAGTGAAGACAAACTCGCGATGCTGCATAGCCATATTCGCATGCAGCTTGGTCTAGCCTGCAGCCAATACTACGAACACGCTCAGCACTATTTTTCAGGCGGTTTAGGCTGGGATAAGTGGCATACGGTGGGTTTGCAAGGGATTACCGATCTTTGTGCCCGTTTAGAGCAAGAACAAAACGGCGTATTGCTCCGTAAAGCCCTGACTCATTTGCCTGCCCAGCCACTTTACGCTGTGCTCGGGGCATTAGAGCATGTCACCTTACCGGAAAAACTGGCGAAACGCTTAAGTGAGCTTGCGGAGGCGGAAGTCAAAGCCAGCGATCCAGATCTGTTTTTGCTCGCGGCTCTAGTGAGAGCCTTGGCCGGAGCGCCTGCCAATATCCTTGATGCGACTTGCGATGCGATTCTCGCCTCTCCCGCAATTTGCCATCCAGAAGTGCTGATTGCGCTTGCAGGACGCAGTTGGATGAGCTTAGAAAATAGCGGCCGTGCGCAACGCTTTTTGATCCGCTTAGCGCAAACTCAAAATCAACCCTTATTTAATCAATTGTTCGCGGACGTGGTCATGCTGCCCGCACTACGGGGAGTGATGCTGCCTCTATTGCACGCCAGCCCATCACCAGAGTTGGCGCAGGCTCTAGAGCAGTTACAGCAGATGACACGAGGATAATTCATGATTGGCGATTTGCTCTTGATACTGGCGCTCTGTTTTGCGGGATTTCTGTTTTGGCAGCAGCGCCATCAAGCGGAAATCGCCAAACAAGCGATTCAACGCCACTGTGACAAGCTTGATTTGCAACTGCTCAACGTCGCTTTTGGCCAGCATAAATTCAAAACGCCCTCTGGCCAGTGGCGTTGGCACACCATTTATTTGTTTGAGTTTTCCTCACTTGGCGACGATTGTTACCAAGGTCAGTTAGAAATGCGAGGATTTAGAACGGTAGGTTTTGCTCTGCCACCGCACCGGATGGGCTAAGCCTATCCGCTTCAGCCGTCCAGACAAATTGGCTACATGGGCCATAAAATTCATCCACATCCATGGCGTGGATAAAACCGAGCTTTTGCAAAATAGTACGCGCAGCTTCATGTTGCGCTTTAATAGTTGCGACCACACGCTGTAAACCAAAACGCTGACACATATTGGGGAAAAAGGCATTCAACGCTTCACTGGCGAATCCTTGTCCCCAGTAGGCTTTATCAAATAGAAAGCCCAACTCAGCGCGCCCTTCACTCTCAAATTCGATGAAGACATGCCCCATGTACTCACGGTTATAGTTATCCAGCACGGCCATCGCGTACAGTGAAGAATCATGCAATACCCGCTGAAAAAGCTGTTTCGCTGCCGCTACGGTCGTCGGCCCGTTCATCAGGGCACGGTTTTTCGCACAATAATTGAGCACCAGAAAATCTGACTCAAACGCCTCAGTGTAAGGGATAAGTAGCGTTCTTCGGGTCGCTATGGTCACGGACATTCCTTGTATAGCAGAAAAATCAAACGGAAATAGCGCCTTCCCAGATAGAAAGGCGCTATTTTTATTAACAATGACCTCGTCCATATCAAGGATCGAATGACACGAGGTAAAGCCTGCTGACGTTGTTATTTTTATGGTTTATCAAGAACCTGATATGCGCTTATTTTTTTGTTAGCCAATATTGTGACCAATTTGGCCTGATTAACGCAGGTTCTTTTGCTCGAAAGGGAGATTAAGGAAAGCCCCGACACAGGTGTCGGGGCTTAATCTTAGTCGCAGCATCCGGCTACTTGAATGTGCTCCATGCATCATCCTTAACGGGCTGATCCTTTCAGCGAACTCCGAGCATCGCCATCCTAGCGGTGTCCTATTTATCCTGATGCCGAATAATCCTATTCAGCCTTCATCACTTGTTCCTTGAGCGGTGTCCTTGCCATCGTCCTGATGGGGTTCCCTCTCACATCCCTAGAGTATCCTGAATCATCCTTGCAGCTCACCTCACTGTGCGCTGACGCATTCCTTATGCGTGTCCGGCTTCCTGCTTGTGGTCATCCTCACCACTTCTCATCCTGAGAATCACCGTTCCTAGGTCATTTCCTTCGACAAGAGATAATTTACCCGTTTTGCTTTTTCGTACAAGCGGCTGCTGGCCTACAGGCTAAGCCCCCAAACCCAACCAATAAAATAGACATTAAAAATCAAACAGATAAGTAAGCCCCCTCGTTATTCCTGCATCAATTCACTGTTTTTGCTTACACAAGGTGTAAGCGATCTCTCACAAACGATTGCCCCTTTTGCTCGCGAGTGTTTCTCAGTAAGATGGCGGCAAACCCGAATAAGGAAAGATTATGCTGACCAAAGACGTGTCTCAAGAGCTGGAAGAGATCCTCAATAGCCTGCAGCAGCAAGGCAAAGAGCCTTCTGTCGCACTGGTCAAAGCGCGTTTAAAAACGCCAGTGCCAATGCCTGCGATTATTGCCACGATAAAAAGTTGGAAAAGTACCCAACGCATCCCCAAAGTCGAGGTCGCCACGACAAATACTGCCCCGAGCCTTGAGCAGCGCATTGAACAATTAGAACAGACGATTTTACAGCTTACAGCGCGTATTGAAGCGCTCGAAAGCACAAACAAAGGAGGGCAAGCATGAAGATTTGGGTAGACGCCGATGCGTGTCCGAAAGTGATCCGTGAAACGCTGATCCGCGCCGCTGAGCGTACAGGCGTTGAATGTACCTTTGTCGCCAACCATCTGATCCCACTGCCCAAACGCGACAATATTCGCGCGCTACAAGTCTCTTCAGGGTTTGATATTGCCGACAATGAGATAGTCAGACGCACCGAAGCGGGCGATTTGGTCATAACGGCAGATATCCCCCTCGCGGATGAAGTGATCAGCAAAGGTGGTTTGGCGCTCAATCCACGCGGTGAGCTCTACACCAAAGAGACCATCAAAGCGCGCCTGAATATTCGCGATTTTATGGATACCATGCGCGCCAGCGGCATTCAAACCGGTGGCCCTGCCGCCCTTTCGCAGACCGAACGGCGCGAGTTTGCCAATCATCTGGACAGAATTTTGGCTAAGCGCACTGGGTAATGAGATTTTCTGATGTGTAAAAAAGCCTGCGATATGCGCAGGCTTTTTCGTATGCAGAACAAACACTATGGCGTGTAGTAAGTGGCGGCGCCAGGGCCAACCGGCAGACCTAACACAAATACCCACACGTAGAACAGTAAGCTCCAACCCACCATAAACACCACCGAATACGGCAACATGGTTGCGATCAAAGTACCGATACCGAGGTTTTTCATATAACGCGTCGCCACCGCCAGAATCAAGCCAAAGTAGCTCATCATCGGGGTGATGATGTTAGTGACCGAGTCACCGATACGATAGGCCGCTTGAATCACTTCTGGAGCATAGCCCACCAACATCAGCATAGGCACGAAAATCGGCGCGGTGACTGCCCATTGCGCAGAGGCAGAGCCAATCATCAGGTTGATGTAACCACACATCAAAATGAAGGCGAAGAACAGCATGGGTCCCGTCAGTCCGATGTCTTTCAGGAAATCCGCGCCGAGTACCGCCAATACTTGACCAAACTTTGTCCAACTAAAGAAGGCAACGAACTGCGCCGCAAAAAATACCAGCACAATGTACATGCCCATAGAAGACATCGATTTCGCCATCGCATTAATCACATCACGATCGGTTTTCATCGTGCCAACCACACGGCCATAGACATAGCCGGGAATAGCAAAAAAGATAAAGATAAAGGCGACGATGCTCTTTAAAAATGGCGAACCAGAAACGAGGCCATCCTCTCCACGCAGCACGCCATCCGCCGGTACAATTGTCCAAGCCAATAATGCGCTCACCACAACAACCGCTAATCCAGCATAGGCCAGCGCTTTTTTCTCTAGCGCCGTCAGAGAACCCATTTTGTCTTGGCTTAAGTCATCGCTGGCTTCTGATACATCATATTTGCCCAGTTTGGGCTCAACGATTTTCTCGGTCACGAATGCACCTAAAATCGCAATCACAAAGGTAGAAGCCGCCATAAAGTACCAGTTGACTTCAGGACCAACGCTGTAAGTAGGATCAATCATACGAGCGGCGGTTTCGGTAATCCCTGAAAGCAAAGGATCGACGGTGCCAATTAACAGGTTTGCCGAATAACCACCAGAAACACCTGCAAACGCCGCAGCGAGTCCCGCGAGCGGGTGACGACCTAGCGAATGGAACAGCATGGCTGCCAGTGGAATAAGAACCACGTAGCCTAATTCAGATGCCGTGTTAGAAATAATACCGGCAAACACGACAGTGAAAGTGACCATGCGCTTTGAAGCGCCCATCACCAGACCACGCATTGCCGCAGAGAGCAACCCAGAGTGCTCCGCAATGGCGACACCCAGCATGGCCACCAACACGGTGCCTAAAGGAGCAAAGCCGACAAAGTTTTTCACTAAGTTGGTTACGATAAGCTCTAATCCATCGGCATTGAGTAAGCTGACAACATGGATCATGCCATCTGCAGCACGACCTTTCGCGCCTTCAGGACGAGGGTCCACAACTGACAGCTCGAAGTACCCAGCGATACCCGAAGCAACCAGTAGTACAACACAGAAAATGGCAAATAATGTGATGGGATGGGGTAATAGGTTCCCCAAATATTCCACACCATCAAGAAAACGGGTAATTAAAGGTTTCTTAGGTGCGTTTTGATTTATTGAAGCAGATGAACTCATCTGTTCCCTCCTTGTCATGATTCCTATGCATTTGTGACAGAAATGTCAAAAGCGCGCGCAGAGTACTCGACAAAAAAGGTAAATTAAAAAGCAAAAATGTTACAAAATTTATCCAAATGAATAACTTCTAACCTGAAAATAAAAAATAACCAGATGATCATGAGCATGAATAACCATCTGGTTAGATAAAAATCTTGCTACTAGCGCTGAACGGCTTTAAAGCGAGGATTTGATTTGCAGATCACATACAAACGGCCACGGCGTTTGACGATTTGACAATCTGGGTGACGATTTTTAGCGCTTTTTAGCGAGCTGAGCACTTTCATTTTGACTCCTTAGCAAACTGACCGAAACGACGAGTGAAGTTCGCAACGCGACCTTCTTTTTGTACCACACGTTGTTTACCGGTATAGAACGGGTGAGATTCTGACGAAACCTCGATGGTAATGTAGGGGTAAGTTTTGCCTTCCCACTCAATAGTGCGATCGGTTTGCAAAGTAGAACCAACCACAAAATAGTGATCAACCGTGGTATCGTGGAACACCACTTTACGGTAATCGGGATGAATGCCTGCTTTCATCTTAAACTCAAAACCTCAAATTGTTATGTTATAACATTTTAATTAATAATTATTCTCAAGGTGATTTGCAAGCGATTTTTACGTCTAGCTATGCTATTTTTTTCCTCAACATCGTGTGAATATCGATAAAAAACATGTATCCCATTGAACCTATTGCAATTATTGAAAGCCCATACCAAGAAAAATTTGCCGTACCTCGTCAACCACGTTTGGTGCCAAGCGCGACCGCAAGAGTCAAATTGCTCGGTGAGTGCAACTGCGCGGAATCCATTCGTGGCATAGAGCAATTTAGCCATGTCTGGCTGCTATTTTTGTTCGACCAAAACCTCGCCGCAGGTTGGAAACCGACCGTACGTCCACCTCGTCTTGGTGGTAATGAACGAGTGGGTGTTTTCGCTTCACGAGCAACTTTTCGCCCTAATGGAATTGGCATGTCAGCGGTCGAGTTAAAAGGGGTAAGCAAAGAAGGCGATCAATATTATTTAGAGCTCGGAAGCGTCGACTTGGTCAATGGCACACCGATCATTGATATCAAGCCTTATATCCCCTACTCCGATTCCATTACCGACGCGCAAGGTGGCTATGCCGAGCAAGAGCCACAACGCATGGCGGTTACCTTCAGTGATGCAGCGCGGCAAATGCTCCAGGCACATCCTGAAGGTAAGATTCGCCAAGCAGTGATCCGTGAAGTGTTAGCGCAAGATCCGCGCCCAGCTTACAAAAAACATCGCGCTGACGATAAGTTATATGCGGTGAATTTGTACGATTGGAACGTGAAATTTACGGTTAACGCTGAAGCAATCGTTGTCAACGCAATTGAACCCTTTTGACAAAACCATTTGGCTGATATTATTAGCGCCCAAATTCGCTTTAGATCCCCAAACCACTTCCAGTGGCAGATAGATGACAAGTGAGTGAATCACCATAAGCATAGAGAGACTATGTGATTGGGCTGCACCCACTTAGCCAACACGCCTGCCGCTTGCAGTAAGAAGGGAATGACGTCACTCCTGTTAAAGCGATCCTTTAAACTTTGATGAAACGGATACCATAGAATGCGTACCAGTAACTATCTTCTTTCCACTCTGAAGGAGACTCCAAACGACGCAGAAGTTGTGAGCCATAAGCTCATGCTCCGTGCAGGTATGATCCGTAAGCTGGCTTCAGGTCTCTATACTTGGCTGCCTACTGGTCTGCGTGTACTGCGTAAAGTCGAAAACATCGTTCGCCAAGAGATCGATAATGCCGGTGCAATCGAAACCTTGATGCCGGTGGTGCAGCCGTTTGAATTGTGGGAAGAGACTGGTCGCTCTGAAAAAATGGGCCCAGAGCTACTGCGCTTTACTGACCGCCATGAGCGTCCGTTTGTTTTAAGCCCAACTGCGGAAGAAGTGATCACGGCGCTGGTGCGTAATGAGGTGAGCTCTTACAAGCAGTTGCCACTGAACTTGTATCAAATTCAAACCAAATTCCGTGATGAACGCCGTCCACGTTTTGGTGTGATGCGTGCCCGTGAATTCTGCATGATGGATGCGTACAGCTTTGATATCGACAAAGCGGGCCTAGAAAAATCCTACGAAGCCATGCACGTTGCGTATTGCAAAGCGTTTGACCGTATGGGCCTCGATTACCGCCCAGTGCTAGCGGATACTGGTGCTATCGGTGGTAACGGCTCACACGAATTCCACGTACTGGCAGAAAGTGGCGAAGATCTGATCGCCTTCTCAACCGAATCGGATTACGCAGCCAACATCGAAAAAGCCGAAGCGGTTGCACCGGCGATTGAGCGCCCAGCGCCTACGCAAGCGATGACCTTGGTTGATACCCCTAACGCAAAAACCATCGCAGAATTGGTTGAGCAGCACGGTCTGCCTATCGAAAAAACGGTGAAAACCTTATTTGTCAAAGCCTCAGATGAAATCGATGCGCCTATCGTTGCGCTGATCATCCGTGGTGACCATGAACTGAACGAAATCAAAGCCGAGAAACTGGCCGAAGTGGCCTCGCCGCTGGAAATGGCCAGCGAAGAAGAGATTCGCGCGCTGATCGGTGCAGGCCCTGGCTCATTAGGCCCTGTCGGCCTGAAACTGCCATTTATTGTTGACCGCACCGTTGCTGTGATGAACGATTTCGGCGCTGGCGCAAACATCGATGGTAAACACTACTTCGGTATCAACTGGGGTCGTGATGTTGAACTGGGTAAAGTCGAAGATCTGCGTAATGTGGTTGAAGGCGATCCAAGCCCATGTGGCAAAGGCACACTGATGCTCAAGCGCGGTATCGAAGTGGGTCACATCTTCCAATTGGGTACCAACTACTCTGAAAAGATGAACTGTGGCGTACTCGATTCGAACGGTAAAAACGTCATTCTTGAGATGGGTTGCTACGGTATCGGCGTCTCTCGCGTCGTCGCGGCAGCCATCGAACAAAACCATGACGATTACGGCATCATTTGGCCTGATGCGATTGCACCTTTCCAAGTGGCTATTGTGCCGATGAACATGCACAAATCTGAGCGTGTTCAGCAAGCCGCTGAAAAATTGTATGCAGAATTGACAGCTGCAGGCATCGAAGTGCTGTTTGATGATCGTAAAGAGCGTCCGGGCGTCATGTTCTCAGATATGGAGCTGATCGGCGTGCCACACACCATCATCATTGGTGATCGCAGCATGGATGAAGGCCACTTCGAATACAAAAATCGCCGTCAAGGTGAGAAAGAAGCCGTGGCAATGGAGTCAATCATCGACTTTATCCAAGCCAAACTGGCCTAATTTTCGGTCACATTCACTTAAAAAGGCTGCCATCGAGCAGCCTTTTTATTACCAGTTTTCCCCAAACGACTTGGATTTGCAGGTAGGCGGCAAGTGAGTTCATCCCATGAGCATAGAGAGGCTATGTGATTGGGGTGAACGAACGCGGCCAACACCGCTGCAACTTCAAGAAGGAAGGAGATATTAATATTAGATTCATTTTTCATCATCTACACTGAGTCAAAACCAGAGGAGATAGCCCATGGATCTAAAATCATTACTTAACCAAGCACTGAGTTCTGACTTAGTGAAAAAAGGCAGTGAACAGCTTAAAAACCTAGGTCAAGATAAAAGCCAGCTCGGTGCTTTGGGGGCTGGCGCGTTAGGTGGCGGCTTATTGGGCATGCTGCTTGGCTCAAAGAAAAGTGCCAAATGGGGCAAAAGCGCGCTAAAAGTCGGCGGTGCTGCTGCACTTGGCGCACTGGCGTATAAGGTCTACAACGATTGGAACGCCAAACAAAATGGTCAATCCGCACCGACTCCGTTTGATGAAAGCAATCCTCGTCATGAGCTGATCATTTTAAAAGCCATGATTGCCGCCGCGAAAGCCGATGGGCATGTGGATGAGCAAGAGATGGCGCGAATCCAACAAGCGATTGAAGAGCTAGGCGCAGATAACCAAGTACAACAATTGGTTGAACAAGAACTGCGCAAGCCATTGGATCCTTCTGAAATCGCTCGGTTTGCGCAAAACCCAGCTCAAGCATCTGAGCTGTATCTGGCGTCATTGCTGATTGCCGATGAACAGAACTTTATGGAAAAAGCTTATCTCAATGAACTTGCTAAACAACTAGGCTTGGATGATCAATTGGTCGCACAGCTGAATTTACAAGTCACTGGCCAATAATTCACCACTCATGAGGCTTCATTGAGCCAGCGCAAGTAGTAGGTTTGGTATTTCTCTGCTCTCAAGGTATATTGAGAGCAGTTATCATTTGAGGACACCCTGATGAAAGTTTATGACTGTTGTGAACTGGTACGCGAGCTTTATGCGCAAATTGGTAGTGGTGATCAAGGCTATATTCCGCAAGCTATCAGCTGCGCTGTACGTGCATTAAACGAGATTGCGGCTGATACCGCCCTGCCACTGGCGGCACGAGAAAAAGCGGCGTTTGCGGCAGCGAATTTACTGATTTCCGATTTTGAGGATTAATCACCATGAATCTCGCGAATTTTGCCACTATGGATCCGATCATGCTGATGAGCATCATTAACATGAAACTGCGTGACGACTTTGGTGGCGATTTGGATAAATTGGTTAACTATTTCGATATTGATCGCAGCGCGTTAGAAGCTAAGTTAGCGAGCGCTGGTTTTGAATTTTTACCGCAAGTCGGCCAATTCCGCTAAATCAACGGTTATCGCAAAGCGCCCTTTCAAATCGGGGCTGAAAAAATAAAAATCCGCCTTCTTAGAAGGCGGTTTTAATATAAGCCCCCTAAAAGGGGGC